>Ga0129317_1000002_pt1 | contig 531125 bp, 462 predicted proteins | sample Cm1ome_FD_94430 | JGI IMG/M metagenome (GOLD analysis project Ga0129317, IMG submission 94430) | Eastern black-and-white colobus group fecal microbial communities from Wisconsin, USA - Cm1105 metagenome | ecosystem: Host-associated > Mammals > Digestive system > Large intestine > Fecal...
GGCCGGAGGAACGATTGATGAGTACAACCGGCATCCGGGGCGAAATGGACTCCAGGTATTCAATATCCCTGACAGAGGCAGCGCCCACGATGATGCCGCTGTAGCTGTTCTGTATGATGGCGGTGGCATCCTCCTTAAGACGGTCATTTTCAAATGTCTGAATCACCAGCTCACAGTCAAATCCCTGTTTTCTGGCTTCCATCCGGAACACGTTGAGAAATACGGCCAGGATGGAGACACGGGTGTCCAGCGGCCAGTAAAGGGCAATCACAGGACGGGCAGTGCCGCTGTTTCGAAGCCGTCTGGCGCTTAGATTGGGCTTGTAGTCCAATTCCTTCATGGCGTCCGTTACCCGCTTTATGGTTGCCTCGGTAATCCGGCGCTCTTTGGCCTTTCCGTTGAGAATCAGGGATACCGTGGTTGCGGACACATTGGCAAGTTCTGCTATATCTTTAATCGTTGTCATCTGATCACATCCAAATCATTATTGTATCCTATTATCATAGGAACTTTTTGGCAATATGTCAAATGATTTGTGGGAGAGAGGGAACCGCCCCTGATTTTAGGGATTATAATCTCTATGAGTGATTAGCTGCACGGGTGCCGTAATCGGCGCCGAACCAGATATCCACAATTTCCTTTTCCGGCGCAGGTGTTGCCACAGATACAATGACCATTGCAAGAAGCGCCACGATTAGAGAGGGAATGATGGGGTTCATGTTAAATGCAAACACCGGGTTAAAGGTAGCCAGGAAGTAGTATCCCACGCCGCCCACCATGGAGGCGATACATCCGTATTCATTGGCACGTTTCCACCATGTGCCCAGGAGCATGGGAATGAAAAACGCGGCCGCGCCTCCGGCAATTGCAAAGTTATTGATGACGCCGATCAGCGCAGGCGGTTTGATGGCAAATAAGGTCATGAGGACGATGAGTGCCGCCGTGGATATGGTGTTGACCTTCTGCAGCTCTTTGTCCGTGGCCTCCGGTTTGATGAGGGAGCCGTAAAGGTCCATGACAACACTGGCATTAACCGTAAGCATATTGACGGCCAGTGTGGAGTGGATGGCCGAGGTGACGCCTGCCACCACGATACCGGCAAATACAGGAGGCAGCACCATCAGGGCCGCGTACGGGATGATGGTATCGGAAGCGATATCAGGGAATACGGTCTTTCCAAGGGTTCCCAGGAATGGCATGATACAGCTCCAGAAACCGATGAACAGAATGGTCATGATGGTGGAGCGGTGCAGCGCCTTGCTGGACCCAATCTGGACCGCCCTGGATACATTGTTGGAGCCAACGGCGCCCGACATCCCGGTAAGGAACAGGTAGGACATCAGTCCGGTCAGGGAAAACTGTGCGGTTGGGGTAAGGATGGACGGGTCTGTCAGCGCCAGACTGCGGAACGCCTTCTCCACGGTGCCGTAATCACTGCGCACATAGGTAAACAGCCCCACCATCAGGGCAACCGTGGTCACGGTCATGATAAAGCCCTGGAATACGGATACGATACTGGTCCCTTTGGCTCCGCCGAAGATTGTATAGACGACCAGTATGATCCCGAACAGCACAAGGCCGATTTCGTAGCGCATGCCGGTCATGGTTGCCACCAGCTTTGCGCCGGATGTCATCTGCATGTACAGCATAAGGCCGGTGAACACCACAATGGAGAGGGGGGTATACCATGCAATAAAACGATTATTATTAAAACGGTGCTTTAAGACCACGCCAAAGGAGACCGCATTAATCCTGCCGCACACGATTTTCAGCTTTTTCTGCACAAGGCCCGCGCCGTACAGGTTCAGGAAAATGGTGCCGAACATACAGATACACCACATAAGCCCCCAGCTGTGGGCAAGGCCTGGGTTGGAGAGGAAGGTTCCGCCGGAAGCGCCGCCAGCCGCCAGCATCATGCCCACCAGAAGCCAGTTCATGTTGCCGCCGCCGGCATAGAAATTTTTTCCAAAGCCGGAGCCGGAAGTATCCGTCTTTCTGGCCTGACGGGTGGACCAGATTCCCAGCAGTATGGTAATCAGGGAATAGGCAGCAAAGGTAAGCCCCACGATGATTCTTGTTCTGCTTGTAACTTCCATTCTTATTTACCGTCCTTTCTGTGTGAACTGAACTCCGGGTCCCTGGGTTCCAGGGAAATGTCCTTGTACCAGAATAAAAGCATCAATATGGATATGATGATGGTCACTGCCTGCAGGATGCAGCAAAGTGCAAACCACATGGGCAGCCCGAACAGGTATGTATAGGAGGCAGGGTCCTGTTTACTGAAAAAAAAGGCAATGACCATGGTGATTCCTATATCGAACAGCCAGAGAAGCCCGGTTGCAATGGCTTCCTTTCCAAGGGTCTTAAAACGGGGATCAGGGACAAAATGACTGCTGTCAGTAATATGCGTATTTGTTTCCATCATTGTTACCTCTCCTTTTTTTCATTGAGGCGTCCGGTCCAGCCAAGGGCCTGTGCCAGTGCGTTGTCAATATGATTCCATCCGGCATGGATATTATCCGGGAAACAGCAGTATCTGATTTGAAGATTTGTATCTGTATGTTTTATGGAATTACGGTTTACAGCATTTGCAAAATTCCGGTTCATCTGCGCACAGGGTCCATTTTCCTGCCATGATTGGAACAGGGCCGGAAGCCTTTCAGAAGATGACCAGACCGCGGCCAGATCATTGGATCCTTTTGCCCGTAGGGAGCCGAAGACTGCCTTAAACTGTTCCTTTTGCGACGGGCTGTGGTCCATGAGCCATTGCAGGTCCACATGGCCGTCAATGGAAAAGACGCAGCCCACCCGGTCAGGGTGCAGCGCTCCCAGCTTCAGCGCGCCGAATCCGCCCATCCCGATTCCGCCGATGCACACGTCCTGGGGGGATGACGAAACAGGAAGCACGGCCTGGGCGTAATCCAGAAGTTCAGGGACAATATATGTTCCATAGCACATTTCCGTAAAATTCCCCGATGTTCCCGTTGCCGGGTTCAAGGGCGTAGGGGCATCGTCCCTTGCGGCATAATCCGTATAATAACTTAGGTATCCCTGGGGAAGCAGGATCAGCTGTCCGGACTGGTATGCCAGCCGTTCCAGCCCGGTCTGTCGGATCAGTCCGCCGGGAGAGCTGTGCATGTCATGGAGCAGGATCGTAACAGGGTAAGTTTCCTGAAAGGAGGTCAGGGTAAGCTCCGGCGAATCCTGGGACCGTATATGTTTTTTCTGGGGAATCAGGGCATAAAATTCCATGTTTGTATTCACTGCCTCAGAAGTGTATGTAAATTTCAGCAATGCCATTTAACCCACCTCCTTTTCCATGCCTTGCTTTAACCAGTCCAGGAAAAGTCCCAGCCCCTGCCCGTGCACGCCCCAGCCGTGGGGACCGGGTATCTTGTGCCATGTATAGTCCAGATTCAGGGCGGCCAGGTGACGGTGGTATGCCTCATTGATTTCAATCAGATAATCATCCTCGCCCCAGCTCTGGAAGATTCTTGGCTTTTTATCAGCTGACGCAGACAATCTTCTGGTGACATCATAGAAGTCGTAACAGGTGTCCGTGATATCAGCGGCCGTTCCGAACATACGGCGGTGTTTCAGATTCATGAACGGGCGGGTTTGGATTGCCCAGCCAATATCCACCATGCCGCTCTGGCTTCCCACATGGCCGAAGGTTTCCGGGTGGTTGAGACCGGAAGCCAGAGCCCCAAAGCCTCCCATGGACAATCCGTAGATTGCCGTGTCCTCTCTTTGACCGGACAATGGGAACAGGCTTCGTGAGATGGAAACCAGTTCCTTTGACACATAGGTCATATACTGATGTCCGTATTTATATTCTTCCTGATAATCGGTCCAGAAGCTGAAATTCCCGGACGGCATGACCACTGCCAGATTAGGAAAATGAATATGGACCAGCTGGACCAGCTCTGTCTGCAGAACCGTGTCCATATGGGTTCCCGTTGCCCCGTGCAGGATATACAGGGTGGGAAAATTCCGTCCCCCAGCCGCGGCTGTACAGGCAGCAGATGGTTCCGGTATCAGGGCGGTGATTTGGGTGTCCATTCCCAATGCTTCAGAATAGAATTCCCCTTGAACAAGTGCCATAATAACCTCCAATATAGTATTATTTCGTAAAACTAAATCTTAAATAACGTTATTTTTTATTAGTTTATCGTAAAACTAATATAAGGCAAAAAAAGAAAGATGTCAATGGAAATGTGGAAAAGAGATAAAAATCCATAATAGTACCAAAAAAGAAGCACACAATACAGTAATAATAACTAAAAAAGCGCCCGGATATCAGATGAGTCCGGGCGCCTCCTGTATTTCTGAAAAGCTTTCACGTAAATGGATATCGATATTGACCAGAACATGAACAGGCATATACTCCCTGTGGGATAGGGCATGAATCAGGATTTCGGCGGTAGCCCTGCACATCCGGGACACCGGCATGGTTATGGTGGAGATGGACGGAGACTGGTAGGCAAGGGTGTCGTTGGCCGTAAAACCAAAACAGAGCATTTTCATTTCTCCCGGAATACGGATTCCTTTCTGGCGCAGTACCACCAGTGCGCCCAGTGCCAGGTTGTCGGTCTCGCATACCAGGACCGGCGGCCTGTCATTCAGGGAACATAACTGTTCGGCTGCCAGGGCGCCGCCGTTTACATTATTCTCAATCTGTATGATCCAGTCTTTCCTGATTTGGATTCCAAGCTCCCTGCATCCCTCCAGAAATGCATTGAAACGCCCGGTCTGTCCGATATGCCTTGCATCCGCCCGTATGACGGCGGCCTGTGGGCAGCCGGATTCATGGATCAGCCTGGCAACCGAACGCCCGGCCTGGGAATTGTCCACGCCTACAGTGGAATATTTTTCGCAGTACCGGTCAATCAGGACCACCGGGACCATGGGCGTACAATCCTCCAGAAAAACAAGATCCGCTGCAGAGCAGCCGCTGATGATTACTCCATTGTAAATGCCTTTTTGGAATCCTTCGGCAACTGCCTGCAGCCGGTCCTTCTCATAGGTCTGGATTACCAGCTCACAGTCAAAGGACAGGGCTGCAAATACCTGCTGTATTTCATATATAAAATCGCCGCAAAGCCGGATCCGGGAGTCCGCAGGCCAGTAAAGGGCAAAAATCGGGCGCTCTGCCCCGGAACTTCTAAGCCTTCGGGCAGTGGTGTTGGGCTGGTAACCCAGTTCCTTCATGGCTTCCATGACCCGCGCCACGGTTTCCGGATGTATGTGGCGCTCCTTTGCTTTTCCGTTGAGGATTAGGGATACTGTGGTGGGGGTAACGCCTGCGGCATTGGCAACATCTTTTTGTGTGGGCATAAATCATTCTCCTTGAAGCTGTATTCAGTTATTATCATATAGTGAAGAGACATGAATGGCAAGCGGTAATTATATTTAGATTGCATATATCACATGGCTGCCGGCTTGTATCATACACATAAAAACTGCATTTGCAGCTGTTTTTAGTGCAATTGTCAGGTGGATGCTTCCCAGGCTAATGTTATTGATTGTATTTAAAAGAAGTTGACAAAAATCCGGTCAACCGGGTTATCTGCAAGTGTGACTACCAGCCGGTCCTTACGCCATCCTATAAATAGTTTGTCGCAACAAACTCTTTTTGTTGACAATTTTTCCTATTAAGCATACAATGAATATGGTTTTAAGGATTTTACAGGAGGATACGGGTCAGTATGCAGAGGAAACTGAATGAGTGCGAAATCGGCGGCCGGTATGTGGTGGCAGGGGTACAGGTGGATGAGGGCATTACCAGGAGATTGGAGGCCCTTGGGGTCAATGAAGGTACTCCTGTGAATATATTGAATAAGAAGGGCAGCGGAAGCGTGATTATAAAGGTCAGGGGAACCAGGCTGGCTTTGGGACGCCGTCTGTCGGAGGGAATCACGGTCAGGGAGGAACATACAACATGAATGGGCAGGCCAGGGCAGCAGGAAAAGATTTATATGGAAGCATAACTCTGGGGACAGGGGGTGAATCCATGGATATGGAACCACATGCCGGTAAGCCGGGAGAAAGGAAACGCGGTTTGCCGGATCCGGCGCATAGGGACAGTAAGGAAAGCACACGCCCCATAACGGTTGGTTTTGTCGGGAATCCTAACTGCGGGAAGACCACTTTATTTAACGCGTTCACGGGAGCCAAGCTGAAAGTGGCCAACTGGCCAGGCGTTACCGTGGAACGGGTGGAGGGGGAAACCAGCTATAAGGGCAGGCCGATTAAGGTAATTGACCTTCCCGGTATTTACAGCCTTACCTCCTACACAATAGAAGAAAAGGTGACCAGGAAATGCATTGAAGACGGGGAAGTGGATGTCATCATCAATGTGGTGGATGCCTCCTCCCTTGAGCGGAACCTATATCTTACCATGCAGCTCATTGAACTGAAAAAACCGGTCATCCTGGCCCTTAACATGATGGATATCGTGGAAGAGAGGGGAATGGAGATAGACATGCACCGCCTGCCTGAAATGCTGGGGGAAATCCCGGTTGTTCCGGTGTCTGCCAGAAGGCGGACAGGGCTGGATGTGCTGATGCATGCAGTGGTGCATCATTATGAAGAGGGGCCCCAGGGCGTGGTGGTCCATTACAGTGAAGAGGTGGAGGGCAGGATTGCACGGATTGAAACAGCCCTCAGGGAAAAATACGGCGATATGGATAACATGCGCTGGCATGCCATCAAGTTCCTGGAATTTGATGAGGTAGTCATAAGCGACCACCCGCTGGATCATGTGGAACAGATCCTGCCACGGAATTATGAGAAACAGATTATCAATGAAAAATATGATTACATAGAGGAAGTAATTGAGGAATGCCTGTTTAATAAGAATGAGAAGGCGGCTACCACGGACAGGGTGGACCAGTTCATGACCCATCCGGTCTGGGGAATCCCCATCTTCCTGGGAATCATGGCACTGGTATTTTTCCTCACATTTACGGTTGGTGATTTCCTGAAACAATATTTCCAGATGGGCCTGGATGTGATTTCGGGATCCGTGCTTGCCCTGCTCACCAATGTGCATGCGGCCCAGTGGCTTACATCCCTGATCCTGGACGGAATCATTGCCGGGGTGGGCGGGATCCTTACGTTCCTGCCCAATATCTTCATCCTGTTCCTGGCCCTTGCTTTTCTGGAGGACAGCGGCTATATGGCCAGGGTTGCGTATGTGATGAATGAGACCATGGGCATGGTTGGGTTATCCGGCAAGGCATTCCTGCCCATGCTTTTGGGGTTCGGATGTACGGTTCCGGCTGTAATGGCAACCCGGGCGCTGGAGAGTGTTAAGGACCGGCGCAGGACAATCCTCATAACTCCATTTATGTCCTGCTCTGCCAGGCTTCCGATTTACGTGTTGTTTGCAGAGATGTTTTTCCCGGACAAAGCCCTTCTTGTTGCATATTCGCTGTATATCATCGGACTCTGCATAGCCATCCTGGTGGCGTTCATCGCCCATATGCATGAGAAGCATGACAGCGCGCAGAATGCCCTCCTGATTGAACTGCCGGAGTATAAGACCCCAAACAGCAGGACCGTTGCCATCTATGTGTGGGACAAGGTAAAAGACTATCTGAGCAAAGCAGGAACCACCATATTCATTGCGTCAATCGTGCTGTGGTTTGTCCTGAATCTGGGACCATCCGGTTTTGTATCAGATGTGTCGGACAGTTTTGCCGCAATCATCGGACACATCCTTGTGCCGGTGTTAAGACCGGCCGGACTGGGAATCTGGCAGGTGGCAGTAGCCCTCATTTCAGGCCTTTCAGCCAAGGAAGTGGTGGTGTCCAGCTTCAGCGTGCTCTATGGAATCAGCAACATCAATTCCGGGGCAGGCATGGCCGAACTTTCCTCCAGCATGTCCATGGCCGGGTTTGGCGGGGTAAATGCATATGCGCTCATGATTTTCTGCCTGCTGTATTCTCCGTGTATTGCAGCGGTAGCAACCATTAAAAAGGAAACCGGTTCCTGGAGATGGACAATCGGCATGGTGGTGTTCCAGCTGGCAGTTGCATGGCTGGCAGCCGTGGTGGTGTTCCAGATAGGAAGCCTGCTGTTTGGATAGGATGCCGCGCCGCAGCGGAAGCCTGCCTGACGTAAAAGCAATTTTCAGACACACCCTAGCAGATAGGTATGGCGCTGCTGGAAGCCAGGGTAAGGGATTGATTCTGCCTTGAATAGAAATACACCTGATTGGAGAGACGGTCCTCTTTGGGAACCTCGGTTTGATTGATGTGGGCCACAAGCCTGCTCATCTCATTGCAGGAAATGTCGCCGTCATCAGGAAGAAGAAGGACTTCGTGGATACTGGATGGAAGGATGATGATATCCCTTTCCATGCTGTCCGCGAAGTTTTTCAGTACTCCGGGATAAAGGATACAGGCAGCCCCGTTGATACCGGATGTATTGCTCAGCACAAAGAAGGGAGCGGATGCATCGGGGTCAGGAAGCCCATGATCCCCTGGCTGATTGCCAAAAGGCTGGGAAGCAGGTTCCTGTTCCATGGCCTCAGAAAGGTCTTCGATAATCCGTGCCATACTGGATATGACAGGCGGAAACAGCCTTGGAGTGTTGGCAAGGGCTGTTTCCTTCAGCTCTGTCAGGGAAATATTCCAGATATCCAGATGGATGTTATGGATGGTGGCGGTCATAAGTCCGCTGTCATCCTCATGGAGGCACAGATAAAAGACCAGGGCCAGGTCCAGCCAGGCAATGTGGGGAATCTCCTTTAACAGCGCCTGGTTCGAGTCTGCATGAATCAGCCGGCAGGCAATAAAGGGCCTGATTTTCTCAAAGCACGCAAGCTTTTCATAGTCCACATCAGGCGGCGTCTGGTTGTCCTGATACAGGGTCATGAGTTCTGATACAATATCCCCAATGGGACGTCCGGCCTGATGCTGGAGATAGCAGGGATTCAGGTAAATGGCTGGCGCCACATGTCCGCCGGACTTGGCGATGCACAGGCCGTCTAACATAAGGCCGTTGTTCTTGGGAACCCTGCGCAGTGTAAGGTCATATCCCTTCCCTAAAGCATGTTCCATCTGTTCTTTTACTTCATTGAGAAATGTTTCGTATTCCACGAAAATACCCCCTTGGTTTTTATTTATGATAACTGTTGGACAGTTCCATATCGTCTGCAATGGGATTATAAGGGGGAGGTCCGGAAAAAGAATGGTGGACATGCCGCCTTAGAATGCACAAGATAAAATGAATAGGAAGAATGGAAAGATAGTATTCAAAAGAATTGCATCCAGCTTAATCCATCCAGCGGTTTTTGTCAAGAGCCGGGAGGGGGATTTTATGAATTGTTTACATTTACCTTCCATAAATGAAATTGACGAAATGACTGGCGGCTGTTATACTCAAACCTGAAGCAAGACGTGGCTGTTCAGGCACGTCCTGGGGTTGGAAATTTTTGGGAATTGCAGGTAGGATCATGGGAAATGAAGAACATCTGCTGGCCAGGACCGCGCTGCTGGCCGGGGAAATCATGCTTGTAAGCGGTGCCGAAATCGCCAGGATTGAGGATACGATCCATCATATATTGGGCTGCTGTCCGGACAGGAAGGCGCAGACCATGGTGTTCAGCACAGGTATATTCGTAAGCCTGGATAACAGCAGGGGGGAAGCCATCACCCTGGTGCGGCGGGTGAACGAGCGTTCCACTAATCTGGGGAGGATTTATCTTGTTAATGAGGTGTCCAGAAAACTCTGCAGTCAGGCCATGACCCCATTAGAAGCATATGAGGAGCTGGAGATGATTAGGACAAGGAGCCAGTATAAAAAATGGCTCAAGGCGCTGAGTTATATGTTTATTTCCTTTTTTTTCGGAGTGGTGCTGAGGGGCAGTGCGGCGGACTGCATTGCGGCAGCGCTGACAGGCGGTGTGCTGGGATCTGTTGTATACATGGCATCCAGGATCCAGCTGAATGATTTCTGCACCAATGTGCTGGGGGCTTTCTCTTTGGGCACGGCGGCGCTGGCGCTGAACCGGTGGCTGCTGACCGGAAGCAGTACGGATATTGTCATTATCAGTGCTGTCATGCCTCTTGTGCCAGGCGTGATATTCACAACAGCGGTCAGGGATACGCTGAATGGGGATTACTCTTCCGGGGCCGCGAGGATGCTGGAAGCCATTGTGACGGCACTGGCGGTGGCGGCAGGAGTGGGAGCCGGCATGGCGCTGTTCCACCAGCTGACAGGGGGAGGGACCGTATGGTAGGGGAAATGATGATGTGTGCACAGATGGGAATGCAGGCCATGGGAGCACAGGCTGCGGAGGCACAGGCCCTGGGCGCTCAGGTCATGGGAATGCAGGGGACCGGGATAATGGGAATCGTCATACAGGTGGCCGGCGCTTTCATGGCAGTGCTCAGTTTTGGGCTGGTGCTGGATCTGCCGCGGAAGTATCTGGGGTGGTCGGGCATCACAGGAGGCGTCTGCTGGCTGGTATACATTCTTGTGAAGGCAGGCAGCGGGTCCCTGGTATTTGGGGCATTTATGTCCGGCCTGGCAGTGGCGCTCATGGCCCATGTCCTGGCCAGGATGCTGAGGGCGCCGGTGACCGTAATCCTCATACCCGGCATCCTGCCCCTGGTTCCGGGAACATCCATTTATAACTGGGTATACCATATCATCCGAAGCAGCAGGGAGCAGTCCATGTACTATCTTATCGAGACAATACAGATTGCCGGGGCCATTGCCATGGCTGTTTTTCTGATGGATTCCATGTTCAGGATGGTGGGGAACAGGAAGAAAGTGTAAAAAAGACTTGAAGTTTTGTGAGAAATATAGTATCATAATGGAGATGCGTCTGTAGCTCAGTGGATAGAGCAGTGGCCTCCGGAGCCGCGTGCGGAGGTTCGATTCCTCTCAGACGCATTTTTGATTGCCCAGATCATGGGTGGTATGGGTTGATTTAAACGGATATCATGTATAATGCCGCAGTGTGCCAGGATTCATTCCTGCATACTGCGGCATTTGGCGTCTTCCGGCCGTCTTCCGGCCTTTGCTGGTCCAGTGTAACTATACATGCAGTGCCTTCTTCACTGTAATCATTTATGCAATACCGGCAGGCTTTTAAGTGTCCAAAGCAATACCATCTGGCTTTTAAATGTTCAAAGCTGCGCCAGCTGGCGTTTAAATGTTCAGAGCCATATCAGATGGTCTTTCATCTTTCAAAGCTGCGCCAGCTGGTTCTTATAAGTCAGGGACGGGGAATCCATGTAGGTCTGGATACTGCAGAAGTAATCCAGGGCTGCCTTGCGGCAGTTCTCAATATGGCTTTGCATCAGGGCAATGGCGCGCTCCGTGTCTTTGTCCAGCAGGCTGTTCAGGATATCCAGATGCTCCAGACGGGCGTCATGGATCTGCACCTGGTTCTGCTTGCTGGAAATGATGACCCGGGTATTCTCATCAAAGATGCGGTGCATCATATCAATGATATAGCGGTTGCCGCAGTGTTCGATGATGAACAGGTGCATGGCGGTGTCCAATCGGAATCCGTTCTGTATATCAGGGGCCTCTCCTTTGAACTTGCCGCAGAAGGCCAGCAGTTCCTCGCGGGGAAGGTGGGGCGCTGCCAGGCGTACGGCAATGGGCTCAATCTCAATTCTTGTCTGAAAAATCTGAAGCACATCGTTTAAAGATATGTCTGTGACATAAATCCCTTTTTTGGGCATGATTTTCACAAAACCTTCCATCTCCAGGCGGCTGATGGCCTCACGCACAGGCGTACGGCTGGCACCCAGGTCAGCAGCCAGCTGCGCTTCATTCAACAGGGTGCCGGGAGGATAGATACAGTTTACCAGACGCTCCTTTAATATACAATATGTGTGGTTTTTTAAGTCCTTATTGGCGGTTTTAGGCATGGCAAAATCTCCTTGTAGTATACAACTGATTATAATTATAGGCTATCCAGATGAAAAAATCAATAAACAAGTTGAAAAAAATACAATAAAATCAATGCTTTTATAAAGTATACAAAATATCTTCCAAAAAGTAATTGGGCATATTGCATAAAAATAAATATTGAATTGTGTAGAATGTGTATATTGAAAATGAAAAACGCATGTTGTATACTACAGACATGATTAATAAATGCAACGAAGCAAGAACAGATGGAACAAGGGTGAAGCAACACCAGAAAACAAAGCAACAGTAAGGAGAGTATGATATGAAGAAAACATTATTAGCAGCAGCAATGATTGCAGCCATGTCAGTATTTATGTTAGCAGGCTGCTCCGGTGAGGGAGCAAGGCAGGAGCAGACGGCCCCGGCCACCACGGCAGCGCCCCAGGGAAGCGATGCAGCGGCCCAGACTGAGAAGAAAAGTAATAAGACGGTAAAGAATCCTTACAAGGATGACATTAAGCTGGCCTATGTTGCACATGATATCGGAACGCCTGTGAACCAGGCATGGCTGGAAGGCATTGAGCGGGAATGCGCTTATTATGATAATATAACAGTCCAGGGCTTTGACGCAAAGAGCAGTGCGGAAGAGCAGGTTAAGATCATGTCGGAAATCATTACACAGAAGTATGACGCAATCATTCTTCAGGCAAGCGATAACTCAGCCCTTGCGGCATCTGTGACAGAAGCAGAGGAAGCAGGCATCCCTGTCATCACCATCAATATGGATGTGGACTCCGTCCATTCAGCCCTTGTACAGATGGTGGACTATGATGCGGGCCGCCTGGCAGCAGAAGAGATTGCAAAAGAGCTGGACGGGACAGGCAAGATCGTGATTATCCAGGGCCTCCCCGGCATCATCCGTACAGATAACCTGGAAAAAGGGTTCCGCGACACGATCAGCCAGTATTCGGGCATTGAAATCATTGGTTCCCAGGCAGCCAACTTTGAGAAGGAAACAGCCATGAGTGTCATGAACAGCTTCATGCAGGCCAATGACAAGATTGACGGTGTATTTGCCATTAACGATGCCATGGCAGAGGGCGCTGCCCTTGCAGCTGAGTCGGCAAACCGCCTGGACGGGATGGTAATCTGGGGCGCTGACGGTGAGAAGGACGCTCTTGCTATGATTGAAAGCGGACAGCTGACAGGCACGATTTACACCAACTGCTGGGATGAAGGATCCACTGCTGCCAAGATCGCACTTCTCATGATTGGCTCAGAATACAGCTATGACGTGCTGTCCAAGACACCGGTCATCAACATGGAGCCGGTTGTGGTCACAAAGGACACGGTAGGACAGATCCTTCCGGAAGACCGCTGGTAAAAAGAAGCATTGGAAAAGGAAATGGTGGCAGGAGAGGCATGGGCAGCTCCTGCCCTTGGAAATTTCACGATACAAGTCTTAATATCACGATACAAGGCTTAAGGAGTTAACTTATGAAGCAGAATACAATCAGACGTTTTATTTCCCTGGCCATGCTGTTTGTGCTGGTAATCTTATTTTCTGCCACCAGTGACTATTTCCTGCAGGCAAAGAACATCATCTCTATTTTCAGGGATGCATCGGTCATCGGGATTGTGGGAATCGGGGTTACATATGTAATCATCACGGGCGGGATTGAGCTTTCCACAGGTTCTGCCCTGGCTCTTGTGGGCATGGTCATGGCTAATATTTACCGTTATACCACCCTTCCCATATGGCTTATGCTGGCTGCAGGTATAGTTGTGGGGCTGGCAGCGGGCTGGTTCAATGGTTTTATCATAACCAGGTTTTGCCTCCCCGAATTCATAGCCACCCTGTCCACCTTAAGTATATACAGGGCCCTTACCTATGTGATTGCCATTAAGGAAAATGGAATCATTACCAGCCAGCCCATGAAGGATTACAGGTTCACCGTGTTCGGGGGCTCTGTGGGAGGCGTTTATTATGTGACCATTGCGTTTTTCGTACTGGCTGTAATTGGGCAGGTCATCCTTAAAAAGACCAGGTTCGGCACGAACCTCTATGCAGTTGGTTCCAACAAAAAGGCGGCGGAGCTGTCCGGCATCCACACGGACAGGACCAGGATGGCGGCATTTGTCATTGTTGGTTTCTGCGTGGCTGTGGGATCCATTTTCACCACATCCAGGCTTCAGAGTACCACGGCTGTGCTGGGTACCGGCCTGGAGTTCAATGTAATTGCGGCAGTGGTGGTCGGCGGCTGCGCCCTGGACGGCGGAAGGGGCGATGTCATAGGAACCGTTATCGGCGCCCTGTTCATGTCGGTACTGGACAACGGCATCTACAAATACCAGATCAACACTGCATATCAGCCCATCATCAAAGGCGCCATCATCATCCTTGTAGTTGTGTTTGACGCATGGTACAACAAGCGGATGGAACAGGCTTCCAAGAACAGGAAGCGGTTATGTGAGGAGGTGACGGCCTCATGACAGGAGGAAATATATCAGGGGAGACAATCCTGCAGGCCCTGGATATCGGCAAGAGCTTTGGCGGTGTGCCGGTTTTAAAGCATGTGGACCTGGAAATCAGGAAAGGGGAGGTCCACGCCCTTATGGGGGAGAACGGGGCGGGCAAGTCTACCTTAATCAAGATTATAACAGGAGCCTATTCCAAGGACAGCGGACAGCTTAAATGGAAGGGGAACAATGTGGAAATCAACAGCAGGAGCGATTGCCAGGCCCTGGGCATTTCCTGCATATATCAGGAACTTTCCGTCATACCGGCCCTTAGCGTTTCGCAGAATGTGCTTCTTGGCAAGGAACCCAGGATTGGTAAGACGCATCTGATTGATTATAAGAAAATGAACTCCATGGTCCAGGAACTGATTGAACGCTATGGGTTTCCGCTGAATCCAACGGATTGTGTCAATGACCTGGGAATCGGGCAGCGCCAGCTGGTGGAGATACTAAAGGGGCTGTCATCGGATGCAGATTTGCTGATCATGGATGAACCCACGGCGTCCTTAAGCGGGCGTGAGTCCGAAATCCTGTTTTCCATCATTGAGGCCCTGAGGGATAAGGGCGTCAGCATCATTTACATTTCCCACAGGCTGGAGGAGGTCTACCGCCTGGCCGACCGTCTTACCATACTGCGGGATGGGGAAAATGTGGTGGTGCTGGAAAAAGAGGAAATCAATCCGGTGGAAGTCATCCGCCTGATGATAGGCAAGGTGGTGGATGAATCCGAAGGATCGGTCAAGACCTTATGCAGGACCGGCAGCGAGGTTGCCCTGGAAGTCAGGGATTTAAGCAGCAGGGGAGTATTTGATAAAGTAAGCTTTCAGGTGCGCAGGGGAGAGATACTTGGTTTTGGCGGCCTCATCGGAGCGGGCAGGACAGAATTGGTCCGCTGTCTTTACGGCATTGATGGATACAGCAGCGGTGAGATTTATCTGGAAGGGGAGAAATATGTCCCCAAGGTGAAGAAGAGCATTAAGAGAGGGTTTGGGTTCGTGCCTGAGGACAGAAGGAACCAGGGATTCATCCCCCTTCTGTCCATTAACAGGAACACGGCCCTGACCAACTATGACCTGATCCGCAAAAGCGGCGGGGCCATATCAAAGAAGGAAGAACTCAAGATGTGCCTGAACGCAATTGAAGCAGTGGATATCCGTCCAAAGGACCCGGACAAGGCAGTGGGACTGCTCTCTGGAGGCAACCAGCAGAAGGTGGTGCTGGGTAAATGGCTGATGCGGGACCTGAAGCTTTTGATTGTAGATGAGCCAACAGCAGGAATCGACGTGGGGGCCAAGGATGAAATCTACCGTATCCTCAGGGAACTGGCTCTCAGGGGCGTGATGGTCATTCTTGTGTCCTCGGACCTTCAGGAACTTCTGCGGGTTTCAGACAGGATATTGGTCATGCGCAAAGGCAGGATCGTAAAAGAATTTTCAGAGGGAACGGTGACCCAGGCTGACATACTGGCCGCGGCATCCGGGCTCTTGGGTTAAGGGGGGATGAATTCATGAAGCGGGAAGTTAGTCTAAAAAGATACAGCAAAATATTCATCCTTTTGGGATTCATGCTGGTGCTGACCATCATTGCGCCCCACAGTTTCCCCACCATTGCCAATCTGTCCAATGTGCTGTGGTCCGTATCCGTTATCGGCATCATGGTGTCCGGCTCCATCTTTGCAATCCTGGTAGGCGGGATTGACCTTTCAGTGGGTTCCATGCTGGCCCTGACAGGAATCATCGTGGTGCGGATCATACGTTTTTTTGATTATTCGGTCACAGGCGTCCTGATAGGAATCCTGGCCGCGCTTTTGTGCGGCGTGCTTGTGGGGGTGGTGCACGGTATCATCATAACAAAATTCAAGGTGCCTGCATTCCTTATTACCTTTGCAACCCAGAGCATCATATCCGGCATTTCCATGATACTTACCAACAATAAAATCCTGGGATGCCTGGAACCTACGGCATTTACCTACATCGGAATCGGTAAGCTGCTGGGACTGCCTGTGCCTGTTTTCATCATGGCGGCGGTTGCCCTTATCAGCTTCTATGTCCTTGATAAAACCCAGCTGGGCCGTTATGTCTATGCGGTGGGGGGCAATCCGGAGGCATCCAGGCTGTCCGGCATTTCCGACAACGGCATCACCATGCTGGCCTACATCTTTTCCGGCCTGACCGCGGCCATTGGCGGCATTGTCCTTGCGTCCATGACCCAGCAGGCCATGGCCAGCACGGGCAGCGGGTATGAGACAGAGGTAATCACCGCGGCAGTCATCGGCGGCGTCAGCCTGGCCGGCGGCGAAGGAACGGTCATGGGCGCCATCTTCGGCGCGGTCCTGGTAGGGCTTCTGAATAATGGGATGAACCTGATGAATGTGCCGTCCACCCATCACGGCCTGGTAAAAGGCCTGGTCATCATCACTGCGGTGGCAGTGGACATCATGGGCCATCAGGAAAAGAAAAAGGGATTACTCCCATCATTATTCCGCAAACAAGGAGGAACAGTTCAATGAAAAAAATAGATTCACATCTGCATGTAGCTGAAATCATAGCGGGATACTGCCGGAGAGGGGAACTGAGGGCAGCCGGAAATGGCATGGCTGAGTGGGGCAGCGGAGAGACTTTCCGGCTGCTGCCCGAAGGCTATGGGGATACCAGCTTTACCGCGGAAGCAGCCCTTGCGATCATGGACCGGCATCAGGTGGAAAAAGCCGTGCTGATGCAGGGAAGCATGTATGGTTTCCAGAACCGGTACCACTATGAAATCATGAAAAAGTACCCGGACCGTTTCTGTCCGTCCTGTACCCTGGACCCTTTCATGACCAATTACCTGGATATCCTGTCTTTCCTATTAAAAGAACGGAAATTCCGCCTGGTCAAATTCGAGGTAAGTTCCGGCGGCGGCCTCATGGGCTGCCACGACCCCTTTGACCTGGATTCCGACCGCATGATGAAGATATATGAAATGATTGACCAGTGCAATGCCGTGGTGGCCCTTGACATCGGGGACCGGACCATGGCCAGCTATCAGCCGGAGAACCTGTCCCGTGTGGCAAAGGCATTTCCAAACATGAAAATGGTCCTGTGCCACCTCCTTGCCCCGGCCAGGGGGGATGAGCAGCGCCTCTGGTCCGACCTGGAACTGCTTAATCAGGACAATGTGTGGTTCGACATTTCCTCCGTGCCAAAAATCTATGCCCCGGATACATATCCGTATCCTGATGTGAACACCCTGCTCCGCCAGGCCGCGTCCCGCCTTGGCGTAAAAAAACTCCTGTGGGGCACCGACGCGCCCTTTGCAGCCACCCAGGACAGCTACGGGCACCTGACCGATTACCTGACCCATGGCGGCTGGACGCAGGAGGAGCTGGACGCCATCTACTATGACAATGCCGCTTACGTATATTTCCGGCAAAAGGAGGCGTAAAATGGTCAGAGCAAAAGAATCCATAACACGGACAACCAAACCCGCCCCATTTAACGGGACAGGCGAAATCTGTGTCAGGGACCTGTTAAACGGACCGGGTGAAATGTACAACAAAGCAAGGGTTTTCGCCCACACCACGGTCTATCCGGGTTCAGCCATCGGTTACCATGTCCACACCAACGAGTCAGAGACCTACTACATCCTGAAAGGCACTGCCAGATTCAACGACAACGGGACGGAACACATCCTTTGCCCCGGGGACGTTGCTTTTACCGGCAGCGGGGATGGTCATGGAATTGAAGCACTGGAAGGACCCGTGGAGATGATTGCCCTTATCTTATACGAAAACGAACCATCCCAATAAGAACATCCCTGAACTGAAAAGCCCTTTTACTAAAAAGCTGCTGTATGCAACCGGAAATCCGCATATAACAGCTTTTTATTTTCCTGTAAGGTCCATGATTTCCCGGCCCGCGGTTCACGGGCCAATGCATGGGACCTTGTTGCCGATGTTCTTATCCCATTGCATTTTCCCACGCTTTTTGTTAGAATAAGACGAAGTGGTTATTATACCCAAATGACGCATATGCAAGCATGAGGACTGGAGGACTTATATTTATGAGACAGAACAGAAGACGGACACGCAGCAGAAGGTCTGACGCTGACAAGATAAAATACATCCGGATGGCGGCCATCCCCCTAGCGGTGGTGATTGTGCTGGTGATCATCATAATGGTCATGGACAAAAAGCCGGATGGCAAGGAGGCGGCTGCCACGCCCGGAACCGGGATTTCCACTGATTCCAATGCATCCGGTGCGGATATCAGTATTTCCGGGGATGGGACGGAAGCCCGGGATGCGGATGTGGAACCGGACAACAGCCAGTATACAACGGATTTTTCCCATTATGAGCTTGCAAAGGACGCGGTTCCCCAGGTCAACCTGCTGATCAGTGAGTATTTCCAGGCCAAGATTGACCAGGACGCGGAAAAGTTATATGGACTTTTTGGCAAGTCTGCGGATGAGGGCCTTCAGGCGCGCAGGGAAGAACTGAAAAGCGAGGCTGTCTACATTGAGGACTATCAGGACATTGTATGTTATACCAAGCCGGGGCTGACGGCAGACTCCTATGTGGTCTATGTGACCTATGAGGTGAAGTTCAGAAGGGTGGATACCCTGGCGCCGGGACTTATGTGGTGTTATGTACTGAAGGATGACAGCGGCAATTATATCATACGTGAAAACGTTGTGGGTGACGAAGCTGATTACGTGGCAAAGCAGAATCAGTCTGAGGACGTGCGCCTTTTATCCAAGCAGGTCAATGAGCGCCTGCGCCAGGCCATTGAATCCGATACGCTTCTTGCCGGGATTTATGGGGATTTGCGGAACGGGGCAGTGGTAAGCAGCTCAGAGGAAGAGGGACAGGACAGCATGGTATCCCTTGAGGATGATGGGGCCGGTTCCCAGGGTGCGGATGAAAGCGGGGCTTTAGCGCCTGAAAACAGCGCGGATGCGGCGGGCGGCAGCGCCCAGGGCAGTGACGCTTCCGGTGAACATGCGGCGGGAGCCGCCTCCTCAGACCAGGCATCCGGCCAGGACGGAGCCGGCTCCGGCAGCCAGGGCAGCGGGAATCCGGGCGCCGGACAGGCAGATGCATCACAAGGACAGGATGGGGCCCCGGAGACAACAGGCGGTTCTGAGGTAAAGATTGAATAAAACTGGAGGAAGACAGGACATGGATGTAAAGGATTTTTATTTTGATTTACCGGAGGAACTGATAGCCCAGGACCCGCTTAAGGACCGCTCCTCATCACGGCTTTTGGTACTGGACAGGGATACAGGGGAAGTGCAGCACAGGGTATTCAGGGATATTGTGGAGTATTTACGGCCGGGGGACTGCCTGGTGATTAATGATACAAAGGTAATACCGGCCAGGCTCTTTGGCATCAAGAAGGATACAGGTGCAAAGATTGAAATCCTGCTTCTTAAGCGCAGGGAAAACGATATCTGGGAAACACTGGTCCGCCCGGGCAAGAAGTGCAGGCCGGGGACTGTCATTGAGTTTGGGGAAGGCCTGCTGAGCGGTACCGTGGTGGAGACTGTGGACGACGGCAACCGTCTGATCCGGTTCAGTTACAAGGGCATATTTGAGGAGATTTTAGACCAGCTGGGCCAGATGCCCCTTCCGCCCTATATCACACATGAGCTGAAGGACAAGAACCGGTACCAGACCGTGTATGCAAAGCATGAGGGGTCGGCGGCAGCCCCCACAGCCGGACTGCATTTTACCAATGAACTTTTAAAACAGATTGAGGAAATGGGGGTCAAGGTGGCACATGTGACGCTCCATGTGGGTCTTGGGACCTTCCGCCCCGTGAAGGTGGAAAATGTCCTGGACCACCACATGCATTCGGAGTTCTACGTGGTGGAAGAATCCGAGGCCAGGAAGGTAAACGACACCAAGGCGGCCGGAGGCCGGGTCATCTGTGTGGGGACCACCAGCTGCCGTACCGTTGAGTCCGCTTCCACGGACGACGGCATCCTGCAGGCCAAAACAGGATGGACTGAGATATTCATCTATCCGGGATACCGGTTTAAAGTACTGGATGCCCTGATAACCAATTTCCATCTGCCGGAGTCCACACTGGTAATGCTGGTAAGCGCGCTTGCGGGAAGGGGACATATCCTGGACGCGTATAAGGAAGCCGTGAAGGAACGCTACCGTTTCTTCTCATTTGGGGACGCCATGTTTATTGCATCCAGCCCAGTGGCTCAAAAGCGGTGAATGGACCATGGATATGGATGGGCGCGGGGAGGGCGGCAGGGAAGACTGCACGGATGTAAACGGTAAAATGGATATAAACAGTAAAGCAGATATAAACAGTAAAACGGATATAAATAGTAAAACGGATATAAATAGTAAAACAGAAATAAACAGTAAAGAGGAAAAAAGAGAAGAACGTCTGAATAAATGGCTGAGCCAGATGGGTGTGTGTTCCAGACGGGAGGCAGACCGCCTGATTGAAGCCGGGAAGGTGTGGGTGGACGGCTGTCCGGCAGCCATGGGCCAGAAGCTGAAACCGGGCCAGAAGGTGGTATGCGGCGGTGTACCGGTGAATGCAGGCAGCGGGGCGGGCAGCCAGAAGCCAAGGCCGGTGCTTCTTGTTGTAAATAAGCCAAGGGGGATTGTCTGCACCACTTCGGATAAGGACCGGGCAATGAATATCGTTGAATACCTGGATTATCCGGAGCGTATTTATCCGGTGGGAAGGCTGGATAAGGATTCAGAGGGCCTTCTGCTCATGACAAACCAGGGCGACCTGGTGAATAAAATCATGCGCAGTGGCAATGCTCATGAAAAGGAGTATATTGTCACGGTGGATTGTCCTCTGACCGATGATGCCATGGACAGGATGGCAAAGGGGATTTATCTCAAGGAGCTGGATACGGTGACGCGGCCATGTAAGGTGAAACGGGTGGATGGGAAAACATGTTCCATCATCCTGACCCAGGGGCTGAACCGGCAGATACGCCGCATGTGTGAGGCATGCGGCTGCCATGTGAAGCGCCTTGTACGGGTGCGCATCATGAATATACGGCTGGACGGCCTTAAAACAGGGGCATTTAGGGAAGTGGGACAGGAGGAATACCGGGAGCTTACCAGGCTTTTAAAGGATTCCACCAGCCTGCCGGGCGGGCGCGGCCGTGCCCTGCCGCAGGACCCGGATAGTAGAAGATGAATCAGGAGAACAGAATGGAAGACAGGATTCAGAGAATGAAAGAGTTGGTTTCCACCCTGAGACAGGCGGGGAAGGCTTATTATCAGGAAAGCCGGGAAATCATGAGCAATTTTGAATATGACAGGCTTTATGATGAACTTTGTTCCCTGGAAAAAGAGACAGGAACCATCATGTCAGGAAGCCCTACCCAGAAAGTGGGATATGAGGTGTTAAGCGAACTGCCCAAGGAGACCCATGAGTCCCCCATGCTTTCCCTTGACAAGACAAAGAGCGTGGAGGACCTTCAATCGTGGCTGGGGGACCAGAAGGGACTGCTGTCCTGGAAAATGGATGGGCTGACCATTGTGCTTACCTACGAAGGCGGCGGGCTTACAAAGGCGGTAACAAGGGGCAATGGGGAAATCGGCGAGGTCATCACCCCAAATGCCCGTGTGTTTTCCAACATACCTCTCAATATTTCCTACCAGGGACAGCTGATCCTCCGGGGAGAGGCAGTCATTACCTACTCGGATTTTAAGAGGATTAATGAAGAGATTGAGGACGTGGATGCCAGGTATAAGAATCCGCGCAATCTCTGCAGCGGTTCGGTGCGCCAGCTGAACAGCCAGATCACGGCAGAGAGAAACGTACATTTTGAGGCATTTGCCCTGGTAAGGGCGGCCGGAGTGGATTTTGGGAATTCCAGGAAACGTCAGTTTGAATGGCTGAGGGAACAGGGCTTTGAAGTGGTGGACTTCAAAGAAGTGACGGCTGAAAACCTGCCTGAGGCAGTCAATGGATTTGCAGAGGCAGTTGAAAGCAATGATGTGCCGTCCGACGGACTGGTGCTTACCTTTGACGATATTGAATACGGGGAATCCCTGGGAAGGACAGCCAAGTTTCCCCGCAATTCCATTGCATTTAAGTGGCAGGATGAAATCAGGGAGACCAGGCTTGATTATATTGAGTGGAGTGCGTCAAGGACCGGCCTGATTAATCCGGTTGCCGTGTTTGACCCGGTGGAACTGGAAGGCACCACGGTGAGCAGGGCCAGCGTCCATAACCTGAGCATCATGGAAGCCCTGGATTTGGGCCAGGGCGATACCATTACGGTGTACAAGGCCAACATGATCATACCGCAGATCGCGGATAACCTGACACGCAGCGGGGTCAGGGATATACCGAAAGAATGTCCTGTATGCGGCGGCGCAACCCAGATCAAGCAGATCAATGATGTGAAAAGCCTGTACTGTACCAACCCGGACTGTCAGGCCAAGAAGATAAAAAGTTTTACCTTATTCGTGAGCCGTGACGCCCTTAATATTGACGGGCTGTCAGAAGCCACCCTGGAGAAGTTCATAGGCGCGGGTTTCATCCATGAATATGCAGATATCTTCCATCTGGAGGAACATAAGGATGCGATTGTGGAGATGGAAGGCCTTGGGCAGAAATCCTATGACAATCTGATTGCTTCCATTAAGACTGCAGGCAATACAACCCTGCCAAGGATGGTGTATGGTCTGGGGATTGCTGGAATCGGCCTTGCCAATGCCAAGATGCTCTGCAGGGAGTTTAAGTTTGATTTTGAGAAAATGCGCCACGCCCAGGCAGATGAGCTGGTTGCCGTGGATGGAATCGGCGGCGTCCTGGCCCAGGCGTGGATGGATTATTTTGCATCAGAGAAGAATAACCTGGCAGTGGATCATCTGTTACAGGAACTTACCATTGAAGAGGAGCAGGCGGAGGCCTCGGATGCCAGGTTTGAGGGCATGACTTTTGTGATTACCGGCTCCGTGGAGCATTTTGCCAACCGCAAGGAGCTGCAGGAGGTAATTGAGGGAAAGGGAGGCAGGGTCACTGGCTCGGTCACCGCCAAGACAACGTATCTGATTAATAATGATACGGCTTCCAATTCATCAAAAAATAAAAAAGCAAAGGACCTTGGGGTCCCAATCATATCAGAAGAGGAGTTCCTGCGAATGTTATAGCACAGTTTCTGCCGGCAGTACGCCTGCTGCCGGTGAAGCTGTGCTGATTGTGCATAAACCACACAACACACGACATTTGAAAGGAGAGAATGATATGCCGATTAAAGTACAAAAGGAACTTCCGGCCAGGACCGTACTGGAGTCAGAAAATATATTCATAATGGACGAGGACCGGGCCATGAGACAGGATATCAGGCCTTTGGAGATATTGATTCTTAATCTGATGCCCCTTAAGGAGGAAACAGAGACGCAGCTTCTGCGCGCCCTGTCCAATACGCCTCTTCAGGTGGACTGCACCTTCCTCATGCTGTCCACCCATGTGTCCAAGAATACCTCGGCCAGTCATCTGAATAAGTTTTATATAACCTATGACGATATCAGGAAGAAAAAATTTGATGGAATGATCATCACAGGCGCTCCCGTGGAAAACCTGGAATTCGAAGAGGTGAATTACTGGCCTGAGCTTTCAAAAATCATGGAGTGGAGCAAGACCCATGTGACGTCTACCATACATATCTGCTGGGGCGCCCAGGCCGGCCTGTACTATCACTATGGAATCCGGAAATATCCGATACAGAAGAAGCTGTCAGGCATCTATAACCACAAAGTATTGGACAGGAAGGTGCCGCTGGTGCGCAGCCTTAACGATTATTTCCTGGCGCCCCATTCCAGGTATACGGAAGTGCGCAAAAGCGATATCCTGAAGCACCCGGAGCTGATGATACTGGCAGAATCAGAAGAGGCAGGCGTTTTCCTGGTAATGAGCCGGGATGGCAGCCAGGTCTTTGTGCAGGGGCATCCGGAATATGACAGGATGACCCTGAACAACGAATACCACAGGGATCTGAACAAGGGCCTGGATCCTGAAGTGCCCTGCAATTACTATGAGCATAATGACCCGTTCTCAGTTCCTGCCCTGACCTGGAGGAATACGTCCAATACGCTGTATACGAATTGGCTGAATTATTATGTGTATCAGACAACGCCTTATGTGTTGGATGAGGAAGAGTGAGAGGAGAGGTTAAACCTAGAAGGGTATTACTATAGAAAACCAAATATTCGGACATCCCAATAAGTCCATGAGTATGTAGCTATATTGCATATTCACGGGCTTATTTCAGTGCGCCATAATTAATCGGATGCCCATGTTCAGCACTCATATTATAGACAAAGAATGGAATACCGCACCCATAAAAGACATTTTAGTGAATCCTGGTGCGTTGCAAAGGCATTGTAGGGTACATAATTTGAAATAATAAAGTTATATAATCACTAAAAATTGGAGGTAAAGGAATGGCAAGAAGTATAAGTAACATGGATTGACTGGCCTCCGTCCTGCTAGATAAGTCTCCTTTTGTGTATGTTACAATGATTACATATGTAAAACGTATAATTGGAAAAATGTAAATTATGTCTATTGTGCACAAAAGACAATCGACTTCACCTTATTTTTGAATATTTATGCTGATAATATATAATTATAAAAATTTAAAGGAGGTACTTATAGAAATTCACAAGATTTGTATTGCCATTGCTATATTGGGGATGGGGAGCATGACAGCATGCGGTAGAGGTGGACAGTAACCGTATTGGGGCTACTGGAATGAATATGGGAGGAACCCGTGCCAACTGGTTGGCTGCATTGGATAACCGCATTAAAACTACAGTTAGTGTTGCTTGCCTGGCAAGGATGCAGGATTTTCTTAAAACTGATAATATTAAATGGCATGCATTTTTTAATTGGGTTCCAGGCATGTATAGATGAAAATGCTAAAGGGATGGTAGCAATATACAATTAAATGCTAAAAATAGGGCAGTAGAGTATTCAAATGCTTCTTAATCTAAAAGGCGCAGAGGGTATATCATTTCTTGAATTGAGTCATGGATATCTTAACAACCTCACCACACCCCTATATACACCATATTAAAATATCGTATGGCATGGAAAGGCATTCAAAATGTCATTAAAGTATGAATAATGACATTTATTCTGTAAAAATGTGGGGATTTTATGCAAACAAACCGTTACATATATATAGTAAGGGATTATAAGGAAACATATTTATATGACATTGCATATAAACCAAGAAGGGGTGAAAACACGATAGAAAAAAGTAGTGTCGCAGTATATTAAAATAAATGGGGTATCAAATAAAATGACAGTAGGATTTGTTTTTGCCCAAATTGCAATCAGGATGAGTGGATAAGAATGTCTCCGGAGGGCTGATGGTTTGGTGGTAACAAGGCTGTTCCAACCTGTATACCCCAAAAAGCAGATATAAGATATGTAAATAATTATTTAAGGGCAGGGCCGGTTTTTAGGAGTCTGCCCTTACCTGTATTATACAGGATTTTTTTACATGTCAATAAAACATTCTTCATTTTCATTGTCTTAAGAGTCATCCTCCCCAGTAAGGGCATAGTGCATATCAAACAGGCCGGAGCCCGAACGGGCGGGCCATTTTAAAGTGTTTTCCGGTTTGGGCCGGATAAGGAGTTGGTAAAATTAATGGCGGGAAGGATGCGTTTGGCATGGACATCATAGCCATGTAGGTGTAGAATGACCAAAGGTTTATTTTTCCCTGCATGGACCAAAGGTCCATTGTATAATCATCACCAGGAACTGTTCATATATGGGTAAATTACCTGAAAAGCCGGCCAATTAAAATCAAATCAATAAGGAAGTGAGAAATTTACATGATATACATGTCAGTTGGTAAAAAATTGTAACCTGTAATCAAATAAATATTCCCCTCCCCGAGGTACACCTCATGGTAATTCGCCTTGCTAACGGGTAAAATTCCCATATAATTGTCGAAATGTAGGAGGACATCTTTATGAATGAGAATAAGCTTGTATTTCAAGATTTTCTTAGAAGCAGAATTCATTCGTATCGTAGCGTTCATGCTTTTTCACAAGAACATATGGCAGAAGCCCTGCGTATCTCACCGAGGTCCTATATTGACCAGGAACATGGGAAATATGGTTTTTCAGCAATGACATTGGTATACTATATTTTTCTGCTGAATGATGAAGAAATCCTTACGTTCATTGGGGAATTGAGATATCTGATGGGAAGGAGGAAAGAAGATGTTGCAGAAAGCCATATTTGATTCCACAGAAATATATAAGCTGTTGACGCAGCTTGGGGCAGACCTGCATTATATAGGTTTCCGCTACACGGAATACGCCCTTTTGCTAATGGGCGAAGATGAGCAGTGCATCCATTCCGTGACAAAATGCCTGTATCCTGAAATTGCCAGACGCTATCAGACCTCATGTCATGCAGTGGAACGGAATATAAGGACACTGTCCCAGGTGGCCTGGAAATCCGAACCCGGCCTCCTTCAAAAAATGGCGGGTCATTCACTTGAGAAAAGACCAACATCCAGTCAGTTTCTTGCAATCCTATTTTCATATCTTACGAATATGGATCCTTCTTCCCGCGGTTAACCCTTCATATAAAGAATCTATGACTTATGTTAAAATATCTGGAGCCAGGAGTAAAAATGGTTCCGGATATTTTTATGCCATGGTACCGGCGGTGAATAAGACCAGGCAGATAAACAGCCTTACCTTTTGACAGATAATATATTAATAAGATTGTAAGTATTGTTTAATTGTATAGACGCCGCGAATTTATTATAATAAATGTATGTATCTGGAAATAATTTAAAAATACGCAGAGAGGGGATTGTTATGAACAAACGAAAAGCGTTATGTCTGCTAATGGCTGCAGCGATGACGGTCAGCACCGGATTGACTGCATATGCGGCCGACACAAAGATTGATAAGGTGAGGCTGGAGTTTTCGTATGGCGAAGCGCCTAAAAGCGGGGATGACATAGGCGACATTACCGTAAGGGCAAAAGACAGTGAGTATTATGTGGAGTCTGCGGAGTATACCAACGCGGATAATCAGGACACATGGACTGTGGGAGATGTGCCGGAGGTAAAGATTGAGCTTTCTGCAAAGGATGGCTACCGTTTTTCCTATACAAGCAAGAGCCATTTTACACTGAGCGGGTGTAATGCCACGTTTAAGAAGGCAAAGGTATATGACAGCGGGTCTTATATAGAGATATATGCGGAACTGAAACGTATTGGAGGCAAGCTGGAAGGAACATCCAATCTTGAGTGGGAAGACACTGTGGCTGTGTGGGATGAGATTGATGGGGCCAAAAGCTATGATGTGAAGCTGCTGCGTGATGACAAGACCGTTACCACGGTCAGCACCACCGGTACATCTTATGATTTTGCAGGCTATTTTAACAGGGAAGGCGATTATACCTTCCGCGTAAGGGCGATTGCATCCTACAATAGTAAGACAGGAGAATGGTCAGATGATTCCGACACACTGTCCATTGACGAGGATGAGATTGCCAACTACGGCGGCAGCGGACACTGGGTCCAGGACGGTAATGGCTGGTGGTATTCTTATGACACAGGCGGATATCCTTCCTCATGCTGGAAGCAGATCAACGGTGCATGGTATCATTTCAACAGTTCCGGGTACATGCAGACAGGCTGGCTTAAACTGGACGGCCAATGGTTCTATCTGGCAGACAGCGGGGCCATGCTGACCGGATGGCAGGCCATTAACGGAAAGTGGTATTATCTTGGCACGGATGGCGTGATGTACGAGGATACATGGACACCTGACGGATTCTATGTGAATGGTTCCGGTGTCTGGGTGCAGTAAATGGACTGGTTTTATTGAATATAAAAAGGCGTAGGGAAAATTTCTTTACGCCTTTTCTTTTTGATATTTTTCATGTATAATGTAAGGTATTCTCTTGGTTATCACTTGCGGAAGTGATATGGATTGGAATGTGGTCCCATATGGCGTATGACACATATGGTATATATGTCACCACCTACAAAGGTGGTGTGGATGGAAATGCTGGAAGGGTCAATTGCTGTGACTTTCAGCATCACCTCCGTTTTTAGAGGAAAAGGAGGAGAAATATTTTATGTCAAAGGCGGAAGCGGCAAGGAAATTGTATGAAGAATGCAAGGACATGGATATAGAAGAAACCATGGATTTAGTGTTAAGTGCAGAAACAGAAGAAGAACAGGACTTTTTTTCCATGCTGAGTGATTTTATATTGCAAAGAAAGCAAAAGCATGTAATTGCCCAAAAGAGGTTTTAAATGAGGAAATATATCTTATATGCTGGAGTAAATGGAGCAGGAAAGTCAACATTATACATGACCACACATTATAAGGATATGATGCCGCGCGTTAATACAGATGAAATATTGAGGGAATTCGGAGATTGGAGAAATACCTCAGATTTAATGAAAGCAGGCAGAATCGCTGTTGAACGGTTAAACTCTTACTTATCGGAGGGAATTACTTTTAATCAGGAAACAACCCTATGCGGACATTCGATATTACGGACAATATATAGGGCAAAGCAATTGGGGTATGTAATTGAATTACATTATGTCTGTGTTGATTCGCCGGCGATAGCAAAAAAGAGAATTGCAGAAAGAGTGAAAATGGGAGGCCACGGAATACCGGACAAAGATGTTGAGAAAAGATTTGGGGAGAGTTTGAGGAATCTTCATAAAATTATCGATTTGTGTGATTTGGCCGCATTATATGATAATACAGATGAGTTTCGCAGGTTTGCTATTTATAAAAATGGTCAACGTATCAGAGTATCAAAGATTATCCCAAAGTGGTATGAAAAATGGCAGGAAGAATGTCATTAACTTGACACAAGCCTGGGTGCAGTAAGGCGGACAGTGGGATAGGAACCTGCTTAACGGTAACAGGTTTAGGTGACGTATAAGCTTTCCGGGCAGGGATTTGCTCTGTCCGGAGGGCTTATTTCCTTTCCGGGAGTATGGACAAAAGCCTGCAGGAGTGCCGGTTCCTTCGGGAATTGGTTATGGAGGATAAAAGAAAATGGAACGCAGATATGTATTTCATCCCCAGGAGTTTGCAATAGATGAGACCGAACGGTTTTACACAAAAATGGCTGGGAGCGGGTGGCGTCTTGTAAAACGGGGCGCATATTTAAGCAGTTTCAGGCGTTGGGCGCCGGAAAAGATACGGTATGGGATTGTTCTGACAGTCCCTGCCCGGCCAGGGGAACCGCCTTTTACAGAGGAACAGATGGACGCCTATAAGGCGTCCGGCTGGGAATATGTAACAGGACGCGGTTTTATCCACGTGTTCAGCGCATCTGGGAACGGCGGCGCTTCGGAACCATACCAGGAGCCAAAATCGTACGCAGATGCAAGGAAAGGGCTGAAAAAACAATATATGGTTTCGTTTCTGCAGCTTCCGCTGTCCATTGCTTTCTTTCTGCTCTTAGGATATATGCTTGGCGGTTATGGGGGATACAGCCGGCTCCTGTCATCTGCTTACAGGGGCTGGATTGAGAATACGGCGGCCGTGACCGGATTCATCTTTTTCCTGCTATGTCTGATGTACAGGGATGTACGGGGCATATGGTATCTGGGCCATCTGCGCCGCAGGATGAAGGATGGGGAACGCTCTGAATATCTGCCGGTGTCGGGCTTTCGGGTATCAACGTTCCTTAACGGTTCCCTGATGCTTATTACCGCTGTATTCGGTGTCCTGGCAATCTGCCAGTGGGCAGGAAGCTACAGGCATGCAATGCCGGCTGAAGCGGATGGACCATATCTTGTACTTTCGGATATCGGGGTAAAGGGAGAGCGGACACAGAGCTTTATAAAGAATCAGGTCAGTGAGGTGAAATACGGGCGCTCACTTTTAACAGAGCATTGGAATACGTTTGAGGTGGTTGATGCCGATGGCAGTGAGGTATGGATGCGGCAGGATGTCTATCATCTGAAGGATGCAGGCATGAGAGGAAACGTGGTTGGACTATTGATGGAGGATGCTGTTTTTGCCGGTTCGCCAGAGGATTTTGTTTTGACAGATATACCAGGCCTCGACCAGGCCTGGGTATCTGAAAGGCTGGAGTGTATTGCGGTCAGGGATGATTATGTATGGTATCTGACATATCCGGCCCACAGCCGTGAAGATCTGGCTTTTGTTCTTCAGGCCTTAGCCGGAACAATCTGAGCAGGGCCCGCTGCATCTTTGTTTTAGCACCTGCATCCGCGCCCTCAGAAAAATCATCTGCACCGGGCCAAAAGGGCATTGCAGCAGGTCACATTACCGGCAGGCACACCATGAAACATGCGCCTCCGGAGGGTGAATCCCCAACGCTGATGGTGCCGCCGTGTTTCTGGACAAGCTCTTTGGCAATGCTCAGTCCCAGCCCGTAATGCTGTTTATCGCTTCTGGAGCTGTCTGCCTGGTAAAAACGGTCAAAAATATGTTTTTTTGCGTTATCATCAATTCCGCAGCCTTGGTCTGACACGGTCAGACACAGGCTTTTTTTGGTTCCGGACAGCAGGTGGCTCACCTGCTCCACGCAGGCAGACAGCCGGACGGAACCGTTTTTTGGGGTATATCGCAGGGCATTGTCCAAAAGGATGGACAGGATTTGCTCCAGGCGCTTCCCATCCCCGTTTATCCTGGGCAGGGAGGATTGGGGAAGTTCTAAATGCAGTGCCACGCCCTTGTCCTGATAAAGGGGTTCGAACCGTTCGTACATATCAATGAGAAGGGTATCCATGTCCAGGGGCGCCATGCGGATGACCCAGTGTCCTGCATCTGCAGATGCCAGAAGCAGCATATCGCCAACCAGATAGGACATCCGGCAGCATTCCTTATCCATATTATCCATGAACTGTTCACAGTCCCGGGGCATTGACCGGGCCGCAGATATGCTGGAGCGTATGACGGCCAGGGGCGCCCTCAGTTCATGGGAGGCCGCTGCGATGAATTCATTTTGCTTTTGCTGGTTTTCCTTCAGGGGTTTTAAGGCTTTACCCACCAGGATCCAGCTCACTGACATAAGTGCCCCGATTCCAGCCAGGTTGAGAAGGAGGAACAAAAATCCCTGGCGGTACAGACCAGAGGAGGCAGGGCCTTTATAAGCAAGCAGGGTCAGGCTTTGGAAACTGTTTCCCACTGGAAGCACAAGGACACATCCAAGATAGGAATCCTTGCGGCTGCCCTCCACCGTATACACGGGGCTACGAAGCAGTGAGGAGGATACCGGCCTTACGGAGGGGTCGATGTGCTGGGCCAGCGCCATTTCCCTGGTGCGTTCAATCAGAAGGTTCCGGTCGGTAAGGGGGGACCAGGAGCCGGAATAGAGCAGGGGTACCCCGTTGTCCTCGATGTGTATGATGAGCCTGCGGCTGCTTTCCAGCTGTGACAGCCAGGTACAGCTTATGGTGGCGCCGGACTGAAGCCTGGAGGTGATGCCCAGCACATCATTTTGGAAGGCCTCCAGGGACTTTTTCTCCAGCTCCCTGGCGCTGACCACCAGGCCTCCTATGACCACCAGGGTCAGGATAAGGCCGGTTGCCGCTGTAAAAAGGGCAGTGAGCTGCCGGTGCAGTTTTTTAATCATGGCCGCCTCCGCTTTCAAGGCGGTACCCAATCCCGTGCACGGTCTTAATCTGGACACATGTGCCAATGGCCTTGAGGCGCCTTCTGAGGAAATAGATATAGTTGTCAAGATTGCCGTCCTCCACCTCGGAGTCAGGCCCCCATATGTAAGACAGTATCAGCCCCCGGGGAAGCACCTGTCCGGCATTGCGTATCAGGTATTCCAAAAGGGCGGCTTCCCGCCTGCTTAAGCTGACAGTGCCGCAAGGCCCGGTCAGTTCGCGCCGGTCCGTGTCCATGGTTATATTGGAAAAGGTTTTTGCGCTGCCCTGTTCCAGCCTGCCGGGCCGTCGGGCAACTGCCCGGATCCTGGCAAGCAGCTCGCCGGAGGCATATGGTTTTACCAGATAGTCATCGGCGCCCGCATCCAACCCGTCTATCCTGTCATTGACCCCGTCCAGCGCAGTGGTAATGATGACCGGTGTGGTGATGCCCATCCGCCGCAGTCCCTGGAGCACGCTGAGCCCGTCCATCTGGGGAAGCATCCGGTCTAATATAATGACGTCATAGGGATATTCAGACGCATAATAGAATGCCTCCTGCCCCTGTCCGCAGCAGTCGGTTTCATAGCCCTCCTGTTCCAGCTGCAGCTTAATGGTGCCACATAATTCCTTATCATCTTCAACCAGCAGAATCCTCATATTTAACCCTCACGCCACCGGTACCCGTATCTGCATGGCGCAGTACGGGTATCCTTATTGTATTGAATCTTATATTGAATCATTAAAAACATTATATCAGACAAATCTCTAAAAAACCTAAAAGAAATTCTTCCATTTTTTAAGGTCTTTTAGAGATTTGTCTGATATGATACGGATATCACCGTAATTACGGATCATGATGGAGGGATTGCAATGGTAAAAAAGATAATAAGCCTCTGCCTTGCGGCCGGTATCATAGCAACAGGTCTGTGGGGGTGTTCAGCGCCCGCAACGCCTGAATCAGACATGTCCGGGGAAACCCAGGCACGCCGGGAGGAGGACATACCCAGGGGAAGATATGTGGAAAGCAGCATCGGCATTACTCTGGAAGACGGGGAACATGTGGCGGATGTGGGTCAGACCTGGGATAAGGAACTGGAGCTGTACACAATCAGGGATAAGGATAAGACGGCCAGCCGGTATGTGTGGACCGGGGACGGCTGGGAAAAGCAGGAAGAGAGCATGATGGAAGGGCTGACATTTCCCTATGACACCCTGCACATGATATATGGGGACGACGGAAACCGGTATGTGTTATACCAGGGCGGGGATGACTACAGATGCAATATGGCCAGGCTGGCAGAGGGGCAGGCGCCCCATCCCCTTTTGGAACACGTATTCTCAGTGAAAAATGACCGGGGATATTATGAGATGCAGGTTGACTTTGGGGCTGTTTCAGAGGACGGGATGATCTTACTGTCAACCGGCAGGGAGACGTCTGCATACAGCCAGACCGGGGAAAAACTGTTCTCCATGCCCCAGGAGTCCAGTTCCTCAGAATGGAAGACATCCGGCCTTCTTGCTGGAAACCAGTATATTACCAATGGAAGCAAAAGCTTTCTGGAATATGATATCTCCAGACAGTCGGCTGCTGCCGCAGCTGAATACGCATACCGTTCCATGGACCTTAACAGTATGTATGCGGCCATGGCGCCGGATGGAAACGGCGGGTTTTACATGGCTGACGCAGGAGGAATCCACCATATGAACCAGGACGGGAGCCTTTGGGAGACAGTGGCGGACGGTACCCTTAATTCCCTGGGGCTTCCCAGTGCATACATCAGGAAGCTGTTTGTGGGAAATGAAAATGATTTCTATGTGTGGATGTCCCAATCTGACCTGCATGAGATAAAACATTACACATATGACAGGGATATGCCCTCTGTTCCCCTTGAAACGCTGACCGTATATGGGCTGGACCTGGAAAACATGTCTACCATACGCCAGGCAGCCTCCATGTTCCAGCTGAGCCACCCGGATGTGAGGGTGGAACTGATCGGAGGGCAGGAAGGAGGGGGCAGCGCCACGGTTTCAGATACCATACGTGCGCTGAATACCGAGCTTTTGGGCGGCAATGGCGCGGATGTGCTCATACTGGACGGCCTTCCCGTGGAATCCTACATTGAAAAAGGCGTGCTGGAGGATATGCGTGGAATCCTGGAGCCAATGATTTCCTCGGGGGAGCTGATGGGGCAGGCCGCAGGACCTTATACAGAAGCAGACAAAAGTATATACCAGATACCGTCCAGGATAATCCTGCTCATTGCATACGGCGACCAGGAGGCCATAGAAAGCCTGTCGTCCCTGGAAGCAATGAGGGATTATCAGAGCGACCCATCCCACCTTCCTCTGCGCCCCAAGTATAATTATGAGAACCTGATGCGCCAGGTAATCGCGCTGACCTATGATGAGATTGTGGACAGCGCCACGGGAAAGCTGCGTCCGGGCAAGATCCAGGAACTTATTGAGACCGTGAAGGTATTGGGAGATGCCTGCGGGGCCAGGGTCAGTTTTGATGAATCCGAGGATGGGGGAAGAGGGCGCGCCTATAACCGCGTTCACAGCATGGATGGGTTTTCCGGCAGTGAATTTGACAGCGTGGACCAAAAAATGTCGGCTGCTGCCGTGGACAAAGTAAGAGGGATGTTTGATATGCCGCTTTTGCTGGCGGTTCAGAAAAAGAATGGGTACAGGATGGAAGGTGTTAACGCATCCTATCTGCCAAACGGTGTGATTGGAATCAACAAGGCAAGTCCGAGAAAAGGACTGGCAGAGGAATTTGTACGCTTTGTACTGGGGCAGGAGGTGCAGTCCAGCGACCTTCTGGACGGCCTTCCGGTAAATACCAAGGCAACCGACGTGTGGGTGGAACGTGAGGATAAGGGCGGGAGCCTAAGTGTAACCATGGGCAATGGTGCTTATAGCATAACCGGCAGCTCACCCACCAGGGAAGAATGCCGGATGTTATTTGAAACCGCTGCCGCTGCCACGCACCCAATCAGGGTGGACCGTGTACTTGTGGAGATCATAGTTGATGAGACAATGGGATTCTTTGAGGGGAACATGCCGCTGGAGCAGGCGGCCAGGAATGCGCAGAACAAAGCAGATCTGTATTTCTCGGAATAGGAAGGCATGGCTGTTCTTAGCCCCCAGCCTGACAGGGACAGCTGTCTTTATCCTGATTCCCTTTGCAGACATGACGGTGCGCTCGTTCCGGCAGGCAGTGGGGGGACGGTTTGTGGGGCTGGCTAATTTCAGGCTTGTGCTGGAAAGCCAGGCATTCCTTCTGGCGGTTTTCAATACGCTGCGCTTCATCCTGGTGTGCATCCCTGTGCTGATGGCATTTTCCCTCTGCATCGCCGTGATGATACAGTCCTGTACCGGACAGGCGCTGCCGGCAGACAGACGGGGCAATTTCTATAAGACCTCCATCCTCCTGCCCATGGCCATCCCGGTTGCCTCGGTGGTCCTTTTATGGAAGCTGCTTTTTTACCCCCAGGGGCTTTTAGGGCAGCTGGCCGGGCTGTTGGGGCTGGCCGGCCAGGACTGGCTGAACCAGCCAAGCGCGTTCGCCATCCTGGTGGCGACCTACATATGGAAAAATACAGGGTATGATATGATGCTTTGGCTGGCCGGGCTGAACGCCATCCCCCAGGAGCTTTATGAAGCAGCCAGGGTGGACGGGGCCGGCCCATGGCAGTGCTTTTGCCGCATCACACTGCCTGGATTAAAAGGCACGGCATTCCTGACCGCGGTGTTGTCGGTCATCAACTCCTTTAAAGTATTCAGGGAAGCCTATCTTGTGGCAGGCGACTATCCACATGAAAGCATTTATATGCTGCAGCATCTGTTCAACAACTGGTTTGTATCCCTGGACATACAGAAAATGAGCGCGGCCTCCGTGATGGTGGAGGCTGCGGTCCTGATACCGGTCCTGGCGTGTTTGGGCGCCTTCCGGCGCAAACACCCCAAAAGGTCCTCTACGGACTGATGCCAGGAGGTCCTTCAAGGAGAAAACAATGGTAAAACGGGTACTGGTCAATCTTATCCTTGCAGCAGCGAGTCTCTTTGTCTGGCTGCCCCTGCTGCTGATTGCGGGCAATGCACTGATGTCTGAAGGGGAAATGCTGGAGCGTTATGGAGCCTTATTCGGCATGGGCAATTCCCCGGTAAAGGCTGCAATCCTTCCGGAGTATCCCACCCTGCGCCCTTTTGTGGAACTGCTTTTGGACTCCCCGGGATTTTATGTGATGTTCTGGAATTCCTGTTTACAGACAGGCGCGGTCCTGGGCGGGCAGCTCCTGGCAGCCCTGCCCGCAGCCTGGGCGTTTGCACGGTTTGGATTCAGGGGAAGGAAGGCTTTGCTTTTCCTCTATATCATCCTGATGATGCAGCCGTTCCAGGTGACCATGGTGCCGGGATATCTTGTGCTGAAGCAGATGCACCTTTTAAATACCCATCTGGCAGTGGTGTTTCCGGGGATGTTTTCTGCATTTCCGGTATTTGTCATGGCCAAATTCTTTGAATCCATTCCAGGACCGCTGGTTGAGGCGGCCAGGCTGGATGGGGCAGGGGAGTTTTCCATATTTGCCAGGGTGGGGATTCCTGTGGGAAAGCCGGGAATCGTATCCGTGATGGTACTTGGCTTCCTGGAGAACTGGAACGCAATCGAGCAGCCCATGACCTATTTAAAGGAAAAACGGTTATGGCCCCTGTCCCTTTATCTGCCGGAAATCACCTCGGATAAAGCAGGGGTTGCCTGGGCGGCCTCCATTATCATGATGATGCTTCCGGTCATCCTTTTTGTCATGGGGGCTGAATCACTGGAACAGGGAATTGCCGCATCAGGCATCAAGGAGTGAGGAATCAAGATGAAGAAGACAGCAGTACTGTTCCTGGCTGCCATGGCAGTCCTGACCTTTTTATCCAGGGCCCTTGACAGCATCACTGTTACCAGGGTTGAAACCGGATATGGGAAACAGGGAATCGTATCCTATGTGATAGAGGGGACCGGGGAGTTCTCGGCTGGACGTTCAGTCTATATCACGCTGCCGGAGGATATGCTGGTTGGGGAAATACTTAAAAGACCCGGTCAGAAGGTACAGGCAGGAGATACCATCCTGCTGCTTCAGATGGAACGGCTGGCAGAAGAACGGGAGAGCCTGTCCCTGGAACTTGAGAAGGCAAAGCTTCTCCTGGAGCAGGAAACGCTTTCCGCCATACCGGTTCCCAGGGTGACGGAGGAAACCCTGGCCATGCAGCAGGTGGCCGCTGCCCAGAGGGCGCTTTTAGCCGGCAGGGAAGACCTGGCAGAGGCACAAGAGGATTATCAGGTTTCCACAGCTGACCTGGAACATGACTATGTGCAGAAGAAGAACCGGACCAGGGAAGAGGTAAAGGAGGATAACGAAAGAGCCATGAAAAGCGCCAGGAGGGCATATGAGGCAGCGCAGCTGGCCAGGGATGCTGCTGTAAAAAAGGCGGAGCGCGAAGTGGAAGACAGGCAGAAAAAGCTGGATAAGCTGGAAGGACGGGAGGACGCGCCGGAGGAAGACCTGGAACGGGCGCAGCTGGAGCTGGAACGGGCGGAGGAGGACCTGGAGGACATCCGCGATGAACAGGACCTTGAGGTGGAAGAAAAAAGGGCGGCCATGTATGCGGCCGAGGAATCATATGAGGATGTGGATTATGGGGAAGAGACAGCCAGGGAGGAGCTCCGCAAGTCTTATGAGGATGCGGTAAAGGCAGAGGAAGACAAACTTAAATCAGCAGAGGATAGGGTTAAGGAACTGGAGGAAAGCCTGTACCAGTCCATGGAAAGGCTGGAGAACGCAAAGGTATCTGAAGCCGGTGTGCTGGCAGAGGAGGCGGCCAGGAAGGAAATCTCACGGCTGCGCCAGGAATCCATGAAGCTGGATATACGGCAGATAGAGAAAAAGCTGGAAAAGATAGATGCCCTGATTGCGGGCCAGGGACGTGTGGAGGCGGCGGCGGACGGGATTGTGGCGGATCTGGGATTGAAGGAAGGGGACAGGACCCAGGCCGGTTCCCAGGTCCGGCTGGCCGTGGGAAGCCTGAACCTGATTGCACGGATTGATAAGGATAAATCAGACCTTTTAAGACAGGGAACAAAAATGAGGGTTAAGATAACAGGACAGCCAGGGGATGTGGAGGCAGAGGTGGAGTCGGTGGACCAGACAACAGGGACCGATACCGCGCAGGTGACGGCTGTGATGCCGGATGGCATGGGAAACCTTGGGGGCAGCGCATCCTTTACGGTTTACATGGAATCAGATGCATATCCGCTGGTAATCCCCATCGAAGCCCTGAGGGAAGACAATACAGGCTTTTTCTGTCTGGCGGCAGAGCCTAAGAAAACAATTCTGGGTGAAGAGCTGATTGCTGTCAGGATTAACCTTGAAGTCCTGGAGAAAAGCAGCACACAAGCAGCCGTATCGGGACCGGTGGCTCAGGATGCCAGGCTGATTACCATATCAGATAAAGGGGTCCGTGAAGGTGAACGCGTCAGGGTGGTGGATAAATGAGGAAATGGATTTTTTTGCTGCTGCTGTCCCTGCTGTGGGGATGTGGTGTGATTGCCGCATGGAGTACCGGGGATTACAGGGGACAGGTGTTTATGTACTACAGGGAGGATGACGCGCCAATGCAGGAGGCACTTGCCCATCTGGTCAGCCAGGAGGCCGGGAAGGAAAAATACCCGGATATTACGGCCTGGACCCTGACCGGGGACGTCCTGGTCCAAAACCGTGAACTGGGAAGGAAAAAGCAGGCGGAATGTATGTCGGTATACGGTTCCAGGGATATGGCGGCTTTCAGGCGCCTGGCAGATGGGACCTATGGCTTGCGGACAGACCGGGAGGGCTGTGTCATCAGCAGGGGGCTGGCCTTGGAACTGTTTGGTTCTGCGGCAGTGTCCGGCAAACAGGTATGGTGCCGTGACCAGGCCTATGTGGTACGGGGAGTGACGGATGATCCCGGATATGTCATCCTGGTTTTAGCGGGCAGACAGGAGGGGATGCGCTGTCTGATCATCAGCTGTGGGAAAGACAGTTCAGGTGAAACAGCGGCCGGGCGTATCCTGTTCCGGTATGGGATAGGAAGCGGATATGTCTGTGTGGACGGATCTCTTTTTTCCGCGGCTGCCTGTCTGGCAGTTCTGTCTGCCCCTGTAATGGTAATGGGCTGGCTGTGCCGGGAGATGCTGCGCAGGGGAATAGGAAAAAGAAGGCGGCTTGGGCTGGCAGTCCTGGCGGTATCCCTGCTGTTTCTCGGCATCATCCTTATATGGAAGCTGGACCTTAAGATACCGGCCGCATTGATACCAGGGAAATGGTCTGACTTTGACTTCTGGAGCCGGAGGGCAGGGGAACTCCATGACCGTATGGGGAGGATGGGGGAGGTGTACCGGGCGGAATGGCTGGTACAGCTTAAGAGGAGGACCGGAACCAGTGTGGCCTGTTCCCTTGGGACATTGGGCGTTTTTTTGTTATGGGGATATTTTGTTCCCCGGAACCGGGAGGGGTAAAAAGCTTTTCTATCAAATGTAAAAATCACCCAATAGCCGGATTGTGTCTGACGGGAAAGAATGGTATAATGGCTATTAAAGATTTACCAGATGCCGGATATATGATGCGGCCAGAGGATGGGGGTGAGCCAATGGAAAAAGTCCGCCGGTTCCTTAATAACAATATATTTATTTTTTCAGTCAGGCAGGGGCTTTTGCTGACCATACCATTCTTAATCATGGGGTCATTTTCCCTGGTCATCATGAATTTCCCTGTGAGGATATGGCAGGACTATCTTGCTTCTGGGGCGGGCAGCCTTCTGGATATGTTCCTGATGGGGATTTACCAGGCCACCTTTGGTTCGCTGGGCTTTATTTTTGCCCTGATGATTTCGTATGCCTATGGGGAGGAACAGACGGTGTATGACAATACCCCTGTGTTTTTCCCGGCCGTGTCCCTCTGCTCCTTCATTGCGTTCTGTTATCCCAGCGGGGGGCTGTCCATCTGGGGGCCTGAGTGGAGTTTTACGGCAATCTGTATTACCTTGGTCAGCTGCTGGCTGCTCACCATGATATACCGGTGGGTTGCAGGGCACCAGCGCCTGTATACCATGGGGGTTGCCTATAATTTTAATGCATCCATGCAGAGCCTGGTACCCGCGGTAGTTACCGTTGCCGTATGCGGCGTGTCAGGACTTATCTTGTACCTGCTGTTTGAGGATGCCAATATCATGAACTTCGGCTCCTATCTGTTCCTGCAGTTATTTGAACATTTGGGCAATGGCCTGCCTTCCATCCTGCTCTATATCCTTATATCCCATGTGCTCTGGTTTTTCGGGATTCATGGGACCAATACGCTGGAAGCTGTATCACGCAGGCTTTTTGAGTCAGAGGTGGCTGTCAATCAGGGAATGATTGCCCAGGGGCTTGTGCCGGACCGCATCTTCAGCAAGACATTCCTGGACACCTTTGTATTCATGGGAGGAAGCGGCTGCGCGGTCTGTCTGGTGCTGGCGCTGTTTCTTGGGGCCAGGAAAAAGAACAACAGGCGCCTGGCCAAGCTATCCCTGCCCGCAGTTATATTTAATACCAATGAACTGGTCTTGTTCGGGTTTCCCATTATATTCAGCGCGGATATGATACTGCCTTTTATCCTTACGCCCATCGTACTGTCGCTTATTAGCGGCACGGCCATTTATTTCAGTCTTGTGCCCGCTGTGTCGAACAGTGTGGAGTGGACCGTGCCTGCCCTGTTCAGCGGTTATCTGGCCACGGGTTCTTTAAGGGGCAGCCTGCTCCAGCTGTTTAATCTTGCAGTGGGGACCATGATTTATATTCCGTTTGTCAGGCATAGTGAGATGATCCAGGAAAAGGAATTCCTTTCAAAAATAAAGAACCTGGAAAATACCATGAAGGAAGAGGAACATTCGGTATGGGTAAGGGATTTTTACTGGAGGACATATGAGAACCGGCAGACTGCCAAGTTACTGGCCTCAGACCTCCAGTATGCGCTTATGAAGGGGAACCTGCAGCTGTATTATCAGCCCCAGATGCACCGGAACCATACCCTTTATGGGTGTGAAGCCCTTTTGCGGTGGGATTATATGGGGCAAACGTTCATCTATCCGCCCTTAGTGATTGCGCTGGCTACCCAGGGCGGTTTTGTTGACGAACTGGGATTATCCATTGTCTCCATGGCCTGCCGGGATATGAAGAAGGCGGAACAGGAGATTGGGCATCCGGTTCCATTTTCCGTCAATATCCTTCCGCTGCAGCTGGAGGATCCTGGCTTTGCGGGAAAGGTAAATGATATACTGAGGGAAATGCAGGTGGAGGGCAGGTATCTGACCATTGAACTGACAGAACAGGTGGCCCTGAATCCCGGCGCCAACCTGGAACATCAGCTGGAGGAACTGAAGAAGGCCGGCATCCGTATCAGCATGGATGATTTCGGTATGGGCCATGGTTCCCTTAATTACCTTAACTCTGCTGACTATGATGAGGTAAAGATTGACGGTTCCCTGATAAAACGCCTGCCGGACCATGTCCAGACCTGCGGACTGATAGGCAATATCATGAACATGTCCCGCATACTGGAAGTCAGCACGGTGGCGGAATGCGTGGAGACAGAGGAACAGGTGGAGGTCCTTCATGGACTTGGATGCAGTATTTACCAGGGGTATTATTATAGCAGGCCCCTGCCTCTTCCTGCGTTCATTGAATATGTGAAAATGCTGCCGGAACCGGACGGGATGTGAGGGAACGGATGCAGCCTCATATGGTGGAATGGATGTACCTTGGAGAAGGGCATCCATTTTTTTTGTGACGCAATATGTCCGGGAAAGAAGAGGTTAAGGAATGCCTGTCAGAAAGGAGATGGTGCCGTATGCCTGTCAGGAAGGGGATGGTGCCGTGTGCCTGTCAGGAAGGGGATGGTTCCGCATACTTATCAGAATGGGAAAAGGTTGACATGTGTCTACCTGCATGATAAACTGTAAGTAGACATATGTATACCAATGAAGCATCTTATTATGGAGATATAGCGTGCCTGAAGAGTGTCTTCCGTCAGTCGTGTGTCCCGCTTTCTGGGGAATCTGGCTCAAAGGAAGGGCGCATAGCGGCATATGTAACCTGAATCCGGACCCGATATGCTGCGAAGCAGGGGCGAAGATGGCGGGAATGAAGGTTCAGACAGGTTCTGGGATATGTCATGCAGAGGGATGTAGAGGGATGTAGAGGGATGTAGAGGGATGTAAAGGAATGTGGAGGGATGTAAAGGGATGCAGAGGGATGCAGAGGGATGTAAAAGGATGTAGAGGGATGTAAAGGAATGCAGAGGAATACAGCAGAGAGATGCAGGGGAATGCAGGGGAATGTAGAGGAATGCAGAGAGATGCAGAGAGATGCAGAGGAATACAGCAGAGAGATGCAGGGGAATGCAGAGAAATGCAAAGGGATATAAGGGAGGTGTGCATATGGAGGAAGACAGGAAGGTAAGTCTCTCAGACGGTGAATGGCGGATAATGAACCTGCTGTGGGAGAATCCGCCCCAGACCATCATGGAACTGACAAGGGCGCTGGAAAAGGATAAGGGCTGGAGTAAGAACACGGTCATTACCATGCTGAACCGGCTGGAGGCAAAGTCGGCCGTGTACCATGAGGAGGGACAGCGGGCCAAACGGTTTTATCCTTCCATTGAAAGGGCGGGCGCTGCCCTGCTGGAGACAAAAGGATTCCTGGAGCGGGTATATGAAGGAAGCGTCAGTCTGATGGTGGATGCCATGGCAAATTCAAAATCGCTTTCCAGGCATGAAATTGAAGAACTCTATGAAGTACTCAGGAAGGCAGAGGAGGACGGCTTATGATAGATACCATGATATCATCCTCCGCACTGATTTTGGCAATTGTGCTCCTGCGCCTGATACTGAAGGATAAAATCAGTCCCAATATACGGTACGGCTTGTGGGGACTGGTGGTCCTCCGCCTGGTCTGGCCGGTGTTTGGTACATATATCTATGTTCCCCTTAAGGGACTGGCAGACCCATTGCGGTCGCGGTTCAGCGTGATGAATGCAGCGGATGCGGTCCACCGGCAGGTGATTGCAGGAACCAGCCTGGAATATCTGACAGATAATGTGGCTACAGGCCACGTGTATCACTTCAACGACGCGGGACAGACCGTGACGCTGGCCCAAAGGGCTGCGGGGATTGACTGGCAGCTCTGGATCATGGTTGTCTGGGTGCTGGGAAGCATGCTTCTGGGATTATGGATGTTCATGGTCAACAGCCGCTTCCACAAGATGCTGATCAGCAGAAGAAAGCAATTTTACGGAACCATGCCGGTTTTTGTGACAGAACGGGTCTATGTGGTGGAAGGAATACAATCCCCCTGTTATTATGGGTGGGGAACGGATGAGGGAATCTATGTCCCGGATTCTGTTGTTAATGACTACCAGAAGCTGCGCCATATCCTTGCACACGAGATGAGCCATGTGTCCAATGGGGACCGTTACTGGGGAATCCTAAGGTGCGGGCTGCTGTGTCTTTACTGGGTAAATCCGCTGGTCTGGCTGGCAGCCGTGCTGTCCAGACAGGACTGTGAACTGGCATGTGACGAGGCAGCGGTTAAGCTTCTGGGAGAAAGGGAGCGGTTTGCCTACGGAAGGACCCTGGTGGGTATGATTGAGGCGCGGGGAAAAGGCAAAGGGATATTTTCCGCTGCCACCACGATGACAGCCGGGCCTCGGATCATCAGGGAACGTATCCGCATCCTTGCAGCACATCAAAAGACCACCAGGGCCATGATGGCGGCAGTGGCGGGGGCGGTCCTGCTGTTGGGGGCATGCACATTCACAGGCAGCGTGGAAACCGCGGGCAATGGGGATGTTCTGTCTGTGGCGGAAACGGTTATCCATGGAAATGATACACAGCCCCAGGTTCCACAGGAAGAGGGGGAAACAGAAGCAGTACCCATCGGGCAAGGAGATATGCTGGCCCTGGTGGGGGTGGAGCAGTGGGGGAATTTTTATGAACTTACCATGGAACGGCGGGAGTCCGGAAGCGGCAGGCCGCTGCCCGTGCCCCGTGATTATAGGGAAAACGTTAAGGTCACGTCATACACGGATGCGGACGGCACCATCCTGTCAGGGGACGGCAGGCCGGACCGCGGCTATGGTTATATGCAGACCGACCCGGAGGAATTTGTAATCAGCATATGGAATGCAGAACATGCAGGAGCCTTTAAGATATCCATTGCCCAGGATGGCAGGAGCGTGGAATATCTGTTTGCGGCAGATGACAGGGAAGTGCTGGACGCATACACCTGCCATCAGGTCATGGAAGGGCCAGACCAGACCAGGGCGGCCCTGGTGTCGGTGGAGGAGTACCCCAACGCATTCAGTATGCATTTCCAGGGAGCGGACGAGGAAGAGGCCGCTGGTTTTGCGGACAATCACCGGATTGGGATACAGCTGGAAGGATATGGGGATGAAGGACATTTGTATGAGCCTGTGATTCAGCAAAGGGATGGACGGGATATCTATGTGCTGTTTTGCTTTGATAAGGATGTATTTCCTGATGCAGGCGTCAGGAGTGTAGCAGTCCTGGAGGATGGGCTGCAGTCAGGTGTTTATTCTGCATTGGGCGTGGACATGATATCGTCTAAGGTTTATGACACCGCCCTGCGGTTCTGTCAGGCATATTTAAGCGGGGACGTTAAAACAGCGGGGGAATGCAGTGTATTTTCCAGGAAGGAGCTGGAGAATCCGGTGTCCATGGATGACTCGGAACCGCCTGAACTGAGGATACGGTATCAGCCGGATTTAAAGGAAGTGTATGCGGAAGCGGTATATCGGTTTAAGGAAGAAGGGGAGGACAGCTATACCTACCTGAACCTTGAACTGAAGTATGCGTATGGGGAGTGGAAAGTCACATGGAAGGGATTTGAGAAATAGAAAGGGAACCATATATAAGGAGTTATACATAAGGAACCATACAAAAGGTGACTCCTGTCAAGAACCGGGAACCTGCTGTTATTTTGACAGCAGGTTTTTTGGCCGGAAGAACTTGAAAATTAAAGATAATTTCATATTTGTATTTTGCAAACCATGGTAAAATATTGGTAATAAATTGAGGAGGCAAATGATGGGAAGAGATTCAAAGGAGAGGAAGGGATTAAGGAAGAGGCATGACTTAAGGGAGGAAATCCGCCTATCAAAGAGAAAAGGGCCATGGGCCATGATTCTTTTGTCGGCGGCGGTGCTTATGCTGGGGCTGTCGGCATGTAGTCCGGATGCCGGCAGGGCGGTTGGGACAGACGCAGAGGGAACAGACCGCCCGGGGCATGGTTCAGATGGGAATGGAAAGAAGGGGTTGGGCGGAAGCGATGAGGAAGGGATAGATGAAAAGGTGAAGGAAGTGTCAGAATCTTATAACACAGAATGGTCATATGACCTGTCAGGGGAATCTGCGGACCCGGGCGGGGAGGCGCCGCGCCAGCTGAAAGAAGAGGAACTGCGGTATTTTGAACAATATCTGAACCAGGCTGACAATTATGGCTTTCTCCTGTCTGAATACAAGACCCCGGAGTACCTGAATCTGAATGAGGTATTTTATTCAGGGGCCGGCCTGGAACAGTCTGCCATGACAGGGGAAGAAAGGGATGCATTTCTCAATGCAGTGGGCCAGACGGAGATCATGACAGATATGGTGCGCCTGGATAAGAAACAGATTGATGCGTTCCTGTTGGATAAAACAGGACTTACCCTTGACCAGATGAAGACAGGGCTTGGGTGGGTTTACCTGCCCCAGTATGACCGGTATTATACGCAGCACGGTGATACGAACATACGCAGCTTTTTCTGTCCCAAAGGCGAAGCGGATGGAAACCTGTACAGGATATGGTGCCTTTCCGACGGGTATACCCAGTTTAGCCAGGAGTGTATGGTGACCCTTAAAAAGGAATCATCCGGGTATCAGTTCCTGTCCAATGAAATCATATGGGATTATTATGGATACCATAAGGCAGATGCGTCCGCGCCAACAACAGAAGCGCTTCATTATAACGTATCGGCTTATAAAAGGCAGCTTAAGGAAGGCGCCGCAGGGGGATATCCTGCAGGGGGATATCCTGTGGATTACGGTTTGCCGGTCTTTGATTCAGACACCAGATATTACACAAGGGAGGAAATGCGGCAGATAAGCTGGACGCCGGAGCTGACAGCGGTTTTCCGCAATGAGATCTATGCCCGCCATGGATATATTTTCAAGAATGATATCTGGAATGATTTTTTCAGCACCTACATATGGTATTCCGGTATATATTCTGCAGATAAGTTTGATGCAGGCGTGTTTAATGAATATGAGAAGGAAAATCTGAAGCTGGCGGTGGAGATGGAACAATGATGGGGGAATCCTTGGCTGCCGGAAATGCCTTGGAGCTGTGTTTGGCTTGTAAAATCCAACCCGGTGCTATATAATTGATAGGAAATAAAGGCCCTGCAGCGGGGCCATGATTCCCTGCATAAAATATCGGAGGTAGATTGAGATGAAAATGGTTATAATTGAACCGCTTGGAGTGGATGAGGATAAGCTTTTATCCATGGCAAAGGAAGCTTTGGGCGACCGGGTGGAGATTGTATATCACGACACAAAGGCTACGGGCACACAGGAACTGATTGAGCGCGGAAAGGATGCGGAAATCATTGTGGTATCCAACCTGCCGTTAAATGAGGATGTAATAAACGGATGCAAGGAGCTGAAACTTCTGGCAGTGGCATTTACAGGCATCGACCACATTGCAATGGATGCCTGCCGGAAACATGGGGTTACGGTGTGCAACTGCGCGGGATACTCCACCAGTGCGGTGGCCGACCTGGTATTCGGCATGCTGATCAGCCTTTACAGGAACATAATCCCATGTGACCGGGTATGCCGTCAGGGGGGCACCAAGGACGGACTGGTGGGGGTTGAACTGGAAGGCAGGAAATTCGGCGTGGTTGGGACCGGGGCTATTGGCCTTCGGGTGGCACGGATTGCCCAGGCCTTTGGATGCGAGGTACTGGCATACAGCAGGACTGTCAAGGATGTGGAGGGAATCCGTTTTGTAGACCTTAAGACCCTGCTGTCCGAATGTGACATCGTGTCCCTGCACACGCCTCTCAATGATGGCACACGTGGCCTTATGAACCGTGAACGCATTGGATGGATGAAGAAAGATGCAGTCCTTATCAACACGGCCAGGGGCCCGGTAGTGGATTCAGAGGCCCTGGCAGAGGCACTGTCTGAAGGCAGGATCGGGGGGGCCTGCATTGATGTGTTTGAAAAGGAACCTCCGGTGGAAAAGAATCATCCGCTGTTTTCAGCGCCCAACATCATCGTAACCCCTCATGTGGCCTTTGCCACAAAGGAAGCGCTGGTGAAGCGGGCTGTGATTGTATTTGACAATGTGGCCGCATACCTGGACGGGACCCCGAAGAATGTAATGGAGTGATGGGGTTATGAAAATGGTCAGGAAACACATAATATTTTCAGGACGGGTACAGGGCGTGGGATTCCGGTATACGGCATGCTATCTGGCCAGGTCCCTGGGACTTACGGGATGGGTGAAGAATCTGTGGGACGGGGATGTGGAGATGGAGGTCCAGGGGGATGAAGCATCCATGGAGCGACTGGTGGAGCGGCTTCACCAGGGACGTTTCATACGCATAGAACGTATGGAAACAGAGATGATCCCAGTGATTAAAGAGAGCAGTTTCAGGGAAATATATTAAGTATCAGAGGAGTGTTTATGTTCGGTTTAATCGTGGCAGTGAAACAGGTATATGATAAATATGCAGAGGATGAGATGACTGTGTACGCGGCCCAGGTTTCTTTTTTCATTATCTTGTCCGTGGTGCCGTTTATCATGCTGCTGCTGACGGCCGTACAGATGATACCAAGCATCAGCAATGCGCAGTTCATGGAACTGATTGTAGGTCTGGTGCCTGTGGATTACAAATCCCTGGCCTTCAGGGTGGTGAATGACCTGTCTCTTAAATCGCCGGCCACCATGATAAGCGTTACGGCAATCACGGCCCTGTGGTCGGCGGGAAGGGGGATGTTCAGCGTGGCCAGGGGACTTAACCGGGTCCATGGGCATGGGGAGAAGCGCTGGTATGTGGTGGGCCGGCTCATCTGCTCGGGTTATACCATTGTATTCATACTGGTATGCATCCTTTCCCTTGGCCTTCTGGTCTTTGGGAACATGATTCAGGCATTTATGGTAAACCGTTTCCCTATTGTGGCAGATGTGGTCACCCATATCATCAATTTCAGGGCCCTTTGGGCGCTGATGATCCTGATCATGTTCTTCCTTGGAATCTATACCTTTGTGCCGGATAAGAAGCTAAAGCTGCGGGAGCAGATTCCGGGAGCCGTGTTCTCAACCGTGGGGTGGATGGCATTTTCCTTTGCATTTTCCCTGTATTTCAACCATATCGGGGGAAAGAATTATTCTTATATGTACGGCAGCCTTACAGCCATCGTGCTGTTGCTGCTGTGGCTCTATATGTGCATGTGCATCCTGTTTTTCGGGGCAGAGATTAATTATTACTGGAAGGAACTGTTCGGGCGGGAATGATGTCCCATCCCTCTTTAAAATAGCGGATGAAATCCTGTCCGATGGAGGACATGGCCGCATCCCGGCGCCGTATCAGCGTGATGCGTGAAGTGAAGCCCGGAGTGGTAATGGTCTTTACAAGCATTCCCGGATGCGCGCGCCGGGCAATGGAAGCAGGAGCAATGGCAACACCGATGCCCGTGCCGGCCCACGTAAGGCTGGTGCGGGCATCGTCATTGATGCACAGGTAATCCTGGCGTTCACGGGGGAGCAGGCGGTTAAGCTCCCCTTCCCAGCGCCGGTAGATAATCAGCGGGCAGGTGCAAAGCTGTTCCAGGCTGATGCTGTCCGCTGCCGCATCCGGGAAATGTCCCGGCATCCCCACGGCCATCATGGGTTCTTCCGCCAGATAGGAGCATTCATAGGAATCCTCGGGGAACGGGGTCCGTACAATGGCTGCCTCAATCAGCCCGGTGTTCAGCTTATCCATGAGCTGATACGTATTTCCCTCGTAGATACGGAAATATATCCCGGGATGCTGGCTGCGGAAATCCGCAATACGTCCAATGATGGAACTGGTTTCCGTGGATGAAACCATGCCCAGCCGTAAAAATCCATGCAGTCCGCGTCCCATCTGCTCCAGTTCCTGGCGTGCGGCCCCGGTCATGTCCAGTATGCCCTGGGCCCGGTCATAAAACACCTTGCCGGCATGGGTCAGGGCAATGGCGCGGGAGCCGCGCTCAAAAAGGGTGACGCCCAGTTCCTGCTCCAGGAGTTTCATCTGGGTACTTAGGGGCGGCTGGGATATGTGGAGTATTTTGGAGGCAGCGGAAATGCTTCCTTCATTGACAATTGTTATAAAATATTCCATCTGTTTCAGGTTCACGGCAAAATCCTCCTATACTAAAAACGTATATATGATATATTAAAACAATATTTTAAATATGGTTATTCCTATGATATAATACCAGACAGTGTGGGAAATGACAATATTTTAGGAATGGAGCATCGGTATGAAACGACTGTTAAGCTACATGAAGGACTACAGGAAGGAAAGCATCCTTGGCCCCCTGTTTAAAATGCTGGAGGCCAGCTTTGAACTGTTGGTGCCCCTTGTGGTTGCCAGCATGGTGGATGTGGGCATCAGGAACAGGGATGGGGGCTATATCATGAAAATGGGAGGCCTGCTTTTATTGCTGGCCCTTGTGGGCCTGGCCTGCTCACTGACCGCCCAGTATTTTGCGGCCAAGGCGGCCACCGGGGCGGGAACAGCCCTCAGGAATGACCTGTATAAGCACATCGGGACCCTGTCCTATGCAGAGATAGACTCCGTGGGCACGGCCACCTTAATCACGCGTATGACCAGTGATATCAATCAGGTGCAGAACGGTATAAACATGACGCTGCGCCTGCTGCTGCGCTCCCCATTCGTGGTGTTTGGCGCAATGATCATGGCATTTACAGTGGACCTGCGTTCGGCCATGGTATTTGTGGTGACCATCCCCGTGCTCTGTGTGGTGGTGTTCGGCATCATGCTGGTCAGCATGCCCCTTTACCGGTCGGTCCAGAGACAGCTGGATAAGGTGCTTCTGACCACCAGAGAGAACCTGATGGGGGTCAGGGTCATCCGGGCCTTTAACCGCCAGGAAAGCGAGGTTGGGAAGTTTGAGGGGGAAAATGACCGCCTGGTCCAGATGCAGGTCTTTGTGGGAAAGATATCCGCCCTCCTGAATCCAGTCACCTATGTAATCATCAATGTGGCCATCGTGGCTGTCATCTGGGTGGGAGGGGAACAGGTGGACAGCGGAACCATAACCCAGGGCAAGGTGATTGCCCTGGTAAACTACATGTCCCAGATACTGGTGGAATTAATCAAGATGGCGAACCTGATTATCCTCATATCCAAGGCAACCGCCTGTATGAACCGGGTGGACAGCATTTTCCAGGTGGAGACCAGCGTGAAGGAACGTGGAAGCCTCGGAGGGGGAACTCATGAAAACGGAAGCCTTGGAGGGGGAATCCAAGAAAACGTAAGCCATGGAAAGGGGATTCAAGAAAACGTAAGCCATATAAAGGAAGATTCCTGTGAAAGCCCGCCGTCCACCGGCCCATCGGCCGGAGGCCCGGTGCCAAAGGTTGAGTTCAGGGACATGGATTTCGTATACAGCGGTGCCAAAGCGCCGGCCCTAAGCGGCATTTCCTTTAAGGCTATGCCTGGACAGACCATTGGCGTGATTGGCGGCACGGGTTCCGGCAAGACCACGCTGGTGAACCTGATCCCGCGTTTTTACGATGCAGACAAAGGACAGGTGCTGGTGGACGGCGTGGATGTAAGGAACCATACCCTGGACGGACTGCGCTCCAAAATCGGCGTGGTCCCCCAGCGCCCGGTCCTGTTTAAGGGAACCCTGCGGGACAACATGAAGTGGGGGAAGAAGGACGCGTCCGATGAGGAGATATACGATGCCCTTAACATGGCCCAGGCAAGGGAATTCGTGAATGATAAGGACCAGGGGCTTATGCTGCACATTGACCAGGGAGGCCGCAATCTGTCCGGGGGCCAGCGGCAGCGGCTTACCATTGCCAGGGCCCTGGTGCGCAGGCCGGAGATCCTTATCATGGACGACAGCGCTTCCGCCCTGGATTTTGCCACGGACGCCAGGCTGAGAAAGGCAATCCGCCAGGGTACAAAGGACATGACCGTGTTCATTGTGTCCCAGAGGGCAACCACCATTAAACAGGCGGATCTGATCCTTGTATTGGATGAGGGCGCCCTGGCAGGCATGGGAACACACAAGGAGCTGCTTAACTCATGTGAGGTGTACAGGGAAATCTGTCTGTCACAGCTTTCCAGGGAGGAGGTGGAGCGGGATGAGCAGTAAACATAAGGATTTAGATAAAAACAAGAGCATGGAGACCCTGAAACGTATCCTGGATTATATAGGACAGTACAGGTGGGGCGTCATCATGTCCCTTATCCTGGCGCTGATCACGGTGGCCCTTACACTTTACGTCCCCATACTTACAGGCCGGGCAGTGGACCGCATTGTGGGACAGGGAAATGTGGATTTCGCCGGTCTGACCAGGATACTGTGGAAAATCCTGGGCGCGGTGGGGCTGACGGCAGTTTCCCAGTGGCTGATGAACCACATCAACAATACCATAACCTACCGGGTGGTAAAGGATATCCGGACCAGGGCATTCAACCATCTGGAGACCCTGCCATTAAGCTATATTGACGCCCACCCGTCCGGTGACATCATCAGCCGGATCATTGCGGACATTGACCAGTTCTCAGAAGGGCTGCTCATGGGCTTTACCCAGCTGTTTACCGGTGTCCTGACCATTGGGGGAACCCTGCTTTTCATGCTGTCCATCCATCCGGCCATCACGCTTGTGGTGGTGGTGCTGACCCCTGTATCCCTTTTTGTTGCCAGTTTTATCGCCAAGAAGACATTCGTCATGTTCCGTCACCAGTCCGAGACAAGAGGGGAACTGACAGCGCTGACCGATGAGATGCTGGGCAATATGAAGGTGGTGCAGGCATTTGGATACCAGGAGGAAACCCAGAAACAGTTTGAGGAAATCAACAGCCGCCTGGCAGGTTACAGCCTGAGGGCCACGTTCTTCTCATCCATCACCAATCCAAGCACCAGGTTTGTCAACAGCATGGTGTACGCGGCAGTGGGCATTACCGGCGCATACGCTGTGATCCGCGGCTTCATGACCGTGGGACAGCTGACCAGTTTCCTGAGCTATGCCAACCAGTATACCAAACCGTTCAACGAAATCTCCGGCGTGGTGACAGAACTGCAGAACGCCCTGGCCTCCGCTGCCCGTGTGTTTGAACTGATTGATGAAAAGGCCATCCTGGATGATAAACCGGATGCCGCTGTCCTTACCCATGTGGAGGGTAAGGTAGAGCTTGTCAATGTGGATTTTTCTTACACACCGGACCGTAAGCTGATTGAAAACTTCGGCCTGAATGTAAATCCCGGCCAGAGGGTGGCAATCGTGGGACCCACCGGCTGCGGGAAAACCACCATCATCAACCTGCTCATGCGCTTCTACGATGTGGACAGCGGTTCCATCAAGGTAGAGGGAACGGACATACGCAACATAACCAGAAAAAGCCTGAGGACCAACTATGGGATGGTCCTGCAGGAAACATGGCTCAAAACAGGGACCATCCGCGAGAACATTGCGTACGGCCGTCCGGATGCATCGGAAGAGGAAATCATCCGGGCAGCCAAAGAAGCCCATGCCCATGGTTTCATCATGCGGATGCCTGAAGGATATGACACGGTCATCAGCGAAGACGGAGGAAACCTGTCCCAGGGCCAGAAGCAGCTGCTGTGCATAGCCAGGGTCATGCTGTGCCTGCCGCCCATGCTAATACTGGACGAGGCCACCTCCTCCATTGATACAAGAACGGAAATCCGTGTCCAGAAAGCATTTGCAAGAATGATGGAAGGCCGAACCAGCTTTATCGTTGCCCACCGCCTGTCCACCATCCGGGAAGCCGATGTAATCCTGGTCATGCGGGACGGGCATATCGTGGAAAAGGGACGGCATGAGGAGCTTCTGGAGCGGGGGGGATTCTATGCGGAAATCTATAATAGTCAGTTTGCGCGGGGGTGATTTTTGGGATATTTGGGATGTTTGGTATGGGGTGGGGGTACGCCCCCAAAACGGGCCAGGGCCGGGCGGACGGGGCAGGCCTGGAGGCTGAGTTCCGGAGGGGCAGCTTCTAAGGCCCTGTCAGATTAAAAGACGGGGGATCGGTGCTATTCACGTAGAAATCCTGAAGGACTTTCTACGTTCAGAGCACCTTGGATTCTGGCTTTGATGCCAGAATCCACCCCCGTCTTTTAATCTGCCAGGACCTAAGAAGCTGCGGCCTCCTCCACTACGCCCCCAGACCTGCCCCGTCCGCCCGGCCCTGGCCCGTCTTGCGGGCTGGGGATTCCGGCCATTACATACGCAAAATGGGGGAAGGATATGTAGTTGGGATAGGGTATGTTCAGGATATTAGATTAAGATATATTTAGGATAATATGTATTTTTGGATAAGCGATATGAATGGGGGAGAGGGAGGGCTTAGGCTTAGGGACCTATCATACTATCCGGATTCATGAGGAAGGGCAATTGAGGATACGTAGTGGGTGAGTGGAATGGGGATGGGAGGGATGGATGCATCTACAGGGGCGTGCAGGTCTTAGTCTTCGGGAATCGGTGCTAAGAGGCAGGCGCCCTTTGTCCGAGCCCGATACCAAGATTAACGGTAAAAGCTAAGCGCGAGTTTGGGCAGCCGGCCTCTTGTCCAGCGCCGAATCCCGAAGACTTAGAGCTGCTAGCCCCGCAGCCAGCGTCCATCCCTCCCATCCCCATTCCGCTCACGGACGGAATACCCCCCACCCATCCCCATAAATCCACCCCATCTTAATACAATCTTTAGCTGACAATTCCCCATTTTTTATGTATAATACCCATTAGAACCAATCAAACTAACAAAAAACGGAGGAACAAAACATTATGGAATCTGACCCGGAAGCGGCCAATATTATATTCCAAATCACAATCTTAATTATCTTAACACTTATCAATGCATTCTTTGCAGGCTCAGAGATGGCAGTTGTGTCTGTCAACAAGAATAAAATCCGCCGTCTTGCAGAGCAGGGCAACAAAAACGCGGCGCTTATAGAGCGGCTTATGGAGGATTCAACTATCTTTCTGTCCACCATCCAGGTAGCCATTACATTGGCGGGATTTTTCTCCAGTGCATCTGCTGCAACCGGTATCGCACAGGTATTGGCGGTGAAGATGGCGGAGTGGGAGATGCCTTACAGCCAGACACTGGCAGGCGTGGTGGTCACGCTTATACTGGCATATTTTAACCTGGTGTTCGGTGAACTGGTGCCAAAGCGTATTGCCCTTCAGAAGGCGCAGGGATTCAGCCTTTTCTGTGTACGTCCCATATATTATATTTCCCGCATCATGAACCCTTTCATAAAACTGTTATCACTGTCCACCAGTGGTTTCTTAAAGCTGATTGGCATGCACAATGAGAACCTTGAGACAGATGTGTCGGAGGAGGAAATCAAATCCATGCTGGAAACCGGCAGTGAGACCGGTGTATTTAATGATATTGAGAAGGAGATGATCACATCCATATTCTCCTTTGATGATAAGCGGGCAAAGGAAGTCATGGTTCCAAGGCAGGATATGGTGGCCATTGACATTAATGAGCCGCTGGAGGATTATATTGATGGGATCCTTCAGTCCATGCATTCAAAAATCCCTGTGTATGAAGGGGACATTGATAATATCATAGGCGTGCTGTCCATTAAGGCCCTGACCATAGAAGCAAGGAAAAAGTCCTTTGAAGGCCTGGATATCCATTCCCTTCTCATGGCCCCTTACTTTGTGCCGGAAAACAGAAGGACGGACGCCCTGTTTAAGGAAATGCAGAAGAATAAAACAAAGCTTGCCATCCTGATTGATGAATACGGCGGAGTGGCCGGCATGGTGACCCTGGAGGACCTGATTGAGGAAATCGTGGGTGATATCCATGAGGAATATGAGGAGGTGGAGCCTGAAATCCTTGAACTGGAACCACACCGGGTTTACCAGGTATCCGGCAGCATATCCCTCTTTGACTTAAAGGAGGAGATGCACCTTCACATAGACAGTTCCTGCGATACCTTATCCGGTTATCTCATGGAACAGCTGGGCTACATACCCGGCCAGACCGGACTTCCCATTACGGTTGTGACAGCGGAGGCGGACTTTGAAGTGGAGGGCATGGATGAAAGGGTCATCAGTTATGTGAAAATGACCTTAAAGGAGACAAAGAAAGAGGAGGCAGCTGAGGAAGTATAGCTGTATACGGCAAGGAGGAAATGATTATGGGCTTTTTGTTGGACGGGATCATGGCAGTTACATGGCAGAAGATGATTATGTATGCCATAGGGATCGGCCTTATCTGGCTGGCGGTAAAAAAGGAGTATGAGCCGTCCCTGCTGCTTCCGTTGGGATTTGGCGCGATTCTTGTGAATCTGCCTTATTCCGGTGTGATTGACCAGATGGTGCAGGGAAAGGTGCCTGCGGCCGGTATCATTGAGTGGCTGTTTAAGACCGGGATTGAGGCGTCCGAGGCAATGCCGATCCTTCTGTTTATCGGAATCGGGGCCATGATTGATTTTGGGCCGCTTTTAAGCCAGCCGGTGCTGTTCCTGTTTGGGGCGGCTGCCCAGCTTGGCATATTCGTGACCATTATCGTGGCCTGCATGCTGGGATTTGACCTGAAGGACGCGGCATCCATAGGAATCATCGGGGCGGCAGACGGACCTACCTCCATCCTGGTGTCCCAGGTGCTTAAATCCAATTACATGGGACCCATTGCAGTGGCGGCGTATTCCTATATGGCGCTGGTCCCCATCATCCAGCCATTTGCCATCCGCCTTGTCACCACCCATAAGGAACGTTGCATCCATATGGATTATAATCCAAAGAGTGTGAACAGGGCCCTGCGGATTTCATTTCCCATTGCAGTGACCATGATTGTGGGAATGATTTCCCCCCAGTCCGTGGCGCTGGTGGGCTTCCTCATGTTCGGCAACCTGCTGCGGGAATGCTGTGTGTTAAATACCTTGAGCCAGTCCGCGCAGAATGAACTGGCGAACCTGATTACCCTGCTTTTAGGAATCACCATTTCCTTCAGCATGAAGGCGGAGCAGTTTGTTAATCCGGCAACCCTTATGATCATGGCTTTGGGCCTGGTGGCATTTGTGTTTGATACCATTGGCGGCGTGCTTTTTGCAAAACTTGTAAATGTTTTCCTGAAATTGGCAGGGAAAAAGCCGGTCAATCCTATGATTGGAGGCTGCGGCATTTCCGCATTCCCCATGTCCTCCAGGGTCGTACAGAAGATGGCTGCCAAGGAGGAACCGGGCAACATTATCCTGATGCAGGCAGCTGGGACCAATGTTTCAGGCCAGGTGGCATCGGTTATCGCAGGCGGACTGGTCATCAGCATTGTGACCCAGTATCTGTAACATCATAGAAGAAGCAGACGTTCTGTAAGGAGGATGTGTAGAATGAATATGGCGAATGTGGAAATCGCCCTGGAAATCATGGGAAAAGGAATGGGCGGCATTTTTGTGGCGATTGTGGTTATCATGGCGGCAGTCATGGTGCTTGGGAAGATTACCGGGAATAGGAAGGATAAGGAAGAGGAATAGCCGGCAGGTGCTGCCGGGCGGCATTTGCCGCTGCCCATATCCGGTTTCCGGCTGGCTGAATTAGTGGAATGAGGCATTGGATTACCTTGAAGGTATCCGGTGCCTTATTTTTATGGAGGTATTTGGGGGGAATCATGGGAGGGGGTTGATGCGGTTGGCAATATTGGGTACAATAAGGAGGAAGCTGATTTTTTGTAAGATATGGGAAAAGGTATTTATGTGATGGGATGTAAAATGGGAAAGGAAGGGGATAGACAAAACAAAAAGTCTTGTAACGACCTAAATACGGGACAAAAAATGTTAAATATGCATAAAATATAATGGCGTAAATGGTATAAAAGATACAAAAACACGATAATCTTACAAAAAGTCTTTACGGCAGACAAAAAGTGTGCTATCATACAATCAGAAAAGGAAATAAGGATATGAAAACTTTAAACGATGAAAAAGAGTTTATGACACAGTTAATGGACATGCTGGAGCAGCAGCTTGGTTCACACACAGAGGTGGTCCTTCATGATTTAAAAAAGGATTATGCCAATACGATTGTGGATATCCGCAATGGCCACATAACAGGACGTGAAGTGGGAGGCACCGGAAGCAACCTGGGACTTGAGGTCCTGCAGGGAACGGTAAAGGACGGCAACCGTTTTAACTACATCACCCAGCTGAGGGATAACCGGATATTAAGGTCCTCGTCCCTGTACATTAAGGATGATGAAGGCAGTCTCATCGGCTGTCTCTGTGTCAATACAGATATTACGGAAAGCGTTAAGCTGGAAAGCTATCTGAAGGAAATGAACCACTATGATATCAACGCAGCAGACAAACAGGAAGTTTTTGTAACAGAAGTGAATCAGTTATTGGAATATCTTCTTCAGGAAGGCCAGAAGCTGGTGGGCAAGCCTGCAGGCGTCATGAATAAGGAAGAGAAGCTCCAGTTCCTGAAATATCTCAATGATAAGGGAGCATTTCTCATAACCAAATCAGGAGAGCGCATACAGTCATTTCTGGGAATATCCAAATATACCATGTATACATATCTGGATATGATAAAAAAGGAAGAAGCAGGAACAAAAACTGAATAGGCGGGCAGCTTGTTAACCAGTGCCACCCAGTGTGAATGCTCAGGCATACAGTGCCTGCCATTTACACAGGGCGACACAAGCAGCACAATAAAATACACCGGAACCGGATTCTTTTTCAGGGAATTGAAGAAGGTGTATTTTTTGTACCCAAAATTCCTTGGGGGTTTTGGAATAAAAACATATGAGGAGGATATACGATGGAGAAGGTTGTAATCAAAACCGACAAAGCGGCAAAACCAGGGGGATGGTATTCACAGGCCTATAAGGTGGGTGACTTAATATATACAGCAGGTATTACCGCCAATGACCCGGTCACCCAGGAAATGATTGCGCCAGGAGACATTGCGGGGCAGACGGAACAAATTATTAAAAATATGAAGATAATTTTGGAAGAAGCAGGATCGGATTTGGAGCATGTAGTAAAGACCCTTGTTTTTGTTAAGGATATTGATGAGTTTGCAAAATTTAATGAGGTGTACAAACAGTATTTTCCTAATGATCCGCCGGCAAGGAGTACAATGCAGGTTGGGAAATTCAATGGGGATATGGTCATCGAGATAGAAGCGGTTGCTGTTTGCCGATAATGAGGAAGGGGTGGGAAAATGGATGCAAAGGAACGGGTGAAAGCCCTTGTAAAGGATGAAGAAGCAATTGAGCTGGTAAGAAAAATTGTGCAGATTCCAAGTCATTGGGCACAGGAAAAGAGGGAGAAGCCAATATCTGATTATCTATTGGACTATTTTATGAAAGCGGGGATTGATGCGTATCAGCAGGAAGTCTATCCCGGGCGCCCTAATGTGGTGGCAGTATTGCATGGGACAGGAGAAGGGAAAAGCCTGATGTTTAATGGCCATATTGATACTGTGCCGCCTTTTGGGATGGAGGATCCGTTTGGCGCTGTAATTAAGGATGGGAAAATGTATGGGCGCGGTACTGCTGATATGAAGAGCGGCGTGGCCACAATGGCATACGCCATGAAGCTTCTTAAAGACGCAGATGTGAAGCTGAAGGGGAATCTGGTGTATGCTGGGGTGATTGATGAAGATGCGGCCGGAAGTGAAGGGACACGCTATATCGTAAGAAACGGACCTTTAACAGACCTGGCTATTGTAGGTGAACCCACATCCCTGCAGCCGGTTGTGGCCCATAAGGGATGTGATTATTTTACGGTTACTTTTTATGGACAATCCGTTCATTCCAGTGTGCCATGGAACGGAGCCAATGCCAACTATGCAGCAGCAGAATTCATACGCAGGGTGGAAAATGAAATGATTCCGGAATGGTCTTCCAAAAAGCATGCTTTCTGCAGCCCGCCCACAATTAATGTGGGATTAGTCCAGGGAGCGGCAAAAGCCAATATGCCATACCTTTTAGGTGAAAGCCCTACATTTGCAGGCATTATACCAGATTTGTGCAAGGTACATATTGATGTCAGATGGATTCCCACTCAGACAATCAAAGGGATTGAGGAGGAATTCAGGAAATTAGCAGAGGAAGTTGCCTCAGGGCGGGAGGGTATCCATGCAACTGTTGAATTTATTGACATGTACAGACCTGCAATGGAGATATCACCGGATAATATACTGGTCAGGTCCATTCAAAGCAACAGTAAGGCGGTACTTAAAAAGGAATATCCTATAAAGGGGGAAACATATTGGGGGGATTCCGGATTGCTCTGCACATTGGCTGGCATACCATCCATTATGTATGGACCAGGGGACATCGGTTGTGCACATTCGGACGTAGAGTGGGTAGAAACCAGTGAGCTGGCTAAGGCAGCTCTGATTTATGCGCTGACAGCAATTGATGTATGTGGTGTGTCAGAGTAGGAGGTAGAAACATGGGGTTATGTTATGATTTGCTGTTGGCTGATGGAGATGTTGTTTTTGAAAATGGGGTCAGGAAAGCTAATATAGCTGTTAAAGATGGGAAGATTGCGGCGATTTTGGCACCTGGGTTTGTAGTTGAGGCAAAAGAGGTAAGGGTAATAGAGGGTCTTACGGTATTTCCAGGCTTGATTGATACCCATGCCCATTATTGGGAACCAGGCCCGCAGAATTACAGGGAGGATTTCCATCACGCTACAAGATGCTGTGCAAGGGGAGGCGTGACAACCACCCTGGAAATGCCTCTTAGCGTTCCGCCTGTGGTGGACAAGCCATCGTTTGAACTGAAATATAATGTTGCAAAAGAAAACTCTGTCATTGACTTTGGATTATGGGGAGGCTGCATACCTGCCTCCATAGACCGTCTGGAGGAGATGAATGAGCTGGGCTGCTGTGCATTCAAGGTATTTATCTCCTATGCAAATCCGGATTATCCACATTTGCCGGACCACGAATTATGCCGTGCAATGGAAAAGGTTTCAAAATTTGGAGGTATGATTGCCGTACATGCTGAGAATGCAGATATTGTAAGCAATTTCTGTCAATGGAAAAAGGAAGAAGGCATCCGGCAGCCATCCAGGTATCATGAAGGCCGTCCGGCTTTTTCAGAGGTGGAAGCCATTCAAAGAGCTGTCCTGTTTTCTAAGGTATATGGTACAGATTTGCTGATATGCCATATGAGCGCTGCAGAGGGAGTGGATGCAACCCTGGAGGCCAGAAGACAGGGACATCATGTATATACAGAAACATGCCCACATTATCTTGCATACGATAATACCCGCATGGATGAGTGCGGCGCATTTGCAAAATGCAATCCGCCAATCAGGCCAAGGGATAACCTGGAACGGTTATGGGACCATGTGCTGAACGGTAATATTGATGTAATCGGAACAGATCATGGTCCATATTCTGAGCAGGAAAAGCTGGAGGCGGATAATATCTGGGATGCATTACCGGGATTTGGGGGTGTTGAACTTATGCTCACCATCATGATTACAGAAGGATATGTCAAACGTGGCCTGCCGCTGCACCAGATTGCCAGGATGACATCCATTAATGCGGCCAGGATTTTTGGCCTGCAGCAAAAAGGGGCAATAGAAGTGGGAAAGGATGCAGATTTTGCTATTGTGGACTTAAACAGGAAATGGGTTTATGAAGGAATGAAATCATTTTCCAAAACATTACTGGATTGCGGGATATTCGAGGGATATCAGTCTGAAGCAGCTGTCCGCGAGACCATTGTACGAGGTACTACTGTTTATAAGGATGACACCATTACTGTGGATTCAGGCTATGGTATGTTCATACCACGCCAAATTTAATATATTCCAAGGAGGAAAAAGAATATGAAGAAAACCAAGAAGTGGCTCACGTTAGTTATGTGTATGACAATGCTGGCAGCATCCATGGGAGGATGCAAAGGAGCAGGCACAGCGGCTACCCAGGCACCGGCATCAGCTGCGGGTACAGAGGAAACAAAACCAGACAACCAGGAAAAAGCAACTGAGAAGAAAACCGAGGAAAAAGCAGGTATGAAAGCAGCTCTGGTAACCGCCCAGAAATTGGGGGACCAGGGGGTGACGGACCTTTGCCACAGCGGATTCATGAAGGCTGCAGATGAATATGGTATGGAAACCCAGATTGTGGAGGTTCAGAAGGGCGAATATGAAGAAAGCATAAGGGCTCTTTGTGAAGATGGCTATGATATTGTTGTTGCGCTGAATGTGGAACTGGTAGATGCAACTTCCAAGGTGGCGCCGGATTATCCGGATGTGGATTTTGTACTGACCTTAGGCGAGGTAGAACTGGATAATATGAAGTGTCTGTTAGGACAGGAACATGAAGGTTCTTATCTGGCCGGAGTGGAAGCTGGCATGATTACCAAAACAAACCATATCGGCTTTATAGGCGGACAGGATAATGCTGAGATTAACCGCTTCCTGGCAGGTTATGAACAGGGGGCCAAATCCGTGAATCCTGATATCGTTGTGGATCCTGTGTATGTAGGTTCCTTTGAAGACCCTACAAAGGGAAAGGATTTGGCGCTGATGTTGTATAATCAGGGCTGCGATATTGTATATGCAGCCGCGGCTAAATCAGGTCTTGGGATGTTTGACGCTGCAAAGGAAACCGGAGGACTGTGTATCGGTGTTGATGTCAACCAGAATGGTGTGCTTCCCGGCCAGGTCATCGGTTCAATGGCAATCGCATATGACCAATGGATATACAATGCTATGAAGGAAATTGCAGAAGACAGATTTGAAGTGGGCGTGTTTTGGTATGGATTGGAAAATGACAATGTGTATTTGGCGCTTCCCACCAAAGAACAATATGATTTGCCGGAAGATGTCCTGAAAGCAGTCGAAGATGCAAAGGAAAAGGTAATTTCCGGAGAAATTACAGTAGATCCAGTTGCTGAAAAAGATAAATAGAACCTGGATGATGTTTTGCGGCAATGATAAAAGCATTGCCGCAAAAATGACACTATGGTGAAAGGGGAGCAAAAAAGTGGCATTAGCAGTTGAAATGCAGGAAATTACCAAAAAATTTGGTAATTTCACAGCCAATGATAAAGTGAACCTCCAGTTGAAATGGGCTGAAATCCATGGCATCTGTGGTGAGAACGGAGCAGGAAAGACCACGCTTATGAATACGCTTTACGGTCTGCATCAGCCTACTGCGGGGGAGATATATATTGATGGGAAACGTGTAGTTATCCACAGTCCCAAGGATTCGATTGCCCTGGGGATTGGAATGGTTCAGCAGCACTTTAGCCTTGTCCCGTCAATGACAGTGGCAGAAAATATAGTAATGGGAAAACCTCCTCACGCAAAAAATGGTTTGATAGATAAAAGGAAAAGCATTGAAATCGTGGAAGAAATCAGCAGGAAGTACAATCTGACAGTAAATCCGTCTGCTTTAGTAAAAGAATTACCGGTTGGTCTGCAGCAGCGGGTAGAGATTTTAAAAGCATTATATCTGGGAGCCAATATATTGATTATGGACGAACCCACGGCAGTATTAACGCCGCAGGAAATCAATCAGCTGTTTATTACCCTGGATGAATTAAGAAATCAGGGAAAATCCATTATTTTAATAACACATAAGCTTTCGGAAGTCACGGCTATTACAGACAGGATAACTGTTATGCGGCTGGGCAAAACCGTGGGGACCATAGATACAAAGGAAACCACGGAACATGAAATCGCCCGGATGATGGTGGGGCGTGAAGTGTTGATGAGCGTTGAAAAAGACATATCTGAGCCAAAGGAAATCGTATTAGATGTGAATCATATATCCTGTAGTAATGACCAGGGAATTTCGGTTGTGAATGATGTTTCCTTTTGTGTACGGCAGGGGGAGATAGTCGGTATAGCCGGGGTCCAGGGGAACGGCCAGACCGAACTGATAGAAGCAATCACAGGGCTGCGGAAAATACGCAGTGGCAAAATCAGCATAGGCGGCAATATCCTGGGGGGAAATAACACATCCAGACAGTGCAGGGACCTTCATGTGGGACATATTCCAGAGGACAGACAGGAGGTGGGGGCTGCCAGATATGCAAGCATCAGGGATAACTATCTTTTGTATCTGCACACACTGAGGCGGTTCCATAAAGGAATATTCCTAAACTATAAGGAATTTGATAAGGCGTGTATCGAGGGATTGGCTGAGTATGATGTGAGATACAATAAGATTCAGGATAATGCCAGCTCACTGTCAGGAGGAAATCTCCAGAAACTGATCATTGCAAGGGAAATGTATACCAAGCCCCATTTACTGGTGGCAGCACAGCCCACAAGGGGAGTTGACATAGGGGCCACTGAATTCATCCATAAACAGATTGTGGCGCAGAGGGATTTGGGAAGCGGGGTTTTGCTGTTTTCCAATGAATTATCAGAGATAATCAGCCTTAGTGACCGGATTCTTGTTATGTACAGAGGACAGATCATAGGTGAGGTGGACCAGGTCCATGCAACAGAAGAAAAACTGGGTCTGTGGATGGCTGGTATAAAAGACGAAAGATGATAGGAGGATAATGATTTGAGCTTGGAGTTTAAATTAAGGCCGGTTAATATAAAGACAATCATATCAGCCATCATAATCTCTTTTTTGGTAGGCGGTTTGATTGTACTGGGAAGTGGCTATAATCCTACGGAGGTATACTATAAATTATTTAAGGGAGCCTTGGGGAGTAAATTTGCCATTGCATCCACTTTAAGATGGATTACGCCTCTATTGTTTACTTCTGTTGCATCCGCCATTGCGTTTAGAGGCGGTATGTTTAACATGGGAGTTGAGGGACAGCTGTATATAGGAGCCCTGGCCGGAACCATTGTGGGGGTTTCCTGTAAGGGCCTTCCCCATTTGGCACATGTTGCCCTTTGCTTTTTGGCTGCCATGGCGGCTGGTATGTTTTATGCCATGATTCCTGCATTGATGAGGGTTTATCTGAATGCCAGTGAGGTAGTTACGACTTTAATGTTAAATTATATGATAATAAATTTAAACAATTTTATCATTCAAGAGTATTTTCTTGCAACAGACAGTATGGTTTCCACCATTGCCACCAATGAGATTGAGGCAAGTGCAAAGCTGACATCTATTATGCCGCCTTACTCAGTCAATACCGGACTTATCATTGGAGCGTTCATGATTGTCCTGTTTTACATACTGTTCAATAAGAGTAAACTGGGATATGAGTTCCATATATCTGGTGTAAATCCGCAATTTGCAAGATATGGGGGAATTCAGGTAGACAGGGTAAGGATAGGTGTCATGCTGATTAGCGGATGCATTGCCGGGTTAGGCGGAGCTGTTGAAATCATGGGGGTTCAGGAACGTCTGATGGCAAGTTTTTCTCCGAATTTCGGTTTTGACGGAATGCTGGCCGCCTTGCTTGGTAATAGCACTCCTCTTGGGGTAACATTATCTTCCGTATTCTTCGGGACCCTGAAAGCAGGGGCATTATCCATTGAGAGAACTACAGATGTATCCAGGGCTTTGGCTGATGTGATTAAAGGTATTATCATCTGTTTTGTTTCTGTCAGGACGCTGGGGTTACTGGACAGGATTTCGTTTAAATGGCCGGGGAACCCCATGTTGCGGAACAAGGGAAAAGGAACAGAGGAGGTAAAAAATGTTTATTAATGCCACACTTTTAGCAGTAGTTGCGCGAGTTACAACCCCTATTGTTCTTTGTGCTTCCGGCGGATTGTATTGCCAGCTGGCAGGGACTCCGAATATAACACTGGAAGGGGCCATGCTGATGGCTGCATTTGCTGGGGTGGCAGGCAGCTATTATACGGGCAGTGCCCTGGTGGGGCTGTTATGTGCCATATTAGGTTCGCTTTTAATCAATATTTTATTTGGTTTCCTGCATCTTAGGCTGGGCGGGGAAGGGACCATTACAGGTTTTGCCATTAATTCCCTGAGCCTTGGCCTTACAACATTCCTTTTGCGGTCCATGTTTAATGTTACAGGCACACTGGTGGATGACCGCATCGTGGGATTACCAAAATACAGTATCCCGATCCTGAAGGATATCCCCCTCCTACAGCAGCTGTTCACCAACCATACCCTGTGTACGTATTTCTCCTGGATATTTATTATATTGACGTATATCATTTTTTACAGGACGAAATATGGGATGAATATCAGGGCCTGCGGTGAAAATCCCACAGCAGCTTCTTCTGTTGGTGTTTCTGTTACAACTGTCAGGTGGAGTACGATTATGATTTCAGGCTTAATGAGCGGACTTGCAGGCGCACAGATATCCCTGGGGTATTTAAGTATGTTTTCCGAGAATATGACATCAGGCAGAGGATTCATTGCTTTGGCCGCCATCATGTTATCTGGCGGAAGGCCCATTGCAATGTTTGTGGCTGCGTTGCTGTTTGGTGTGGCAGAAGGCTTATCGAACCAGGCACAGCTGACAGCCATATCATCGCATTTGATCCTGACACTGCCATATCTCATGGTAATCGTTGTGCTGTTGCTGCAGCCGGAACAGATGAAGGCTTTGAAAATGCGAATCAGACAGATGAAAGGATAGGGGGAAGGATATGCGTTTGGATGGAAAATGTATCGTTATAACAGGAGCAACAGGAGGAATTGGCAAAGCTGCGGCAGGACTGTTCCATAAAGAGGGGGCAACGCTGGTTTTGTCAGATTTAGATGTGGAGAAAGGGGAAGAATTGGCATCACGATTACCTGGAACCCATTTTATTCCTGCCGATATCTGTGATTCAAATCAGGTTAATCAATTATTTGAGGCAGCGTTGGGCTTTATGGGGAAGATAGATGGTCTGTTCCATGCTGCCGGTATTGTTTCTTCATCTGACCTCCTTTCCTGTACAGAGCAGCATTTTGATAAAATCATGAACGTTCATCTTAAGGGGACGTTTCTTTGTCTGCAACAAGCAGCACTGAATATGAGGGAGCGTGGCGGATCCATTGTGCTTACGGCATCGCAGCGCGGAATCCTAGGCGCTACAGGTTCCATTGCATATAATGCTGCCAAAGGCGGTATTGTAATTATGGGAAAGAGTGCGGCCATGGAACTGGGAAAATATAATATACGGGTAAATGTTCTTTGTCCGGGTGCAACAGAAACGCCGATGCTCAGGCAGGATATAGCAAACAGTCAGGATCCGGAGGGATTGGAGCGCCGCATGCTCAGTGAATATCCTTTAGGACGGTTTGGGACATCAGAGGAATCAGCGTATGGCGCCCTTTACTTACTTAGTGATGAGGCGGCATTTACAACCGGTACCACATTAGTGGTTGACGGAGGCAATACGGCAGGATGATTGGGAGGTTGTGATTATGAGGATTTTATTGGTAGGGGGAAGCGGGTTGGTTGGCACCAGGCTTGCATCATATCTGGCAGAGCAGGGGAATGATGTGGTGTGTTTTAACCGCACCATTCCCCGCGGTGCCTCCAGACAGTGTATTTATGAGACCGGTGATTTGGGGGAATACGGTCTTTTGTATCAAATCATGAAAAAATACAGGGTGGAACAGGTTATACATAATGCGGCCATTTCCCATCCCATGCTGTACAGGGACAATCCTTATAAGGTTTACCGCGTAAATGTGACAGGAACCTTGAATGTGTTGGAAGCTGCAAAGCTTTTTGAGGTCAGCCGTTTTATCTACATCAGTTCCGGCGCTGTATATGGGAACACGGATAGTCCTGTCGTATATGAAGAACAGAAGCTTCATGGTGAAAGCCCCTATGGCGCTTCTAAAGTGGCGTGTGAGGAAATTGTGAGAAACTATGGCCTGCAGACCGCTTCTCTTAGGGTGGCTTTTGTATACGGCCCGGGCAGGAGTATGTCATGCCCGGTTGAACAAGCTTTACGTCATGCGGTAAAGGGGGAGGAAATGCTGTTAGACAAAGGGGCTGACCAGAAGATGGATTATATTTATATTGATGACTGCGTGGAAGCAATCGGACGGATTGTGAATAACCGTACACTACGCTATGATGCATATAATATCGGGGGAGGGCAGCTGGTGCCTTATAGCCGGGTGATTGATAAAGTAAAGGCACTGTATCCCAAGTCCCGGATTGCAGTGGGAGCTGGTGGTCTTGGTTATGATGATTTGGGGGCAATGTCAATTCAGCGCATAGAAGAGGATACGGGGTGGAAACCTGGCATATCAATTGAGGAAGGGATAGAAAGATATGCCTTATGGATGGAAAAGAATATTTAGAATAACGCTTTACAAGGATATGGTATGAGGGTACAAAAAGAAAGGGTTGGATTCTGGCTGTGCAGCCGGGCATCCAACCTTTTTCTATTCTTATTTATCATCCACCAAAGGAATCGGCGTCTCATCCTTCTCATCCAGATGCGCCAGATAATACTTGGTATCCTTTACAATCACGCCGGACAGCAGCAGTACGGCTATCAGGTTGGGAATGGCCATCAGTGCATTGAGCGTATCTGCGATACTCCATACAAGTTCCAGCTGGATGACAGGGGCAGCCACCAGCACCAAAGCCCAGGCCAGGCGGTAAGGAACCAGCCCTTTCTTGCCCATCAGGTATTCCAGGCACCGTTCTCCGTAATAGGACCAGCCCAGGATGGTGGAGTATGCAAATGTGATGATGCCCACTATGAGGATTGGCTGCCCGATGTAAGGAATCAGGGAAAAGGCAGCATTGGTCAGTTCTCCGCCGGACAGGTTGGTAACGCTGATGGAATCATGGCCAATGATGCTGCTGACAAGGACAAGGCCGGTCATGAGGCAGACCACCACGGTATCCCAGAAGGTTCCGGTTGCAGATACAAGGGCCTGGCGCACCGGATTGCGGGTCTGGGCGGCAGCGGCCACGATTGGGGCGGAACCCATGCCGGATTCATTGGAAAAAAGGCCGCGGGCAATTCCGTACCGGGCTGACATCATGATACCTGAGCCCACCAGTCCGCCTGCAATGGAGCGCATTTGCGTAAACGCGCTGCGGAATATGACGGACAATGTTTCGCCCAGGAATGCACGGTTAAGGAAGAGGATGAAAATACATCCCACAACATAGAAAAATGCCATGAAAGGCACCAGCTTTTCGCACACCCTTGCAATGGATTTCACCCCTCCGAAGATAACCAGGCAGGTAACCCCGCTTGTGATAAGGCCCACTAAAAGGCTGATGATCCATGGATATGTATCAAGCAGATCCTTAAGGCTGCCGGACGTAATAAGCGGCTTCACATTGCTGTTCACAATACTGGAGATGGCGTTGACCTGGACGCCGCATCCAATCCCAAAGGAGGTAAGGGTGCCCAGCACTGCAAAGACGATGCCCAGCCACTTCATGTTCAGTCCGCGTTCCAGGGCATACATGGCGCCTCCCAGCATGGTGCCGTCCTTGGTGCGCACACGGTACTTGACCGCGATAAGGGATTCGCCATACTTGGTGGCAATTCCGAACACGCCGGTGAGCCAGCACCACAGAACGGCGCCCGGGCCGCCAAGGGCAATGGCTGTTCCCACGCCAATGATATTGCCGGTTCCTATGGTGGAGGCAAGGGCGGTGGTAAGGGCTGCAAACTGGCTGATATCACCGCTTGAGTCGGGATCTTTTGTGACAGAGAGCCGGATGCCGGTCCATGTTTTCCTCTGGATGAATCCCGTGCGGATTGTAAGAAAAAGATGTGTCCCAAAGAGAAGTGCAATCATGGGAATCCCCCAAAGATAGTTATTGATGGTTTCCACAATGGTGCTTAACAGTTCCATATCAAATCCCCCGTTTTCTGAGTCAATAATATAAATAATTTAGCACAGTAAAATGGAAAAAGCAAGAAAATATGTTTTTGGACCAAAATAGAGGGGTAAAACAGAAAATATTTTGAAAATATATAAGGATGACAGAAAAAGTTTCTGGTAAATACGAAAACTCGGAAACTTGGGTAAATTACAGGGAAACGGAAAACCACTGAAAAGGGTGGATGGAAAAGCGAAAGCCGGCCCCCTGAAGGATATCCGGCCAGGGCATTGTACATACATGCCCTGACGGTTACCCGCTTTCAGGGGACCGGCTTATGATATTGGTTTCATACATTGAAACGGAACAGGACCACATCCCCGTCCCTCATCACATATTCCTTTCCTTCTGAGCGGACCAGGCCTTTTTCCTTGGCAGCCCCCATGCTGCCGCAGTTCATCAGGTCGTCGTAGTTCACTACCTCGGCGCGGATGAAGCCGCGCTCAAAGTCGCTGTGGATCTTGCCTGCTGCCTGCGGCGCCTTGGTGCCGACCTTAATGGTCCATGCGCGGCTTTCCTGAGGACCTGCGGTCAGGTAGCTCATAAGGCCCAGGATGCGGTAGCTGGCGGCAATCAGCTTCTCCAACCCGGATTCGGTAAGGCCAAGATCGTCCAGGAACATTTTCTTCTCATCCTCATCCAGCTCTGCGATTTCCTGCTCAATCTCAGCACAGATGACAAATACCTCACATCCGTTTTCAGCGGCAAAACCGCGGACGGACTGCACATATCCGTTGTCAGCGCCGTCATTTGCCAGGTCGCCTTCCGCAACATTGGCAGCGAATATGACAGGCTTCCATGTGAGCAGGTTCAGGGTGTTGATGAACTCACGCTCATCCTCGTCCTCTGTCTCATAGCTGCGGGCCAGCCTTCCCTCTTCAAGGTGGGCCTTCATGGCCTTTAACAGCTCCACTTCCTTGGCTAGTTCCTTATTGTTAAAGGCGCCCTTGGACTGTTTTGCAATGCGGCGTTCCAGAATCTCGATATCAGAGAAGATGAGCTCCAGGTTAATGGTTTCAATATCCCTTAAGGGGTCGATGCAGCCATCCACATGGATGACATTGGGGTCGTCAAAACAGCGGACCACGTGGACAATGGCGTCCACTTCACGGATGTTGGACAGGAACTGGTTGCCCAGGCCCTCGCCTTTGGATGCGCCTTTTACAAGTCCTGCAATGTCCACGAACTCGATAACGGCAGGAGTGGTTTTTTCAGAGTTATACATTTCAGTGAGCTTGTCCAGACGCGCGTCCGGAACAGGCACTACGCCTACATTTGGGTCAATGGTACAGAACGGATAATTGGCTGACTCCGCGCCTGCCTTGGTCAAGGAATTAAAAAGAGTACTTTTTCCGACATTGGGAAGTCCTACGATACCTAATTTCATATGATTACCTTCCTATTATAATAAGTAATTACAGCCTTATTATCATATCATAAAACAGGGGGGAATGAAAGCAGAAAATGTTTAACCATCAAATGTCAATAAAATCAGGCTTGGCGGGAAGAATATAAGCACAGGGATACCAATCAACCCAAAACAGTGAAGGAGATATGAAATGGGAGAGACAATCGTAGTAATCGGCGCAAACCACGCAGGTACGGCCGCCATCAATACAGTACTGGACCAGTTTCCGGGCAACCGGGTCATTGCATTTGACATGAACTCAAACATCAGTTTCCTGGGGTGCGGCATGGCCCTTTGGATAGGAAAACAGATATCAGGGCCGGAAGGGCTGTTCTATTCCAGCAAGGGGATATTTGAGGAAAAAGGGGCAGAAATCCACATGGAGACCAGGATTACCCGCATTGATTATGACCGTAAGATCGTATATGGGCGGGACAGGGACGGAAAGGACCTTGAACAGTCCTATGACAAGCTGATACTGGCCACGGGCTCCATTCCGGTCCGACCGGAGATAAAAGGCATGGACCTGGAAAATGTCCAGTTTGTTAAGCTGTTCCAGAATGCACAGGATGTGATTGAGAAGTTAAAGGATGCATCCATCCGTAAGATTGCGGTTGTGGGGGCAGGATACATCGGAGTGGAGCTGGCCGAGGCATTCCGGCGGAATGGGCGGGAGGTGGTGCTGATTGACTGTGCAGAAACCTGCCTGTCCGGATATTATGACCGGGAGTTTTCCGATATCATGACAAAGAACCTGATGGACCACGGCGTAAAGCTGGCATTTGGGGAAACCGTCACGGAACTGGAAGGTGACGGGAAGGTCCAGAAAATCATTACGGACAAAGGAAGCCATGAGGCTGACATGGTGGTTTTCGGCATTGGCTTTAAACCGAATACAATGCTGGGGCAGGGACAGATCAAGGTTTTTAAGAATCAGGCATTTTTAACAGACCGGAAACAGGAAACCAGCATTCCGGGGGTTTATGCCATCGGTGACTGCGCCACGGTCTATAATAATGCCATCCAGGCCACGGACTATATTGCGCTGGCAACCAACGCGGTCCGCTCCGGTATCATTGCGGCCCACAATGCCTGCGGCCGGCTCCTTGAATCCCCGGGGGTACAGGGCTCCAATGGCATCAGCATATGGGGGCTACACATGCTCAGCACGGGAATCAGCCTTGCCAGGGCAGAACGGCTGGGGTATAAGGCCGGTGTGACGGATTATGAGGACTGGCAGAAGGCGGAGTTCATGGAGAATGGGAACAACCGGGTGAAGATACGGATTGTGTATGACATGGATACAAGGATCATACTGGGGGCGCAGATGTGTTCGGACTATGATATTTCCATGGGCATCCATCTGTTTTCCATGGCCATAGAAGAGCAGGTTGACATTGATAAGCTGAAGCTGTTTGACCTGTTTTTCCTGCCGCATTTTAATAAGCCCTACAATTATATCACCATGGCGGCCCTGGCGGCCAGGTAAGGGGCTGTTGGGCATGGGATGCAGGGCTGTCAAATCCCTTCTTGCATTTTACATTACTTCGGGGTAAAATGGGAAAGTATAACACCTGGTGCTGCGCAAAGGCGCGCGGTTCTGCCAGGGGTTAAAAGGACAGGCACAAGGTGCCGGATGCAGGAAGGAGATTTTCAATGGAAGCAGTAACAGGAGCAGATTTAAGCTTTGTGAATCTGGGCATTACCATACAGCACCTGCCGAACAGCATTACCGTGTTTGGCTTCAGGATTGCATTTTACGGGATCATCATCGGCCTGGGGATGCTGGCCGGGATGGCCATTGCATTTTCAGATGCAAGGCGCAGGGGACAGGATCCGGATGTGTATCTGGATTTTGCACTGTACGGCATTATATTTTCCATCATTGGCGCCAGGGCGTATTATGTGATTTTTGACTGGGATACCTATAAGGACAACCTGCTGCAGATATTTAACACGCGTGGGGGCGGCCTGGCAATCTACGGAGGCGTCATCGGTGCGGTCATTACCCTTATCGTGTTTACCAGGGTCAGGAAGATGTCCTTTTTTTCCATGGCAGACAGCGGTGTGCTGGGCCTGATTACAGGCCAGATCATCGGCCGGTGGGGGAATTTCTTTAACTGCGAGGCATTTGGCGGATATACCAACAACCTTTTTGCCATGCGCATTAAGAAGAGCCTGGTGAACCCGTCCATGATATCCCGGCAGCTGATTGACCATGAGATTGTGGAGAATGGGATTGCCTATATCCAGGTCCATCCCACCTTCCTTTATGAGTCGGTATGGAACCTGTGCGTCCTTGGGTTCATGCTGTGGTACAGGAAACATAAGAAGTTTGAAGGGGAAATGATGTGGATTTATTTCCTGGGCTACGGCCTTGGGCGTGTATGGATTGAGGGCCTGCGCACGGACCAGCTTCTGATTCCCGGGACCGGATTCGCAGTGTCCCAGCTGCTCTCGGCCGTGCTGGTGCTGATATCGGCAGGCGTTATCATTTTTAAACACCAAAACCTGAAAAAGGGGAGGAAAGTGGGGGATATTCCAGGGGGGATTTAGTAAAAAAATCAATATTTAGTGCTTATGGGTGGGTGTATCCCACATGTAGAGGCAGCTGCGAAAAACCACGCAGCTGCCTTGTTTTTTTGAAATTTTTTTATAAGAAATTCGTAAAAACTTCTTGCCATTTCCCAATTTCTGTACTATGATGGACATACAAGTGGTAGAAAGTGGTGCAAAGTGGTAGAGGATGGTTGTTATGTGGATGAAGTGGGGGCTTCGGATTCCCCCATGGGCATCCACGGGACATCACTGACGTACGGCAGGTGATAAGTTATGTTCATGGGTGAGTACAATCATACAGTAGACGCGAAGGGACGCCTGATCGTACCTTCCAAGTTCAGAGAGCAGTTAGGCGACGAATTCGTTGTTACGAAGGGCCTTGATAACTGCCTTTTTGTGTATGAGAATTCAGAATGGACCGCCCTTGAAGAAAAACTGCGCACACTGCCCCTTACCAATGCCGCCGGACGTAAGTTTTCACGTTTCCTCCTGGCAGGCGCTACCACCTGTGAAGTAGACAAGCAGGGAAGAATCCTTCTTCCGGCCATCCTCAGGGAGTTTGCCGGAATTGAGAAAGACGCAGTACTGGTAGGTGTGGGAAGCCGTATTGAAATCTGGAGCAAGGATAAGTGGATTGAGGCTAACACCTTTGATGATATGGAAGAGATTGCAGAACATATGGAAGGTTTGGGAATTTAATGGAGGAACAATCATTTGTACACAAGTCCGTACTTTTGTATGAAACAGTGGGCAGCCTGAATATAAAGCCCGGAGGAATCTATGTGGACGGCACGCTGGGCGGAGGCGGACATGCCTATGAGGTATGCAAGCGTCTGGGGAGCGGCCGGCTCATAGGGTTTGACCAGGACGCGGATGCCATAGAGGCGGCCGGCAGGCGGCTGGAGCATTTTAAGGATAAGGTTACCATTGTAAGAAGCAATTATGAGGATATCAGGGCAGTGCTGAATGGACTGGGGCTTATGAAGGTGGATGGGATTTACCTGGATTTGGGGGTTTCCTCCTATCAGCTGGACACTGCATCCAGGGGATTCACCTACAGGGAGGACGCGCCCCTTGATATGAGGATGGACCAGAGGAATACTACCACGGCGGCAGACATTGTCAATACCTATACTGAGATGGAGCTGTACCGGATCATCCGGGATTATGGTGAGGACAATTTTGCCAAGAACATAGCAAAGCACATTGTAAGGGCAAGAGGGGAACATCCCATTGAGACAACAGGACAGCTGGCGGAGATTATCAAGGCCGCCATCCCGGCCAGGGTAAGGGCCACGGGCGGACATCCGGCCAAGCGCACCTTCCAGGCCATAAGGATTGAGTGCAACCATGAACTGGATGTGCTGGAACAGTCCATTGATACCATGATTGAACTTCTGAACCCAGGAGGCCGTCTCAGTATCATTACCTTCCATTCACTGGAAGACAGGATTGTGAAGAACCGGTTCAGGACCAATGAAAATCCCTGTATCTGTCCCCATGATTTTCCTGTCTGCATGTGCGGCAGGAAGAGCAGGGGCAAGGTTATCTCAAGAAAGCCCATATTGCCCTCCAAGGAGGAACTGGAGGAGAACAGCCGTTCAAAGAGCGCAAAGCTGCGCGTGTTTGAGCGGGATGAGATGTAATGTAAATACCATGATTCTAAGCGTCTGAAATACAGACGCAGGATGTGGCTTCGACCATACTAAGCCCGAAGGGACCTCGCTAAGTATGGCGAAGCGCTTTCGCACTAAGCGTCTAAAATACAGATGCTAAGTGCTCAATGCGTACAAAGGATGACCAGATTATGACAGAAGGGAGGATATAAGGCCATGGCTGCAAGAAGACAGGCGTCAGCAGGACGCGCGCACACACAGACAAACCGCAGGCCGGCACAGAGACATGATTATGTGTATGGTTCGGCGGCACCACAGCTTAAACCACAGGAAGCCCCAAGACCACAGCGGCCGGTAAGAAAACCGGCAGGCAGCCAATCCGTCCGGCACAACCACCGGATACGCCGCAATCAGGAACGGGCATTGTATATGGACCTTCCATATGTCATCATGCTTACCATTGCGTCAGTGTTTACCTTATACCTCTGCATCAATTACCTCCATTTGCAGTCATCCATTACGGCAAGAATGCATCATATTGAGACCATGGAGGCACACCTGGAGAAGCTTAAGGCGGAGAATGATGCCCTGGAAACCAGTATTAATACCAGCATTGACCTGAATAAGATTTATGAGATTGCGACAAAGGAGCTGGGCATGGTATATGCCAAGAAGAACCAGGTGCTGCTGTATGATAAGACAGAAAGTGAGTATGTAAGACAGTATGAAGACATCCCGGAACACTAATGGAAACGGCCGTTCCCAAGGCAAGGGAAATGGAAACGGCCGTGATGGACATAACCAGAAAGGCAAATATTTTTATCCCAAGTACCTGCAGGAAAAGCTGGCAATCACCGTTTTGGTGATTACGCTGGCTTTATTTGCATTAATAATGGTGCTTTACAGGATCATCAGGGACAACAATGAGCAGTACAAAAAAATCGTGCTGACACAGAGGCAGCAGGAGTACGAAAGCCGTGTCATACCCTACAGGCGCGGGGATATCGTGGACAGGAACGGGACCTATCTGGCCACCAGCGAGAAGGTGTATAACCTGATTATTGACCCAAGGCAGATCATGTCTGCCCCGGAACGTTATCTGGAACCGACCATTGAAACCCTGGTGGCCAGCTTTGGCTTTGACGCAGGGGAACTGCGCACCATGATAGAGGAAAAAAAGGATTCTGCTTATCTCAGGTACAGCAAGGGACGGCAGCTCACCTATGACCAGAGGACTGCGTTTGAACAGCTGGCAAAGGAGAAGAACGATGCCTACATCAAAAACAAGGATGAGGTGGAAGGCAGGAAGCGGGTTAAGGGAGTCTGGTTTGAGGATGAATATAAGCGGATTTACCCTTATAACTCAATGGCCTGCAGCGTGATTGGATTTACCAGCAGTGACGGCAGCGTGGGAACCGGCGGGATTGAGCAGTACTATAACAGCAGCCTGATTGGAGTGAATGGGCGCGAGTACGGTTATCTGGATGAGAACTCCAATCTTGAGGGCGTGGTGAAGTCCGCCACCAACGGCAAGACCGTGGTAAGCACCATTGACGTGAACATCCAGAATATTGTCCAGAAATATATCAATGAGTGGCAGACAACCGTGGGCAGCAAGGTCACGGCCGCCATTGTCATGAATCCCAATAACGGCGAGATACTGGCCATGGGCACCAGCAGCGTGTTTGACCTTAATAATCCCAGGGATGTAAGCGGATACACCCAGGAGGACCTGATGGCTCTGGGCAAAAAGGAAGCAGCCCATGTATACAGAAGGGAAAATGACGGGGAGACCATCACCGAGGACCAGGTCCTTGACCATTACAGCCGTGAGGAGGTACTGTCTTATGGACAGCAGGTGGCATGGAACCAGATATGGAGGAATTTCTGTGTCAGCGATACCTATGAACCGGGATCCCCATCCAAGATATTTACTGTTGCAGCCGGTTTGGAGGAAGGGGTAATAAAGACCACCGACAGTTTTGAATGTACCGGTTACCTCCATGTGGGGGATTGGGATATTAAGTGTACGGCATACCGCAGGGGCGGACATGGGTGGCTGGACGTACAGGAATCATTGATGCAGTCCTGTAATGTGGCCATGATGCGTATGGGCGCCATGATTGGAAGGGAGCGTTTTACGAAATACCAGTCCATTTTCGGGTTTGGCGACAAGACCGGCATAGACCTGCCGGGCGAGGCAGATACCAGCGGGCTTGTGCATACGGCGGACGATATGGGACCTACGGATCTGGCCACCAATGCCTTTGGGCAGAACTATAACTGCACCATGGTGCAGATGGCGGCTGCATTCTGCTCCGTACTCAACGGGGGGTCCTATTATGAACCCCATGTGGTAAAACAGATACTGAATGAGCAGGGATCCGTGGTGGAGAAAAAGGAACCGGTCCTGGTGCGGGAAACCGTATCCAGGTCCACATCGGACTTCCTTAAGGAGGCCATGTTCCAGACCGTTGAGGTGGGTACCGGAAAGGCGGCCCAGGTGGCGGGATACGATGTGGGCGGTAAGACGGGAACAGCGGAAAAACAGCCGCGTTCCGCCAAGAATTACCTGGTATCCTTTGCAGGCTTTGCGCCCATTGAGGATCCGCAGGTATTTGTCTATGTGGTGATTGATACGCCCAACTATCCCCCGGGGGAAGAGCAGGCCCACAGTTCCTACGCCAGTACTGTATTTTCAAAGATCATGACAGAAACACTTCCTTATTTAAATATATTCCCAACCAATGACCTGGACGAGGACGGATCCATCCAGGAGAACCTGCCATCTTCCGAGGGCATCAATGAAGTAAGCACAGAGGAAAGCGGCGAAGGTCAGGGGGAATTAGTGGAGGAAACAGAAAAACAATATGAAACAGACGAGTACGTGCCGGATGACGGCGGGGCCGGAAGCGGCGTACCGGACGCGGTCCCGAAAGACCCGTCCGGCTCAGAAGAACCGCCCATGGATACCGGCCGGACCCAGCCGGTAAGGACGTCTGCCCCCAGCAGCCAAGGCCAGGATGATCAGGGCGGCCAGGATGCGGCCCGGGACAGTACGGCCGCGGGCACGGAAAAAACACAGTAAATGGTACAGACCATATAGAAAGATTCATAAAATAAGACCGGCCCCAATATATTATTAACAATGATGGACGCTGGAGACAATCATGAATCCAAACCTTACAAAGCACAGAAAGAATATAGCCGTCCTTGCACTGCTCATTGCCATTGTCATGGTGAGTCTCTCAGGGCGGCTTGCTTATCTTATGATATTCCGTTCCGGACATTACAGCGCAATGGCAGAGGACCTGCACCAGAGGGAGCGTACAATCAAGGCGGCCAGGGGCCGTATCATTGATGCAAATGGGGTGGTCATTGCCGATAACCGCACGGTGTGTACGATTTCCGTCATCTATAACCAGGTGACGGACCGGGAGCATGTGATACAGGTCCTTTGCAGTGAGCTGGGCCTGGATGAGGAGCTGGTGCGTAAGCGGGTGGAGAAACGCAGTTCCAGGGAAATCATAAAGACAAATGTGGATAAAGAACTGGGCGATAAAATCCGCGCCTACCGGCTGGACGGGGTAAAAGTGGACGAAGATTACAAGCGTTATTATCCCTATGACAGTCTGGCGTCCAAGGTACTGGGATTCACCGGAGGCGACAACCAGGGCATCATCGGTCTGGAGGTAAAGTACGAAAAGTACCTGAAGGGAATGAACGGCAAGATCCTCACCATGTCAGACGCAAAGGGAGTGGAGATTGAGAATGCTGCCGAGGACCGGATAGAGCCGATTGCGGGTAATGACCTGCACATAAGCCTGGATGTCAATATACAGAAATACGCGGAGCAGCTGGCTTACCAGGTTCTGGAGAAAAAAAATGCAAAAAAGGTGTCCATTATTGTCATGAATCCGCAGAACGGCGAACTGATGGCCATGGTAAACGTACCGGAGTTCAACCTCAACGACCCCTTTACCCTGAACCAGAACCTGCGCAGCCAGAGCCTCCAGGAGATGGCTGCCCAGACAGCTGATTTGCCTGCGTCCAAAAAGCAGGAGCAGCTGAACCAGATGTGGAGGAACACCTGCATCAATGACACCTATGAGCCTGGCTCCACCTTTAAGATTATCACGGCCGCGGCCGGGCTGGAATCCGGCGTGGTAAAGCTGACGGACCAGTTTTCCTGTCCTGGCTTCAGGGTTGTGGAAGACCGGAAGATACGGTGCCACAAGGTGGGGGGACATGGTTCGGAGACATTCCTCCAGGGAGCCATGAATTCCTGCAACCCTGTGTTCATTGATGTGGGCCAGAGGCTGGGAGTGGATGGATACTATAAATATTTCACCCAGTTCGGCCTTAAGGGAAAGACGGGCATCGACCTGCCGGGTGAGGCAGCCACCATCATGCACAAAAAGGAGAACATGGGCCTTGTGGAGCTGGCCACGGTATCCTTTGGCCAATCCTTCCAAATCACGCCGGTCCAGCTGATTACAACGGCGGCCTCCATTGTCAACGGAGGCAACCGCGTCACGCCCCATTTCGGCGTGGAGGCTGTAAGCGCGGACCAGTCCTCGGTCCATGGGTTTAAATACCCCAGCAAGGGGCGTATCCTTTCCGAGGAGACCAGCGCCACCATGCGGTATGTGCTGGAACAGGTGGTATCAGAAGGAAGCGGTAAAAAAGCAAAACTGGAAGGATATAAAATCGGGGGTAAGACAGCCACCTCGGAAAAGCTTCCAAGAAGCCTTAAAAAATATATTTCGTCTTTTATCGGCTTTGCCCCGGCGGACAATCCGCAGGTCATGGCCCTGATAACAATTGATGAACCGGAGGGGATTTATTACGGCGGTACCATCGCTGCACCGGTCATTGGAGATTTATTTAAGAATATACTTCCTTATCTGGGAATTCAGGCAACAGAGGAAGAAACTGCTGTGCACGTTTCTAATCCATAGTTGATTATTCCCGGAAAAAGACGTATACTAATTACCAAATAAGACATACATATGAGATTGAGGTGCCCTTATGATTCATGAAACCATACTAGCTATCATTATTGCATTTGCCATCAGCGCACTGCTTTGTCCCATCATCATCCCTTTTCTGCACAAGCTGAAATTCGGCCAGCAGGTAAGGGACGACGGACCGCAGACACATCTGAAAAAGCAGGGAACGCCTACCATGGGCGGGCTGATCATCCTGTGCAGCATCATCATTACATCTATCTTTTATATCCCCAGTTATCCCAAGATCATTCCGGTCCTGTTCGTGACCGTGGGATTCGGCATCATCGGGTTCCTGGATGACTATATCAAGATTGTGATGAAGCGCTCCGAAGGCCTGAAGCCGATGCAGAAGTTAGTTGGACAATTTGTTATTACAGGCATATTTGCCTGGTACCTGTTAAACAGCGGGGAGGTGGGGACGGATATGCTTATCCCCTTTACAGGCGGGTTTGACGGGGGTAAGTTCCTTTCACTGGGAATCCTTTTTATCCCTGCCCTGTTCTTTATTGTGCTGGGCACGGATAACGGGGTGAATTTTACAGACGGACTGGACGGACTTTGTACCAGCGTCACCATCCTGGTTGCCACCTTCCTTACCATTGTGGCAATTGGGGAGGATATGGGCATCAGTCCCATGACAGGCGCCGTGGTGGGAAGCCTTCTGGGATTCCTTTTGTTCAATGTGTATCCGGCCAAGGTATTTATGGGGGATACGGGGTCCCTGGCCCTGGGCGGTTTTGTGGCGGCTTCGGCTTATATGATGCGCATGCCCCTGTTCATCCCGATCATCGGCCTGATTTACCTTGTGGAGGTCCTGTCTGTAATCATACAGGTTACGTACTTTAAACGCACCGGAGGAAAGCGCATTTTTAAAATGGCGCCGATTCACCACCATTTTGAATTGTGCGGATGGTCGGAAACCAGGGTGGTGGCCGTATTTGCCATTGTGACTGCCATATTATGCATGGTCGCCTATCTGGGACTGTAGCTTGGGCATATTGACGCCAGAAGCCATTACCGGCCGGATGCGGACACATACCGTATTGGAGATGTAAGGAGGTTAATTGACAAATGAACCAAAGTCAGAAAGTATTAGTTGCAGGAACAGGCCTGAGCGGAACCGCGGCGGCCAGGCTCGTGCTTGACAGAGGCGGGGAGGTAGTGCTCTATGACGGCAATGCCTCATTAAAGGAAGAAGAGATTAAGGCGAAATTTGATAAAGAGGCAAAGGTCAGCGTGGTGCTTGGGGAGATAAAGCGCTCCGACCTTCTGGGGGTGGAGCTTTGCATCATCAGTCCCGGCATACCCCTTGACAGCCCCTTTGTGGCTGTGGTGGACGATGCCAAGATCCCAATCCTCGGGGAGATAGAGCTGGCGTACCAGTGTTCCCTTGGAAGGTTGGCAGCCATCACAGGCACCAACGGCAAGACAACAACAACGGCCCTGACAGGGGAAATCCTCAAAGCAAAATATGAGGAAACCTTTGTGGTGGGCAATATCGGCGACCCATACACCTCCAGGGTTCTGGAGATGACGGAGGATTCCGTTACCGTGGCAGAGGTATCCAGTTTCCAGCTGGAGACCATCATGGATTTCCGCCCAAATGTAAGCGCAATACTGAATATCACCCCGGACCATCTGAACCGCCACGGCACCATGGAGAACTATACACGCATTAAGGAATGTATCACCCTGAACCAGACAGAAGATGATTCGGTGGTGCTTAATTACGATGACCCGGTGTTAAGGGAATTTGGACAGGACCCGGACCTTAAACCAAAGGTCACCTGGTTTTCCAGCCGGGAAAAGCTGGCTGACGGTTTCTGCATGAGCGGGGATAACATCGTATACTGCCAGAAGGGGCGTGAGACCATCCTGGTGAACGTCCGCGACATGAAGCTCCTGGGCCGCCATAATTATGAAAATGTAATGGCCGCGGCTGCCATTGGCTTTTTAATGGGCGTTGCCCTGGCGGATATCGGCCGGGTGGCGGAAAACTTCAACCCGGTTGAGCACAGGATTGAATTCGTCCGCGAGAGGACAGGGGTCAGGTATTACAATGACTCCAAGGGAACCAACCCGGATGCGGCCATACAGGCGCTTCGGGCCATGCCGGGACCAACCCTGCTGATTGCAGGCGGTTACGACAAGAACAGCGAATACGATGACTGGGTGTCTGAGTTTGAAGGAAAGGTGCGTTATCTTGTCCTGATCGGACAGACCAGGGATAAGATTGCCGAGTGTGCCAAGAAGCACGGATTCACGGAAATCATGTATGCGGAGGATATGCAGGAGGCGGTGCAGGTGTGCGCGGTTTATGCGGATATCGGCGATTATGTACTGCTCAGCCCGGCCTGTGCAAGCTGGGGAATGTTTAAGGATTATGAAGAGCGCGGGCGCGTCTTTAAGGAGTGCGTCATGGCGTTGTAGGAGGTAATTGCGTATGGCGGGAAAGGTGCAGACGGCCGCCCGGCCGGAAAGACAGGCAGGGCGCCCGGCCGGAACACAGGACATAAGAGAACAGCAGATGCCAAAGAAGAAAAAGAAGGCCAGACATTTCTATGATTACAGCCTTTTATTCTGCATCATTTTCCTGACATCCTTTGGATTGGTAATGATTTACAGCGCCAGTTCCTATTCGGCCCAGCTGAATTATAAGGGGAACGGCGCATACTTCATGGAACGTCAGGCCATGATTGCGGCAGCCGGATTCGTGGGCATGCTTATCATTTCCAAGATAGACTACCATATATTTGCCAGGTTTTCCGTGGCAGCTTATCTGATGTCCTACATACTCATGATAGCGGTAAGCTTTGTGGGCAAGGAGGTAAACGGCAAGAAGCGCTGGCTTCCCCTGGGCCCCTTCAGTTTCCAGCCCACGGAGTTTGTCAAGATTGCCCTGATCGTGCTTCTGGCGGCCATGATTACCACCATGGGTATGAAAATCAATAAATGGAAGAATATGGGCTATATCGTGGCCCTGACGCTGCCCATTGCGGGTCTGGTTGCTATGAACAACCTGAGTTCAGGCATCATTGTCTGCGGTATTGCCTTTGTCATGCTTTTTGTGGCATGTAAGGTCAAATGGCCCTTTTTCACCCTTGGGGCCCTGGGTCTTGGGACCCTGGCCTTTGCAGGGCCTATCGGAAAGTTCCTGATGACCATCAAGCTCCTTCAGCCATACCAGTTCCGTCGGATCGAGGCGTGGCTGAACCCTGAGTCGGACCCCACGGACAAGGGCTTCCAGGTGCTTCAGGGACTGTATGCCATTGGATCGGGCGGCCTGGTGGGACAGGGGCTGGGGGAGAGCATCCAGAAGCTGGGCTTCCTTCCGGAGTCCCAGAACGATATGATTTTTGCCATCATATGTGAGGAACTGGGGCTGTTCGGGGCAGTATCCATCATCCTGATCTTCCTGTTCATGATATACAGGTTCATGCTCATTGCCAACAATGCCCCCGACCTGTTCGGAGCCCTTTTGGTGGTCGGTGTCATGGGACATATCGCCATCCAGGTCATACTGAACATTGCGGTTGTCACCAATACCATTCCCAATACAGGCATCACGCTGCCCTTTATCAGTTACGGGGGCACGTCGGTCCTGTTCCTGCTCATGGAGATGGGGATTGTCCTGAGCGTGTCCAATCAGATTAAATTGGAAAAGTGACGCACAAGGGGGCGCGTCCCGGCATATGCTTAAAGTAGATCGTGTTTTCTGCGGAAGGCATATATACCAGGAGGTGCCCCTATTGTCTGTTATTCAGGTTTTTGGTCTTACTCCCTTGGAAGGGGAGATATCCATACAAGGTTCTAAAAACGCAGTCCTGCCCATGGCGGCAGCCGCGCTGCTTCACAGAGGTATTACGGTCCTGACCAATGTACCGGTCATCCGGGACGTGGCCTGTATGGTGGACATACTGGAGTATCTGGGAGCCAGATGCTGCCACAAAGGCGACTGCCTTGTCATCGACGCCCGCCATATCACCGGGACCAGTATTCCGGAAACGTATGTAACGGCCATGCGTTCCTCCATTGTGGTGCTCAGCGCGCTGCTGGGCCGGATGGGCGAAGGAAGGAGCTGTTATCCGGGCGGATGTCTCATCGGCGCGCGCCCCATAGACCTTCATCTGATGGCCCTGCAGGCCCTGGGAGCCGAGATAAAAGAGCATGACGGGCTGATTGAAGCCAGGTGCAGGGATGCCCAGGGACTTAAGGGCACGGAAATCCATCTCCCCTATCCAAGTGTGGGCGCAACGGAGCAGGCTATCCTGGCCTCGGTGCTGGCAAAGGAGGTCACGGTGATTCATGGCGCTGCCAAGGAGCCGGAAATCAGCCAGCTGTGCCGCTTCCTCAATAACATGGGGGCGGTTATCTGCGGTATGGGCACGGACCATCTGATGATACAGGGCGTGGAGGAACTTCATGACAGCAGCTTCCGTGTGGAAGGGGACAGGATAGTGGCCGGAACCTACGCGGCGGCCGTCATGGCTGCAATGGGAAGCATTACCTTGAAAGAGGTGCGGGCGGCAGAGCTGGAACTTCCATTGGAGATGCTTAAACGTTCAGGCGCATCCATCCAAAAGGACAGCTGCTGCAGGCAGATCCGCATTGAGATGAAGAAACGCCCCCTGCCCCTGGACATAAAGACTGGTCCATATCCGGAATTCCCAACGGACCTTCAGTCCCCTTACATGGCGTTCCTGGCATCGGGACAGGGAACCAGCACCATTGTGGAGCAGGTGTTCGAGGGAAGGTTTGCCACGGCAAAAGCCCTGGTGCAGATGGGGGCCGCGGTGGAGACAGAGGGACAGCGGGCGGTGATTAAAGGCAGCTATCCTTTAAAAGGTGCAAGCGTATATGCCTCTGATTTAAGGGGCGGGGCAGCCCTGGCAGTGGCGGCCCTGGCAGCAGAGGGGGAAACCCTTATCAATGACTGCCAACATATTGAGCGGGGGTATGAGGATATATGCCGGGATATGGCGGCTCTTGGCGCTGATATCAGGTGGCTGGATAAATAAAATCATAACCAGGTGAGGTACTGAATGAGGAATTTTTTGAGAAAACATCACATGGGAGCGGGAATTGCCGTAACAATCATATTGCTTGCGGCAATCCTGCTTCTGTCTGTGCATATACAGAATATCACGGTCACGGGAAGCAAACGGTATAACGCTTCTCAGATGGAGGAATTCCTGTTTTCCGGCAGATGGGGAAAGAACTCGGCCTATGCGTATTTTACGGACAGGTTCCGCCCGCACCGCCAGATTCCCTTTGTGGAGGATTACAAGGTGGTGTTCCACGGACCCTTCAATGTGGAAATCATTATATATGAAAAGAGTATTGTGGGATATGTTTCCTACATGAGCAGCTACATGTATTTTGACAAGGACGGAATCGTGGTGGAGAGCTCCAGCAGCCAGCTGGACGGGGTTCCATGGGTTACAGGGCTGGATTTTGGACAGATTGTACTTCACAGGGCCCTTCCTGTGGATGATAAGGAGATCTTCGAGGAGATACTGAACCTGACCCAGCAGCTGTCCTCATATAAGATTGCAGTGGACAGGATACAGTATGATGCCCATGGACAGGCTACCCTGTTCATTGGCCAGATGGAGGTCACCCTGGGCAGCAATACGGATATTGACGGCAAGATTTCCACACTCAGCGACATCCTGGCAGCCCAGCCCCAGCTGACCCAGATAAGTGGGACCATGCGGCTGGAAAATTATTCGGAAGCAGACAGCAGGGCAGGGATTACTTTTAAAAGAAAATGAAAAAATGCCCATCTGCGGAAGAATCAGATGGGCATGATTGGAATATTATGAAGTTAATTCATCAATGATTGCTTGTATATTATCAAGACATCCGCCACATACGGTACCTGCTCCGGTGGCAGCCTGTACATCTTCTAAGGTTTTAGCACCGGAATCGACTGCATCCTTTATCATGCCGGCTGTTACGTCATTACAAAAACAGATAGTTTCGTTTAAATCCATGGTATACACCTCCTAATGATGCTAGTATACGTATTTCCTTATTATTTATACGAGGTAAGGTGTTGGATTCAAAAGGTAATGGGGAAGATATTATCCAAACTGCTCCCCCGGCTGTCTGTCTATGGAGAGCAGTCAAATAAAAGATATGAGTTTGTGGATGTTGTATTACTGAAAATATTGAAATCAGACCATCTCACATAACATTTAGTCCGGTAGCGAAACAGAACAATCTGAAAGATAAACATCGTGTCAGGGTATTGGTAATACAATACTTTTTGATAATGATCAGGTGGTACCTCCGACAACTTTAACTTGAAACTGTACACTGGCTGTCCCAAGTGATGCAATGTTGGGGATGGTGTAGGTCAGGGTATTATTCGTAACTGTGGGCGTGGCAGCAGTACCATTAACCGTAAAGGATCCGGTTACAAATGTGGCGCCGGTTGGAATGGTATCTGTAAATGGTAAATTCGTTAAAGCATTTAAGCTGACATTGGTCACTGTAATGGTATAGGTTAAAGTATCGCCGATACTGGCGGTCAGTTTATCAACCGCCTTAAGCAATGTGGGCTGGAGGAGCAGGACAGTCGAGACAGAGTTGCTGTTGATTGGATTCCCGCCATATGTGACGCTGGCAGTATTGTCAAGTTTATTTATAATAGCCAATTTATTCACCTCGCTTATTTGAAAGTTAATATAATATATGCGGACAAGGACAGAGTGTTACGATATGGTTTGGGCCTTAAAAAGGAGATTCATATTTTATGAAAAATGGAAGTGGCCCAGGGTGTGTTTGAACATTCATTCCCATCCTCTGATTTAAAGGGGAGATGAAAGCTGAAACAAATGTTGTCATCCCTTCTTGAATCTGGTACAATGTCCATGAGTGATGCGGATTCTGTCCTCTATGAGGAAGAGGCGCAGAAATATATGGATGTTGTTGAAATCCCTAAGATTGGATATAGTATTCATAGACAGGTACATCATATAACTGTACCGAGAAGATTCAGCAGAACCGGCGGTCGGCATCCTGTATATGGGAAAATGTAAGAGGAGGCAGGTGGGAGATATATTCAGGCGGTTCCGCTATACGGAAACCTTGGTTTGGATAAAAATGATAATGAAGACATAGTATTGGCTTTATCTGAAATGGTTGGTTTTTTCCCTAAAAAACAGAAGCAGATTGTTTATTACAGCGGACTGGAAAAAATCAGTTCCTTCATAATATAATGTATGTAAGCCGCCAAAATATAGACATGCCCCATATAATGGGTATTGCATGCTCTGGGCATAGGGTTGCAGAGGCCATGGACCTGAAAGAGACGGATATTCATTGGGAACATGGAGATATTAATATTAAATGTTACTCATGCCATGATGCAGTGGGAGATTAAGACAATCATAAGCGCGGTGGTTTAAGAGCGGGTAACCAGAAACCATTGGAAATACGGAACATATGTTCGGGAGCCGTGAAGGCTGCATGAAAGCGCCTGCAAATTTACAGGCCATGCCGTAAAAGCAGGAAGTAGAAGGAATTAGCTGAAATATAATTTTTATTAAAAAAGCTATTGATATTTTTTGTAAAATCAAATATAGTATTAGTTAGACCAGAAATCAAAGAGAAATTGATATGATAATAGAAGTACAGGCTTGGCTTAAAATGGCAGTATGGGAATAAAAGGAGGATATGAATCTTGTTAGAGATTAAGATAAATGAGTCGGACAACGCCGCCAGGATTATAGTAGTGGGAGTGGGCGGTGCAGGCAACAACGCAGTGAACCGTATGATTGATGAGAACATTGCGGGGGTGGAGTTTATTGGTGTTAATACCGATAAGCAGGCCCTTCAGTTTTGTAAGGCACCTACTGCCATGCAGATTGGCGAGAAGCTGACCAAGGGTTTAGGCGCAGGCGCCAGACCTGACATTGGTGAGAAGGCAGCTGAGGAAAGTTCAGAAGAGATTTCACAGGCCCTTAAGGGAGCGGACATGGTGTTCGTAACCTGCGGCATGGGAGGCGGTACCGGTACGGGCGCTGCTCCGGTGGTTGCCAAGATTGCAAAGGATATGGGTATCCTTACGGTTGGCGTTGTTACCAAACCGTTCCGTTTTGAAGCTAAGACGCGTATGAGCAATGCTCTTGAAGGTATCGAGAATCTGAAGAACAGTGTCGATACCTTAATTGTGATTCCCAATGACAGGCTGCTTGAGATTGTGGACAGGCGTACCACCATGCCGGATGCGCTTAAGAAGGCAGATGAGGTGCTTCAGCAGGCAGTACAGGGAATTACAGACCTGATTAATGTTCCCGGCTTAATCAACCTGGATTTTGCTGATGTACAGACCGTCATGATTGACAAGGGAATCGCCCACATCGGTATCGGTAAGGCCAAGGGAGACGACAAGGCCATCGAGGCTGTTAAGCAGGCAGTGTCCAGTCCTCTGTTAGAAACCACCATTGAAGGCGCAAGCCATGTCATCATCAATATATCCGGCGATATCAGCCTGATTGAAGCCAATGAGGCTGCAAGCTATGTTCAGGAGCTGTCAGGGGATGAGGCCAATATCATATTTGGCGCCATGTATGATGAGAATGCCCAGGATGAGGCCACCATTACCGTGATTGCAACCGGTTTGGACGAGCACGGCGCCAATGCGTCCGTATCCACTGCCATGAAGGGCTTTACCAGCTTCAAGGGCAAGACAAGCCCTGCGGCTTCTGCGGCAGCAGTACCTCATGCAGCAGCGCCTGAGGCAGCGGCAACTGCTTCCACGCCATACAGCAGGCCTATCCAGGGATATACCCCGAGCTATAATCCGGCTGGTTCCGGAAGCCAGGGTGGATACACTGCGCCGAAATTTAATCCGAACCAGGGATATTCTGCAGGTAATACGCAGAATCAGAACCCAAATCCGAATCCGGCCCCAACACATTCCTTTAGGCCGGCGGCTAATAAGGAGATGCAGATTAATATACCGGATTTCCTGAAGAATAAGAGATAAAAGAACTTGATTGTATGTAGGGGCATGTAGGGATACATGCCCTTTTTTCAGTTGTCATAAAAACCGGATAAACGAAAGAATCCGTGCAAGGTTCCGTTACAGGGAGCAGGCTGTCATTTCATTGGCAGACTGCTCCCTGCCGATTTTTGTCGATAAATTTTCCCCTCTTCCTCTGTTCTTTCGACACCATTCGTACTTCAGAATAGCTATAATGGCTTTCAGAAAGTTTTTCAGGGAGGTGAGGCCGGGCTGAGTGGTTTATACAGTATACATAGACGTGGTATTTGCGGTCAATACCATCATGGACATGGTGGTGCTGGCCATATTGAACAGGGTGTTATCATACAGGACGACCAAGAGCAGGCTGTTTGCAGGGGCTGTGATTGGCGGGATATGGTCCTGTCTGGTGAGTGTGGTTCCCGGTCTTCCTCCTGTTGTGGAGATACTGGGAACCTACGTGGCAGTGAGCAGTCTTATGGCGGTGGCTGCCTATCATCTCAAAAGCTTTAGGGAAGTTGTAAAATCCGTGGCAGGTATTTATCTTGTATCCGTGGTGCTTGGAGGTGTGATGCTTGTGCTGTATGAGCATACGCGGGCCGGATATTATGCCTGGAGGATCATGAAGGCCGGAAGGGATACAGGAATCCCGGTCATGGCCTGGCTTTTGATGATGATAGGGGCCGCACTGGCCTGCTATGGCTTTTCAGGAGGTATAAAGGGGCTTATCTGTTCCATGGCCCGGAGAAAAGACCTTTGCAGGGTCATATTAAAATACGGGGAACGAGAAGAAACAGTTACTGGATTAATTGACACAGGCAACCGCCTGAGGGAACCTGTCAGCGGACAGCCGGTACACGTTGCCACAGCAGGGCTCATGACCCGGCTGTGTCCGGCGGTAAAGGGTGTGGTATATGTGCCTTACCAGTCCGTAGGGACCAGCCATGGAGTGCTTCCGGCTGTGTTCATTGACCGGATCAGGGTGGAACAGGAGGGCCGGGTTTATTGCCTGGAAAAACCTCTGATAGCCATCACAAAGCAGGGTTTGTCTCCCTCAGGAGAGTATCAGATATTGATACAGAAAACCGATGAAGGAACCTAAATAACACGCAGCTTACAACGTACAGGAGGACATTTCCATGATTATAAAAGTATCCATACCAAACCGCTTTCAGTTAAAGACCGTACCAAGTTTCAGGACCGTGCTCATGCCAAAGCAGGGCGAAGTCCATTATATCGGGGGCGCTGACATACTCCCTCCGCCTCTTGAATCAGAGGAAGAGAGCAGGATGATAGGGCTTTTAGGAGGGGAAGACGACAAAGGCGCCAGGTCAACCCTGATTGAGCACAACCTGAGACTGGTGGTTTACATAGCAAAGAAATTTGATAATACCAGCGTAGGCGTGGAGGATCTGATATCCATTGGAACCATCGGCCTTATCAAGGCAATCAACACCTTTAAGCCGGATAAGAACATCAAGCTGGCAACCTACGCGTCCAGGTGTATTGAGAATGAGATACTCATGTATCTGAGAAGGAATAACAAGACACGGCTGGAGGTATCAATCGATGAACCGTTGAATGTGGATTGGGATGGAAATGAACTTCTGCTTTCGGATATTCTTGGGACGGATGAGGACGTGATATACCATGATATTGAGGATGAGATAGAGAAGAGCCTGCTGAACAATGCAATCAGCCGGCTGAACCCAAGAGAGCGCAAAATCGTGGAACTCAGGTATGGTCTTACCAATGAGGACGGGGAGGAGATGACGCAGAAGGAGGTGGCTGATTTACTGGGCATTTCCCAATCTTATATTTCCAGACTGGAAAAGAAAATCATGAAACGCCTCAAAAAAGAAATTGTAAGATTTGAATAGGATGGAAAAGTCAGCCGTGTTGCTGGCTTTTTCTTTTTTCTGATTTTACAGCCCGGTACTTGTCATGGAGAGGAAAATGGGCTAAATTATAGGTATGGATATCTGACGCTGTATGGCAGCGCGCCTTCAGGGGAGGCCGGGACGTCCGGCCGTGGGGAACCGGGGTACGTCATGCAGACATCAGCAGGGGGGAAGGTAAATGTCAGGAGATATGGAACAGACAGGGGAGGCCCAGGTGTCCTACCGTCTGGATGATAAGGAGCAGGAAGAATTCATCCAATGGTTTGGCAGGTCATTCCTCAGACGGAAAAGGGACGCACAGCTGGCGGGAATGAATTTTCAGACATATCCCAGGCCGGATGTTTCGAACCTGAAAGAGGATACAAAAATCCGGATGGAATCCAGGAGTATTCATATATGGTCAGGCCAGAAGGAATTGGACCTTCTGTATTCAGCTTTGACAGACCTGGAAGAAACCGGGACATTAATCCTGTTTTTTTTACAGAAGGAATTCTGGGCAGTGCCAAAACGTGCACTTGGTGGTGAAGATGGGGCCGGGAAATGGCTTGGGCAGCTAAAGGCCTTCTGCAGCAGGGGTATCTGTGAACGGACGGATTTTGAGGCGGTAAGGGAACGGTGCCGCAGGAATGGGAGCCGCTGCTTTTATTTTACCAGGACAGTGGACCAGGTTATGGAAGCATACATGGGTCTTGGCAGGAAAGAAAAGGAACTGCAGAACCTGAGGAACCTGGCGGTATTTCCCTACCGCTATGCAGGCGTCCAGGCGCTTACGCTGGAGCCGGACGGAATCTATGAATATGGGGAGCGCTCCATGGCACGGCATCTGTATGGGGATTTAAAATCCGCGGTTCATACCCGGGACTGCCTGTATTTGATAAAAGGGGATGGGGAAGAAATCATGCTGCCCGTGGATTGTTTGGACGGTATGGGGGAACCGGGGCAGGAGCGGTTGGAAAACCAGGGAGAACCAGAGCCGGAGCCGCCTTTGTGTATAAGCCGGTTCCTGGCGGTGTGTAATGGCCGGAGGCCGCCGGGGCTTCCCGGACTGAATCCTGTTAAGCTTGACACCCCAAAGACGCAGGAACGGTCTAAGCGGCGTGTATGGATACGTTCCCGGCTGGATCCGGACAGACTGACTGTGATGAACCCATACAGAAAGCATGGGAAATCCGGCGCGGGCTGGTTCTCAGAATATAGAAAAAGGAAAGAGGAACTATCCGGCCGGCGTTGGTGGAAGCGCCAGAAAAAGCGGAATAAACAGAAGGGTTCAGGAGGCATGGGCCATCCGGTCAGCGGATACATGCTGATTGGGATGACAGCCCTCATTACAGTGGCCATTGCCATCTGGGGACGAAGCCTGGGCAAAAGTCTCAGGACCGGCGGCCATCTGGATTATTTCTATCATCCCGGAGTATTTTTAAGCGGCGCCGGATATTTCCATATGATAGACGACATGTCTGCGGAGGCAGCGCGTGTAAGGGCTGAATTATTACAGGTGGATGAGGAAGAACAGGACAGGGGTGGGGCGGATGATGCCTGGAAGGCGCAGTATATGGTAACCGTGCCGGATGACACGGTATTTGACCAGGTGGGAAAGGATGGGACCTATGTGTCATCCAAACAATATTTTACCATCCAGCTTCCGCCGGGAGAGTGGGAAGACCTCAGCCTGTCAAGGAACGATGACCATCTGGCCTCATCCTGGGCACATGTCGTGGTCCGAGGCTATCGCACCGAGGGAAGACCGCGCCCGATGACGGGTACAGGCATCCCAAAGACAAAGGACGAATACATGAAGCAGATGAAAGCCAATATGGTGGAAAATGAAAAACTGCTTAAGCGTCAGGTCCCCATTCCCCAGGTGGCAGGGTATACGTACCAGGAAAAGGATGGCTGTATTCTTATTAGGAAGGAAATCCGCAGTACGGAGGGGGATGGGAAATATAGCCTGGATTTAAGCCTGATGGCTCCGGAGTATACCTACACGGTATCTATCTGGCTGGAGGAGGAGACACCGGAGAATATCGGGAAGGCCAGGGCAGTCCTTGATTCCTTCCGTCTATTGGACATTTCCACAGGAATCTGCAGGCAGATGGAGGACGCGGTGTTCCGCGGCTATTATGGAAGGAATATAGTGATGACCAGCTGTCTGGTACTTTTGGAAGAGGAGATGGGGGATGAGGATATCAGGGAATGCCTGGACAAGGTGAAAAAGATAGATAAGGGATTTATTGGTTCAAGGCAGGGACAGGCACTGGCTGTCCGGAGCAAGGACAGCCGCTGGCTGGGAATAGACAGCCCAAGCCTGCAGCAGAACTGTTATGAGCCGAACGCCAGGAAGGTATCGGAAATCTTCCAGGCAGATGTGATCCTGTATGATGAATTTGACGGGGACCTGCTGATGGTGGCATATTGCAGCAAGGACCAGAAGCATTCCTGCCAAAGGGCCACGTCCTTTCATAAAGACATACTGGAGCAGGAGTTCCAGTGTTATGGCGCGGAGCAGAAGTTTCCGGAGGAGCTGCTGCAGTATATGGACCTGTCAATGGAGGAGGCATCGGCTATCTGGGAGGATATGGATGTGGTATTCCAGATAGAGAAGTGGGAAGCGCTGGCCAGCCATATGACCAGGATGCCGGTGCCCCGGGAGTTCATCGGCATGTGGGATATTGCTGCGTTTGGGGACGGCTTTGAGGTGATACGGCAATAGGCGGCTGACAGCGCCCGCAGGCCAGGGAACCGGGTTGGATTTCCTGCCTGCGGGCGCTTTTGTCTTATCTCATCTGTATCATATTATCCTTAATCTTGAATGTCCCAAAGCTGCGGATAAAGCTGGAAATACGGCTGAACCCATATTGCTTCACATCAAAGGAGGGGAATGCCTTTTTCAGCTCTTCATGGACAATGCTCAGGTTGTCCACATGTCCTTTATTCTCCCGTATCATACGGATGATTTCCTTTTCAATCTCAGCCTTGGAAATGCTGGCGCTTTTCTCCTGTACAAAGTAACCGCCATGCAGCTTCACCACCTGGAAATCATTGTTGTCCATGCTTTCAAGGAAGGTGGAGAGTTTGGAATAACCGTAGTTCCTCACATCAAAATCCGAGAAACGTTTGGTCAGGAAATTGCCCACGCGGGCCAGGATGATGGGCTGGTTCTGGCTGTTGTTCTCAATCAGCAGCTTGGCAATGGCCTTCTGGATCTCATCAATGCTTGTGATGGTCTTCTGGTTCTCAATCACAGTGGCTTCAGGCGCGTCATCGGAAGAAATGATCTCCAGCAGCTTGAAGGTATCACAGGCAGCCCTGAATGGCTTGGGGGTTTTCTGCTCGCCGATTCCCATTACAAACATCCCGGCCTCCCTGAGGCGCTGGGCAAGCTTGGTAAAGTCAGAATCACTGGATACCAGGCAGAAACCGTCCACATTGCCGGAATAGAGGATGTCCATGGCATCGATGATCATGGCGGAATCCGTGGCATTCTTTCCGGTGGTGTAGCTGTACTGCTGGATGGGGTTCACGGACCAGTCCAGTAATACGTTCTTCCAGCTGCGTTTCTCATTGTCCGTCCAGTCCCCGTATATCCGCTTATAGGTGGCGATTCCCTGGTCTGAGACCTCGTCCAGGATATACTTGATATACTTAGGTGATACGTTGTCCGCATCAATTAATACTGCAAATCTTCTTTCACATTGTTCCATAGATATGTTCACTTTCTTATTTTATTTCTTACTATATCCAGTGTAACATATCACAGGAGGGGCTTCAAGAAAAAGTGAGCGACAAACATGCACAATCGTATAATTTTCTGCACGTATGTCAGCTTAAATAGGTCTTCATGCTCTTTAAAGCATTTTTTTCCAGACGGCTGACCTGTGCCTGGCTGATGTGGATTTCCTCGGCCACCTCGGTCTGGGTCTTTCCTTCAAAGAACCGCATATCGATAATATGGCGTTCCCGCTCCGGCAGACGTTTCATGGCTTCCACCAGTGACAGGTCCTCCACCCAGTTTTCCTCCAGGTTTTTCTTGTCGCTGATCTGGTCCATTACATAAAGCGGGTCGCCGCCGTCCGTGTACACGGGCTCGTAAAGACTGACGGGTGTCTGTATGGCATCCAGTGCATAAGTGATATCTTCTTTGGACACACCGATTTCCTGGGCTATTTCCATGAGGGTGGGTTCTTTGGAATTGACCCTTGTCAGCTGTTCCCTTGCATAGAGGGCTTTATAGGCCGTATCCCTGAGGGAACGGCTTACGCGTATGGAATTGTTGTCGCGCAGGTATCTGCGGACCTCGCCCAGTATCATGGGAACCGCATAGGTAGAGAATTTAACATTCTGGGTGATGTCAAAATTATCAATGGCTTTAATCAGGCCGATGCAGCCAATCTGAAACAGGTCATCTATGTTCTCCTGGCTGTTTGAAAACCGCTGTATTACGCTTAGTACCAGGCGCAGGTTCCCTTTAATGTACTGCTCCCTGGCGTTTTTATCTCCGTTCAGTATCCTCTTGAATAGTTCCTCTTTTTCTTCATTACTCAGTAAAGGCAGCTTGGCGGTATTGACTCCGCAAATCTCAACTTTGTAGCCCGACATAATCCTTACCTCCGTTATATTGCCATACATCCTGACATAAAAAAATGGCAGGACTGCACTGGATGAATCTGCTATAACGAAATGATGTACGGATTCGGATGGTTTTATACGATTTGGGGGTAGAAAAAGATTTCCATTTTTTGTATTTCGAAGATGTAAAGGGAGAGGACGGCGGCGGTGCTGATTCATTTATCAGCGCCGCCGCCGTCCTTTGAAGGATTTTGGACGTAATAATGAAGGGTCGCCAATCATATATATGTAAAAAACATATATGAGGTATCCATGCAGACCATAACACAGTACACGTTGACGGACCAGATGGAGTACCAGGGAATGCCGGTCCTGAACTGCCAGATCCGATATCCCCAGTTTTCCAGTACCTGCGGTCAGGACAGCTCATGGCAGGTCAATGAGTTCTACCGTTCCATGGCAGAGGAAAAGGGGGCATACTGCCGCAGCAGCCTGTATCCGGAGGCGGTCAGCGCATTTGAATACAGCCGTACCGGCAATTTCCCCTTTTTCCCCTATGAATTTGATATAGGTTATACGGTGACATATAATGATGGTTGTTTTGTCAGCCTGTATTTTGACCAGTATGAATTTACGGGAGGCGCCCACGGCTCGACCAGACGCACGTCCCAGACCTGGGATTTTGAAACCGGACGCCAGCTTGGGTTAGGCAGTTTTTATCCGGATTATCCAGACTATATCAAGGATATCCAAAGCTGGATTGAGTACGAGATTGCCGGAAGGCTTAAATCAGAACCTTCCACGTATTTTGAGGATTATCCTGAATTGCTGCGAAGCACATTCCAGGCCGGGAATTTCTACCTTACGCCTCAGGGCATTGTGGTGTATTACCAGCAGTATGACATTGCACCTTATTCCACCGGAATAACGGAATTCCTCCTGCCTTTTTCAGGGACAGACTCGTGACACGGAGGATGGTCCATGCACACGGACCCTCACACGGCAAACAAAGAAACAGCGCCGGGATTTGAACCCCTGGGCGCTGTTTTTTTGTGATGTCTTACTGGGTATTCTTCCGGTACAGGATTAATAATCCTTTTAACAGAAGCGCGTCATCCACTATGATATTGTGGCGGCACAGCGGCGCGATGAACCTGGACAGGCCGCCTGTGGCGATAATCGTTGGGACCTCGCCCAGCTCCAGCGCCATGCGGTCCAGGATGCCGTCTATCATATCCACATTGCCGTAGATGATGCCGGACCTCATGCAGTCAATGGTATTCTTGCCGATGACATGGCTTGGGACCTCCAGGCTGATGTAGGGAAGCTGGGCTGTCTTGCTGCTCAGGGAATTGAGGGAAACCTTGAGTCCGGGCAGGATGACGCCCCCGATATAATTCCCCTTCTTGTCCACCGTGCAAAGGGTTGTGGCAGTGCCCATGTCAATGACAACAAGGGGCAGGGGATGCTCATGGCTGGCAGCCACCGCGTCCACGATCTGGTCGCTTCCAACGGTCTTGGGGTTGTCCATGATGATGTTCATGCCGGTCTTCATGCCGGAACCCACCAGCAGGGGGGATATGCCGGTGACCTTTTTAACGGCGCTCATGATGGTGGAGTTAAGGGGAGGGACCACGGAAGACAGGATGGCGCCTTCAATGGAGGAAACATCAATCTGGTTCATCTCCAGGATGTTCTTAAAACTCACCGCGTATTCCGTGTCCGTGCGGCCCTGGTCCGTGGTGACCCGCTCTATAAAATAGGTTCTTTCTTCATCAATACCTCCGATTACCGTGTTGGTATTGCCCATGTCAATCGCTAAAATCATGCAGGGGAACTCCTTTCCATTGGAAAAAATATATGATATACTTTATCATGGATTGTACCATAGAAAGACTTGAAAAACAACAGTCACAATCCCAAGGGAGGAAGCTATGCTAAAAGGAAAGACCGTACTTCTGGGAGTAACAGGCAGTATTGCCGCATATAAGATTGCCATTCTTGCCAGCATGCTGGTCAAGCAGGGGGTAAAAGTGCATGTGCTGATGACAAGGAATGCAGCCAACTTCATCAACCCCATAACATTTGAAAGCCTGACCGGCAATAAGTGTCTGGTGGATACATTTGACAGGAACTTTGAGTTCAGCGTGGAGCATGTGGCCCTTGCAAAGCAGGCGGATGTTGTGATGGTGGCCCCTGCCTCGGCCAATGTGATCGGCAAGATTGCCCATGGCATTGCGGACGACATGCTGACCACCACCATCATGGCGTGCAGGTGCAGGAAAATCATTGCCCCGGCCATGAACACCAATATGTATGAGAACCCAATCCTTCAGGATAATCTGGAGATCTGCCGCCGGTACGGCATGGAGGTCATTGCGCCGGCCTGCGGTTATCTGGCCTGCGGGGATACGGGGGCCGGCAAGATGCCGGAGCCCGAAGTGCTGTACCGGTATATACTGAGGGAGGCCGGATATCCCAAGGACCTGGCAGGAAAGAAGATCCTTGTAACCGCAGGGCCTACCAGGGAAGCCATTGATCCGGTACGTTTCATTACCAACCATTCCACCGGAAAGATGGGGTATGCCATTGCCAGGATAGCAGCATACCGCGGCGCGGATGTCACGCTGGTCAGCGGACCCGTGGATCTTGAACCGCCCCTGTTTGTGGATGTGGTTCCGGTGGAGAGCGCCAGACAGATGTATGAGGCTGTAACAGGGCGCAGCCATGGGCAGGACGTGATTATAAAGGCTGCGGCTGTGGCTGATTACCGCCCGGCTTTTGTTGGTGCTGAGAAGATTAAAAAGTCTGACAGTGACCTTTCCATTGCCTTGGAACGTACGGATGATATCCTTGGCTGGCTGGGCAGTCATCGGGAGGCCGGACAGTTCCTGTGCGGTTTTTCCATGGAGACCCAGAACATGCTGGAGAATTCCAGGGCAAAGCTTGAGCGGAAGAACATTGACATGATTGTGGCCAACAACCTGAAGGTGGAGGGCGCCGGTTTCGGAACGGACACCAACGTGGTGACCATCATTACCAGGCACGGGGAGAAGGAACTTCCCATGATGGGCAAGGAAGAGGTGGCGTACGCACTGCTGACCGAAATCATGGCCTGCCAAACACGCCTTGGGGAATAAGGGACGCTGAGTGACAAAAGTACAGGAGTAGTGCCCATGAAAGGTAAATTGCGCTTGCTGGACCATTTCAACAATATGAAGATAGGCAGGAAGATCATGTCCGCGTTTGTCATGGCGTCCATCGTGCCTATTTTAACCATTCAGTTCATTGGCTACAACATGAATTCCAATTCCCTGAAACGCAAGATTGACACGCTGATGGTAGACAACCTGACCCAGCTGTCGGAGCGCGTGGACCTGACCATGGATATATACTCAAACCTGGTTTATCAGATATATGTGGATGATAAAATTATTGAAAATGTCAACACCCTGCTCAACGGGAATGGGGAGGGCAGGGAGGTGGCCTTCCATGCCATTTACAACCGGCTGCAGCAGGCGGAGAAATCCGTCAGGGGCATCCGGAGCATCAGTGTGATCTGTGCCAATGGTCAGTCTGTTACCTATGATGCGGGCACGGGTTCCTCCATCGAGAATCTTTGGGATGACTATGGGGATTTGCGGGAAATCGCGCCTTACCGTGACGTACAGGGAATGCCGGGCATGCTGGTGACTCCCACCACCAGGCACAAGGGATATGATGGGGATGCGTTTTATTTCCATATTTCCAAATGCATGTATGACTATAACAACCTGGACAGGGGAACCATTGCCACCATTGTCATGAGCGTGGATGAGAGTGTGCTGCGGGACATATGCGCGGTAGCCATTGCAGAGGATGAGGCTGAGTATAACATTAATTTCATTACGGATACCAATGGATTCGTCATATCCTATCCCAATTCCTTCTATACGGGAATCAGCATGAACCCCAAGCTGACCGTGCAGGAATTTGTCCAGGTGACAGGGCTGCTTAAGGGGCAGAACACGGCTGTTAACAAGTATGTCAACGGGCACAGGGGATGGGTCTATTATAATGTCTATAACAAGGATTACATGATGAGGGATATCAGGAATAACCAGATCATGTTCATCCTTATCAGCCTGGCGGCCATCCTGTTTTCCAGCGTCCTCATCAGCTACATCGTGCGCAGGATTGGCAGTTCGGTTGCCCTGATTATAGACGGTATCGACCAGGTGAAGGAGGGGAACCTGAACGTATCCGTGGCACTGGACAGCAAGGACGAACTGGGACAGATTGCCAGCAATTTCAACGATATGACAGGCAAGGTCAGGAACCTGATTGCCGAGGTCTCAGAGGCAAAGGATAAGCAGAAGGATGCGGAAATCCGTGCCCTGGAAGCCCAGATCAACCCGCATTTCCTTTATAATACCCTGGACTCCATCAACTGGATGGCCATTGAAAAGGAAGAGTACGGGATCAGCCGCATGCTGCGCAATCTAGGGGTCATCCTGCGCTACAGCGTGAACAGGAGCAACCAGATGGTCAGCGTGACAGAGGTGGCTGACTGGCTGGAGAAATACATAAGCCTTCAGCAGATGCGGTTCAACCAGTCCTTCCGGTTTGAACTTAATGTAGCTGAGGCAGCAGGGAGCGTAAGGATATACAAGCTGCTTCTGCAGCCCTTTGTGGAAAATGCAGTCATCCATGGATTTAAGGGCATGGAGAAGGGAGGCGTGCTGCGGGTGGACATATTCCTGTCCGACACCGGGGAGCGGCTCAATATCATCATTGAGGACAATGGAAAAGGGATGCCCCGGGAGATGGCGGAGTCCTTTAATGTGCGCGAACAGGCTGTAAGGGACGAGGGCGGAAGCATCGGCCTGCACAATGCGTTTGCGAGGATGGACATGTATTACGGCAGGGAGGCTGTGTGGAATGTCAACAGCATCGAGGGCATGGGGACGGTCATCACACTGACGCTGCCCGTGGGAACCGCTGGCGGGAATTCCTGTCCGGACACGCCTTAGAACGGCCCAAATGGCGGGAGTCTCTGCCCGGACACGATTTAGAGCGGCCCAAATGGCGGGAATCCATGTCCGGACACGCCGAAAATGCAGGAGGATGTTATGAGGATACTGATTGTGGAAGATGAAGTGATGATAAGGGAAGGGCTGGCAAAGCTTATCAAATCCCATACAGGACATACAGTAGCCGGCGAGGCCTCCAATGGGCAGGAAGGACTGAACCTGGCGCTGCGGTTAAGGCCTGAACTGGTTATCACGGACATCCGCATGCCGGTAATGGACGGGCTGCAGATGATAGAAAAACTCCATGATATGAACCTGAACACCAGGGCCGTGATACTCAGCGGCTATTCAGAATTTGAGTATGCCAAGAAGGCCATCTATTACGGGGTGGAGGACTATCTTCTAAAGCCCCTGGCGGCAGAGGATATCGTGGACGTGCTGGAACGCATTGAGAAGAAGATGGAGGAAGAGGAGCAGAAAAACGCAGGCACGCCCGGGCAGTGCATCAAGGAACTGGTATACGGCGGCCTGCTGTCAGAGGAGGAAGCCGGACGCATCAGGGCTATCTGCGGTTTTGAACCTGACAGCCATTATAAACTGTATCTTGGATATACTGGAGAGGCCCCCATTGGTTATGAGGAAGAGATATATGCCAAATGGGAGCAGATAAGCAGACAGCTGCCGGCCATTACCCTGCATATGGCGTCTGATAAGATGCGCCGCAGGTTCATATGCCTGGCCGCCCTGCCGGATACCGGGGATGCCCCATACCTTCTTGGACAGGCAGTGGAGCGCAGGATTGTGCGGCCTTACAGGCAGCGGAGTGAGCGGGCCGTGTGGGCAGAAGTGCCTGCTGACTGCCTGGAGGACATCCAAAAGGCGGCCAGGGACGCGGAATCCCTCTTAAAGGAGGCCATGCCTGTAACGGATGGCGGACTGCTTACAAGGGAGCGCATGGACCGGATTGGATGGAAGGAATTCCATTTTCCGGCGGACATCGGCATGGAAATAAAAAACGCCCTGTGCCGCGGCCTGTGGGATGCTGCCCGGGAATCCGGGGAAATGTTCATACGTTATATGGAAGACGGGCCTTACAAAGAGCAGGAAATCCGCCAGGCATATCTGAAAGCGGTTTACCTGCTGTTAGACACGGTCCGGGAAATTGACGGGGACGCGTATTCACAGCTTCAGAATGCGGACCTTTTATCAAAATGCACGGAGGCGGTCACGCTCCGGGAAATGGAACAGAACTACCGGGACGGCATGGCCCTTGTGTGCAGTCCGCGGCGCATGAAAGAGGATATCAGCAACTACACCATCAAGCGGGCCATCAACTACATAAGGGAGCATTACAAGGAGGGGATATCCCTGGAGGATGTGGCCGGCAGGCTGGGAATCACCCCGGAATACCTGAGCACCCTTTTTAACAGGGAAATGGGGGAGAATTTCTCCACGTTCCTGAGAAAATTCCGTATCAGCCATGCCAAACGGCTTTTAAAGGGCACGGACATGAAGGTATATGAGATTGCGGAGGCAGTAGGGTATACGGATCCCAAGTATTTTGCAAGGGTGTTTAAGGATGAGCTGGGCGTGTCGCCTGGGGATTACAGGCAGCAGTAACAGGCCGGAAGGAATCGGAAGGCTGATAGGAGGGATGACATGGGAAAATGGAAGACAGCGTGTATGGCTGCGCCGTCTGTTTTATCTTCGGCTGTGCGGAGGCTGGGCAGTCTGGCCTTGGCTGAACGGAGGCTGGGCAGTCTGGCCTTGGCAGAGCGGAGGCTGGGCGGTCTGGCCCTGGCTGAGCGGAGGCTGTTTAGTCTGGTCCTGGCTGTCCTGCTTCTGGCTGTCCCGGTCCTGCTTGGCGGATGCGGGGGCCAGCGGGGGGCTGGAGGGGACGGAAACGGAAAACAGGCTGCCGGAGGATCAGGACCCGGGACAGCAGACGCAACTTCAGGGCTTTCCATGGACCGGCAGGACGGCGCCCTTATGGATGAGGGGCCCCGGGAGGTGGTCATCTGGTCTTACTATGAGACAATGAAGCAGAAGGAAGGTCTGGACCGGCTGGTGGAAGGCTTTAATAACCGGCAGAAGGATTATGTGGCAAGATGGGAATACCAGGGGCCGTCTTCTGAATTTAAAAAGCTTCTCTCCATCGGAGTGGCGGAAGGGAACCTGCCGGATGTGGTCATCATCGACAATCCTGATATGAGGAAATATGTGGAGCTGGGGATTTTCGAGGATATAACAGAGACGGTTAAGGCAGATTATGACCTGGCGGAATTCTATCCCGAGGTCATATCCTCGGTACAGTATGACGGCAGGTATTACGGGGTGCCGTTCTGCTGCAATAATGTGGGCCTTGTGTATAACCGGGACATGTTCCGGGAGGCGGGCATCCAGCCGCCGCAGGACTGGGAACAATTCATCCAGGCGGCAGAGACAATGACTACACAGGACAGGTATGGCTTTACCATGTCGGCCATACTGGAAGAGCAGTCTTCCTTCCAGCTGGTGCCCTGGCTTCTGTCCACGGGTGAGGATATGGAAAGCCTGGGCGGGGAAGGAACCGTAAAAGCCCTTTCCATGCTTGCGCATATGGTGGAGAAGGGATATATGCCCAGGGACTGCATCAACTGGTCCCAGGTGGATGTGGCCAGACAGTTCGCCGCAGGAAAATGCGCCATGATGGAAAACGGTCCCTGGGCCCTCCCTCTGGCAGAGGAGGCGGGCATTGATTACGGGGTGGTCAAGCTGCCCGTGGATGAGCGCAGTATAGTGGTGACCGGCGGAGAGAACTTCGGGGTCATCAAGGGAAAGAATGTGGACGGCGCCCTGGCGCTGCTGGCCTATTATTATGAGGACGATGTCATGCTGCGGCTCAATGAACAGATGTACGCCCTGCCTCCTGTCAGGCGGCTGGCCGCAAAGCTTCAGGAGTCCAATCCGGCCTATCAGGTGTTTGCCCAGCAGATGGAACATTGTATTACACGCAGCGCCTATCCGTATTGGCCAAGGATAACCGGGGTATTGTCGGAAAGCCTTTATGGGGTGATGACAGGCGGGCTGTCGCCCCAGGAGGCCGCGGACGCCATAGGGAGTAAAGTCAGGCTGTGCATAGGGAAGAATGATTCTGGGTAGAGAAATTTAATGAGGGTGGATAATTTTAAACCGATTTCCTGTCGGATTTAAAATATATCCACCCTCTTTAATATTTTCCCCTAACAAACCAGACTTCCCTCTCTTATAATGAAACCACCAACAGCAAAACATGATTGAGAGGGAGGTTTTTAAGAATGAAGAAACGATTCATCAGTACAGTATTATGTGCAGCAATGGCTGCTTCCCTGGTTACAGGATGCGGCTCCGGTTCGGGGAACGCGTCCGGCGGCAGCACACAGGCCGCAGCGGACACGGGCAGCAAAAAGGAAGTGGTTATCTGGGATTATTTTGAGACAGATGCACAGAAGGCCATGATGACCACCCTTCTGGATGGGTTCAACGCATCCCAGGATGAATACGTGGCAAGCCACGTGTACGTGCCTTTCTCTGATTATGAGAAACAGCTGACCCTGGGCATTGCATCCGGAGAACTTCCCGACCTGGTCATCCTGGATGGCTGCTCCATGGCATCCTTTATATCATTGGGATTGTTCGGGGATATTTCGGATGCTGATATTAAATGGGATGAATACATAGCCGGACCAATGGAATCTACCATGGCGGACGGCAGGCATTACGGCATTCCCTTTGCAACCAACTGTACGGCCCTGTTCTACAACAAGGATATGTTTGATGCGGCAGGAATTGCATATCCGGATGAGAACACCACATGGGATGACTTCCATGAAATGGCCAAGACGCTTACAAAGGACGGCGTGACCGGCTTTGGCAATGCTGCCACTAATACGGATGAAGGTACATTCCAATGCCTCCAGTGGCTCTATACGGCAGGCGGAAGCTACACCGACATCAAGGGCGGCACCGAGGCATATGAGCTGATGCAGGAAATGATTTCAGACGGCTCCTGGAGCAAAGAGGTTGTCAACTGGACACAGTCAGATGTAAACAACAACTTCATAGCAGGCAACCTGGCCATGCAGCAGAACGGACCATGGCAGATTCCCGGCATTACAAAGGACGCGCCGGACCTGAAGTACGGCGTGACCGTGCTTCCGAAAAAGGATGCCGCTGGCGGCCAGGCCACATCCATCCTTGGCGGCGAGAACATGGGCGTGGTTGCAAAGGATGACACCGCGGGCGCGGTTGCCTTCCTCAAATATTATGACCAGACCGACGTGATGGTGGAGGCCATGAAGCAGTACGGCTCCTTCCCTCCAAAGACAGAGGCGGCCAAGGACCCATACTGGACCGAGGACCCGATCCAGGCGGAATTCATTACCCAGCTGGAGACCTCCATTCCAAGAGGACCGTCCGCATCCTGGCCATCCTATTCCTCCGCGATCCAGAAGGGCTTCCAGGAAGCGCTTACCATGGCAAAGACGCCTGAACAGGTGGCAGAGGACACACAGGCCGCGGTGGACGCCGTAAAGTAGCAATCTTAAAACAAGATACACAGGCTGCCCCGCAGTGACACGGTTGATGCGATACCGGCACGGTTTACGGGCCGCAGCCTGTTTTATGTCCGCCCGGTGCCGGTTCGGCTTCTGGCCGGATGGAGCACTGGTGCCGCCCGGCGTAAATAACAGGTGCTATAGATTGGCGTATCTATGCCGGGAAGTGCCAGATGGAGGAGGGAGAATCCGGATGAAGGGAAATAAAAGAATGGACACGGCTGCCAAAATGGGCTTTCTGTTTGCTGCCCCGGCAGTGCTGTACATGCTTGTGTTCATCGGCTATCCGATGATACAGAATATAATACTGAGTTTTAAGAATGTGGATGTATATACATTTTCAGATGCCGCAAAACAGGAATTCGTGGGTTTGCGTAATTATGCGGAGCTGTTTACAGGAAAAAATTCCATTCTTTCCAAGGCAATCATGAATACCTTGATCTTTACGGTGGGTTCCATATTTTTCCAGTTCATCATTGGTTTTGGGCTGGCGCTGCTGTTCAATAAGAAGTTTCCCGGCTGTTCCTTTTTCCGGGGCGTGACCATGATATCCTGGCTCCTGCCCGTGACAGTGGCCGGACTCCTGTTCAAATTCATGTTTGCCAGCAGCGGCGGTATCATTAACCAGTTCCTTATGGGCCTTGGGCTTGTGAAGGAGCCCCTGGACTGGCTGCTAAAGCCCGGCCTTGCAATGGCAGCGGCAGTGGCGGCCAATATATGGATCGGCATACCTTTTAACATGATGCTCCTTATCACTGGGCTGACCACCATTCCAGGCAATATCTACGAGAGCGCCAGCCTGGATGGGGCAGGCAGGCTTCAGACCCTGTTCCTGATTACCATTCCCATGATTAAACCGGCCATCATGTCGGTCCTGACCCTTGGTTTTGTCTATACCTTTAAGGTGTTTGACCTTGTATGGGTCATGACAAAAGGCGGACCCGTGAATTCCACGGAGCTGGTTTCAACCTATGCGTACCGGCTGTCCTTTGAGGAATTCCAGTTCAGCCAGGGCGCCGCCGCGGCCAATGTGCTGTTTTTAATCCTGTTGGCGGTGGGCTGCTTCTATATCAAGACAATCAGTGATGACGAGGTGATGTGATATGAAGAAAGAGAGTAGGAGTAAACTGGTTTCATTCCTGGTGGGCGGTCTTGTGTTCCTGGTTTTCATCTTCCCGCTGTACTGGATGGTTGTCACTGCCCTTAAGACACAGGTAGAGATATTTTCCATCCCCACCCCGCTGTGGCCAGAGAACCTGACCTTTGATGCATTTGCCAAGCAGCTTTCCAGTTCAGGGGATACCTTAAGGGGATTTAAGAACAGCCTGATCATATCCTGCGGCGCAACCGTCATCGCAACCGTGCTTGCAATCCCGGCTGCCTATGGTCTTGCCAGGTTCCGGTTCGGGGCCAGGAGGGGACTGGTGCTGTTCTTCCTCATTACACAGATGCTTCCATCCACCCTGGTGCTGACCTCCCTCTACATCATGTTCTCTAAAATGCACCTGCTGAACACGTACTGGGCTCCCATCCTGGCGGATGCCACGCTGGGCATACCTTTCAGCATCATCATCCTGCGCACGTATTTTGTATCCATTCCAAAGGAACTGGATGAGGCTGCCAAGATTGACGGATGCGGCCATGTGTCGGCGTTCACAAAGATCATGCTGCCCATTGCCAAGCCCGGGATTGTGGTGGCTGCCGTGTTCTCCTTTGTATATGCCTGGGGCGATCTGATTTACGGGATTACCTTTATCACAAACCCCAACATGAGGCCGATTACATCCAGTATCTACAATTATGTGCAGCAGTACCAGACACTGTGGAATTCCACCATGGCATTCGGAATCATTGCCATTACCCCGGTGGTGCTGATATTCATTTTCATGCAGAAATATATTGTAAGCGGACTTACCAACGGCGCGGTGAAGGCGTGACGGAGGGGCAGGGACTAAAAAAGGAAAAGGAGTGGGACAATGAAGCTGCATCCGGTAGATTTAAAGAAAATACATATCAATGACGCGTTCTGGTCAAAACATGTCGCCCTTGTCAAGGAGGCGGTCATCCCTTATCAGTGGGATGCCATTAATGACAGGATAGAGGACGCCGAGCCAAGCCACAGCCTGATGAATTTCAAGATAGCGGCCGGCCTGTGTGAAGGGGATTTTTACGGGGCCGTGTTCCAGGACACGGATGTGGCCAAGTGGCTGGAGGCAGTGGGGTTTGTCCTTGCGGCAGGACCGGATGAGGAACTGGAGCGCACCGCGGACCAGGTCATTGACATCATCGCAAAGGCCCAGTGCCCGGACGGTTACCTGAATACCTATTTTACCATCAGGGAGCCGGAAAAGCGCTGGAGCGATTTGTGCGAGGGACATGAGCTTTATACGGCGGGCCATATGATGGAAGCGGCCGTGGCATATTATATGGGAACGGGCAAAAGGAAGTTCCTGGATGTGATGCTGCGGTTTGCGGACTTGATTTGTGATACCTTTGGGGCTGAAGACGGGAAAATCCATGGATATCCCGGCCACCAGGAGGTGGAAATCGGCCTGATTAAACTGTATCAGGTAACCGGGGAACAGAAGTACCTGGAGCAGGCAAAATATTTTATAGACGCCAGGGGCGTGGGGGAGAACTATTTCCTAAAGGAAATGGGCCGCCCGGGATTCCGGTACATTTTCCCGGAGTTCAAGGATTATGAGCCTTTGTATTCCCAGTCCCATCTGCCGGTCCGTGAACAGAAGACAGCAGAGGGCCATGCGGTGCGGGCCATGTACATGTACAGCGCCATGGCTGACCTGGCGGAGGCCTGCGGGGATGACTCCCTGATGGAGGCCTGCCGCACCTTATGGGACAATGTGACTGGGAAGCGCATGTATATCACGGGCAGCATCGGCTCATCCGGTATCCTGGAACGGTTCACAGCGGATTATGACCTGCCCAATGACTGCAATTATTCTGAATCCTGCGCCTCCATCGGCCTGGCCATGTTCGGCAGCCGCATGGGAAGCATCACCCGGGAGGCGAAATACTATGATGTGGTGGAGCGGGCCCTGTATAACACGGTGCTGGCAGGTATTGCCCTGGATGGAAAAAGCTTTTTCTATGTAAACCCCCTGGAGGTATGGCCGGATAACTGTCTGCCCCGCACATCAAAGGAGCATGTGAAACCAGTGCGGCAGAAATGGTTTGGCGTGGCCTGCTGTCCGCCAAATATTGCGCGGACCCTGGCCTCCATGGGGCAGTATATCTATGGCGTGGATGAGGAAAGCATTTATGTGAACCTGTTCATTGCCAATGAAACCACGGTGGAACTGGGCGGCAGGGAAGTGTCTGTTTCCGTGGAAACCAGGTTCCCGTGGAAGATGGGGGCTGATATCACCCTAAGGGGAGTGCCTGAAACAGGCATGAAGCTGGCCGTGAGGATGCCGGATTATGCCAGGGGTTTCGCGGTGAAATGCGGGAGGGAAACAGATGCGGCCGGGACAGACGGTCCGGCCGCGGAACGCGGTAAGGATATTTCCTTTGACCGGGAAAAGGGATATGCCCTTATCCGCCTGACAGGAGATACCTGTCTGCATGTGACCTGGGAGGCGCCGGCTGAATTCGTGCACAGCAATCCACTGGTCCGGGCCGACAGCGGCAAAGTGGCCCTTGTCCGCGGTCCTGTTGTATACTGTCTGGAGGAGGCTGACAACGGCTCCAACCTGGCAGCGGTCTATGTGGATTCCGGTGCCCTGGTTGAGGAGGAAGGGCAGGACCTGTTTGGAGGCATCATCGGGCTGTCCTTTGCCGGAAAGAGGATATCGGGCCGCGGATGGGGGGAGGATGAGCTCTACGGCCTGCACCCGGTCACATGGGAGGACGTGAAGCTGAAGGCGGTTCCCTATGCATTCTGGAACAACCGGGGAGCGGGGGAGATGGTTGTATGGATGAAGGAACTATATAAAATGTGAACGCAGCCGTTCAGGCGGCAGGAGGATGAGCCGTCTGAACGGCTGCGTATTGTATTTTTTAGCAGGACAAACACCTTGACTTCTGTTTCCAACCATAATAAAATAAAGAATGGATGATTTTGGGCGTACTTCCAAGGTACGTCCTATTTTACACAATGGAAAACGGAGGACGGACATTTGTCAAAGATAGATAGCCAGCTGGCAGAAGAGATAAAAAAGCGGAGGACATTTGCAATCATATCCCACCCCGACGCAGGTAAGACCACACTGACTGAGAAGTTCCTGCTGTACGGAGGTGCCATCAACCTGGCCGGTACGGTGAAGGGGCGCAAGGCGGCCAAGCACGCGGTATCGGACTGGATGGAGATAGAGAAGGAAAGGGGTATTTCCGTTACCTCTTCCGCCATGCAGTTTAATTATGAGGGATTCTGCATCAACATCCTGGACACGCCGGGGCATCAGGATTTCTCAGAGGACACATACCGTACCCTGATGGCAGCCGACTCAGCCGTCATGGTCATTGACGGTTCCAAGGGTGTGGAGGCCCAGACCATTAAGCTCTTTAAGGTCTGTGTCATGCGCCATATCCCCATCTTTACATTCATCAACAAATTTGACCGTGAGGCAAGGGACCCGTATGAACTGATGGATGAGATTGAGAATGTCCTGGGAATCCGCACCTGTCCGGTCAACTGGCCCATTGGATGCGGCAAGAACTTTAAGGGCGTATATGACCGTTTCAGCAGGAAGATAACCACCTTTACGGCTGCCATGGGCGGCGCCAAGGAGGTTGCAAGCCAGGAATACGGGCTGGATGATGGGAACCTGGAGGATATCATCGGTTTTTCCTACCACCAGCAGCTGATGGATGATATTGAATTGCTGGACGGCGCCAGCGACGAGATGGATATGGACCGGGTACAGCGGGGTGACCTTTCTCCTGTATTCTTTGGCTCTGCTTTGACAAACTTCGGCGTGGAGACATTCCTGGAGCATTTCCTTAAGATGACCACCCCGCCTCTGTCCAGAAGGACGTTAGATGGGGAAATCGACCCATTCCGCCCGGATTTCTCTGCATTTGTGTTTAAAATCCAGGCCAATATGAACAAGGCCCACAGGGACAGGATTGCGTTCATGCGTATCTGCTCCGGCAGGTTTGAGGCAGGAATGGAGGTCAACCATGTCCAGGGCGGCAAGAAAATCCGCCTGACCCAGCCCCAGCAGCTGATGGCCCAGGACCGCAAAATCGTGGAGGAGGCCTATGCAGGGGATATCATCGGTGTGTTTGACCCGGGCATCTTTTCCATCGGCGACACGCTGTGCAGTTCCAGTGAGAAGTTTGAGTTTGAGGGTATACCCACGTTTGCGCCGGAGCATTTTGCAAGGGTGCGCCAGGTAGATACCATGAAGCGCAAGCAGTTCATCAAGGGCGTGAACCAGATTGCCCAGGAGGGCGCCATCCAGATATTCCAGGAATTCAATTCCGGTATGGAGGAAATCATTGTGGGCGTGGTGGGCGTGCTGCAGTTTGAGGTGCTGACCTACCGCCTCCAGAATGAGTATAATGTGGAGGTCATACTGGAGAAGCTTCCATTTGAGCATATCCGATGGGTAGAGAACCCGGGCGAGGTGGATGTGGCAAGAATCCAGGGAACCTCTGACATGAAGCGCATCAAGGATTTAAAGGACAACCCGCTGCTGCTGTTCATCAACAGCTGGAGCGTGGGCATGGTGCTGGACCGCAACCCGGGTCTAAAGCTCAGCGAATTTGGCAAAGCGTAATACATGCGCGTTTCATCATCAGCATGTGATTGATCATGAAGAATCCCGGTTTGTCATGCCGGGGAAAGCAGGAGGTATCTGACATGAGTAAGATTGATGTTGTAAGGGCCGCCATGGTAGAAGCCATGAAGGCCAAGGATAAGGCAAGGAAGGATTCCCTTTCCATGCTGCTGTCAGCACTGAAGAATGCCGAGATAGATAAAAGGGAGCCCCTCACAGAGGCAGAAGAAAATTCAATCGTGAAAAAGGAAATCAAACAGACCCAGGAAACCTACGACCTGGCTCCGGCTGACCGTGAGGATATCCGGGGAGAGGCGGCCGCCCGCCTGGCTGTGTACAGGGAATTTGCACCGGCTGACATGAGCGTGGAGCAGATTACGGAGATAATCCGGTCCGTGCTGGATGAGCTGGGCCTGGCCCAACCCACGGCCAAGGATAAGGGCGCCATCATGAAGGTGCTGATGCCTAAGGTAAAGGGAAAGGCCGACGGCAAGGTGGTCAATGAGACGCTGGCCTCCATGCTTAAGTAGGGATATTAAGGAGCAGCAGCCAGTCCATGATTTGTAAAATATAATAGCGCGGGGACGCCTTCGCGGATGGAGGAGATTTGATATGGAATACAGAAAAGAAATTGAAGGATTCATAGATGCCCACAAGGATGAAATGATTGAGGACATCTGTACCCTCTGCAGGATTAACAGCGAGAAGAAGCCTTATGTGGAGGGAAAGCCTTATGGGGAGGGCGCCTTTGAGGCCCTTCAGGCAGCGCTTGCCATGGCCGAGGGATATGGATTTACCATCAACAATTATGACAATTATGTGGGAACCGCTGACCTGAATGACAAGGAAAGGCATCTGGACATCCTGGCACATCTGGATGTGGTGCCTGCCGGGGAAGGCTGGGTGGAAACAGCTCCCTTTGAACCGGTGGTAAAGGACGGCATGCTTTATGGACGCGGCACCGCGGATGACAAGGGACCGGCTGTTGCGGCGCTCTACGCAATGAGGGCTGTTAAGGAGCTGGGAATCCCGCTGTCAAAGAACGTGCGCCTGATTCTTGGTACGGACGAGGAGTGCGGAAGTTCTGATATTGAGTATTATTACGGCAGGGAGAAGGAAGCGCCCATGACATTTTCACCGGACGCGGAGTTCCCTGTGATTAACATTGAGAAAGGCCGTCTGGAGGGACATTTTAACGCATCCTTCAAGGCGTTTGAGGCAGTGCCCAGGCTTGTGAAGGTGGAAGCGGGAATCAAGGCCAACGTGGTTCCGGGCAAAGCAAAGGCAGTGGTAGAGGGTGTGGACCTTGGGACACTGGAAGGGACTGCCAGGGAAGTGGAGGCAGAGACCGGCGTTTCCTTTGGCTTTGAGGGCAATTTCCCTGTAATCCAGATTACGGCCCAGGGCGGCGGCGCCCATGCATCCACACCTCAGGAGGGCAGGAATGCCCTGACCGCACTGCTGTCATACCTGACCCGCCTGCCGCTGGCCAAGTGCCCGCAGATGGACGCCGTGGGTGCGCTTGTGGAACTGTTCCCTCACGGAGATACCTGCGGAAAGGCTGCCGGCATTGCCATGGAGGATGAACTGTCCGGAGCCCTGACCCTGGCGTTCAGCATGCTGACCGTTTCCTCAGACAGCCTGGAGGGCGTGTTTGACAGCCGCTGCCCCATCTGTTCCAATGAGGACAATGTACTGAAGGAAGTCAAGAAGAACATGGCTGCCAAAGGCCTGACCCTGGAAAATGAAACCATGGTCCCGCCCCACCATGTGGACGGGGATTCCCATTTTGTGAAGACACTTCTGGAGGTGTATGAAGCGTATACCGGTCTTAAGGGCAGCTGTGAATCCACCGGAGGCGGCACATATGTACATCACCTTAAGAACGGCGTGGCATTTGGCGCAGCCCTTCCTGGAACCGATAACCATATGCATGGCGCAGATGAGTTCGCGGTGGTGGATGAGCTGCTGGTAAGCGCCAAGATATTTGCCCAGGCCATTGTGGAGCTGTGCAGCTAGACCTGCTGTATTGCAGGAATCAGAAATACGGAAATATATGCATGATCAACACACCCCTGCTGACTGGAGCCAATGACCGGAATGATATGGAAATGCGGTAAAGATGGAAAGGAGAAATCAGTATGGGCGGTTTGACCGGATTACAGGGACAGCCCGTAAAAGGTATGGACAGCAGCCTTTCACGGCTGTCCCATTTATATGGTGTACAGGAAAAAGATATACAGGAAGCAGAGATACACAGGCAGGATGCCCATGGTACGGATGCCTGCGCCCCGGCCGCAAGGACATACAGCCCGGATGCCTGCGTCCCGGCCGCAAGGACGTGCAGCCCGGATGCCTGCGCCCCGGACACACAGACGGAACTGCCGGAAAACAGCAATCATGTCCGTCTTGACCGGGTCCAGTGGTCCGGCAGTGCAGGACAGCCGGACCTTAAAGCCCATGCCCTGCGGCTGATTGAAGAATTAAAGCAGCGTTACCCCGGAATCACCATCTGGGCGGCGGAAGAAGAAGGGGACCGGGCCAATCTGGCAGCCGGTCTTGGGGAAGGGCTGCATCTGGTCATCAGCCGGGAATTCCTTGACCGGATGCAGGGCAGCCGGGACGGGTTTGACACATGTTCCAGGGTGCTGGCGCAGAAAGTCTCGGAACTGGCTGCAAAAGCAGGGAATGAAGCGTCCTGGGGAGCTGCCGGCCATGGGGCGGCCATGGGCGTGTTCCTGGGAAAGGATTACAGCTGGTCATGGGCGGCCGCGGCCAGGGAACATGACCAGTCTGCTGATAAGAGGCCCCTTGAGGATATGCTGGCAGCGGACCAGGCAAAGGTCGTGGGGGATATGATGGGAGGTTCCTCTGGCAATACCGGCGCTGTCCGGGTAATCTGCCGCAAATCATACAATGTGTCAGACCAGTACAGGAAGATGGCTTCCGCCCGCTCCAGCGGCCAGGTGCAGCAGGTCATGGGGGATATACAGCGCAACATCGTGCGTCTTAAGATGGCGTCCGTATATGGGGATGATGAGCAGAGGGTGAAAGCCAACCGGGCTGTCCGTTCCCTGCAGAAGCTGCTGGGAAGAGGCGGCAGGAAGGTCCGGCGGCTGAACCGGGAAAAGCTGAAGCAGTGCGCGAAAAAGAAGGCGCTGGAGCAGAACGAGGAAAAGAAGAGCCGCAAACTGGAGCTGGAATTAAAGCGGATGCGCTCGGCCAGAAAAGGAAGTGACCATGCCCTGGTAAAGGAAGGGATGGCGGATGAGGCATACATCCGCGGTTACCGCAGACACAGGGGAATCAGGGATGACTACGGGCCTGTTCCGATGGCAGGGGAAATAGGCGTTCCCGTGATGCCCGGGGGCATGGATGTCTGTGGGGCAGGTGAAACTGGCGGGGGAATCAATCCGGGAGATATTGTGGTTTCCGGCGAATCCACCTTTTAATGAATGCAGGGATACGGATGCGGCTGTGTCATATGGGACAGCAGGAAGAAACAGAAGGAGATTAAGACAATCATGAGAAAAATGAGGTTATTCCCGTTATTGATGGCTGCTGCCATTGCCATGTCTGCAGCTTCCGGCTGCAGCGCCGGGAACGGCGGCGGTACGGCGCAGGAAACCGGAACAAAAGCAGCATCCTTGCCTTCATCCGAAGCAGGAACAGAGGATGCCGGGGGAGATGGGGCCGGAGGCATGGATAAAGCCGGAAAAGCGGATGAACCGGAGGGCGCAGACAAAGCCGGAAAAGCAGATGAACCGGAAGACGCAGACAAAGCCGGAAAAGCAGATGAACCGGAAGACGCAGACAAATCCGGAAAAGCAGATGAACCGGAAGGCGCAGACAAATCCGGGGAGGAGGTTTACAGCAAAATACCGGACCCGGTTGCGGAGGACGGAAGCAAAATACTATTCGTGGGCAACAGCCATACATATACCAATGACCTTCCCGGAGTATTTTACCAAATGGCAGAGGCGGGCGGACACAAGGTGGACGTATATGACCTGACCGAAGGTTCTTATTCGCTTAAAATGTATTCCAATCCCGAGGACGGACTGGGAAGCGTGCTGACCGAAGCCCTTAAGGGTGAAAACTGGGATTTTGTTATATTACAGGAAAATACCAATGCCGCCATTGCCCTGAATGCAAAGAGGGATATGTATCCATATGCCCGGGAGCTGGATGGGATGATACAGAAAGCAGGCGGACAGACCGTATTCCTCATGACCTGGGCGCCCAAGGATGGGGCCGGAGCCTTCAGCCATGAGATGGTACAGACCCAGCTGTCCCTGGGATACAGGACCATTGCAGAGGAGCTGGATGCCCTGCTGATTCCCGGCGGGGAAGTATTTGAGACAGCAAGGAAACAGGTGGAAAGCTTGGAACTGTGGGGGGAGGATGGTCAGCACCCGTCGGAGGAAGGCACATATCTGGCAGCGTGCTCGGCTTATGCGCTGCTGTTCCAGGAGTCGCCTGCGGGCAATTCCTTTGTAGGGGACCTGAGTGAAACAGTGGCAGGAAACCTGCAGGAAATTGCGGATGCTGTCATACTGGGAACAAAAAAGTCTTGACAAAAGCCGAGGAGTGATGTATCTTCTTAACTAAGACAAATCCTAGTTGATTAATAGAGAATAAGTACAGGAGGATCTTATGAATCAGTTCAAAGCCATGCAGATGAATATGGATATGATGAACGGCATGTACATGATGATGTGCTGTGTATCCGCATGGGCAAAAAACTGAATGTAAGTTTCATCTGTATGGATTGTGATTAATTGAGATTGAGTTGCATTGAGGGAAATGCTTCGAGGCCGCAAGTCCGTGCAGGGCGTGCGGCTTTTTTGGATTTCAGGCAGTACACGGGTCAGGATCCAGATGCACACAGGAAAGGAAATGAAATCATGGAAGAGAACAGAGAAAAGCCCATCATCCGGCTGGAAGGGCTGGGTAAGCAGTTCCAGACATCCGGCGGCCCGGTCACGGCGCTGGAGGATATCAACCTGGAGATACGCTATGGAGAGGTATTTGGAATCATCGGATTGTCCGGGGCCGGCAAAAGCACCCTTGTGCGCTGTATCAACTATCTGGAGGTGCCCACATCAGGCAAGGTAATATTCGAGGGAGAGAACCTGTCGGCCATGAAGGACAGGGAGAAGCGCCTGGCAAGACGTTCTATGGGAATGATATTCCAGCAGTTCAACCTCCTGGCCCAGAGGAATGTGCTTCAGAATGTGTGCTTTCCCCTGGAGATATCCGGGGTATCCAGAACAGAGGCCAGAAAACGGGCGGAAGAGCTGCTGAGGCTGGTTGGGCTTGAGGACAGGATGAAGGCATATCCGGCCCAGCTCTCAGGCGGACAGAAGCAGAGGGTGGCGATTGCACGGGCCATGGCCACCAACCCCAAAGTGCTTCTGTGTGATGAGGCAACCAGCGCCCTGGATCCCAATACCACCAAATCCATTCTGGGGCTCCTTAAGAAGATTAACCGGGAAATGGGAATCACGGTAATTGTCATAACCCATGAAATGGCTGTAATCGAAGCAATCTGCGACAGGGTGGCAATCATTGACCACAGCCATATCGCGGAGGTTGGAAAGGTGTCTGAGATATTCTCAGGACCCAAATCAGATATCGGCCGCCAGCTGATCCTGGGGGATGTGGGGGCCCAGGGAACCAGCTTCGGGCAGTCCCGTCAGATCCGCATCATCTTTGACGGAAGGGAATCCTCGGAACCGGTCATTGCCAACATGGTCCTGGCATGCAAGGTCCCGGTCAATATCATGCATGCGGATACCAGGGATATTGAAGGAAAAGCCATGGGCCAGATGATCATCCAGCTGCCGGAGGATGAGACGGATGCCGGAAGGATTTGTAACTATTTAAAAACAGCCCATGTGGCATATGAGGAGGTGCGCTAAGATGCAGTTTGATTCAACAACCATCAACATGCTCATAAAAGGAATTGGGGAAACATTCTATATGGTGCTGCTGTCCTCCGCCCTGTCTTATATCATCGGCATTCCCCTGGGAATCGCACTGGTCGTCACGGACAAGGACGGCATCAGCCCGGTTCCTGTATTCAACAGGGTCCTTGGCGTGGTAATCAACCTTCTGCGTTCCGTGCCATTCATCATCCTGCTGATCATGGTAATACCCATCACCAGACTGATTGTAGGCAAGATATATGGCTCCAACGCAACCGTTGTCCCACTGGTGATTTCAGCATCCCCCTACATTGCGCGGATGGTGGAGTCTTCCCTGAAGGAAGTGGATGCAGGCGTCATCGAGGCAGCCAAGTCCATGGGGGCGTCCACCTGGCAGATTATCGTGAAAGTCCTGCTGCCTGAGGCAAAGCCGTCCCTGCTGGTGGGAGCAGCTATTTCCGTGACAACAATCCTGGGATATTCTGCCATGGCAGGATTTACCGGAGGCGGCGGCCTGGGTGATATCGCCATACGTTACGGATACCACCGGTACCAGACGGATATGATGCTGGTGACCGTGGTGCTGCTGGTCATCATCGTACAGCTGATCCAGGAAATATTCATGCGGATGTCCAGGAGAAGCGACAAGAGGATTCGATAGGTTTTGAAGGAAGTCAATCCGCCGGAACAACCGTGTACTGCCGGTGCGGGATTTATCCGGCATTGGAAGGGAACACCAGCCGGCTGATGATAAAATGCCCGTAAAGGGTAAATAAGGGGACCGCCCCGAAACGAGGAGGAAAATATTATGAAGAAGAGAGTATTAGGCGCAGCTGTACTGGCTGCGGCGCTGGCAGCAGGAGCACTTACCGCCTGCTCAGGAAGTGCAAAGGAAACCACGGCAGCTGAGACAGCGGCGCAGACAGCAGCAGAAACAACAGCAGCTGACGCAGGCACGGAAACCACTGAGGCAGGTGCCAATGCAGAGGATACCACGGCTGCGGCAGATCTTCAGAAAATCATTGTGGGCGCAAGCCCTGCACCCCATGCGGAAATCCTGGATGCTGCCAAGGAAGTGCTGGCATCCAAAGGCTATGAGCTGGAAATCGTGGAATACACGGATTATGTACAGCCCAACAACGCCCTGGATACAGGCGACCTGGATGCAAACTATTTCCAGCATAAGCCATACCTGGATTCCTTCAATGCACAGAACGGAACCAAGTTAGTAAGCGCAGGGGCCATCCACTACGAGCCATTCGGCATTTATGGCGGAAAGGTGTCTTCCCTGGATGACCTTAAGGACAAGGCGGCCGTGCTGGTGCCAAATGATGTGAGCAATGAGGCAAGGGCGCTTCTGCTTCTGGAAGCCCAGGGATTAATCAAGCTGAAAGAGGGCGTTGGGCTGGAGGCAACCAGGAATGACATTGTGGAGAATCCGAAGAACCTGGATATCGTTGAGATGGAGGCGGCACAGCTTCCGCGTTCCCTTCCGGATGCAGACATTGCTGTCATCAACGGCAACTATGCAATCGAAGCAGGGCTGAAGGTAAGCGATGCCCTGGCAACCGAAGACTCCCAGTCCCTGGCAGCAACCACCTATGGAAACATCGTGGCTGTAAAAGAGGGAGAGGAAAACAGCGATGCCATCAAGGCACTGGTAGAGGCACTGACCAGCCCTGAGGTAAAGCAGTTCATGGAGCAGAGGTACGAGGGAGCGGTTGTTCCCCTGTTCTAAGCCAACCGTGACCGTCCGTTGTCCGTAAACCGTGGCAACCGTTCAGCCAGCGGGAAGATTGGTGCAACATGTAAGCGGCAATCCGCCAGGACAGACAGGTTCCTGGCGGATTGTATTTTTTTGTAAGTTATGATATACTCTTCACGTATGATTGGACCGGGTTGCACCGGCATAAGAAAGGGGACAATACATGGATCACGAACATGGTAACACCATCCGGTCAGGGGAAGACAGCGCCCCTGATTCAAATAGAACAGACAGAAACCAGGCATCCGGTGAACCGGTGGTCGTGGCGGAACAGCCGGCATGCCCCATGGATTCAGGCGCGGATGACAGCGGTAATGGGTGGAGCCAGCCAGGTCCCCGTGGATATGAGGAAGATGGGTGGAACCAGGCAGGCGCGATGAATCAGGGAAGGGACCAGTACGCTGGCCAGCCGGGACATGAGCCAGAGTACCGGACAGCGCCGCCTTCCTATTCAGGGCAGGCCGGAAACCAGCACTGCGGGCAGGGAAACGCTGGCCAGCCGCAGCGCCAATATGATAACCGCTATGATAACCAATATCAGAACCAATATCAGGGCCGGTATCAGGAGCAGGATCAGTACCAGACCCGGTACCAGACCAGCTATCAGGACCAGGCCGGCGGCCGGAATCAATATCAGAAGCAGTCTGAAGAAAAGAATGGTATGGCAATCACCTCACTGGTCATGGGAATCCTGTCCCTTGTTACATGCTGCTGCGGCTGGATTGCACTTGTGCTGGGAATTCTGGGCATCATATTTGCCATCCTGTCCAGGGGCGGGGACAGCATGTGCAGCCAGGCCAAGGCGGGATTAATCCTTTCCATCATAGGCGTTTCAATTGCAATCCTTGTAATCATTGCATATATCGGGCTGCAGATGTTATCCATCATTCCGGATACGTTTTAAACCGCCCTCCGATGGTGTATTACGAAAACCACCCCTAACCGGATCAGGGATTCTAATCCCCGCCATGGCTGCATATATAAGTAGTAAGAAGCAGCCGGAGGGATAGCTACGCGAATTTATGATCTCAAACAGAAAGAAGTTATTAATGTGAAGACCTGCAAACGTCTGGGGTTTGTGGGGGATGTGGATTTTGATATGGAGACTGGCTGCATGCTGGCCCTTATCGTACCCGGACCCGGATGTATCTGCGGTTTCCTGGGCAGGGAAAAGGAGTATATAATTCCCTTCTGTGATATCTGCCAGGTGGGGAATGATATCATTCTGGTGGATATAAAAGAAAAAGATGTGTCGGAAAATATAAAATGTTGAATCCCGCCGCCAGGCTCAGAACAATTGGATGCCTGGCGGCATTTGTGTGTACTCCCGGAGTCTCCCGGCACCTGTCCTTGCGGTTGATTTTCCGCCGGTCGTACATCTGTGTTAAACGGAGGAGTGGCCGGCAGGATTCATCCTGCCGGCCGGTTTGTGAGAAAAAGTTGTATGAAAAGCATTAGCTTTTTTACATGTTTAAGAATACATGGAAAATGTGATGATTTTATGTGGGAAATGTGAAAAAAATGTGAACCCGGCAGTCCATGCAGCCGTATCTTCCATATAGGAAGCGCCATAGGAAATATTCATGGAGGACACGGCTGGGCCGGGTTACAGGTTCCTGTGGATGGTTTCCAGAATCCCGCGCAGTTCCCCCACATCAATCTGTCCGGGCGCCGAGGCCCCGCCCGCAGATCCAAAGGTCAGGCAGGAGCCAAAGACCTCCCCGCTTAAACGGCTGATAAGCCCGGTGCCTTTCATGGACATGGAAATGACCTGGCAGGAAAGGGTGCGGGATGCTTTTTCCGTGGCTGACAAAAGGGTCAGGACGTCGCCGGCCGATTGTGGCATCACGGCAATCTTGGCAATATCAGCGCCCAGGAAGTCCATGCGTTCCAGGCGCTTTAACAGCTCCTTTTCATCGGGCGTTGCGGTAAAGTCATGGTTGGAGAGGATGACGCCCACGTTGTTTGCATGGGCCAGTTTAATCAGGTCCCGGACCGTATGGTCATCGGAGAACAGCTCGATGTCCACCAGGTCGGCTGAGCCGGAACAGATGGCCCGTTCAAGAAGGGTCCGGTAATCAGCCGCGGATGCAGGAAGGTTCCCGCCCTCCCCTTGGGTCCGGAAGGTAAAGAGCAGTGGGATCCTGCCCAGGGTCCGGGCCAGGACAGGCATCACCATGTCCAGGGTGCCGGGGTCCAGTATGCCCGTATACCAGTCAGCCCTCCACTCAGCCACATCCACCGGAAGCGTGGTAAAACGTCCGGCTTCCCGTATAAGGGAATCAAAGCCGGATTCCACCAGAGGCGCGCATATCTTGGGAATCCCTTCCCCCAGTATTACATCTTTTATCTTCACAATATTCATATGGAACCAGCCTTTCTTTGTTCTGCTATGGGTCTTATTATAAAACGGGGAGGAGGATTCGTCCATACGGATATGAAAATAAATACAAAGTCCTTGCGATTCATAGATGATTCGGTTAAAATAAATGCAGCACGAAAGCCGTGAATAGAGGAAAGGAAGTATTGAAGAGATGAAATGCCCTTATTGCAACGAATCAGATACAAAGGTTATCGATTCAAGGCCTGCCGATGACAACAGTTCCATCCGCAGGCGCCGCCAGTGTGAGAGCTGCGGCAAGCGTTTTACCACCTATGAAAAATTGGAGACCATGCCCCTGATGGTGATAAAGAAGGATGAATCCAGGGAGACCTATGACCGCTCCAAGATTGAAGCCGGGATTATCCATTCCTGCCATAAGCGTCCTGTGTCCACCCAGCAGATCAACACGGTGATTGACGAGATTGAGAACCAGATATTTAATATGGAGGAAAAGGAAGTACCTACTTCTGTCATCGGCGAGCTGGTCATGGAGAAGCTTAAGATGCTGGATGAAGTGGCATATGTGCGTTTTGCTTCCGTATACAGGGAGTTCAAGGATGTGAACACATTTATAGATGAGATTGGAAAACTGCTTAAAAAGTAGACAAGGAAGGATTAACGCGGATTATGCTGGAAATGTTTTATCCACAGCGGTATGAGGTTTCTGCCTATGTGATTCCATATGACCACTACCATGCCCAGGGAATCAGGGGCGTCATATTTGACGTTGACAATACCCTGGTCCCCCATGATGCGCCGGCAGATGACCAGACCAGGGAACTGTTCAGGCATCTTCATGAGATGGGGATGGAAACCTGCCTTCTGTCCAATAATAAGGAACCAAGGGTTAAGGCCTTTGCGGAAGATGTGGGTTCTGCCTACATCTATAAGGCCGGGAAACCAGGAACAGCCGGTTATGGGAAGGCCATGGAGCGCATGGGCACGGACAGGGGGAGCACACTTTTTGTGGGTGACCAGCTGTTTACGGATGTGTATGGGGCCAATAGGGCCGGTATCCTGAGCATTTTAGTCAAACCCATCAATCCAAAAGAGGAGATACAGATTGTCCTGAAACGGTACCTGGAAAAGCCGGTGCTGTATTTTTACGAAAGGCACCGCCGCAGGAAGGCGTGAGGCAGGGCGGTGTGAGGCAGGACGGCGTATCAGGGCGTACGTATGGCGGGAATGGATTATCAAACACACCACGGAACGTGATATATTATAGAATGAACAGCAGGGAGCGAGACGGAAAATGGACGGAAAGACAAGAGTATGCGGGCTGATAGCAAACCCGGTGGAGCATTCCATGTCCCCATTGATGCAGAATTTTTATGCTGAGCGCACAGGTGTGAACCTGGCGTATGTGCCGTTTAAGGTTGAGGATGACAAGGTAGGTGATGCGGTCAGAGGCGCATTTGCCCTGAATATCCTGGGACTGAACGTGACGGTTCCGCATAAACAGCGGGTAATGGAGTACCTGGCGGATATGGATGAAGATGCCCGGGCAATCGGCGCTGTCAATACCCTGGTGCGGGTGCAGGATGGGTATAAGGGTTATAATACGGATGGGGCAGGTTTAAAACGCGCCCTGGATACGGCGGGAATCGGGATATGCAATGAAAACTGTATCCTTATCGGTGCGGGAGGCGCTGCCAAGGCAGCTGCTTATGTGCTGGCAAAGGGAGGCGCCAAATCCATCTACATACTGAACCGGAACCAGGAAAAGGCCGCGGGACTGGCAGGTTACATCAACGGGCTGATGGGCCGCGCCATAGCCTCGGCCCTGCCTCTTGACGGGTATGGCGGCCTGCCCCAGGTAAGGTCCGGTTATCTGGCGGTACAGTCCACCAGCGTGGGCATGTATCCAAATGGGGACCAGGCGGTGATAGGGGACCCGCGTTTTTACGAACTGATCCACACCGGTGTGGACATTGTATATACACCTGCCAGGACCAGGTTCATGGAACTGGTGGAGGAAGCTGGCGGCAGGTCGGTAAATGGCCTGGATATGCTGCTGTACCAGGGAATCATTGCATATGAACTGTGGAATCCCCAGGTGCAGGTGGACGATGAAACCATATGTATGGCAAGGCGGCTGATTGAGGAACAGCTGGCCGGGGCCAGGTCCAAACGCAACCTGATCCTCATTGGTTTCATGGGAGCGGGAAAAACCAGCGTGGGGCAGGCCTATGCCAGACAGTACGGGCTTCCCATCATTGACACGGACCAGAGGATTGAAGAGGCAGCAGGCATGGCCATTGCGGACATATTCGCCGCCCAGGGGGAGGATGCGTTCCGAAAGCTTGAGACAGGGGTCTTAAACCAGCTTCTGGCCCATACGGACCATGCCATCATATCCGTTGGGGGCGGACTTCCCTTAAGGGAAGAAAACCGGGCGCTCCTAAAACAGCTGGGCTGTGTGGTCTATCTGGACGTATCGCCGGAAACCGTGATGGAGCGGATCGGAGGGGATGTGTCTGACCGCCCCATGCTTCAGTCGGAGGATGTGGAGGGAAGAATCCGGGAACTTCTGTCCTTCCGCCGTCCGGTTTATGTGAAGGCCTCCCATATAGTTGTGGATGTAAATGGCCGGAAGGTGGATGAAATTGTAGAGGAAATCCATAAAAAGGCAGGGATATAGAAGAATTTTGGAGAAATTTACACTGCCAATAAAAAAAACCTTGAAAATGATGTCTACATAGTATAGAATATAAAAGATTAAAGACTTATTGGGCGCTGTGTCTGGCGCCGTGAACGAACTCAAGGAGGAATATCTTTATGATATCAGCAGGTGATTTTAGAAATGGTGTTACACTGGAAATTGATGGACAGGTTGTTCAGATATTGGAATTCCAGCATGTTAAGCCAGGCAAGGGCGCTGCCTTCGTGCGTACCAAACTTAAAAATGTAATCAACGGAGGCGTTGTAGAGCGCACCTTCCGTCCAACGGAAAAATTCCCGGCAGCAAGGATTGACAGGGTTGACATGCAGTACCTTTACGCTGACGGCGAGCTGTTTAACTTCATGAACCAGGAGACATACGACCAGGTTGCACTGAACAAGGATATCATCGGTGACGCCCTGAAGTTCGTTAAGGAGAATGAGGTATGTAAGGTTGTCTCTTACAACGGCAATGTATTTTCCGTGGAGCCTCCCCTGTTTGTAGAGTTAGAGATTACCGAGACAGAGCCAGGATTCAAGGGCGATACGGCACAGGGCGCCAGCAAGCCTGCAACCGTGGAAACCGGTGCAACCGTATACGTACCTTTATTCGTGGAGATTGGCGACAAGATTAAGATTGATACCAGGACCGGCGAGTATCTTTCACGTGTATAAAGGTCTGTAGGAAAAGAGCTTAAAGATTGCTCCGGCGTCAGCCGGGGCACTTTTAGCTTTCCCGGAAGGAAATGTTAGAGCAAAGGAGAACGTGGATTGTGAAGAAAATTCTGGACTTAATGGAGCAGGAACTGAAACAGGCTTTTGAAGCCTGCGGGTATGAAGCAAAGTTCGCCAAGGTCGTACTGTCCAACCGGCCGGACCTGTGTGAATACCAGTGTAACGGCGCCATGGCGGCGGCCAAGGCATATAAGAAGAAACCCATTGATATTGCCGCGGCAGTGGTGGAGAAACTGACAGGCGCAAGTGCAGATGCGTCCGGTGCACAGGCAGGCAGCGCCCATCCTGTATTCAGCGAAGCAGTGGCCGTGATGCCTGGATTCATCAACCTGAAGGTGTCCGGGCAGTTCCTGGCTGAGTATATGCAAGGCATGGCTGCGGCGGATAAGCTGGGGCTGGAAGCGCCGGCAAAGCCTGAGACCGTGATGGTGGACTACGGCGGAGCCAATGTGGCAAAACCCCTTCATGTGGGTCATTTAAGGGCTGCAATCATTGGAGAGAGCATTAAGCGTATGGGCCGGTTCCTGGGACATAATACAATCGGGGACGTACATCTGGGCGACTGGGGCCTTCAGATGGGGCTGATTATTGAGGAGCTGAGGGACAGGAAGCCAGGGCTGGTATACTTTGACGAAGCCTTTGCAGGGGAGTTCCCGGCCGAGGCCCCATTTACCATCAGCGAGCTGGAAGAGATTTACCCGGCTGCCAGCGCCAAGTCAAAGACCGATGAGGCGTTTAAGGAAAGGGCCCATCAGGCGACCCTGAAGCTTCAGAAGGGATATGCCCCCTACCGGGCCATCTGGCAGCATATCATGTCCGTGTCCGTGGAGGATCTTAAGAAAAATTATTCCAACCTGAATGTGGAATTTGACCTGTGGAAGGGCGAAAGCGATGCGGAGCCATATATTGCGGACATGATCCAGATGCTGGTGGATAAAGGCCTGGCTTACGAAAGCCAGGGCGCCCTTGTGGTGGATGTGGCAGAGGAGACAGATACCAAGGAGATTCCTCCCTGTCTCATAAGGAAATCCGACGGCGCTTCCCTGTATGCCACCTCCGACCTTGCCACCATTGTTGAGCGTGAGCAGGACTTCCATCCGGACCGTTATATTTATGTGGTGGATAAACGCCAGGGCATGCATTTTGAACAGGTATTCCGGGTTGCCAAAAAAGCCGGTATCGTAAAACAGGACACACCTATGATATTCCTGGGATTCGGCACCATGAACGGCAGGGACGGCAAGCCCTTTAAGACCCGGGAGGGAGGCGTCATGCGCCTGGAGACCCTGATTGCAGAGATTAACGAAGCAGTGTACGCAAGGATAATGGAAGACGAAGAGCGCACCGTGTCCGAGGAAGAAGCCAGGAGGACGGCCGGCATCGTGGGCCTGGCAGCCCTTAAGTACGGCGACCTGTCCAATCAGGCTGTTAAGGATTACGTGTTTGATATCGAGCGTTTTACCGCATTTTCAGGAAACACAGGGCCTTACATCCTTTACACCATTGTGCGAATCAAATCCATCCTTAACAAATACAGGGAAAACGGCGGCATTGTCAGTGAAGAGGCACTGGAGAAGGACATCCTGCCGGCTGCCAATGACTCGGAGAAAGCGCTGATGCTTCTGATTTCCAGATACAATGAGGTGCTGGAATCCGGTTTTTCCGAGACAGCTCCCCATAAGATATGCCAGTACATTTATGAGCTGTCCAATGCATTTAACAGCTTTTATCATGAAACCAAGATTCTCACAGAGCCGGATGAAGCCAGGAAGGACAGCTTCATCGGTCTTATAACCCTTGCCAGGCGGGTACTGGAAACCTGCATCGGCCTGCTGGGAATCGAGGCGCCGGACCGCATGTAGAGGAACGCCGAAAGGAAGCGTCAGTCCAATGAAGATAGTCAGGATGAACACCAGCAGCTTCTGGAAAGGAGAGGCTGGTGTGAAAGGCCTGGTGGAAGACCAGGGCAAGACATATAATGTAACTTTATATTTAGGGAGTGGCCGTGTAAAGGATTACTCTTGTTCCTGCAAAGAGGGCAATTCTTATAAGGGCATGTGTGCCCATGGGGACGCCCTTTTTGCGTATTATAAACAGCAGAAGGAAGAAGAATCAAAGCCTCCCGTCCATACATCCAACCAGGCCCACACCATGATCCGTGAATACACCAACCGGGAGGTGGCCCAGATACTGGCCGAGGATGAGGCCGGACGGGTGAGCCTGGAACCGGTCCTTATCATAAGCGGCCGGGAGATGCGGCTGGAGTTTAAGGCTGGCATCAGCCGCTTTTATGTGCTGAAGGATTTGGGCGCGTTCAGGGAAGCAGTGGAAAGCGGGACTTATGTGGAGTATGGCAGGGATCTGGGGTTCCATCATCAGAAATCAGCTTTTGCGAAGGAAAGCCAGGGCCTGCTGTCCCTGCTCCTGGGGGTGACGGAGAACCAGAAGGCTGTGCGGGACATTGTCCTGAGCCGTATGAACAGGGACCGCTTTTTCGGTATGCTCACCGGACGGCAGATGGATGTGCAGCTGGCAGGAGGGATGCGCGCAAGGATGTCTGTGCTGGACGGGGACCCGGTCATGGTCATCCGGGTGTCCAGGTATGGAAGGGATGGTCTGAAGGTTTCCTTTGAGGGGCTTGCCCAGGAAAAAAAGGGTCAGCCAAACAGAATGAACGCCTGTTTCAAGGGGGAACGCCATCTCTATGCCATAACAGGAAACACGGTTTACTGCTGCAGTGAGACATTTACCATAACAGCAGGGCCTTTCCTGGAACAGATATCCAAGGAGCGGGAGGGATACGTGCTGATTGGGCAGAAGGATATCCCTCTTTTTTATGAGCGTGTGGTAAAGCATATAAGTCCTTACAGCCGTTTAATCCTGGAACAGGTGGATTTTGGGGAGTATGAACCGGAACCCCTCAGGGCGGCCTTCCGCTTTGACACCGGCGGACAGGGGGAGCTTCTCATGGAACCGGAGCTTTCTTACGGCGGGTACGTGTTCCATCCTCTGGAGGATGAGAACCTGCCTAAGACCATCTGCAGGGATGTGCCCGGTGAGTTCCGCGTGAGTCAGCTGATTAAGAAGTATTTTAAATACAGGGACCCAGAGGGAATCAAGCTGCTGATTAAGGAAGATGAGGATGCCATTTACCATCTCCTGGACGTGGGGATGGAGGAGTTCCGCTTAGTGGGCCAGGTCTATATATCAGAGAGCCTGAAACAGTGGAAGGTGGTCCCGTCCCCCAAGGTCAGCGTGGGGGCAGGGGTATCCTCGGGCTGGCTGGAACTGTCTGTGGACATGGGGGACCTGCAGAATGAAGAACTGTCCAAAATCCTGGCCGCCTACAGCCAGAAGAAAAAGTATTACAGGCTGAAAAGCGGACAGTTCCTGAAGCTGGAAGAAGGCGGCCTTTATGCGGTGGGCCGGATGGCCTCAGACCTTGGGATCAGCCGGAAAGACCTGCAGAAGGGGAAGTTCAGGCTTCCTGCTTACCGCGCCCTGTACCTAGACCACCTGATGAAGGAAAGTCCGGGGGTGGCATATTACAGGGACCAGATGTTAAAGGCCATGGTACGTGGAATCAAGTCAGTGGAGGACAGCGACTATCCTGTGCCGGAGAGCCTGCGGGGCGTGCTGCGGGAATACCAGCGGGTGGGCTACTGCTGGCTTAAGACACTGGACAGCTATGGGTTTGGCGGCATACTGGCTGACGATATGGGACTGGGAAAGACAATCCAGATTATTACGCTTCTTAAAGACGCTTATGGGACAGGGGAGCGGCAGCCATCCCTGATCATATGCCCGGCATCCCTGGTGTATAACTGGGAGCATGAAATCGGCAGATTCGCACCGGACCTGCGGGTGCTTTCCATTGTTGGGAACGGACCGGAGAGGGAAGCAAGGCTTGAGTCGGTCCGGGAGCAGTTATCAGGAGGAACAGGGGACGGCTGCCAGGTTCTGGTCACTTCCTATGACCTGCTTAAACGCGACATCCGGTTCTATGAGGACATCCATTTCCGCTATCAGGTCATTGACGAGGCGCAGTACATCAAGAATGCGGCCACCCAAAGCGCTAAAGCAGTCAAGGCCATTGATGTCAGGACCCGTTTTGCACTGACAGGGACACCGGTGGAGAACCGGCTCAGTGAAATCTGGAGCATATTTGATTACCTGATGCCGGGATTCCTGTTCGCTAGCCAGTACTTTAAAAAGGAATTTGAGAATCCCATTGTCAGGGACGGGGATGAGGATGCCCTCATAAGGCTGAGGCGCATCATCGGCCCGTTTGTGCTCAGGAGGGTGAAGAAGGATGTGCTGAAGGAGCTTCCTGACAAGCTGGAACAGGTGGTGTATTCAAACTTTGAGGGGGAGCAGAAGAAACTGTATGCAGCCAATGCCGTGAAACTGAAGGAAAAGCTGGAATCAGGGGGATTTGCCGAAACAGGGGACGGCAGGCTTCAGATACTGGCGGAGCTTATGCGTCTGAGGCAGCTTTGCTGCGACCCGCGGCTGTGTTATGAGAATTATAAAAGTGAATCTGCAAAGCTGGAAACCTGTATGGACCTGGTCCGCAGGGGTATCTCAGGAGAGCACAAGATCCTTTTGTTTTCCCAGTTCACATCCATGCTGGAACTGATTGAGAGGAGACTCATAAAGGAAGGCGTGGCCAGCCACAAGCTTACGGGGGCCACGTCCAAGGAAGAGCGGATCCGGATGGTGGGAGAGTTCCAGCGGGATGATGTCCCTGTATTCCTGATCAGCCTGAAGGCAGGGGGAACGGGCCTTAACCTGACCGCGGCTGATATTGTCATCCATTATGACCCATGGTGGAACGTGGCGGCCCAGAACCAGGCCACGGACAGGACCCACCGGATTGGCCAGGAAAAACAGGTTACGGTCTATAAACTCATTACACGAAATACCATAGAAGAGAATATCTTAAAGCTTCAGGAGTCCAAACAATATCTGGCGGACCAGATCGTGACCGAAGGCACGGTCAGTTTTGGCAGCCTGACAAAGGAAGATATCCTGAACATAGTAACCCAGGAGGTAGAGGAATGAAAGTATTGATGTTAAACGGAAGCCCTCATGAAAAGGGATGTACCTACACAGCGCTCATGGAGGTGGCGGGAGAACTTGAGAAAGCCGGAATCCAGACGGAAATCATGCATGTCGGCGGAGATCTGGTTCACGGCTGCATGGGCTGCGGCGCCTGCTCCAAGCTGGGAAGATGCATTTATAGCCAAGACAAGGTCAATGAGGCAGTGGAAAAGATGAAGGAATCCCAGGGACTCATTGTTGGCTCCCCGGTGCACTATGCGTCTGCGGGAGGCGCCGTCACCTCCTTCCTGGACCGGTTCTTCTATTCAGGCGGCGCATATGCCGCCCATAAGCCGGCAGCAGCAGTTGCATCCGCCCGCCGGGCAGGCACCACGGCCACCCTGGACCAGTTGAATAAGTATTTCATGATTTCACAGATGCCTGTGGTGTCTTCCCAGTACTGGAACATGGTACACGGAGGATGTCCGGAAGATGTGAAAAAGGATGAGGAAGGCCTTCAGATCATGCGGGTACTGGGCCGCAACATGGCGTGGCTGCTACAATCCATTGAGGCAGGGAAGGCATCGGGAATCGCTGTGCCGGATATGGAAAAGGAAAAGAAGAGGACGAATTTCATACGGTAGCTGATAGTGGATTTTTATGGCAGGGGCCGCGACCATGGGGGTGCGGTCCCTGTCTTTTCCTTTCCTTCAGGGAAAGGCGGGGATTCCCCAAGGATACCCTTGATTTTTTTTCCTAACTGCGTTATACTATGCTAATGGTTAATTAGCTAACTATCAATTAACTAATCATCTATCAGCTGCCCAACGACCCGCTGCCCAATGACCAGGTACCCAATGACTAGCTAATCAACGACCAGCTGCCCATAAACGGACTGATTACAAAAAAGTCCATCATAAAGCAGCCGTCTATTCATAAACAGATACAATGGAAAAGGAGGAATCATCCCATGAAGGAACCAGGATCCAGATGGCCCTTTGACTCACCGGAGCACCGGCTTATTGAGAAGTATATCCGCGTAACACGTTTGCACCGCAGTGTGATTGAGCACCGGCTGGAGGGAACCGGTGTGTACCGCAGCCAGCATCAGATCCTTATGTTCGCATCCCATAACCCGAATGTTTCCCAGAAGGACCTGGCTGAAATGTATGGTGTGTCAGGGGCCACCATGGCTGTCTCACTTAAGAAGCTGGAAAAGGGCGGTTATATTAATCGGCTGGTGGACCAGCATGATAACCGCTGCAACCAGATATGCATCACAGAAAAGGGCAGGAAAGTGGTGGAGGAGAGCGTTTTGATATTCCAACGTTTGGAACGCTGTATGTTTGAAGGGTTTTCAGAACATGATATGGATGTATTGGGGAATCTGCTGGACCGGATTTACGGCAATCTGGACCAGGATTTAAAAGACGGTCCCATTGAAACAGAACACGGCCCAATAGAAGCAGGACACAATCCCATTGAAACGGAAAGAGAGGAGAACTAAGTGAAGCGTTATAAAAAATATATGACTCCCTATCTAAGCGCATTCATCATAGGCCCCTTGCTGATGCTCACAGAGGTATTTGGCGAGATCATGCTGCCAAAGCTCATGTCCCTTATCATTAACAACGGGGTTGCGGAGCGGGATATCCATTATATCATGACCATTGGGGCCATCATGGCGCTCACCACATCCGTGATGGCTGTGGGGGGAATCGGCGGCGCTTATTTCTCGGCCAAGGCATCCATCTGCTTTACCAGCGATTTAAGGGAGGACCTGTTTGCCAAGGTACAGGAGTTTTCCTTTAAAAATATTGATACCTATTCCACCGGCTCCCTTGTCACCAGGCTGACCAATGACATCCAGCAGATCCAGAATGTAATCATGATGGGGCTGCGCCTGATGCTCCGGGCCCCGGGCATGTTTGTGGGCGCCCTTATCATGGCATTCATCATGAACGCCAGGCTGGCCGTTGTCATACTGGTGGTCATCCCGCTTTTGAGCCTGGCCATTGCCCTTATACTGCGGACCGCATTTCCCAGGTTTACCAGGATGCAGGAAAAGCTGGACCGCCTCAATTCCGGAATCCAGGAGGCGCTGACCAATGTGCGTGTGATTAAGTCTTTTGTCCGGGAGGATTTTGAGGAGGATAGATTCAGGGAAATGAACCAGGACTTAAAGGAATCCAGCCTGAACGCCATGAAGATTGTCATAGCAACCATGCCCGTGATGATGCTGGCCATGAACATCACCACCCTGGCTGTGGTGTGGTATGGGGGAAATATCATCATTGCAGGGGACATGCCTGTGGGAAACCTGACTGCATTTACCACCTATATCGTGCAGATCCTCATGTCGCTGATGATGCTCTCCATGGTATTCCTCCAGAGTTCCAGGGCCATGGCAAGCTTAAAGCGTGTAAATGAGGTCATGGACACCCGGATTGACTTAAAGGACGACCACGCATCCCATAAGGAACTACAGGTGACAGAGGGCAGGGTGGAATTCAGGCATGTGGATTTCAGCTATACGGGCAGTGAGGATGAACTGGTCCTGGAGGACATATCCTTTACAGCAAGACCGGGACAGACCGTGGGCATCATCGGTTCCACGGGCAGCGGCAAGACCTCCCTGGTACAGATGATCCCAAGGCTGTATGACGTGACAAAGGGCCAGGTCCTGGTGGACGGGGTGGATGTAAGGGAATATTCCCTGAGGAACCTGCGCCAGGGCGTGGGCATGGTCCTGCAGAAGAACGTCCTGTTTTCCGGGACCATAGAAGAAAACCTGCGCTGGGGCAAGGAGGACGCCACGGAGGAAGAGATACGGGAAATGGCGGCAAGCGCCCAGGCAGACGGGTTTGTCACCTCCTTCACCAATGGATATGATACGGATATGGGACAGGGAGGCGTGAATGTATCAGGAGGTCAGAAGCAGAGGCTCTGTATTGCAAGGGCTTTGCTGAAACGTCCAAGAATCCTCATACTGGACGACAGCACCAGCGCCGTGGACACTGCCACCGAGGCAAAAATCAGGGAATGTTTCCGTACCACGTTAAAGGATACCACCAAAATCATCATTGCCCAGAGAATTGGCTCAGTGGAAGAGGCAGACCTGATATTGGTACTGGACGATGGACGGATAATCGGCCAGGGCACCCATGAGGAGCTGCTCAAGGGCTGCGGGGCATACCAGGAAATCTATTACTCCCAGAGGGACCGTGAAAAAGAGGAGGTGGGCGCTTCATGAGCGGACAGGATGAAAGAGAACAGCATACAATAGAAAGTCTGAAACGCCGCTATGGGCGCACACCGGCCTCCGCGCCAAAGAGAGGCCCCATGGGAGGCCGCCACGGGGCTGCCAGGATGGCTTCTCCGGGCGGGAGGATGCCACGGGGGAGCAGACAGACCATAGTCCGCCTGATGCATTATCTGAACGAGGATAAACCAAGGATGATTCTTGCTTTTTTCTGCGTTATCGTGAACACGGCGGCAACCCTGGCAGGCTCCTACATGCTGCGGCCCATCATTAATACCTTCATTGCCCCACCTGACGGAAGGCCTGGCAATCCGGAAGGGCTTTTTGAAGCGCTGACAGCCCTGGCCGTAATCTTTGTGGCAGGCGTCATCGCAAACTACGCCCAGGCCAGGATCATGCTGACCGTTGCGCAGAATGCACTTCAGAAAATACGCAATGATTTGTTCGGGAAAATGCAGAAGCTGCCGGTCCGTTTCTATGATACCAATTCAAGCGGGGACCTGATGAGCCGATTTACCAATGACGTGGACACCATCGGGCAGATGCTAAGCAGCACCCTGGTGCAGCTGTTTTCCGGCGCCTTAAGTATTGTGGGTACCCTGGCCCTGATGCTTTATACCAATGTGATACTGACCCTGGTTACCGTAATCCTCATACCGCTCATGATGAAGGCCGGCGGCGCTGTGGCCGGACGGAGCCAGAAGTATTTCACGGCCCAGCAGACATCCCTTGGGGCTGTGAACGGTTATATAGAAGAAACCGTGACCGGACAGAAGGTGGTTAAGGTGTTCTGCCATGAGGACACGGCAAAGGAGGAATTTAGGATCCTCAACCGGGATTTGAGGAACAACCAGATACGGGCCCAGTTTTTTGGCGGCATCATGGGTCCGGTCATGGGCAGTTTAAGCCAGATCAATTATTCACTGACAGCCTGTATCGGCGGGCTGCTGTGTGTGCTCAGGGGATTTGACGTGGGAGGGCTTACGGTGTTCCTCAATTTTTCCAGACAGTTTTCCCGCCCCATAAACGAGATTTCCATGCAGGTGAGCAATGTGTTCTCGGCGCTGGCAGGGGCCCAGCGGGTGTTCGCGGTCATGGACCAGGAGCCGGAGCCGGCCGACCATGAGGACGCAGTGGTCCCTGATCCCATGAAAGGCCATGTGGTCCTTGACCATGTGTACTTTGGATATGAGCCGGATAAGGTAATCCTTAAGGATATTAACCTTTACGCCAGGCCGGGGCAGAAAATCGCTTTTGTGGGTTCCACCGGGGCCGGCAAAACCACCATCACCAACCTGCTGAACCGTTTTTATGATATACGGTCCGGCGCCATCACCATTGACGGGGTGGATATACGGCACATGAAAAGGGATGGGCTGCGAAGGAACATTGCCATGGTGCTTCAGGACACCCATCTGTTTACAGGCACCGTCATGGAGAATATACGTTACGGCAGGCTTGACGCCACGGACGAAGAGGTAATCCAGGCAGCCAGGACCGCGTTTGCCCACTCCTTCATCATGCGTCTTCCCCAGGGATACCATACCATGCTGGAAGGGGACGGGGCCAATTTAAGCCAGGGCCAGAGGCAGCTTCTTAATATTGCCAGGGCAGCCATTTCCAAGGCCCCGGTGCTCATACTGGACGAGGCCACCAGTTCCGTGGATACCAGGACGGAAAAGCATATTGAGCGCGGCATGGACCGGCTCATGGCTGACCGCACCACCTTTGTCATTGCCCACCGCCTGTCAACGGTACGCGGGGCCGATGCCATCATGGTCCTGGAACAGGGGGAAATCATTGAGCGGGGAAGCCATGATGAACTTCTGGCCATGAGGGGGCGGTACTATGAATTGTACACGGGCATGAAAGAACTGGATTAATTGCCATGAAATTAACATATAAATTAAAAAAATAACGATTAAATTCTGTATTGTATACAATGTATATTTATGCTATACTAAGTTGGTGAATTCGGGAAGGGACCAGGCAGCTCTTCCCGTATTCCGGCGTTTACCGGCGGCATTGCCGCCAAAGGAATATTATGAAAGAAAGAGGGAGAGAATCCATGGGTTTGGCGACTTTTATAGGCGGCATCCATCCGTATGAGGGAAAAGAGCTGTCAGAAAACAAACCGGTACAGGTTCTGATGCCAAAGGGCGATCTGGTGTATCCTATGTCACAGCATATCGGTGCACCTGCAAAACCGCTGGTGGCAAAAGGGGACCATATACTGGCTGGCCAGAAGATTGGAGAAGCAGGCGGTTTCATATCAGCCAATGTCATTGCTTCCGTATCAGGAACAGTGAAAGCCATTGAGCCGAGACGTATGGCAAACGGGGCAATGGTACCCTCCATTATCGTGGAAAATGATGGGGAATATAAGACAATTGAAGGAGTGGGGGAGGACAGGGATCCCTCCGGGCTTTCCAAGGAAGAAATCCGTAGTATTGTAAAAGAAGCAGGTATTGTAGGTCTGGGCGGTGCAGGTTTCCCGACGCATGTCAAGCTGACCCCCAAGGACGAGAATGCCATTGAGTACATACTGGTAAACGGCGCTGAGTGTGAACCGTACCTTACCAGCGATTACCGCATGATGCTGGAAGAGCCCGAGAAGATTGTGGGCGGCTTAAAGGTAATCCTGCAGCTGTTTGATAACGCAAAGGGCGTGATTGGCATTGAGAACAACAAGCCCGAGGCCATTAAGATTTTAACGGAACTTGTTAAGGACGAACCGCGTATCACTGTTTGCCCCCTTCTCACAAAGTATCCTCAGGGCGGCGAGCGTTCCCTGATTTATGCTGTCACGGGCAGGAAGGTCAACTCCTCCATGCTTCCGGCTGATGCAGGATGTATTGTGGATAACATTGATACCGTGATTGCCATCTACATGGCAGTGTGCAAAAGAACCCCTCTGATGCGCAAGATCATTACCGTTACCGGCGATGCGGTGGCAGACCCCAGGAACTTTAATGTAAAACTGGGAACCAACTACCAGGAACTGCTGGAAGCTGCCGGCGGTTTTAAGACAGAGCCGGAGAAAATCATATCCGGAGGCCCCATGATGGGACAGGCGCTGTTTGGCCTTGATATACCGGTAAGCAAGACTTCATCCGCACTGACCTGCTTCACAAAGGACCAGGTAGCTGAGATGGAGCCTTCTGCGTGCATACGCTGCGGCAAGTGTGTCAGCGTATGTCCAAGCCACATCATTCCCGTGATGATGATGCAGGCAGCCCTGAGGGATGACTGTGACACCTTTGAGAAATTAAACGGTATGGAGTGTATGGAATGCGGAAGCTGCACCTATGTATGTCCGGCTAAGCGTCCGCTCACACAGGCATTTAAGGAAATGCGCAAGACGGTTGCGGCTAACCGCAGGAAGAAAGGGTAGGAGGGGACTTAAGAAATGAGTAAATTATTAAATGTATCGTCATCCCCGCATGTGAGAAGCCATGAGACCACCCACAGCATCATGCTGGATGTGGCCATTGCCATGTTGCCTGCATCTGCGTTCGGCGTATATCATTTCGGCTTACATGCATTATTAGTATTGATTGTCACGGTTGCGGCCTGTATGCTCAGCGAATACCTGTATGAAAAGCTGATGAAGAAGCCAAATACCTTATATGACTGCAGCGCCCTGGTTACAGGTATGATCCTGGCGCTGAACATGCCTCCGGAAATCCCGGTATGGATACCGGCCCTGGGCGGCGTATTTGCCATCATCGTGGTTAAGCAGCTCTACGGCGGCCTGGGACAGAACTTCATGAACCCGGCCCTGGCAGCAAGATGTTTCCTTCTGATTTCCTTTGCAGGCAAGATGACCAACTTCAGCTACAGCGGCTTTGACGGCATCTCCGGGGCAACGCCCCTGGCCGTGCTTAAGAGCGGCGGGACAGTGGATATCCCTGCCATGTTCGTGGGCAACATCCCGGGAACCATCGGTGAGGTATCGGTCATCGCCCTGCTGGCAGGCGCTGCCTATCTTCTGGTTAAGAAGGTAATCTCCATCCGTATCCCGGCAGCATACATATTGACGGTTGTTGTATTTGCAGCCCTTTTTGGGGGACATGGATTGGATGTGAATTATATCCTGGCCCATCTGTGCGGCGGCGGACTTATCTTTGGCGCGTTCTTTATGGCTACCGACTATGTGACCAGCCCGATTACGCCAAAGGGGCAGATTGCATTCGGTATCCTTTTAGGCGTGCTCACCGGACTGTTCCGTATTTTCGGCGGTTCTGCGGAAGGCGTTTCCTATGCAATCATCATCAGCAACATCCTTGTGCCGCTGATTGAAAAAATCACCCTTCCCAAGGCATTTGGAAAGGAGGGCAGGTAATTATGAGTAAAGCAGGATTTATGAAAGACGCAGCCATCCTTTTTGGCATCACATTGGTTTCCGGCTGTCTTCTCGGCGGCGTATACCAGGTGACAAAGGAACCCATTGCCCAGGCCACCATCGCGGCCAACAACAAGGCATACAAGGCCGTGTTTAACGAAGCAGAGACCTTTGAATCCGATGAGACCCTGACCGCTGCCATCGAGGGCTGCAACGCAGACCTGGCAGGCATGGATTTCGGCGGGGTGGAAGTGGAGAACGTGTTAAAGGCAGTAGACGCATCCGGCAATGAACTGGGATTTGTGATTACATCCCTTTCCAATGACAGCTACGGCGGGGTGGTGAAGCTGTCCGTCGGCCTTAAGGAAGACGGTACCATCACAGGAATCGAGTTCCTGGAAATCAACGACACCCCAGGCCTTGGCCTTAAGGCCAAGGAACCCGCATTCAAGGATCAGTTTACAGGCAAGAATGCACAATCCTTAAGTGTCACGAAGTCAGGTAATGCAGATGACACCCAGATTAATGCAATCAGCGGCGCCACCATTACCAGCAGTGCAACAACCAACGCAGTCAATGCAGCCTTATATTATCTGCATAACTGTGTCAATGAATAGGAGGTGGGATGATGAATAACTGTTCAGAACGTTTATATAACGGTATTGTGAAAGAAAACCCTACCTTCGTCCTGATGCTTGGTATGTGTCCGACCCTGGCCGTGACCACATCAGCTGTCAACGGTCTTGGTATGGGACTTTCCACCACCGTGGTTTTACTTTTTTCCAATATGATAATTTCAGCCCTTCGCAAGATCATACCGGACCGTGTGCGTATCCCGGCCTATATCGTTATCGTGGCTTCCCTGGTTACCATCGTACAGCTGCTGCTTCAGGCCTATGTGCCAAGCCTTTACGCTGCGCTTGGTATCTATATCCCGCTGATCGTGGTTAACTGTATCATCCTTGGCCGCGCAGAGTCCTATGCGTCCAAGAACGGACCGGTGGTATCCACATTTGACGGTATCGGCATGGGCCTTGGTTTTACCATCGCCCTTACCTGCATCGGCGTTGTCCGTGAAATCCTGGGCTCCGGCGCTGTATTCGGCAACGTGGTCATCCCTGAGGACTACCACATCGCAATCTTTGTGCTGGCTCCCGGCGCATTCTTTGTGCTGGCAATCCTCACGGCCCTTCAGAACAAGTTCAAGGCGCCGTCTGCAACCAATGGTTCCGTGCCACAGTCCAAGCTGGCCTGCGGCGGCAATTGTATGGAGTGCTCCGGTTCCTCCTGCATGTCCAACCATGAAGTCCTGGAGACCAGGAAGCGTCAGGCAGAGGAGAAGGCACTGGCAGCCAAGAAGGCAGCCGTGGCAAAGAAGGAAGCAGAGCTTAAGTCAGCTACTTCCAAGAAAGAAAATTAGGAGGGTGGATAGATGAAAGAATTATTATTAATTGCCATTGGTTCCGCTCTGGTTAATAACGTTGTTTTGAGCCAGTTCTTAGGACTTTGTCCATTCCTCGGTGTTTCAAAGAAGGTGGAGACCTCAGCCGGCATGGGTGCGGCGGTTATATTCGTCATTACCATTGCATCTGCTGTGACCAGCCTGGTTTACACCGGCATCCTTGTGAACCTGCACCTGGAATATCTGCAGACCATTGTGTTCATCCTGGTCATTGCGGCCCTGGTCCAGTTCGTGGAAATGTTCCTTAAGAAATCCATGCCGTCACTGTACGAGGCCCTGGGCGTGTACCTGCCTCTGATTACCACCAACTGTGCGGTTTTAGGCGTGGCTCTTACCAATGTGCAGAAGTCTTATAACTTCGTACAGAGCGTTGTAAACGGTATCGGCATCTCCGTTGGTTTTACCATTGCTATTGTCATGTTAGCTGGTGTCCGCGAGAAGATTGAGCATAATGACGTACCATATTCCTTCCAGGGGTCACCCATTGTTCTGATTACCTCAGGTCTTATGGCAATCGCATTTTTCGGATTTTCCGGATTAATTTAGAAGGAGGAGAAGGAAAATGGTAACAGGTATTATTATAGCGGCAGCAGTGGTAGGTATCCTCGGTATCCTGATCGGTATCTTCCTGGGCATTGCCAGCGAGAAGTTCAAAGTAGAAGTAGATGAAAAAGAAATCCTGGTCCGCAATGAGCTGCCCGGCAACAACTGCGGCGGCTGCGGTTACGCGGGATGTGACGCACTGGCAAAGGCCATTGCGGCCGGTCAGGCAGAGGTAGGCGCATGTCCGGTGGGCGGCGCATCCACAGCAGAGAAAATCGGGGCCATCATGGGCGTTGCCGGCGGGACTGCTGAGAAGAAGGTTGCGTTTGTCAAATGTAAGGGCACATGTGACAAGACAAAAGTGCAGTACAACTACTATGGAGTGGACGACTGCAAGAAGGTATCGGTGGTGCCCGGCGCAGGTGAGAAGGCATGTACCTATGGATGCATGGGTTACGGCTCCTGTGTAAAGGCATGTGCCTTTGACGCCATCCATGTGGTGGACGGCGTGGCAGTGGTTGACAAGGAGAAATGCGTTGCCTGCGGCAAGTGCGTGTCCTCCTGTCCCAACCACCTGATTGAACTGGTTCCCTACAAGGCGGAGCACCTGGTACAGTGCAGTTCCCATGACAAGGGCAAGGATGTGAAGTCCGTATGTGAGTCCGGCTGTATCGGCTGTACCCTGTGTACAAAACAGTGTGAGTTTGACGCCATCCATATGGAGGATAACCTGGCTGTGATTGATTATGAGAAATGTACCAACTGCGGGAAGTGCGCAGAGAAGTGTCCGGTTAAGGTGATTCAGTAATTGTTTATCAAGGATGAATATGCAATGTAGAATGGAAGGAGAGGCTGAAGGGTCTCTTCTTCTTTTTTTGTTGCCAGTATACCTGAAAGCCCCAAATAGTGTATAATAGACTGTAATAGTTAAAAATTTACATATTCTGCGGAATCTGTAATGAATATTGTAAAATGCTGTAGGTGATTTGAAAAATGCATACCAGGAGGATATGGGCATGATTGAAAGGATGACTGAAAAGACACGGGCAAATCTGTCAAAGGAAGGCAGCGTTCTCAAAAAAATCAGGATTTATGGTGGGATTCCCATGGCAATCATGGCAGGAGGTGTGGCCATGTTGGTCTGTATGGTTTTTTTATGCGGCCTGCTTATTATTATGGGTGCGCCGGAGGCAGGATATGCTTTTGGAATATTGCTAGGCATACCTGGATTGCTTATGATCCTGGGAGGAGCAGCCGCAAAAAATAAACAAAAGAAAGGATATCTTGACTATTATAAAAAAACCACAGGCTTTGGTGTGGAAGAGATTAAAACCGTTGACAGCGAACTCATGGGGCCGGATGCAATTATAATAAGCGGCCCTTTGTTGAATAAGGGTACAAAAGGCCTGTCCATGGCCTGCTTTATAACAGAGCACTACTTTGTAGTACCTTTGGCGGCAGGAACAAGCTATGTGCGGAGGATACAGGATTTGGTTGCGGTATTTTATTCCGATGAAATACCGGGAATTAACGGCTACAAACATGGAATGGGATTCATCTCACGGAGAGATGATGCACCGGGCTGCCACGCCGTATTAACCAAAGAACCGTACATGGAGGCTGTCCAGATACTTTCTCAACGAAACCCCAGAATGATTACGGACCAGAAGTTCCTGTATGAGGGTAAGATATATGACCTGTGGAAGAACAGCCGGGATGTTATCCAGCTGTTTGAGCAGCAGATGTCCAACGAAACAAGGTCATGAAAATCAATGGACGGTATGTGGAAGGGAAGGGCCAACACGGACATACAGGGGAAAATGTGATTTGGGGAAATTTGGGGCTGTGCGCAGGGGCGGGGGGATATGTCAAAATAAGGATAGAAATAAATTTAAAAATATTATATAATAGATATTGAAAAAATGCATAAAAAATGTTATCATGTAGACAACTGATATATCTGTTGTTTTTCCTTTATATGGACAGGAAGGAATATCCTGTGTGCGGGATGCCTGGAAGGAACAGGTACATCAGATTGAGGGAAATGGAGAATGATTTTGGGAAAGACAGACAGCGCATACGATTATATAAAAGAAAAAATAATAAGCGGTGAATATCCGCCCATGAGTGATTTATCGGAAGATAAGCTTCAAAAGGAGCTGAATATCAGCAGGACGCCTGTAAGGGAAGCAATCCTGCGTCTGGAAAAGGAGGACTTTGTATACGTCTACCCCAGAAAAGGGACAATCATAACAGATGTCACCCAGGATCTGATTGAGGATATCTATCAGGTCCGACGCCTGATTGAGCCTGAGATGGTTGTCAGTTCCATGCATCAGATTGACAAGGACTGGCTGAGGGATATGCGCCGCCGTTTCCTGGAGCCGGACCCGGCCCTTGAGGGTGAGCAGCTGAGGAGATACTACATAAGCCTGGATACGGAACTGCACAGCTACATCATGGCAGGATGTCCCAACCGTTACATGCGCAGGATGATGCGGAACATATATGACCAGAATCAGCGTCTGAGGATTGCCTGTTCCCGCGCAGATGACGCAGATGACGGGACCACAGAAGAGCATGTGGCGATTTTGGATGCGCTTTTAGAAGGGGATAAGGAGGAATTAGAGAGAACCCTCGCCCTGCACCTGGAGCAGTCCAAAGAGAGGACCATACGCAGTTTCCGTTAGGATGGGCACAATACAATTGAATCCGGAAGAGAAGGCCATATCGCCTGTATATTAGATAAGAAACGTATTCAGGTGATATGGTAAATCTTTACCACTCTAGATATATCAGTTGAATATTATATAAATATAATATAAATATATCAAACACAAGGAGGAGCTATGAACACAAAAATCAAAAAGGCGAGGTTTTACAGGGCAGTATCCAGGATTACGAAACCCATTGCCGATTCCACCCACACAATCAGTAAGATTGCTTTTTATGTGACGGAGGTGGAAACCGCTGACGGCGTCAGGGGGCAGGGGTATCTTCTTTCATTCCATTACTCCCCGAATGCCATTGAGGGAGCCTTAATGGACTGCTGCAATTTCATTCTTGACAAGGAATACAATGTTTATCAGACAGTCCTGGCCAAAAAGGAATGGGATATGGAGGCGGAGTATTTTGGCAATACCGGGCTTAATACCTGTGCCGTTGCAGCCTTTAACGTGGCCATGTGGGATGCATGGGGACACTGCAACGGTCAGCCTGTGCACAAGCTATTGGGCTGCAACCAGGACCGGATTCCGGTATACGGAAGCGGCGGATGGATCAGTTACACGGATGAAGAACTGCTGGAGGAGGTGCTGGATTACAAGAGCAGGGGATTCACCGCGGTTAAGATCAAGGTGGGCCATCCGGATGGGATTGAGCGGGACCTGCACCGTCTGGGCATCTGCCGTGAAAAGCTTGGAAGCGGCGTGAAGATCATGATGGACGCCAATCAGGGCATGGATGTGGTGGACGCCCTTAAACTGTCGGAGCAGGCAAAGGAAATCGGGCTCCAGTGGTTTGAGGAGCCTGTGCCCCATACGGATTTTGCAGGATATGGACTGCTCAGGCAGAAATGCGGCATTGCCCTGGCCATGGGGGAGAGGGAATATGACTGTGAGGCCTTAAAGAACCTGATTGCAAGAAACGCCCTGGATTTATGGCAGCCTGACCTGATCCGCTTAGGCGGGGTGGAGGAGTGGCGCAATTCCGCTGCGCTGGCCAGCGCTTACCAGCTTCCGGTGCTTCCCCACTATTATAAAGATTACGATGTCCCGCTGCTGTGCACCATCAAAAGGCCATACGGAGCAGAATCCTTTGACTGGATTGACGGGATCATTGACAACACCATGAGGATTGAGGACGGATACGCCTACCCAAGGGAGGGCGCGGGCTGGGGATTCCGGTTTAAAGAAGAAGCACTTGAGGAGGTCAGGTAAATGAAAGCAGTATATGTATCAGAGCCAGGTAAACTGGAAGTAATTGAAAAGGAAATACCACAGCTTAAAACCAGTACCCAGGTACTGGTAAAGATAACAGCAGCCGGCATCTGCGGAAGCGATATACATATTTTCCACGGAACCCACGCCTACGCCACCTATCCCCGCATCATCGGCCATGAGGGATGCGGCGTTGTAGAAAGAATTGGGAATCAGGTTACGGGATTAAAAGCCGGGGACCCGGTCATCATTGAGCCGATCCATGGCTGCGGCACTTGTTATGCCTGCCGCAACGGACGCTATAACTGCTGTCCGGATATCGTTGTGGCCGGGGTCCATGCAGATGGGGTGATGGAAGAATACATGGTGGTTGAAAGCAGCCAGCTTTATAAATACGACCCGGTACTTACGCCTGTCCAGGCAGCCACGGCAGAACCCTATACCATAGGGGCCCAGGCCAATGCCCAGGCCCGTACCATGCCGGGGGACCTGGTACTGATCCATGGGGCGGGCCCCATTGGGATGATCATCTGCGACATGGCCGAAGCCCTTGGCGCCACGGTGATTGTCAGCGAGGTCAACGAGGCAAGGCTTGAAATCGCTAAGAGCTTTGGGGCAAAATATACCATCAACCCACAAAAAAGGGATTTGAGGGAAGCGGTTATGGATATCACGGATGGAAAAGGAGTGAATGTGGTATTTGAGACAAGCGGCGTACCGGCCCTGACCAGTCTATCCGTTGAACTTTTAAGCCCCCACGGACGCCTGGTCCCCCTGACCTTTGCGCCTGAGCCGGTGCCCATTAATTTCCGCCTGGTAAATAAGAACGAGCTGGTCATTGCGGGAACACGCAACCAGAACCGCAAGTTTAAAGAGGTGGTGGAAAGCCTGCCGGGGCGCAGGGACAGGATTGCTTGCCTGGTTACCCATGTATTTCCGGTGGAAGAGGCTAAAAAGGCATTTGAAACGGCCATGGATAAAAACAGCGGGGCCTGCAAGGTAATAATCACATTTTAGGAGGAAACGAAATGACTTCACAGGAATATGTTGCTGGTTTATTTGACCTGACAGGCCATGTGGGCATCATCACCGGGGCCAGCCGCGGACTGGGGCTGGGCCAGGCAAAGGTACTGACGGACGCAGGGGCAAAGGTATATAATTTTGACATTGCGCCCCATTCCGATGAGGAGACAATCCGGGAAGGCAGCCTGATTGATGTAATTTGTGATGTGACGGATTATGAAAAAGTAAAAAAGGAAGTAGAGGCCATTGCCGGACAGGAAGGCCATCTGGATTTCCTGATTAACAATGCCGGGATTACCTATAAGTCCAGGGCAGAGGAGTTCCCGGAGGACCGGCTGGATAAGATCCTTTTAATCAACCTGAAGACCCCTCTCATGATGGCCAGAATCTGTTATCCGTATCTGAAGGAATCAGATTACATCGGACGTGTGGTTTCCATTTCGTCCATGGCTGCGTACATGGGTTTCACAGGAGTGCTTCCCTATGACATGACTAAGTCAGGCATCCTTGGGCTGACCAGGGGCCTGGCCGAGGAATGGAAAAACGACAATATCCTGGTTAACAGCGTGGCGCCCGGATGGTTCCTGACAAAGCTCAACGAGGGCATGTTTGAGCAGAACCCGGACCGCAGGGCGGCGGCCCTCAGTAAACCCATGCTTCCAAGGTTTGGGAAACCGGTGGAAATCGGATATATGATGCTGTTCCTTCTGTCCGGCGCATCCACCTATCTTACGGGACATGATTTTGCCGTGGACGGCGGCGCCACGTCCCATGGTTTTTAAGCAGGAGGAGGCACGGGATGAAGACTTCCATAACAGCGGTTGAGAAGGCCGGATGGAGCACGCCCCTGGTAATCCGGGGCAATCTGGAGCAGGGCATTGCCCGGGCCGCACAGTGGGGATATGATGGGATTGAGCTGCACCTGACGGATTCCAATGCCGTGGATAAAAAGGCGGTCATATCCGCCCTGAGGGCCAACAACATTTCACTCACATCCATAGGGACAGGACCTTCCTACAGCCAGCAGGGGATATTCCTGACCAGCCCTGTTCCTGAAACACGCAGGGAGGCCATCCGGCGCATGATGGGCCATATCCGGTTTGGGGCTGATACGGGCGCCGTGGTCATCATAGGCCTGATGAAGGGACAGAAAAGGGATTGCACGGATGCCGGGCTTTATATGGAATATTTTTATGATGGGATGGAAACCTGCATCCGGGAGGCAAAACGGCTGGGGGTCAGGCTGGTCTTTGAGGTCATTGACCGTTTTGAAAGCGACTGGCTCAATACGGTAGATGAGGGCCTTGAACTGCTTAAGGCCCTGGGCTCAGACAGCCTGCTGCTGCACCTGGATACGTTCCACATGAACATAGAGGAGCCTGACTGTGCAGAAAGCATCCAAAAGGCAGGGGATAAGGTGGGCCATATCCATGTGGCGGACAGCGACAGGTGGTATCCTGGCCACGCCCATTATGATTTTGAATCCACGTTTAAGGCCCTTAGGGATATAGGATACATGGGGGCGGTGGCCCTGGAGTCCTTTCAGTACCCGGACATGGAAACAGCTGCCAGGCGTTCCCTGGAGTTCATTCAGCCTTTTTGCCGAAAATAGGAAAAATGACTTAAAAAGGGACTGTATCACATCTATATTTCGTGAAAAGATTCACAATTCCATTCCGGGGAGACAAATAAATTAAAAAGTTAGATAAAAACTATTGATTTTCTTGTGATATATATGTATAATATCACATATAAAAAGTGTGATATATCAATAATATTTAAGTTCAATATCACTCAGAAAACAAAGAGAAGGAGAGTAAATATGAAAAAGGTATTGGGACTTTCAATGGCACTTATCTCAGCAGTTTCACTGACAGCATGCGGCGGGGGTACCGCACCTACAACAGCTGCAGCCACCACGGGGGCGGCCACAGGAGCCGCGTCATCAGAAGCACAGGAACAGGGCCAGGACGGGGGCGCGGCAGCATCCGGCAATTGGGACAACTACGAACTGAAGCTGGCCACCAACCTGGCCGAGGACCATGTGGCCTGCCAGGGATATTACGCTTTTGCCGAGGCAGTGGAAAAGGCGACGGACGGACATGTGAAGGTAACGGTTTATTCAGGCGAGCAGCTGGGGAAGGAAAGCGACGTGACTTCCTCCATATCCATGGGAGCGGGCACCTGCGATTTCACCATGTGCGGTCCCTCCGAGCTGTCTAAATACGACCCCACATTTTCACTGTTTGACGCCCCCTATGTATTCAATGACGGGGAGGCCATGACTGCCTTTGCCAACAGCGATGAAGTGCAGAAGCTGTATGACGGCCTGGCGGCCTCCAGCAACCTGAGGGTGCTTGGCATGTACTATTACGGTTCCAGGGAAGTGACGGTTAAGGGATTCCCGGCCACGGAGCCGTCCGGCTTAAAGGGCTGCAAGCTCCGCGTTCCGGATTCAGAGATGGCCATGGCCTATGGCGCTGCCTTAGGGGCAACCCCCACCGTGATGTCCCTGGGAGAGGTGTACATGGGAATCCAGCAGGGCGTTGTGGACGGGCAGGAGAATCCCCTTCCCACCATTGATGCCAATGCGTTCTATGAGGTATGCGATAACCTGCTGATGACCGACCATGTGATTGCGGCCGTTACATATACCATGGATGAAAGCGTATGGCAGAGCATGCCGGCCGACCTGCAGGAAATCGTACGCAGCTGTGTGTATGAGAGCTGTGAATCCATTACCCAGGCAATCCAGGACCAGGAAGCCGGTCTGGTGGACACCATGAAGGAAAAGGGCATGAACGTGATTGAGGTTAACAAAGACGCCTTCAAGGAAAACGTCCAGGGCATCTACGAAAAGTATGCTGATACCTGGGGCGACTGGCTGTCAATCGCGCAATCCTATAACAAGTAAAATCAATTAAATGATGGCAGATTCCCCCGGTTATTGTAACGGATACGATAATTGGGGGAATTACATATCGGGAAAATGTGTCAGGAGGATGTTAGGTGAAAGCAACAATGAACCGTATTAATCGGATTTACGACAAATTCAACAAGCTGAATGAATATTTTATAATCGGGCTGATGGCTGCCATGTGTCTGGTGCTGCTGGCCCAGGTCATCTCCAGGTATCTGTTCGGAAAACCGCTGACCTGGTCCGAGGAGCTGGCCAGGTATATGTTTGTGTGGCTGGCCCTGTTAGGCTCTGCATGGTGCGGCAGGGGCCATATCCATGTGCGTATGACAGCCCTGGTAAACCGGTTTCCGGCCCCTGTCATCCATGGACTGCAGGTTATAATCAGTCTGCTGATTTCCCTTACCTGTTTTTATCTGTTTCCGCACGCCTGCGAGATTTTCGTGAAACAGAGCAGACTAAAAGCCGTTACCCTGGGCGTCAGCCTGGGCATTGAGTACATAGCCGCGCCGGTGGGGATCCTGATGATAGCAGTACAGTGGTTTGTGGATTTCCTTTACGCGGCCCTGGACTGGGAAGGCTATCAGGCACGTTATATGAAACAGGAAGGAGAATAGAAGATGGCTGTATTACTGATAAGTTTTTTGCTGCTGATGGGATTGGGATGCCCCATTGCATTCTGCCTTCTGTGCAGCGGGACCCTGTACTTCATATCCAATGACATGGCGCTAATCATGCTGGTGCAGCGTCTGACCGAGGGCGCCAATACATTCACCCTGCTAGCAGTGCCTGGTTTTATCCTGGCCGGGAACCTGATGAACAGCGGGGAGGTGACGGACCGCATCTTTGATTTCTGCGGCAAGCTGGTGGGGCATATAACGGGCGGACTGGCCCATGCCAATATCCTGGCATCCGTGGTATTCGCCGGTATGTCAGGGGCAGCCATTGCGGACGCGGGCGGCCTTGGGGCCATTGAATTAAAGGCCATGCATGATGCGGGATACGACGATGATTTCTCACTTGCCGTCACAGGGGCTTCCTCTCTGGTAGGGCCGATCATCCCGCCCAGTGTGCCGGCCGTTGTATACGGCACCGTTGCGTCGGTTTCCATCGGACGGCTGTTTATAGCGGGAGCTGTCCCGGGAGCCATCATGGCCGCTGCCATGTGTATCATGGTTTATATTATAAGCAGGAAGCGGGGCTATGAAAAAGAAGGATGGTGCGGGCTGCGTGCCCTGTTACACTCCTTCAGAAGGGCGTTTCTATCCCTGCTGACCGTGGTGGTCATCCTGGGCGGGATCCTGGCCGGTATCTTCACACCCACCGAGGCAGCCATGATTGCAACTTTCTACGCGATTTTCCTGGGATTCTTCTACCGTACGCTGACGCCTAAGAAACTGGTGCAGGCCCTTAAGGAGGCAAGCGAGACCACCTGCACGGTCATGATGATTGTGTGCGGGGCAACGATTTTCTGCTGGATCCTTTCCTTTGAACGGTTTCCGCAGTTCGTGGCCAACCTGTTCCTTATGTACTGCAACAACAAATACATAGCGCTGCTGTTAATCAACCTGTTCCTGGTATTTGTGGGCATGTTCATGGATTCCACCCCGTCCATCATCATCCTGACCCCGGTATTCCTGCCGGTTGTCACGGCCATGGGCGTGGACCCGGTCCACTTTGGAATCATCATGATACTGAACCTGATGATAGGGCTTCTGACCCCTCCGGTAGGCATGGTGCTGTATGTCCTGTCCAAGGTGTCCAGTGTCCCCTTTGAGCGTATATGCAAGGCCACGGTGCCATTTATCATCATGTTCTATATCCTGCTGCAGTTCATCACCTATATTCCGCAGATAACGCTTATGCTGCCGACCCTGATGTATGGCGCGGGATGATGCTTGTCATGGGAGGACTGGAAGGATGGAGGACAACAAGCTTTTACAAATCAATCCGGATGACAATGTGGCCATAGCCCTGGCCGGGCTGAAAGGGCCTGGGGTTTACCGGTGCGGCGACAGGATGGTAAGGATTACGGAGGATATAGGACCGGCCCATAAAGTTGCTTTAAGACAGATTGAAAAAGGCGGTCAGGTCATTAAGTACGGTCTGCCCATCGGAAAGGCAGCCAGGGAGATACAGCCTGGGGAACACGTCCATATACATAATGTGGTTACCAACCTGGAGGGCCTGATTGAATATGGGTACAGGCCGCTCCCCGATGTCTGGTCCGCCTTCTGCCCTCAGGAGGAAGCCTGGTTTGACGGTTATCTGAGGAACGACGGAAGGGCCGGTACCAGAAATGAAATCTGGATCATACCCACGGTGGGATGCGTGAACCGCACGGCCCGCATCCTTGCCCAAAAGGCAGAAGAACGGTACGGCGCCATGGTGGACGGAATACAGGCCCTGACACATAATGCGGGCTGCAGCCAGCTGGGCAACGATATGCTGATTACACAGAAGCTGTTAAGGGGACTGATCAACCATCCCAATGCAGGGGCGGTCCTGGTAGTCAGCCTGGGCTGTGAGAATAACTGTCTGGAATACTTTAAACCCGTGCTGGGCGAAGTGGATTCCCGGAGGGTTAAGTTCCTGGTAACCCAGGATTGCAGTGACGAGTATGCCGAGGGCATGAGGTTGTTGGATGAACTGGCCGGATACGCGGCTTTATCCAGACGGCGGAGGTTAAGCGCATCCCTTTTACGGATTGGTTTAAAATGCGGCAGTTCCGATGCATTTTCAGGGGTATCGGCCAATCCTCTCTGCGGGAGGATTACAGACCGTCTGGTACGGTGCGGTGGCGGGGCCATCCTTACGGAGGTATCGGAGATGTTTGGAGCGGAGACCCGCCTGATGGAACGGGCGGTGGACAAAGAAGTTTTTAAGGATGTGGTGGGCCTTATTAATGATTTTAAAGAATATTTCATGCGTTACGGACAGCCCATTGACAGGAACCCATGCCCGGGTAACATACGCAGCGGCATATCCACGGATGAGGATAAGTCCCTGGGCAACATCCAGAAGGGAGGCTCTGCCCCTGTGGTGGATGTGCTGTACTACGGCGGCCAGGCGGACCGGACCGGCCTGAGCCTTCTGACCGGAAGCGGGAATGATGCTGTTTCCGTTACAAACCTTACGGCCAGCGGCGCGAACCTGGTGCTGTTTACCACGGGGAACGGAAATCCCTTTGGCGCGGTGGTGCCGACCATTAAAATATCTTCCAATACCGCCCTTTTCCGGAAAAAGCCGGATTGGATTGATTTCAATGCAGGGCAGGTTTTGGACGGACGCGGATTGGAAGAGACCGCAGAGGAACTGTTTGGCTTTATGCTGGAAGTGGCCAGCGGTAAACGCCGGACAAAAAATGAACAATACGGCTATCAGGAGATATCTATTTTCAGGGATGGGGTAACCCTGTAAAAGCCCTTTGACGAATTGATTGGAGGAATTGATTAATATGAAATTCAGCGCAACCGTTACATTACAATATGATACGATTTTCTCATCTTTTTCCCATGAGGAGTACCTGAAAGGGCTGGATTGGATGCAGCAGAGCTGCCTGGACGGCGCGGAACTGTGTATCAGCAGCTATTCGGATATTGACCTGGGCAGGGTGAAGGCTGAACTGGATGAGAGGGGACTGGGATGTTCCACCATTTCCACGGGCCAGGCCAGGGGGATAGAGGGCCTTTCCCTGATTGGGGTTCCCGCAGATATCACCAAGCGGACCCAGGAGCGGTTCATGCAGCACATTGACGCGGCTAAGGTCCTGGGCAGCAAGGTTACCATTGGGCTGATGCGGGGACTGGGGTCACTGGAAACCATGGACAGGGATCTGGCGGATCTAAGCGAGGCCATGAAGCCGCTTGTCGCATATGCGGACCAGAAGGGGGTCACCCTCTGCCTGGAGGCAATTAACCGATACGAGACAGCCCTCCTCAATTCAGCAGAAGCCACCATGGATTTTATTGTAAATGACCTTGGCAATCCTGGCTGTGTAGGCATTTTATGGGATTTGTTCCACGCCAATATCGAGGACATCGGCTTTAAGCAAAGTATTGATATCATGGGAAGCAGGCTGCAGCATGTGCACCTGGCTGATTCCAACCGGATGTTCCCAGGATATGGGCATACTGATTTCGCAGGCGTGCTGAAGGCGGTTAAGGAGAGCGGTTATTCCCAGTACTGTTCTTTTGAGTGCCTGAACCAGCCTTCTGTGGAAATCATACTAAAGGACACGGCGGCCTGGGTCCGCTCCATGAGGGAGCTGTAAAGGCAGGGAGGATAAGATGGATGTATTGGAACGGATTTTAGGGAAGAAGATAATTGCCATCATACGCGGCTTTAAGCTGGATGAGACATTAAAGACAGCGGATGCAGTGGCGGCAGGCGGCCTGGGTCTTTTAGAGGTTCCCTTTGACCAGCGCCGGCCCCTGGCTTATACCACGGATAAAATAAAGGCATTGGCTGACCGGTACCAGGACGGCCAGGTGCTGGTGGGGGCCGGGACCGTACTCACCGTAGGGCAGGTACGGGCGGCAAGGGAAGCAGGCGCGGCATATATCATCACCCCCACATCCCGGGAGGACGTGATAAAAGAGACAAAGGCCCTGGGGATGACGGCCATGCCGGGAGCCATGACACCCAGTGAAATCGAGCAGTGTTACAGGTGGGGCGCTGATATTGTAAAGGTATTTCCGTCCGATCATCTGGGGGCGGGGTATATCAGGGCGCTGCAGGGACCATTGTCATATATACCCTTGGCCGCGGTGGGAGGCGTGGACCTGGATAATATACTTGACTTTTTTAAGGCCGGCGCCTGCTGTGTGGGGATTGGCGGGAATATAGTGAACCGGAAGATGATAGAAGCCGGGGATTACAGGGGGATTGAAAACCTTGCCGCGGCATATGCGGCCAAAATCAGATAAAAGGACAGGAAGCCGTATGTATATTGTTTATTATGATTCAGGAACAACCAACACCCGGGCATATCTGATAAAAGACGGAAGGATTGCCGGCCGGCTGGAGAGGCAGGTCGGCGCAAGGAATTCCGCCCTTATGCAGGATAATGCAGTGCTGGTCAGGGAACTGAGGGACATGTTTGACGCCCTGTTGGAGGATGCCCATATATATAATGAAGAGGTTGCCCATATATATCTGTCCGGAATGATTTCCAGCCCGTCCGGGCTGGTGGAGGTGGAACATCTTCCTGTTCCGGTGGATTGGAAAAAACTGCGGAATTCCATTGTCTGTCATGAGGAGGAACGGTTCTTCCAAAGAATGCTGGAAATCATACCCGGCATAAAAACCGTTCCTTATGATGCCCAGGTGGTTCCGGAAACAGCGGACAGGGTCAACATGATGCGGGGGGAAGAAATCGAGGTTTTCGGGGTGCTGCGCGGGAATCCGGTCCTTGAACAGGGGCGGGGTGTCCTGATACTGCCGGGAAGCCATACCCAGGCCGTGCTTCTGGAGGATGGATGTATTAAGGACATATCATCCAACATCACAGGGGAATTATTCAAGGCGGTTGTCAGTGAAACCATTCTGGGGGCAAGCGTTGCCGGGGAAGAGGAATGGGAAATCGATGAGGAGATGGTATGCCTGGGGGCTAACAACGCACATATACATGGATTTAACAGGGCGCTGTATATCCTGCGCATCTTAGACCTTTTTACAGAAGCAACCCTGAACCAGAGGCGTTCTTACCTGGAAGGGGTGTTGAATACAGGGGTGATGGATGCGGTAATGGAGGCCTTTGGCTTAAAAGGCATGGTGAATCCTGCAGGGCAGGGAAGATGCCCTGTGATAAGTCTGGCAGTTGCCGGGGATAGGATCCAGCAGACCATATACCATGGGCTTTGCAGGAAGGTATATCCCGGGTTCCATATGATTGCGGTCTGTCCGGACAAGGATATGCCGTTCTCTGTCAGCGGCCTGCTCCGCATTCTGGGGAACGCGGACACGCCCTAGGACAGGGAGCGTGGGAAGGATTACAGCTGTTACAGGGAAATGATGATAAGCCTGGCAAGTAACGCAGCAGGATGCGTATTGCCAGGCTTATTGCATGCCGTTCATCTAATGTTTTTTATTCTTTTTCTGGAAGGCCGGGGAGTCAAAGGATTTGTCGTCGGGCAGCACCTTGCGGCTGGTTGCCTCCACCAGGTCGTCATAACAGGCAAAAATCCCATTTACATAATCAGGCTCCATTTTCGTGGTGAGGAGGGACACAAGCGGGACAATGATAAGTCCGGCCACCATGGCAAAGGCGCCTGCATTGATGGGGGATTCAATATAATGAAGGAACATGTTGGACACCGTGATACCCACACCGGCTGCAAAGCTGGCCCACACAGCGGCCGGCGTCACCCGCTTCCAGTACAGTCCGTACAGGAATGGCGCCAGGAATGCGCCTGCCAGCGCGCCCCAGGAAATCCCCATGAGCTGCGCAATGAAATCAGGCGGGTCCAGTGCCAGGACAACACTGATAATGATGAATGCCACAATCAGGACCTGCATCAGGATAAGCTGGGTCCTGTCCTTCATGTCCTTTACCAGGTTGCCCTTGATGAAATCCAGGGTGAGTGTGGAACTGGAGGTCAGTACCAGGGAGGACAAGGTGGACATGGAGGCGGACAGCACCAGCATTACCACAATGCCAATCAGGATATCAGGCAGCCCGGAAAGCATGGCCGGAATGATTGTGTCGTAGGCAATGCCCCCATTGCCGTTGTAGATGGCAGGACCGTCAAACAGGCGGCCGAAGCCACCCAGGAAATAGCTTCCCCCGGATATGACAATGGCAAATATGGTGGAGATGACTGTGCCGGTTGCAATGGCCTTCTCGCTGCGTATGGTATAGAACTTATGAATCATCTGAGGAAGTCCCCAGGTGCCCAGGGACGTCAGGATGACAACGCCCAGAAGGTTCATGGGGTCTGGCCCGAAAAAGGAGGCATAGGCGCCTGGCTGGCCCATGGTAAGGGGCACCTGGCTTGGAATCCTGGCTAGATTGCCCACAGCGGCCGTAAACCCGCCCTGTCCGCTTAACACGCTGAGTATGACGGCAATGATTCCTGCCAGCATGATGATTCCCTGGATGAAGTCATTGATGGCAGTGGCCATATAGCCGCCCAGGATCACGTACACGGCGGTCAGGACCGCCATGCCCAGCACACAGACGCCGTAGGGGATATCAAAGGCCATGCCGAACAGGCGGGACAGACCATTGTATACGGAAGCAGTATAGGGTATCAGGAATACGAAAATGATGACAGAGGCCACAATCTTCAGCTCCTGGCTGTTAAAACGGCTTCCGAAGAATTCAGGCATGGTTGCGGATGAAAGGTGTTTACTCATGACGCGGGTGCGCCGCCCCAGGACAACCCATGCCAGCAGGCTTCCGATAAGGGCGTTGCCAATCCCGATCCATGTGGACGCCAGGCCGTATTTCCATCCGAACTGCCCTGCGTATCCGATGAATACAACCGCGGAAAAATAGGATGTGCCGTAGGCAAAGGCGGTAAGCCATGGCCCGACTCCCCTGCCGCCAAGGACAAAATCATTGACATTGGTGGCGTGACGCCTGGAATAGAACCCGACTCCAATCATGATGGAAAAGAAGATAATCAGCATCAGCAGTTTGATTGTCATTTTAATAACCTCCGGGAGTTTTTTATTTATACTTTAATAATTAAAACTTCTGAACTTTAATGTAACAAAGTAAAGGCGAAAAGTCAAAGGGATTTTTGCTGTTTTCCATTCTTTGGTTGAAATGCACATATAAGGATAGGGCGATTTACAGTTAAAACAGGCTTTTTTGGCTAAAGTGGGGGAAGGATGCTATAATTCGACAAAAAATGTGCGTATGTACTAAAATGAATAATAGTATAAATGTGCTTTAAATAGTAAAAATTAATTTACATAATATAAATTACAAAAAAAGGAAATATAGGTATGTGCTTAAAAATTAATAATAATGTAACATAAATGTAAAAATAAAAAGGTGAAAGTGCATAATATTTTAGGAAAAAATACTGGAAAAATGTAGTGAATCTATAAAAATAATTACAAATATTTCAAATCTAATAAAAAATGTAACAAAGATGTTAAATCTCCATTGACTGCAAAAGTTAAATCCCATATAATTAGCCATACATCCCGGAAAAACATGCACAAAGTGGGGATTGACCCACTGGAACAAAAACAAGAATTGGGCTCCGGCATGTTGAGATAGGGGAGTCCAGGAAAGAGGAGTATGTATGCTTACATTACATTCATTCCTTCAGTCGGTTGTTCTCTTTGTTAAATCACTTGCAGTGAAAGTCACAAAGCAGATGTACCGATCCTCGTCAGTCCTGCTGACCGGTATGATGGTGGTTGCCATTATTGCATTTTCAGCCGAGGGGTTTGGAGGCGGGGGCAAGAATGCCCTGGCTGCGCCCATTTCTGATGAAAGTCAGGAAGAAGAACAGGCGGAGGAACCTGAGGGAAGCGGTCTGGTTACGGAAGCAAAAGTACAATTCGGACTTTTAGATACTGACAGCGAAGGCCAACAACTGGCTGGTGCGCTGTTAGAGGCAAATGTCCGTGAAAAGCAGAGACAGCAGGCAGCTGCACAGACCCAGATTGAGACACTTCAGAAACAGATATTAAAAGAGAAACAGGAAGAGGAAGCAAGGAAGAAAGCCGAGGAAGAGCGCAGGGCTTCCAGGAGGATCCGGTATACGGATGAGGATTACCAGGTCCTTTTGCGTATTGTCCAGGCAGAGGCAGGCATCTGTGATAAAAGAGGCAAGATACTTGTGGCAGATGTGATCATTAACCGGGTATTGTCAAAGGAGTTCCCTAACAGTGTAAAGGCAGTTGTATACGAGCCATCCCAGTTTCAGCCCGTTTCCAACGGCGCCATCAACTCTGTGAAGGTCACGGCCGAGACAATCGAGTGCGTGGACCGCGCCCTGGATGGGGAGGATTATTCCAACGGAGCGCTGTACTTCATGAACCGGAGAGGTTCCGGCAGCGCGGCGGCCTGGTTTGACAGGCACCTTACCTATCTTTTTGCACATGACGGTCATGAATTCTTCCGGTAGGGGAAGCATGGACCGGATAAAAAAACGATTGAGTTTCCCATGGCTTTAGGTGTATACTTGTAATGAAAAATAATCACACAAAGGAGAATGGGATATGATATTTGATGAGAAAAAAAATCTTGATTTTTACAGGAACCTGGGCGTGGACGGCAGGTATGCAAAAGCAGTGGATTTCCTGCAGAACACGGACCTGGGCGCATTGGAACCGGGCAAGTATGAGATTGACGGCAAGAATGTTTATGCCAATGTGACGGCTTATACCACCATCCCGTGGGAAGAGGCAAAGTACGAGGCCCATGAGCATTATACGGATATCCAGTATGTGATTGAGGGCAGCGAGGTCATGACCTATGCGCCTGTCCATGAGATGACGGTAAAGACCCCTTATAATCCTGACAAGGATGTTGTATTTTTTGAGAATACCACGCCGGGACTTCAGATCCTGGCAAAGGCCGGCCAGTACCTGATCTTTCAGCCATGGGACGCCCATAAGCCGAAGGCGGCTGACAAGGAGCCGGCTCCTATTAAGAAAGTGATTGTGAAAATCAAAGAAGATTAGTCCGTGTAAGCGGACATGGTGCCCATGGGTGCGTTGGCGCCCGCGGTACCGGGCCTGTCCGGCAGTGTAAGGCTGCCGGGCCTTTTTTGTTTTTACAGCGGGAAGCCTCCGGCGCAGTTTTATCCGGCGCAAAACAGGGGTTGTTACAGATGGATTTCTGACGTATACTCATAGGAAGGACACATGACATCTATGAGCGGAGGTAAACCATATGCAGCTCACCTATCTACACATACGCAACTTCAAATCCATCCGTGACCTGGAAATCCGCGGCATTGACAGGGCGCTGATCCTGGTTGGGAAAAACAATACAGGAAAAACATCGGTGCTGGACGCGGTATGTGCGGTGTGCGGCTGTTATGAGGTCCGTGAAGAGGATTTTAATGAAAAACGGCAGGCCATCCGCATTGACGCCGGATTTTGCATTGAGGAGGAAGACCTTAAGCTGTTCCACCGCAGGGGGCTTGTCAGCCAGTACAGACGTTTTGATGTGTGGAGACGTGTGTTTGGGGAGCGGCTTCCCTCCTTTAAGGATGGGGAGCTGTCTTTTACCTTCCATGTGAATCTGGACGGCAAGGTGCGCTACGAGGATCCTTACCGGAAGAATAACCCCTATATCCCCATGGTACTGCCCCATATTTACCGGATTACGGCGGACCGGGAGCTAAGGCAGCTGCAGAATGACCTGCTGATGTTCCAGGAAGATGAAGAACTGAGCCGCCTGCGTTCCGGAAGATGTATTTTTGAGGCATCCAAGAAATGCAACCACTGTTTCCAGTGCATTGGCCTGATAAACAAGAAAAAGCCGGAGGAACTGACTGCCTTTGAAACCGCCCGTCTGCTGGAATATAAGATTTATCAGCTGAACCTCAGCGGCTTTTCCAGGAAGGTGAACGAGAATTTCTTCAAGAACGGAGGTTATGAGGAAATCCGGTATACCTTAAACTGTGACACGGACCAGATGTTCTCCGTTGAGGTGACGGCCCATAACCGGCAGAGGGGCAGCGTTAAGCCGGTGGGGCTTATGGGCAAAGGCATGAGGAGTATCTACATGCTTTCCCTTCTGGAGACCTATATCAGCGAGCAGAGCCGCATCCCCAGCATCATCGTGGTGGAAGACCCGGAGATTTTCCTGCATCCACAGCTCCAGAAGACCTGCAGTGAGATACTATACCGCCTGTCCAAGAAGAACCAGGTTATCTTTAAGACCCACAGTCCCGACCTGCTGTTTAATTTCAGCATCCGCCAGATACGCCAGGTGGTGCTGGATGAGGAGCGGTATTCCGTTATCCGTGAAAAGGCAGACCTGGGCCAGATACTGGATGACCTTGGTTACGGGGCCAATGACCTGTTAAATGTTAGCTTTGTGTTTATTGTGGAAGGAAAGCAGGACAAAAGCCGTCTGCCCCTGCTTCTGGAAAAGTACTATTCCGAGATTTATGATGATAAAGGCAACCTGACCAGGATATCAATCATCACCACCAACAGCTGTACCAATATCAAGACATATGCCAATTTAAAATATATGAACCAGGTGTATCTGCGGGACCAGTTCCTGATGATACGCGACGGCGACGGCAAGGACCCGGAAGAGCTTGCGTCCCAGCTGTGCCGGTATTATGATGAGCGGAGTCTGGAAGACGCGGACCGCCTGCCCAAGGTCACAAGGCGGAACGTGCTCATATTAAAATATTATTCCTTTGAGAATTACTTTTTCAACCCGACCATCATGGCAAAGCTGGGCATTGTAAAAAGCGAGGACGCTTTTTATGACACGCTCTTTGACAAATGGCGCGAATACCTGTACCGCATCCGCAGCGGCCAGCAGCTCATGGAGATAATGGGGCGGGATTTCACTTCACCGGAAGATATGAAGGCCCACATGGAGGAAATCCTCACCTATATGAGGGGCCACAATCTCTACGACCTGTTCTACGGCCCTTTCCGCGACAGGGAGCAGGAGATACTGAGGGAATACATTGATATGGCCCCAAGGGAGGAGTTTAAGGATATACTGGACGCGATTGACCGGTTTGTGTATTTTGACAGCAGAAAGAAAGCGTGAAGGACACCGGTGCGGCAGGCAGGGGCAGCCTCAAAGGTCCTGATAACCTTAAGAAGCCGCCCCTCTTTTTTACTTTATATCCAATTGGCCGTTTACACGGAATATGCCTCTTCGGCTGTGCCTGCTTCTGCATTTTTGCCCTTGCCCAGGACGCAGGTGAACACGAAGGTGCCAAGGCAGACGGCGGCGAAGATGATTCCGGCAGGGTATGCGAAGGATGTGGGGAGCTGGAAGCCTTCCTTGGCAATCAGGATGTATGTACAGGATACGGCTGACATGAAGGTTGCAGGAAGGGCCGTAAGCCAGTAAAAGCGTTTTTTGCGGAACAGGTATACGCTTGCGGACCACAGCGCGATCATGGCCAGGGTCTGGTTGCTCCAGGAGAAGTATCTCCAGATTATCTGCACATCAATCTGGGTCAGTACGGAACCCACTGCCAGCAGGGGAACCGTGAGCATCAGGCGGTTCCTGACAGGCTTCTGGTCAAACTTGAACCAGTCTGCCAGGGTGAGCCTTGCGCTTCTGTAAGCGGTATCGGCAGAAGAAATGGGGCATGCGATAACGCCGATCATGGCAATCACTGCGCCTACGGGTCCTAAAAGGGTGAAGCAGATTTCGTATACAACGCTGGACTGTCCATTGCCAAGGGCTGTGAGAAGACCGCCCGTGCCATTGTAGAACGCAACGCCTGCCGCTGCCCAGATAAGTGCAATGATGCCTTCTGCCACCATGGCTCCGTAGAACACCCGGCGGCCGTCCTTTTCATTGGTAAGACAGCGGGCCATGAGAGGGGACTGGGTTGCGTGGAAGCCCGAGATGGCGCCGCAGGCAACGGAGATGAACATGGTTGGCCAGATGGGCGTATTGGCCGGGTGCAGGTTTTCCAGGGTGATTTCAGGTATATAGTATCCGCCTAACAGGATGGCCCCGCCAACCCCAAGGGCCATGACAATCAGGCATATCCCAAAGAACGGGTAAACCTTGCCGATTAATTTGTCAATGGGCACAAAGGTTGCGATGAAGTAATAAATCAGTACAACGGCCAGCCAGAACCTGGTATCCAGAACATTGGGTGTGAGCATGGCCAGAAGATTGGCCGGTCCGGTGGAGAAGCTGACGCCGACCAGAACCAGAAGTACAACGGAGAATACACGCATGACCTGTTTCATGGCGCTGCCAAGATAGGTCCCGGTGAGCTCTGAAACGCTGGCACCTTTGTGGCGCATGGACATCATGCCCACCATATAATCGTGGACGCCGCCGCCCAGCAGGGTTCCGAAGGTAATCCACAGAAATACGCTGGGTCCCCAGCACGCGCCTGCCAGTGCGCCGAAGATTGGCCCCAGGCCGGCAATGTTGAGAAGCTGGATTAAGAAGATGCGCGGCGTGCCCATTGGGACGTAATCACTGCCATCCGTCATGGCAAGGGCAGGTGTCTTGCGGTCATCCGGACCAAAGACCTTTTCCGCAATCTTGCTGTACACTGTGAATCCCCCGATTAAGAGTGCCAGACATACAAAGAAACTAATCATAAACCTACCTCCTGTTATGTATTAATGATTTGTCTTTCTGTACTTATTGTACTAAAATACTGTTAAAATGGTAGGTTTTTTGCATAAAATGCATTATCAGATGCACAAACGGCAGGAAAATGTTCATTAACGTAGCCCTGTTACGGGACGGCAGGGGGCCGGCGGACCGGAAATCATATACCTAACAGCTGGCGCAGGTTTTTCACCTTCTCCCTTCCAACGGGCAGGATTTCCTTTTCAAAGCCCTGCATCTTTACAGCCAGGCTGTTATTGGCCCAGGGAAACATTTCCGTGATATAACCCAGATTTACAAGGTAGCTTTTGTGGATGCGGAAAAAACCGTGGGGCGCCAGCCGTTTTTCATATTCGCCCAACAGCTGGTTTTCCGTGTAGTCCCTGGTGGCCGTATGGATGATGCAGCTCCTGCCCGAGGTTTCAATGTAGACAATCTGGGGGATGTCCAGCATTACGATGGTCCGGTTCACATTGATTGCCATCCTGGCCGGGGACAGGACAGGGGCTGCCGCGGGACCGGATACCGCCGCCGGACCGGATACCGCCGCCGGACCGGATACCGCCGCCGGACCGGGCACAGCCGCCGTGCCGGATACTGCGGCGGCGCCTTTGGACAGATTTAAATCGTGGCAGCATTTTTCCAGGACCCTGCGCACCCGGTCCGGGTCAAAGGGTTTTAAGATGTAATTATTGACACCCAGTTCAAATGCCCTGACTGCGTACTGGGAGTAGGCGGTGGCAAATACAATCTGGGCATCCGGCAGGATACGCCTGGCAGCAGCGGCCAGGGTGGTTCCTTCCATATCATTGAGGTTGATATCCACGAACAGCAGGTCAAAGGGCCGGCTGCTGATAAGCTCCAGGGCATTGGAACCGCTGTCCGCCTCCTCAATGAGGCTGTCCGGCATAACGGACAGGATCTGATGGATCAACTCTTTTCTTGACGGCCTCTCGTCATCAATCACAGCAATCTTCATTGTAAGAAATCCCCCTTATTCATCTATTTTCCGCATCCTGTTCAGCGGAACGCGGTACACGGAACCATACCCTGGAACCGGCGGCCGATGTCTCTATCTTCAGCCCGTTGTCTTCCCCGTAAATGCTTTTTAAGCGGCGGTGCACATTCTTTAAGCCCACACCGCCCCTGCCTTCGCCGGAATACAGCTGGATCACCATGTCCTTGGGGATTCCCGGACCCTTGTCCGAGACGGAGATTTCCACAAGGTCATCTATGGTCCGGGCCTGTATGGAAACAGTGCGCATTCCTTTGGCATCAGCGCCGTAGCGCACCGCGTTTTCAACCAGGGGCTGGAGGATGAAGGATGGCACCAGGCAGTTCAGGTCGTCTTCCACATCCATGCTTACCTGCAGCTTTTCCTCAAAACGGGCCTGTTCCAGTTCCAGGTAGCTGGATACATGGTACAGCTCGGTGTGCAGGTTCAGCATGTACTGGTCGTTCTCAAGGGTCTGGCGGTAGTAGGCGGAAAGGGTGAGGATCAGTTCCCTGGCCCTGTCCGGGTTTTCCCTGCACACACAGGATATGGTGTTTAAGGCATTGTATAGGAAATGCGGGTTGACCTGGGACTGCAGGGCTTTGAACTCGGCCTTGCGGCGCAGCTGTTTCTGGTAGTCCAGGTCGGAAAGCTCCAGCTGGGTGGAGAAAAGCCTGGCCAGTTCGGAGGCAAAGTTAAGGTTGGGCTGTGATGTGACCCAGTGCTTCCTGACCACCATGGTCAGGCTGCCGATGGGTTTGTCCATCTCAATCAGGGGCGCTGCAACGATGATGTGGTTTTTCAGTATGTGGTACAGCGGGTCCGGCTTCCTGGCGCAGGTAAAGGTGGTGGTCCTGCGGTCTTGGATGGATTCCAGGATGGGCTTTAGAAGGGCCTCCCCCTTAAGATCATTGTACCGGGCTTCCCCCTTCATGGCCAATATCTTCTGGGTATCCGTTATCATTACGGCTGCGCAGGAGGTGGAATTGTAGATGATTTCAGCGGCCGCCTCCATATCCATTGTGCTGTAGAGCCCCTTCCTCAGATGGGGCAGGCTCTGTTCCACAATCCCCAGGGCCAGCCGCATTTTCTCCGCAAACTGGCTGTCCTCCTCCATGAACACGATATTGAAGGTGCCGATAAATACAACCATGCCCAGGGCGTTCATGGTTATCATGGGAAATGCAATCAGCCGCACCAGTTCCAGGGCAGCTGGAAATGGCTTTGAGATGATCAGGATGATGACCATCTGGCAGACCTCTGCCAGGGCCGTGATCAGGAAGATGCCGGTGTTGTCAATCTTGCCTGCCTTGAAACGCCGGGAAAACGCAGAACCGATCAGTCCTTCCACAAATGTGGACACGGCGCAGGAAACAGCTGTGAAGCCTCCGATATCAAACAGGTAGCGGTGCAGGCCGCCGATGATGGCAGCCCCCATCCCCACGTACGGCCCGCCCAACAGCCCTGCCGCCAGGACGCCGATGACACGTGTATTTACAATGGCGCCCTGGGCCCGTACCCCTGTATAGGTGGAGACAATGCTGACCAGGCCGAAGATGACTGCAAGGGCCGCGCGGCTGCCAATCAGATTGTTTTCACCCAGAAGCATGCTGCGGACAACGGGAATCTTGGTCAGCATGGTGGCGATGAGAACCAGCAGCCCTATGTTTAAAAGCAGGCTGAAAAACATGGTGTTGGACATGGTAGGCCTCCTTATGGATGGATTTATGGATAAATGGTCTGATACTGGATTGCAGTTCCAGTATACCAAATATTTGCAGAACAGGGAATCTTAAGAAAATCTTTTATTGTATTTCATCTTAAGGTATGTTAATCTATGTTCAAGGATGACTGTATTAATATAATTAGTACAGTCGATACAATGATTTTCCAGAAAGGGGGAAGGAAGGCATGATTGTACTGGATTACAGGGACCGGAGACCTTTATATGAACAGGTGGCGGAACGTCTCCAGGAGATGATGTTTAACGGAGTGCTTCCGCAGGATGCACAGCTTCCGTCCGTGCGCAGCCTGGCCACGGACCTGTCCATTAATCCCAACACGATCCAGCGGGCCTACGGTGAACTGGAACGCCAGGGATATATTTATTCGGTGAAGGGAAAGGGAAGCTTTGTGGCTGACAGCAGCCGCATGAGGGCCGGGAAGCTGAAGGAGTGGAAGGGACGTTTTACCGCGTTTGTGGAAGAGGGCATAAAAATCGGCGTCACGGCAGAGGATATGACAGGGCTTGTGGAGGAGACATTTTGCGGGCGCATGGCAGGACTTGTGGAAGAGACATTTTGCGGGCATATGACAGAAAGGGGAGACGGGCATGATTGAGGCAGTGAACCTTACCAAACGGTTTGATGATATAGTGGCGGTGGACCATATAAGCGCCACCATAAAGGATGGAAGCGTTTTTGGCCTGATTGGCACCAATGGGGCGGGCAAATCCACATTCCTCAGGCTGGCCAGCGGCGTGCTGAAGCCGGACGAGGGATGTATCACCATAGACGGACATGAGGTGTTTGAGAATACGCCGGCCAAAAAGCGTTTTTTCTATATCTCGGATGAACAGTATTTTTTCAACAACTCAACGCCATTGGAAATCATGCATTATTACAGGCATGTATACGAAGGATTCAACGAGGAGCGGTTCCACAAGCTTATGAAGAACTTCGGGCTGGATGAGAAACGCAAGATCCATACATTTTCCAAGGGAATGAAGAAGCAGGTATCGGTTATCTGCGGCGTGTGCGCGTCCACGGATTACCTGTTCTGCGACGAGACCTTTGACGGCCTGGACCCGGTCATGCGCCAGACCGTGAAGAGCATATTTGCAGCGGATATGGAGGACAGGAACCTGACTCCCATCATCGCATCCCATAACCTGAGGGAACTGGAGGACATCTGCGACCATGTGGGGCTATTGCACAAGGGCGGCATCCTTCTGTCAAAGGACCTGGATGACATGAAGCTTAACATCCATAAGGTCCAGTGCGTGCTCCAGCCAGGCATGAAGCCCGAGGACCTGGTGGCCCTTGATAAGGTGGGGATTGAGCAGCGCGGAAGGCTGTGCACCGTGACCGTGCGCGGCAGCAGGCAGGAGGTGGAGGCCATCCTATCCTCCTATGACCCGGTGTTCTATGAATGCATTCCTCTGTCCCTGGAGGAGATATTTATCAGTGAAACGGAGGTGGCTGGTTATGACATCAGGAAACTTATTCTCTAAGCTTATGAGGGAGGACTGCAAGCGGCGCACATGGGCCTTTGCCCTGGTTTTCCTGGCCTTTTTCTTCATTCTTCCCATCGGTCTGGCCCTTGCCATGGAGGATGCGGCCAACACACAGTATTATGTATATAACGGCTACAGGGATTTTGTGCAGGACCCGTCCATGCCGCTGGCTGTCTACCAGGAAAAGCTTCTGGAACTGAAGACAAAGGTGGTCTTAAGCCAGGCGGAATTCGGCAACGGCATGGTGGTGTTCCTTATGATGGCTGCCGCGGTTGTCATGGGGGTATCCGGTTTTTCCTATCTGCATAACAGGAAAAAGGTTGATTTTTACCACAGCATCCCGGTAAGGAGGGAACTGATTTACAGTGCGCGGTACATGGGAGGCATCCTCATTGTGGGCGTTTCCTATCTCATAAACCTGATCCTTATGTTCGGTGTCGCCCTGGCTTACGGTGTGGGTACCCCGGGCATAGCAGGCGCCATGGCCGGAGGACTGGCGTTAAACATGCTGTTTTTCCTGCTGATGTACGCAGCGGTGGTGATTGCCATGATGATGACCGGCAATATGGTGGTGGGAATCCTGGCATCCGGCGTGTTCTTTTTCTTCCTGCCCGCAGTGATGCTGCTCCTGGAAGGGTACTGCGAAATCTTTTTTGTGACAACGGCCAGGAACGCATGGACCTCCGACGGCTCGCCCTTTATGTGGGGGATGAAATACCTGTCCCCATTCAGTGTCTATATAACAGCCCTTGACTGGAAACTGGATGAAATCATAAAGCATGTGCCGGAGCTCATATGTTCCGGATTCGGCGTCCTGGCGCTTTTCTTCCTGGGGATGCAGCTCTACCGCATCAGGCCTTCTGAGTCAGCCGGGAAGGCCATGGCCTTTAAACGCACCATGGCTCCTATCCGTATCCTTCTTGTGCTGGGCTGCGGCCTTGCGGGAGGGCTGTTTTTCTGGGCCATGCAGAGCAGATTGAGGTGGGGCCTGTTCGGGACCGTGGTATTCACAATCCTTACCCACTGTATTGTGGAAATCATCTATCATTTTGACTTTAAGAAGCTGTTTGGCAGGAAGCTGCAGCTGGTGCTCTGCCTTGGGGCCGGGGTCCTTGTGTTCCTGAGCTTCCGTTATGACTGGTATGGATATGATTCCTACCTTCCTGCGGCGGACGAGGTGGTGTCCGCCAGCCTGGAACTGGATATAGACAGCGGCTGGCTGAATAACCGGTCTGTGTTACAAAATGACCAGGGGGAGTATGAACTGGACTATAAACCTGCCTATGAAAACATCGAAGAGGATATGAAGCTTACGGATATGGACCTGGTCATGCCCCTGGCAAAAGAGGGCAGGAGGAGCGCCCTTCTTGGCAGGGATGAACGGCTGGGGATTGTCAAGGCGGTCCCGCAGGCGCGCAGTGTGTCTTACATCGGGGGAGCTGACGGACCCACTTCTGTTTTCATCGCATCCAAGATTGGCGGGGAGGATGGAGGATCCGATCCGGAAGCCAAGGAGTACTATACGGGCATGATCGTATGCTACCAGCTGGCCAATGGGCGCAGGGTAAGGCGCGCCTATACCATTGCCCTCTCGGATGTCATGGATGTTTACGGGGAGCTGTATAAGGAAGCTGCTTATAAAGAAGGGCTTTATCCGGTATTTCACGAGACGCCGGGGAACCTGGAAAAGGTAATCTACCGGGAAGCCGGGTCATCTGTCTATACCGGGGAGGACAGCAGGATAATCTCAGGACTGCTGGATGCATACAAGACCGACTTCATGGCCCTGGATACACAGACGCGGATAAAAGAGGTACCTGTGGGCGCCATTTCATTTGTGTCAAAGGACGTGCAGGAATATATAAATCAGAACCTGAAGCAGATGCGTTCCGGCGGACGGGGCGGTTACTGGGATATGGGCATGGATGATTTCATCCAGTACTGGCCCGTATACCCGTCCTTCACACATACCCTTCAGATCCTGGAGGGAGAGGGCGCAAAACCGGGAAAACATTTTGCCGCCGGCAATATCAGATCAGTCACCATGAATGTACAGTCCCTTTTCTACAATCTGGATTCCGGCAGCGGACTTCCCCAGGGCGAGGAACTGGCCGATCTGCAGAGAAGGAATCCTTATTATACAAAGGAAGGGAATCTGGTGATTACGGACCCGGCTGATATAGGGCAGCTTATGAAAGCTGTGGCGGAAGATGAATTCCTTCCGATGGACCAGTTCCATCAGGTTTCAGGGACAGTCTCCTACTGTGATGTGGAATTGGAAGGAGGATTCCATGTTTCGGGCATCCTGCTGTTAGACAGGATGACGCCCGGGATTCTGGAGATGTTTGAAGGACTTCCGCTGGAGGAGATCCTTTAAGGTTGAATGAGAGGGCACCGGTGCCTATGAAGCCTGCTTCATGGAATCCGGTGCCTTTCTGATGCCCATGCGTCTTATGCCCACATGCATCTTAAGCCTACATGCGTCTTTGGCTCCGTGCTTCATTGCCCCCATCTGCCTTTTCCGCCGTCCGGCTGTCCGGGCCGTCTATGTGCCGCTGCCCCATGGCAGGCTTTCCGTTTCTTTTTATTGACAATCCACCCATGGAAAGCTACAATCATATCAACAGACGGGAAGGCTCCATGGAACGCGCCTGCCCCAAGGGAGAAAGAGAGGACATAAGTATGATATCAGAGAAAATGAAACCATTGGTAAATAATAATTCCGCAATCCGGGCCATGTTTGAAGAGGGCAAAAAGCTGGCGGCCGTATACGGCGCGGAGAACGTATATGACTTCAGCCTCGGCAACCCCAATGTGCCTGCGCCGGATTCCGTAGGACAGGCAATCTGTGATATCCTGAAAGAGGAAGAGTCTACTTTTGTCCATGGATACATGAGCAATGCCGGTTATGAGGATGTAAGGGATACCATTGCACGGTCACTGAACCGCAGGTTCGGCACATCCTTCCACCAGAATAATATACTGATGACCGTGGGCGCTGCCAGCGGACTGAATATCATCCTTAAGACACTCCTGAATCCAGGGGATGAGGTGATTGTGTTTGCTCCTTATTTTGTGGAGTATGGCAGCTATGTGCGCAATTATGACGGCAATCTGGTCGTGATTTCGCCGAACACAGAGGATTTCCAGCCAAACCTTGAGAAATTGGGGGAGAAGATTACCCCAAGGACAAAGGCGGTCATCATCAATACCCCCAATAACCCTACCGGGGTCGTGTATTCCGCCGGGACCCTGGCCAGGATGGCGGATATCCTGAGGGAGAGGCAGACCCAGCTGGGAACCGATATTGTCTTGATTTCAGATGAACCATACCGCGAACTGGCATATGACGGCGTGGAGGTGCCGTATGTGACAGGGTTTTATGAAAACACCGTCATCTGCTATTCCTACAGCAAGTCCCTGTCCCTTCCTGGTGAGCGTATCGGCTACCTGGTGATACCGGACGCGCTAAAGGACAGCCAAGAGGTGTTTAATGCGGCAACCATTGCCAACCGCGTCATGGGCGCGGTGAACGCGCCGTCCCTGATGCAGCGCGTCATCAAACGGTGTGTGGATGAGAATGTGAACCTGGAAGCATACGACCGGAACCGGAACCTGCTGTACAATGGCTTAAGGGATTTGGGATTTGAGTGTATAAAGCCAGAGGGCGCGTTTTATCTCTTCTTAAAATCACCGGAGGCAGATGAGAAAAAGTTCTGTGCCAGCTGCAAGAAGTATAATATCCTGGTGGTCCCGGGAAGTTCCTTTGCATGTCCCGGATATGTAAGGATTTCCTATTGTGTATCCTATGGGCAGATTGAGCGTTCCCTTCCCGCGTTCAGGAAAGTGGCGGCTGATTATGGGCTGGTATAGGATAGGATAAGATATAGGATATGGTATAGGATAAAGAGAGCCGGCAAGGAATGGAGAGCCGGCGGGTAAGATATATGAGGTCAGAGAAAAGGGAGGAATTAAGGGTATGAGACCATGGGAAGCAAATATACGCAAGGTGGTGCCCTACGTGCCGGGGGACCAGCCGGGCGGCGATAAGCTGATTAAACTGAACACCAACGAGAATCCGTATCCCCCGGCCCCGGGAGCCATCAGGGCCCTCAGGGAACTGGAGACGGACCGGCTGCGCAAATATCCCGACCCGGCAGCTTCCATGCTGGTGGAGGCCCTGGCCGGATATTATGGGGTTGGGTCCGACCAGGTATTTGTGGGGGTTGGGTCCGATGACGTGATTGCCATGTCCTTCCTCACGTTTTTTAATTCGGATAAACCGGTGCTGTTTCCCGACATCACCTACTCATTCTACAAGGTGTGGGCGGACCTTTACCGGATTCCATATGATACGCCTGCCCTGGATGGGGATTTTAACATTATCCCGGAGGATTATGAAAAAGAAAACGGAGGGGTCATTTTCCCCAACCCCAATGCGCCCACCGGGATTTATATGCCCCTTGAGCAGGTGGAGGGGATCCTGAAGGCCAACCAGGACGTGGTGGTGATTGTGGACGAGGCGTATATTGATTTTGCAGGGCCGTCCGCGCTGGAACTGATTGGACGTTACGAGAACCTTCTGGTGGTGCAGACCTTTAGCAAGTCCCGTTCCATGGCAGGCATGAGGATAGGCTTTGCCATTGGGAACCAGCGCCTGATCCGGGCCCTTAATGATGTGAAATACTCCTATAACTCCTATACCATGAACCTGACCTCCATTGTGATGGGCGCGGAGTCGGTAAGGGATGAGGCATACTTTAAGGAGACCACGGACAAGATAATAGCAACCAGGGAGCGGGCAAAGACGCGTCTTAGGGAACTGGGATTTACCTTTCCGGATTCCCGGGCCAACTTCATCTTTGCGTCCCATCCGTGTGTGCCGGCCTGTAAGCTTTTTGAGGCGCTTAAGGAAGAACAGATTTATGTGCGGTATTTTGGCGGGGAAAGGCTGTGTGACAGCCTTCGCATCAGCATAGGGTCGGATGAGGAGATGGATGTGCTGTTTGCATTCCTGGAGCGGTATCTTAAGGATTTTTCATAAAAGACAGGATTGGTGATATATTATGGAAGAAGCAGGGTGGAGACATTATCTGAGACTTGTGCTTAATATTGTGATTCCGCTGACAGGATGGATTCTCCTGTGTTTTCTGGGACCAAAAATCATAAAGTTTTTCATGCCCTTTGTCATTGGCTGGATCATAGCCATGATTGCCAATCCACTGGTCCGTCTGCTGGAACGGAGGATGAGGCTGGTGCGCAAACACAGCTCCATTGTCATTGTGGTGGCGGCCCTGGCTCTTGTCATCGGCCTTTTGTACCTGCTCATATCCAGAAGTTTTGCGCTGCTGTATGGGTTCATAAAGGATCTTCCGGTCCTGTACGCCGGGATTGAGGGGGATGTGTCCAGGAGCATGGAACAGATTGACCATCTGTTCCAGTTCCTTCCGGACAGTATCCAGCAGACCTGGTCGGAGATTGGGAATAATCTGGGGATTTATCTGGGCAAGGTGGTGGAGGGCATTGCGTCCCCCACCGTGGAGGCGGCCGGAACCGTGGCCAGGAGTATTCCCGCTGTCCTGGTTTATATGGTGGTCACCATATTATCCGCTTATTTCTTCATTGTGGACAGGGACAATATACTGGCTTTTGTAAAAGCCCATACCCCGGCCTGGAGCCAGCGGTATACCAGCTATTTGAAAGGGGAGGTCCGCAGGCTGGTTGGCGGATATTTTATGGCCCAGTTTAAGATCATGGCAGTGGTATGGCTGATCCTTACGGTTGGATTCCTTGTGCTTGGAGTGGGATACGGCCCCCTTTGGGCATTCCTTATCGCGTTCCTGGATTTCCTTCCTGTGTTCGGCACGGGTACGGCCCTGATTCCATGGGGCTTAATCAAGCTGCTGGGAGGCGATTATGCCTTTGCGGCAGGGCTTTTATTGATTTATGTCCTGACCCAGGTCGTGCGCCAGCTGGTGCAGCCTAAGCTGGTGGGGGACAGCATGGGTCTTAAACCGCTGCTGACCCTGCTGCTTTTATATCTGGGATTTAAGGTAAATGGAATTGCTGGAATGATTCTTGCAGTGCCCATTGGCCTGTTTTTTGTAAGTCTGTATGACTATGGGGCTTTCCGCGGGATAACGGACAGCCTGGGTATCCTGATTAAGGATATGGATAACTTCAGGAAGAAGGAATAAGTATGATGAGCAGGAGAAGGTTTAAGTGAGATGAAGGTTGAAAATAATCTGGATACGGATAAAGTACGCGGGCTGGTATGGAGACTGGCATTCCCCTCCATGCTGGCTCAATTTGTGAATGTGCTGTACAGCATAGTGGACCGCATGTACATTGGAAACATAGAAGGAATCGGGGCCCTGGCCCTGGCCGGGGTGGGAATCTGCGGACCGGTGGTGACACTCATATCCTCCTTTGCCAGCTGGATCGGGGTGGGCGGGGCGCCCCTTATGAGCATCCGCCTGGGACAGAAGAATGAGAGGGCCGCCACCCAGATGGTGGCAAACTGTTTTGCGCTTTTAACCGGGATGGCGGTTGTGATCATGACCATGACCTTTCTTTTCAGGAAGCCGCTGCTGGTGTTTTTCGGGGCCAGCCCCTCCATATTCCCTTATGCCAACGAGTACATGAGCTGGTACCTGTCAGGAACCGTGTTCGCGCTTCTGGCAGCCGGGATGAACCAGTTCATCATCTGCCAGGGATTTGCCAAGGTGGGGATGAAATCCGTGGTTTTAGGAGCCGTATGCAATATTGCCCTGGACCCTGTGTTTATTTTTGTCCTGGATATGGGGGTTAAGGGAGCAGCCATTGCCACGGTGCTTTCCCAGATGGCCTCCTGTATCTATGTGCTGGTATTTCTGTTTGGCAAAATGCCCCTGGTGCGTATTACCTTTGGCGGGTACCGGTGGAACACCATGAAGCAGGTGCTGCTGGTAGGACTTTCCCCCTTCCTCATCATTGCATCGGACAGCCTGCTTATCATTGTCATGAATATGATAATCCGTAAATTCTCCAACCCGGCGGATGGAGACATGCTGCTTACCTGCAATACCATTGTCCAGAGCTTCATGCTTCTCATCACCATGCCGCTGGGAGGAATTACCGGTGGAACCCAGACTGTTTTAGGTTATAATTATGGGGCGGGCCGGCCTGACCGCATAAGAAAGGCTGAGAAGCATATTGTATTCCTGGGACTGGCATTTACAGCCGTCATGTTTGTGATTGCCCAGACAGCCCCCGGATATTTTGTGCGGATTTTTACAAGGGATGAATCCTATGTGGGGATTACGGAGTGGGCAATCCGCATGTATACCCTGGCAGTAATCCCGCTGGCGGTCCAGTACACGGTGGTGGACGGTTTTACAGGAATGGGGATTGCAAAGGTGGCTGTCAGTCTGTCCATGTTCAGGAAATTTGTTTATTTTATGGGAATGCTGTTCCTGCCCATGCTGTTCGGCGTGGAGAAGGTATTCTTTGCAGAACCCATATCGGATATGGTGGCGTGCGTCCTGTCATCCTGCACCTATCTGCTGTTAAGCGGCAGGGTACTGGGGGATAACCGGCGCTTGTAAATAAAATCATACATAATCGGAGGGAAGCAGAATATGAATATACTGGTAAGCGCCTGCCTGCTTGGCGTGGAATGCAGGTATGACGGCAAGGGCGTGCTGGACCCGGCTGTAAAGGCCCTGTTGGACCGGCATTTCCTCATCCCGGTGTGTCCGGAAATCATGGGGGGTCTTGCAACCCCGCGTACGCCTGCGGAGCGCGCCAACGGACGTGTCATGACCAGGGATGGGCAGGATGTGACCTCCTCCTACCAAAAGGGGGCGCAGCAAGCCCTGAAGCTTGCCCTGCTTTACGGCTGCAGGGCAGCCATCCTTAAGGAGAGGAGTCCTTCCTGCGGAAACGGGCAGATATATGACGGGACATTTACGGGAAAACTGACAGAAGGGGAAGGGGTCTGCGCAGGACTTTTGAAGTCCCATGGAATTAAGGTGTATGGGGAGAGCCAGATTGAGCGTCTCCTGGAGGAATCAGAAAGGTATTGATGCATGAACAGAGAACTGGATAAGAAAGAAGGGACATCAGTACAGCATAAGAAGGAAACCGGGCAGCGCGGAAAAAGCAGGAGCCGGGCTGCCTTCAAGGAGAGGAAAGACAGGCAGGCCAAGGCCCGGTCAGATGAGGCTCCAGGCAGGCCAAGGCCTGTCTGGGGAAGGGCTGCAGCTGTCTGTCTGGTGGCGGCAGCGGCAATCTGTGTGGGCGGTTATATCTACCACGCGGTGGGATACAGGGATGCGTACCTGCCGCACACGGTCATCAATGGCATGGATGTGTCCGGCAGGTCCGCCTCAGAGGTCAAGGAAATGATGGCATCCGGGGTAAAGGACTACAGTCTGGTCATGAGGCTGAGGGGCGGTGGGCAGGAAATCATATACGGGGCGGATATGGGGCTTCATACTGTGTTTGATGGAAGCCTGGAGGAAATTATACGCCAGCAGAACCCTTATGCCTGGCCAAGATACCTGTTAAAAGGGCCGTCCTATAATATACAGACCATGATTACATACGATGAGGCGGCGCTGGAGAAAGGACTTGAGTCCCTGGACTGCTTTAAGACAGCCAATATCGTGGTGCCCTCCGACGCGTACCTGTCTGATTATGTGAGCGGGGAGGGATACAGTGTTGTGCCGGAAACCGAAGGTAATGAACTGGATCTGCAGCTTGTAAAAGCAGCTGCAGGGGAAGGCGTGCGTACCCTTACGCCGGAACTTGACCTGGAGGCTTTGGGATGTTACCGGGAGCCACGTATCCGTTCCGGCAACAGTTCACTGGTGGCTGCCAGGGATGCAAGGAACCGGTATGTAAACATGACCGTGACCTATACTTTTGGCAGCGCCAGTGAGGTCCTGGACGGCAGCACCATCCACCAGTGGCTTTTGGCTGAGGGGGACAGCGTGACCCTTAACAGGGATACGATAGGGGATTATGTGAAAAACCTGGCGTCCAGGTACAATACCGCATATAAGAAACGACCCTTTAAGACCAGTTACGGACAGACCGTGGAGGTAAGCGGATTCTATGGCTGGAGGATTAATCAGGCAGCGGAGACAGAGGAACTGATAAGGATACTGGAGGCAGGGGAGAGCGTTGTCAGGGAGCCGGTATACTCCCAGACAGCCGCCAGCCATGACGGGGCGGATTATGGAGGTACATACGCGGAGGTGAACCTGACGGCCCAGCACCTGTTTTTCTATAAGGATGGACAGAAGATACTGGAGTCTGACTTTGTGTCCGGGAATGTATCCAAGGGACATACCACCCCTCCCGGCATATTTGCCCTTACCTATAAGCAGAGGGATGCCGTGCTCAAAGGCGAAGGCTATGCAAGCCCTGTCAAGTTCTGGATGCCGTTTAACGGGGGAATCGGTTTCCACGATGCCAGCTGGCGCTCCAGCTTCGGCGGCTCCATCTATAAGACAGGCGGTTCCCATGGATGCGTGAACATGCCATATGCGGCGGCAAAGGAACTGTTTGAGAATGTGTACGCAGGTATGCCGGTCATCTGTTATGAACTGCCGGGGACTGAGAGCAGCCGTTCCAGCACATCATCCGGCAAAGCGCCGGCTCCGACCCAGGCCCCGCCGTCCCAGACACCGCCGGTCCAGACACCGCCGTCCCAGACACCGCCGGCCCAGACACCGCCGGCCCAGACACCGCCGGCCCAGACACCGCCGGTACAGACACCGCCGGTACAGACACCGCCAGCCCAGACAGCTCCGTCCCAGCCGGCCGCTGGGACACAGCCCCAGGTAACCATTAACCCGGTGGGCCAGTCCACACCAGCGGCCACCGAAGGCGCACAGCCTTCCAAGCCAACGGAGGGATATGGGCCTGCATTCCAGACACCCCATACCGGTGAGGAGGGCGGTCCTGGCGTGGGCTAGGACGTGCTTTGTCCTAAAGGCGCAAAGCTGTTTTAGACACCATATATCGTGTGATGCATACCAGGCAGCACAATAATTGGTAAAGATTGGAAACTATGTTTTTTAGGTAAGGGGCCTTTTTATGGTGAATTTGTTGACAAATCGGGGAAAGCATTTTATAATGCCCTTAATGCATCTAGGGGATTACTTGTAAAGCCATTATTCAAAATTAGGGAGGATATGGACTATGGTAGAAGCTAAGAAAGATGTCAAGACAGCAGCAGGGCCGGCCGAAGAAACGGTTAAGCAGGTTGTGGAGGAAGAGGTGAAGGCGGCTGCCCCGGCAGCAGAAGCTCCTGCAGCAAAGGAGACAAAGGCGCCGGCTAAGAAAGCACCCGCCAAGAAGGCACCGGCCAAGACAGCGGCAGCCAAGAAGGAGACAGTTAAGAAAGAACCTGTCAAGAAAGAGGCTGTTAAGAAAGAGACAGTTAAGAAAGAGACCGCTAAGAAGGAAACTGAGAAAAAGGCGCCGGCCAAGGCAGCGGCCGCCAAGGCAGCACCGGCTAAAAAGCCTGCAGCCAAGAAGGCAGAGCCTGCAGCAGCCGTACATTTCCAGTTTGACGGAAAGGACCTGGTTGCAAAGGATGTCCTGGACCAGGCGGTTAAGGCATATAAGAGCACACACAAGGGCGTTGAGATTAAGACCATTGAGCTGTATATCGTTGCCAATGAAGGCGCTGCTTATTATGTGGTGAACGGCGAAGGGAACGATGATTTCAAGATTATGCTGTAATCCTTGGTTGTAGGGATTGAAGGATGAGGTGGGCTGCTGTATCATTGGGATACAGCAGCCCATTTACATTAATTGCCCAACGTATATGTACGAAGAAAAAGGATGGATATAAGATGGTAGATTTACCGGTTCGGTTTATAGAGCGGATGAAGGAATTACTGGGAGAGGGATACGAGGCATTTGAAGCCAGCTATGACAAGGAACGCGTCCAGGGGCTGCGCCTGAACAGCCTTAAGACGGCAGACGGAATAAGGGAAGACTGGGAGGAGGAAGGTGCCCATGCACTGGCCAGGCTGGTGGAAGGGCAGGCAGGACTCTGCCTTGAGAAGATTCCCTGGGTAAAGGAAGGCTTTTATTATGGGTCTGGCAGACCTGGTAAACATCCTTATCATGAGGCTGGTCTGTACTATATACAGGAGCCCAGCGCCATGGCGGTGACAGAGCTTCTGGACCCCAGGCCGGGAGACCGGGTCCTGGATCTGTGCGCTGCCCCAGGAGGCAAATCCAGCCATATTGCATCACGGCTGAAGGGCAGGGGATTCCTTCTGTCCAACGAAATCCATCCGGCCAGGGCAAAAGTCCTGTCCCAGAACATGGAGCGCATGGGTGTCAAGAACTGTGTTGTATCCAATGAGGACCCTGCACGCCTGGCGTCCCATTTCCAGGCGTTCTTTGACAAGATTGTGGTGGACGCACCTTGTTCCGGCGAAGGCATGTTCCGCAAGGACGAGGCTGCCAGGGAGCAGTGGAGCGAGGCCCATGTAAGGATGTGCGCCGGGCGCCAGGCACAGATTCTTGACAATGCCGCGGCCATGCTCCGTCCGGGCGGCCGTATGGTCTACTCCACCTGTACCTTTGCCCCGGAGGAAAATGAAGGCTCCATCGCGGCTTTTCTGGGGCGGCACAGCGGGTTCTGCCTGGAGGAAGTGGATGGGTATGAAGGATTTACACGGGGAAATGCAGGATGGGCCGTATATGGCTGTACGGAGTTGGCGGACAGGAACATAGGGAACCGGTATCATCTGGAACGGGCATTCCGCATCATGCCCCAGAACCTGGAAGGGGAAGGACACTTCATGGCAGTCCTTAAAAAAGACGGGCCGGATGGATATGAAGGCTATCCCTGCATGAAACCAGCGGAGTACCTGAAGGGGAGGAAAAAAGAAGAACTCCTGAAAGAATACAGGGAATTTTTAACCGACAGCCTGACAGGACCGGAACAATACCTTAATCGGGAAGAGTATGTATTATTCGGCGGGCAGCTTTACCTGCTGCCGCCGGACATGCCGGACATGGAGGGGTTAAAGATCCTGCGCCCCGGGCTTCATATGGGTACCCTGAAAAAGAAACGGTTTGAGCCTTCCCACGGGCTGGCCCTGGCCCTTAAAAAGGGGGATGTGAAGCAATGGATTGAACTGCCATCCGGCAGCATGGAGGTAATCCGTTACCTGAAAGGGGAGACGCTGTCAGCCGGAGGGCTTCTGTCAGAAGGAATCGGCAAGGGCTGGGGCCTGGTCCTGACAGACGGTTTCAGCCTTGGCTGGTGTAAGATGGCAGGGGGAATGATTAAGAACCATTACCCCAAGGGGCTGAGATGGATGTGATCCGGTACTACAGAAGCCGCTCCATATCCTTGGGAAGCCCGGCCGTGAATTCCATGGACTGCCCTGTCACGGGATGGGTGAACCCCAGCCGGTAGGAGTGCAGGGGCTGGCGGCTGATATGGCGGTAATCCGGATGATAGAGGAAATCCCCAGGCAGGGGATGGCCTATGGATTTCATATGGACCCGTATCTGGTGGGTCCGCCCTGTTTCCAGCCAGAGGCTGATTAAGGACAGATCAAGGCGTTCATTATAAGCAATCCGTCTGTAGTGGGTACAGGCGGATTCGCCTTTCCCAAAATCCACCTGCCGCTCAATGGTGGAGCCTTCCACCCGGGCAATGGGGGCATTGATGGTTCCCGTGTCCATTGTCCTGCCGCATACAATGGCCCTGTATTCACGCTTAATCCTGCGGTTTAACATATCATTGGAAAGGACGCAGGCACTGAGCATGTGCCTGGCAAGGATGAGCAGGCCGGTGGTATCCCGGTCCAGGCGGTTGATGGCCCGGTAGGTGAAGGGTTCCCCTTTCTGGCTGTAATACCAGGCCACGGCATTGGCCAGGGTATTGTCATAATGACCCTGGGACGGGTGGATGGGGACCCCGGCCGCCTTGTTGACCACCAGTATATCCTCATCCTCATATACAATGGAGAGGGGAAGGTTAACCGGGACAATGGACTGGGACGGGGTCTCTTCCGTAAGCACTACTTTTAAGACCTCCCCGGATTGCAGCCTGTGTATGGTATAAACCGGCTGTCCCTGAATGGTAAGGCTGCCCTCTGTATTGCGCAGATACACCACCAGACGGTGGGAATAACCGCGGCTCTTTAAAAACTCCTCTACGGTACGGTTGGTATATGGCTCTGTGATTGTGTATTCAATGCATTTCTTAATCATGGAATCTCCTGTAAACGGGATTTATGGTTGTTTTACCGGCAGTTATCAGTCCATGTCCTCCCGGCGGTTCAGGTGTTTCCTTTTGCTGGCGGCATGGTCCACAATGGAATCTTTTTGGAGGAAGCTGGCGCGCTTGATGCTGTCAATGCCGTATTTGTTCCGTATCTTATCTACTGTTTTTTCGAACTCCTTTTTCTTAACCAGTCCGGGGTCGTCAAAAAGGCTGATTTGGGAAAATGAGCCGTCGTTTATCTTGCCCGCCCTGACGCCCATAAGCCGAAGAGGGGTCATATCCCAGAAATCCTTAAGCAGCCGGCAGGAACATTCGTAGAGCACGGAAGTGGAATCCGTGGGCCCGTCAAGGGTCATCTGGTGGGAATGGTTCCTGAATTCCCAGTCGCGCAGCTCCACACATACATTGCTGCACAGCACATGGTCCGCCCTAAGCCTGGCGCCCACGGTTTCACAGAGGGACAGCAGGACCTGGCATGCATTGTCATAATCAGAAATATCCCTGGACAGGGTAACGCTGTTGCCATAGGCCTTATTGATCGGGTCCCGTTCCTCAACCGGGTCCACGTCCACGCCATTGGCGTACTGGTGGATCAGGACCGCGTAACGTTTGCCCAGATGGGCTTTTAGCAGTTCCAGGTCGCAGGCAGCCAGCTGTCCGATGGTATGAAGGCCAAGGGCCTCCATCTTTTTCTGGGCGGCACTGCCCACAAAGAAAAGCTCGCGGATGGGAAGGGGCCACATTTTCGCAGGCACTTCATGAGGGAACAGGGTATGGCACCGGTCGGGCTTTTCAAAGTCAGAGGCCATCTTGGCCAGCAGTTTATTGCTGGAGATACCGATGTTCACGGTAAAGCCAAGTTCATCCTTAATCCGCTCCCGTATCTGGCAGGCAGTGGCCAGGGGCTCCCCGAAGAGGTGGATGGTTTCCGTCATGTCCAGGAATATCTCATCAATACTGAATTTCTCATGGTCCGGGGTGTATTCCTCCAGAAGTCCCATCATGCGCCTGGAACACTTAATATAGAAGTCAAAGCGCGAAGGGACAACCATCAGGCCAGGACATTTGCGCCTGGCCTGGGCCAGGGGTTCCCCGGTGGTAACCCCGTACTTTTTGGCCAGGGGGGATTTGGCCAGCACAATCCCATGTCTCATACTGGCGTCCCCTCCAACAGCGGAAGGAATGGTGCGCAGATCCAGCGCTTCCGGATCCTGGCTTAACCGGTATACGCACTCCCAGCTTAAAAACGCGGAATTAACGTCAATATGAAAAATAAGCCGCTCCCTTTCCCTGTGGCCCATACCTTTTTGCGCCTCTCTTTTATCCCAGGCATTTTCCACCCATACCACCGTCCTTTTTGTTCTCCGGTTCCCATCCATAAAACATCCATAAAGAAACATGCCATGCCTGTCCGCGTCCGAAAACATGGAACAGGAAAAACAGAACATATATTCCCTTGTTACATTATAGTTTAAGGTTAACCAGGCAACTTGTCAATCCGTTTCATGGCAGACGGGCCAATTCCTCATCTTGCCCACCACATGGAAGAGAAGGAAAATAAAAGGAAAAACAGAAGCCCGGGAAACCGTTTCCCGGGCTTGGTGCATGAAGCCATGATCTGATTGTGCCGCAGTGACGTCCTGTTCCTATACATCCCCGGCATAATAACTGATGATACTCATATAATCCGAAGGGACCGGAATATCCAGCATCAACTTCAGATAACCCTTATTGTCACAATGCTGCCTGCGCAGGTCATTCTGAATACCATACTGTCTGCCGATATCGGTCCGTCTGCCATCTGGTTGGATCATGTATACAGCGCCTTCGCAGGCATTTACCGTACGCAGGAATTCCTCCACATTAATGATACCCAGCTTAATCATAACAGAACCTCCTTTTTACTGCCTGTCATCTTTGCTAATATCATTATAGTGCAGGATTCATGTGTTTTATATATCATACCTGCCTTGTAATATCACAATCCTGCCATTTTCGCCTGTACTCCATGGGAGAGCACCCAAAGCAGTCCTTAAATACACTGCCAAAGTAGCTGCTGCTGCCAAGTCCGCAGGCATGGCTGACTGCTGTGATTGTTTCCTGTCCCTGGGTCAGCATGCGGCATGCCTGCTGGAGCCTGTAATTCCTCAGATATTCCAGCGGCGTGGTGTGCAAGCATTCACGGAAGGTACGGAAGCATTCGCGCTCACTGATAAAAGCAGCAGAGGAGATTTTCTTGACCGTAACTTTTTCCCAGAAATGTTCATGGATATATATGAGCATTAATTTCAGCGTGTCATCGGTCTTATCATTGTTTTTGCCTGCATGCAGCAGCGGGGCGGACAGGGCAAATATCCTGGCCCATATATCAGACAGGGCAGAGCGCAGTTTTATCTCATAGGCATATCCATTGGAGGATATCTGGAAGGATTTCCTGATATCCTTGAGGATGGCGTCCTGGTCCTGCTGTTTTGGATCCAGGCGGATGATTCCAATCTGTGATGCGGTGGTAAGGGGCAGGATGTATTTCTGCTCAATCCTGCTTCCATGATGACCGCCAATAAGGGATACGTCAAAAATGTGGTTCAGCTGGACCGTATTGGCAGCCCTGTCCTTGGATTTTGTCATATGGAGCACATTGGAATTAACCAATCCTCCGGAGCCGGCAGGGAAAACAGCCTTTCCTTTGGGGATATAATATTCAACCACACCGGATTCAACGTAAAACAGCTCCACTTCCTTATGCCAGTGCCAGGGTACAAAACGTCCGGCCTTCTGGCGGTCAAACTCCATATAGGAACTGATATAAGGAAAATCAGGCATGAAATCAGGCAGTATCTCTTCTTTGCTTCCTTCCCGGAATTCAATACAGCAGAAATTTTTCAACACAGGCAGTCCCTCCTATTCATGATGCTATTATATCACACCACAGAATAAATCACACTGCCTGTGAATACGATAAAATAAAGGCAAAGAGGCGGCGTACCATGAAGCAATGGATATTTACAATTGCGTTATCGATATCCCTTGTATGCGGGCAGTTGGAGGCAGCGGCAGGGGAATATACCATACAAAAGGAGCAGACAGGAGGGACAGGGCAGGAGCCGGCCGGGCAGGGGCAGGCGGGCCAGAAGCAGGCCGGTCAGGAGCAGGCCGGGCTGGAGCAGGCAGGTCAGGGCCAGGCCGCACGGACGGAAAACGCGGATTTCCTGAAGCTGTACGCCCAGTCAGCTGTCCTGATGGATGGGAGCAGCGGCCGCATCCTGTATGGTAAAGGGCAGGATATCATACGCCCCATGGCCAGCACCACGAAAATCATGACCTGCATCCTGGCGCTGGAACTTGGCAACCTGGACGATAAGGTGACGGCTTCCTCCTATGCAGCGTCCCAGCCCAAGGTCCATCTGGGGGTGCGTTCCGGGGAGGAATACAGGCTGGAGGACCTGCTGTATGCCCTGATGCTGGAGTCCTATAATGATGCGGCTGTGATGATTGCTGAAAATATCGGGGGGAGTGTGGAGGAATTTGCCGCCCTGATGAATCAAAAGGCAGAGGAACTGGGATGCAGGGATACCTATTTCATAACGCCCAATGGACTGGACGGGGTAAAAAAGGACAAAGACGGCGTGGAACACATCCATTCCACTACAGCCGCTGACCTGGCTGCCATCATGCGCTACTGCGTCATGGAATCCCCTAAAAAGGATGAGTTCCTGAGTATTACCAGGACCCAGAACCATACGTTCACAGATAGCAGCGGCAGACGCTCCTATAGCTGCTTCAACCACAATGCGTTCCTTAATATGATGGAGGGAGTGCTGTCCGGCAAGACAGGATTTACCGGCGGGGCGGGATATTCCTATGTGGGCGCCATGGAAAATGAAGGAAGGACCTATATCATTGCATTGTTAGGATGCGGCTGGCCGCCGCACAAGACATATAAATGGACGGATGCCAGAAAGCTGTATACATACGGGCTGGAGCATTTCCAATTAAAAGATGTGTTCAGGGAGGAAGTCCTGCCGGATATCCCGGTCACCGGCGGATTGTGCTGGGACGAGGAGGGAACATGCCAGGAATCCATAGACCTGAAGCTGCACCTGAAGGAGGAGGAAATGCATCTGCCCCTGCTGCTGGGCGAGGGTGAGCAGGTGCAGGTGACAAAGAAGATACCGGCCCTGCTTAAGGCGCCCATAAGGGAGGGGCAGAAGGTCGGGACCATTGATTACAGCCTCAATGGGACGGTGATTAAGCAGTATCCTGTCTATGCAGGCAGAGGGGTGGATGAGATGACATTTTCCAGGGTTGTGCGGCATGTACTGGGAATTTTCATGGACTTTGGAAAGTCTTGCCACATTATTTAATCTTTTCTTACGAATCTTTGTATTATGTGAAGTTTCCTGCGTTTTTGTTGACATATGAAGCCTTTTGTCATTATAATAGGATTAATGTCATAAAATAGAAATTCATGCTTTTATTGGTTATGAATGAAAATACAGGAGATTTATACATAATGAAGGGAAAGAAATTCAAAAGGGGCCTGGCCCTTATGCTGGGGATGATGATGGCAGCAAATCTCCCGGCATCCGTGGCCACGCCTTTTACAATGATTGATTCCTATGCATATACAGGGGCCGCCACGGTAAAAGCCACATCACTGAATGTCCGCAGCGGGGCAGGCACCGGATATTCCTCCGTGGGAAGGCTGGCAGCAGGAGCAGCCATTACTGTTATCGGCGAACAGCGGGGAACAGACGGCAATACATGGTATCAGATCCAATACACGGGAACCAATGGGGCGGTGAACACGGGATATGTGTCATCCGTTTACGTGCGGCTCCCTGTTTCTTATACACCAGATTCTAATTTCGAGGCATATCTGAATTCCCAGGGATTTCCGGAGAGTTATAAAAACGGGCTCAGGCAGCTTCACCAGCAGTATCCAAACTGGGTGTTTAAAGCCAAGAACACCGGCCTGGACTGGAATACGGTCATTGAGAACGAGTCCGTGCTCAGCCGTAACCTGGTATCCTCAGGCAGCGTTTCCTCGTGGAAATCAGTTGCGGACGGCGCCTATAACTGGGATAACAGCACATGGACCGGCCTGGACGGAAGCAACTGGGTAGCGGCTTCACCGGACATCATCCGGTATTATATGGACCCAAGGAATTTCCTGGATGAGACCTATGTGTTCCAGTTCCTTGCACATGAATATAACCAGGGCACCCAGACAAGGGAAGGCCTTAACAGCATGGTGGCCGGCACGTTCCTTTCCGGCAGCACCAACTCCACCGGGACCGGGGGGAGTGATTTCTCCGGTGGGCCGGGAGGCGCAGGCGGTCCGGGAAGCACGGGCGGGCCGGGCTCATCCGGCGGCCCGGGAAGCGGTTCCGGTTCATCGGGCGGTTCATCAAGCGGCCCCGGAAGGGCGGGTACGTATGATGACAGCCAGCACGGTCCGGGAGTTTCCGGTTCAGCGGGCAGCGGCCAGCCCTCTTCCGGCAGCAGCCAGCCATCTTCCGGAGGCAGCGGCAGTGTCAGCCTGGAAGCGCCTCATGCATCCATTACGCCAAAGGAACGCCGGTTTGTGGCTGCCAATGTAAGCCTGGTGGCTCCTGGACAGGATAACTCCTCTTCGGCGAATGGTCCGGTGGCAGTGGATGGCACGGGTTCATCCGGCAATGGCCCGTCGTCCGGCAACAGCCCATCGTCCGGCAGCCAGTCCGGCTCCGGTCCTGTGTCAGGCGCCTCCCCGTCTGGCACCTCCCCGTCCGGGACGTCACCGTCCGGTGAGGCATCGCCCTATATTGACATTATCATGAATGCGGCGTCCCAGTCCGGGGTCAGCCCCTACGTTCTGGCAGCCATGATTTTGCAGGAGCAGGGCAATAACGGCACCAGTCCCCTTATATCCGGCAATTATTCAGGGTATGAAGGCTATTATAACTTTTTTAATGTGGAAGCATACCAGTCCGGTTCCATGTCAGCCATTGAGATGGGCCTGCGCTATGCATCCCAGTCCGGCTCCTATGGACGTCCCTGGAATACAGTGGAGAAATCCATCCGCGGCGGCGCCCAGAATTACGGGGATAATTATGTAAAAGCCGGTCAGAATACATTCTATCTTAAGAAATTTAATGTACAGGGAAGCAATCCCTATAAGCACCAGTACATGAGCAATATCCAGGGGGCTGCTTCAGAGGCAGCCAGGCTGGCCCAGGCGTATACATCGGATATGAAGAACACGGCCCTTGAATTCCACATTCCGGTGTTCAACAATATGCCGGAGCAGGCATGTGTTGCCCCCACCGGGGACGGAAGCCCCAATAACAAGCTTTCCGGACTTGGGGTGGACGGATTTGGCCTGACCCCGTCCTTTAACAGGGATACCCATGAGTATAACCTGATTGTGGATTCTTCCGTGGGCAGCCTTATGGTCAATGCCACGGCAGCTGATTCCAGCGCCAGGGTAACTGGAGCGGGAAGCATTTCCCTGCAGAATACCAGTACGGATATCATCATAACGGTAACTGCGCAGAACGGTAATGTCCGGACCTATATCATCCATGTGGTGAAGCAGGACGGAGGACCTACCTCCGGCAGCACGGGAAGCCCGGTGTCACCGGGAGGCAGTTCAGGTACCGGCAGTCCGGGCAGTTCCGGTTCCGGCAGTCCGGGAGGCCCAGGCAGTTCCGGCGGGCCGGGTGGTTCCGGAGGACCGGGCGGTTCCGGTCCGGCCGGCAGCGGCAGTACTCCGGGAGGAAGTAATGTGACCATTGTACAGGTGCAGTCCTGACAGAGAATACATGATAATCTGAAAGTAGGAATAAATGATGATAAGACGAATGAGACAAGGGATTGCAGTCCTGGTTATGGCATGTATGATTGCAGTCATGATGCCGGCCCAGATGCTGACTGCATTTGCAGCCAATGCCAAAATAACATTTTCTGACCCTTCCGCTACCGTGGGAAGCCAGGTCAAGGTCAATATGAAGATAACCAGCAGCAGCAATCTTGCCAATGCAGATGTGATGCTGGCCTATGATTCCAGCGCGCTGGAATTTGTCAGCGGTACCAATGCGGACGGCGGTGCGGGAGCGGTCCGCGTCCACGGCGATGGGGGAACCCCCGGCACAGGGACCCTTGCATTTACCCTGCAGTTTAATGCCCTGACCGCCGGAACCAGTAAGATAACGGTGACCAGCCAGGAGATTTATGATTCCGGTGACCAGCTGGTGACAGTGGAGCATGAGGGAAGTTCGACGGTAACAGTGGGCGCCCTTCAGACAGCATCCAAGGATGCCACCTTAAAGAGCCTTAAGGTTTCGCCAGGCGAACTGACACCGGCTTTTTCACCGGATGTGGATACCTATGCGGTGACCGTGGGTACGGATGTGGACAAATTGATTGTCTACGCAGATACCACAGACGAGAATGCCCAGAATGTAGTGGTTGGAAACGATGGGCTGCAGATGGGTGAGAACCGTGTCACCTGTAAGGTTACGGCCCAGGACGGAGAGACCACGAAGGAATATGTCATTGTGGTAACCAAGGCAGAGGGCGGCGCCAGCGCCGCGTCCGGAGATGCCTCGGCCGCCGAGGTCAAGATGGAGATATCCAAACGGGTCATCACCATATTACAGCCCGATGCGTCGGTTGAGGTGCCCATCGGATTCAAACCCACCACCATTAATATTGACGGCCACAAGGTACAGGGCTGGGTATGGGGCGCTTCTGAGAAGCCTGAGTACTGTGTTGTTTATGGAATGAATGAGGCCGGTGAGAAGAATTTCTACCGCTATGATATGAAGGACAGCGAGCGGACCATCCAGCGGTATTTTGCGGATCCTGCTGCAAGTGACACCGTGAGCACGGACGTATTCAATAACCTGGCTGACCAGTACGACAGCATCCGCGATGACTTCAACCTGTTCAAGATACTTCTGGCAGTGACGGTAGCCATTGCACTTGTACTTTTAATCATCCTGCTTGTGGTTGTGATGAATAAGAAGGGCAAGGACGGAGACCCGGGCGGCGACGGCACCCCTGGTTCAAGAGGCAGCAGGGCCAAAGCAGCCGCAAAGAAAAAGAACCAGATTCCGTCTGAGGACAGTGAAGGATACCAGGACTATAAAGAAGACGGTTATGGCGAAGAAGACAGCTATGGCGAAGAAGACGGTTATGGTGAAGAAGACGGTTATGGTGAAGATGACGGATACGGCGATACCTATGATGACCAGGATGATGCAGGGGATTATGAGGACGATCCTGCTTATGATGACAGCCGCGCCAGCAAGTACCAGATGGGGTATGAGGAAGAGTACGGGGATGATGAGGGTTACGATGACACGGACGACAGCCTGGAGGAAGACCGTTATGGGGATGCGGCCGGACACAGGGAAACAGGCCGCTATGAGGGCGCAGCCAGATTAACGGACAGGCCATCCCAGCCATTAAGGCCAGTGGAACCGCCCAAGGCAGTACAGCCCCCAAAGGCAGTGCAGCCGCCCAAATCAGCTGCTCCGCCCAGACCGTCCCGGCCATCCGGCCCAGCCCAGCCGGCAAGGCCTGTTAAGGCCCAGGATGATGGGAATGACGATTTTGAGATATTTGATTTATAATAAGGAAATTAGATACAGATAAAAGGTACGGCGTTCCGCGGCAAGCGGAGCGCTGTATTTTTGTGGATTTTAGACACCTATTTGAATGAATGATAAATTTTTATTATTAAACCATTACAATATATAATTAGGCATACCATTTTGGATTTGTTATAATAATAACATAGATTTAAAAATAGATTATACAATAAAGAAGGATAACCAGTAAAGGAGGAGGCATTTCATGGGATATAAGGTTGGATTTAAGGATGCCGACAGGATTTTTGGGCAGCTTCAGGACGAGTATGAGATCTGGGCACCCAAACGGTTTGTGGGAAAAGGAAGATATTCAGACACAGACCTGATTAAGTATGCCCAGGTGGCAAGTGTTAAGGAGATTGAGTATAAGGAGAAATCAGACTTTCCGGCAAAGGAAGTCTTAAGCCCCATAACCCAGTCCCTGTTTTATTTTACCGAGGATGAATTCATTGAGAGCAAAGCCGGCTCCAAGAAGCTCCTGATTTTCATGCGCCCCTGTGACATCCATGCCCAGCATCACCAGGAAAAGATATACCTTCAGAACGGCGGTTTTGAGGATATGTATTATAAGAGGATGAACGAGCGGGTTAAGATTGTCATGATGGAATGCCAGGAAGGCTGGGACACCTGCTTCTGTGTCAGCATGGGCACCAACAAGGCAGAGGATTATTCCATGGCGGTCCGTTTCGGTGAAGACGGCCTTTCCTTCCAGGTAAAGGATGAAAGCTTTGCCGCTTATTTTGAAGGCATGGAGGATGAGGACTTCAATCCTGCTTTTGTGGAGGAGAATGAACTTAAGGTCACTGTGCCTGAGATTCCTGACAAGGAAGTCCTTACAAAGCTGAAAGACCATCCCATGTGGAGACAGTACGACAAACGGTGTATCTCCTGCGGGGCATGTACCGTTGCATGCAGCACCTGTACCTGCTTTACAACCACTGACATCATATACAATGAAAATGCCAACGTAGGCGAGAGAAAGCGTACCTCCGCCTCCTGCCAGGTAAAGGACTTTACGGACATGGCAGGCGGGATGAGCTTTAGGAACCGGGCCGGGGACAGGATGCGCTACAAGGTGCTCCACAAATTCCACGACTACAAGGCGCGGTTTAAGGATTACCATATGTGTGTGGGATGCGGCCGTTGTATTGACCGATGTCCTGAGTACATATCCATCGTGGCTACGGTGAACAAGATGGCAGAGGCCATAGAAGAAATAAAAGCAGGGGAAATCGGACAGGAGAGGGGATAAGCCATGAAGAATAGTGTAAAGCCTGTGGCATGTAAGATATTGGAAGTTAAGCGTGAAAGCCTTCACGAGTATACATACAGGGTAGAAACAGATATAAAGCCGGAACACGGACAGTTCCTTCAGCTTTCCATACCAAAGGTTGGGGAAGCCCCTATCTCGGTCAGCTCATTCGGGGATGGGTACATGGATTTCACCATCCGCTCCGTGGGCAAGGTGACAGATGAGATTTTTGAGAAACAGGCAGGGGATATCCTGTTCCTCCGCGGGGCTTATGGCAAAGGCTGGCCGGTTGACCAGTTTAAAGGTAAGCATGTGGTGGTGATTACAGGAGGAACCGGACTGGCGCCTGTAAAGAGTATGCTGAACAAGTTTTATGATGAACCTGATTTTACAAAAAGCGTGCATCTGATTAGCGGTTTTAAAAACGAGGATGGAATTATTTTCAAAGGTGATTTAGAGCGTTGGAAAGAGCGCTTTGACACCATCTATGCCCTGGACAAAGACCATAAGGACGGATGGGAGACAGGATTCGTGACTGAGTTCGTATCAAGGATTCCATTTAATGAGTTTGGGGATGACTATGCAGTGGTGGTGGTGGGACCTCCGCCAATGATGAAGTTCACCGGTTTTGAAGTCATCAGGCAGGGCGTGCCTGAAGAAAAGATATGGATGTCCTTTGAGCGCAAGATGTCCTGTGCAGTGGGCAAATGCGGTCACTGCCGTATTGATGAGGTTTACGTCTGTCTGGACGGACCTGTATTCAATTATACACAGGCCAAATATCTGGTTGACTAAGAGAGGGGTGGCAAAGAATGAATCATGATATAGATATCAAAAAGGTAAGGATTAACTGCTTCAGGCAGTCCAAGGTGGCTGGGGAGTTCATGCTTCAGATGAGGGTGCCCGGCGCCATGATAGAGGCAAAGCACCTGACCATGGTGCAGGAACTCTGCGAGCGTTTCGGAAACGGGACCTTCCATATGGGTACCAGGCAGACCCTGGACGTACCGGGGATTAAGTATGAGAATATTGAAGAAGTAAATAAATTCATCAAGGGCTATATCAAAGAAGTGGACGTGGAGATGTGTGACGTGGACATGGATGTCAATGACTACGGATATCCCACCATTGGCGCCCGTAACGTCATGTCCTGCATCGGCAACGCCCACTGCATCAAGGGCAACATCAATACATATGAACTGGCAAGGAAGATTGAGAAAATCATTTTCCCGTCCCACTACCACATCAAGGTTGCGGTTGCAGGATGCCCCAATGACTGTGTAAAGGCTAACTTCAATGATTTTGGAATCATGGGTGTGAACAAGCAGGATTATGACATTGACCGCTGTATTGGCTGCGGTTCCTGTGTGGATGCATGTAAGCACCATGCCACAGGCGTGCTGAGCCTGAACAAGAACGGGAAGATTGACAAGGATGCCTGCTGTTGCGTTGGCTGCGGCGAATGTTCCTTAATCTGTCCCACCGGCGCATGGACCAGGGGAACCAAGAAACTCTACCGTGTAACCCTGGGCGGCCGTACCGGCAAGCAGAATCCAAGGGCTGGAAAACTTTTCCTGAACTGGGTAACAGAGGACGTGGTCCTTGGCGTATTCTCCAACTGGCAGAAATTCTCCGCCTGGGTCCTTGACTACAAGCCCGAGTACCTCCATGGCGGCCACCTGATTGACCGTGCCGGATACAAGGAGTTTGCAAAGCACATCTTCGAAGGCGTGGAATTCAATCCGGAAGCCAAGGTAGCCGACAATATCTTCTGGGCCGAGAATGAGCAGAGAGGCAACATGCATGTGATGCCGCTGTCAGAACACAAACATGCCGGACCCCAGGAAGGTACTGTGTAAGATTTAAGAAAAGTTAAAACACATATATCAAAGAAAACAAGGAAAAGATGGGAGCCAGGCAGCAAATCCTGACCCCCATCTTTTCTCCCGTAGGCCTATAAACCTCCGCCAGTTCCCCCCGCGTTCCCCTTCAGCCTCTCATAAACCTCATGGATCTCATCCCCCTGCCGCATCAGTTCCTCCACATCCGGTTTTTCAATGTCGTGGATCAGCACGTTCCGTGTCCTTCTGAGGGCGCCTATTTTGTTGGCCAGGTCCTTATCCAGGATGTCCATGCGCTTTAAGGTATTGATGTTAAAGGCGCTGTAGGACTTGGGCGTGTTCCGTCCGGCGGCGCGGTTAAGAAGGTTCTCAAGGGGAACCCACTGGCCAAAAAAGTAGTTGACGGCCTGGCGGGTCTCCGGGTCGGAGACATCTTCGCTGTTCCTTAATTCCTGGTAAACGTGGTACCGCTTGTCATTGCCGGTGATGATCTGGTCAATGATCTGCTGGGAAATGTTCCTGCGGTCTTTTTCAAACTTTACGGATTTCAATATGGGTTCAATGTCCTTTACCTTGAAGAACTTCAAACGGCTGAGAAGCTTGAACAGCAGTTCGATATTGCCCATGCGCAGTTCAACGTCCTCTTCCTTAAAATGGCTGCTCAGGTAATTGTACAGGTAGGAGGCCAGGTCGTATTGGCTGGTAAATGTGGTCTCCTTGTTCTTAATCCTCTCATTACCCGCGCTCTGCAGGCGTTCCAGGGCGATTTCCCCTGTCAGCACCAGTCCGTTAAGCTCATCCAGGATAGAAAGCTCCTCATCGGACAGGGCGCCCTGCAGGGGCTTGTAAATCAGGTCATGCTCCACCTCGGACCAGGCGTGCATAAGGACGGACGCCACCTGGATTTCAATGCGGGCCTGGACATACTTTTTCTGGTTGGGCGATATGTTCTCCTCACTGATATGCACCCTGTAATGGTTGGCCCAATACCCGGAAAAACGCTTGTTATAGGTGGGCGTCTTGGACTGCTCCGGGAACTGTTTTTTCTCCATCACGGTAAACAGGTCGCTGATAAGGGCGTCTGCCTTGTCGCGGTCCCCGGGGAAGTAGAGGGATACGCGGACACCTGCCAGGTCAAACATGTCATCGTATATTTCCCGCATGTTTTTATAGGGGGTCTCCCTCTCAGCGTTCCGGTGGAAGGTTTTGTATTTCAGCCTTCCCGGGTTTTTGGCCCTGGAAGTGACAATGGCACGGATACCGGCAGACTGCAGCGCTGTCTCCAGCTGCTTAGCAGCCAGGCGCCCGGCATTTTCATAAAATGTGTATTTTTTTCTGTAGTTTTCTATAAACTGGTTTACTAAATCCATGGTGGGCACCTCCCTCTTGAAACAGTATATCTTAAGGCGCAGAAGAATTCAAATACTTTCCAGTATTTTGAAATGGAAAATTCCGGCGGGGGTACCGTTGTCCGGATGCAGGGGGAGCCTGTCCATTTTCACATAAGCAGCGGAAAGGAATTCTCAAACATGTCCGGATATGGTACAATTGATACGTATGACAGGAAGGACGAAAGAGAGAGGAATTATGAAGCTGACAGAACTTAAATGTACTGCCTGCAACGGTAGCCTGAAACTGGATAGGGATAATCCCCATATAGCTGTCTGTGAGTATTGCAGGACACGGTATGTGCTGGAAGATGAGGGGGAGGGGAATGTGCGTCTTGCCAGCGGCCCCGCAAGGATTGATTATATCCCCATCAACCCCAGTCCGGCTAAAAAGCCCATGGGTTGGGAACCCTGCGGATGGAAGCGCGCAGCGGCATTGATATCCGCTGCCCTCCTGCTTGTGGCAGTGATATCCGGAACGGCTGTAAAGAACCGGTGGGATGGGGACCATGCCGCGTCTTCGGTTAATCCACGGTCCGCCAGGATGCCTGGAGGCAGCGGGCAGGGGACTGTCCGGGAACCGGAGGCAGCAGGAAGGACGGAAGCCGGGAAAGAAGAGGAAAAGGCAGAGCTTTCAGGCATATTCGGGGATATGGCCTCCATGGCCTTCGGCAAGGCGGCAGACCTGGTAAGTGATGAGGAACTGGCGCGTTTTCAGTGGATTGAATATAGATATTCCATGGATTATGTACTGGTGGGGTATAGCTTTGACAATCCCATGGAAAAGCCGGACGCAGCCCTTACATGGCTGGAATTTGACCGTGACAGCGCCAAGATCAACAGTAAGGCTTTGTCCAGGTTTACCGGGCTTAAATCCCTGAGCGCGGCCGGTTATCTGTCCGCAGGGGATGTTAAGGGGCTGGACCTTGCCCGGCTCAGCTGTTACGGCAAATCCCCCGGGGAGGTGGCTGCTATATTTGAGGATCCGGGGCAGTTAAAGGAACTGCGCATCAGCGCGGGACTTGAAAGCCTGGATGGGCTGGGAGCGCTGAACGGTGTGGAAAAACTGACCCTTAAAGGTTCTGACCTGACGGATATCAAGGCCCTGGCCGGCATGAAGGGGGTGAAGTGGCTGACCCTTGAATACTGCAATGAATTAAAGGATTTTTCCGTGCTTTCCGTGATGGACTGGCTGGAAGGGCTGTCCATTGAATCAGAGGGCATAAGGGATATCGGTTTTGTGCAGAACATGCCAAAGCTCACATCATTTTCACTGTCCAGGGCCAAAATCCTGAATCTTGACAGCCTGAAAGGCAATACAAGCCTAACCTCCCTTTCCATTACAAAGTGCGGTGAATTAAAGGACATGAGCGCGGTGTCCGGGCTTACCGGACTTAAGGAACTGTGCCTGGAGGTGCCTTACGGCTGTGCCCGGCCGGACCTTGCCGGTCTCACCGGCCTTCGCCGTCTTAAGGTAAATGGCATGGATACGGTTTCCTATCTGTCAGGGATGGGCGGGATTGAGGAACTGGAACTGGAATGGGTGGAAATTGATTCCACGGCGCCCTTTGCAGGGCTTGCCAGTCTTAAGGAATTAACCTGCTCCCGTATCCCGGACCAGACAAAGTGGGATTTTGTGGTCAGGATCCCTTCCCTGGAAGTGCTGAACCTCAATGGCATAAAGACCTATGAGGATATATCGGCCCTGTTCGGCATGCCCGCCCTGAGGGAACTCTATCTGAACGGAGTGGAATGTGAACTGGATTTTTCAAAGATATCCCCCAATGAGCATCTTAAGATCCTTGGGATGGACGGGGTGAAGCTGTATGAAAATGTGAAGATCAGCGGAGGAGGAGGAATTGTATACGTGGATTACGATAAGGTGGACCTGAATGATAATACAGGGTTCCTGACCGCGTTCCCCGGGCTTACAAGGCTCAGCCTTGCAGACAACATGCTGACGGATATAAGCTTTGTATCCTCCCTTCCCAATCTGGAGTATCTTGACATCAAGGATAATTATGTGACTGACATCACGCCTTTAGAAGGACTGGGCAAGCTCAGTACCCTTAACTGTGCCGGCAATCCGGTGGGGAACCTCCGCGTTTTAAGCAGCGATGTGACAATCCTGCAGTGAGTAAGTGTACCCTAAATAATACAGTGACATTTGGGGTAAAATGTAGTATACTTCTAAACGAAATGAAACATTGACCATCATTTAACGAAAGGATGACTGAATATGTACTGTGTAAAGCGCATTAAAGACGACCTGTTCTGGGTTGGCGGGACAGACCGCAGGCTGGCATTATTTGAAAACGCCTTCCCTATTCCCCGGGGCATTTCCTACAATGCCTACCTGCTTGCAGATGAGAAGACCGTGTTGTTTGATACCGTGGACCGTGCCATTACGGAACAGTTTTTTGAAAACATAGAGGCAATATTAAAGGGACGTTCCCTGGATTACGTGGTGGTGAACCACATGGAGCCGGACCACTGCGCCACCCTGGGGGAGATTGTACGCAGATATCCTGAGGTAAAGGTGGTCTGCAACTCCAAGACCGTGCCCATCATCAAGCAGTTCTATAACTTTGATATTGACTCCAGGGCCGTGATCGTGAAGGAGAATGATACATTCTGTACCGGCAGGCATACATTTACCTTTATCATGGCTCCCATGGTACACTGGCCGGAAGTCATGGTCACATATGATACCACGGACAAGACCTTGTTTTCAGCAGATGCATTCGGCACGTTCGGCGCCATGAACGGCAACCTGTTCGCGGATGAGGTTAATTTTGAACGTGACTGGCTGGATGATGCCAGAAGATATTATACCAATATCGTCGGCAAGTACGGTCCTTCCGTACAGACCCTGCTTAAGAAGGCATCTGCCCTTGAAATCCTTACCCTCTGCCCGCTCCACGGTCCTGTGTGGAGAAAGGACATTGGATGGTATGTGAACAAGTACCTGACCTGGAGCAGCTATGAGCCGGAAGAAAAGGCTGTCATGATTGCCTATGGTTCCATATACGGCAACACGGAGAACGCGGCCAACATACTGGCCGGGATGCTGGCCGACAGGGGCGTAAGGAATATTGCCATGTATGATGTCTCCTCCACCCACCCGTCCACCATGATATCCGAGGCATTCCGGTGCAGCCATCTGGTGATTGCATCCGTTACCTATAACGGAGGGATTTTCAGCAACATGGAACATTTCCTCATGGACCTTAAGGCCCATAACCTGCAGAACAGGACTGTTGCAATCATGGAGAACGGTTCATGGGGCGTGCTGTCAGGAAAGCAGATGCGGGAAATCATCGGTTCCATGAAGAACATGACGGTCCTGGATGAGACGGTGACTGTAAAGTCCGCGCTGAAGGAAGACCAGCTGGTCATTCTGGAGGGCATGGCAGACGCCATTGTCAGGACCATGGATCAGCAGTAATACAATAAGGACACGCTCTAGGGAGAGGAGACGGGCCATGATCAGGAGAAAAGAAGAAACGGAAGTAAAAGTCATGCACGAAGTGCAGAAGGGGAACGGGGATGTGGTTTTCCATACGTTCATGACAAAAGATGAGGCTTACGGCGCGGGGCGGACCTTTGCCAGGGTGGAATTCCTCCCGGGCACATCCATAGGGGTGCATGAACACCATGGGGAGTTTGAAGGCTATTATGTGCTGAAGGGGCAGGCCCTTGTGACCGACAATGGGACTGAGTCCATACTAAATCCGGGGGATTACCATATGTGTAAGGACGGGGACAGCCATGGCATTGCATGTTATGGTGAGGAACCCATGGAAATCATTGCACTGATCATCAGCGTCCCGGGACAGTCTTAGGGACCCGGAACTTAACAGATGACAGAAGGAAAAGAACCAACGGCAGGCCAATTGCATCCGCTGGTTCTTTTTTTCATCAAGGACTTCATTGCAGTACATTAAAAATATGAATTGTAATGAATATCTGGTTGTGTTTTTTTAGATAACGTAGTAAAATGATTAGGAAATTACAGGAAATCGGACGGCTGGCCGCGCAGGAGTTCCGTAATATACCGGACGGCAGGAAGGATGGCCCTGGCCTCGCTTTCGCTGCAGTTATGCAGTTCCCAGAAAAGCTGCTGCTTGGCATCGCCTATGGCATCGGAACCAGGATAGAATATCCTGTCTGCCGGAATCCTGAGCGTGGTAATCAAAGGATAGAGAACCTCGAATTTGGGATTCCCGCGGAAGTTTTCAATATTAATAATGGTACGGACATCAATTCCCAGTTTTTCAGCCAGTGACGCCTGGGACAGCCCCTGCTCTTCGCGGGCTTTGCGGATGACCGTACCTAATGTTTTAACGTAATCATGCATTGTGATTCACCTCAATACTAGTGTACACTACAGTTTACATATTATGAATTACTATGCGATACATATATTTTATGAACTTAAATACACTGATATACGGCATGAAACAGATAAAGGAAAGAGGGATGCAGGTTTATGGATGGGAATTCAGATAATGGAAAATCTGACGGCCGCATTGTTATGGATGCAAAGCGGGAGAAAGAATGCGCGGCCTTCCTTTCCGGGATTTTTGATGAACTTATGGAATTCAGCATTGGGACAGGACAATGCAGGGGGATTTTTTATACGGAAGGGGGATGCCGCCTTTCGGTGAACCAATCCATTGAGGATTTCAGTACGTTTGCCCGGGAGAACATACACCCTGAGGAATACAGGGATTTTCTTGGGATATTTAACAGGGAACATATGAGGAGGGTCATGGAAGAGGGAAAACCCATGCGCCATGAATTCCGGTGCCGGGACATGGATAGGAATTATATATGGATCAGGACGCTCCTGATACCGGAACCAGGCAGGGATGATACCGTGTTATGTTATGTGTCCGGGCTGGGGGATGGGAATGGGGAAAACTATCTGTTAAGGCAGATTGTGGACCGGTATGTGTACAGGAACTGCGATTACCTCATATGTCTGGATGCGGATAAGGACTCATATACCATGTTTAAGAGGAACGAAGGCTCGGCGCTGCTTCCGCGGGAATCCTCGGGCAGCTACAGCCAGATGGTCCATACCTGTGTCATGAGTTATGTGGTGCCTGAGGACAGGGAAATGGTTGCCAGGGAGATGGAAATAAAGCATGTCCTTTCCGTCCTTGACAAAGAAGGCGAACACGTCTTGACATATGGCGTAAAGGATCCGGAAAAAGGGTACCTGCGCAAGCGGTTCCAGTATGTGTATTATGACAGGCCTGGCAGGATCGTGTTCCTTTTGCGAAACGACATTACGGAGGAATACCAGGAACAGTGCAGACAGAAAGAGCGGTTAAGGGATGCGTTAAAGAATGCCAGGGTGGATTCCCTTACCGGGCTTTACAACCGGCAGGCCATATCCAGGGAAATCAGCCGTTTCCTGGAATCCCCCACCTGTACGCGGGCAGTCCTGCTGTTTATGGATCTGGATGATTTCAAACGCATTAATGACACCATGGGACACAGAAGCGGGGACTATGCCCTGCGCTGCGTGGCCGACCTGTTCCGCCATACCCTGCGCGCCACGGATATGGTGGGCAGGATTGGCGGGGATGAGTTCGTCGCGCTCCTCACCGGGATTTCCGCAAAAGAAGGAGGCGTGGAATGCGCAAAACGGCTCTGTGAGGCGGTGGGCAGCATGGAAGACCCCAATCTTGGAGGACTAAGGCTTTCATGCAGCATAGGCGGCGCCATATGCCCTAAGGATGGAACGGATTACGACACCCTGTTCGTAAAGGCGGATACGGCTGCATATGAGGCAAAACGGCTGGGCAAGAACCGGTACGTGTTCTACACCCCGGGTCTGGAACTGAAGAACGGTTACTGTACCAGTTCAATGTCATAGGCTTTCATCCAATAGTTGATTTGCAGGACATAGGCCATCATCTGGGGGCCGGCCATCAATTGGCCATACCATGGCTTTCCATAATCACCCGGGCTTGACAGGAACCGTTCCAGTTTCTTTCTGTCCAGGAACTGCATCACAGGCGCATGGCTGTCGCACATCATTTCGCGGACACGGCCGGCCAGCAGCTTTTCATAAGAAGTATCATAGGTTTTGGGATAAGGGGACTTGCGCCTGAAGAGGATATCTTCGGGCAGGAGTCCTTTTGCTGACTGGCGGAGCAGGTTCTTGACCACGCCGTCCCTGGTCTTCATATCCCAGGGCACGTTCCAGACATATTCCATGATCCTGTGGTCCGCAAAGGGGACCCTGGCTTCCAGGCCGGAGTACATGCTGGCGCGGTCCATGCGGTTTAACAAGGTCTGCATGAACCAGCGCAGGTTCAGCCAGGCGATTTCCCGGCGCCTTGCCTCCACCGGCGTATCCTCAGGCAGTCTTGGGGTTTCGGCCACCGAGCGCTCATAGGTATTCCTTACATAGCCGTCCATGTCCAGGTATTCTATGAAGCTGTCATCAAGCAGCACCTTCCTGGCCTCCAGGTCCATGGTCCATGGAAATGTGTGCGCTTCAAAACATTCCTTTTTGTGGAACCAGGGATAACCGCCAAAAATCTCATCCGCGCACTCGCCGGTAAGGGCCACCTTGTTGTGTTCCTTTACCATGGAGCAGAACTGGAGCATGGAGGAGTCAATGTCCCCCATGGCCGGCATGTCATGGGCCAGCACGGAATCATACAGACGGTCTGCCTGGGTGAGATTGTCACATTCCAGATAGTGGTGGTCCGAATCCAGGAACCGCACCATACGGTCCACGAAGGGACGGTCCTGGGAGGGCTGGAAGGAGTTGGCCTTAAAGAATTTGTCATTGTCCACAAAGTCAAAGGAAAATGTGGTGAGACGTTTCCCCTGCTTCCTTAATTCGGAGGCGCAGATGGCTGATACCAGGCTGGAATCCACGCCGCCGGACAGGAAGGTGCAGATGGGCACATCGGAGACCATCTGCCTGCGCACGGCGTCCTGGACCAGGAAGGATGTCTTTTCAATGGTTTCCTCATAGCTGTCCTCATGGGGTCGGCTTTCCAGTTTCCAGTAACTTTTAAGCCTTAAGCCTTCTGCCGAACAGATAAGGAAGTGTCCCGGCAGCAGTTCTTCCATATCCTTAAACACACCGCAGCCATAGGTCCTGGCAGGGCCTATGGAGAAAATCTCATTAAGCCCTTTTTTATCCAGGGCCGGACGTACCCCGGGGTAAGCAAGGATTCCCTTGGGTTCGGAGGAAAAGATGATTTCCTCTCCCCTGACCATATAGAACAGGGGTTTGACGCCTGCCCTGTCACGGAACAGGCACAGACGGTTTTTGGCAGTGTCCAGGATGGCAATGGCAAAAATGCCGTTGAGACGTTTTACAAAGTCAGGTCCGAATTCCATATAACCTGCCAGTATGACTTCGGTGTCGCTGGAGGTCTGGAACACAAGGCCGCGCCCCAGCAGCTCCTGGCGCAGTTCGCAGGTATTGTACAGTTCGCCGTTGTAGACAATGGCAAAGGTCTGTCCGGAACCGGATTTTACCATGGGCTGGTGTCCGCCGGCCAGGTCGATGATGGACAGGCGGGCGTGGGAGAGCCCGCCGTGTTCGCTTAAAAACAGGCCGGCGTCATCCGGCCCCCTGTGTTTCTGGCACTGCGCCATGGATTTAAGGATTTCCCCGCAGTGTTCTTTTTCTTTCAGGTAATGGTCATGAGGGTTATAGAAACCGGCAATTCCGCACATAGTTATTTCCTCCTGTCATGGATTGATGATAAGGCCCTAAATCAGGAAACAGGCCGCGATATAGGTACAGACAAATCCCAGGCATACAGGAACCAGGTTTTTCCTGGCCAGTTCCACCGGGCTTACATTACAGATGGCTGCAACCGGGATAAGGCCCCAGGGCACAATGGTCCCGCCGCCCACGAAGATGGCCGCGATTTGGCCAAGGGCAGCCATCACAGGCACGGAGGCGCCGGTGGCAAAGCCAAAGGTACGGGCCAGGGAGCCGGTCAGGGGAAGGCCTGAGAACCCGGAACCGTCAAGCCCGGTCAGGCTGCCCACCACCATCTGGATAAAGGCCGCCATATATTTGTTCAGAGGCGCGTTCTGGGCCAGCCACATGGCCCAGTCATTCATGATCCCGTGGGAAAAGCCTGTTCCCATGATGGAGGTGATTCCCTCGCCGCCTAAAAAGAAGAAGGCGCCGATGATGATGACCGGGGCAAATATCTTAATGGCAAAAAGGAAGCCGTCCGTCACATATCCGGTTACCTTTTCAAGGGAATCCTTCCCAAAGCCAAGGAAGGCGCCAAGGCACATGAGGATAAGGGCTGTTCCTGACACCATGCTGGTGGCATCCCCGCCCTTCAGGTCAAATACCAGCATCAGGACAATCACGCCCACGAATGCAGCCGGGGTGAGGATGGCCATGAGCAGGGCCATCTTCCCGCCCTTGGGGGTATCCAGGTCCCCGGTCTGGATGGTCAGGCGCAGTCCGCGCCCTTCCATTTCCTCCCGGTTTAACAGGTATGCGCTGCACACCGTGACAATGCCCATGACCCAGAATACGGGCCAGGCCTGGTGGAGGATTCCGGTGGTGGTGATGCCTGCTGCGCCGGCGGAAACAGCGGGCGCGCCCTGGATGACAAAGTCATAGCTCAGGGCAAATCCATGGCCGAACAGGTTCATGGCCATGGCTGCGGCCAGGGGATTGAGCCCTGCCTTAACGGCAAAAGGAAGCATGATGGCGCCAACCAGCGCAACCGAGGGGCTGGGCCATAAAAAGAGGGAAAACAAAAACATGGTAAGTCCCAGTATCCACCAGGTAATGGAAGGCGTCTTCATGATTTTTGACATGGGGACCATCATAAGGTAATCGCTGCCCAGGTCCTTCAGGCATTTGGAAAGGGCTGTTACCATTGCTATGGTGGCCAATACCTCCATGAATTCCTTTCCCGCGTAGAGGATGGCGTTAAATACGGTCATGATGGCGCCTGTAAAGGATTTTAAGCCAATGAGGCCCAGGATGAAAAGGAAGGCAATGCAGACAGCCGGCGTGTCCCGTCTCATGACCATGACAGCCAGGATGACGATGACGCCGATGAGATAAGCATAGTGCAGGGGAGTCAGCACTATGGTGGATTCAATCATAACAGTCACTCCTGTATCTAAGAATATAATCTATAGTATGAGAAAATCCGTGCCCCGGTGAAATAATCCTGTTTTTGGGGGTTGATTTTATGGTCCGGGGCTGGTATGCTTAATAAGGATTAAAATAAATGATGAAAGGAAGTGAACCTAAGTGGAAGGTCGAAGTCGTAAGATGGAAGCAGACAATTATCATAAGCGTATGGTAGTGGGAGCTGCCGGTATGGCCGTGTTTTATCAGGCATGCCCAGGGACGGCTTTGGTTCCGCTTTGCTTTCACTGCCGTTAACCGTCTGGGATAGAGATACGTTTATGATGATAGCCATGGATTACGGGAACTGCCGGTCAAGGGGTTTTTTGTAATTATGGCTATTTTGTGTGCTGCTTTCATGGATAGTACCATTCATGGAAGGAATAAGATGCAGGAGAATTTTGATTTAAAAGAACTGATGGAGCTGCTGGACACAAGGCAGCTGCGCAGGCTTAAGGAAATTTTAATGGAGATGAACGAGGTGGATATCGCCTCTTTCATCGAGGAACTGGATTCGGAGCGGACCGTGGTGGTGTTCCGCATGCTGTCCAAGGAGGTTGCAAGTGATGTGTTCGCCAACCTGCCCGTGGAAAAGCAGGAGCATATCATTAACAGCATTACGGACTATGAGCTGAGCGCCATTGTCAATGACCTGTTTGTGGATGACGCGGTAGACATGCTGGAGGAGCTGCCGGCCAATGTGGTGAAGCGTGTGCTTAAGAACTCCACATCCGACACAAGGAAATTAATCAACCAGTTCTTAAAGTATCCGGAGAACAGTGCCGGAAGTATCATGACAGCCGAGTACGTGGGCCTTAAAAAGACCATGACCGTGGAGCAGGCATTTGCCTATATCCGCAGGAACGGGGTGGATAAGGAGACCATTTACACCTGTTATGTGATGGACGCAAAGCGGACATTGGAAGGCGTGGTTACGGTAAAGGACCTGCTGATGAACCCATATGATGAGGTCATAGGCAGCATCATGGATACCCATGTGATTAAGGCAGTGACCACGGACGACCAGGAGGAAGTGGCGGAAAGCTTCCGCAAGTACGATCTTTTAAGCCTGCCTGTGGTGGACCATGAGGACCGCCTGGTTGGGATTGTCACGGTGGACGACGTGGTGGATGTCATGGAGCAGGAGGCCACGGAGGACTTTGAGAAGATGGCTGCCATGATCCCCAGTGAAAAGCCATACCTGAAGACAGGGGTGTTCGTCCTTGCAAAGAACAGGCTGGCCTGGCTTTTGATTCTTATGGTCAGCAGCATGATAACAGGCAGTATCCTTGCTAAATACGAGGCAGCGTTTGCAGTAATCCCGCTGCTGGTGACCTTTATCCCCATGCTGACGGATACGGGCGGCAATGCCGGCAGCCAGAGCAGCACCATGATTATCCGCGGCATGGCCGTGGGCGAGATAGAGGCAGGTGATATCCTGCGGGTGCTGTGGAAGGAACTGCGGGTGGGTATCATTGTGGGAATCCTTCTTGGGCTGGTGAACTATATACAGCTGCTCATCCGTTTCCCGGGACAGGAGATGCTTTGCCTGACCGTGGTATTAAGCCTTCTGGCCACTGTGGTGATTGCCAAGACCATTGGCTGCACACTGCCCATCATTGCCCAGATCCTTCATCTGGACCCGGCAATCATGGCCGCGCCCCTGATTACCACCATTGTGGATGCGGTAAGCCTGGTGGTTTATTTCCAGCTTGCCTGCAGCCTGCTGAGTATCTAGCACACACCCTAGGGATTCAGGCACACACCAGTACGACAGGAGAGGGACACCATGCTGTTTAACAAGCGTTTTTCATTAAAAACCGTGTATTACAGAAGCTTTTTCCTTCTGATTGTGATTCCCATCCTGCTGGTCAGCGTGGTTACATTGGGCATCATACGGTATATGATGGAGAAATCAGCCATCGCCAATATACAGAACGCACAGGCCAGTATAGAGGCCAGCCTCTCGGAGTCGGTCCGGAATATCTCCCTTCAGCTGTCCCATCTGGTCTTTGTGAATAACGGGGAAATCATGGAACTGGTGTCTGGCATGGACACGGATGACAAGGAGCAGCGCTATGATCTGAGCAGCCGGCTGGATGAGATATTCCGGGTGTCCATGGTCCCTTCCCAGGACACGGTGTCTGCCATGTTCTATCTGAAGGGCGGGAACACGGTGTATCTGAAGGATGAGGTAATCCTTTCAAGGGAAAGGATGGAGCAGGAGAACTGGTACCGCCAGGCCCTGGAACATAAGAACGTGGTCAGCGTGGGCGCGTTTGACACGGCCAGGCAGACCCTTACATATTCGCGTCTAAAGAAAGGGGAGTTTGTGCTGGCAGCAGCCCTGGCCCCTGATTATCAGGCGGACCGCTCCGGGAAACTGGAGATGGTCAGCCTGTTTTCCGTTACCCATGTGGGAGAGGTCATCCGCAGATACAACAGGGATGAACAGCTGGGCGTCACCTTTATCCTGGACAGGGAGGGAAAGCTTTTGTTTGCAGGGGACAGGACAGAGGAGGCGGGGCGTCTGCTGGAAGGGCTGCCATCCACCCGGGCCGGGATCTACAGGACCTCGGTGGACGCCCATGGGACAGGGCATTACGGGAATTATACCGCGGTTGTGTCCTCGGTGGAGGAGAATGGATGGAAGGTGGTGTCCATGGTCAGCACCTCCCGCCTTACCGCTGCCTATAACCAGGTCATGGGAATTTCCATCCTGGTCATCAGCCTTTTACTCCTGCTGTTCTATCTGTTTTCCAGATATTTCCTGGGACAGATCATTGCACCCCTTCATTCCGTGGTGGAAGGCATGCGGGAGATGGAGGAAGGGAACCTTACCGTGCACGTGGAGCCGGCGGGACAGAGCGAGATCCGGACCATGATCCACTCCTTTAACCGCATGGTCAGGGAACTGAAGGCGTCCATTGAGGAGAATGAGAGGGTCCAGCAGAAAAAACATCAGGCAGAGGTCCGCGCCCTCCAGTCCCAGATTAACCCGCACTTCCTTGTCAATACCCTGAATTCCATCCGCTTCATGGCACAGGTGTCCAGGTTTGACGGGATCCGTAAGATGGCAGAGGCCTTAATCAAAATCCTTTCCTGCTCATTCAGGGGCAGCATTAGTTTCTATACGGTAAGGGAGGAACTGGATGTGCTGGACAGCTATATTTATCTGATGAAAATCCGCTATTCCGACGGATTTGAGGTGGAGTACCATATTGACCGGGGATGCCTGGATTATAAGATGCCCAGGCTGATCCTGCAGCCCATTGTGGAAAACTCCATTGTCCACGGCCTGGCGGAAAAGGAGGATGATATCGGCCACCTGAAAATCAGCCTGGAGGAGGAGAATGAGTCCATCCTTTTCACGGTGGAGGATGACGGCCGCGGAATGACACAGGAGGAGATAGAATGCCTGCTTCACCCAAAGGAGAGGCTGGATGACGACAATACCAGCATTGGGATTGAGAATGTGCTGGGAAGGCTGAAGCTGAACTTCGGGGAACAGTGCGCGGTCTGGATGGAGGGCAGGCAGGGATGTTATACCAGGACATTCCTTCGCATTCCAAAGCTTTGAGCATGTCCGTACAGGGGGAGGAACAGGATGAAACGTGTCTTGATTGTGGATGATGAAAGTATTGTCAGGGTTGCGTTGCGTTCCCTGATTGACTGGGAGAAGCACGGATATATGGTTGTCAGGGACTGTATGGGCGGCAGGCAGGCCGTGGAATACATAAAGGAAAACCCGGTTGAACTGCTGATAACAGATATGAAGATGCCGGATATGGACGGGCTGGAGCTTATCAGCCATCTGGGTGAAATAGGCCTTCTCCCCGTAACGGTGGTGCTTTCCGGTTACAATGAATTTGAACTGGTGCGGGAGGCCTTCCGCCTGGGGGTCTATGATTATATGCTCAAGGGTGACTTAAACCAGCATGCCCTGGAGGAATTGCTGGATAAGGTGGACCGGCAGTATTTTAAAAACCAGGAGCCGGTACGGCCGGATATGGAGCTTGGGGGCATGAACCCCATGGATATGGAGCTTGTGACAGTTAACCTTCCCAAAGACGGCCGGTATGGCATCGTGCTGTTTGAGGTGGTGGACTTTAAACGCCAGTCCGTGCGGTTTGCCGACAATGTGGAGGAGGGGATGGCCAGACCCATGCTGGACCTGGCCAGGCAGATCCCGAGGATGGCTGCAAAGGCAGGCATCATCAAGGTGTATCCATCCCAGTTCCTGATGTATTATAAGGCTACGGACCCGGTCCAGTATCCATCTGGCATCGTATCCCTTGCGCGCCAGACACAGAAGGTGTGGAGGGATTTCATGAACCTGGAGACACAGGCCGCGGTCAGCGCCATGGTTGGATATGACGGCATAAGCCAGGCCCTTGACCAGGATATAAAGCTGCTTAAGTGGAGCGCGCTGGCAGGGGAATACGGCATGTGCGCTGCCTGGGATTTTGAAGGGCGCCTGGCAGTCATGGAGGAAAAGATGCAGCACTGCCAGCCCTTTATGTCAGCCCTGTTTTCCGGCGACAAGGTGGCTGCTGCCCGGGAAAAGGACAGGCTTTTGTCCTCCCTTAATACCATGGACATGAAATCAGCAACAGAAGAGTGCCTCCACATCCTCTGTCAGCTGGCTGACCAGTTCCGTGTGTATGAAAATGATTTTTCCACCCTTTTGCCGGAGCGCGTCAACTATTTTGAGAAAATAGGCCGCCTGACCCATGTAAAAGAGCTGGAGCTGTGGATGAACAATTATTTCCGCTGGGTTTCCGACTATCTTGAGAACTGCCGCGAGGACCGGCAGGAGGATGTAATTCTGCGGGCCCGGCGTTTCATTGCGGACAACTACGCAAGTCCGGAGATGACACTAAAAAGCGCGGCTGACTATGTGGGGCTTAATGAAAAATATTTCAGCACCAAATTCACAAAAGAAACAGGCATGACGTTCAGCACATACCTGACCAGTGTGCGCCTTGAAAAAGCAAAGCGGCTGATGGAGTCCACGGACCTTAGGATGTATGAAATCAGCGACCGGGTGGGATACCACAACGTGGAGCATTTTAACCGGATGTTTAAAAAAGCGTATGGGACCAGCCCCGGGGATTATAAGCGGGGCAGGACCTGACGAAACATCAAGAAATCCAACCATTTTTCATGGATATATACCCTTCGTACTGGTAAAATATGGACAGAATCAAAGAGAAGCAGGAAAGGGAGGTATTTATCATGAGAAAGAAATTACTGGCGTTTACCATGTGCGCGGCACTGGCAGCAGGTTCCCTGTATGGCTGCGCACCGGAGGACGGGGAGGGGACAGCGGCCCCCAGCACCGGGACCGAGGCCCAGTCCGGGTCCAAGGCAGAGGAAAGTACCGCGGCAGCGGTCAAGGCAGAGGTGAACGAGGAACTGAGCGGCGACCTGGTGTTTGCCATCTGGGACAATAACCTGATGGATTACATTGATGCCAATGACATGGCCGGCAAGTTCCAGGAGAGCTATCCCAATGTCAACATTGAGGTGGAGAAAATCAAGGATGACTCTGAATACTGGAATGCCATGAAGATGCGCGCAAGCGCCAACCAGCTGCCGGATGTGATGTTTAATAAGGCATTTACCCTGTCACGCTTTAAGGACTATCTGGTGGACCTTTCTGACCTGGAGGCAACGAAGAATAATGAACTGGCGGCAGGTTATGCCCTGGACGGAAAAATCCTCGGCGTTCCCATGACAGCCGGTTATGAATACGTATACTACTGGAAGGACATGTTTGAGGAAGCCGGTGTTAAGGTGCCTACTACCTGGGAACAGTTAAAGGAAGTCTCAAAGACCCTTCAGGAGTATTACGGCAAGGACAACCCCGATTTCATGGCAATTGCCCTGGGCGCTAAGGAAGAATGGCCGGATTACCCATTCATGGAATTCATGCCGGCCCTGGAAAGCGGCAATGGCCAGAACTGGAATGACATGGCCAGGACAGACGCGCCATTTGCGGATGGCACCGATATTTCCAAGGCATACCACAAGGTAAATGACCTGTTTACCTCCGGCGTGTTTGGAAAAGACCCTCTGGGGCTTGGCAGCGACCAGGCAACCTCCCTGTTCGCACAGAAACAGGCTGCAATCACTGCACTGGGGGACTGGGGACTTCAGAACATCCAGAACGGTACGGATGATTACTCACAGCTTGGTACCTTCTACCTTCCGGTAAGGGATTCAGAAAGCGACCCCTTCCGGGTAATCGTACAGGGCGACTCCTTCATGGGCGTTACCACCCACAGCAAGAATCCTGAGCTGGCCAAAGCGTTCGTGGAATGGTTTTATAGTGACGCATGGTATCCAGGTTACATAAGTTATGTGACAAGTGCTTCATCCATGACCAATTTCCCCAAGGAAAAAGATCCAATCCTGGCAGAGGCGGACAATGCGCAGCCAGATATGGAAATGGTTATGTATGATGGCGGCGGCGATGATTTCCAGGCCATCCAGAATGAGACTGCCTTTGATTATAAGAAGCTGGGGGCAGAGATGTTTACCAGTGGATTTGACCTTGATACAAGGCTGGGTGAACTCAATACCAAGTGGGCAGCTGCAAGGCAGAAACTGGGGATTCAGTAGGGGCAGGAATTTTCAGATATAGCGTGGCAGGACAGGCATGCCCTGCTACAGACAGTAACGGATGCAGCAAAAGGAACAGGACTCCTAACCCTGAATCAATTTTGCTGTATCCTTTTTTATGAAAATCAATCCATGAAGTGTTCATGAAAAGGAGGAGAATACAATGAGTTCCCTTGCAAGAAAAAAGAGGAATTTTATCATACTGTCCCTAATCATCCCCACCCTGCTGCTGATCTGTTTTGTGGTACTGCCTGCGTTTGATTTATTCCGGATGAGCTTTACTAATTGGGACGGCATGTCGCCTTCCAGTGATTTCATCTGGCTGGATAATTATAAATCCATGCTGGGCAACGCGGATTTATGGCAGTCACTTAAAAATAACGCGGTTTATTTCGCGGTCCATCTGTGCATGATACCTGTGGAGCTGGCCTTTGCCGTGCTGCTCACTTCCAAACTCAGGGCCGCCAAGTTTTATAAGACCATGGTGTTCATGCCATATATCATCAACGGCGTTGCGATTTCTTATGCCTTTTCCTATTTCTTTTCACCGGTTAACGGCGCTTTTGACGCGATTTTAAAAGCCCTGCACATGGGAATGCTGTCCCAGAACTGGCTGTCCGATCCCAAAATCGTAAACTTCGTGCTGGCATTTGTATCCCTGTGGAGGTTCTCAGGCTACCATGTGATCCTGTTCATGGCCGCCCTTCAGTCCCTTCCCCAGGACGTTCAGGAGGCAGCCAGGGTGGATGGCGCCAATGCATGGCAGATGTTTCAGTTCATCCAGATCCCGGCCATCATGCTGATGGTTGATTTCGTGTTGTTCGACAATATCAGGGGTGCGCTTCAGGTATTTGACATCCCCTTTGTCATGACCTCGGGCGGACCTGGTTACGCGTCCTCCACCTTTACCCTTTATACCATTGAGACTGCGTTTACCTACAGTAATTTTGGCCTTGCCTCAACCATGGCAGTGGCCATCATGGTTATGATAGTTGTGATTTATGTGATCCAGAACAAAATCATCCATGGAATTGTATTGAAAGGAGATAAGTGATTATGGCAAAGCGTACCACAACCCAGATCCTGAAACAGCTTATCTGCCTGGCCATGGTGGCCATTGTGCTGGCGCCCATCGTACTGGTGTTGTTTGCCTCCTTTAAGACCAAGGCAGACATGGTGAAGATATCCCCTCTTCTCCTTCCGCCAAAGAGCCGGTTCACCCTGGACAATTTCCAGAAGGTACTGAATAACAAATACCTGCTGATTGGATTTAAGAACACAGGAATCATACTGGTTGTAAGTATTTTCTTCAATGTAATGTTCGGCACCATCACAGCGTTCATCATTGAACGGTTTAAGTTCCGGTTTAAGGGATTCATCGTGGGACTGTTTTTTGTGGGGATGCTGATTCCCAGCTTTGTCACTGAGATTGCACGTTTTAAGGTAATCCAGGGACTTCACCTTTACAACACCCTGGGCGCCCCCATTGTGATTTATGTGGCGTCCGACCTGATGCAGCTGTACATATACAGGCAGTTCATATCCACCCTGCCCGTGTCCCTGGATGAGAGCGCGCTGTTAGACGGCTGCGGATACTTCGGGCTGTTTACCAGGATCATATTCCCGCTTCTGGCGCCGGCCACGGCCACGGTGGTAATCATCAAGGCCATTAATATCATCAATGACATGTACATCCCATATCTGTATATGCCTAAGAACAAGCTGCGCACCCTGACCACCTTCCTGATGGACTATGCCAATGCCCAGAGGGGGTCCTGGCAGCAGCTGGCAGCCGGAATCATCATTGTGATGCTGCCGACCATCTGCATATACCTGTTTTTCCAAAGATATATACTTGCGGGGATTGCGGCCGGGGCGGTTAAGGAGTAAAATTACATGGAGGAATGGCGTGCAGTACATGTGACGGACATTTTTTAATACACAGCGGACAGTGAGGAATTGGCTTATGAGTCAGGATGGAACAAGAAAGCGGATGGAAGAGGGAAGGCTGTATTTTCCGGGAGATACGGATATCCTTAAAGAGCAGGAACAGTATATGGAACTGCTCTATGATTACAATGCCACCAGACCGGGGGAGAAGGAGAAGCGCAGGGCCCTGCTGGAAAAAATGATGGGTTCTGTGGGACAGGACTGTTATATAGAACCGCCCCTGCACTGTAACTGGGGAGGAAAGCATGTGTTCATGGGGAATCTGGTCTATGCGAATTTCAACCTGACCTTGGTGGATGATGCTGAAATCCACATTGGCTCCCACTGCATGTTCGGACCCAATGTGACAATCGCCACGGCCGGACACCCGGTGGAGCCGGGACTGCGCAGGCAGGCCATCCAGTTTAACATGCCGGTGCACATAGGGGAAAATGTATGGGTCGGGGCAGGGGCAGTCATCCTGCCCGGAGTATCCATTGGCAATGACTCGGTCATTGGTGCGGGAAGCGTTGTCACAAAGGACATACCGGCCAATGTAGTGGCGGTGGGCAATCCCTGCCGGGTGCTCAGGGAAATCGGGGAGCATGACAGACAGTTTTATTATAAAGAACGGAAAATTGATATCTGATATGAACCGGGAGGATATGGCATGAAACAGATGGAAGCAGATCTTAAATGGCTGGAGGACCCTGGGGTTTTCCAGGTAAACCGGCTGGACGCACATTCAGACCATGCATTTTATGAAACAGTGGCCCAGATGGAGTCAGGGGAAAACCCGCTCATCCAGAGCCTGGACGGCAAATGGGGATTTGCCTGGAGCAGGCGGCCAGGCGACCGCCCCGCCGGATTTTATGAGGAAGGATTTGACGACAGCGGCTGGGGCGCCATAGAGGTGCCGGGGCACATGGAGCTCCAGGGGTATGACCGGATCCACTATATCAATACCATGTATCCATGGGAAGGCCATGCTGAGATGCGGCCGCCCTGCATTGACTGGGATTATGACCCGGTGGGAAGTTATGTGAAGGAATTTGACCTGGATGAGGGCTTAAGAGGAAAGCGCGTGTGCATTTCCTTCCAGGGCGTGGAACAGGCGTTTTATGTATGGCTGAACGGAAAGTTTGTGGGTTATGGGGAAGACTCGTTCACGCCTTCGGATTTTGATTTGACCCCGCTGATACGAAAGACAGGGAACCGTCTATGCGTGGAGGTGTATAAACGCAGTTCGGCAGCCTGGCTGGAGGACCAGGATTTCTTCCGGTTCTCCGGCATTTTCCGGAGTGTGTACCTGTATGCCAAACCCAGGTACCATGTGGAGGATGTTTGGGTACGGGCCGGGCTCGGGGAGGATTACAGGACCGGCACCTTTGCCCTGGGCATCAGGGTTTCCGCAGGCATGGACGGCGGCAGCGCCCTTAAGACCAGATGGGTCCGCAGCCTGGATGGAAGCGGTGTCATGGCAGAGTGGAGGCTGTGCGGCCAGGATGGGGATGTGGTTACTGCAGGACGGATTGGGGGAAATGATGCGAAAGCCGTGAACGGAGCAGGCCAGGGCCGTTTGGAGGACAGCCGGTACCTGATCCTCACAGAGGAGGAAATCCCGGACGTCAGGTCATGGTCATCCAAAAGCCCATATATGTACCAGCTGTATATAAGCCTTAAGCAGGAGGATGGGGAGGTGATTGAGGTGGTTCCCCTAAAGACCGGGTTCCGCCGTTTTGAAATCAAGGATAAGATCATGCTGATGAACGGTGAACGCATCATCATCAATGGCGTGAACCGCCATGAGTGGAATCCCAGAAGGGGCCGCGCCGTCACGCCCGAGGATATGCGCCGTGACATCGAAATCCTCAAGCGCAACAACATCAATGCGGTGCGCACCTGCCATTATCCGAACCAGAGCCTCTGGTACAGGCTTTGCGATGAAAACGGAATCTATGTCATGGATGAGGCAAACCTGGAAAGCCATGGATCCTGGCAGAAAATGGGCAGATGTGAACCGTCCTGGAACGTTCCGGGAAGCCTGCCGGAGTGGGAGGCCTGTGTGGTGGACCGGGCTGCGTCCATGCTGGAGCGGGATAAGAACCATCCCAGCATCCTGTGGTGGTCCTGCGGCAATGAATCCTATGCCGGAACCTGTATCCTGGCCATGAGCCGGTATTTCCATGAAAAGGACCCGTCCAGGGTGGTTCATTATGAGGGCGTGTTCTGGAACAGGCAGTTTAATGAAATCAGCGATGTGGAGAGCCGTATGTATGCACCGCCCAAAGAGGTGCGGGCATACCTGGAGGATAATCCGCAGAAGCCGTATCTTCTGTGCGAGTACATGCACGATATGGGCAATTCCATTGGCGGTATGGAGAGCTATATCCGGCTGGCCGATGAGTATCCCATGTATCAGGGCGGGTTTATCTGGGATTATATTGACCAGGCCGTTTACCGGAAGGATGTGGATGGAACGGAGGTCCTGGGATATGGCGGGGACTTTGGGGACAGACCCACGGATTACGCCTTTTGCGGCAACGGGATTGTTTTTGCTGACAGAAGGGAAAAGCCCGCCATGCAGGAAGTACGCTACTGGTACAGCACAAAAGAGGAGCGGGAGCGGTTTGACCTGGAGGGCCGGAAGGCCGGTGCTGGGACCGGAGTTGACGGAAGGCCGGGTATCGGTACGGAGACAGGCGTTGACGGAAGGCCGGGGACCGGTGAAGGGACCGTAAGTACCCAGGGGGCGGAGCATAAGCGCCTTACGGTTATTCACGGGGATGTTACGCTGGGAGTAAAGGGAGATGGGTTCCATGTGATTTTCTCCTACTCTGAGCATGGTATGGTTTCCCTTGTGTATGATGGCCTGGAGTGGGTGTACCGACCTGCAATGCCGGCTTTCTGGAGGGCATCCACTGAGAATGACAAGGGCAATGGATTCGCTGTCAGGAGCGCTGTCTGGTGCGGCGCTGACCAGTTCATCAGCTGCACGGGATGGCATACCGAGGAAAGTCCTGACCAGGTGCGTATTACCTATGAGTATGCCGCCGGTACGGTGCCTGCGGCCCGGGTAAGCGTAAGCTACACCGTAGAGACCTCCGGCGCAATCCGGGTGCGCTGCCATTATCATGGGCAGGATGGACTGCCTCAGCTGCCTCTGTTCGGCCTGCGTTTCTCCGTACCGTTTGTGGCTGGGAAGGTACAGTGGGAAGGCAGGCAGGGGGAGACCTATCCTGACAGGAAAAAGGGCGGTGCACTGGGGGTATGGGAAAGCCGGATTGAAAAGCCGGATTATCTGGTGCCTCAGGAATATGGCTGCCATGTGGATACACAGTGGCTGCGGCTTCATGAGCCGGACGGTCCGGGCCGCTGCCTTGAGATAGCCATGGAAGATAAGCCGTTCCATTTTTCCGCAATCCCCTATACCCCCCATGAACTGGAAAACGCCCTTCACAGGGAAGAACTTCCGGTGCCGCGCAGGACCGTGGTATCCGTGCTGGGAGCCATGCGGGGCGTGGGCGGAATCGACAGCTGGGGGTCGGATGTGGAGGAGGATTACCATGTTTTGGCCGATAAGGATATTGAATATGGGTTCGTGATACGGGGGACGGTATCAGGACAGGGATGAAGGCTTAAACACGCCCCATGGCCATAAGTAATTTATTGTTTTTTCAATAGATGCAGCAGCAGGCAATCCTGGCGCAGATGGTATTCTGTCCTGGACTGCCTGCTTTTTTATCCCCCCTTTAGGGCTGTTGGCTTAACCGTTCATAAATCGTGTATTCATCCTGGTTCGGACACTCCTCAACCGCATCATAAATCCGGGTGATGACCCTTATGTCCTCTTCAAGGACTTCGGCTGTCTCGTCCGGGGATAATCCTTTCCTGGCTTTTTTCATGACCAGGGATATAAGCTTAATCATTTCGCCTTTCTCAAGTCCTTTCTCAAGGCCTTTCCTAATTCCATCTTCCATAAGCATCTGTCCAAGTAATGTCATACCCATCCTCTCCTTTAACTTTGCTAAATCTGTTTTGTTCAGGAACTTAACAGCCCATGCGTAGAGCACGGCTTCCATGCGTCGGATATCATCTTTGTCCGCGTCCACCTGCGCCATGCAAAGGATATCCATTCCCCGGCAGATGCGTCCGCATACATCCATGTTACCGGACATAAGGGGCGCCAGAAGCAGGGGGAACAGGTCGCTTCTGGTAAGGCGTCCTCCCTGTCTAAGTTTCATGTCCAGGTCATTGAATACATGGTCCGCGTCCGCATCCTTAATCCGGACCAATTCTATCCGGTATACATTAATCCCGCAATTTAATCTTGTTTTAGGATTCCTGACATGGGCGCTGCATCCTCCATTATGAAATTAAAATCTTCCTCCATCCTGCGCACATCCAGATGGATCTGTTCCGTGGGTGCCACAGCGGCCATGCGTCCTTTGATGCCAAGATAGGGGAGCAGTTCATGTCCAAAGAACATGGCTGCTGTTTTCAGTACTTTGTCCTCAATCTGGTTGGGGACGTCCTGGATACCCTGTGGTCTGTCAGATACGTTGGTTTGCTCCATACAGCCTCCTTTACCGGCAGGCCATAGGTAAGCTACTCCTATTATAACTTTTTTTGGAACGCCGGACAATACCCTTATTGGTAAGGGCAGCTTCATACCGTTGATAATCAACATGGATATTATTTGTTTTGCCTTTTGGGAAATCATAGTTGGAAATAAATTGAAACTTACTATCAGAATGATTGAATCATAGTGAGATATGTGTAATTGGAATAGCCTCCTGATAAGCCAGCTGATGTCCGGATGAATAAAGTATAACTCCATGGATATGGCAAAACAAGATGCTTTATAAATTTTTCAATGAATCCCTCTCAAGGTTTGAAAAAGGGATGGGATGAATTGTAAAATTGCACAAAATCCCCCTCCTGTTTTCGTGCAGTTTTAACGAAGTGGAATGGATGATGAAAATAATGATTTACAAAATACATAATTGGTGATACATTCTAATTAACTTGTAAAACAAGTTTGTGCACATATACAAAAAGTGTTAAAACAAGTATAAAAACGGAGGGGAAGTCAATGAAGAAAACAATGGGAACAATGAAGAAATTAGCAGCATTCATGGCAGCAGCCAGCGTGGCAGGCAGTGTGGTAACGGGATGCGGATCAACATCCGCGGGCAGCGCCGCACAGAAGGCAGGACAGGAATCGCCGGCAGCTGGAGAGGCGGCAGGGGAAACAGCAGGGAGCGCGGTCCATGTGGGAATCATTTTCACGGAAGCAGGGCTTGGGGGGAATTCCTTCAACGACCTGGCCCTGGAGGGCGTGAAGAAGGCGGCCCTGGATTTTGGGATAACTTATGATGAGGTGGAACCAAAGTCGGTGTCAGATGAGGAAATCATCCAGGACGAGATGGCATCCTCCGGTGACTATGATTTAATCATCTGTGTGGGCGCCGAACAGGTGGATGCACTGACCAATGTGGCGTCCGCTTATCCGGAACAGCGTTTTGCCCTTCTGGACGCTGACTCCGATCTGGCCAATGTGGCCTCCTATTCCTGTAAGGAGCAGGAAGGCGCGTTCCTGGCAGGCGCCCTGGCAGCCCTGGCCAAGAAAGAGGCCATCGACAGTAAGATGGGGGACGGCAGGACCATCGGTTTCATCGGCGGCGTGGACAATCCTCTTATCAACCGGTTTGCGGCAGGCTATCAGGCAGGTGCCAGGTACATTGAGCCGGAGATGAATGTGCTCATTGACTACGTCGGAGGCTTTAATGACCCCACCACTGCCAAGACCATTGCCAATACCTTTGTGGAGAAAGGCGCAGATGTGATTTTCCACGCAGCAGGGGCATCCGGCATGGGCATGTTCCAGGCAGCAGAGGAAAAGGGCTTTGTGGCCATTGGCGTGAACCTGAACCAGAACAGCATTGCTCCGGATTTCATCATGGCAAGCATGCTTAAAAAGCTGGATTCCTGCGCATACCATGCCATTGCCAGTGTTGTGGAGGGAACCTATACAGGGGAAAACCAGATGTTAGGCTTAAGTGACGGCGGGGTGGATGTGACTGTGGAGGAGAGCAATATCAAGGTTACGGACGACATGCTGGCACGGCTGGAGGAACTGAAACAGAAAGTAATCGCAGGGGAGATAGAGGTACCATCTGAACTGAACTAAGAGACAGGAGGCAGGTATGGACGCAATCAAAATGGTTGGCATTGTAAAATGTTTTGGGCCGGTACGGGCCAACGACGGCATTGACTTTACCGTAAAGCACCAGGAGATCCACTGTCTCCTGGGGGAGAACGGAACCGGCAAAAGCACCTTGATGAATATCCTTTTCGGGTTGTATCATCCGGATGCGGGAGAGATTTACATTAATGAGGAAAAGGCATCCATTGCCAATCCCAATGATGCCTATGGGCTGGGAATCGGAATGGTACATCAGCATTTCATGCTGGTAAACCAGCTGACGGTCCTGGAGAACATCATCCTGGGCAAGGAATCCGGCGGTTTCCTGCTGGACAGGAAGGAGAGCCGCAGGCGGGTGGAGGAACTGGTGGAGCGGTTCGGTTTCAGGATTAATCTGGATGAAAAAGTGGTGAACCTGTCCGTGGGCATGAAGCAGAGGGTGGAAATACTGAAAACCCTTTACAGGGGAGCGGATATCATCATCCTGGACGAACCCACTGCCGTGCTGACCCCGCAGGAGGTGGATGAGTTATTTAAAATCCTGCGTCAGCTTAAAGAGAACGGCAAGACCATTGTATTCATCACCCACAAGCTTAACGAGACCATGTCCCTGTCTGACCGGATAACCGTTATCCGCAAAGGCAAAGTGGTATTCTGCTGTGATACTGCTGACACCAATGAAAAGGAACTGGCCACACAGATGGTGGGCAGGCAGGTGGAGTCCGTGGTGGCGGGAAGGGGAAAGGCCGGCCGCGAGGTCCTTAAGATAAAGGATGTCCGCCTTCATGAGCGGGCCGGACACACCGTAAACCTGACCGTGCATGCAGGGGAGATACTTGGCATTGCAGGCGTGGACGGCAACGGACAGCAGGAGCTGGAGGAAATCATTGTGGGTAACCGCAAGGTGGCCGAGGGGAGCATCCTTATGGATGGCACCCCCATCCATACCATGTCTGTAAAGGACAGGAAGGCTATGGGGCTGGGATACATACCCTCGGACCGCCACAAAAATGCCATGATATCCGGTTTTTCCATCACGGAAAATTTCCTTCTGGGATACCAGAAATCACCTCAGTACTGTAAAAAAGGCTTTATTGACTATATGAAACTGAAACAGGACGCCGGGAAGCAGGTGGAGGCATTTGAAATAAAAACCGCAGGTGTGGACCAGGAAATCGGCCAGCTGTCAGGAGGCAACCAGCAGAAGGTGATCCTTGGCAGGGAAATCAGCCATGACCCAGGTCTGGTGCTGGTGGCCCAGCCCGTCCGGGGACTGGACATCGGAGCCATTGAAAAGGTACATAAGACCCTGCTTGAGCTAAAGGAACAGGGCAAGGCCATCCTTCTGATATCAGCGGAACTGTCTGAAGTCATGAACCTCAGCGACCGCATCGCCGTGTTTTATGAAGGGGAGGTCAGCGCCCAGTTTGCCAATGGGGAATATACAAAGGAAGAAATCGGCCTGTTCATGGCAGGAAAGAAACAGGAGGTAAATGCTCATGAAGTGGATATGTAACAAGAAGACCGCAGAGATAGGCAAATCCCTGGCAGCCATTGGGCTGGCGCTTGTGATAGGAGCCCTGTTCATCCTTCTGGCAGGAGAATCGCCCATCCGGGCATATACCTCCCTGATCCAGGGCGCGCTGGGAACGCCCCAGTCCATTGCCAACACAATCAGCAAAAGCATCCCTCTGGCTTTTACCGGCCTGGCAGTGGCCATGGGGTCGCGGTGCGGCATGTTAAACATAGGCGCCGAGGGACAGCTTCACGCAGGAGCCATGGCCAGTGTCATTACAGCCCTGACCCTGGGGTCCCTTCCGGCCCCCATACTGCTGGTTGTCAGCATCCTGGCAGGAATCCTGGCAGGAATGGCAGTGGGAAGCGTGCCCGGGATTTTCAAGGCCAGGTTCAGTACAAACGAGGTAATCGTGGCCATCATGCTCAATTATATCTGTACCCTGTTCACCTCCTATCTGGTCAATGGTCCTTTTAAGACAGAAGGTTCCACGGCCCAGACCGAACTGATTGCAGAGGGAATCTGGTTTGGCAGGCTGCTTCCAAGGACCCAGCTGACGTATGCCTTGTTCCTGCTGATCTTCATTGCCGCGGCCATGTACGTTTTCCTGTGGAAGACATCGGTGGGATACCAGCTGCGCGCCGTGGGGGCCAACCCATCTGCTGCCGGGACAGCGGGCATACGGGTGAACCTGTTCCTTATCATGTCCATGACGCTCAGCGGCGGTATCGCGGCCATGGCCGGCATTACGGAGGTATTTGGAAAATACCACAGGTTTATAGAAGGCTTCTCGCCCTCCTTCGGGTTCACGGGAATTGCCGTGGCCATATTGGGCAGGAACCATCCGGCAGGAGTCCTTCTCACGGCCCTGCTCTTTGGAATCATGGACATGGGCTCCCTGCGCATGAGCAGGGAAACCATGGTCAGCACCAACATGGTCATTGTCATACAGAGCCTGGTAATCCTGTTGGTAGCGGCGCCGGAACTGATTAAATGGAGCAGAAAGAGAGGATGAAATATGGAAATGCTTAATAATTTTATCGGCCTGACCCTGCAGCTGTCCGTACCCATTGTGCTGGGGGCCCTCTGCGGCACCATTGCGGAGCGCGGAGGAATCATACTGCTGGGCGTGGAAGGAATCATGCTGGTGGGCGCATTTGCAGGAGTGCTGGGTTCCTATGCCACGGGCTGGGCCCTGGCAGGCGTGGTCCTGTCCCTGGTCCTGGGCGGCCTCATCGGATGGTTTTACGCCCTGTTCTGCCTGAAATGGAAAGCCCACCAATCCGTGGTGGGGGTTGGCATCAACCTGTTTGCCAGCGGTATCACGGCAGTGATGTTAAAAGCGGTCTGGCAGACAGAGGGCATGTCTGAATCCGTGGCATCCATCCCCAACCTGACCATACCGGGACTGTCCGGGATTCCTGTCCTTGGCGCCCTGTTTAAGGAACAGTCCCCCTACCTTTACGCCATGTTCCTGATTGTGGCAGGGGTCTGGGTGGTATTCTACAAAACGAAATTCGGCCTTAGGTACAGGGCCATGGGCGACCAGCCCTATGCGGTCCAGACAGCCGGGGTGCCGGTAAACCGCTACCGCTACACGGCAATGATACTGGCCGGCAGCATCGCGGGCCTGGCCGGTTCCTATCTGTCCATATCCCAGAACAACCTGTTCGTGACGGACATGACGGCGGGAAGGGGTTTCATGGGCCTGGCCGCCAATATCTTCGGCGGATGGCAGCCCCTTGGCTCCATGGGCGCGGGCATGATATTCGCCATTGCCCAGGCAGCCAGGTTCTATCTCACGGATCTGTCCATTCCGTCCCAGTTCGTGCAGATGCTGCCCTATGCAGTGACCCTGGTTGTGCTGCTGTTTGTGGGAAAACGGGTAAAAGGTCCGGAAGCACTTGGCAAACTGGTGGATTAGTTCTATACTAATATACAGGAGACACGGCATTGTTAAACAAGATATATGCCGTGCCGGACATGTATAAGAACTGACGCCAAGGCGCACGAAAGGAGCACGGGACCTGTGAAGGATACTGTTATTAACGAAAAGAATGTAAAGATACCGCTGTATGTGGCTGCATATGAGACCATCAGCCAATGGCTCAAGGATGGGAAATACAAAGCCGGGGACAAGCTGCCGGGAGAGAACATCCTGGCAGAGCAGCTCCAGGTCAGCAGGGGTACCTTACGGCAGGCCATGCTGCTCCTGCAGGAAGATGGTTTGATCATCAACCACCAGGGAAAGGGCAATATCGTCCTTTCCAACCAGGATATGAGTAAAAGCGGGCTGGAGCGGATTGGGAATCCCATTGTGGATTTCTGCAGTGAGCCGGTGGACCGGGTGGTGACCACCATCGGCTTCCAGCCGGCCACACAAAAGCACCAGCAGGTACTTAAGCTGCGGCCTTCCAGCGTGGTGGCCGTCATTGATATCACCTATTATTCCGGGGATACGCCGGCCGGGTTTGCCATGGTGTATATGCCCCATGAGGTGCTGGACAACAGCAATGTGGATCTGGAGGACACGGATACCGTTTACCGTTACTATACGGAACTGCTGGAAACAAGCGGGCTGTACAGCGATACCAAAATCCGCCTGGGACAGGCCAGGGAACGTCTGGCCAATATATTATGCATCCAGGAAGGGGACCCGCTTCTTTTGCTGGAGGAGGTGCTCTACACGGAATATGACACGCCGGTGCTTTCCCAGAAGCTGTTTTTCGGGCCGGACCAGCATGAACTCAGTATCCGCAGGAAGAATGACAGGAATATGATGAAGAAATCGGAGTAATGAGATGAAGACATTCCATAATGAAGCAAAACCAGGGCAGATAGCAGGCACTGTCCTGATGCCGGGTGACCCCCTGCGCGCAAAATACATTGCAGACACATATCTGTCAGATGTGGTGTGTTATAACCGGGTAAGGGGAATGAACGGTTATACAGGTTATTATGAAGGAAAACGGATTTCGGTCCAGGGCAGCGGGATGGGAATCCCTTCCATGGGCATCTATGCCTACGAGCTGTACCAGGAATATGATGTGGACACCATTATCCGCATCGGGACAGCCGGGGCCGTGCACAGGGACGTGGAAATAGGAAACCTGATCCTTGCCATGGGATGCTGTACCAATTCTAATTTTGCGGGCCAGTATCATCTGCCGGGAACATTTGCCCCAATCGCCGACTTTGGCCTGTTAGAGGCAGCCGCAGCCCAGGCCAGGAGCAGCCGCATCCCCTTTTGGGTGGGCAATGTATTCAGTTCAGATGTGTTTTACGAAGACCGCAAAGGGGAAAAGGGGGAATGGGAGAAGATGGGCGTACTGGCCCAGGAAATGGAGACCCTGTCCCTTTACTGCACAGCCGCCCGCACCGGTAAGCGGGCCCTGGCCATGCTTACCGTAGGAAGCAGCATACACCATGACAGGGCTTTGAGCAATGAAGAGCGGGAAAAAAAACTGGATGCAATGATCCGGTGCGCGCTGGAAATTGCCGGGTGATGGCCAGCACATGTAAGGAACCGGAGGACTGCAGCCGTCCGGAAACAGAATTCCGGACAGCATTTTGTTAATATGCCCCAAGGAGCGGATAAACAAAAGACGTGGGTGGACCCATGCAATCATGCATTTGTCCCCACGTCTTTTTAGTGGCCGGAACATTTCCCCAGCCGTTTCTTCGTATACTTTTTTGCCCTGCATTTGCAATGCCCGCACCCGGCTGCCAGATGGGTGGCTTTCTTCACTTCCTTAAAGGAACCGGCGCCGTCTGCGATTGCTTTTTTGATATCTGCCTTTGTTACTTTAAAACACGGGCATATGTACTTATCCTTTCCCATCACAGCACCAGGGAAGGAGCGGCATAGACCCTTGCTGCCAGTTCGGAATCCAGCATATAAAGCCCCTTGGGGTCGTGGCCGAACAGGTCAAAACGTTTCAGGAGTTCGCTGGCATTTTTCTCTTCCTCGCCCTGTTCTTTTACGAACCAGTCTAAAAACTGCATGGTACGGAAATCCTTAACCGAATAGGCTGCGTCATAAATCACATGGATAAGCCCGGTTACATATCGTTCATGTTCCAGCCCTGCTGACAGAGGGCCTCTGAAATCCTCAAACAGTTTGACCGGCTTATCAATGGCATCCAATGTGACATGGGCATCGTTGTTCTGCAGGTACTGCATGAACAGCATGGCATGGTCCCGTTCTTCCTGGGCCTGCACCTTATACCAGTTGGAAAATCCATTCAGCTCAGCGTCCTTATAATAATTGGCAAAATCCAGGTACAGGTAAGCGGAGTAGAATTCTTTGTTAATCTGTGTATTTAATAACCCCGCAACTGTTTTGTCCAGCATGTTTGTTTCCTCCTTGCCTTTCTGTTTAAACAATGAATCTCACTGCTGTGCCGTACGCAATCACCTCTGCGGCTCCCTGCATGACAGCGGAGGATGCATAACGTATATTGACAATTGCATCAGCGCCCAGTTCCTCGGCTTCCATGACCATGCGTTTGGTGGCCAGGGCCCGGGCCTCGTTCATCATCTCATTGTAGGCCTTTAACTCGCCTCCCACAATGGTCTTGAAACTCTGGGTAATATCCTTCCCGATATTCTTGGACTGGATCGTGCTGCCCTTGACAAGACCCAGCATATCCAGTTCCTTTCCCGTAATATAATCAGTATTTACTAAGATCATCTTCCTCACCGCTCCTTATCTCTAATATCCTGCATACCAGGTTGTAAATGGAAACACCAATCAACCCCATGAAAATAAGGCACAGTACCAGCTTAAGCAGCAGGGGGATGGGCGCTATGGTCCAGATACAGAGGTAAAATGCAAACCACAGTACCAGCAGGGTTGTTATGATGACCGGGGCAATGATTTTCTTCCAATGCACGGGTATTGCACCTCCTTTTGTCTGTGTGGTGTCCAGATACAATGGTTTCATATCCATCATACTTGTTTTACAGGACTTTGGCAAGAAAAACATGGCGGTGCCAGGGACTTTTTGATGTAACTTTTTCCAGATAATAGGAAACTATTTTGGGCCTCCTGTATGTTGATGAAATTGTATATATTATCTTAAAAAACAGATTATTTTACAATATAAGAACAATAAACAAATAATAATAAGTTATTTACAAAAAAGTATTGACAAAACAGAGCGGATTGAGTATACTAAAACTAACAAAAGGAACGAAATAAAAACAAGGAGGTACGGTCCGCCAGAAACAGGTTTATGGTTTTCCATATGATTCCAGATTATATGTGAAAACAGTGGATAACAAACCTGCCTGATGAAATGTTAAAAAGGAAACCAGGTACAATGAATGTATTTATCTTCAAAAACCAAGTAGGTTATCAAGGAACGTGAACATTTGGATGATATGACGAGAAAGTATCATTTAAATGGACTTGATGATGAAAGGTGAAGATAAAAAACAGCATATGTACATGGAATACCTGGATAACAAAGTAAGGAGAGCAGAAGAAACAAAAAGACAGGTATCGGGGAAGAGAAATCTGAATCGATACCTGTTCTTTTTATGGATGTCCGGACCTACCCTTTTCGCAGGAACGGTAAAAGGGCCTGTGCCCATGCTTCAGCCAGGCGGTCCAGTGTGAATGCCGCATTGGCCGGGCTGGTGGAAGGGCATCTGACTGCATCGCGCCCGGTCTGTTCCCGGCAGTATTTCATGTACAGTCCATGGGCGGTGCTGCCATTGGTGATGATTTGGCGGATGGATGCGGTTTTAAGGATTCTGTTTAAATCCATGGGAACCACATTGCGGATACTCTGGTCACTGGAGCCCTTGATATCACAGGACCTTATCACATCCCAGAGCGCGATGCCCCTCAAGAGCAGGATGCCCTTCCTGGATTTATAGTCAGGAGGGAAAGGTTCCTCCAAAAGGCGTTCCATCAGCTTCCAGAACCGGTTCTGGGGATGGCCGTAGTAAAAATCCTGTTCCCTCGATCTGACGGACGGGAAACTTCCAAGAATCAGTATCCGGGAGTTCCTGTCATAGACCGGCTCCAGGGAATGGATGACTCGGGTATAACCGGGAAGCAGGCCTGTTTCAAAACTGTCTTTTTCATGTGAAGGGTTGATGTTCTGTTCCGCAGACATTTGATATACTCCTTTGGGGCGTTCATGGTATGGCAGAAAACATGTATGATAGTATTGTATCACGATTTATGGATTTGGCAATGTCGGCAATTAGCAGCTTCTGGAAACTCCTATTGACAATAAGGCGCGGGTTTTACTATAATAATAGTAAGTATATATGGGTCAGTGTGATTATTTTTGGTGTATTGGGTCTGCGCCCAGCTGCCAGCATAACAGGAAAGAACCCGGAACAGGCCGGCGCAGGATGCGTCTTCCTGTTCTGTTTTTATTTTCAATTAAGAAAGAGAGGTAGCCATATGAACCAGGACCAGTTAAAACGTATGAGTGAAGGCAAGGGGTTTATTGCAGCATTGGACCAGAGCGGCGGGAGTACGCCAAAGGCCTTGAAAAACTATGGTATTGATGAAGGCAGGTACGGCACGGATGAAGAGATGTTCAACCTGGTTCATGAGATGAGGACCAGGATCATCAAAAGCCCTTCGTTTACATCAGAGCATATACTGGCAGCCATACTGTTTGAGAATACCATGGAACGTAAGATTGATGACAGGCTTACAGCGGATTATCTGTGGGAGGTAAAGGGAATCATACCGATCCTGAAAGTGGATAAGGGGCTGGCAGAGGAGGAAGACGGCGTGCGCCTCATGAAGCCCATACCAGGTCTTGAGGATCTGCTTGCCAGGGCAAAGGAACGCCATATATTCGGAACCAAGATGCGTTCCGTGATTAAAAAAGCCAATCCGGAAGGAATAAAGAAAATCATTGACCAGCAGTTTGAACTTGGCCTTAGGATTGCAGGGGCGGACCTGGTTCCCATTTTGGAGCCGGAGATTGATATCTACAGCCCGGATAAGGCGGAGTGCGAGGGTATCATGAAGGAGGAGATGAAGAAACAACTGGCAGGCCTTCCTCAGGATATTAAAATCATGTTTAAGCTTTCCATTCCGGATAAACATGGATTCTACAGCGATATCATGGAGGACCCCCATGTGGTAAGGGTGGTGGCCCTGTCCGGCGGTTATTCCAGACAGGAGGCCAATGAGCGGTTAAGACGCAGCCCTGGTCTGATTGCGAGTTTTTCAAGGGCCTTGTCCGAAGGCCTTAACGCGGATCAGACAGCAGGGGAATTTGACCGCATGCTGGCCAAGTCCATTAAGGAAATATATGAGGCTTCCATTACCTGATTAGGGAAAGCAATGGGAGAATGTATCGGGAGGATGCATGTGACCGGTGGGCCCCGCTGTTTAAAAGCGGGGCCTGCAGTGGTTTCAGATATGGTTTCCGCACAGCTGACGGAAAGGAATCTTCAAACACATCCTAGGAAACCCATACAACCTGTTCATTGGTTAACCCTGCCTTGTATCCGTCCTGAAAGCACACATCATATGTAAAACACCGTCCAAATCTGGGGCCCATCTGATAAATCAGATAGGCTTTATGTTTGGCAGGCGCCCTTCTTTATCATTGGTCCTGGGCGGGTTCTCCAGCTTCCAGGTGTGGGTGGGGGTATTTTTGAAGTAACCGGATAGTTCGGTGGTCCCATTTTCACAATATTGTATGATGGCTGACCGGGGCATTTCCCCATAGCGGGAGGTGTCCTGATTCCGGGCATATTCACCAAGCTCCCGGAACATGCAGCAGCATTAATCCAGAAGGGCGTGCAGCAGCCCATCGGACCTGCCCATGTTCAGCGCATACATGACATCAGGCATCAGCTGGTCTTCAATCTGCCCCAGATTCTGTTCCAGTATGTAAAACGGCGGGTATGCGTAGCTGGTCAGGAGATTGAGGGCATCCTCTTTCACGGACAGGGGATTGCCGGATATAATGACGTGCTCCAGCAGTTTTATGATTTCTGATTCATAGGGCAGCGTGTTCTTATAATATGGGTCAAGATAATAATCCAGGCAGGGCAGGAGCCGTTCCTTGGCATCCGCGTCATCTCCTGCCAGCACCTTATGTATGGCATCGGCGCCGCTTTCCACAATCTTTTTTTCAGCGTTAGAATATGTTACCATGCTCAGATACCTTCCTTTTACTGTTTTTTAGGGTATGGACGGGCTGATTCCTATATATGCATATGGTTATCACATCCATATGTTATCACAGGACGGCTTGCATGAAAAGGCTGTCTTGTATCATAAAAAGTTTCATGCTATACTGGAACGTGCCGGGACATTTCCGGCAGGAAGTCTCAAAGCATACCTTAAAGGATAGCAGATATAGGAAGCATCAGGATAAAATATGAAACAGGAATACTATTACCAGCACATGAATAAGGCGGAACAGTCCGTATACCGCGCCATGCTGGCTGGATTTGAAATGATATCACCGGAATTTCCGGTGCTGCGGCTGGATGGAAGGGATCTGTCGGATCTGTTCTTCCGGCTTCGTCTGGACCACCCGTCTGTTTTTTATGTGGAGGGATTCCGTTACCGTTATCAGGAACATTCGGATTATGTCCAGCTCATACCCCAATATATGTTTGAGAAGAAAAAGATTAAGGAAATGAAAAATGCCCTGGAGGCCAGGATGAACCGTCTGGTCCAGCCTGCAAAGAACCTTTCCCCGGACGAAAAGGAAAGGTATGTCCATGATTTCATCTGTGCCAATGTCACCTATGACAAACTGAAGAAGCAGTATTCCCATGAAATCATCGGCCCGCTGCAGCAGGGAATCGGGGTCTGCGAAGGTATCGCGAAGACCGTGAAGATACTCTGCGACAGGCTGGGTCTTGAGTGCTTGATTGCCGTCAGCCAGGCCAATCCTGAAAAGGGCGTGCGTTACCGCCATGCCTGGAATGTGGTGAAGCTTAAGAATACATGGTACCACCTGGACGCCACCTTTGATAATTCCCTTGGAAGATATGGACAGATGCGGTTTGATTACTATAATCTGGATGACAGGATGATATTCCGGGACCATGAGCCCCTGGTTTACCCCATACCGCAGTGCACGGACGGGACCCGTTTCTATTACAAAGAGAACCGGCTATCCATGACCAGGGTGGAGGATGTGGCCGGACGGATGAAAGCCGTGCTGAGGAAGAAACAGCCTTTTTTTGTGTTCCACTGGAGGGGAGGCGCGCTGAACCGTTCCGTATTGGAGCAGATTGCGGGCATTGCCTCTGATGCTGCAAGGGAAAAGGGGAAATACATCCGGCTGTCCGTGAATTATCTTCAGGCAGTGATGGAGATAGCGGTGCTGGAACACCAGATTCAGGAAAATATATGCAAAGAAGAAGCCAATGAAGGCGAGCTGGAACAGAAAGAGTAGGATAAAGGGAGAGGCTGCAAGATGGATAATAGTTGGGGAAGCGTGATCCTGTCAGGCGGCAGTGGAAGCAGGATGGGATATGAGGATAAGAGCGGGCTGTTATTTAAGGGAATGACATTCCTGGAACGGATCAGCGGACAGCTTGGCATGCTTGGAGGGGCCTGTTACCTTTCCAGGGCAGCCTATAAGGCCGGGGAACCCCACCGCGGTTTTACTGTGATTGAGGACACGGTAAAAGGGAAGGACGGTGAATGGATAGGCCCCATGGGAGGTATCTGGTCCTGTTTTGAAACAGCAGGGGAAGACTGCCTGTTCTTTGTGTCCTGTGATATGCCGCTGTTTCGGGCCGTGATGGCGCAGCGTCTTATCCGGTATATGAAACCTGGGGTGGACGCGGTCCTGTGGAGGACCAGGGACAGGCGGCTCCAGCCCATGTGCGGCCTTTATTCCAGGTCCTGCCTGCCTGTCCTTAAGCAGCATATGGAGCAGCAGGATTACAGGATGATGAGGTTCCTGGGCCATCTGAACTGTGTGGTGGTGGAAACATCCGGGGAACATATTCCGGACCAATGGTTCCTGAATGTGAACACACCTGAAGTATATGGGAGACTGGATCAGGCGGCGCAGCCCGTGCTGGCTGTCAGCGGCAGCAAGAATACGGGAAAGACATGGCTCCTGGAACATCTGGTGTCCATACTTGCCGGGGCAGGCGTGCGCGCTGCTGTGATTAAACATGACGGACATGAGTTTGAGGCAGATGTACCGGGGACGGACAGCCACAGGATGAAAAAAGCAGGTGCCTTTGGGACCGTGGTCTATTCCGGCACCCGGTTTGCCCTGGTCAAGGACCAGGCCGGGCTGGAGGCCAGGGATTTCTTTGGTTATTTTCCGGAAGCGGACATCCTTTTGCTGGAAGGGCAGAAAAATTCTGCCTACCCAAAAATCGAGGTTCTCAGGCAGGAAATCTCATGCAGTCCGGTATGCAGTCCCGAAACCGTGCTGGCCTATGTTGCGGACTGCCAGGTCAGCCAGCAGGGTTCCCGGGAACCCAGGCAGGTATTTGCCTTTGACCAGCTGGATGAGGTGGCTGAGCTGGCCATACATCACATGGATGCAGTATTTTTTAAAAATTAAGCTGCTCCTTTCCCATGCCGTATCCACAGCGTTTATAAAACCCATGTGCCTGGGTCCCTGCGGCGTCTGAGACCAGACGGACGCTGTGGGTATCTTCTTTCCGGGCTTCCCATATCATGAAATCCATTGACATTTTATGGTCATTTCCTTTCCCCAAGAATATAAAATAAATTATAACCGATAATTCCATGGTCCGCCGCCCATCGTTCATTGCCAATGGGAAGGGGGAACTCCCGGCCGCAGGAGGAGAGGGGAGTTTCCATTGTTTTTGCTCTTGACGAAACGCCTATCCCTTGCTATATTATTAATAACAGCAATTGTTATATTGCTTGTAGAACAAATATAACTTTTATGTCAGTACAAGACGAAAGATGGTGGATTTATGGTGTTAAAGATTGATTTCAACAGTGATGAAGCAATCTATATACAGCTGCGCAACCAGATCATCATGGGGATTGCCACGGATATGATACGGGAGGGCGACACACTTCCCTCCGTGCGCCAGATGGCTGATTATATCGGCATCAACATGCATACAGTTAATAAGGCCTATTCCGTTCTTAAGCAGGAGGGTTTTGTAAAGCTGGACCGCCGTAAGGGCGCCGTGGTAAGCCTGGATATTGATAAGATCCAGTCCATGGGCGAACTGCGCCGGAACCTGGATGTAGTGCTTGCCTGGGGAATCTGCAAGAATATTACCAGGAATGAGGTTCACCAGGTGGTAGATGAGATTTACGATAAATACACCCGGGGGTGTATGGATACGGAAGAAGATGAGGCAGATGAAAATTAGGACGTTTCTGCGTCCTGAATGACAAATGGAGGATTCGTATGTTATGTGAAAGATGCAAGATCCGGGAAGCCAATATCAAATACACAGAGATCATAAACGGGATTAAGACAGAACACAACCTCTGTTCCCACTGTGCAAGAGAGATGGATTTTGGTCAGTACGCCGCCATTCTGGACGGTGAATTTCCTCTGGGGAAACTCCTGTCCGGCCTTCTGGGACTGGAAGACGATGAGGAGGAGACGGATGTGCGCGGCAAGGTTGTGTGCCCTACCTGCGGCACCAGCTTTGACGATTTTGTGGAGAACAGCCGGTTTGGCTGTCCTGACTGCTATGGTGTGTTTGACCTGTTCATCAATGACAAGATGAAGCAGCTTCAGGGAAGCGAGAGCCATAAGGGCAAGCATCCCAAGTTCAGAAGCACATTTGAAAAGGAGCATCCCGATGTATCCCGGGCAAAGGGGGAGGATGGCCAGGAGGCGCCGGATATCCCTGAAGCAAAACAGCCGGGTGACGGCACACGTAGTGCTGCCGTGAATAAACAGATACGGGAGCTGGAGAGCAGGTTAAAGGATGCAATTGAACAGGAAGAATACGAACTGGCCGCGCAGTGCCGGGACCAGATACGGGAACTGAAAAAGGAGGCGTGAACCCATGGGCAGATGGTATGACAGTGTGGATAACAAAAGCTCCAACATTGTTTACAGCCGCATCCGCCTGGCGCGGAACTGGGATGAGTATACATTTCCTTCCAGGATGACCAGGGAACAGTGCGGGGAAATGCTGGAACGCATGAAGGATGGGCTTAAGGACCTTGGCAGCCTGGACGGGAAGGAATACAGATACGGACAGCTGGACGAGATGCAGGACCTGGAGAAGCTTGCCCTCAGGGAGCGCAGGATTCTGAACCTGTCAGCTGTGAACAAGAAGGAACCCGCGGGCCTGTTCCTTTCAGAGGACGAGGGCAGCAGTCTTGTGCTGGGGGGAGACGACCATATCAGAATGCAGTTCCTGGCATCCGGCCTTAAGCTGGATGAACTTTGGCATCAGGCAGATGTGATGGATGATTATGTCAACGAGCGCTTCTCTTATGCGTTCGATGAGAAATACGGTTATCTCACTTCATTTCCCACCAATGTGGGAACCGGGCTTCGGGCGTGTGTGGTGCTTCACCTGCCCACCCTGTCCCAGGTCAGGAAGTTCCAGAGCATTGTGGGCGACATGAGCCGTTTCGGCACGGCAATCCGGGGGCTGTATGGAGAGGGCAGCGATAATTATGGCAGCCTCTATGAGATTTCCAATCAGCGGACCCTGGGACAGTCGGAGCGGGAAATCGTGGAGCTGGTGACCAAGGCGGCCGCGCAGCTTAACAACCAGGAGATGAGGGTGAGGAACGCGACCCTTAACACCCAGAGACTGGAGCGGGAGGACGAGGCCTACAAGTCCTACGGCGTGCTTAAGTACGCCAGGAAGATATCGGAAAAGGATGCCAGGATTTTCATTTCCCAGCTCATGGCAGGAGAGGAAGACGGCCTGATGAAGCTGGACAAAAAGTATTCCCTCTACAGCCTGATTATCGGGATTAAGCCTGCCAACCTAAATCTCTGGGCAAAGCGGCCCTTGGATAAGGATGAGATGGATGCTGTGAGGGCAGCCTATTTGAGACAGAATTTACCTGAGATAGCAGATAAGTAATACTTGTAAGGAGGACACGGAATTTATGATGGAACGATATACACCACAGGCCCAGGAAGCGCTGGGCCTGGCAGTGGAAGTGGCGGAGGGCCTGAACCATGGATATGTGGGAACCGAGCATCTGCTGATCGGCCTGCTGCAGGAAGGCACCGGCGTTGCGGCAAAGGTACTGGATGACAACGGGGTGGAGGAGGACCGGGTGACCCAGCTGGTGAGCCAGCTGATTGCGCCCAATCCAACCATCCAGACCACGGGACAGACCGCCTATACCCCAAGGGCGCGCCGCGTCATAGAGAACAGTTACCGGGAAGCAGTGCGCTTTAAGGCGGCGCAGATAGGAACCGAGCACATACTGATTGCCATCCTGCGGGAGGGCGACTGTGTGGCAAGCAGGCTGCTGAATACCATTGGGGTCAGCATACAGAAGCTCTACATTGACCTGCTGGCAGCCATGGGCGAGGACGCTCCCGCGGTAAAGGACGAGATTGGCGCCAAGGGCGGCCGGAAGGGCAACGCCACCCCTACCCTGGACAGCTACAGCCGCAACCTGACCCAGCTGGCGGCAGATGGCAGGCTGGATCCTGTCATTGGCCGCGAACAGGAAATCCAGAGGGTCATCCAGATACTGAGCCGCCGCACAAAAAATAACCCCTGCCTTATCGGCGAACCAGGAGTGGGCAAAACCGCTGTGGTGGAAGGCCTGGCCCAGATGATCACAGCAGGTAATGTTCCAGAGACCATTGCGGACAAGAGGGTCATGACACTGGATTTATCCGGCATGGTGGCCGGTTCCAAGTACAGGGGAGAGTTTGAGGAACGAATCAAGAAGGTGATATCCGAGGTCATTGATTCCGGGGATGTGCTTTTGTTCATCGACGAGATCCATACAATCATTGGCGCGGGCGGCGCGGAGGGGGCGCTGGATGCCTCCAATATCTTAAAGCCGTCCCTGGCCAGGGGGGAACTGCAGCTGATTGGCGCCACCACCATTAATGAATACCGCAAGTATATTGAGAAGGATTCCGCGCTGGAGCGGCGTTTCCAGCCCGTTACGGTGGATGAGCCCACGGAGGAGGAATCCGAGGCAATCCTTAAGGGCCTGCGCAGCCGCTATGAAGAGCACCACAAGGTGGAAATCACGGACGACGCCCTGTCGGCTGCCGTGAAACTCAGCAGCCGTTATATTAATGACAGGTTCCTTCCTGATAAGGCCATTGACCTGATAGACGAGGCGTCGTCCAGGGTAAGGCTGATGAATTACACCAAGCCGTCCAAGATTAAGGATTATGAGGCGGAGATTGACGCCCTGGAGGAAGGCAAGGAGGAGGCCATTAAGAAGGAGGCCTATGAAAAAGCCGGGGAGATTAAGAAAAAACAGGAAAAGCTCCGGGAAAAGATAAACCAGACCATGGAAAAGTGGCAGAAGGAAAAGGAAACCAGGAAACTGGTGGTAAGTGAGAACGAGATTGCGGATGTGGTGTCCGGCTGGACCAAGATTCCGGTAAGGAAGCTGGCAGAGGAGGAATCTGAGCGGCTGATGAACCTGGAAGGCATTCTCCATGAGCGCGTGGTAGGCCAGGAGGAGGCGGTTACCGCTATCTCCAAGGCCATCCGCAGAGGACGGGTGGGGCTTAAGGACCCGGGCCGCCCCATTGGCTCATTCCTGTTCCTGGGGCCCACCGGCGTGGGCAAGACAGAGCTCTCAAAGGCATTGTCAGAAGCCATGTTCGGCACGGAGAACGCGCTGATACGCGTGGATATGTCAGAGTATATGGAGAAGCACAGCGTGTCCAAGATGATTGGTTCACCGCCAGGATACGTGGGTTATGATGAGGGCGGACAGCTCAGCGAGAAGGTAAGGCGCAACCCTTATTCAGTCATTCTCTTTGATGAGATAGAAAAGGCCCATCCGGATGTGTTCAACATCCTGCTCCAGGTATTGGACGACGGGCATATCACGGACGCCCAGGGCCGTAAAATTGACTTTAAGAACACCATCATCATCATGACAAGCAACGCCGGCGCGGAAAACATCATTTCCCCCAAGCGCCTTGGGTTCGGCATGACAAGTGACGCCAAGGCGGATTACAACTTTATGAAGGACCGGGTGATGGATGAGGTGAAGCGCCTGTTTAAGCCTGAGTTCTTAAACAGGATTGATGAGATCATCGTGTTCCATCAGCTGACCAAGGAGCATATCCGCGGAATTGCCGATATCATGCTTAGGACCATTGGAAAGCGCGGCAAGGAGCAGCTGGGGATTGAGCTGGCGGTAACGGATAAGGCCAGGGAACATCTCATTGACAAGGGCTACGATGACAAATACGGCGCAAGACCCTTAAGGCGCACCATCCAGAATCTGGTAGAGGATAAGATGGCAGAGGAAATGCTGGACGGCAGCTTAAAGGCCGGGGATACCGTGACCGTGGACTTTGACGGGGAAAAGCTGACCTTTAAGGCCAAAGCAAAAGCAGCGCCCAGACGCAGGGCTTCAGGGGGTAAGACAGCGGCCGGGACAGATACAAAAACAGATACAAAAGCAGGTGCCAAAGCAGGCAAGAAACCAGGTCCAAAGACCGGTCCGGCCAAAGCCGGTTCCGGCAGGACCCCGGCAGGAAAATCAATTTAAGAATTATTTCACTGGTCATTTGGGATGGATTGATGTATAATTTTTATGAGGAAGTTACTTAAGCACAATTAGCAGGAGGATAAGAAGATGCCGGTCATTGAAGAATTAATCTGCACGGAGCAGGATGGCACCATTAGTTTTGGCAATTACAAGTTAGGGCAGAAGGCAAAGAAGTCTGATTTTGAATATCAGGGAGACATGTACAAGGTCAAGACCTACAACGAGATTACCAAGCTGGAGCGCAATGACATGTTTGTATATGAATCTGTTCCGGGAACCGCGGCAGAGCACTTCAGGGTTACGGATGAAGGCGTGGAATTCACTGTGGAAGGCAGCAAGGATGCGCAGATTACGGTGCAGCTGGAGAATGATACGGATTATGAGATTTATGTGAATGACTCAGCGGTTGGCAACATGATGACCAATATGAGCGGCAAACTCAGCGTGAGCGTTGAACTGGAGGAAGGCATTTCCGTTCCGGTGAAGGCTGTCAGGCGGGGATGATTTGAAGACGTAAGTCAGGAATGTAAGTTATAAGGCCGGAAGCAATTCCGGCCTTTTTCTGTGAACCGGGCGTGTTTGTATCATGATGACGCGGACATGCAGACAGGAGGAAGAGATGGCAAAAGCAAAGACAACTGCATTTTTCTGTAAGGAATGCGGTTATGAATCATCAAAATGGATGGGGCAGTGTCCGGGCTGCAGATCCTGGAATACCATGGTGGAGGAACCTCTGGCCCCGTCTTCGGGCAGTGCGGGAACCAAAGGGCGCAGCAGCCTGATCAGCCAGTCAGGAGACAGGGCGGATCCTGCAAAGCCGGCGCTGCTGTCAGAGATTAATATCGAGGAACAGGACAGGATAACCACTGGATTTGGGGAGTTGGACCGTGTGCTGGGGGACGGCATTGTAGCCGGCTCCCTGGTGCTGGTGGGAGGCGACCCGGGAATCGGCAAATCCACTCTCCTGCTTCAGGTATGCAGGCATCTGGCCGGGGCAGGACAGAAGGTGCTTTACATATCAGGCGAGGAATCCCTGAAGCAGATTAAGATGAGGGCAAACCGGATCGGCCCGGTGACCGGTGACCTGCGTTTCCTGTGTGAGACCAGCCTGGACCGGATTGAACATGCCATTGACAGGTCAATGCCCCAGATTGTGGTCATAGATTCCATCCAGACCATGTACCGGGAAGAGATTTCCTCTGCGCCGGGAAGCGTAAGCCAGGTAAGGGAATCCACCGCCATACTGATGCAGATAGCCAAAAGCCGGGGCATTGCCATTTTCGTGGTGGGCCATGTGACAAAGGAAGGCGTGGTGGCAGGCCCCAGGGTGCTGGAACACATGGTGGACACGGTCCTGTACTTTGAAGGCGACAGGAATGCGTCCTACCGTATCCTGCGCAGTGTCAAGAACCGTTTTGGCTCCACCAATGAAATCGGTGTGTTTGAGATGCAGGAAGAGGGACTGGCGGAGGTTGGGAACCCGTCGGAATACATGCTGGACGGGCGCCCGGAGGAAGCGTCGGGGGCAGTGGTGTCCTGTTCGCTGGAGGGGACCAGGCCAATCCTTTTAGAGGTCCAGGCCCTGGTGGCCGAGACAAACTTTGGAATGGCCCGGCGGACAGCGGCGGGAACGGACTATAACCGTGTGAACCTGCTCATGGCCGTGCTGGAAAAACGCTGCCGCTATGAAATGTCCCGGCTGGACGCGTATGTGAACATTGCGGGCGGCATGAAGATGAATGAACCGGCCCTGGACCTGGCCATTGTCATGGCCCTCATATCCAGTTATAAGGACCGGCCCGTGGACCCGCGGATGATCATATTCGGGGAGGTAGGGCTTTCAGGTGAAGTCAGGGCCGTATCCCAGGCCGACCAGCGGGTGAATGAGGCCGCTAAGCTGGGATTTACCTCCTGCATGCTGCCAAAGGTGTGCGTGGATAAGCTGAAACCGGTGGAAGGCCTGAAACTCATAGGAGTTTCCAATGTCAGGGAGGCCATAAACATACTGTAGGGAAAGAGGGGATGGGGCATGGAAGATAAAACCGGCTGTATGGAACCGGCATATACGCGGAACGCATTTACAAAGGCTGTCCTGGATAAAGAACTGCCGGATGATGCGCTGGCCCAGGAAGCCCTTTTTGGCATGGTTCCGGAATTCAGGGCCATGGCTGGATTTGAACAGAATAACATACACCATGTGTATGATGTGTGGCAGCATACCATGAAGGCCTTATCCGCTGCAGGGGATGATATCATAGTCCGCCTGGCAGTCCTGTTCCATGATATCGGAAAACCGCACTGTTACACGCAGGATGAACATGGCATTGGCCATTTCTATGGCCATGGGGCTGTATCTGCAGGAATGACCCGCAGGATATTGGAAGACCTGGGATTTGATTGTGTTACAAGGGAAAAGGTGGGTGAACTTGTAAAATACCATGACCTGAACCTGCGCGGCAGACATAAAAGTGTAAGGAACTGGCTGAACCGGCTGGGCAAAGAACAGTTTTGCAGGCTTTTAGCCATATTCCGGTGTGATGCGGCGGGACAGAATCCGGATTATCTTGAGGAGAAAACCGCGGCAATAGACCGGATAGCTGCCATCTTAGAGGAGATTGCCTCCAAAGAGGGATGCCTTGGGATGAAAGACCTGGCAGTTACCGGGCATGACCTGATCCTGCTCGGGGTCCCCCAGGGCAGACAGGTGGGTGAAACGCTGCAAAGGTTATGTGAAGTAGTGTCATCCGGCGCTGTTCCAAATGAACGGAAATCCCTATTAGATAAGTCAGGGGAATGGTTGGGTGTACATAATGCACAAAAACTAATGTAAAATATTGAGAAAAAAAGCCAATAGACTAAAAAAGTTTTAGGGTATATAATTAATTTTGTATTAAATATTGGTGCTATTCACTATGTATATCCTGAGAATTGGCTCAGAGTTTCTACCAACTGCCGTAAAGAGTTGACTACATGGATGGGGTGCGTAATAACAATGCCCTGATGTAGTTGGCTCTTTTTTTGGTGACCAGAAAGCTGTTGGCGGAAAGGAGTGGTGGCAGAAAGCCGGTAAGATCCAGCTACATGAATCACAGTACTAGAAATCTGATGACATCATACAGATTAAAACAAGACATGGAGGACATAGCATTGGATCAGAAAAAAGGATTGATAGACCGCTATTTTGAAGTCTCCCGGAATCATTCAACCATCCGGACAGAGGTACTCGCAGGAATCACCACATTCATAACCATTGCCTACATCTTAATTTTAAACCCTCAGGTTTTATCTGACCCGTATATGATTATGGGCGATACCATAATGGCGGGCAAAATTGCAAATGGCGTATTTATCGGGACATGTATCGGCGCATTTATCGGAACCGCCCTTTGCGCATTGTATGCCAAGGTTCCCTTTGCGCAGGCGCCGGGCATGGGCCTGAATGCATTTTTTGCCTACACGGTTGTGCTGGGAATGGGCTATACATATGGCCAGGCCCTGGTAATTGTATTTATCTCAGGTATTTTCTTTATTGTCATCACGGCCATTGGACTTAGGGAAGCCATCATCCGGTCCATACCAGACGCGGTGAAGACAGCGATAACGCCAGGTATCGGATTGTTTATCACCATCATAGGACTTAAGAACGCGGGTATTGTAATAGCCAATCCGGCCACCCTTGTAAGTCTTGTGGACTTTTCACAGTGGAAGGCGGAAGGCGCGGATATGGCGCTGATTAACGGCGCCCTGGTAGCGCTTTTGGGCCTTGTCACCATGGGTATACTGCACGCAAGGAAAGTTAAAGGTTCCATCCTTCTGGGCATTGTGGCAGCAACACTGATCGGCATCCCGCTGGGCATCACACACATTTCCAACCTGGACATGAACATTGCTGTAAAATTCCAGGATTTCGCAGAAGTATCCTTTATGAAAATGGACTTTGCAGGTTTATTTGCAGGAGGGAACTTCATTGAGACCTTATTTACGGTTACCATGCTGGTAATCAGCTTCTCCCTGGTCAATATGTTTGATTCCATTGGCACCCTTCTGGGGGCGGCCAAGCAGTCGGGCATGATTGATGAGAATGGAGAAGTCATCCATATGAAACAGGCCCTGATGTCAGACGCAATCTCCACAGCAGCAGGCGCAATGGTTGGAACCTCCACCGTAACAACCGTGGTTGAGTCCAGCGCAGGAATCGCTGCAGGGGGAAGGACAGGGCTTACAAGCCTTGTTACTGCAGTCATGTTCCTGGCAGCCATTATTTTCGTTCCGGTGGTAAGCATCATTCCGGCGGCAGCAACAGCCCCGGCCCTGATTTTTGTAGGCATCCTGATGCTGGGTAATATCAGGGACGTGGATTTCAGCGACATGAGCAATGCGCTTCCGGCTTTCTGCACCATCGTATTCATGCCATTTACCTACTCCATTGCAAACGGAGTTGCATTCGGCCTGATTACATACTGCCTGATGAAGCTTACAACGGGCAGGAAACAGGATGTTAAGGTGCTGACCCTGATGATTTCAGCTGTATTTATAGTAAGATATGCATTTATGACATTGGGATAAATGATGTGCGGTATAGTGGTGGATATTCGGATTATGGATATTCATCACTATATTTTTGCGCTGTTCTGTGTTATTATGACATAAGACATGGAAAAGAATGGATTAGTTGGGGGACAATTTAAAATGAACGAGCACCGGAGGGGACATTATATGTACGGTCCTTCTTTTGTGCTTACCAGCCATACCATCTATACATACAGTGTGGACGGAACAAGCTATACCGGCATTGACGCCAGGACCCCGCTTGCCTTGGCAAAGGGAGGGAATCATGGGGATGAGGTGGAAATATATTATAACCTCAATGATGTCATGGAATTCTACTGTCCAAATGAAGACAGGAATATAATATACGCTGATTTAATCATCACGGGCATGATTGCCGCTGGGGCCGGGTTGTTTTATTATCTGTCTTGCTGCCGGTGACCATATGCGGTAATCATGTGCGGTAGTCATGTGCGGCAGTCATGTCCCGACAGGCCGGACAGCGGCATAATAAGCGCCAGGAGGTATATTATGGAAGAGCACGGGAAGGTTTCCGGATTATATCAGAAGAATCTGGAACGGTTTGAGAAAAACAAAAGGTGGAGGGATGCGGCTTCAATTGTCTGCATCCTGCTGGGAAGTTTCATTGTGGCAGTTAATATGAATACCTTTGTGGAACAGGGGAAACTGGTGCCGGGAGGGTTCTCGGGGCTTGCCAAGCTGTTACAGAGGGTGGGGCTGACTTTTTATGATACGAAGATTTCGTTTACCCTGCTTAATGTGGTGTTCAACGCAGTGCCTGCTGTTTTCGCTTACCGTCTGGTAGGAAAAAAGTTTACCATCCTATCCTGTGTCAGCCTGTTTACGGTATCCATCCTGGTGGATGAGCTGCCTGTGATTCCCATCACAGGGGACATCCTGCTGATTTCGGTTTTCGGGGGAATCATCAATGGCCTGGGCATGAGCCTTGTCCTGAACAGCAATGCCAGCGGCGGAGGAACGGACTTTATTGCCATGTCCCTGTCCGCCAGGTACAAGGTATCCACATTTAACTACATGCTTTTATTCAGCGCCGTAATCATCCTGATTTCGGGCGCCATATTCGGAATGGATAAGGCATTATATTCCATCATATTCCAGTTCTGCAACACCCAGGTCATCAATACGTTCTATAAGAAATATAAGAAAAAAACCTTGATGATTGTCACGGACAATCCGGCCGCCGTCTCAGCGGACCTGCTTGAACTTACCAACCACAGCAGCACCATACTGAAAGGCTTTGGCTCCTACACGGCCCATAAGAAATATCTGATTTACACCGTGCTTTCGGACGGTGACGTGAGGAAAATGAAAAAACGTATCCGTGAGCAGTATCCGGATACGTTTGTGAACGTCATCAATTCCAGCGACGTGGTGGGGAATTTTTATATACAGCCCTTTGAGTAAATGGTTTGGCAGGATAAGCAGGCCATGGGCATGGAGGGAATGGGAAGGCCGTCACATGGCTTTCCTGGACGGGGATGGCTTCTGGAACAGGTTCCTGTATTCACGGGGGGATATGTGTTCCTGCCTTTTAAATGTCCTGGTAAAGGAAGATGCATTATCATAGCCCACCTGAAGGGCAATTTCAATGATTTTATAACCGGTATCCGCCAGCAGGGCCTTGGCCTTTTCAATCCGCACAATCTGGATGTATTCGCTGGGCAGGATGCCGGTTTTGCTCTTGAACCAATCCGTATAGTAGAACCGGTTATAGTTCTCTATTTCCGCCAGCTTGGCCACGGTGAGGTTTTCTGAAAAATTTTCAGCAATGTACTTCAGGGATCGGAAACTTTGTTTTTCCACAAATTTGTCATAAATATAATAAAACAAATACCGCACGGAATCAGAAGCCGGATTCACGGTGATTTCGTGGTGGATCAGTTCAATGACAGGCATTAAGGTGCTGCTGATCGGAAGTATCCGGTTGGCGGAAAATATAGCATAATCCTTCTTTTTTATCATTGTTTCCGGAATGTCCATCACAATGTTGTCCTTGTGACACTTGCCGCTGAAGGTGTGATAGGAGTAAGGCAGTATGAATGACATGTTGCCAGGCATAAGGTAATAGCTCATTCCGTCATGTGTCAGATGGACCGGTTCCTTTATGGGTATGATGATATGCGCATGGGAATGGGAGTGTCCCTGTTCGTGGCTGGGGAAATCCATCATTTTACAGATTACTTTATTTGTCATGTTATCTTCGCCGTCCTTCTATCAATTAGCCCCCGGTCAGTTCTGAGAGGGGGCTGGGTGATATGTTATCAGTTGTTTTCCCCGTTCCGCACTTCTTTGTCAGCCATAAGTTTACCCACAAACATTGTTCCGAACACAGCTACGATTACAACAATATTGTAAGGTGCGAATGGGAGCCAGTCAAAGAGATGGAGGTTCACAAGAATGGTCAGTCCCACTGCAAGGGAGATTGCAATAACGCCAAGCTTCCTGCTTTTCATGAAGAACTGGCCGAAAATACCGCCGAATAACGCGGGCAATATGTAGTTTAATGTGGTGACAACATTGGCAGGAAGTTTGGCAAGAAGGGCAGAGCCTCCCAATACAGCGCCCGTGATAAGGAGAAGGCTTACAATATTGGAGACAGCAATACCGATTGTTGCGATTACGTTGCCTTTTTCCGTTCCGGCGTCAACATTGGCGCCCTGCTGGGCAGCTGCCAGGGCCGGAAGCCGTAGGTTCGAAATATTGCCGGAAAGGAATGACATGAACATGCCGGGCATGCCTAACATGGGATACATGGCAATGGGGTCCACCAGCCAGGATACCAGGGTTCCTGACATCAGCTGAAGCGTACTTCCGGCCACAATCATACTGAAACTTGGGGTGATGCCGAATACCACGGATATTACCATGGCTGGAAGGAATGCAAGGATGATTCCCAGTGTATTTGTAATCATGCCCCATTTATATATGCCGGGAATATATTCTTTCTCATAATATGCAGCGGATGTTCTGTTTCCTGCGGTCATGGCTGCTTCTGTACTCATATGTATATCCCTCCCTAACTTAAAAGTGTGATTGGTATGGTGACCACCATTCCGGACACCATTGCAATGGTAAGTGACCAGTCGCTGACCCATTGCTTGCCGGTCTTCTTGGCAAGCGTCACCATGGCGCACATAACAACAAAGCCAACGATGACGGCTACGGTCCCGGCATCCAGATTGACCAGACGGCCTGCACATAGATTACCGAAGCAGCCAAGCATCGCGCCTACGGATACCATGCCCAGGACCTTCTGGTTATTGCCTGCAATCATGTGGGTCATTTTGTCAAATTTCTTCGCAAACAGGACAGTCATTAACAGCCAGCCAACGGAACAGATGGTCATTGTCCATACGGCATTGGCAAATGCCAGGGGTGTCATTGTTTCAAATGTGGCATTGGCTGCCTGGGCGCCGAATGTGGCTGCGGTTAACTCATATTGTACGGCCCCGATAAAAGACAGGCGGAGCCAGGAGATGGGTCCTCCCATGGCCAGGACCAGTCCTAACGCCCCGATGGCCACAACAACAGATGGTCCAAATGATGCGATTGCGCTGCTGCGCACGGCGCTGTTAATCTGATGCTTTGTGATTCCAAGGGCATTTGCAGCGTTCAGGGATTTACAGACAAATATGACTGCCTGAAAAGCAATCAGTAAAACTGGAATTGCACAGGCAATCCAAAGGGTCGGGCTGTTCGCTATCTGCAGATAATCCATTTTAATACCTCCCAATAACATGATGTGTTGTATCCTGATTTGAATATATTGTTTTATTCCGGCCTGATTTGACTTTATCTCAGAAATATTCAGAAGGTAACGATTGATATCATGCAGATTCCCAAGTGCATTTGTATATTTTTCTTCTGTACGCTAAGATGGAGTCTGATAATTAATAAAGTAAGCTGGAAAAACAAACTATATTTTTTCAGAACCTGCAACAATTATATATAAAAAAACAAAAAATTACAACATATATGTACAAAATATATATAAACCTGAGAATATGCATAGTATTTATGAGATGATGCTAAAATTATATAATATAATCGGGGGGGGGGGGTAAACAATCAGAAAACAATACTAATTAAATCTTTGCATGAGAAAACGGATGATTGAACCTGAAGTACGGTAAAGTTTTTATGGGTATTTTATGATACAATGATGGCAACGATTGTAAGCAGATTACCAAAATGCAAAGGAGTTAGATGAAACTTAATAAACAACAGATTCCCCCTGCCGGATATAAGGAGGCAGTCAGTCTGGAAGGCGGGGTATGCATATGTTCCATAAGCATCCTTTTTGGACTTATCGGCATGAAGATGGGCGGGGTGAACATGGTTAATACCATGTTGAACACGGCCTATACGTTATTGATGGAAACGGTATGGTATATTACGGCAATTGCAGTGGTGGCAGGCGCTTTATCCGGAGTCCTGGCGGAGTTTGGCGTTATTTCAATTGCAAACCAGCTGATTTCACCCCTTATGTATCCTTTATACCGTCTTCCGGGAGCCAGTATCATCAGCGTATTTGCAACATATTTTTCCGATAATCCCGCGGTCCTGACCTTGTGTGATGACCAACGGTTCAGAGGGTATTTTAAACGTTATCAGCTGCCGGCCCTGACAAATCTGGGGACAGCCTTTGGGATGGGGCTTATCATTTCTGTTTTTTTAATCAGCCTGCCCCTGGCGGACGGAGGTTCATTTGCATCAGCTGTCATGATAGGGAATGTTGCCGCTGTCATAGGAAGCATTGTCAGTACAAGACTGATGATCAGCAGGACCAGCAGGTTTTACGGCACGGAGCAGGGATTTGAAAACGAGGGCGGCCTGCAGGTGGACCTTATCCGCTACAGGAAAGTGCGGGAGGGAACCAGGGCCAACCGCCTGCTTAATGCGCTGCTGGAAGGCGGCCAGTCCGGTGTGAAGATGGGGGTTGCCATCATACCGGGTGTATTGATTATCTGTACCATTGTGCTGATGCTTACCAATGGACCGGGAGAAGGGGGGATATACACAGGGGCAGCCTACGAGGGCGTTGCATTTTTCCCCTGGCTAGGAGAAAAATTAAGTTTTATTTTTGTTCCGCTCTTTGGATTTTCTTCCCCGGCGGCAATATCCGTGCCGGTAACTTCACTTGGTTCTGCCGGGGCGGCAATCAGCCTGATTCCTGCCATGGTGGCAGGCGGGTTGGCCCATGCCAACGACATTGCTGTATTTACCGCCATGTGCATGTGCTGGAGCGGATATCTCAGCACCCATGTTGCCATGATGGACAGCCTGAACGAGAGGCGGTTTACCGGAACAGCCATTGCCTGCCATACCATCGGCGGATTATGTGCCGGGATTTCAGCGAATCTGCTGTACCGGCTGTGGACGATGTTACTATAAGATGAAAAGGATATAAATAACAGGAGGTATTATATGAAATCAGAACGTGTACAAAAGCTTTGCGGGAAAATGAAAGAGTATGGGGTTGACCAGGTAATCGTCACATCAAAAGCCAATGTGTTTTATTTTTCAGGCGCGTATATGGACCCCATGCGGCGCCTGCTGGCATTAATCATCAATGCAGACGGCAGCGCAATCTACTATGTGAACCGGCTATTCCACGTGGACCCCAGTGTTAAGGCGGATCTTGTATTATGGGATGACACCCAGGACCCCACACAGCTTATGGGGAAGGCAATTAAGGAAGGCGGCACGGTTGTGGTGGACCAGGACTGGCAGGCCAGGTTCCTCTTGGGCTTAATGACTGCCCAGCCCAATGCCAGATATGTCAATATGCCAAAACTGGTGGATGACCTGCGCATGATCAAGGATGAGGAGGAGCTGGATATTTTAACAACCTCTTCCCTGATTAATGATAAGGTACTGGCTGAAATATTTGAAAATATAAATGGCGATATCAGTGAACTGGAACTATCCCGCATGCGCTATGAACTGTTTGCAAAATATGGTGCAGATGCCTATGGGACCAATGTGATATTCTCATATGGCGCCCATTGTGCCGAAGCCCATCATGTATCGGATGATACCAGGCTGACACCCGGCGACTGCATCATGTTTGATTTAGGCGCGCCCTATGGACATTACTGTTCCGACCAGACACGCACTGTTTTTTACAAAGAAGTATCGCCCGAAATGGAGAAAATCTATCATATTGTCCTGGAGGCGCACCTGCAGGCATCTGCCGCAATCAGACCAGGCGTTGCGTGTTCGGAAATTGACAGGATTGCCAGGGATATCATAACCAATGAGGGTTATGGATCGTACTTCACACACAGGACCGGACATGGCATTGGCCTGGATTCCCATGAGTTCCCGGATATCAGCCTGTCCTGCAGCGAACCATTGCAGAAAGGTATGGTATTCTCCGTGGAACCCGGCATCTATCTGCCGCAAAAGGGCGGGGTGCGTATTGAAAACCTGTTTGCTGTAACGGATGACGGGGCAGTGTCATTGAACCATCTGCCAAGGGAACTGAAGGTGATTGGATAAGTATGGGAATATGAATAAGGATGAGGGAAGGGAATGCGGATACATGAAAATGTGTCCGCTTTTTTCGGCAGCGGACCTGATGGCGGGCAGCTGAAACAGGATACATGCAAAAAAATAAAAAATGACGTTTGTACCATAAAAAGTGACTTATATCACAAGACCTCCATTTCATTTGTATTTTTTGCTATATTTATAATTAGATTTAGCAATAAATGGATAAAGGAGGATATATATGACAAAGAGAAAATATCGGGAAATGGTGGCGGCTATTATCCTGTCTGTATGTGTCAGCATGGGAGCCGCGCCAATAGACAGTCTGGCTGCAGGCGGACAAATCACGGCATTTGGAGAGAGCCAAAATTCACAAAACGCCTCAGGCGGCAAGGATAGCGGCAAAACAGAGGGGAACCGCGGGATTGGTGAAGGCGGAACCGGCGGAAGCGGAACCGAAGAAGGCGGAAGCGAAGAGGAAGAAGGCAGACCCTCTGATAAAGAGGACCCGGACGGGGATGAAAACTTAGACAATGACCCGGATGCCGATACGAATAATCCTCCGGATGATGAAAATCCAGACAGTAATCCAAATGATGATCAAGAAAAACCAGAAGTGAATCTTCCGGATGATCTGGTTGAGCCGGACCTTCAGAATCCGGAATTGATTCTGAAGCAGGATTTATTAGTACCTGCCCTATATGACGCACTTCCCAAAAGCAATATACCGGAGCTGATAAGCGAAGATGACGATGGCAGCATGATATTTATTTTGAACGGGAACGGATTTGACATAGGCGGCTATAATGGGGAGGACATAATACGGAGCAGTTATAGTGGTTATGCCACCAGGATATTGATGGCAGATGAACGTACTCCAAGCAAACTTGGTTTTGACGAAGATATGAAAGAGGAAATCAATAATCTGGAAATATCACTGCGGGCGGAAATCATACCAATTGATGGTGTTTCCTATGTCAGGCTGACATTATATGTGGAAAACACAACAGATGATGAGGAAATTGGTTTTTCTCTTGGAATAGACGCAGATACATGTGTGGGCGTTGATGACCGTGCAAAAGTCCAAAGTACAGGGGATGGGATCCTTATGTTGGGACGCAATTTTGGAAACGACGGATATACGGATTATGTCAATGCCTTTGTTGTCAAAGACGATGATGAGAGTGACGCTCCCATTGACAGATGGTGGTACGGTTATTATGGGGAACGGACCAAGTATATATTCTCAGGGGATTTGCCTGAGGGGGATTTAGAAAATCTGGACAGCGGTATGGCCTGTTCCTGGTTAGATCTTTCATTGGGCGCAGGAGAAACAGGACAATATTCTGTCCTGTTTGGAATTGGGGATATCAGCGATTATTCCGATGTGGATTTATCGGAATCAGATTATGATGAGGGGGAAGGAGCAGGACACGATGACACGGAATACTGGTCATCAGATGGAGATAAGTGGACATTTAGCTACGGCAATTCCTACAGCAGCCAGTGGGGATATCTGTATTATAACGGAAGCTACAACTGGTATTACTTTGACCAGGATGGTTATATGGTAACAGGGTGGTTTACGGCTCCGGACGGAAAAAAATTCTATCTGAATCCAGTGTCTGACGGCAATCAGGGGGCCATGTGTACCGGATGGAACCAGATTGACGGTAAATGGTATTACTTCAGCCAGGAACAGGGCAGCGGATATGGGCAGCTTCTGACAGGGACAACTACACCGGACGGGTATACTGTGAATGAAAACGGTGAATGGGTCCAATGACATTTTCCTGCGGATATGACAGAGGCGGAAACCGGGAGAATGGTTCCGTAAGATAAGAAACAAAGGGTCTTCCATGATAAAATAAAAATCATGGGGGACCTTTCTGTAAAATATTAAAGGTGGAAGGATAAATTATACAAAAAAGTAGTTGACACTTTACAAATCATATGGTATCCTTATTGAGGTTCAGAAATGCAGTCCACTAAAGGGGAATAGTTCAATGGTAGAGCAGCGGTCTCCAAAACCGTAGATGGGGGTTCGAGCCCCTCTTCCCCTGCTGACTATTTTAACGAATAGCCCAACCCGAAGAAAGTCGAGAAATTCTTATTTTATAAGGTTTCTGGGCTTTTTCTTTTTGCATATGCATTTAAAATCATGTCTATTGTAGTTTCTGATAGTTGCACCTAATTGTATGACAGTTAGTACTTGGCAGCATTTAGAGGTATTCAAAGTGTCACTGGATTTGTCACTGATTTCGTCTTGTCAAATTTATTTATCCTAACTTAAATGAAAAAAAGCCATGGAAAAATGCAAATATCAATAAAAGGATAATATAATGAGATTGCTGTGAGAAGAGAGCCCAGGACCAGGTCCGGCATCGGATAAGGTTTTTTATCCATGTACCCGACAGGGAGACCATCCATGTATTATGCAGATGTTATTTTGCCTGGGGATTTAATCCCTATTATTATCGGACCTTGCTTTTGTCATGTGTGATGACCACCTTTCTTATAAAATAGAATAGGCACCTACTACAAAAAGTAGGGTGCCCGTAACAATCGAACAGATTAGACATGATATGTAAATGTATGATTGGAGTATTATATATTAATTATATAATTAGATAATGCATCAATAAATTCCCCATTGCGCGGTTTGCGTGTAAGATTTCGTTCAAAGATGATTTCCAGTAACTCCCTATTTCCGTGTTGCCATATAGTATTAATAACAGTCCGCATATCACGTTCCACACACCCGACTGTTGTCTGGTATTTAATTGCAATCTCGGCGTATAATCCTTTTGTAATGAAGGTAATCAGTTCAGGTTTCTGGATGTTTTGTGATACGCCATATGTAACATAGTAAAATCCAACATAGGAGCTGTTTGCTCCCAGCCTCCTCAGCAATTGACTGGCTTCTCTTTCGTAATTCATAATAATAATTCCTCCTTATATATGGTTACACATTAAGGACGGATGAGTATATAAAAATTCCATTCATAACTATACGACAAAGTACGACGTAGCGAGGAAACTATGAAAGCGCAGTTTCAAATTATAATAATTGTTTTTACCTAACAAATTACGGATATATTCCACCCTTTTTCTAGTCATATACGTAGCTGGTGTATATTATATGCCAGTGTAGCGTAACACGGTGACGTTACGTTTACTGATAACGGGATCATCGGTTTATGTGGGGACTTGCGGCAACAATCACACATAAGATAACACAAAAGAGCTAACTAAGTGGTGGTTCTATATAAAGAACATGTATATATTTCAATTTGCTGGAAAATACTAGATATAATAATTGATTTTTGTTATAATAAATATTATATATCTGGAATATATTTAATAAACTAATCTATTGTGTAGTGAGATGAAAGAATGAATAATATATATTTTACTCAATTTACTCAAAAAAATACTATTTGGAAAGATAAGCCAAATGAGGACTATATTCTAATCGATGAAATTAAGAAAATTTATATTATTTTGGATGGAGTAACAAGAGACATGATTAAAGGCAGATATCCTAATCCGAGTCCATCTGAAAAAGTCACACATCTAATATCTAACAGCATTTATGAATATATCAAGAATAATATGAGGTATTCCCAATCACATGAGGATATCGAAAATCTCTTAATGAAATCAATAGAATTTGGAAATAACAACATAAGGGAATTTACCACTGATAAACAGTTTGATTTTATGCCCGGTGCAGTAGGTATAGCTAGCATGATAGTTGATGAAACTTTTTATTATGCGTATATCGGGGATTGCATTGGTTTAAAGATATCAGAAAATAACTCTATTATTTTTACTGAGAAGCAAACAGACTTGATACAGAAATTCAAACCATATTTTACTCAGCGTGCAATACGAGAAGAAATTTGTAATAATCCCAATCATCCATATGCATATGGAGTAATAAATGGTGATGAAAAAGCGATTGCATTTGTAAAGACAGGATACTTTAAATTAGATAAAAATGTTCAGATTATTTTGGCCACTGATGGTATGGAATCCTATCTTATGCATAATATAAAACCACCATATAAAATTTATAATGCTAAGGAACTTGTAATTGAATCAAACAAATTCTCTAATACTGAACACGAAGACGATAAATCCATAATTGTGATTAATTTTCAATAAGAGGTTAATAACTCCAGATGATATACGCTAAACTTACTGAAGAATTAAAATCAGCTCCTAAAACTGATAATCCTGAATATACAATATTTTTAAGAAATCTAGTAATGTCATATGAACTGAACGACTTGTATGAATACTTTGTACCGATTATTGAGGATCCTGATATTGATAAAGACATTCGTTTTTCTGCTTATTATTCTTGTTCTATCTATTTTCGCAGGAATAATAAGTTTGAAGAAATGATAAAATTAGCAGACAATTATGCTCGTTATTTTATTAATTATGCGTTAAACGATATAGTTTTGTCTTTTAAATATCGCTATACTGCGTTAAGTTATTCTAGTAGTGATATGATGTATAAAGCAATATCTTATGCGTGTTCAGCTAAAAAGAAAATAGAGCATCATAAAGCTATATTGCATCATTACGCAGAAACGATTGCAACTGGATTAGATCATGATTTTATTGGAGATGAAGAGAGGGAGGGTTTTATACAAGAAGCAATTAATGCAATTAATGAGTCCATAGAACTTTGGAATACAGAACCTGCACAAATAAAATATGCTAAGAATTATGCCACATTAGGAAGATTATATATTCATAAATGTGAGTATGATATGGGATCATATTATATAACTAAGGCTTTAAACTATGAAAATGGGGACAACAAAGATTCGTTAAATCGTATAATAAAGTATAATAATTATCTATACAACTCTCAATTTCAAAAAAGCATCTTGGTTTTACATAAACAAGCTAACGAAATGTCAGAAAGATTAAATATTGTAACTCAAAATTATGAGAATAAAATAAATGAAGTTACCAAGGAACTGAATGACAGCAAACTTCGCTTTCTTGAGTTTTTGGCATTTTTTTCTTCAATAATTGCGTTTATAACGTGTACAACAACCCTGATTGCTAACTCGGCCAATTTTTATATAGCAGTATGCTTGGTACTTGTTTTAGGCGGCATTATTATTCTTTCATTTAGTATATTCTCAATGACTCTTGAAGTGACGACTAAAATCAATAAAAATCATACTATATTTACCATAATAATTATTCTTTCTTTAAGTTTGATATTGGCAGGGATTTTTTTGGGATATCATTTTGTCCAGCATACATAAATTTGAGGACAGGACCCTTATTTTTAAAGAAAAGTGGGTTTGGTTGGATTGAACCGGCCTCCCTTTAGACATGGATGGTGCCGTGCCGATGGCTGGGTTGTCTGTCCTTATCGGATGAGGGAGGCATATCCGCCAGGGAATAATAAAGAATCAAAACACATACAATATTTTTCTCATTTTTCTTTCTCCTTATCCAAACATTATATATCAAAATTCCCAAATCCCCTGCTTCTGGTAGCCATTGTGGTGCCGGAATTGTTTTGTTTCATATTTTGCTTTGATATTAGGAATGGTTTTGGTATAATATTATGAGGGTAAAATTGATATTTTTAATCAGAATGTAACCTGAACCATTATTAGGGGGTTGATATGAATGAAAACAAAGATACAGACAAGGTTAGGCGATATAACAAAGATACAGGGTGTGGATGCCATTGTCAATGCGGCTAATTCGTCCTTACTTGGAGGCGGGGGAGTGGATGGGGCCATCCACCGGGCCGCGGGCAAGGAGCTTTTGGCGGAATGCCGGCTTCTTGGGGGCTGCAGGACCGGGCAGGCCAAGCTTACAAAGGCGTATGACCTGCCCTGTTCCTATATCATCCATACGGTTGGCCCGGTATGGAATGGGGGGACGCACAATGAAGCAGGGCTTCTGGCTTCCTGTTATCAGAATTCACTTGATATTGCGGTAAAGAAAGGGATTAAAAAGATTGCATTTCCTTCTATTTCAACAGGTATTTATCATTTTCCGGTGGAATTGGCCGCGGAAAGTGCGGCTGCTGCGGTTAAGCAGTTCCTGGTGGGGCATGACGGGGCATTGGATGAAATCATATGGGTTCTTTTTGATGCCAGGACAAAGCTGATATATGATTCTGTAATCAGCAGGGAGTTCGGCAGATGAGGCTGGAACAGTTAACCAGCCGGATTTTTTATTATCCCCATCAGCCGGAGACAGACCGCCCCATGCTGGCGTATATTAATGGCTCCCGCATAAGCCTTGCCATAGATGCTGGCAACTCGGCTGCCCATGTGGACGAATTCTATGGGGCGCTGGCAGAAGCGGATCTGAAGAAGCCTGATATAACGGTCATTACCCACTGGCATTGGGACCATACTTTTGGGATGCATCACATCCACGGTTTATCAGCCGCCCATATGAAGACCAATGAAATGCTTGAGCAGGAGCGGACAAGGCTGGAGGACAGCGCTTATGCGGATGCACTCAAGGAAGAGGACCCGTGCCTGGAACGGGAATACGCAGACGGCAGGGAGATTGTGGCAATCCCCTCGGATATTGGCTTTACTGATAAAATGACACTTAAACTGGGCGGTCTGACAGCGGATATGTTCCATGGGATTTCCCCGCATTCAGAGGATACGGTGCTGGTTTATATTCCGGAGGAAAAGGTATTGTTCCTGGGGGATTCAACCTGTGGGGATTTTTATAATGACGGCTATATGGACAAGGACAGGCTGGGGATATTGGTACGGACCATTGAGCGCATGGACTGCCGGTACTGTATATTAAGCCATGCAGAGCCGCTGACTAAGCAAGAACTGCTGGGTTATCTGGGCATGGACAACGGACAGGGAGAAGCCGGATCCAATCAGGGAACTGACCAACGGCGCGGTGGTGGACGGTGAACTGCTTTGTGATGACTGTCTGCCAGAGGGGCATCCCTGGGCATTCTGATCTGTAATACGGTACCATGTATCCGGCAGGACATAAGGAGGGCGCCAGTGATTGAACTGAAAGGCAGATACAATGAGGCGAAAATCTTCACGGATGTGGTGGACGCCACATCCGTTGACCAGGTCATGCTGCTGCTTGATCAGGAGTTTGCGGCGGGAAGCAGGATACGGCTGATGCCGGATATCCATGCAGGGGCAGGATGCACCATCGGAACCACCATGACAATCAAGGACAAGGCAGTTCCCAACCTGGTAGGGGTTGACATTGGCTGCGGCATGGAAGTGGTACGGCTAAAGGAGCGGCAGATTGACCTTCAGAAGCTGGACCGGCTCATCTATGACCGGATTCCGTCAGGTTTTAACATCAGGACCCAGACACACCGGTATTATGAACGGTGCAGGCTGGGTGAACTGGCCTGTGGGGAAAACATTAACCTGAACCGGGCTGAGAAAAGCCTGGGTACGCTGGGCGGCGGAAATCATTTTATTGAAGCTGACCAGGATGATGAGGGGCATGTTTATCTGGTTGTGCATTCCGGCAGCAGGCATCTGGGCTTGGAGGTTGCGGAGCATTATCAGGGCGAGGGATACCGGGCTTTAAACGGCAATTCCCGGCAGGACCAGCAGAAGCTGATTCTGGAACTGAAGGCCCGGGGCAGGGAAAAAGAAATCCAGAAGGCATTAAAGGAATTAAAAAACGGGGTGCGCACCGCAGTCCCCAGACAGCTGGCCTACGTGGAAGGCGCGTTGTTTGAGCAGTACATCCATGACATGAAGCTGGTACAGGAGTTTGCGGTATACAACCGGCAGGCCATGATGGACGAACTGGTGGCAGGAATGGGGCTTCATGTGGTCAGCCAGTTTACGACCATCCATAATTATATTGATACAGAACATATGATACTTAGGAAAGGCGCTGTTTCCGCAAGGAAAGGTGAACGGCTGATAATCCCCATCAACATGAGGGATGGAAGCCTGATCTGCATCGGAAAGGGCAACGATGACTGGAACCAGTCCGCTCCCCATGGGGCGGGACGGCTTATGAGCCGCACCCAGGCAAAGAAGTCATTTACCGTTCCTGAGTTTGAACAGCAGATGAAGGGGATTTATACAACGTCGGTCAATATGGATACATTGGATGAATGTCCCATGGCTTACAAAGACATGAAAGATATTGTGGACAATATCGGGGACACGGCTGATATAGAAAAAGTGATAAGACCGATTTATAATTTTAAGGCAGGAACATAAGGAGAGGTTCATGGTTAAACCGGACGGGATACAGAGGATATCCAAAATCGACACATATCTGAACGTGGCTGAGGCATTTGCATACAGAAGCACCTGTATCAAACGAAAATACGGCGCGGTGATTGTCAAGGACGATGTGGTTGTCTCAACCGGATACAACGGTTCCCCCAGGGGGTATGACAATTGCTGCGACATTGGTTCCTGCCCAAGGATTCAGCTTGGCCTGCACCAGGGGGAGGGCTACGGTATGTGCAGGGCCATCCATGCGGAACAGAATGCGCTGTTAAACTGTTCAAGGGAACAGACCATGGGAGCGGACCTGTATCTGGCAGGCGTAAACCCTGCGGATAACTCGGTCCACAGGGCAAAGCCATGTCCGGTATGTGCCAGGATGATTATACAGGCAGGCATACGCAATGTAATCATGCGGGTGGGGGAGCAGGCGGACGGATATGAGACCGTTCCCTCGGACCGCCTTGTCTGGTATAATGACTAAAATCATATTTAAGGATTGCAAAGGAAGGTTAGGAATTCATATGTCAGAGAGAAAGTTTGTAATCGTGGATGGTTCATCATTGCTGTCCACCTGTTATTATGCCGTGCTGCCCAGGGAAATCATGTTTGCCAAGACAGACGAGGAAAAACAGAAGCATTATGATAAGATACTGCATGCAGCGGACGGGACCTATACCAATGGGATATTTGGCGTGTTAAAGGCAGTGGTCTCCCTGCTTAAGAAGCAGCAGCCGGATTATATGGCCTTCGTGTTCGACAAGACAAGGAATACGTTCCGCAGGGAACTGTACCCGGATTACAAGGGAACCAGGTCCGCGACCCCGGAACCTTTGAAGCAGCAGTTCGTGCTTCTGGAACAGATTCTGGAGGACGCCGGATTCAGGGTGCTTTACAGCAGCCAGTACGAGGCGGATGATTATGCGGGCAGCCTGGTGATGAAGTTCCGGGACCGGATTCCCATGGTTGTGATGACCAAGGACCATGATTATCTGCAGCTTGTGGATGATGGGCATAATGTAAGGGCATGGATGGTACAGTCCAAACAGGAAAAGGCGGACGAACTATATGATAAATATTATGCGCCCTATGGAATGGACAAAAGAAGCGTCAATCTTCCGGAGAAAACCTTTGAATTTACAGCGGGGCATGTCCTGGCAGAGGAGGGGGTATGGCCTCACCAGATAACCGACCTTAAGGGAATCCAGGGAGATACCTCTGACAACATACCGGGTGTAAAGGGCGTGGCAAGCGCAGCCCCCATCCTTCTGGGCGAATACGGCACCATTGAGGAAATCTATGCGGCTATCCATGAGGCTGAGAAGGATAAGGCGTCTTTAAAGGAACTGCAGGACTTCTGGAAATCCGGCCTGGGCATCAGCCGCTCGCCCTATAAGGCCCTTACAAAGACAGGGGAAGAGGATGAACTGTGCGGCGAAGCAGCGGCATTGCTTTCAAAGCAGCTGGCTACCATTAAGACAGATATCGCAATTGAGGAAACCCTGGATGATTTCCATGTTTCCGGTTATGATGAGGATAAGCTGAAGGCGTGGTGCAGGAAGCTGGATATAAAGGAAGAATCTGTTTTTGGAAAATAACAGGAAAAATGGTACAGATGGACATGAAAACAGAAAACTGGTGGAATAGCCCGGAGGCTATTTCACCAGTTTGTTGTATTCCGGATGTTTTTCAAACCATTTTACGGCATAGGAACATGTGGGCACAGCCTTCTTGCCCTGGGACTGGATCTGGTTCACGGCAGCTTCCATCAGTTTGCCGGCCATGCCCTGGCCTCTGAGGGACTCGTCCACAAATGTATGGTTGATATCCACGGTATCCTCATCTATGTCCGGGAATGTGATTTCAGCAATGGCCCGGCCGCCGCCGTCCAGCAGGGCAATCCGGTTTGGGTAATACGTAAAATCCATTTGAATCCTCCTGTTTTTCCGGCGCATACCACGCCGTTTTGGTGTGATTATATCATTTCCATCCCATATCCGCAAGGGGATTATCTTATTCCGGCAATCCTGGTTCCGGCAATTCCGATTCCGGCAATCCCGGTTCAGACGGTCCCGGACCAAAGGCTTCCCACCCCAGCAGTTCGGGCCTGGGCGTGACAAAGTTCCTTGCTTCCGGCAGCCCGCAGTCAGCCAGGAAATCCCGGACAAATTCCAGGATATGGCAGTAACACTGGGACAGCTGGATGGCAAAGGCCTCTTTATCCCCGCGGATCAGGGACTGGCAGGCAGACATGCTTATCCGGTCCAGGGGATTGTCTGCCTGGATTCCGGCGCTGAAGAAGGAATAATAGTATCCCCACCGCAGTGTGCCGGTAACCTCGTTCAGTATGGCCCTGTATGGCTGCAGGGGAAGGCATTCCATGACGCACCGGATAAGAAGGTCCAGGGGGATTGCATAGGGAGCCTTAAGGGCAAGGCTCAGTTCTTCCAACCGCCCGGCGTCAATCTGTTCAAAGGCCAGCAGGGCAGCGGGCCGGACCGCGATGGCCATGAACTGGAGTCCGCTTAAGTAGGTCAGGGTATCCCTTTTAAATACTTTATTTTTCATGCAGCGCATGGTTGCATTGTCATTGAACAAGGTTACCTGGGTGCCCTTTACATTGTAAGTCTGGCAGAAGCCCGTCTTGTTCAGCATGGCAATGGCCTTCCGGATTGTTGACACCGATACCTTGTACTGTTCTGCAAGGACTGCCTCGGGAGGAAGGAAATCACCGTCCCCATAAAGGCCAAGGCCGATCTGGTCAATGAGGGACCGTGTGATCTGCATATAATAATGGTCGCGTCCTGGCTGGATATGCCAATGGAACATGTCTTCCCGTTCCTCAGCCGCGCTGGGATGGCGGGAGCATGTGTCCGCCAGATACATTTCAACTGACCGGGTAAGTGAAGCGTACATCGAACGGAACTGCTGGTGGATTGCTGATGGATTTCCGGTGCCGGCCGCGTCCACAATCCACATCGGGTTTCCGTATTGGGTGTAGGGAAAGGAAAAACATTCCTCCTGTTCCTGTTCCAGGAAAAAGGGAATCCGTGCGTACAGTTCCAGGTGGGTGAGCACATCCCGGAACAGCAGGTTGCCGGACGCGTCCAGCAGGCGGTACAGGGAAAGGGATGCTGATTTCCACCTGGTCCGAAGATCCTTGCGGCTGTCCTTATACAGCTGCGCAAAACACAGTTTCTGCATATCGCTGCTGCATACCTCCAGGGAAAAGGTATAGATGGCAGGAAGCAGAAGTTCCATGGTCCTGTATACCTGAAGTATGGATGTCCTGCCTTTGAGGACAGACTGGACCAGGTATGTGTCAGGAGTACACTGGGGCCTGCAGTACGTTACATAGGAAGGTTTCCTTTCCTCGGTCTTAATCAGTCCCTCCTCTTTCAGGGCACGGATCACATCTTTTGCGGTCCGTATCCCCACATGGTACATTTCACAGAGTTCGTTTAATGAGGGAAGCCGTTCGCCGCAGGCAAAGTATCCGTTCAGTATCTGCTCTTTTAAATTCCGGTACAGATAGTCATATAAAGTTCTTTTTTCTTCCAACGATAAGTCCTCCGCATATCTGATGATTATCCGCACATAAGCGGTCCGTTATCATACGACATTATAACATGTTCTCCGGAATCCGCCATAAAAATGCCTGGTACTCTATGTTAATGTGCACAGATTCTGCCTTGATTAATCATTGTCCGTAATCTAAAATGAAAGCATATTCCAATGATGTGGAGATTATGCAATCATGCAGCAGAAGAGACATTTCCTGCCGGAGGGATCAAGACCTCTTATCAGGAGGATACAGGTGGGATTACTATCAGTAATCCTTATTTTTGTGTTTGGGGTTTCCATATGGAATGCGTCGGAACTTCGGATGGCCATGAACCGCAGCACCAGGTCATATTTGGATGATATAACGACGAACCTGTCAAGGGATATCCGGGAAGCAATCCATAATAAGATGAGCAGCCTGATCATGGTTGCGGATTCCATAATGAGGATGGATGTCCATGGAAATGAAGCATCTGTCCGTGATTTCCTGGCCCGCAAGGCGGAAATCCTTGAATTCGACCCTCTTATCCTGCTGGACAGGAAGGGGGGATATATCTGCTCAGAAGCAGTGTCCCGGGACATGGACCCCAAAAGCTTTTTTGGGATATCCAGTGTCCAATCGTCCTTTCAGGGGGAGGTGCGGGCCGGCTACATGGGTGGGGAAAGTATATTTTATTCTGTTCCTGTATATGGCGTGGATGGGGCGGTAAGCGAGGTGCTGGTAGGGGTGCGCAGCAAGAAAGACATGCAGTCCATGATAGCGTCTAAGAGTTTTAACGGGGACATGCTCAGCTGCATTGTTGACAGCCGCGGCCAGGTCGTCATCTCGCCGTCCGAACTGAAGCCATTCCTGCGGCTGGATGATATTTTCAGAAGCGGAAAGGAACAGAAGGCAGCCGGGGAATTAAGGAACATGCAGGATGATATGAAACAAGGAAAAGACGGCATCCTGGAGTTTTCAGCAGTAACAAAAGAAGAACTGTTCCTGTCCTATAACAGCCTGGATATAAATGACTGGTTCCTGCTGACCATTATTCCTGCCGGTATCATCTCAGGAGGCGCTCAACGGTATATCCTGCAGACCTTTCTTATCATAGGCATCCTGATTGTGATCTTCTTTTTGTTCCTGAATGCCATATACCGGTTTTATCATTCCCACAGGATGCAGCTGGAACGTCTGGCCTTTGAAGATCCGCTGACAGGCGGCGCCAACCAGGCTGCGTTTGAACTTAGGTACCGCGAACTGGCCCCAGGCATGAAACCGGGCATATATACCATTGCAGTCATGGATGTGAGGCATTTTAAAATGATTAATGAGCGTTTTGGCATCCATGCGGGAAACCGGGTCCTTGCATATCTTTACCGCGTAATGGAGGGCCATCTGCGTGAGGACCAGGGCGAATTCATGGCAAGGAGTGAGTCGGACCGCTTTTTCCTGTGCCTGAGGGGATGCGGATACCAGGAAATACGGGACAGGTTGGACGGGATAATCCGGGACATCAATTCATTTTTTAATCCGGATCTTCCAGGATACACCTTTTCATTCAGGCAGGGCGCCTGCCTGGTGGAGGAACCGGGGCAGGAGATTGCCATCCTCCAGGATAGGGCAAGACTGGCCTCCCAGAGCAGGAATCCGGATCTGGAGCCTGGATGTGTGTTCTATGATGACAGCCTGACCGTGGAACTGAAAATGGAGGAGGAATTGAACAGCCTGTTTGCGGGTTCCATTGAGAACCATGATTTCCAGGTATACCTCCAACCAAAGGTGGGCCTTGAAAGCCGGGTCTTGGAAGGGGCCGAGGCCCTGGTCCGCTGGAAGCATCCGAAAAGGGGAATCATATATCCCTCTGACTTCATTCCGCTGTTTGAACGAAATGGAAAAATATGTAAATTAGACCTATATGTGTTTGGGGAAGTCTGCAGGATCATAAGCAGCTGGGAGAAGAAGGGGAAGGCAGTGGTCCCTGTTTCCGTCAACCTGTCCAGACAGCATTTTGCGGAAGAGGATTTCCTGGAACGGTTCGCGGATCTTGCACAGCAGTATCATGTTCCGGCGGGCATGATTGAATTTGAACTGACGGAGTCCATTTTCTTTGAAAACCATCAAATCAACCGTGTCGGGGATGCCATAAAAAGGATGCATGAACTGGGCTTTGCCTGCTCCCTGGATGATTTTGGCTCCGGCTTCTCATCCCTGGGCCTTTTAAAGGAATTTGACGTGGATTCCATTAAACTGGACCGTTCCTTTTTCGTCAATATGTCAGGGCAAAAGGCAAGGGACGTGATTGCCTGCCTGGTGGACCTGGCAAAACGGCTGAAGGTAAAGACCGTGGCGGAAGGCATAGAGGATTGGGGGACCGTGGAGTATCTCAGGTCCATTGGCTGCAACATGGTACAGGGGTATGTGTTTGCAGGACCGCTTCCCGCAGATGAGTTTGACTGTCTGCATATTTCCTGGACAGGCAGCATAGAATGTAATATCAACCCTTGAAAGGAGCCAATACATATGACCATCTATCCACCCTGCCGGAGCCTGATGAAATTCGGCGTATTTAAGAATCTGATTGAAACTTATTACCGGTTCAGAATCAGGAGGCCATGCTTTGTCATGTGGCAGAATGAGAGATGGACCCTTGTGACGTTGGACTGTTAAGGACTTGACTTATGGACCGATATGTTCTAGTATAAAAACTGTCAATATGCGCCGCGGCCCCATGGACGGATGTGGATGGCCATACCGCGGCAGGGACAGGAGAGATAGGTCATGAATAAGAAAGAAGCCAATGAAATAAAAAAGCTGTTTACCCCGGCCAACTGCGCCATCACGCGCATCTGCGGCTGCTATGTGGATTCGGAGAAGAATAAGAAGACAGAGCTTAAGGAGGCATTCCTCTCACTTCCGGAGGAAGAGGCCTTTAAGTATTTTACCATTTTCAGGAATGCGCTTTCAGGAACATTGGGAAAGAACCTGATTAATATGGAATTTCCTTTACATACGGAGGCGGAGGGCGGTACCCACCACTTCCTCATGAAGCTGCGGGACAGCCAGTTAAAGGATGATGTCATCCTTGAGGAATTCTATGATAAGGTCATTGCCAATTATGACTACGGTGAGAATTATTATATCATCCTCATACACTGTGCTTATGATATCCCGGCCAAGGCCACGGACGGCACGGAGATGTTTGACGCCTCGGAATACGTGTACGAGTTCATCCAGTGCACCATCTGTCCGGTAAAGCTTGCCAAGGCAGGCCTGAGTTATAACCCGCTGACCAATTCCATTGAGAACCGTAACCGGGACTGGCTGGTGGAGGCGCCGGAACAGGGCTTCCTGTTCCCTGCCTTTAATGACAGGAACATGGATCTCCACAGCCTTTTATATTATGCAAAGAATCCGGAGCAGATGCCGGAAACCCTGATTGATGAGCTGTTAGGCTGCGTCATCCCCATGTCGGCCAAAAGCCAGAAGGAGACGTTCCAGGCCCTTGTGGAGGAGACGCTGGGAGAAAACTGTGACTTTGAGACAGTGAAGAACATTCATGAGAACCTGACCGAACTGGTGGAGGAGACCAAGGATGAGCCCATTCCCCTGACCCTGGACAAGTATCAGGTGAAAAAGCTGTTAGAGACAAACGGCGCAACACCGGAAAAGCTGGAAGAATTCGAACAGCGCTACGCACAGGTGGAGGACGGGCCGGGAACCAGTTTTGTGGCGGCCAATGTGGTTAACACCAGGAGCTTTGAAATCAAGACACCGGATGTGAGCATCAAGGTTGCGCCGGATAAGACCCATCTTGTGGAGAACCGTATGATTGAGGGCAGGCCGTGTATCGTCATTACCATCAGCGAGCATGTGGAAATCAATGGGATTTCCGTGCGGCCGGTGGCGGCCCAGGGCCAGGATGGGGAGTCATGAACACCAATAAATTACATATCCATTAAAAACAGCCGGCCCGGGAATCCTGGATTCCCGGACCGGCTGTTTTTGGGGCGTGCCCGGCGTGGCCTGCTTTTATAAGGGTCAGATGCGCTCCGCATTATCACGCATGAACTTATACTCGGCTACCGAACGGTCAAAGGTCTGGATATGATAGTAAAGCCAGTCCCGTACCTTTTCCTGTACCGCGTTTACAAACGCGTCTGAAGGGCCTTCCTCCTCCATCAGCATGTCATGAAGTTCCTGTACGGTATTTCGCAGCTCCTCGTGCTTCTGCTTATGCTCCTTTATGCCGGGATAGCTGATGGATTCCTGCAGTCCTTCCTCTTCCCTGAAATGGAATTCTGTATAATCTGCCAGGTAATTTAACATCCTGGCTGCGCCGCTTTGATTGGAGCGTTCCTCGCAGCTTTTCAGCAAGTCGTTAATCTTATCAATCAGCTCCTTATGCTGGGAATCAATTAAAGTATTGCCTGTAACCAGGTCATCTGTAAATTCTGCATACATGGTGTGATACCTCCTGAATATTTGATATTTATAATTTATCACAAATAATTTTAAATTGCTATGACTTTTGCAACAAATATAACCACTTATGGGAAAAGGCAGACATTGGTTCCCAAATCGTATCTTCGACAAAACGAATACACTGTAAATAGGGGGTTATATATGGGTAAGAAGTTGTCTGGACAAAAAAGTCAATAGTTGATATAATGACCATGTGCATCAGGTAATCTAAAGATAATGGGAGGAAAAAACGAGAGATGAGTCGTACAATTAGCGCAGGTTATGTATATCGTCAATATTCTACCGAAGGTGTGTATCTGGCAGACTATAAAAGTTCCAGGGAAGCCCATGAGGCCACAGGGGTATCCATTGGCTCCATAGCCAGGGCGGCTCATGGTGAACGCAGAAGCGGGGGAGGATTTGTGTGGAGGAAGGTCCTGGCAGAATCCCCAAAGGAAAACATTGAGATTGACCTTACCAGTAAAATAGGGAACCATGATAAACGTCCGCTGGTGCAGAAGACCCTGGATGGTGAGGTGATTGGACAGTTCCTCTCAATTGCCCATGCCAGCCGTGCACTTAAAATCAGCCGGAGAAGCCTGTCATGCGCCCTGAGCGGCGCCCAGAAAACAGCCGGAGGATTTGTGTGGGAAGAACAGCCGGTACAGCCCGAGGGTCCGGAAGGAACAGCCGGTGAACCAACAGAATAAGTAAGACCTGGAATTGTATGTTACATAGAACGGATATGCATTATTATAATATAGAAGAAATAGGAATGAGAAATAGGTATTACCGTACAGCCGCCATAAAGGCGGCTGTAATTTATTTGGTGGGAACTTTACGGAAAAAAGAGAAAAAACGCAGAAATCTGATTGTATTTGCGAGATTTCTGTGGATATTTGCGAGAATTTATAGTACAATAAATGAGAGAATACGGACCAGGATATTGCTGGAGGAGGAACTGGAGATGAAACGTGAAGATATGATATGGAGTGACAGGAAGAGGAACTGGCTGGGACTTCCCTGGACATTTACAGTGTATGGCCTGACAGAAGACCGGCTTTTCATTAAGACCGGCGTATTGAACATCCATGAAGATGAGGTCCGTCTTTACAGGATACTGGATCTGTCCCTGCGCAGGTCCTTCTGGCAGAGGATCGTGGGGCTGGGAACCATCCATGTGGACAGCAGTGACAAGACCATGAAGGCATTTGACATACACAATATCCGCGATTGCGAGAATGTCAAGGAGCAGCTTTCCGGGCTGGTGGAGCAGGAGAGGGATAATAAGCGGGTATCCTCAAGGGAATTCATAGGCGGCTACGAGGATGGGGACGATGGTTTTGATGAGCCGGACGGCCATTATTAATAAAAGACACTACTAAGAAAGGGGATTTTGTATGGGTAAAAAACGCAATATAATTGTTGGGCAGTCAGGGGGACCTACATCAGTTATTAACTCCAGTCTGGCAGGTGTGTATAAGACGGCAAAGGAGAGGGGATTCCACAAGGTGTATGGCATGCTCCACGGCATTGAAGGGCTGCTGGATGAAATGTATGTGGATTTATCCACCCAGATCCATTCAGACATGGACATTGAGCTTTTAAAGAGGACGCCCTCCGCATTCCTGGGCTCCTGCCGTTATAAGCTGCCGGATATCCACGAGAACCCGGATATTTATGAGAAACTGTTCGCAATCCTGGATAAGCTGGAGATTGAGGTCTTCATCTACATCGGAGGCAACGACTCCATGGATACCATCAAGAAGCTGTCTGACTATGCCATTGTAAAGGGACACAGCCAGAAGTTTTTAGGCGTGCCAAAGACCATTGACAATGACCTGGCGCTGACCGACCACACGCCTGGATTTGGCAGTGCGGCCAAGTACATAGCCACCTCCACCAAGGAAGTGATACGGGATGCCATGGGGCTTTCCTATAAACGCAAGACCATCACAATCATAGAATGTATGGGAAGGAATGCAGGGTGGCTGACCGGTGCCACGGCCCTTGCAAAGACAGAGGACTGCTGCGGCCCCGACCTGATATACCTTCCGGAGATTACATTTGACATTGATAAGTTCCTTAAAAAGTGTAAGGATCTGATTGTTAAGAAACCGTCCAGCGTCATTGCGGTATCTGAGGGAATCAAGGTCCCGGACGGACGGTATGTGTGCCAGCTGTCAGGGGGAAGCGATTATGTGGATGCCTTTGGGCATAAACAGCTGGCGGGCACCGCTGACTACCTGGCCGGATTCCTGGCAGCGGAGCTGGGCTGCAAGACAAGGTCCGTGGAACTGTCCACCCTCCAGCGGAGCGCTTCCCATGTGGCTTCCCGTGTGGACATCAACGAGGCATTCATGGTAGGCGGTGCGGCTGTTAAGGCGGCGGATGAAGGCGACACCGGCAAGATGGTTGTCATTGACAGGGTATCCGACGACCCCTATATGAGCGCGGCCGGCATCTATGATGTCCATAAGATTGCCAACAATGAAAAGGTGGTGCCAAGGAACTGGGTGAACAAGGACGGCAGCTATGTGACACAGGAATTCGTTAATTATGTGGAGCCGCTGATACAGGGGGATTACCAGCCGTTCATGGTAAACGGACTGCCCCAGCACCTGGTTTTGAAGCGGTAGGATACCCATAATGGCTAAAAATTTCTATGATTAGTTTAAAAATTTGCAGATTCAGCCATTATTTGGCAGATAAGAATCAAGGGCGGTTTCCAGATTTCTGGGGACCGCCTTTAAAAAACCACAATGAAACGGGTTTAATACTTCAAAACCCAAGCAGTCTGCACAATGATAACACACCCCCTGGCATGGGGGAGGGGAGAAGGGGGATTTGACAATGGATTACAATGGTGGTATATTTATGTCAACCTTTCCAAATATCATTCATGGACACCATGGTTTAATATACAAAAGACCGGGCGTCCCAAAAAGGAGTTTTGATTATGAAAGAGAAGAAAATCATATTGCCAACAATAGCTGAAGCAAGGAAATTCGTGGAAGAAGCTACCAGGTGTGACTTTGATATTGATGTATTTTATAATAGGGTAACCATTGATGCCAAGTCCATCCTGGGCGTGCTGAGCCTGGACCTGACCAGGGTCCTTACGGTCCAGTTCAATGGGACCGATGAAGTATTTGAGGAGTATCTGGGCACACTTTCACCGGAAGCCGCAATCACGGCTGCCTAGGGCGTGTCTGAAAATTCATTCCCGCTCTAGGGGCTGTTTGAAAATTCATTCCCGCCATCTGCACGCCCCACTTCGCGGCATATTTGGTCCCAATTCGGTCAACGTAGCCCGCTACGCCTCCCTCATCGGGACCAAATCTCCCACAAAGTGGAGCGCACAGCTGACGGAAAGCAATTTTCAAACACACCCAAGTAAATAGCTAAAAGTAGTGCAATGAAAGAGCCTGCGGGCTGAATCAGGAGGATTGCGAACGTCTGTTTGCAATCCTCCTGTTTTTATGGTATGATATCGTAAGATTGTTTGATGGGGCAGGTGCTGTACGCGTATTTATCCGGGCGGCGCCTTGCGCCCTCAGCCGGCAGCAAGGAGGTAGCGGATTTGGACGGACAGACACAGGCACAGCCGCCAATCAAGATATCCGTACGTAATCTGGTGGAATTCGTGATGCGAAGTGGTGATTTAGACAACCGCAGGACGGCAGGGGCCAAGAAGGAGGCCATGCAGGCTGGCGGCAGGCTGCACCGGAAGATACAGAAACGGATGGGAAGCAGTTACCGCCCGGAAGTGGTTTTAAAGCACAGGGTACGGGAGGATATGTTTGAAATCCTGGTGGAAGGAAGGGCGGACGGAATCATCACGGAGCCGGCCGGCGTTGTGATTGATGAGATTAAATGCATCTACATGGATGTGGGCCGGCTGGAGGAGCCGGACCCGGTGCATCTGGCCCAGGCCCTGTGCTATGGATATTTTTACAGCTATGATAACAAGCTTGACACCATTGGCATCCAGATTACCTATTGCAATATAGAGACAGAGGAAATCAGGCGTTTTAAGGAGGAGAGGAGCAGCGCGGACCTGTCCGTCTGGTTTGAAGGGCTGATACATGAGTATGTGAAGTGGGCCAGGTACATCTGCCATCACAACATGCGGCGCCAGGAATGCTTAAAGGAACTTCCCTTTCCCTATCCCTACAGGGATGGGCAGAAGGAACTGGCAGTGGATGTATACCGGTCCATTGCAAGAAAGAGGAACCTGTTCATACAGGCACCCACCGGTGTGGGCAAGACCCTTTCCACCATCTATCCCAGCCTGAAGGCCATGGGGGAGGGCCATGGGGAGAAGCTGTTTTACCTGACAGCCAAGACCATTACCAGAAGTGTGGCAGAAGATGCGTTTTCCATCCTCAGGAAGGAAAGCGGGCTGTATTTTAACACAGTGACCATCACTGCCAAGGAAAAGCTGTGCATCATGGAGAAGCCGGACTGTAATCCCCAGGCCTGCATAAGGGCAAAGGGGCATTATGACAGGGTCAATGACGCGGTCTATGAGATCATCGGGGATGTGGACGGGATTACAAGGGAGAAGGTCCTGGAATATGCAGGGCGGTATCAGATATGCCCCTTTGAATTCTGCCTGGATATCAGCAACTGGGTGGATGGGATCATCTGTGATTACAATTACGTGTTTGACCCCAATGTGAGGCTGAAGCGGTATTTTGACCAGGGGGAGCCGGGGCAGGGATATCTGTTCCTGGTGGACGAGGCCCATAACCTGGTGGCCCGGGCCAGGGAGATGTACAGCGCCAGCCTGGTGAAGGAAGACGTGCTCCTGGTCAGGAGAATCCTCAAGTCCCAGACAGGCGCGGGAAAGGTGCTGACCCAGCTGGACAAGTTAAACCAGAAGTTCCTGGACCTAAAGAGGTCGTACGGTTCGGAGGACGCGGAGGGAATAATCCACCGCCAGGTCCTTGGAAGCGACTATGAGCTGCTGCCGGATGTGAACCTGCTGGCCCTTCAGCTCATGACCATGTTCGGCGAGCTGGAAAGTTTCATGAATGAGAACGTGGAGTTTGGGGACAGGGACCTGGTGCTGGAGTTTTACTTTGCTGTCCGGGATTTCCTGTATATCTATGACAGGCTGGATGACAATTACAGGATTTATGCAAGGCTTCTGCCGGACGGGCATTTCATGGTAAAGCTATTGTGCGTGAATCCGGCTGTGAACCTGAAGGAATGCCTGGACCGCGGGAACAGCACCCTGTTCTTTTCAGCGACCCTGCTGCCAATCCAGTACTACAAAGAACTGCTCAGCGGCAGCCAGGAGGAATACGCGGTCTATGCCAGGTCCCCGTTCCCTGAGGAAAACCGCCTGGTGCTGGCTGCCAGCGATGTAAGCAGCCGCTACAGCCGGAGAGGCCCCTATGAATACGAGAAGATTGCAGACTATATATGCAGGATCGTGGAGGGGAAAAGAGGCAATTACATGGTGTTCTGCCCCTCCTACCAATATCTTCACGCCATTGAGGAGGTCCTTGCCAGACGGCAGGAGGAGGTCGGGCTGGATTTTACATGGCTGGCCCAGAAGAACCGCATGACAGAGGAGGAGAGGGAGGACTTCCTGAGAAGTTTTGACGGGGAACGGAAACAGTCCATGGCGGCCCTGTGTGTGATGGGGGGAATCTTTTCAGAGGGAATTGACCTTAAGGAGGACCGCCTGATTGGCGCCGTGATTATCGGGACCGGCCTGCCCCAGGTGAATACGGAGCAGGAAATCCTCAGGGATTATTTTGACGGACACGGCGGCTGTGGGTTTGATTATGCCTACCAGTATCCGGGAATGAACAAGGTGATGCAGGCGGCCGGCCGGGTCATACGGACCATCCATGACAAGGGCGTGATTGCCCTGCTGGACGACCGGTTCCTGCGCCCGGAATATGTGGCCATGTTTCCAAGGGAATGGGGCTCCTATACAGTGGTCAGCCGGTACAATGTGGGCCAGGCAGTGGAACGGTTCTGGAACCGCTTTTAACATGTGCCGGAAGGGAACGGCGCTCTACAGGATATCCATGAACTGTCTGGCTGCCTGGGAAACAGGCAGGCTTTCATTGTAGGCCACCATCATCTGCCGGGAGGGAAGCTGTTCCTTTAAATCCAGGATGAACAGGTTCCTGTCCTTTGCAGGGATGCAGAAGTCCGGGACAAACGCAATCCCCAGTCCGATACGGGCCAGGTCGATGAGAAGGTCGTTGCTGGACAGCTCAATCTCAGGAACCAGGTCCAGCTGGCGTTTCTGGAAAATCTGATGCAGGAACTCGCTGGTGGTGCTCTTGCGGTCCAGCATCATGATGGGGTAGTCCAGAAGCTCTTCCAGCCCCAGCTTCCTTCCTTCCAAAGGAAAGGCAGCCCGGCTGGCCACGAATACGTCATGGAATTCATTGATGACCCGGGTGTTCATGTTGCCGGCCAGGGCTGAGTTGGGATAATTGGTCACAATGAAGTCGGCCTGTCCGTTTTCCAGGAAGCGGGCGCATTCAATGGAGGTCTGGTTGGTTACCTTGATGTGTATGTTGGGAAATTCCTTGTGGAACTGATTCAGGTAGGGCACCAGATAGTAACGGCATATGGTGTCGCTGGCGCCGATGCGCAGCTGGCCGCCGTTTAATGTGTGGGCTTCCAGAAGCTGGTTCTCACCGCGCTTGATCAGGTTCATGGCTGGTTCGATGTGTTTTAACAGAATCTCGCCCTCGGGCGTGAGCTGCACTTTTTTGGTACTCCGTATGAAAAGAGGCTGGTTCAGCTTTTTCTCCAGGACTTTTATGGACTGGCTCACCGCTGACTGGGAGATGAAAAGCTGTTTGGACGCTTCGGAAAAACTCAGTGTAATTGCAACATGGTAAAATACTTTATATAGTTCATAGTTAATATCCATTATTAAGTCCTCCTTATAAACTAAGCCTATCTTATCACGATGGACAAGGGTTTGTAAAGAGGTTTCTGTCCGATTGCTTGACTTCTACAAGTGGATGGATTATCCTAATACATATCTTGAAAGGAATAAGGATTGAGATGGCAGAAAATTTTTATGAAATGTATCTGGAAGAGATGGGCGGTATCACGCCTTTGACCGAGCAGGAGAAAAAGGCTCTTTTAAAAGAGACGGCCCGGGGGGATGCAGGGGCGCGCAGCCGTTTGGTGGAAGGCAGTTTAAGGCATGTGCTGGATCTGGTATCAGGGTATGAGGGCAGGGAGCTGCCCATGTCCGATATTGTCCAGGAAGCCAATACGGCCCTGATGCTGGCGGCCATTGAATATGATGAAAGCGAGCCATGGGACGGACTTGTGGAGCGCAGGGTAAGGGAGGCCGTGGAACTGGCCCTTGAGGAACAGAGAGCGGAAGCCGAAATAGAAGAAAACATGGCTGCCAGGGTCAATGTACTCCAGACCGTATCACAGATGATGGCCAAGGAACTGGGCCGGGAGGCCACGCTCCAGGAACTGGCTGCCAAGATGAAGATGACGGAAGAGGAAATCAAGGACATCATGAAGCTGGCACTGGACGCCCTGACAGTCAATGGGGAAGGCCGGGCCTTGGGGGAAACAGAAGATGACACGGATTCCTCCAATCCCATTAAGGATGGATGGAGCATGGAAGAACGGTAGGGGGAACTGGATCATGAAGTTATATATCATACGCCATGGACAGACGGACTGGAATGTGGAGGGCAAGATACAGGGAAGGCAGGATATCCCGCTTAATGATATGGGACGCAGGCAGGCCAGGGCATTGGCAGATGGCATGAAATCCCGCCCGGTGGCATCTGTCTACTCCAGTCCCCAGAAGCGGGCCATGGAGACGGCAGAGGCCATAGCAGGCCCCCTGGGCCTTACGGTCAAGGCAGTGCCACAGCTGATGGAAATCGGATATGGGGACTGGGAAGGCCGCAGCGCCGAAGATATACTGACCACGGACAGGGAACTGTATGAGTCCTGGTGGCAGCACCCCGCCACGGTGGCGCCTCCGGGCGGAGAGACGCTGAACCAGGTGGATGAACGCTGCCGCCAGGCCTGGGACATGATACGGTCAGGGATGAAGGGGGACACGGCAGTGGTGGCCCATGGCGGGACGCTGGCCCACTTTATCGTACATCTTCTGGAGGGCCAGCCCGAGGCCAAGGAGATTGTGGTCAGCAATGCAAGCATTACCACCATGGACTATGACCCGGAATCCGGGGCCTGCCGCCTGGTGGACCTGAATGACTGCAGCCACCTGGACTGAATTTTCAAACAGACCCCAGGGTATATTAAAATGGAGATAGTTTTGTAAGCGCTTACAATTAAATATGGGAGGTATTCTTATGACAGAGGTTAAAGGCAATGTAATCGTAGGACAGTCCGGAGGGCCTACAGCAGTGATTAACTCCAGCCTGGCAGGGGTCTATAAAACTGCCAGGGACAGAGGGGCAAGGAAGGTATACGGCATGCTTCACGGAATCCAGGGCCTGCTGCAGGAGCGGTATGTGGATCTGTCTGACCACATCAAGACGGATCTGGACATTGAGCTTTTAAAACGGACCCCTTCCGCTTATCTTGGCTCATGCCGCTTCAAGCTTCCGGAGATATGTGAGGACAGGACTGTTTACGACAGGATATTTGAAATCCTTCACGGGCTGGAAGTGGAGTATTTCTTCTATATCGGCGGTAATGATTCCATGGACACCATTAAGAAGCTGTCCGACTACTCCTTATTAAATGGCAGTAAGATCCGTTTCATGGGCGTGCCGAAAACCATTGACAATGACCTTGCGGCAACGGACCACACGCCTGGATATGGAAGCGCGGCCAAGTACATTGGCGCCATTACAAAAGAAGTAATCCGGGACGGCCTTGTCTATGACCAGCAGAACGTGACCATCCTGGAAATCATGGGACGGAACGCGGGATGGCTCACCGGCGCGGCCGCGCTTGCAAAGGGTGAGGACTGCGGGGGGCCGGACATGATTTTCCTTCCCGAGGTTACCTTTGACGTGGATGCTTTCATGAAGAAGGTGGAAGGACTCCACCGGCGCAAGAAATCGGTGGTGGTTGCCGTATCAGAGGGCGTGAAGCTGGCGGACGGCCGTTATGTCTGCGAACTGACAGAGGGGATTGAGTTTGTGGATGCCTTTGGACATAAACAGCTGACCGGAACAGCCAGATACCTGGCGGAGAAAATCAACCGGGAGGTTGGCTGCAAGACCAGGGCCATTGAGTTTAACTCACTTCAAAGATGCGCGTCCCATATTGTCTCCAGGGTGGATATCACGGAGGCGTTCCAGGTTGGAGGGGCGGCCGTGAAGGAGGCCTTTGAAGGGGAGACCGGCAAGATGGTCATCCTCAAACGGGTTTCCGACGACCCTTATGTGTGCGTCACGGATATCTATGACGTGCATAAGGTTGCCAATGTGGAGAAAAAGGTGCCCAGGGAATGGATTAATCAGGATGGGGATTATGTGACGGAAGAATTTGTGAATTACATACGTCCTTTAATCCAGGCAGAACTTACCCCGATCATGACGGACGGGCTTCCAAGACACCTGTATTACACGGATGTGGAGAAAAAGTAGCAGGACGGTAAATTAAAAACAGGGCTGCGGCCGCTGGCTTTTCCAGTGGGGCTGCAGCCCTGTTTTAATCCGGTGCATCTTAATCCGTATATCTTAATCCATATATCTTAATGGTACAGCTTCTTGTGCTCATAGACCGGTTCGGATGTAAGCTCCACGCCCAGCTTCTTAAAGACCTTGATATCCACGTCAGACAGCATGACAGAGGTGTGTACCTGGCAGCCCCGCAGTTTGGGGAGCTGGGACAGGGCCTTTTTGGCCGTACTGTCCGTGGCCGCGCTCATGGACAGGGCAATCAGTACCTCGTCCGTGTGAAGGCGTGGGTTCTTGCTGCCCATGTACTGGGTCTTAAGGGTCTGGATGGGCTCTATCGCGGATGGGGCAATCAGGTGTACATTGTGGGGAATACAGCCCAATACCTTGATGGCGTTCAGCAGCAGGGCGGCGGAAGCGCCTAAAAGGCTGCTGGTCTTGCCGGTCACCAGCTGCCCGTCATCCAGTTCCATGGCTGCCGCAGGAGCGCCCAGCTTCTGGGCACGTTCCATGCAGGGGGCAATGACGCGGCGCATGGCAGTGGTGATCTTGGCCTGGTTCATGAGGAGGTTAATCTTATAGACCTCATCCTGATCCCCTTCCTCCATGGCAAGGCGGTTCAGCGCATGATAATGCCGGCGGATGATTTCCTGGTTGGAGGCCTCACGGCAGGCATCGTCGTCAATGATACAGAAGCCTGCCATGTTGACGCCCATGTCCGTTGGGGATTTGTAAGGGCTGGTGCCGTAAATCCCTTCGAAAATCGCGTTGAGCACAGGGAAGATATCCACATCCCTGTTATAGTTAACAGTTGTTTCGCCGTAAGCTTCCAGGTGGAAGGGGTCAATCATGTTTACATCGTTAAGGTCCGCCGTGGCAGCTTCATAGGCCAGGTTCACCGGATGCTTTAACGGAAGGTTCCAGATGGGAAATGTCTCAAACTTGGCATATCCGGCCTTGATTCCCCGCTTGTTCTCATGATAGAGCTGGGAAAGGCAGGTGGCCATCTTGCCGCTGCCGGGTCCGGGAGCCGTGATGATGACCAGCGGCCTGGTGGTCTCTATATAATCATTCATGCCAAAGCCCGCATCGCTGACAATCAGGGGGATATTGCTGGGATAACCCTCGATGCAGTAGTGGCGGTATACCTTGATGCCCCTGTGCTCTAACTTGGCCTTAAACTGGTCGGCGCCGTTCTGGCCGCTGTACTGGGTAATCACCACGCTGCCCACATACAGGCCCTTGTCCCTGAACTCCTGGATCAGGCGGAGCACATCCTCATCATAGGTAATGCCCAGATCATGGCGCACTTTATTCTTCTCAATATCAGCCGCATTGATGACGATGACAATCTCGGACTGGTCGGCCAGCTGAAGGAGCATACGCAGCTTACTGTCAGGGGCAAAGCCCGGAAGCACCCTGGAGGCGTGGAAATCGTCAAAGAGTTTGCCGCCGAATTCCAGATACAGCTTATCGCCAAATTCCCCAATCCGCTTTTTGATGTGTTCTGACTGCATGGTCAGATATTTTTCGTTATCAAATCCGATTTTCATTTCTTCTGTATTCTCCCTGTCCTAAAATTAACCACATACCGTTTTAGTATAGCACAATTTACGTATGTGTGCCATAATAGTTTCCGCGGAATCTGAAGATGATATGCAGATGATCTGCAGTTAATCTGCAGGAGGCAACATAGATACAGGGGATTGTTTATAAGAAAACATGTAAAAAAAGATTAAATATATTAATTTTACTAATTTATATAACTTGTGATATGATAAGTACAGATAAAAGGGCATTGGTCCCTTTTGGCTGTATCAATATAGAAGGTCACAAAAAGCAGGAGGTTGCTAAATGAGCGTAAGGCGAATATTTGTGGAGAAGAAACCGGACTATGCAGTTAAGGCAGGCGAGCTGAGGGAAGAGCTGGAAAGCTACCTGGGCCTGGATGATGTGAGGAATGTACGTGTTTTAATCCGTTACGATATTGAGAACCTGTCAGAGGAAACATACAAGAAGGCATTGGGGACCATTTTTTCCGAGCCGCCCTTGGACGAGGTATATGAGGAGGAATTCCCAAAGAATCCGGGTGACCTTGTATTTTCCGTGGAATACCTGCCTGGACAGTTTGACCAGAGGGCGGATTCCGCCGAGCAGTGCGTCAAGCTTTTAAAGGAAGACGAGGAGCCTGTCATCAGGACAGCAGCCACCTATGTAATCACCGCGCCCCTGACCGGGGACCAGGAAGCTGCCATCAAAAGCTTCTGCATCAACCCGGTGGACAGCCGTGAGGCAGAGGAAAGGAAACCGGAAACCCTGGTGACCGGGTTTGAGGTGCCGGAGGATATTAAGGATTTTGACGGCTTTACGGATCTTTCCCGGGAAGGGTTAAAGGCTCTTTATGATACCCTGAACCTGGCCATGACTTTTAAGGATTTCCTCCATATCCAGGCATATTATAAAAAGGAAGAGCGCAGGGATCCGTCCGTAACGGAAATCCGTGTGCTGGATACATACTGGTCCGACCACTGCCGCCACACCACGTTTTCCACTGAACTTAAGAATGTAAGCTTTACGGACGGGGATTACAGGGAACCCATTGAGGATACATATAAGCAGTACCTGGCTGACAGGGAAGTGATATATAAGGGGCGGGACGATAAGTACGTCTGCCTGATGGACCTGGCCCTGATGGCAATGAAGAAGCTGCGCAGGGATGGAAAACTTACGGATATGGAGGTTTCCGATGAAATCAATGCCTGCTCCATCGTGGTGCCCGTGGAAATTGACGGTGTGCAGGAGGAGTGGCTGGTTAACTTTAAGAATGAGACACACAACCATCCCACTGAGATTGAACCCTTTGGCGGCGCCGCCACCTGTCTGGGCGGGGCCATCCGTGACCCGCTGTCAGGCCGTACCTATGTGTACCAGGCCATGCGCGTGACCGGGGCAGCAGACCCCACAAAACCATTAAGCGAGACGCTAAAGGGCAAACTGCCCCAGAGGAAAATCGTAAACAGCGCTGCCCAGGGATATTCCTCCTATGGCAACCAGATTGGCCTTGCCACCGGATATGTAAAAGAGGTGTATCATCCGGGTTATGTGGCGAAGCGGATGGAAATCGGCGCGGTTATGGGCGCTGCCCCCAGAAAAGATGTAATCCGTGAGACTTCCGACCCGGGTGATATCATCATCCTTTTGGGCGGACGCACGGGCCGCGACGGCATCGGCGGGGCCACCGGTTCCTCCAAGGTCCACACCACGGCGTCCATTGAAGTGTGCGGCGCAGAGGTGCAGAAGGGAAATGCCCCCACGGAGCGCAAAATCCAGAGGATGTTCCGCCGCCCGGAGGTGAGCCGCCTCATAAAGAAGTGCAATGACTTTGGAGCAGGCGGCGTGTCGGTTGCCATCGGGGAACTGGCTGCCGGGCTTAAGATTGATCTTGACAAGGTGCCGAAGAAATACGCGGGTCTGGATGGAACGGAAATCGCCATTTCCGAGTCCCAGGAAAGGATGGCGGTTGTGGTTGACCCGGCGGATGTGGACCGGTTCCTGGCCTATGCCGCTGAGGAGAACCTGGAAGCAGTGACCGTGGCAGTGGTGACGGAAGAACCGCGCCTGGTGATGAGCTGGAGGGGCAGGATTATTGTGGATATCAGCCGGGCCTTCCTTGACACCAACGGCGCCCACCAGGAAGCAGACGTGACCCTGGAAGTGCCAAACCGTGAGGGCAATCCCTTTGAGCGCAGGGAAACGGGGGATGTAAAGGCAAAATGGATGGAAATGCTGGCAGGACTGAACGTGTGCTCACAAAAGGGGCTGGTGGAGCGTTTTGACGGCTCCATCGGGGCAGGCTCCGTGTTCATGCCTTACGGAGGCAGGTACCAGCTGACCGAGACGCAGGCCATGGTTGCAAAGCTGCCCGTACTGAAGGGACACACGGATACGGTGACCATGATGAGTTATGGGTTTGACCCGTACCTTTCCAGCTGGAGCCCGTACCACGGAGCCGTATATGCAGTGGTGTCCTCGGTCGCCAAGATTGTGGCCGCAGGCGGCGACTGCAGCAAGATCCATTTCACGTTCCAGGAATATTTCCGCAGGATGAACTCCGACCCGTCCAGATGGAGCCAGCCTTTTGCAGCCCTTCTGGGCGCCTATGGCGCGCAGCTTGGCCTGGGCCTTGGGTCCATTGGAGGCAAGGACAGCATGTCCGGCACCTTTGACACGGAAGAAGGCGAGATTAACGTGCCGCCAACCCTTGTGTCCTTTGCGGTGGATGTGGACAGCAGCAGGCATATCATTACGCCTGAGTTTAAGAAACCAGGCAGCAGGATTGTGGAATTCAGGATTGCACGGGACCGGTACGACCTGCCGGATTACGGCCGGGTAATGGAGGGGTACACAAAGCTGCGTGAGGATATCCTGGCCGGCCGGATTATTTCCGCTTATGCAGTGGAAGGAAACGGCCTGGCAGAGGCAGTGAGCAAGATGGGATTCGGCAATAAGCTGGGTGTGAAGATAGAGCATAATGTGGACCCAAGGGACTTCTTCGGGGCAGGATGGGGCAACATTGTCTGCGAAGTTGCAGAAGGCAGGACAGGGGAGCTTTCCATCCCATACACGGTCATTGGCGAGGTGACGGACAGCGGCGTATTTGAGTACGGCGACACGGTCATCACCATGGATGAAGCCCTCCATGCATGGACCCGCACGCTGGAGGACGTGTTCCCCACTGTTACGGGCAGGTCTGCCTGCGGCCGGGAGGCTGTCCTGGAAGAAAAGCTTTACCGCAGTCCGGCAGTGTATATATGTGACCATAAGCTGGGGCAGCCAACCGTATTCATTCCTGTATTCCCGGGCACCAACTGCGAGTATGACAGCACAAAGGCATTTGAGCGGGCAGGGGCAAAGGTGGTTACAAAGGTGTTCAGGAACCTGGGCGCCGAGGATATCCGGCAGTCCGTAGACGAGTACAGGAAAGCCATAGCGGGCGCCCAGATTGTGATGTTCCCCGGAGGATTCTCCGCAGGGGATGAGCCGGAAGGTTCAGCCAAGTTCTTTGCCACCGTATTCCGCAACGCGGTGATGAAGGAGGAACTGGAAAAGCTGTTAAATGAGCGTGACGGACTGATGCTTGGCATCTGCAACGGTTTCCAGGCCCTGATCAAGCTGGGGCTTGTGCCGGAAGGCAGGATTGTGGAGCAGGGACCGGATTCGCCAACCCTTGCCATGAATACCATTGGGCGCCATGTATCCAAGATGGTATACACCAAGGTGGTGTCCAACAAATCCCCATGGCTGGCAGGAGCAGGGCTTGGCGGCGTATACTGCAACCCGGCATCCCACGGCGAGGGACGTTTTGTTGCCAATGAGGCATGGCTCCACAGGCTCATGGCCAATGGACAGGTGGCAACCCAGTATGTGGACCATGAGGGCAATATCACCATGGACGAATACTGGAACCCCAATGGCTCCTACATGGCCATAGAGGGCATCACCAGCCCGGACGGACGCATCCTGGGCAAGATGGCCCACTCTGAGCGGCGCGGGGAATCGGTGGCCATTAACATTTACGGGGAACAGGATATGAAGATATTCGAATCAGGAGTAAAATACTTCCAGCTGTAATTAAGTGATGTATGAAGGGCTGGATTGAACATGGAAACAGGGAATACACGGCTGACTTGGTTTCGGCCGGGCATTCCCTGTTTGTGGTGGGGAATCAGGATATCAGTTCAGAGCACTTTCTGGTAAGCCAGCCTTAGATCCCCTTTTTCCGTCCCTTCCTGCAGAATCAGGCTGCCGCATAGGCGGTAACCGCTTTTTTCCAGGGCACGCTGCATGGAAAGGTTGTCCGGATGGGTGTCAATCCGGACATTACGCCATCCCTGGGACCTGGCAAAGTCCTCCGATTCTGCGAACAGCCTGGCGGCCAGTCCCTGGCCCTTGTGGTTTTCTTCCACACATACGCGGTGGAAGGCAGCGTATGGCCCATCATTGAGCCATGCGCCGTCTATGTCCCTGTAACTGGCCTCCGGCCCCTGGACCACGGTTATCATTCCGATGGCCTGCCCTTCCTCATCCAGCACATGGACGGTTTTCCGGCCGATGGCCGCAAGAAGCCCCGGACCGTCCGGGTCCCCCTTCTGCCACTGGCCGATGCCCCTGGCCCGGAAAGAAACCTTGGCCTGCTCCACCATGGAAAGAAGCCGGGGCAGGTCATCCTTGTCTGCTAAACGGTATATCATATGGTACCTCCCTGATTATAAGTCTGATTGAAGTTCCGGCCGGACAGGATACTGGCCGTTATTGCATAAGGTCAGTATATAGAAGGAAAACAGCATCCGTCAACCATTAGTTTGCCTAAAAGCAAAAAGGCCGCGTTCCCCAACCCGTTCTTGATTTTTTGCATCATGGTGTTATACTGGAAAGTAGCATTTTCCCGGATCCCCAATGGAGTGCCGGGAGGGACCGGGCAGGAAGAAAGGAGATCTTGATTATGGAAACAAAACTGACCAGGGAACAGGCGCTGGAGGCACTGAAGAAATACAACAGGGAGCCGTTCCACATCCTTCACGCACTGACTGTTGAGGGGGCCATGAGATGGTTTGCCCAGGACCAGGGCTTTGGGGATGAGGCGGACTTCTGGGGTCTTGTGGGTCTGCTTCATGACATTGACTTTGAGATGTATCCGCAGGAGCACTGCATCAAGGCGCCTGAGCTGCTGAAAGAGGCGGGGGCAGAGGAGGATTTCATCCGTGCGGTCTGCTGCCATGGGTATGGCATCATGGTGGACATTAAGCCGGAACACCAGATGGAGAAGATACTGTTTGCAGTGGACGAGCTGACCGGGCTCATTGGCGCAGCGGCCAGGATGCGTCCGTCTAAGAGCGTGATGGACATGGAGGTGTCCAGCCTGAAGAAAAAGTTCAAGGATAAACGGTTTGCCGCCGGATGTTCCAGGGATGTGATCCAGGACGGGGCAGAAGCCCTGGGATGGAGCCTGGAGGAACTGATGGAGAAGGCTATCCTTGCCATGCGTTCCTGCGAGGAATCCGTAAATGGACAGATGGCACAGCTGACGGAATGAATGTTCAAACACACCCTGAGGCGTGATTGAACATTCATAGGCGCCGTCCGCACCCAGCCCGGGGAGAATGGATGCCCCTTCCTCTTTGCACAGATAATGATACGATGATCTGCAAGAAAAAAAAGGTTACATATTGAAAAGTGTCGATGAATATCTTATAATTAGGGTGAATCGTTGGATAACTTGTTGCACATTGAGAAAGAAGGGGTGTTATGTATGCTATGTATTATGTGGCTGTCGGTTCGCTGGCCGCACTGGCCTTTGCAGCCTGTATGTTTTTCAGGGTTAAGAAGGAACCCGGGGGCAGCAAAGAGATGCTGGGTATCTCCGGCGCGGTACAGAAAGGTGCTAATGCGTATCTGAAGCGTCAATACAAAGGCGTAGGAATATTTTTTGCCGCGGTTTTTGTCATCCTTATGGGAATGGCAATCTGCGGCTTTTTGAGTTTTTTTACACCTTTTGCTTTCCTGACAGGAGGATTTTTCTCCGGACTGTCCGGGTTCATCGGCATGAGGACGGCTACCATGGCCAACTGCCGGACCGCCCAGGGCGCTTCGGAGAGCCTTAACAAGGGCCTGAGGGTTGCGTTTTCTGCCGGATCCGTCATGGGGTTCACGGTGGTCGGCCTGGGGCTTTTTGACCTGACTGTGTGGTATTTCATACTGAATATGGCCTTTGGCGCCCTGCCTGAGGGGGAACGGATTGCCCAGATAACAGCCAACATGCTGACCTTTGGAATGGGGGCGTCCAGTATGGCCCTCTTTGCAAGGGTGGGCGGAGGCATTTTCACCAAGGCCGCGGATGTGGGGGCGGACCTGGTGGGCAAGGTGGAGGCGGGCATTCCCGAGGATGACCCCAGGAACCCGGCGGTGATTGCTGACAATGTCGGGGATAACGTAGGCGATGTGGCCGGAATGGGCGCTGACCTTTACGAGTCCTATGTTGGTTCCATTGTTTCCACATCCGCCCTGGCAGTGGCCGCGGGCTACGGCGTCAGGGGAGTGGCTGTGCCCATGACGCTGGCTGCCCTGGGCGTGGTTGCATCCATTGCAGGAACATTTTTCGTGAACACAAAGGAGGACGCGACCCAGAAAAACCTGCTGACAGCCCTGAGGACAGGGACCTATATCAGCGCCGTTCTGGTGGTGATTGCAGCCTTTTTTGCCATCCGCATCCTGCTTCCGGGACAGATGGGGGTATATGCGGCCATTCTGTCCGGCCTGGCTGCAGGTGTGGCAATCGGCGCCATCACGGAATATTATACATCAGATTCCTATTCACCCACCAGGAAGCTTGCTGCCTCCAGTGAGACCGGCGGGGCCACGGTCATCATAAGCGGACTGTCCCTGGGAATGATGTCCACGGTGGGGCCTGTTGTCGTTGTGGGGATTTCGGTCCTGGTCAGTTATTTCTGCGCAGGAGGCAAGGGTGACTTTAACGCAGGGCTTTACGGCGTGGGCGTTTCCGCTGTTGGAATGCTGTCCACCCTGGGGATTACCCTTGCAACGGATGCCTATGGCCCGGTGGCGGACAATGCGGGAGGTATTGCTGAGATGACCCATATGCCCGGGGATGTCAGACGTAAGACAGATGCCCTGGACTCCCTGGGCAACACCACGGCTGCCACCGGCAAGGGATTTGCCATCGGTTCCGCGGCCCTTACGGCCCTGGCCCTGATTGCGTCCTATATTGACAAAGTAAGGCAGATCGCGCCGGGACTGGATCTGGACCTGTCCATCACCAATCCTCCGGTGCTGATCGGACTGTTCATCGGCGGCATGCTTCCCTTCCTGTTCGCATCCCTGACCATGGAGGCGGTGGGCGAGGCGGCCCAGTCCATTGTGGTGGAAGTGCGGCGGCAGTTTAAGGAGATAACCGGGCTGATGGAAGGAAAGGCCGAGCCGGATTACGGCGCATGTGTGGATATGTGTACCAGGTCGGCCCAGAGGCTTATGGTCGCACCGGCCATGGTGGCGGTGGCGGTTCCCGTGGCAGTGGGGCTTCTGCTGGGGCCTCAGGGCGTGGCAGGACTTCTGGCAGGCAACACGGTGACCGGTTTTGTGCTGGCCGTGATGATGTCCAATGCAGGCGGGGCCTGGGATAATGCCAAGAAGTACATTGAGGGCGGCGCTTACGGGGGAAAGGGCAGTCCGCAGCACAAGGCAGCGGTTATCGGTGACACGGTAGGCGACCCCTTTAAGGATACCTCCGGGCCGTCCATCAATATCCTGATTAAACTCACATCCATGGTGTCCATTGTATTTGCAGGACTGGTGGTGGCGGTGCACCTGCTGTAGGATTGGCCGGGGACGGCAAACATTTTCCACAAAGAAAGTCCGTCCTGTAAAAACAAATGTCCTCTGTACGCAAATTTTTTCATCGAAACCTATTGACATCCTTGATAAAGTAAGGTATTATTTGCACTTGTAACGCAGTAAAGGCCAGAGCGTGTTTTATTTTGTTAAGAATAGAGACAGTGCAAAGTAAGAGCAAGGGAGACAGATACGATGAAAAAAGTGGTGAAGTTCGGCGGAAGTTCGTTGGCCAGCGCAAGGCAGTTCAAGAAGGTTGCGGATATTATCAGGGCTGACAAGTCCAGGAGATATGTGGTTCCTTCCGCACCAGGCAAGCGGAGTGACAAGGATGAGAAGGTTACGGATATGCTGTATGCCTGTTATGATGCGGTGGCAGAAGGCAGGTCCTACAAGAAAATCCTGGAGAAGATCAAAAGCAGGTACATGGATATCATTGACGGCCTGAACTTAAACCTGAACCTGGACCACGAATTTGAACGGATAGAGGAGGACTTCCTGGCAAAGGCAGGAAGGGATTACGCTGCTTCCAGAGGCGAGTACCTGAACGGTATCGTGGTTGCCAATTATCTGGGATTTGAATTCATCGATGCCGCGGAAGTGATTTTCTTTGACGATAACGGTAATTTTGAGCCTGACCTGACCAATAAGGAGCTGTCCGAGCGCCTGGAGCATGTGGAGAAGGCCGTTATCCCGGGTTTTTACGGTTCACGCCATGACGGAACGGTCAAGACGTTTTCCAGGGGAGGTTCCGATGTCACCGGCTCCATCGTGGCAAAGGCCATCCATGCGGATATGTATGAGAACTGGACGGATGTGTCCGGCGTGCTGGTCACGGACCCAAGGATCGTGGATGACCCCGAGGTCATTGAAACCATTACATACAAGGAGCTGCGCGAGCTGTCCTACATGGGCGCCAGCGTGCTTCATGAGGATGCCATCTTCCCGGTGCGCAAGGAGGGGATTCCCATTAATATCAGGAACACCAACCGGCCCGAGGATAAAGGCACACTGATCGTGGAGAGCACCTGCCGCAAGCCGCGCCATACCGTTACCGGTATTGCCGGCAAGAAGGGATTCTGCTCCATCAACATTGAAAAGGCCATGATGAATGCCGAGGTGGGATTTGGCAGGAAGGTCTTAAGCGTATTTGAGCAGTACGGTATTTCCTTTGAGCACATGCCTTCAGGTATTGATACCATGACCGTATATGTGCATCAGTCTGAGTTTGAGGAGTATGAGCAGTCCGTGATTGCAGGCATCCACAGGGCAGTGGAGCCGGATACGGTGGAGCTGGAGTCTGACCTGGCATTGATTGCAGTGGTTGGCCGGGGCATGAGGTCCAACCGCGGCACGGCCGGAAGGATATTCTCCGCACTTGCCCACGCAAGGGTCAATGTGAAGATGATTGACCAGGGTTCCAGTGAATGGAATATCATCATAGGCGTGGAGAATGACGATTTTGAGACAGCTATCCGCGCCATCTACGACATTTTCGTGATTACGGAGCTGTGATAGTGGATGATGCCTGCACCGCCCGGGTGCAGGGATACAGGATGGTTTAGATGAGGAATGGAGTGGCACGGTGGGATACCGTGCCATTCTTTTAAGACACGGCCCGGGGCCCCATCCAGCCAGAAACCGCACTTCCGGCACTGCTTCTGGCCGGATGGGGCCTGGGACGTGCAGCCGGCGGGAATGGACTTTCAAGCGGGCCCTGATGCCGGGGAATGTCCGGGAAAACAAAAAAGCCATGCCGGATTAGGAGAGGATGGAATATGGGGAATATCGATGGCAGATGTGATAAAAAGGCTGTGATGAAATACGCCGGGGCTTTTATTGCCTGGGTAATTGGCTCGGGCTTTGCAACCGGGCAGGAAATCCTCCAGTTCTTCACAAGCTATGGCTATTACAGCTATGGTGTGGTGATACTGAACCTGGTTGGTTTCCTGTTTCTGGGGCATATGCTTATGACCACGGGATATGCCCACAAAAAGGACGGTGGATTTAACCATTTTACCTATTATTGCGGAAAAAGGGCGGGAACCTTTTATTCATGGCTGGTCCTGGGAACCTTATTGCTGCTGATTGCCGTCCTGGTCTCAGGGGCAGGCGCCGCCCTGTCTGAGTATTATGGGCTGAACCGGTATATTGGCTCCCTGATTATGTCGGCCCTGGTCTTAGGGGCATATCTGGTTGGGTTTGAGCGCCTGATCCGGATTGTGTCTGCCATCGGTCCTGTGATTATCGTATTTACCTTGTTTGTGGGGGTGATTACCGTAATCCGGGATTTTGGGAACATCACCCAGGCAGGGGAGTATGGGACGGCGCTGGCAGGGCTTCGGCCATCGCCCAGCTGGATGGTCAGTTCTGTTTTGTACCTGTCCCTTAATTTCCTCAGCGGCAGTACGTATTTCACTGCCCTGGGAATGACTGCCAAAAGCAGGAAGGACGCAAAATGGGGGGCAATCTGGGGCGCGGCCACCCTGGTCCTGTCAATTGCAATCATGAACACGGCCATCCTGCTCCATGGCGGGACAGCGGCGTCCCTGTCCGTACCTACCCTGTATCTTGCAAAGGAAATTTCCTTTGTGCTGGGGGCCGTGTTCTCCATCGTACTGGTCCTGGGCATTTTTTCCTCCTGTTCCACCATGATGTGGACGGTCTGCAACCGGATTCCCCTGCCGCCGGGAACCGGAAGACACGGCATGGCTGCGGCGGTAACCGTATTTACCTATATCCTGGGCATGCTTCCATTCGCTAAACTGGTGAACCTGTTCTATCCCCTGGTGGGGTACCTGGGCCTTGTGTTCGTTGCCTGCGTCCTATACAGGGGCATAAAAGGATTATTTGTTCTCCAATGATAAAAAGTATGGTATACTGGATAAAATAGTAAAGAGCCTATGGTGATGCGCTTCAAGACAAGGAGGAACTGCATATGCTGGAAAAGATTGATTTAAATAAAACCGTGGATAAGAAATCGTACCGCAGGGTGATGGATGAGGCCTCCCGGAAACTGGGGCTGCTGCAGCGGGAGTGCAAGGCAGCGGGGATTCCGGTCATGATTGTGTTTGAGGGCATGGGAGCAGCCGGCAAGGGGGTCCAGATCAACCGGCTGATCCAGTCCCTGGACCCAAGAGGATTTGACGTGTATGCCTGCGACAGGCCCACTGAGGATGAGCAGATGCGTCCCTTCCTCTGGCGTTACTGGACCAAGACCCCGGCCAACGGCAGGATTGCCATATTTGACAGAAGCTGGTACCGCAGCGTGCAGGTGGACCGGTTTGACGGACTGACAACCGAGGACAAGCTGGAGGGCGCCTATCAGGACATCCTGTCCTTTGAAAAGCAGCTAAGCGATGGCGGGACGGTCATCATCAAATTTTTCCTGTATATTGATAAGGAGGAACAGAAAAAGCGGTTTAAAAAGCTGGACGCTTCCAAGGAAACCTCCTGGAGGGTCACAAAGGAGGACTGGGAGAGGAACAGGCACTATGAACGCTATCTCAGGATGAATGAGGAAATGCTTGAGAAGACAGACACGGATTATGCGCCGTGGGCCATCATTGAATCAGTGGATAAGGATTATGCTGCCACCAAGATCGTGTCCTCTGTCATGGACAGGCTTCAGTACGAGCTGGAGAAAAGGAAGGCCTCAGCAGACAGTAGGACAGTGGGTACGGCGCCGGCCACCACCAGGGAGCGCTTTAAGAACGGCGTGTTGTCCGGGATTGACCTTTCCAAGAGCCTGACAGAAGAAGCGTACAAGGAGCAGGTAAAAAAGCTTCAGAAGCGGTTATCCGAACTGCACAGTGAACTGTACCGGTTAAGGATTCCCGTGGTGATCGGGTTTGAGGGCTGGGATGCAGGCGGCAAGGGCGGGGCCATCAAACGTCTGACAAGCCAGCTGGATCCCAGGGGCTACCGGGTGAACCCCACGGCAGCGCCCAATGACATTGAGAAGGTACACCACTATCTGTGGCGTTTCTGGAACAATGTGCCAAAGGCGGGCCATATTGCCATCTTTGACCGCACCTGGTACGGCAGGGTCATGGTGGAACGGATTGAGGGGTTCTGCAGCGAGGCGGAGTGGAAACGGGCATACCAGGAGATCAACGAGATGGAATCCCACATGGCCAATGCCGGCGCCGTGGTGCTTAAGTTCTGGCTCCATATTGACAAGGATGAGCAGGAGCGCAGGTTCAAGGAGCGCCAGGCAGATCCCATGAAGCAGTGGAAGATAACGGACGAGGACTGGCGCAACCGCGAGAAGTGGGACATGTATGAGGAAGCGGTCAACGAGATGCTGGTGCGCACTTCCACCACCTATGCGCCATGGATTGTGGTGGAAGGCAATGATAAGCGGTATGCCAGGGTAAAGGTCTTAAGGACGGTTGTGGATGCCCTGGAAAAGAAAATTAAGGAAGTAAAAGAAAAAAGATGAGCAATACAAAAGAGATAATAATTGCAGGCGGCGGGGCGGCGGGCATGGTTGCTGCCATTGCAGCGGTAAGGGAAGGCGCGCACGTGCACCTGTTTGAGAAGAATGAGAAGCTGGGCAAAAAGATATTCATTACGGGCAAGGGGCGCTGCAATGTGACCAATGCCTGTGATATGGAGGAAATGCTGGCAGCGGTGGTGAATAACCCCAAGTTCCTGTACAGCAGCTTTTACGGGTTTACAAACCAGGATATGATGGAGCTGCTTAAACAGGCCGGACTCAGGCTGAAGGTGGAGCGGGGCGGCCGCGTATTCCCTGAGTCGGACAAGTCGTCTGATGTAATCGCAGCCCTTTCTTCTATTTTAAAGAGGGAGGGGGTGGAAGTCCGCCTGAACCACAGGGTGGAAGGTCTGGCCGTGGAAGACGGCGTGTGCAGGGGAATCCGTGTGGGCGGCTGTGTGCAAAGCGGGGACCGCGTGATCGTGACCACGGGCGGCCTGTCCTATCCGGCCACCGGTTCCACGGGCGATGGATATGGATGGGCCAGGGAGTGCGGCCATAAGATTACAGACCTGTCCCCGGCCCTGGTGCCTTTTGAGGCAGGGGAACTGGATACGGTAAAGGAATTGCAGGGGCTGTCCCTTAAGAACGTGGAGGCGGCCATATACGCTGGCAGGAAAGAGCTGTACCGGGATTTCGGGGAAATGCTGTTCACACATTTCGGCGTCAGCGGCCCGCTGCTCCTGAGCGCCAGCTCATTTGCAGCCAAGGCCATCAGGAAACAGCCTCTGCGGCTGGTCATTGACCTTAAGCCGGCGCTGACAAGGGAGCATCTGGATGAGAGGATCCTGCGGGACTTTTCAGAAAGCAGGAACAGGCAGTTTAAAAACTCGCTGACCCATCTGTATCCGGCCAAGCTGATTCCGGTCATCATAAAGCGCAGCGGCATTGACCCGGATAAAAAGGTCAATGAAATTACGAAAGAGGAACGGTCCGGACTGGTGCGGACCACCAAGGAACTGGAGTTTACCCTCACAGGCCTCAGGGATTACAAAGAGGCAATCATTACCCAGGGCGGCATATCGGTCCGGGACGTGAATCCCGGGACCATGGAATCCAAGCATGTCCGGGGTCTGTACTTTGCAGGGGAGATACTGGATCTGGATGCGGTTACAGGCGGGTATAACCTGCAGATTGCATGGTCCACGGGCTGGGCTGCCGGCAAGGGGGCTGCCAGGGAATGACGTTTCAGACACCGCCCTACCAGATACAAAAAGACAGGAGAGGAACTGGATACATGGGACATTTTAACATAGCAGTGGATGGTCCGGCAGGAGCCGGCAAAAGTACGATAGCCAGGATGGTGGCAGAAAAACTTGGATTCGTGTATGTGGACACAGGCGCCATGTACCGAACCATGGCATTACATTTTATCCGGCTGGGAATCAGCCCCGGGGATGAAGAAGCCATTGCCCGCGCGTGCCGGGATGTGGATGTGACCATCTGTTACAAGGACGGGGCACAGCAGGTCATGCTGAACGGGGAAAATGTCACCGGCCTTATCCGCACCGAGGAGGTGGGCGGCATGGCTTCGGCCACCTCCGTTTATGCGCCGGTAAGGAAGAAGCTGGTGGAACTCCAGCAGGAGCTGGCAAGAAAGACGGATGTGATCATGGATGGCAGGGATATCGGTACCTGCGTGCTTCCGGATGCACCTGCCAAGATTTATCTGACCGCCTCGGTGGAGGTACGGGCAGGCCGCCGGTTCAAGGAACTGACGGAAAAGGGCGTGGGGTGCACCCTGAAGGAGATTGAGGAGGACATCAGGGAGCGCGATTACCGGGATATGAACCGTGAGCACTCCCCGCTCAGGCAGGCCGAGGATGCCGTTCTGTTAGACAGCTCCGGGATGACCATTGAGCAGGTGGCGGATGCCATTATCCGCATTGCCTGTGAACGCGGTCTGGAGGTGGGCGCGTGAGCCGGGAAGGGACGGGGCGCCAGGTAGTGGTGGCAAAAAGCGCAGGCTTCTGCTTTGGCGTGGAACGGGCAGTGGACCAGGTGTACCAGCAGATAGACGCCCTGAAGGCAGGGAAGGCCAAAGGCCCTATCTACACATTTGGCCCCATCATACACAATGAGGAGGTTGTCAAGGACCTGGAGGAAAAGGGGGTCATGGTGCTGGAGGATGAGGCCGCCCTCAGATTCCTGCCAAAGGGACAGGGAACCGTGATCATCCGCTCCCACGGTGTCAGCCGCCATATTTATGACATCCTTGAAGGGCGCGGGGTGGAGATAGTGGACGCCACCTGCCCCTTTGTGAAGAAAATCCACCGCATTGTGTCGGAGCACTCCGGGGCAGGGGACGCGGTCGTGATCATCGGCAGTCCGGAACATCCGGAGGTGGAAGGAATCAGGGGATGGGGGAATGAGTACACTACGGTCGTAAAGGATGGGGCGGGGGTGGATAATTATGTCCTTCCCCAGGGCAAAAAGCTTTGTATCGTGTCCCAAACGACATTTAATTACAACAAATTTAAAGAATTAGTTGAAAAATTTTTAAAAAAGGGTTATGATAGTAGTGTTTTAAATACGATTTGCAATGCAACACAGGAAAGACAAGTGGAGGCGGCGAAGATTGCTTCTCAGGTAGACGCCATGATTGTGATTGGCGGAAGGCATTCATCCAATACCCAGAAGCTATATGAAATTTGCCTCAAGGAGTGTAAGAATACGTCTTACATTCAGACACTCGGCGATTTAGATCCTGATAGTGTATCTTCTGTGCGCAGCGTAGGTATTACAGCTGGGGCATCCACCCCAAAAAAGATTATTGAGGAGGTTCATACCAGAATGGCAGAGCAGAGTTTTGCAGAGTTATTAAAGGAAGAGGAAGAATCAACCAAACCAATACGTACAGGAGAGATAGTCACCGGTCAGGTCATCGAAGTCAGCAAAGATGAGATTATACTGAGTATTGCAGGGAATAAGTCGGAAGGCGTTATTACCCGTGATGAATACAGCAACGACAGTAATGTAGATTTGACTACCAAAGTACAGATTGGTGAGGAGATGGAAGCCAAGGTCATTAAGCTGAATGACGGCGTGGGCATGGTTTCTTTATCCTATAAGCGTATGGCGGCAGACAGGGGCAACAAGCGCCTGGAGGAAGCATTTGAGAACCAGGAAGTCCTGACCGCAAAGGTAGCGCAGGTATTGGACGGCGGCTTAAGCGTCGAGGTTGAGGGCGCAAGGGTGTTCATCCCGGCAAGCCTTGTATCTGACAGCTACGAGAAAGACCTGTCCAAGTATGCAGGACAGGATATTGAGTTCGTCATCACTGAATTCAATCCTAAGAGAAGAAGGATTATCGGCGACAGAAAGCAGCTGCTGGTTGCACAGAAGGCACAGCTGAAGGAAGAACTGTTCTCCAGGATCCAGATTGGTGATGCAGTGGAAGGAACCGTTAAGAACGTAACTGACTTCGGCGCATTCATTGACCTGGGCGGCGCTGACGGACTGCTTCATATCTCTGAGATGAGCTGGGGCCGTGTTGAGAATCCCAAGAAGGTATTCAAGGCCGGCGACCAGGTAAGGGTCCTGATTAAGGACATACAGGGCGAGAAGATTGCCCTGAGCCTGAAGTTCCCGGAGGCAAATCCATGGGTACAGGCATCTGAAAAGTATGCGGTTGGCAATATCGTGGTTGGCCGTGTGGCACGTATGACTGATTTTGGCGCATTTGTTGAGTTGGAGCCAGGCGTGGACGCACTCCTTCATGTATCCCAGATTTCCAGGGAGCATGTGGAAAAGCCTGCTGATGTGCTGAGGATTGGCGAGGAGATTGAGGCAAGGGTCGTTGATTTTAACGAGGCAGACCATAAAATCAGCCTGAGCATCAAGGCTATGATGGCACCTGTACAGCAGGATGCTGATGTGGCTGACGTGGATATTTCACAGTACACAGAAGAATAATACCATAAGCCCGCGATAGGTGAATTGCGGGGATGTGGCAAAGCATTAAGGGACTGGCTATGGGCGCGGTATGCATCCATAGCCTTTTTTAATATTCCTTTTTATGGGCCCATTCTTGGCTTTGGACTATTTCATCAATGGGTTCAGCAGCAGGGAGGCCTCAAAAATCCCGTTCTCGTATGTGAATTTGAGGATGCCATGATACCGCTCCACAAGATACCGCACCGAGGAGGTGCCCGTACCCAGGTCCTCCCGTTTGGAGGACAGGAAACGCCCGTCCTTCAGGCGGATGGCATGGGTATAGGTGTTGCGGATGGAAAGCGCAATCATGGATTTGCCTGCCTGGCCTATATTGATGGCAATGGCGGGGATGCCGGATGTCTGGCGTTCACAGGCTTCCACTGCGTTGGAGAGAAGGTTGCCCAGTATGGTGCAGAAGTCCGTATCAGGCAGGGGGAGGGCTTCGGGCAGGGAGATGGAGGTCTCCACTCCGATGCCCTGGTTCCTGGCCAGATGGATGTAGTAATTCAAAATGGCGTTGGAGGAAATATTGGAACAGTACTGGATTGTGGAAAGGGCCTCAAAACTGCCCAGGTATTCATTGATGTATTCCAGGGCGCAGTCAGGTTTCTTTTCCTCCAGAAGTCCTTTTATGGTAATCAGGTGATGGCGGTAGTCATGCCGTGTTTTCTTCAGCTGGTCCAGATTGTACTGAAGGGTAGCCATCTGGGAGGTCTGTACGCTGGCAAGGAGACGCGTGGTCCTGTACTGCTCGCTGGCAGCATAGCTTTGGGCCAGCCTGGAAAGTATCCTTAAGGTCACATAGTGCACGGTGTAGATGCATGTCAGCCAGCAGATAACGGAAAAGAATGCGTTGGTATGTGTGGCCATGAACTGTTTTGGCATAATATAACCCACGTCAAAGTGATGCACGATGAAAAACAGGACAGGGATGGAGACAAGGCGGCTCCATACCGGAAGCGGACGCGTGTATTCCACGGCCTGGGCCAGGTGCCCGTGCAGCAGGTAATATGCGCTGGAAACAATCAGGGTGAGGAAAAGAAGCTGATACGCAAAGCCGGCGCTGGATATGGGAGCCGTACTGGCCGGGATATTCCGGGAAACGTCCAGAAGGCCTGCAAAGAAAGTGGATATATCCACAAAATTCTTATACAGGAACAGGGAATAGACAGTGACCTGAAGATCTGTCTTTACCATCCATCTGCAGACCAGGACATGGGACGCCATGATCATGCAGTTCCATGGAAGACGGATCCTTTCAGGGGTTTGCTTCAATGCAGCGCAGGTGAGCACGCACACAAAAAAAAGGTATCCCAAGAGAATACCTGTAATTTTAGCCGCAGAATATCTCCATTCTTTGCGGAATGTAAGGAGGAAGGGAAGGATGACATATAATAACTCAGCCAGGATTGTACATACCAGCAGGATACTGACAGGATACATCATATACCTCCATTTAACTTCTGGAACTGGTAATCAGCATAATGCTGATGGATCTGCGGCCGCAGTGTCCTTGTAATCGGCAGATGTTCCCCGGTATTCAGGACAAACTCAGCCTTTTCCAGGGATGTCACCTTGTCCATATTGATGATGCAGTTCCTGTAGCAGCATATGAACTGGGGATAGCAGAGCAGCAGGCTGGAAAAATCGTGAAAACGCATGTAAGTCCTCACAAGCCTGTCCTGCAGATGGATCTGGATGTAATGGTTGCTGTAATCCGTATAGAGGATGTCATCAACGGGCAGCTTGACCATGATCCGGCTTTCTTTTACTTCTATGTAATGACTGCGCTTTCTCTGGGATACGGAACGGAAATAATCCATGGTCTGGCAGAACTTTCCGTAGCGCAGCGGCTTTAACATGTAATCCAGGGCCCGCACCTCATATCCCTTCAGGGCAAAATCCGTGCTGCTGGTGGTAAAGATGATGGTGCACTGGTCATCGTCCCGGCGGATACGCTCGGCAATCCGGATCCCGGAGGCCTCCCCCTTCAGGTAAATGTCAATGAAAACAAGGTCATATCCTCCGGTATGCCAGATGTTAAGGAAGTCGGCTGCAGTATTAAAAATAGTGGTTTTCTGACTGATGTGGGCATCGGAAAAATAAGTGGACACGAATCCGGCCAGCTGTCGCGCATCATCTATGGAGTCATCAATTACTGCGATATTCACGTTGCGCTTCCTTTCTATGATTTAGTCACAAAACCCTACAACTTTTGTGAAAATTTAGTCAAACAACTGTATATAATGGGACAACAGATACAAATTCAGTATAATATACAACAAGTTAAAAAGCAAGAGTAATTGGAATTAGTTGTAAGAACCGTATAGGGTACCCCCTGCCTGGGCATAATCCTTTTGTACTTATATGAAAGGAGTTGTGCATATCATGGGAAAAGCAAAAAAGGCAGAGCCCTTTGACCCTCATAATTTAAGTCCCCAGGACCAGCTGAAATTCGAGATTGCCCAGGAACTGGGCCTGGATTCAAAGGTAATGGAAAGCGGATGGAGGAGCCTTACCGCAAAGGAAAGCGGACGGATCGGCGGCCTGATTACAAAGCGTAAGAGGGAAATGAAAAATGAGGCATTGCAACAGGAATAAATATCTATTATACTAAAACGTGTCCATCCCGGCCAAAGGATGCCCTGGAGCTGTGTGATACGGAGACTCCAGGGGATTCCTGCCAGGCTACCCGGCAGGGAAGGGTCTGGCCGGCCTGTCATTCCTGGCAGCCTGATCCAGGAATATGGATGGGAGGACGGGGAAGTACGGATGGAAGACTACGGATAAAGGAGCAGGGGATTGAAAATCAGTATAACCAGTTTTACAGCCAGGGGAACCAGACTGTGCTGCCAGCTGGCCGGCAGGTTAAACAGCGGGGCGGATGAGTGCACTGCGTTTGTGCCTGGCCGTTTCCTGGATACATATTGTGGGGCAGGGGATGTGGAAGGGCGCATAAGATGCCGGGACATGTCCCTGAGCCAGTGGACCGGGACCATGTTCCGGGAACAGAGTGCCATTGTGTTTGTCGGGGCGGCTGGGATTGCGGTGCGTGCCATTGCGCCGTTTATAAAGGACAAGATGACGGACCCTCCGGTGGTTGTGGTGGATGAAGGGGGCTGCTTTTCTATCCCGATCCTGTCCGGCCACGTGGGCGGGGCCAATGCCCTTGCAGAACGGATCAGCGGATGCATCGGGGCAGTGCCTGTGATTACAACGGCCACTGATGTAAACGGGCTTTTTGCAGTGGATGTATTCGCGGCTGCCAATGGACTGGCCCTGACAGACCGGGAGGCGGCCAGGCAGGTGTCTGCCAGGCTTCTGGACGGAGGGAAAGTGGGGTTCTTCCATGAGTTTGGGGACTGGTCGGCTGGCGTGCCCAGGGGCTGCTGCACGGATCCAGGTGAATATAATATATGGATTACGGTGAGGGACAGCGCCCTGGCGCTGGAACGGAGTCTGGTGGCTGCCGGACCCTGCCATGTGCTCAGGCTGGTTCCCAAGGCAGTTGTGGCAGGTGTGGGCTGCCGCAGGGGAGTGGAGCCTTTGGTCCTGGAACAGCAGGTCCTGGAAGGCTTTAGGAAACATGGCATAGACCCTGCGTCAGTCAAGGCGCTGGCGTCCATTGACCGAAAGAAAGAGGAACCGGCCCTGCTTGCATTGGCAGGAAAGCGGGGCTGGGCCCTGCGGTTTTACAGCGCGGCTGAGCTTGGGCAGATTTGCGGTACCTTCACGGAGTCATCCTTTGTGGAGCAGACCGTGGGGATTGGCAATGTCTGCGAGCGGGCATGTATGGCAGGGGGAGGAAGGCTGCTGTTCGGCAAGGAGGCCGGCGGCGGCGTGACGGTGGCGGCTGCCGTGGAGCCCTTCAAATTAGACATTGAGAAATACAGATAGATATGCTATACTTTTAGTTTATAAGTCAGAGGATAGACAGCAGGTGATACGATGGGAGACTCATACATCTATAAGAATCAGAAAAAATTGAGATGGGGATATACCACGGGTACTTGTGCGGCAGCGGCTTCCTTGGCGGCTGCCGTTATGCTGCTTGGGAGGAACAGGACAGGGCAGGTGTCGGTTGAAACGCCAAAGGGCATACGGCTGGATCTGGAAGTGGAGGATATTTCCATGGAGCGGCGCTCTGTTTCCTGCGGCGTGAGGAAGGATGCGGGGGATGACCCTGATGTGACGGACGGCCTTGTGGTGTATTCCAGGGTCAGCTTTGACTGGGAAGAAAATGCCGCGGATGATGTGGAAAATCATGCCGGTGGGTATTATGAGTATAAAAATGATGAGATTTGCCTCCGGTTAACAGGCGGGGTGGGGGTAGGAAGGGTTACAAAAGAAGGATTAAGCTGCGAAGTGGGGAAAGCAGCCATTAACCCCGTGCCGCGCCAGATGATTTTCAGACAGGTGGAGGATATCTGTGCCAGATACCGGTACCGGGGGATGCTGTGGATTGAAATCAGCGTACCGGGGGCCTTGGGGGTGTCCGGGCGTACCTTTAACAGCAAGCTTGGTATCCTGGGGGGAATCTCCATCCTGGGAACCAGCGGCATGGTGGAGCCCATGAGTGAAACAGCGCTTTTGGAAACCATCCGCCTGGAACTGCGGCAGAAAGTGCTGGCAGGACATAGCCGTCTGGTGGTGACGCCGGGGAACTACGGGGAAGCATTTCTGAGGGATCATCTGAAGATTGGGCTTGGACAGGCTGTAAAATGCAGCAATTTCATTGGAAACACCATTGATATGGCTGTGGAAGAAGGCGCAGAAGGAATCCTGCTGGTGGGGCATGGAGGCAAGCTCATCAAACTGGCGGCTGGGATCATGAACACACACTCGTCCGTGGCCGATGGGCGTATGGAGGTGCTGGCAGCCTACGGCGCTGCCTGCGGGGCAGACGCTTGTCTGGTCAACCGGCTTCTGAAGGCCATTACGGTGGACGAAGGCCTGCGGCTGTTGGAAACCAGGGAAGGCCTGAGGAACCAGGTAATGGATCTGGTGATGGAACGTGTGGATGAACATTTAAAAAGGCGTGCGGCCGGGCGGCTGGAGATTGAAGCAGTGGTATTTACCAATGAGAGAGGAATCCTCGGCATCACCCGAGGAGCGGCCAGGCTGCTGGAGCGTGTTTGAAAATTCATGATTATGAAAGGCGGATATTCAATGGTGCATATAGTAGGAGCAGGACCGGGCAGCCCGGACCTGATAACGGTAAGGGGACAGCGGCTTCTTGGGGAGGCTGACGTGATTATTTATGCCGGTTCCCTGGTGAATCCGGAACTTCTGGCCTTTGCCAGGAAAGGGGCCGCTGTTTACGACAGCGCCGGGATGACGCTGGAAGAGGTGATGGCTGTTGTGGAACAATCCCACCAGGCAGGGCTTGCCGTGGTGCGCCTGCACACAGGTGACCCGTGTCTGTATGGGGCTATCCGGGAGCAGATGGACTGGATGGACAGGCAAGGAATCCCATATGACATATGTCCTGGCGTAAGTTCCTTCTGCGGTGCGGCATCTGCCCTTGGGATGGAATATACCCTTCCCGGCGTGACCCAGAGCGTGGTAATCACCAGGATGGCTGGAAGGACATCGGTTCCGGAAAAGGAATCCATACGCAGCTTTGCGGCCCATGGGGCTTCCATGGTCATATTCCTGAGCGCGGGTATGCTGGAGGAATTGTCACGGGAACTGACGGCGGGGGGATACAGGCAGGATACGCCTGCAGCCATTGTTTATAAAGCCACGTGGCCGGAGGAAAAGGTGGTGCGCTGCACCGTGGGTACGCTGCAGGAGTCCGCACAGCGGGAAGGGATTAGGAAGACGGCGCTGATCATAGTGGGGGACAGTGTGGCCCAGGGCGGATATGAGCGGTCCAGGCTGTATGATCCCGTATTCACCACTGAATTCAGGGCAGGACAGGGAGATGCTGTTAATGCTGCTGAGGAGAGCGGGGGCGTAAAAGGTGTAATTGTAGGGGATGAAGGCTCCAGGCTGCATTCGGCTGATACGGGTTATATCAGGCCAGGTACCATGTATGTGGTAGGAATGGGACCGGGAAGCATGGACCAGATGACAGGCGCTGCCCTGGAAGCTTTAAAGCGCTGCCAGGTCATTGCCGGATATACGGTTTATGTGGATCTTATCCGTGAGCATTTTCCTCACAAACAGTTCCTGACAACGGCAATGACAAGGGAAGAGGAACGGTGCCGCAGGGCGTTGGAATGCTGCATGGAGGGCAATGACACGGCAATGATATGCAGCGGTGACGCGGGCATCTATGGAATGGCGGGGCTGATACTGGAACTGGCAGGACAATATCCCGGAGTCCAGGTGGAAATCGTGCCCGGGGTTACGGCTGCCAGCGCGGGCGCCGCGGTGCTGGGAGCGCCTTTGATGCATGACTTTGCAGTCATCAGCCTCAGTGACAGGCTGACTCCTTTGGACGATATATGGGACCGGGTAGAGTCGGCTGCCCGGGCCGGTTTTGTCATCTGCATATATAATCCGGCCAGCAAGGGCAGACCGGATTATTTCAGGCAGGCATGTGAGCGGATCCTTAAGTACCGGGGCGGGGATACGGTGTGCGGTCTTGTATCCAATATAGGCAGGGAAGGGCAGCACATGGAGGTGATGAGCCTCAGGGAAATAAAAGACAGGGCGGTGGATATGTTTACCACGGTCTACATAGGCAGCCCGCGCACAAGGAAAATCGGGCAGTATATGGTAACTCCCAGAGGTTACAGGTATGAGGGATGATAAGGCATGGAAGCACAGGAAAGAGACAGGCGGCCAGCCGGGGCAAAGAAAGGCGGTCCTTTTTGCAGGGACAACGGAGGGGCGTCTGCTGGCAGCATATCTGACAGGCCTTGGATGCCGGACCGTTGTGTGTGTGGCAACGGAGTATGGACGGGATGTTCTGGAGCAGGATGGTTTGGCCGGCGGGACAGATGGCAAAGGCCCGGATGACCGCCTTCTGGATATCCGGCAGGGCCGCCTGGACCAGAAGTCCATGGAGGGACTGCTGGAAGAAGTCCGGCCCGGGATGGTGATTGACGCCACCCATCCATATGCGGCAGAGGTGTCGGAAAATATCAGGCGGGCCTGTACGGCATTTCCTCACATCCTGTTCATCCGGTGCCTGCGGAGGGAAAGCGGGGCCTGGGACAATCCCGTCATCCGTGTGCCGGATGTAAGGGCAGCGGTTCAGTGGCTGGCGGGACAGGAGGGCAATATACTGGTTACCACGGGCGTTAAGGAGCTTTCTGCTTTCTGCAGCCTTCCTGATTACCGTAAGAGGATATACGCCAGGGTGCTGCCGTCCGTGGAATCCGTGGACATGTGCAGGACGCTGGGATATGAAGGACGCCATATCATTGCCATGCAGGGCCCTTTTTCAATGGAAATGAACCTGGCCCTGTTAAGGGAGTTCAAATGCCGGTTTCTTGTGACAAAGGATGGAGGAAAGGCCGGGGGCATGGAGGAGAAGCTGGAGGCCTCCAGGGCAGCGGGGGTACGGACCCTTCTGATTGACAGGCCAAAAAGCGCCGGAGGCATTTCCCTGGAGGATGTAAAAAAGCAGATAAAGGAGTGGATGGAACATGAAAGATGAGAACGCATTTTCCCAGGAGCAGCGGCCGGTTGTGTATCTGGTGGGCATCGGCATGGGCGGTGAGGACCAGCTTACCGGCCGGGCCATGGACTGCCTGGAAGCTGCCCAGGTAATTACCGGGGCAGACCGGATGCTTGAGAGCGTGCGCCCTTACACCGAGGGAAAGCGCGTGTTTTCCGCCTACAAGCCCAGTGAGATGGTGCAGTGGCTGGGAAGCTTCAAATGGGAGGAGGCGGCCCTGGTGCTTTCCGGCGACACCGGATTCTACAGCGGCGCGGAAGCAGCTGCCAAGGCATTCATGAGGGAAGGATGGGATGTGGAATACGTTCCCGGCGTATCCAGCCTGTCCTATTTCTGCGCCAGACTGGGGAAGAGCTGGCAGAATGTGCATCCGGTCAGCAGCCATGGACGGGAGTGTGATGTGGTGGCCCATATAAGGAACCACAGGTCCTGTTTTATCCTGCTTGGCGGGCCGGGAAGCGTGTCCTCCCTGTGCAGGCAGCTGGTGGGCAGCGGCATGAGCCATGTGGATATATGGGCCGGGGAAAACCTCTCCTATGAAGATGAGCGCATTACCTGGGCCATGACGCCGGCCGAGCTTATCATGGAGGATGAACACCGGCCTTTTGGAAGCCTGGCCTGTGTCCTGGTGGAAAATGACGGTGCTTTGGAGGAACAGCTTTATCCGGTCAAGGGGCCTGAGGACAGCGAATTCATCCGGGGACCGGTTCCCATGACAAAGTCAGAGGTGCGCAGGCTGTCATTGGAAAAACTCCGCATCGGCCATGGCGCTGTGTGTTATGATATTGGCGCAGGGACCGGTTCCGTGGCAGTGGAGATGGGACTGGAAATCCGGCGCAGGGGCGGAAACGGGGAAGTTTATGCCATTGAGCGCAGCCTGGACGCCCTTCAGCTTATACAGTCCAACTGCCAGAAATTCCATGGAGGCTGGCAGGGCTTCCATATTGTAGAAGGCGGGGCGCCGGAGGCAATGGAGGGCCTGCCCCTGCCAACCCATGCCTTTATCGGGGGAAGCGGCGGAAAGATGCAGGCAATTGTGGAGGCGCTTGTGGCAGCTAATCCCGGGGTAAGGATAGTGGCCAATGCCATTACGCTGGAAACCCTTGGGGAGATTTTGGACTGTATGAGGAACTTCGGATTCCAGGACACGGAGCTGACCCAAATCTGGGCGGCAAAGGTGGAGACGGTGGGCGCTTATCATATGCCAAAAGCACAGAACCCGGTATATATTGCGGTGATGCAGAACCCATCTTTGGACAGTGAGGAGATTCAATGGCAGGAGTTATGATAGCGGCTCCTAAAAGCGGCAGCGGAAAGACCATGATTACCTGCGGCCTTCTTAAGCTGCTTGACAGGAGAGGATGGAACCCGGCCCCCTTTAAATGCGGCCCTGATTACATTGACGGCCTGTTCCACAACCAGGTGCTGGGACTGGAAAGCGGGAACCTGGACAGCTTTTTTGAGGAACCGGACCATATGCGTGAGAAAATATCCCACATAACTCCCGGTTGTTTTGTGGTGGCTGAGGGGGTCATGGGATACTTTGATGGCTTGGGAGGAATTTCCGTTAAGGGAAGTTCATGGGAAATATCCCAGATTCTTGAACTGCCTGTCATCCTGGTGGTGGACGCCAAGGGGGCCAGCCTGTCGCTGGCAGCCCAGGTTAAGGGGTTCCTGGAATACGTACCCAGGGATGAAGGGGGAAAGGAAATAAAGTGTGTCAGCCGGATCGGAGGTGTGCTGTTTAACCGCATATCCCCCATGATATATGGAAGGATAAAGGCGCTGGTGGAGGAACAGCTTCACGTCCCGGTCATCGGTTATGTGCCGGAGCTTGGGTTTTTGCAGGTGGGAAGCCGGCACCTGGGGCTGGTCCTGCCGGATGAGATTGACGGGCTTAAGGAACAGATGGAACGGCTGGCCGACTGCATGGAAAATACCGTGGACTTGGATGTGCTGGCCATGGTTTGCAGCGGTAAGGAAAAAATGGGGCAATCGGGTTCCGGCATGCCGGGACATCGTACCCAACCGGGCCAGGCAGATTCCGGCATGACACATCCTGCCCAACCAGGGCAGAAAGATGCCTGCAGTGCACATACCCCCATGCCACGGTGTGGAAAAGACAGGACCACGTCCGTCACTCATATATGTGAAAAAAGAACAGACAGGAAATTCTCCCTGGGTGTGGCGCTGGATGAGGCGTTCTGTTTTTACTACAGGGATAATCTGGATGCCCTGGAACGTGCAGGGGCCAGGCTGGTATACTTCAGCCCCCTTCATGATAAAAAGATACCGGATGATCTGGACGGCCTGGTTTTTGGCGGAGGATATCCTGAGAACCATGCAGGGGAATTGGCCGCCGGCCAATCCATGCGTGATTCGGTGGCGGCCGCGGCCGCCAGGGGAATGCCCATACTGGGGGAATGCGGGGGATATCTCTATCTGCTTGATACACTACAGGGCATTGACGGAAAGGATTATCCCATGGCAGGCGTCCTGCCTGGCCGCGGCTTTAAGGGGGACAGAAAGGGACGCTTCGGTTATATCACCCTCAGCGCGGACGGAATCCTTCCGTACATGCTGCCGGGCATGGAGATAAAGGGACATGAGTTCCATTACTGGGACTGTGAGTGCCGGGATGAGGAATACAGGATGACGGCCAGGAAACCGGCGGGCGGCCGGTCATGGCGCTGCATGCGGACCAGAGGAAATGTGATGGCCGGTTTCCCGCATTTATATTATCCCTCCTGTCCTGGTTTTGCAGCGCGGTTTGCAGACAGGTGCATTGTATTTGGAAGGAAGATGGGACATGAATCTTGAGGAAATGGTAAAATCAGTTAAAGAGGCTGATGGGACAGCCGTAAAACAGGCCCTCAGACGCTGGGACCAGGTGGCAAAGCCGCTGAACAGCCTGGGTGTCCTGGAGGAGGACATTGTGCGGATTGCAGGGGCATCCGGCACAGCCGCGGTTGATATCGGCAAAAAGGCCATTGTGGTAATGTGCGCTGACAATGGAATCGTGGAGGAGGGGGTGACCCAGACCGGGCAGGAGGTTACTGCCATTGTGGCGGGGAACATGGCAAAGGGCTGTTCCTGTGTCTGCATCATGGCCAGGAAGGCCGGTGCGGATGTAATCCCCATTGATGTGGGAATCGCAGGCCATGATTCCATTCCCGGCCTGCTGCCAAGAAAGGTTGCAGGAGGCACCCGGAATTTCCTGAAGGGGCCGTCCATGAGCCGCGGGCAGGCCCTCAAGGCCATGGAGGCGGGTATCAGGACTGCCTTCGAACTGAAAGAAAAGGGATACGGGCTGGCCGGTTCCGGGGAAATGGGGATTGGCAATACAACCACCAGCAGCGCAGTACTGTCCGTGCTTCTGGACCAGGAGCCGGAGAAGGTGACCGGGCGGGGCGCAGGCCTTACCACAGATGGATACAGCCGGAAAATCCAGGTCATAAAAGATGGGATTGCCCTTCACTGTCCGGACAGGACGGACCCGGTGGACGTGCTTGCCAAGGTAGGGGGATTTGACCTGGCGGCCCTGGCCGGCTTTTACATCGGATGCGGTATGGTACGCCTGCCGGCGGTGCTGGACGGCCTGATTACCGGTGCGGCAGCCCTGGCAGCAGTTGGAATCTGCCCCAGGGTCAGGGACTTTTTGCTGGCATCCCATGTTTCGGCAGAGCCTGCCGGGGAAATGGTGCTGGAGGCCCTGGGGCTCCGCCCTGCCATCCGGGCAGGAATGTGTCTGGGAGAGGGGACGGGTGCGGCAGCGCTTTTCCCCCTTCTTGACATGGCGGCAGCCGTGTACAATCAGATGAGCAGTTTTGAGGAAATCCAGGTAGGCCGGTATGAACACCTGGTCTGATACATATCTGCCCCTGACAGCGCAGGAACAGCGTTCCATGAAGTCCGAAGGGAGGGATGGCCTGTGATATATCTTGTGACAGGCGGCAGCGGCAGCGGCAAATCAGAGTACGCGGAACACCTTGTGATGTCCTCCGGCTGCCCGGTGCGCTATTATGTGGCGACCATGACCGTGTATGGGGAAGAGGGGAAGGCAAAGGTCCTGCGCCACCAGGAACTGCGCAGGGGGAAGGGATTCATCACGGTGGAATGCCCGGTAAACGTGGATACGGCCCTGTCCGGTATCAGCAGCAATCAGGAGGAGGATGCCCCGGAGGATGCCGCCCTGCTTCTGGAGTGCGTGTCCAACCTGGCTGCCAACGAGATGTTTGCAGACAGCGTGGAGGAGCTTGGAAATGCCGCCATTAACAGACTGGCAGGCAAACTGGCCGGTGATATCCTCTCCCTGGCACCCAGGGTCAGGGACATGGTCATTGTCACCAATGAGGTGGCGTCTGACGGTATCACATACAATCCGGGGACGGATCAGTACATACGCCTGATGGGACTTGTTAACAGGCGCCTCGGGGCATGTTCCCACCAGGTGGTGGAAGTGGTGTACGGCATTCCTGTTGTATGGAAGGGATAACGGAAAACCGCGATGCAAAAAAGACAGAGGAGAGGAGCTGATTAACGGATGAATGGGATTTATTCCTGCATAATAGCTGTTTCCATGTATTCCAAGATACCCATGCCCACAGTGGAATGGACAGAGGAACGGATGCGCCATGTCATGTGTTTTTTCCCCTTTGTGGGCATGGTGCAGGGCATGGTGCTGGGACTTTGGTTTTATCTGGGGCTGGATTTATTTGGCCTGGCCCCCCTGACGGTCGCGCTGGCAGCGGTAGCCGTTCCTCTCCTTGTTACAGGCGGAATCCATTTGGACGGCTTCATGGATACCATGGATGCCATCCACTCCTATGGCGGACGGGAGAAAAAACTGGAAATCCTGAAGGACCCGCATCTGGGGGCGTTCGCTGTCATATCACTGGCAGTCTATCTCCTTCTGTATCTGGGGGCGGCTAATGAGTATGTGCAGTACCTTTCCGGCTGTGAAGGGGACTTAAGATTCCTGCTTTACGGAATGCCTGCCCTGGTATTCGTGATGGAACGGGCATTCAGCGGACTTTCGGTGGTCTTATTCCCATCTGCCAAAAAGGACGGGCTGGCAGCGGGATTTGCCAGGACAGCAGTAAAACGTACGGACAGGGCGGTGCTGGCTGTCTGGCTGGCCCTATGCATGGCCATTGCCTTTTTGCTGGGATGGAAAATGAACGGATTGGTCGGGGCATGCGCGTTAAGCCTTGGCCTGGGATTGGTCCATCTCCTTGTATTCTGGTGGTATCACAGGATGTCGTCAAATGAATTTGGCGGTATCACAGGGGATCTGGCCGGCTGTTTCCTTCAGGTATGCGAGCTGGCCGGACTGGCCCTGCTGGCGGCCCTGTTAAAGACAGGAGGACTTGGAGGTCATATCATATGATTCTGGTTATTGGAGGAAGAGGACAGGGCAAGAGGGAATTTGCCTTGCAGAATTTGATCCCGGAGGACGAAGCGCCAATGGTCCGGTGGGCGTCCGGCAGGGACGAGGGATGGGAATCCTATATGAAAAGCAGGTATTGCTGTGATTTCCACCTGTTTATCAGACGTCTTATGAACCGGGAGGTTGGGGTAGGGGCCGGTGGGAATCCCTGGATGCCCGGGGATCAAAAGCAGATGGAAGTAATCCTGAAAGCCCTGCTTCAGGATGTGCCGGACCGGATTCTTGTGACAGATGAAATCGGCTATGGGATTGTTCCGGCAGATGCCGCGGAACGGCAGTACCGGGAGGAAACAGGCAGGCTGTGCTGCCTTGCGGCCAAAGAGGCCCGACAGGTCTGGCGGGTCTTATGCGGCCTGGGACAGAGAATAAAGTGACCAAATAAGTGACCAAATGGAGGACGGAATACGAACATGGCTGGATGGTTTGAAGTATGGAAACTGCATGGGACGGCACTGCTTGCCGGATGCGTCCTGGACTGGATCCTCGGTGACCCGTATCATTTCCCACACCCCGTACGTCTGATGGGGCGGATGATTTCATGGCTGGAAGGCAGCTTGAGGAAACGGCTGGAAGCCAGGGAACTGGCGGCCGGTTTTTTCCTCACGGCCGTCATGTGCGCGGTGTGGTTCCTGATTCCCTGGTCCGTACTGCGTGTATTGCGGCAGATGTCCTGTCCATCCCTTTGGATCATCCCCTTTTCCGTGGAGACCATCCTCTGTTACCAGATGCTTGCGGCCAGAAGCCTGTGCACGGAGAGCATGAAGGTATGCCGCAGCCTGGAGTCCGGGGACGTGGAGAGGGCCAGGAACCAGGTGTCCATGATTGTGGGAAGGGATACGGCGGTGCTTGATCCAGCCGGCATTGCCAGGGCCGCCATTGAGACCGTGGCGGAGAATGCATCTGACGGGGTGGTGGCCCCGTTCCTTTTCATGGCCCTGTTCGGACCGGCCGGGGGGATGCTCTATAAGGCAGTTAACACCATGGACTCCATGATAGGGTATAAGAATGAAACATACATGCTTTTTGGAAGGACGGCGGCAAAACTGGATGATATCCTGAACTTCATTCCCTCCCGCCTGACCGGAGGCCTTATGGTGCTGGCCGCCTTTTTCCTTCCGGGAATGGACGGAGTCCATGGCTGGCGCATCCTGATGCGGGACAGGCATAAGCATGCAAGCCCTAATTCGGCCCAGGCCGAGGCAGCGTGTGCAGGCGCACTGCATCTTAGGCTGGCAGGGGACGCATGGTATTTTGGCATCCTGCACAAAAAGCCGTTTATCGGGGATGACGACCGCCCGGTGTGTCCCATGGATATTAAGAGGGCCAACCGGCTCATGTTTGCAGCGGAGGGGATCCTCATGGCCGGGCTGGCAGCGGCCCTGTTCCTGGCATGACATGGAAGGCTATTTTACGGAAAGCAGTATTTACAGATAGAAGTATTTACAGATAGAAGTATTTACAGACAGAAGTATTTACAGAAAGCAGTATTTACGGAAAGCAGTATTTGCAGAAAGCAGTATTTGCGGAAAGCAGTATTTACAGATAGCAGCATCTGCGGATAAGGGTTTGAGAGGAGGGACGATTCATGCAGTATCAGCACGGAGGGGATATCTACACCCAGGAAATCCATATGGACTATTCCGCCAATTTAAATCCCCTGGGGCTTCCGGACGGGGTGAGGAAGGTGCTTGCATCCTGTATACATACAGATGTGTGCAGCGTGTACCCGGACAGCCGCTGCGGGAAGCTGCGGGAAGCCCTGGGCCGGCTCCATGAAGTGCCAAAGGACTGGATTATCTGCGGAAATGGGGCGGCGGATCTTGTATTCGGCCTGGCCCATGGCTGTATGCCAAGGCGCGGACTGGTGACGGCCCCGGCCTTTTCCGAATATGAGCAGGCAATGAGGACCTGCGGATGCAGCGTGGACTACCTGTTCCTGGAGGAAAAGGAAGGATTTTCACTGAATGTGGAAGCCCTTCTTCAGCGGATCATAGGGGCGGCGGGGGAAGGCAGGCCGTATGACATGGTATTCCTGTGCAATCCCAATAATCCAACGGGTATACCCGTGCCAACAGGGGAAATCAGACGGGTGGCAGAGGTATGTCTCCAATCCGGCACCCGCCTGATCATGGACGAATGCTTCTGTGATTTCCTGGATGAACCGGAGGCCTGCTCCGCAATCCCTTTCCTGGGGGAATATCCCAATCTTTTTGTGCTCAAGGCATTTACCAAGCTGTATTCCATGGCGGGACTTCGGCTGGGATACGGTCTTTGCAGTGACGGAAACCTTCTTGAACGCCTGCGTGAGGTAAGGCAGCCCTGGTCCGTATCGGGCCTGGCCCAGAAAGCGGGCGAGGCAGCCCTTAAAGATTTGGATTTCGTCAGGCGGACAAGGGAAGTGGTTGGGACGGAACGGGAGTGGATGCGAGGGGAACTGGAAAAACTTGGGTTTACTGTGTATGGGTCCCGGGCCAACTATGTGTTTTTCAAGGCCTTCCAGGGGGAAGGGGATACCGGGCCGGACAGCCCCTCGGGCCGGGATATGCAGACACCCCCCAAGGGATGGCTGTATCACCGGCTATTGGAACACAAGGTGCTCATACGCAGCTGCAGCAATTATCCTGGCCTTAATCCCTCCTTTTACCGGGTCTGCGTAAAGACGCGGGAGGAGAACAGGCGGCTGATGGAGTACATGGGGAAAGCGGTAAAAGAGGAAAACGGGGCAAAACGCAACGGGCCAGAATGAAACGGGCCAGAATGAATCGGCCCAGAATGGAACGGCCCGAAATAAAATGGTCCAAAATAAAACGGCCCCAAAATAAAACATCCCCAAATTGAACGAGCAGAGGAGAACGATAATGGCGAAACCAATCATGATTCAGGGAACCATGTCCAATGCGGGAAAAAGCATCCTGGCGGCCGGACTTTGCCGTATATTCAAGCAGGACGGATACAGGACCGCGCCGTTTAAATCCCAGAACATGGCATTGAATTCCTATATTACATCAGAAGGCCTGGAGATGGGCCGGGCCCAGGTGGTCCAGGCAGAGGCGGCAGGCATAAGCCCTCATGTGGATATGAACCCAATCCTGCTGAAGCCCACCACGGATGTGGGTTCCCAGGTGATTGTCCATGGCGTTGCCAGGGGGAACATGAAGGCCAGGGATTACTTTGCCATGAAACGCAGCCTGATTCCGGAAATCATGGCCTCCTATGAACGGCTGTCCGGGTCCCATGACATCATTGTCATTGAAGGCGCGGGAAGCCCGGCGGAAATCAACCTCAAATCAGACGATATCGTGAACATGGGCCTTGCAGAGCTGGTGGACGCCCCGGTGCTGCTGGCTGGCGACATTGACAGGGGCGGTGTGTTTGCCCAGCTTTACGGCACCGTGGCCCTTTTAGAACAGGAGGAGCGGCAGCGGGTCAAGGGGCTTATCATCAACAAATTCCGTGGGGACAGATCCATCCTGGACCCGGGTGCCGCGATGCTGGAACAGCTTTGCGGCATACCGGTAATCGGGGTGGTGCCGTATATGGATGTGGATATTGAGGACGAGGACAGCTTAAGCGCCCGTCTGGAAAACGGCCAGGCATCCGGTTTGGTGGACCTGGCGGTCATCCGTCTGCCGCGGATATCCAACTTTACGGATTTTAATGTGTTTTCCAGGATTCCCGGGGTGTCCCTGCGCTATGTTTCCAGGGGTTCAGAGTTAGGGACGCCGGACCTGGTATTTCTCCCGGGCACAAAGAATACCATGGATGACCTGCTGTGGATGCGGCAGAACGGCCTGGAGGCCGCAGTGCTTAAGCTGGCCCATAAACAGGTGCCCATATGGGGAATCTGCGGCGGATACCAGATGATGGGGGAGGTCCTTAGGGATGCCGGCGGGGTGGAGTCCGCGGACGTAAGGGAGACAGCCGGTATGGGGCTGCTTCCGCTGTGCACTGATTTCCAGGAAGAAAAGGTGCGTACCCAGGTGGAAGGCTCCCTTGGGGAGCTGGACGGCGTCCTGGCCCCGTTATCAGGCCAATGCATCAGCGGTTATGAAATCCATATGGGCCGCACTGCCATTGACAGGGAAAACGGCGCCATGGATACCGCAATGCTGGTTTCCTGGCGCCGGGAACCCGTGATCTGCCGTCCTGTCTCCTATGTGATGGAGATACAGGACAAGGACCGGCCTGGCTGTGATGGGAAACGGGTAAAGGAAGACGGATGGAACAGGGGGAATATCTACGGGGCATACATTCACGGTATCTTCGACCATCCGGGGATAGCGGAGACCATTGTATCCTCCCTGGCAGCCAAAAAGGGGATATCCATGGACGAGGTAAAGGCAGGGGATTACAGTGCCTACCGTCAGCAGCAGTATGACAAGCTGGCAGATGTGCTGCGGTCCAGTCTGGATATGGATGCCATCTATAAGATGATGGGGTTATAGGACGCAGAAAGACTGCTTTTAAGGCAATGACGGCAATAGACCTGAACAGACCCACAAAACCGTAACGCACCGGCAGCAGGGGCTTTGGGATGCCATATAAGGAGACGAGACAGGATGTTAAATATACAATTGGAACAGGTGCTCCCATCAGAGATAGAGCGCCGAAGTTTTGAACTGATTGACCAGGAACTAAAGTCAATGGGAATCCGGCTTAAGCCGGAACAGGAGCCGGTCATCAAACGGGCCATCCATACCACGGCTGATTTTGAGTACGCCGGGAACCTGGTATTTTCTGAGCACGCAGTACAGAAGGGAATCGACGCCCTCAAACAGGGGGCGGTAATCGTCACGGACACCAATATGGGATGGTCAGGGGTGAATAAAAGGAAGCTGTCTGCCCTGGGAGGGGAGGCGCTCTGCTTCATGGCAGATAAGGACGTGGCCGAGGAGGCGGCAGAAAAAGGGACCACCAGGGCAGTGGCCAGCATGGAGAAGGCGGCCCGGTTATTTGGAAGGAGCCGTCCCTGCATCTTTGCCATCGGCAATGCCCCCACTGCTTTGATCCGCCTATATGAGCTGGTGAAGGAGGGGAGTATTTCCCCGTCCCTGGTCATAGGGGCGCCGGTCGGTTTTGTGAACGTGGTACAGTCCAAGGAACTGATCCTTACCCTTGAGGACACGCCGTACATTGTGGCAAAAGGAAGAAAGGGGGGCAGCAACGTGGCGGCCGCCATCTGCAATGCCCTCCTTTATCAGATTGGATGAATGATTTATTTTTTTCCGTTCCAGCAATAGGTGCAGAGCTTACATGGGGAAATGCCGATGGATTCCACCAGGTCATCCAGCCTGTGGTAACGGAGTGTGGTAAAGTTCAGGCGCTTCCGGATTTCCTCCATCATCTCCTTGTAATTACCGCTGTCCGGGTTGGCGTAGTCTGCCAGCAGTTCATCCGATACGCAGCCGCCTTCCCTGTCCCTGATGATACGTCTGGTAATCAGGTCCAGCTCCGAGGAGGAGCGGGAGAAATTAAGATAGGGACAGCCAAACATAAGGGGCGGGCAGGCAGGCCTGATATGCACTTCCTTTGCGCCGCTCTGGTAAAGGAATTCGGAGGTCTCGCCCAGCTGGGTCCCCCTGACAATGGAGTCGTCAATCAGCAGCAGCTTTTTGCCGCGGATCAGCGAGTCCACGGGAATCAGCTTCATTTTCGCAATCAGGTTGCGCTGGCCCTGGTTCTGGGGCATGAAGGAACGGGGCCAGGTAGGCGTGTATTTGATGAAAGGGCGTGCAAAGGGGATGCCGGATTCATTGGCATAACCGATGGCATGGGCGATTCCTGAATCAGGTACGCCGGCCACCACGTCGGGCCTTGCCTCATCGCGTTTGGCCAGAAGCTTTCCGCATTCATAGCGCATGCTTTCCACGTTGACCCCCTCATAGGTGGAGGTGGGATAGCCGTAGTAGACCCAGAGGAAAGAGCAGATTTTCATCTCCTGTCTTGGGGGGCTCATGGTTTCCACACATTCCGGGGTGATGAATACGATTTCGCCGGGGCCCAGCTCCTTGTAGTCAGAGTAGCCCAGGTTGATAAAGGCAAAACTCTCAAAGGAAGCGCAGAAGGCATCCTCCTTTTTTCCGATTACAACAGGCGTCCTGCCGTATCTGTCCCTGGAGGCGTAGATGCCTTTTGGGGTCAGCACCAGTATGGTCATGGAACCTTCAATCCGTTCCTGCGCATACAGAAGCCCTTCCACCAGGGATGACTTCTGGTTGATCAGGGCAGCCACCAGCTCCGTGGAATTAATACGCCCATGGCTCATTTCCATAAAATGTATATGTCCGTTCCGGAATGCTTCCTGTATCAGCTCGTCCTGGTTGTTGATCTTGCCCACCGTGGTGATGGCAAAACTTCCCAGGTGTGACTGGATTAATAAGGGCTGGGGTTCATTATCGGAAATACATCCAATTCCATAATATCCCTCCAGCTCGTTTAAATCGCCGTCAAACTTTGTACGGAACGGGCTGTTTTCTATATTATGGATGGAGCGGGCAAAGCCCTGTTCCCCGTATACGGCCATACCGCCGCGTTTCGTGCCAAGATGGGAGTGGTAATCGACTCCGAAAAAAAGATCCAATGTACAGCTGTTCTTAGATGCAACACCAAATATTCCGCCCATGTATATGCCCTCTTTGATAGTAGTGATTTGTGATCAGTGATTTGTAATCCTGCCTGTTACAGGACTTATCATAACATATATTAGCATTGGAGGACAATATGAATGTTATATTATTTATACTTATAATGCATCATAAGCAGTACGGGGCCAACCGGACAATTGCAAAATAATGGGACTCATTGTATAATTAATAGATATATTAACAGCCGGGATTTCAGGAAGATATTTCACGATAGATGAGAAAAGGGGCATTCATATGGACTTATACAGGATTATTCTGGTGGATGATGAGGAAGAGGTAAGGCAGAGCATCATCAGGAAGATTAACTGGACAGAAGCAGGATTTCAGGTTGTGGGGGATGCGGAGAACGGGGAGGACGCCATGGAGAAGGTGGAGGCCCTGGAGCCGGATCTGATCCTTACGGATATCCGTATGCCATATATGGACGGACTGACCCTGGCGGAGAAGGTGCGCCAGAAATATCCCTCCGTAAAAATCGTCATATTTTCCGGATATGATGACTTTGAATACGCCAAGCAGGCCATCAAGCTGAATGTGACGGAGTATATATTAAAGCCCGTGAACGTGGAGGAGCTGACTGCCATATTAAAGCGCATCAAATCCAACCTGGACGAGGAGATTGAACAGAAGAGGAATGTAAGCCTGCTGCGGGAGAACTATATTAAAAGTCTTCCCATCCTGCGGGAACAGTTCATCAATGAACTGATCAGTTATCCGGTGCCGGAAGAAACCGTGGCCGACCGGCTGCAGGAATATGACATACCCCTTGCCGGAGCCAAGAAGTGGGTGGCCGCTGCCATTGACATTGAGCCTGAGGAAATCCGGGGCAGCGCCATGCTTCCCCTGCACAAGGAAAAGGACCTGATCCCCATTTCCGTGATGCAGATCGTGGAGGAGAAATTAAAGAATTACTGCCGCTGCGCCCTGGCTACCTCGGCCAGGACAGCGGCGGCGGAGATTGCAGTCATTGCTGCCATTGACGGGGAGAACAGCCAGACAGGGCTGATTGACGTGCTGGGGGACATCTGTAAGGAGACCAAGAAAATCCTGGAAGTCCCCATCACGGTGGGAATCGGTCACGGCTGTCAGGCCCTGTCTGAAATCAGCAGCTCCTACAAGGCGGCAGTGGACGCCCTTGGTTACAAGGCCATCGTGGGAGGCGGAAGCACCATCTACATCAACGACGTGGAGCCGGTCAGCGGCGGCAAGCTGCTGTTTGACGGCAAGGACGAGGCGGAACTGATTGCGGCCATCAAGTTCGGCCCCAGGGAAAAGATAGAAGAGGCCGTGCGCAGCGTCATGGATAAGATGAGCGACGCAAAGGTGCATTTCCGCCAGTGCCAGGCCTATATGCTGAGCGTGTCCAGCAGCATCATACAGAGGATCCAGCAGCATGACCTGGATATGGCCCAGATTCTGGAGGAAGGGGAGGACCATGAGGATACCTTTGCGCTGATCCCCAAGATGCAGAAAAAGGAGGATTTCAGCCAGTGGCTTCTGTCGGTGGCGCTGCGGATGAACCAGGTGATGAACCAGGAACGTGACAACACCATGAAGCAGGTAATACAGGAGGCCAAGGAATATATCATGGACAACTACCAGGATCCGGACCTTTCCGTGGAAAAAATCTGCCGCCACCTGCATATGAGCCCGGCCTATTTCTCCACCATGTTTAAGAAGGAAACAGGGCAGGCCTATATCGCCTATCTGACCGAGGTGCGGCTGAATAAGGCGGTGGAACTGCTGGGCAAGACTGATGACAAGACCTATGTGATTGCATCCAAGGTGGGGTATCAGGAACAGAACTATTTCAGTTATGTATTCAAGAAACGTTTCGGTATTTCCCCAACCAAGTTCAGGGGAGCCAAACGGTAAGGAGACGGACATGCTTTTTGAAAAGCAGAGGCAGGGTGTGCAAAAGGCCAGCATCCGCTACATCATATTTATTTATTTTACGCTGACCGCCCTGGCTGCCAGCGTGTTTATAGGCATTTCCCTCTATACAAGGCTGTCGGGACAGATGGCGGATACCATACAGGAAGAGAACCAGATACTGATTAACCAGATTAACCGTTCCATGGATTCCTATCTGCAGACAATCATGAAGCTGTCCGATTCCCTATATTACGGCGTGATTAAGAACGCCGACCTTTCGGACGGCTCCATTGGCAGCGAGATTACCCTTCTGTATGACAATAACAAGGATAATATAGAAAATATCGCCCTGCTGTCCAAGAACGGCCAGATGCTGGAATCCGTACCTGCGGCCAGGCTCAAGTCCAATGTTGACGTGATTGATGAGAACTGGTTCAGGAACACCCTTTTAAAGACAGAGAACCTGCATTTTTCCACGCCCCATGTACAGACAATCTTTGATGGGAGCGAAAGCCAGTACCGCTGGGTCATTTCCATGTCAAGGGCAGTGGAGATTACCAATGGTCCCTATACGGACCAGGGCGTGCTGCTCATCGATATCCGTTACAACAGCCTGGAGCGGCTGTTTGACGGCGTGAACCTGGGCAACGGCGGATATGCGTACCTGATCAGCAGCGATGGGGAGATCATTTATCATCCAAAGGCACAGCTTATCGACTCCGGCATTGTCAAAGAGAACAACCGGGAGTCGGCCGGCCTTAAGGACGGCAATTATGAGGAGGTATTTGACGGGGAAAAGCGGATTGTGTCAGTGAAGACCGTGGGATATACGGGTTGGAAGATCGTGGGCGTCACGCCCCTTGACGGCATGTCCCTTAACAACATCAAGACAAAGCTCCTGATGGTGTTCATCATCGCATTTGTGCTGTTCATCCTTTCCATCATCAATTCCTACATTTCCACCAGGATCACGGACCCCATCAAAGAGCTGGAGAAGGCGGTTAATGAGATTGAGCAGGGGAACCTGGAAGTGGAGGTGAGAAGCGCCGGTTCCTATGAGATACAGCATCTGGGCACCTCCATCCAGAGCATGGCCAGGCGGATCCGGAAGCTGATGAACGACATCGTGGCAGAGCATGAATCCAAGCGTAGAAGTGAATTTGACACGCTCCAGTCCCAGATCAACCCGCATTTCCTCTACAATACCCTGGATATCATTGTATGGATGATTGAAAATGAAAAGCAGTCCGAAGCCGTGAAGGTGGTGACGGCCCTGGCCAGATTCTTCCGGATCAGCTTAAGCAAGGGAAAGAGCATCATCCCGGTAAAGGACGAACTGGAGCATGTGCGCAACTACCTGATGATCCAGCACATGCGCTATAAGAACAAATTCACCTATGACATTGAGGCGGATGAGGATGTCTTGGAACTGGCCAGCTTAAAGCTCATGCTTCAGCCACTGGTGGAAAATGCCATCTACCACGGCATGGAATTCATGGACGGGGACGGGGAAATCCTGGTCAGGGCATGGCGCCGGGAGGACGACCTTTATATGAGCGTGTCCGACAATGGGCTGGGCATGACCCAGGAGCAGGTGGAACGCCTGTTCCGGGCCGCGGACCATACGTCCTCAGGCAGGGGCTCCGGCATTGGCGTAAAGAATGTGAATGAGCGGATCAAGCTTTATTTTGGCACGGGATACGGCCTTGAGATCTTGTCGGAACCGGATGAGGGGACCACGGTTACGGCGCATCTGCCGGCTATTCCCTATCAGGAAGTGAAGAAAGAGGAAGCCTATGTTAAATAAAGGGAAAATTCTCTGGTGCATATGGGCCGGTATCCTGGTCCTGCTGTTCTTGATGTCCTCCACGGACCTTATCATCAAGGAAAAGGAGATTGAGGTATACCCGGTTTCCGTCATCATAGACGGGGACAATGATGACTACTATGTGAATTTCAAAAAGGGCATGGATCAGGCAGCGGTGGAATTCCACGGGGACGTCAGCTTCATCACCCTTTACGCGGACCATGACCAGGCACAGCAGATGGAGCTGGTGAAAAGGGAAATCAGGGATGGGACCAGGGCGGTCATCCTGGCCCCGGTGATGGCAGAAGAGGCGGTTAAGGAACTGGAGGGCATGAATACGGGCTGCCCTGTCCTCTTTCTTGGCAGCCCACAGCAGAGCGCAAAGGTGGCGGATACCATCGGTGTGGACAGCCGGGAGATTGGAAGGATGCTGGGGGAGGCGGCCGTATCCCAGACCCCCAGGGATGTCCCGGTCTATCTCTTCTGTAAGGGACTGGACTATGGGGACAGCGCCCAGGTCTACGAAGGGGTCAGGGGCGTGCTGGATGGATATGGGTATCAATACCGGCTCATAGAGAAGAAGGTTCAGGACACATACCGGCAGGCTGTCCAGGAAACGGACTCCCCCGGCAGCGGCAAGATTACCATCATAGCCCTGGACGTACAGTCCTTGGACCAGGCAGCCCAGATACTGGAGGAAGACCCCATCTATCAGGGCAGGGTGTCCGGGCTTTACGGCGTGGGCAGCACCACATCCTTGCTCAGGGCGCTGGAAAAGGGGATTGTCACGGGGATGACGGCCTATAACCAGTTTGACGAGGGGTATTTAAGTGTGAAGCAGGCAGTGGAAGCCATCCAGGGCACCCACCAGAAGCAGGAGACGCAGCTGACGGCCATCTACGTGGACAAGGACAGGCTGAGGGATAAGACATATGAGAAAATGTTCTATCCCATTGAATGAGGGAAAACGGGAAAATGAAAGGGGCGTATGCGGTGAAGCGGAATTGGATTTATTTATTGGCGGTTTGTTTAGGGGCCGGCATCCTGATCGGGTTCTGGCAGTACAGGGAACATGAAGGACAGCGGCAGACAAAGAAGAATTCCATCCGTATCGGGGTCCTTCTCTACCGCGGGGATGATACCTTCATCGGCACCCTGCGCACAGGCCTGGAGGATAAGGCAAAGGAATATGAACAGAAAACAGGAATCAAGGTAAAGTTGGATATCCTGGACTCCAAGGGGAGCCAGAACACCCAGAACAGCCAGGTGGAGCGCCTGATATCCCTTGGATGTGACGCCCTGTGCATCAACAGCGTGGACCGTTCCTCTGCCTCCATCATCATTGACAAAGCCATGGATGCGGGGACTCCGGTGGTGTTTTTTAACCGGGAACCGGTGGAGGAGGACATGAACCGGTGGGAGAAGCTTTATTACGTGGGCGCGGACGCCAAGGAATCGGCCGTGCTTCAGGGAGCGGTCCTGGTGGATGCCTATCGGAAGGATTCCCGCACCCTGGACGCCAACGGGAACGGTCTGGTGAGCTACGTGCTCCTGGAAGGTGAGACCAGCCATCAGGACTCCCTGATCCGTACGGAGTGGTCCATCCAGACCTTAAAAGACGGGGGCGTTCCGCTGGAGAAAATCACGGGAGGGATTGCCAACTGGGACAGGAGCCAGGCTTCGGCCCTTATGGAGCAGTGGCTGAAAGAGTACCCGGGGCAGATTGAACTGGTGGTAAGCAACAACGATGACATGGCCCTGGGCGCCATCGACGCCATGAACCGGGCCGGGATAGGGGCCAATTCCATCAAGGTGGTGGGTATTGACGGCACCCCTGTGGGCATAAAGGCCCTGGAGGAGGGAACCCTTTTCGCTACCGTGGAATCGGATAAGGAAAGTTACGCCCAGGCCATATTTGACATTGCCTGGAGCCTGTCCCTGGGCCAGGACCCCAAGTCCGTCGTGCCGCTGGTCAATGGGAAATATTACTGGTGTCCCCAGAAGGTCCTGACCCAGGAGGAGGCAAAAATGCTTAAAAATAAGTAGGCTTCCATAAAAACCTGATAAAAAAACACAGAATCAAAGAAATTTTATAATCATTCTTTAAAAATCCTATGGAAAAATGCACAACCAGGCCGTATAATGGCTTTGTTGTTAAGCAAAAACAACCAAAGCAATCATATTATTCATAAGGGAGGAATTAAAAATGAAAAAAGCATTAAGTGTTGCCCTTGCGTGTTCCATGGCATTATCACTGGTTGCCTGCGGCGGCGGAAGCAAGCCAACGGAAGCACCTACAACAGCAGCAGCCGGCGGTGATACCACCACTGAGGCAGCAGCAGAAACCACAACCGAGGCAGCAGCAGCTGAAAGCGGCGCAGAAGTGGCTAACAAGGACAAACCATTGGTATGGTTTAACCGTCAGCCATCCAGCAGCGCTACCGGACAGCTGGATATGACAGCCCTGAATTTCAATAAGGATACATATTATGTAGGTTTCGATGCCAATCAGGGTGCCGAGCTTCAGGGCACCATGGTTAAGGATTACATCGAGAAGAACATTGACACAATCGACCGCAACGGCGACGGAATCATCGGTTATGTCCTGGCAATCGGGGATATCGGACATAATGACTCCATTGCACGTACAAGGGGTGTCCGTAAGGCTCTTGGCACAGGCGTTGAAAAAGACGGCAACATCGACAGTACTCCGGTTGGCACAAATGCAGACGGTACCGCAACAGTTGTAAAGGACGGCTCCATTGAGGCGGGCGGCAAGACATACATTGTACGCGAACTGGCTTCCCAGGAGATGAAGAACTCCGCAGGCGCTACATGGGATGCAGCTACTGCAGGCAACGGAATCGGCACATGGTCCTCTTCTTTCGGCGAACAGATTGATATTGTTGTATCCAATAACGACGGCATGGGCATGTCAATGTTCAATGCATGGTCCAAGGACAACAATGTTCCTACATTCGGTTATGATGCAAACAGCGACGCGGTTGCTGCCATCGCAGAAGGCTACGGCGGCACAATCAGCCAGCATGCAGACGTACAGGCTTACCTGACACTTCGTGTACTGCGTAATGCACTGGACGGCGTTGACATCAACACCGGTATTGCCACACCAGACTCAGCAGGCAACGTCCTCAGTGACGATGTATATGTATACAGGGCTGATGAGCGTTCCTACTATGCCCTGAACGTTGCTGTTACTTCTGACAACTATCAGGATTTCATGGATTCCACCATGGTTTACGCACCTGTATCCAACCAGCTGGATGCCAGCACAAGCCCTGAAAAGTCTGTATGGCTGAACATCTACAACTCAGCTGATAACTTCCTGGGATCCACCTACCAGCCGCTGCTTCAGAAGTACGATAAGCTTCTCAACCTTAAAGTTGATTACATCGGCGGTGACGGACAGACTGAGTCCAATATCACCAACCGTCTTGGAAATCCAAGCCAGTATGATGCATTTGCCATTAACATGGTTAAGACAGATAACGCAGCTTCATACACATCTCTGCTTGAGCAGTAATATTCATTGATATCAAGGAAAGTACACGATGGATAAAATCGTGGAAAGGTAAAGATATTCTGTTATTAGGGAGAAGAAATTCTCCCTAATAATCGATTCAGACTTAATACTGAAACCAATCAATCTATGTATACAGGAGTAAAATAATGGCAGATAAGAAAGATGATATCGTCTTATCAATACGCGGTATGAGCAAGTCCTTCGGCCGTAACAGGGTTCTGGACCATATCAACCTGGATGTGAAGCGCGGAACCGTTATGGGGCTTATGGGTGAGAACGGCGCCGGCAAGTCAACCATGATGAAGTGCCTTTTCGGCACTTACCAGAAAGACGAGGGAAATATCTTCCTGAATGGCAAGGAAGTAAGCTTTTCCGGACCAAAGGATGCTCTTGAAAACGGCATTGCGATGGTTCACCAGGAACTTAACCAGTGTCTGGAACGGAATGTGATTGACAACCTGTTCCTTGGACGCTATCCGGTCAATTCCATGGGTGTAATTGATGAAGGCAGAATGAAAAAAGAAGCCGCTGAGCTTTTTAGGAAATTGGGCATGACCGTTAACCTTACCCAGCCCATGGGGCGCATGTCCGTATCACAGAGGCAGATGTGTGAGATCGCTAAGGCCATTTCCTATAATTCCAGAGTGATTGTTCTGGATGAGCCTACCTCCTCCCTGACCGTACAGGAGGTTGATAAGCTCTTCGAGATGATGAGGATGTTAAAAGAACAGGGAATCGCCCTGATTTATATTTCCCACAAGATGGATGAGATTTTTGAAATATGCGATGAGATATCAGTGCTTCGGGACGGCAACCTGGTCATGACAAAGAGTACCAAGGATGCAAACATGAATGAGCTGATTGCGGCAATGGTCGGCCGTTCCCTTGATAACCGGTTCCCGCCTGTTGACAATACCCCCGGGGATGTGATCCTGTCCATACAGAATTTATCCACGAAGTTTGAACCTCATCTGCAGGATGTCTCGTTTGATGTAAAAGAAGGCGAGATATTCGGACTGTACGGTCTGGTGGGGGCAGGGCGGACAGAACTTTTGGAAACAATCTTTGGTGTCCGCACCAGGGCGGCAGGACGGGTTTATTTTAATAACCGTCTAATGAATTTCAGCAGCGCAAAGGAAGCCATGGATCATGGGTTTGCCATGATTACTGAGGAGAGGAAGGCAAACGGCCTGTTTTTAAAGGGGGACCTTACCTTTAATACCACCATTGCCAATCTGCCACAGTATATGTCAGGAATAGCGCTTTCCGACGCAAAGATGATAAAAGCCACGGCAAAGGAAATAAAAATCATGCATACCAAGTGTATGGGTCCCGATGACATGATTTCCAGCCTTTCCGGCGGCAACCAGCAGAAGGTCATCTTTGGAAAATGGCTGGAACGCAGTCCGCAGGTGTTTATGATGGACGAACCCACAAGAGGTATCGATGTGGGCGCAAAGTATGAAATATATGAGCTGATTATCAATATGGCGAAACAGGGGAAGACAATCATTGTTGTTTCTTCTGAGATGCCGGAGATCCTGGGTATTACAAACCGTATTGGTGTTATGTCAAATGGACGTCTTTCCGGAATTGTCAATACAAAAGAGACGGATCAGGAAGAACTTTTGAGGCTCAGTGCAAAATACCTATAAGGGGGATTCATGGATATGGCAAAAGGAAACAATGAGACTCTTACGGCTGAGCAGGAGATGCAGCTGCGCAAGCCGATCGAGGATTATGTTGGTGAGATTCAGAAAAAGATTGACAGCCTCAGGGCGGATGGTACCAACAGGGTAGTGGCCCTGCAGAACAGTATCGATGCGGCAAAGAGGGACCGTTCCCTTACAAAAGAAGAAAGAGCGGACAGGATTGCTGCCAGCAGCGCGCAGATGGAACAGGCAAAGGCTGTTGAGGCAAAGAATAAAGACGAGATTGCGAAATTGATTTCCGATGCGGAGGGTTTCCTCAAGGCGCATTTTGAAAAGGATTATTATCAGCCGTTAAAGGCAAGCTGTGAACAGGAAAAGGCGCTGGCAAAGGAACAATATGACACCAGGGTTGCACAACTGAACAAAGAGCATGAGCAGACACTGTCAAAGCTTACCGACCATCAGGAGATAAAGGATGAGAAGTACGTCCATAAGAACCGTCTGTTTGATGTAAAAATGGACTTGGACAAGGAACTTCAGCGGATTAAGGACAGAAGGCATGCTGCATTTGTCTGGCAGTATCACCTGATTGACATGCTCCGTCTGTCCAAATTCACCTTCATGGAGACCAGGGCGCAGAAATGGGAAAATTATAAATATACATTCAACCGCAGGACATTCTTACTGCAGAACGGTCTGTATATTGCCATTATCCTGATTTTCATCGGGCTGTGTATCGCTGCCCCGGTGGTAAAGAATGTAAAGCTGCTTACCTATAACAATATTTTAAATATCCTGCAGCAGGCCTCACCCAGGATGTTCCTTGCGCTGGGCGTGGCAGGACTTATCCTCCTTACCGGTACGGACCTTTCCATCGGGCGTATGGTGGGCATGGGTATGACCACGGCAACCATCATCATGCACCAGGGTATCAATACCGGCTCTGTTTTCGGACACGTATTTGATTTTACTGGCATGCCCATTGGCTTAAGGGTTGTATTTGCACTGTTTATGTGTATTGTGCTTTGTACGTGCTTTACGTCCATCGGAGGTTTCTTTACCGCCAAATTCAAGATGCATCCGTTCATATCAACCATGGCAAACATGCTGGTAATCTTTGGTCTTGTCACATATGCCACAAAGGGCGTGTCCTTTGGCGCCATTGAACCGGCTATCCCGAAGATGATCATCCCAAAGGTTAACGGATTCCCAACCATTATCCTCTGGGCAGTGGCTGCAATCGTGATTGTATGGTTTATCTGGAATAAAACCACCTTTGGCAAGAACTTATACGCGGTCGGCGGCAACCCGGAAGCTGCCGCGGTTTCAGGTATCTCCGTATTCGGTGTAACCATGGGTGCCTTCATCCTGGCAGGTATCCTTTATGGATTCGGTTCCTGGCTGGAATGCGCAAGAATGGTGGGTTCCGGTTCCGCTGCTTATGGTCAGGGCTGGGAGATGGATGCAATCGCAGCCTGCGTGGTGGGCGGCGTATCCTTTACCGGCGGCATCGGTAAGATTTCAGGCGTGGTAGTCGGCGTTCTGATATTTACCGTACTGATTTATTCCCTTACAATTCTTGGTATTGATACAAACCTTCAGTTTGTATTCGAAGGTATCATCATCATCACGGCAGTAACCCTTGACTGTCTGAAGTATGTACAGAAGAAGTAAGGTCTGTAGAATGCTGAAAACCGGCTAAATATAAGAGGCTGGCTGCAAAACCCGCAGCCAGCCTTTTTCTGCCGCATGGTTATTGGCCCCAATTCGGTCAACGTAGCCCGCTACGCCTCCCTCATCGGGACCAAATCTCCCACAAAGTGGGACGCACACATGACGGAAAGCAATTTTCAAACACATCCTAACGTCCGCAGGCCAGCTTGCTGTTCTGGTATTCGCCGGAAAATGTCACATCCCTCCCAAACCATTGGGGCGGGGTGAAGGTGAGGGCTTCTTCTTCCGTGGGAAACTCCACCTCGGCCAGGATGAGACCTTTGTAGGTTCCCTCAAATATATCCAGTTCTATGGTGAGATGATTGGAGCCTTCCAGCGGGATCAGGTAGCGCGTCTTGGTCAGGATGATGCCGTCCGCTTTTTTGAGCAGATGGGCGTAAGCCTGTTCATTGAGGGGAAGGTTATATTCTTCCCTGGTCATCAGGCCTTTTCCTTTGTAGGTGAGATAATAGCTGTCATCCTCCCTGCGGATGCGCACCACGGGACTGGTGCACAGGTAGGCCTGCTCAATGGCATGGCAGGGGAATTCCATGTAGTCTGCAGGGACGTGGTTCACCAGATATTTCCTTTCGATTTCCATCTTTTATACCTCCAAATACTGTATACATAATGCAATTAGTGGATTTTACTAAGGAATGTTATTTTTTCCATTTTACTATCATATCATTTATCACTTTTCAGAAAAAGACTAAAATGATAAAATAAAAATATTGTGCGTTGTTATGTTGTATTGTGTCAGTATGGCAGGAAAGGGAGAGAATCATGGCAAAGGTTTATGCATTTCTGGCGGAAGGGCTGGAAGAGGTTGAATGTCTTGCGGTAGTGGACGTGCTTCGCCGTTCCGGGGTTGAGGTGACAATGGTTTCCGTGTCCGGAAGGAAAGAGGTCACGGGGTCCCATGGAATACGGTTAATGGCAGATGCGCTGTTTGAGGAGGCGGATCCTGATCAGGCGGACGTGCTGTTTTTGCCGGGAGGTATGCCTGGCACCAATAATCTGAGGGAACACCAGGGGCTTAGGGAAGCCATTGAACGTGCCAATAAGCAGGGCAGGAGGGTGGCTGCCATCTGCGCGGCGCCCAGCGTCCTTGGGGCCATGGGGCTGTTAAAGGGTCGGACAGCCACCTGTTATCCTGGATTTGAGGAGCAGCTTACCGGGGTATCCTACACAAGCCAGGGCGTTGTCACTGACGGCAATATCACCACCGGCAGGGGCCTGGGATATGCACTGGATCTTGGCCTTGAACTGATACGCCTCCTTCAGGGGCCCCAGCAGGCCCAGAAGATTGCGGCAGCCATCCAGTACAGCCGCGGCTGATTGAAGGAATGACGGGCCCTGCAGGTATGACAGGACTTACGGAAATGACGAAATCTGCAGGTATGATGAAACTCCCCCGTTGTGCCGTATCGATTGAAGATGCGGCACAACGGGGGAGTTCCTTTTACTGGATACAGGGCTTATGGGATTAGGCCTGGGATATCAGGACATGTCAGGTCATTGCGTCCTGTTTCCTGTCCGTTCTGCCCTGCGCACCCGCTTTTTCTCTGCATGGCCTACAATGGTTGTGCCGGCCAGGTCACCCAGACAGTTGATCATGGTCATTCCCATGTCGTTGAAGGCATGGACGCCGGCTACCAGGCCCACGATTTCAAGCGGGAAGCCCAGGGATTCCAGGAGGATGGCCAGGATGACCAGCATACCGCTTGGTATGGCTCCGGATCCGGTGGTCAGGATGAGGCCCAGGATGATGACTTTGACCAGGGTGGCAAGGTCCACGGAAACGCCGATGGCCTGTGCGGTCAGCACGAATACAATTGCCAGGGTCAGGCCGGTTCCGTCCTTGTTAATCTGGGCACCCAGGGGTATGGTGAAGGATGAGACTTTTCGGGGTACGTCCAGCTTATCCGCGCATTCCATGTTGATTGGTATGGAACTGGTGCTGGAACAGGTGCTGAAGGAGGTAATCATGATGCTGGAAGCGGTCTTGAAAAAGCGGCCGAATCCGATTCTGGTGAACAGGAATACCAGGGTGGCATAGAGCATACACATACAGAATATCCCAAGGTACACACAGGCAATGTATTTTGCAAGCACGCCGAAAATCTTGCTTCCGTACCTGCCCACGGAATTGGCAATCAGTGCACAGATGCCAAAGGGAGCCAGTCCCATGATGATTCCCACCACTTTTGACATCAGCATGGACAGGTCGCTGAAACTCTGGCTCAGCCGTGCCTTGGGTTCCTTGGGCAGCATCAGGACCCCGATGCCGATCAGGGCACATACCACCACCACCTGGTCGAACCGTCCGTCCACCATGGCCTGGAAGATGTTGCCCGGAACAAGCCCGATCAGGGTTTCGAAAATAGTGGGGATCTCGCCTACCACCCCGTCATACGTTCCTTCCAGGGGCAGGTTGACACCCGGGCGGAGGATGGTTGCAAGCAGGGTGCCCACAAGCATGGCAACTGCCGTGGTTCCGAAGTAGTAGATGAAAATCCTGCCCCCGATACGTCCGAAAGACTGCGGGTCATCCAGGGCGGATATGCCTGCAATCAGATTTACAATGACCAGTGGAAGGGCAATCATCTTGAGCAGTGTCAGGAAAAACTTACCCAGGGGCTCCACGGCCGTGGCCCGTTCACCCAGCACGGCCCCCAGCAGGATGCCGATGACCATGGCTGCCACCATTTTGTAAACCATTGGAATTTTGTGGTACTTTCGATAAAAACCCATATCTACTCCACCTTTCATTTGTAAAATTTGTGTAAAATTTATGTAAAATTCATATATACCATTATAAACGCTTTGGACATTTTAGTCAAATTATAATTCGGGATTATATCAGTGAATCATACCGGTGGATCATACCTGCATCCTGAAAGCGCATGGGTGTCCGACGGATAAAATATGGTTCAGCACATTGCCTGTCTGGATATACAGGGAAATATGTACAGGAAATTTATGAAAAAATGCTGGTATTTTCATTTTGAGCATGCTATAATGGTACATTGAAGTGTAGCGCCCTCATGGTTCATGGGCGAATCACATATATTTTAAGGAGGAACCCGTAAAAATGAGTGTACAGGTAGAAAAATTAGAAAAAAACATGGCCAAACTGACGATAGAAGTAGATGCAGCGCAGTTTGAGGATGCAATGAAGAAAGCCTTCAATAAGAACAAGAATAAATTCAATATTCCAGGCTTCCGTAAAGGCAAAGCACCGCGTGCCATGATTGAAAAGATGTATGGCGAGGGCATTTTTTATGAGGATGCTGCTGACGAAGCCATCAACGCAACCTGCATGCAGGCCATGGATGAGAGCGGACTGGAGATTGTGTCCAGACCGGAAGTTGCCGTGGAGCAGATAGGCAAGGACAAGCCATTCATTTATACCGCACTTGTAGCAGTAAGGCCAGAGGTAATCCTGGGCGAATATAAGGGCATTGAAGTTGAGAAGGCAGACGCATCCGTGACAGCTGAGGATGTGGAAGCAGAGCTTAAGAAGGTACAGGAGCAGAATGCAAGGCTTCTGAACGTTGAGGACAGACCGGTTGCCGACGGTGACAAGACTGTCATTGATTTTGAAGGATTTGTTGACGGCAAGCCATTTGACGGCGGCAAGGCAGAGGATTACGACCTGACCATCGGCAGCCACTCTTTCATCGATACATTCGAGGAGCAGCTGATCGGCAGGAACATCGGCGAGGAGTGCGAAGTAAACGTAACCTTCCCCGAAGAGTACCATGCGCCTGAACTGGCTGGAAAGCCGGCTACCTTCAAAGTAACCGTAAAGGAAATCAAAGTAAAGGAACTGCCTGCACTGGATGATGAATTTGCAGGGGAAGTTTCCGAATTTGAGACCATGGATGAATACAAGAAGGATATCGAGGCAAAGATTCTTGAGAGGAAGCAGAAGGAAGCTGCCACTGAGAATGAGAACAGGGTGGTTGACAAGGTTGCCGCCAATGCAAGCCTGGAGATTCCTGATAAGATGGTGGAGAGCCAGATTGACAACATGGTCCAGGATACTGCCCGCCGTATGCAGGGACAGGGCCTGTCCATGGATATGTATATGAAGTACACAGGCATGACCATGGATTCCATGAGGGACCAGATGAGGCCCCAGGCACTTAAGAGGATCCAGACCAGACTTGTGCTGGAGGAAGTTGTTAAGGCTGAGAATATCCAGGTTCCTGATGAGAGGCTGGATGAGGAGATTGCCAAGATGGCAGCTGCTTACCAGATGGAGTCTGACAAGTTAAAAGAGTACATGTCAGATCGCGACAAAGAGCAGATGAAGGAAGACCTTGCTGTTCAGGAAGCGGTGGATTTCCTGGTTGCCGAAGCAAAACTGGTATAATACACACTGGAAAGTCCACGATGGGAAGAATCGTGGAAAGTTATGATACGGGGGGTTTACGGTGTGGGGGCCATACTGTGAATCTCCTGGGTTTTTGTAAGTGAGTATATAATATAACTGTGTGACAGGAGGATGATGATATGAGTTTAGTACCCTATGTCATTGAACAGACCAGCCGTGGGGAGCGTTCCTACGACATCTATTCAAGATTGTTAAAAGAGAGGATCATATTCCTGGGAGAGGAAGTGAATGATGTATCCGCAAGCCTTGTGGTTGCACAGCTTCTGTTCCTGGAATCGGAAGACCCGGGAAAAGATATCCATCTGTATATCAACAGCCCAGGCGGTTCTGTTTCAGCTGGCTTTGCAATTTATGATACCATGAACTACATCAAGTGTGATGTGTCTACCATATGTATCGGCATGGCGGCCAGCATGGGTGCATTCCTTCTTGCAGGCGGTGCAAAGGGCAAGCGTTTTGCGCTTCCTAATTCCGAAATCATGATTCACCAGCCGTCAGGCGGCGCAAAGGGCCAGGCCACTGAGATTAAGATTGTGGCCGAGAACATTTTAAAGACCAGGAAAAAGTTAAATGATATCCTGGCAGCCAACACCGGAAGGCCCATAGAAGTAATTGAACGCGACACGGAGCGCGATAATTATATGTCTGCCGGGGAGGCAAAGGAATACGGCCTTATTGATGAAATCATCGCTCATCATTAATTGGAAGGCCGGACAGAAGTAAGATGATTCCCGGTTGGATAAATTGGGTAATAGCATGAAAGGTTAGGTAACGTATGCCAATTAGACCAGATGACACGATCCGCTGCTCCTTCTGCGGAAGGACCCAGGATCAGGTACGGAAGATGATTGCCGGAGCAGGCAACAACAATGTGTATATCTGTGACGAGTGCATTGAACTGTGCTCAGAAATCCTGGAGGAAGAGCTGGAGGGACAGGAAGATCCGGCATCCCCTGCCCTGGCAGATATCCGCCTTCTGAAGCCAAAGGAAATCAAGACATTCCTGGATGAATATGTCATTGGGCAGGATGAGGCAAAGAAGGTGCTGTCCGTGGCTGTTTACAATCATTACAAACGCGTCACATCCTGCCAGAACATGGATGTGGATGTACAGAAGAGCAATATCCTCATGGTTGGTCCTACTGGTTCCGGTAAGACTTACCTGGCTCAGACCCTGGCTAAGATCCTGAATGTCCCATTTGCCATTGCAGATGCCACGGCCCTTACAGAGGCAGGTTATGTGGGCGAGGATGTGGAGAATATACTGTTAAAGCTGATTCAGTCAGCTGATTATGACATTTCCCGTGCTGAGTACGGTATCATATACATTGATGAGATTGATAAGATTACCAAGAAGTCTGAGAATGTTTCCATCACCAGGGATGTATCCGGTGAAGGCGTGCAGCAGGCCCTCTTAAAGATACTGGAGGGAACGGTTGCCAGTGTTCCTCCTCAGGGAGGCAGGAAGCATCCGCATCAGGAACTGCTTCAGATTGATACAACCAATATCCTGTTTATCTGCGGAGGCGCTTTTGACGGGCTGGAGAAGATTGTGGAACAGCGCATCAGCGCGGGTTCCATTGGATTTAACGCAGAAGTGGTTAATAAGAATGATAACGATATTGACGACCTGTTAAGGAAGGTGGAACCAAAGGATCTTACTAAGTTCGGTCTGATCCCTGAGTTCATCGGCCGTGTGCCGGTGATGGTATCCCTCCAGTCCCTGACAAAGGACGCCATGGTACGCATCCTGTCCGAGCCAAAGAACGCCCTGACAAGACAGTACCAGAAGCTGTTTGAGTTAGACAATGTAAAGCTGGAGTTCACCAGGGAAGCCCTGGAGGAGATTGCACAGCTGGCCGTGGACCGCAAAATCGGCGCCAGGGGACTGCGCTCCATCCTTGAGACAGTCATGATGGATCTGATGTATGAGATCCCATCTGATGACACAATCGGAATCTGCACCATTACCAAAGGGGTAGTGGATAAGACAGGACAGCCGGAACTGGTATACCGCGATATGCCTCCTGCGTCTGCCCGTAAACCGCTGTCTGACCGGATGCGGGGAGAGGGAAAGACAGGCGAGATTGCATAGGAGGATGTTTCCTGATTCATGAAACCGGGAAAGAGGCGGTTCGTTTCTGTGACAATTTAGACAAAGGGAAAGGGCCGCTGCAAACCAGATATGACCCGGATGAAAGCCATATTAGGGCTTTTTCCGGCACCTGTATTGCAGCGGCCTTTTGAATGTTTGACATACAAGAGGTGAAGTTTAAGAATGGCAGAACAAGTGATTATAATGCCCGTAGTGGCGCTGAGAGGACTAACCATACTTCCGGGAATGGTGCTGCATTTTGATGTGAACAGGCCCAAATCCGTAGCTGCTGTGGAAAAAGCCATGGTAGGTGACCAGAGGCTTTTCCTTGTGGCCCAGAGACATCCTGAGATTGTGGACCCTGAGCTTGGGGAACTGTTTCAGGTGGGCACGGTAGCAGTTGTCAAACAGCTGGTTAAGCTTCCTGGCAAGGTGGTCAGGGTGCTGGTGGAAGGCCTTGAGAGGGGGGAACTGCTGTGTCTTGACTCAGAGGAACCGGCCCTTATAGGGGAAATCGGCTCCATTGAGATGGATGGGGAAGAGGTGGATTATCTGACCCAGGAAGCAATGCTCCGGATTGTAAGGGATAAACTGGAAGAATATGGAAGAGTAAATCCGAAAATTACAAAAGAAATCCTTCCCAACCTGCTGTCCGTAAGCGGATTGGATGAGATGCTGGACCAGATTGCAATCCAGCTTCCATGGGATTACACAATCCGGCAGACCGTATTAGAAAACAGTTCCCTGTCAGCCAGGTATGAGGTAGTGATGCATACCCTCATGACAGAGATGGAGATATACAGGATTAAGAAGGAATTCCAGGAAAAGGTAAAGTCTGATATTGACCAGAACCAGAAGGAATATATACTGAGGGAACAGATGAAGGTAATCCGTCAGGAACTGGGGGAGGACAATCCTCTGTCAGATGCGGATGAATATCAGAAAAAGCTGGACAGCATGAAGGCTGACAAGGAAGTAAAGGAAAAACTCCGCAAGGAGATTGAAAGATTCCGCACAATGCCTGCCGGATCCCAGGAAGGCAATGTGCTCCGCACTTATATTGAGACGCTGCTGGAGCTTCCCTGGAAAAAGATGTCAAAGGATAATGACGACATCCGGCATGCGGAAAAAATCCTCAATGAAGACCATTATGGCCTGGAGCAGGTGAAGGAGAGGATACTGGAATACCTGGCAGTGCGCACATTGACAAAGAAGGGGACAAGCCCCATCATCTGCCTGGTAGGCCCGCCCGGAACAGGAAAGACATCCATTGCCCGCTCAGTAGCAAGGGCCCTGGGCAAGAAGTACGTCCGCATCAGCCTGGGCGGGGTCCGGGATGAGGCGGAAATCCGCGGACACAGGAAGACATATGTGGGTGCCATGCCGGGACGGATTGTGGAAGGAATGAGGCAGGCCGGGTACAGCAATCCACTGATGCTGCTGGATGAGATTGACAAGGTCAGCAGCGATTACAAGGGAGACACGTCCTCCGCCCTCTTAGAGGTACTGGATGGGGAGCAGAATGTAAAGTTCAGGGACCATTATGTGGAAGTGCCCATCGACCTTTCCCAGGTCCTGTTCATCGCAACCGCCAATACCACCCAGACCATACCGGGACCATTATTAGACCGCATGGAGCTGATTGAGGTCAACAGCTACACGGAGAATGAAAAATTCCACATTGCCAGGGATTACCTGGTGACCAAACAGATAGGGCGCAACGGGTTAAAGGAAAGCCAGATTACATTTTCCGATAAAAGCCTGGAGAAAATCATTCACAACTACACCCGGGAGGCAGGTGTCCGTAACCTGGAGCGCCGCGTCGGGGATGTGTGCAGGAAGGCTGCAAGACAGTTCCTGGAAAATGATAAGAAGTCCATCAAAATAACGGAATCCAATCTGGAGAAATACCTGGGCAAGGAAAAGGTTACATTTGAGGATGTCAATGAGGAGGACCAGGTGGGGATTGTACGCGGCCTGGCCTGGACCAGCGTGGGCGGGGATACGCTTCAGATTGAGGTTAATGTGATGCCTGGAAAAGGGAACCTTCTCATGACCGGGCAATTAGGCGATGTGATGAAGGAATCAGCCCAGACAGCCCTGACCTATGTGCGTTCCGTGTGCCCGGAACACGGGATGGCAGATGATTATTTTGAAAAGCACGACCTGCATATCCATATTCCTGAAGGCGCAGTGCCAAAGGACGGTCCTTCAGCCGGCATCACCATGGCCACGGCCATGCTTTCGGCTGTTACTGAAAAGCCGGTGCATGCCAAGGTTGCAATGACAGGTGAGATCACGCTCCGGGGAAGGGTGCTTCCAATCGGCGGCCTGAAGGAGAAAATCCTTGCCGCAAAGATGGCCCATATAACCAAGGTGCTGGTGCCTGATAAAAACCGGCCGGATATTGGGGAACTGTCCAAGGAGATAACCAAGGGTCTGGATATCGTGTATGTACGGTCCATGGTTGATGTGGCAAGGGAAGCATTTGTACCTGCTGTTACAGAGTAGGGAAATAAGGAGATATTTATGATTATAAGAGATGTGAATCTTGAGACCGTATGCGGTATTACCAGCAAGATGCCGGACAACATCCTGCCGGAATTTGCCTTTTCAGGCAAGTCCAATGTGGGAAAGTCCTCCCTGATTAACGCGCTGATGAACAGGAAGGCTTATGCCAGGACCTCTTCCCAGCCAGGTAAGACGCAGACCATTAATTTTTACAATATCAATGGCGCGCTTTATTACGTGGACCTTCCGGGCTACGGTTACGCAAAGGTGGCCCTGGAAGCAAAGGAAAAATGGGGGAAGATGATAGAGCGGTATCTGAAGAATTCCGCCATGCTTAAGATGGTGTTCCTGCTCATTGACATCCGCCATGAGCCTTCGGCCAATGACAGGATGATGTATGAGTGGATTATATACAATGGGTACCATCCCGTTGTCATTGCCACCAAGCTGGATAAGATTAACCGCAGCCAGGTCCAGAAGCACGTGAAGATGATACGGGAAGGCCTGGGAATGGAAAAGGATGGGATCATCATCCCGTTTTCTGCTGAGACAAAGCAGGGCCGGGATGAGATATGGAATCTGATTGAGGGGAATATGTAAGAAGGGTGCGGGGCGGATGTGGGAAGCGCCCATGCCTTCACCACACCGCCTAAGACCCATTTTCCCTTTATGCCATCCTGCAAGGGGATTTCTTATACGTTGCCAGGCTTACGGTTACTAACAGCAGGCCGCATACAACAGCACCCGGAACCGTTTCTCCAAGTCCAAAGGGATTGCCGGCAAGCTTCCAGCCCACGCATACCGCAAAGCCGCCTATCATGGCGGACAGGATGCCCTGGTTGGTGGCTTTTTTCCAGTATAGGGCCGCCAGGGCCGAAAGGCCGGCTGCCGCTGCATAGAAGGACCAGGCAAACATGAGCACGTTGTAGGCATTTTTTATGTACAGTGCTATAATAAGCGCGCCCATGGCCAGGACCACGGACATGATGCGGGACATGAGGATTTCGTGCTTTTCTGTCATTTCAGGCATGAAATTCTTGCCCAGGTCATGGACAAAGGTCTGGACGGATACCAGCAGGTAGCTGTCTGCCGTGGACATCATGACGGACAGGATGCCGGCCAGGGCCAGTCCTGTGAGCCCGGGAGGAAGGATGCTGATTGCAAGGGCAGGCACCACTGCGTCGGAACTTCCGTATTGGGCCACCACGTTGGGAAGGATCTGCTGGGCCACCAGGCCCATGAAGAAGACCAGGGCAATGGTCACCATGTAGATGGAGGTGCCCCAGAACATGCCCCGGGTTGCCGATTTTTTGTTTTTGGCTGCAAAGGCCCGCTGCCACATCTCGGCGCCGGCCAGGGTAAATACCAGGTAGGTGACGATATCGCCCAGGATACTGCCGTTAATGTGGGGAACCAGGTAGGATTTATCCAGGTTCTGCCAGAATACGGAGAAATTGCCCAGGTACCGGACGCTGGATATGGGGATAAGGATGTATACAAAGATAATCAACATGAAAAACTGAAGCACATCCGTGTATACTACGCCGAATAACCCGGAGGCCGCCGTATAGATGATGAAGATAATGGTAGCCACCAGTGCGCCGGCTTCATAGCTGATCCCGAATTCACTGCCCAGCATCTTGATGATGGTGGCGGTAGCGGTTACCTGTGCGGCCACTGTCCCCATCATGGTGAAAACAATCATGAGGGCCAGGATACAGCGTGCGTTCCTGCTGAAACGGTAGTGGAAGAGTTCTGGAATGGAATTGATGTTGCGGGCCGCGCCCACCTCCTGGATCCTTCCTGCGATGGCGGAGAAGATGAACATGCCTATAAGATAGGGAATGGCTGTCATGATGGCCTTGAAGCCGGTGGTATATGCGATGCCTGCCCGTCCCATCATGGCGCTTCCGCCGATGATGGAGGCGCACACGGTGGCTGTCAGCACAAAGGGGCCCAGGGTCCTTCCGGCCACATAGAAATCACCTGTATTCTTAATCCGTTTCACAAACCATACTCCTACCAGCAGCATACCAATCATATATAGGACAATGATAGTCAGATCCAATACTGTCAGTTCATGCATAAAACAGGTCTCCTTCCTGGATGGCGCCGCCTGTGGGGGAGGGATACAATTTTTAGTTGGTAAGGAAAAAAGAATGGACTTAAATTAAGAAATCCGCCTGCAGTGAATGCAGACGGAAAAGTATGCGGCAATATAGCAATGCTGGACATATGGAATCATGAAAGAATCCATATGAAACTACAATATACCAGAATGTCCGTGTCCCTCTTCCGCCTATGAGATTAGCTGCCGGGTTAGGGATAAGAAGGTTCCCTGTTGTCAGGATATCACAAGGACATGCCTGGACAAATACACCCCAAAAAATTGGTTCTCCCACTGTTGCCGTGAGCAACATTAAGCGACTTTGTTAAGCGTTAACGTTTTATTAACATTAAATATACCATAGATGGGGGGCGGTGTAAAGTAGATTCAACCCGGCATGGTTTACATTCAGCCTATGATACATACTGGAACGCGGTATGAAACTAAAAGAGACAAATGAATCCGGAGGTATGAGTAATGGAAGGGGGACCTATACGGGCAGCGGTCATGGCAGATACCCATGGTGTGCTTCGGCCAGAGGTTGAGAGAATCCTTGAAACCTGTGACGTGATCATCCATGCTGGCGACTTTGACAGTCAGATGCTGTACCATAAATTGGAGGTAAACCAGCCCTTGTATGCGGTCAGGGGGAATAATGACAGGGGATGGTCAGGGGGCCTTGCCGCTGTTAAGCGGTTTGAGATTGGCGGGGTTAAATTCATCATGGCCCATGAAAGGGTGGATATCCCCAGTCCGCCCGGGGATGTCCAGGTGGTCATATTCGGACATTCACACATGTTTTATCAGCAGGAAATCAATGGAAGGCTTTGGCTGAATCCGGGAAGCTGCGGTTACAAACGGTTTACCCTGCCCCTGTCCCTGGCCGTGATGACCATAGAGGACGGCAGGTTTGAGGTGGAGACCATATGGCTGGAAAAAAGTTACGGAACACCGGGAGCTGCCAAGGCACAGATGGAAAAAGCCAAAGCAAGCAAATATGAAAAGCAGCAGCGGCGCTATAAGCAGAAGGCCGGGAAAGCGGGAGCTGAAACACAGGCAGGGGATAAGGAGCAGCGTGCCTCCCAAAAGAAAGAGGCGGAACGCGACAGCCTGTTCATGATAGCTAAAATCCAGCGTCTGAAAAAGGCAGGGGAAACAAGGGACTGGGTCATCCGGAATCTGGGAGATGGATATAAGCTGGCCGGAACCGTGTATGGCATCTGCGAAAAAAAGCCGGGACTCAATGCCAGGCAGATACTGGAACTGCTAAAGGAACAGATCATGTCCGTATAAGACAGTATGGACAGGGGCGGGGCAGTTGCCGGCAGCACCGGCAAACTCCGGGACAACTGCCGGCTGTACCGGCAAGCTTTGGAAGCAGGTTCAGGACAGGAGGGTGCGCATCACATGCGCATATATCTCCTGGCTTTTTGTTTTCCAGGCATTGCACATGGTCTCGGCCTGCTCCTTATCCGGAACGGATAAATCCAGGCGGATTAAGGTGGTCTTGTTTTCCCGGACCTCACAGTGGACAATATAGTCCTGATTGGTCCCGCGGTAAAAGTCAGCAGTGGTCCCGACCTCTTCCCGGAGGCGGAACTTGTTTTCCTTAAGATACTGGTCCATATCCTCAATGATGGCCGAGGATATGTTCTTTCCGAAGAAGTTCAGGGTTTCCTCGCCTTCTTTGGTGATATCGTAGCGGGTACTGTTATGGCTGGCCTCCTTGTGGACCAGACCGGCGTCTTCCAGTTCATTTAAGGCCTGCTGGAGGGTGAAATATGTGGTGTACTCATGCTCTGTAAAGAAGTTGGTCAACTGGGCATTGGTGAGAGGGAAATTCACCTGCTTTAACATATAGAGGTTCATCAGTTTATACAAGGTCATAGGTTCAGTCAGCATATCATACACTCTCCATCAGGTTATTACTTATTGTCAGATATAATCCTTTACAGCTCTGCTTACCACATCGGCCACCCTGGGGTCAAAGGCTTCCGGAAGTATATTATCCTCATTCAGGTCCTTTTCATCCACAAGCCCTGCGATGGCATTGGCGGCAGCCAGCTTCATCTCTTCCGTAATCGCTGTGGCACGTCCTTCCAGGGCGCCCTTAAAGATTCCAGGGAATACAACCACGTTGTTGACCTGGTTGGGGAAATCGGAACGGCCGGTCCCGACCACCTTTGCGCCGGCTGCTTTTGCCAGGTCCGGCATGATTTCGGGAACCGGGTTGGCCATGGCAAATATGATTGCATCCTTATTCATGGATGCAACCATGTCCTTTGTCACAATACCAGGGGCGGAAACGCCGATGAAGATATCAGCCCCCTTCATGGCGTCTGACAGGGAGCCGGTCCTGTGCTCCAGGTTGGTCACGTCCATCATTTTTTCCTGCATCCAGTTAAGGCCTTCTGCGCCCTTGCAGAGGATTCCTGATTTATCACACATGATGATATGGGGGAATCCATAGGTGAGAAGAAGCCTTGTGATGGCCACACCTGCGGAACCGGCGCCATTGACAACCACCTGGCAGTCTTCTTTCCTGCGGCCGGTTACCTTTAAGGCGTTGATGACGCCGGCCAGGACAACAATGGCGGTTCCGTGCTGGTCATCATGGAATACCGGTATGTTAAGGCGCTCCTTTAATGCTTCCTCTATCTCAAAACAGCGGGGGGCAGCAATGTCCTCCAAATTAATGCCTCCAAAAGCAGGTGCGATGCGGACCACTGTCTCAATGATTTCCTGGGTGTCCTGAGTGTCCAGGCAGATGGGGAATGCGTTGACCCCGCCGAACTCCTTAAACAGCACGGCCTTACCCTCCATGACCGGCATGGCGGCCAGAGGCCCGATATTGCCCAGTCCCAGGACCGCGCTTCCATCAGATACGACGGCAATGGTGTTGGACTTAATCGTATATAAGTATGCGGCCTCAGGGTCCTTTGCGATTACCTTACATGGTTCAGCCACCCCGGGCGTGTAGGCCAGGGCCAGGTCTTCCCTGGATGCCACCGTTGCTTTTGATACTGTTTCCAGTTTCCCTTTCCATTCTTCGTGGAGCATCAATGCTTTTTCATTGGTTGTCATGATGGATTCCGTCCTTTTCCTATGATATATAGAATCAAAATTGCATTTTCCTATATCATAACAATTTTAACTATCAGAATCAAGTTCCTTTTCAGTCTTTGAAGAATTATTCAATTAAAACTTTTAAATCAAAATAAAATGTGGTATCATGTTACATAAGTGTGAACAATATACACATAAGGATAAAGATATAGGTGGTACTATGAGGGAACGGATTAACCGTCTGGCCAGGGGGATTATTGACAGCGGGATTCCGGAACTGGTGCTGGCTCCGGACAAGGTGGAGGCAGCGGTTCCGGCGGGTGAGGTCATCCGTGGTGAGATTGTGGTGAGCAGCGGAAACAATCTGCATATCAAAGGGCTGGTGTATTCCAGCCATGCGAGGGTACAGGTTGTGGACAACGCCTTTGGCGGTCTGCGCAACCGGATAATATACGAAGTCAACAGCCGGTATACGGAGCATGGGGACGTCATTAAGGGATCTTTTTATCTTGTCACCAATGGAGGTGAGAGGGAGATTCCTTATTCTTTGCGCGTACAGGCCGGAAACGGGGGGGAAGTATTCGGCTCCCTTGCCACGCCAAGGGATTTTGCAGCCCTGGCAAAAAGGGATTTGGAGACAGCCCTGAGAGTGTTTGAATATCAGGATTTTACGGAAGCCCCCTTTATGCAGGATGCGCGCATCCGTACCATCTATGAAGGATTAAAGGGCAGGGCAGGCAGAAGGAACCTGCTGGAGGAGTTCCTGGTGGCGCTCCATGTAAAGGAGCCTGTCAGGCTGTCCATGGATACAGGAAAAAGGACCTATGGGAATCCTCTGGAACCGGTGGGGGATTCCATTGACATTGCGGCCGGCAGCTGGGGGTATGTGTCTGCGGATATTGAAACAGACGCCCCCTTTATTGAACTGGTAAAGACAAAGATAACGGACCGGGATTTTGTCAACAGCAGGTGCCGCATCCATTACAGGATTGTGCCTGGGCGGCTTCACAAAGGGCGTAATTTTGGGCGGATCAGGGTACGGTCCCTGAGGGAAGAATTTGTTTTGGAGATTGAGGCCATGGGGGATGCCGCGGCGGACGTCACCGGCCGCGGCATTGAGAATGATGGCAGGATGGACAGGGAAAGCCTGCTGCGATACCTGTCCCTCAGGCTGGATTATGAAACAGGCATATATGAGCCGGCCCTGCTTCTGAACCAGATGACAAAGGAAGCTGAACGCCTGCGGGCCGGATACCCGGATGATGAGCGTACCAGGCTCCTCCAGGCAGAGCTTATGATCCTTAACGGCAAACAGGATAACGCATTCATGGTCCTGGAGGAAACAAGGGACAGCGTGCTAAAGAACAGGGAGAAGCAGGTGGAGATATACTGCTTTTACCAGTATCTGCGCCTGCAGGTAAAGCCCTCTGCGGACCAGAAGGAATCCCTGATCCGCTACATCCGGAAACTGCTGTGGGAGGACGGCATGGTCCGGCCCTATCTGTTCCTTCTCCTTGTGAAACTGGACAGTACCATGGCGCAGAATCCGCTGAAGCTTTATGAGACCATGGCATCCCTGTTTGAAAACGGAAGCAACAGCCCATTTTTATATACGGCGGCCTGCAGGCTTATGGAGGAACATCCTGACCTGTTGATCCGTCTGGGCGATTTTGAGATACAGGTCCTGTATCTGGGCATACAGAAAAACATGGTGGGTTCACGGCTGGCCCTTAAGGCAGCAGGACTGGCCCTGGGAATCAAGCATTACAGAAGACTGCTGGAACGCCTGATGGTGAAACTTTATGAGTCCTACCCGGATGTGAGCCTGCTGGAGGCACTTTGCAGTATCCTCATTAAAGGGGAGCGCAAGAACAGGGACGCATTTGAGTGGTATGAAAAGGCGCTGGAGCAGGGGGTTAACCTGACCAGGCTGTATGAGTATTTCCTGTATTCCCTGCCCGGGGATTACAGCCATCTGCTGCCGAGGGAGGTGCTGCTGTATTTTTCCTATGACAAGGATCTGGACAGCCACAGCCGTTCCGTGCTCTACCGGAACATACTGCTTTATATGAATCCGTCATCCGAGCTGTATCAGGCATATACAAGGCATATGGAGCAGTTTGCCATGGAACAGCTGTTCCGGTCCAAGATTAACAGCCGTATGGCAGTGATTTACGAACACATGATATACAAGGACATGATTGACATGCGGGTTGCCCGGGTATTGCCGGGTATCTTAAGGTCCTGCCGGGTCCGCTGTGAGGATTCCCGGATGAAGTATGTGATTGTCCGTTATGAGGAACTGGAAGAGGAGGAGGCCTATCTGCTGGAGGACCAGGCAGCTTATGTCCCTATTTTTTCCGACCGCAATGTGCTGCTGTTCCAGGACGCCTATGGCAACCGGTACCTGGACGTGAAACACTGGAAGGTGCCGGTGATGGACAAACAGGAGCTTCTGGACCAGTGTTACCAGGTATATCCGGACCATCCCATGCTGCGCCTGCGGGAATGCAGGACCATACTGGAGCAGGGGGTGGAGACGGACAGCCAGGCTGAGTTTCTGGAAGGAACCATGGTGGAGATGCATCTGTCCCCTGTGTTTGAAGCGTCTGTCCTGCAGGCAGTGACCGGATATTATTGTAAAAAGGCGTCGGAAGAAACAGCAGGGCCAGGAGGGTTTAACTGCTCCTATCTGATTCAGTTAGATAAAAAGCGCCTTGGGGTAAAACAGAGACAGCAGATCTGCGAGACACTGATCAGCCAGAATTATATGCGGGAAGCCTATGACATGATAAGGGAGTATGGCAGCCAATACATTAATCCGCACAGGCTGATGAAGCTTTGCGCCCGTACCATACTGCTACGGCTGTTTGACCAGGATGACCTGCTGCTTCATATGGCATACAAGGTGTTTCAGGCAGGGGCATATGACAGTGTCATCATGGATTATCTCTGCGAACATTTTAACGGAACCGTTTCCCAGATGTATGAGGTCCTGATACAGGGGGTGCGGGAGCATGTGGAGACATATGACCTGGAAGAACGTCTGCTGTGCCAGATGCTGTTTACGGGCTGCTGTGAGCAGATGGACTCTGTGTTTGAGCTTTATATGAACCGGAAACCCACCAGGGAGATTATTGTAAAAGCATACTTTACACAGAAGTGCGTCCAGTATTTCCTGGAATGCCGTGACATGGACGGGCGGGTATTTGAATATCTGAAACAGGCAGTGGCGGGGAGCCTTGAAAAGGACAGGATGCCCACCATCTACCTGCTGGCCCTGACCAAGTACTGTTCCACCCTTGATAAGCTTGACGCGGAAGATGCGGACCTGCTTAAGGGCGTGACTGCCGTGCTTCTGGAGGAGGGTCTGGTATTCCCTTACACAAGGGAATTGTCCAGGCATATTCCTGTGCCGGAGGACATCATGGACAAGGCCATGGTGGAGTACAGGGGCAGCAAGGACGGGCATCCGGAGCTTCAGGTCAGGATACTTCCGGAGGAGGAAGAGTGGCACAGTGAGGATTTCCGCAGGGTCTATCAGGGAATCTATGTAAAACAGAAGGTACTCTTTGAGGGTGAGGTCATGGAGTACAGGATATATGACTATAAGGCGGCTGCCCGTGGCAATCCATCAGGGAAAGGCCCGGAGGTAAGCCGCGTGCTGGCGGCAGAAGGACGGGTGGAGTGCGACCACAAGCTGGAGGGCAAGGAAAACAGCCGCTTCGCCTGTCTGAATGAGATGGGGGCCGCGCTGAAGGATAAGGACAGCGGGAGCCTGCAAATGGCAATGGAAGATTATCTTAAAAAATCCGCTGCCCTTAGCCGTCTGTTCCCCATTGAATAAGCCTGTCTGTGAAATTGCTGGGGTAAGTCCCCGGATAGATGAGCCGGGGAAATATGGAAGTTCCCCAGATAAAAGAACTGGGGGAAATATGGAAGTTCCCCGGATATAAGAACTGGGGAGAATATGGAAGTTCCCCGGATATATGAACCGGGAAAGGTATGGAGGAGCTGTCTATGGACGGACTTGTAATCGGTCTGGATCTGAATGATGATTATACCCAGATCTGTTGTTATGATAAGGAAAAGTCCTGGACCATTCCTACGGTCATCTGCCGCAGGAAGGAAGAGGAAACCTGGCTTTCAGGGGAGGAGGCATATGCGGCTACCCTTCTGGGAGAAGGGATAATTGTAGATAAGCTTCTGAAACTGGCTGCAAAGGACGGAACGTCCACAATCGGAGGCATATGCTACAGCGGCGGCACGCTTTTAAAGCTGTTCATCCAGAAAATGCTGGAGTATCCGAAAAAGGAATTTGGAAAGGACCGGATCTGGCAGCTGGTCATCACGCTTTCGGATGTGGATGCCAGACTGCTGGATATATTGATGTACTGCGCTGATTTTCTGGAAATCCCCAGGGAGCGTGTCCATGTCATCAGCCATACGGAAAGCTTCATTTATTATGTGCTGAGCCAGAAAAAGGAACTGTGGACCAACCAGGTGGGACTGTTCGAACTGTCCTCGGAGCGCCTGTGCTATTATGAGATGAAGGTCATAAGAGGCATGAGGCGGAATATGGTACAGGCAGAGGCCCAGAACCAGGAGGAGGCGTTTAACCTGGATATCCTGGACTCGCCTTCCGGAAGCAAACTGGCGGATAAGATCCTATGCTCCTGCGGGGAGAAGCTCCTTGGCAGGAAGCTGTTTTCCACCGTGTTCCTTACGGGGAAGGGATTTGAACGCCAGAACTGGGCCGGCGGTTTCATGCGGTTTGCATGCAACCGGAGGAAGGTCTTTGTGGAAGAGTATCTATTTGCCAGGGGGGCTGCCTATAAAGGGGCGGATTACACACATGACGCCACGTCCTACCCTTATATTTTTGTATGTGAGGGCCGGCTCAGGGCCGAGGTGGCCCTGCGTGTCATGAGACGCGGCAGGGAGAGCAGCCTGGTGGTGGCGTCCTATGGAGACAACTGGTATGAATCCAAAAGCTCACTGGACCTGATCGTGGATGGGCAGAGCGAGATTGAATTCACCATCACGCCCCTGGATTCCAAGAAACGCAAGCTGGTTCGCGTACCCTTAAGCGGGTTCCCGGACCGTCCACCAAGAACCACGCGGGTGGGACTTAAAGTGGGATTTACCAATGAGGAAACCATGATGATGGTAATCGAGGACAAGGGATTCGGGGAACTGTTCCCGGCCTCCGGAGCAGTGGTAAGACAAGAGGTAAGCTTATGAGTTTGATACTTTGCAGGCATGAACCGGTGAAACATCCTTATTATATCGATGTGCTGGGAATCCATATCCATTCTTCCCAGGAATTGTGTTATGTGATCTACAACCATCCCATCCTGGTGATGGATGATTTCATCGATGAACTGCTGATTGAGTTCATACGCAGGGATCTGGATATGGATTATCTGGCAGGCCGTATGGAAAAACTCCTGGAAACAGGCAGCCGGCATGAGGATGTGCTGTTCCTGTTCCTGTCTGAGTGCGACTATTACAATGATAAGGAAATACAGAAATATAAGACAACCGTGGCAGCCCTGCGCGCCCTTCATCCCGCTGAATATGAAAAGGCGCGGGCGGACTATATGTTCCGGGCACGCCAGTATGGCAAAGCGGCACAGAGATACAGCAAGGTGCTTGAATATCCGGCCGATAAACAGGTCAATGACGCTTTCCTTGCAAAGGTATACAATAATCTGGGCGCGTCCTACGCCATGATGTTCCAGTTCAGGAAGGCCCTTTCGGCCTATGATAAGGCGTATGGGCTGGGCAAGGACATGGATGTGCTGAAACGGATTTATTTCCTTACGGTCTTTGCGCCGGAGCTGGATGTGAAGGAGCGCTACCAGGCCCTGTTCACGGAGGAACTAAAAAGCAAATGGAAGGTTGAGATTGAAGGGGCCGGCCTGGATGCGGCACAGGATGAGGATGTGCGGGCCCTGAGGGCCTTGTTTAAAAAGGACCCCATTAAACGCATGAACGGCGCATCTGCCATGGTGCAGCGGTGGAAACAGGAATACAGGATGATGGTATGATAAAACGGAGGTAACTGACATGGCTTTTGACATTGCAAAAGAACATCTTGAGAAAATGGGACTGGGCGGCAGGATCCATACCTTTGAGGTATCCAGCGCAACCGTGGAACTGGCTGCCCGGGCAGTTGGCTGTGAACCGGCCCGGATTGCCAAGACATTGTCCTTCATGGTCCAGGGAAGTCCGATACTGGTGGTGGCGGCAGGAGATGCCAAGGTGGATAACCACAAATATAAGGAACAGTTCGGTGCTAAGGCCAAGATGCTGTCCCCGGATGAGGTGGCGGAGCTGGTGGGCCATGACGTGGGCGGCGTGTGTCCCTTTGGGATAAAGGACGGGGTTAAGGTTTATCTGGATGAATCCCTGAAACGCTTCCCCGAGGTGTTCCCGGCCTGCGGCAGCGCCAGCAGCGCGGTGCACCTGACCATTCCGGAACTGGAACTGGCTTCGGGCAGCCCGGTATGGGTGGATGTGTGCAAGGCGTGGCAGGACGCGGAAATAACAGGGACAGGACCGTCCGGCACGGCTGACATGACAAAAACCGCTTGACAAACAGGATAATAATCTTTATCATAAATAAATATACAAAATTCATAAAAGGTGATGAGGAAGAGGAGTACACTGCTTCAGACCAGCAGAGATGGCTGCTCCGGATGTGTGGAATGGATGTCCATACACAATCCGGGCTGGAAGGCGGCCTTGGCGGCGAAGGGTGGAAGGTAGCTTCTGAACCTGGATGGTGAAGGAACAGGGAAGGCGCCTGTTTTGTGTAGCCGTCACACGGGCGGCTCCGTTACTGGCCAAAGAGATTGCCGGACATCGGTCTGTTCCGGCAGAAGTAAAGGTGGTACCGCGGAATATCCGCCCTTTGCCCGGCCGGACGGCCATATGGGCAAGGGGCCTTTTTATTTTTCAGGACAAGTGTAAAGGTAAAGGAGAAAGAAGTTATGAAGGAACTGGAGAAAACCTATAATCCGGCAGACATAGAGGACCGTCTGTACGAGAAGTGGCTGAAAGGGAAGTATTTCCACGCTGAGGTGAACCGCAGCAAAAAGCCGTTCACAATCGTGATGCCCCCGCCTAATATCACAGGACAGCTCCATATGGGACACGCCCTGGACAATACCATGCAGGACATCCTGATCCGTTATAAGCGGATGCAGGGATACGAGGCCCTGTGGCAGCCAGGCACGGACCACGCAGCCATTGCCACCGAGGTCAAGGTGATTGACAAGCTGAAAAAGGAAGGCATTGACAAGGCTGACCTTGGACGGGAGGGCTTTCTTAAGGAGTGCTGGAAGTGGAGGGATGAGTACGGCACCAGGATTGTGAAGCAGCTTCACAAGCTGGGATCCTCCGCTGACTGGGACAGGGAGCGCTTTACCATGGACCAGGGCTGCTCCGAGGCCGTACTGGAAGTATTTGTAAAACTCTATGAAAAGGGTTATATTTATAAAGGATCCAGGATTATTAACTGGTGTCCTGTGTGCCAGACCTCCATCTCAGACGCGGAAGTCGAACATGTGGAACAGGACGGATTTTTCTGGCATATTAATTATCCGGTGGTGGACGAGCCGGGACGGTTTGTGGAGATTGCCACAACCAGGCCTGAAACCATGCTGGGCGATACCGCGGTAGCCGTGAACCCGGAGGATGAGCGCTATCAGGATATCGTGGGCAAGATGCTGAAGCTCCCGCTTACGGACCGTGAAATCCCGGTGATTGCAGACGCCTATGTGGACAAGGAATTCGGAACCGGCTGCGTGAAGATTACACCGGCCCATGATCCCAATGACTTCGAGGTTGGAAAGCGCCATGACCTGGAGGAAATCGTTATCTTAAATGATGATGCCACGATAAGCGCGGAGGGACCCTATCAGGGCATGGACCGCTATGAAGCCAGGAAAGCCATTGTGGCTGACCTTGAAAAGCAGGGACTGCTGGTAAAGGTGGTTCCCCATTCCCACAATGTAGGCACCCATGACCGCTGCAAGACCACGGTAGAGCCCATGGTAAAGCAGCAGTGGTTTGTAAGGATGGAGGAGATGGCAAAACCTGCCATTGAAGCCCTGAAGGACAACAGCCTGCGTTTTGTGCCCGAGAGCTTTGGCAAGACATACCTGCACTGGCTGGAGGGAATCCGTGACTGGTGTATCTCACGCCAGCTGTGGTGGGGCCACAGGATTCCTGCCTATTACTGCCAGGACTGCGGCAAAATCGTGGTTTCCAGGGAAGAACCCCACACATGCCCGCAGTGCGGCGGCTCCGCCTTTAAGCAGGATGAGGACACCCTGGACACATGGTTTTCCTCAGCCCTGTGGCCGTTCTCAACCCTGGGCTGGCCGGAACACAGCCAGGACCTGGATTATTTCTATCCAACGGATGTGCTGGTAACCGGTTATGATATCATCTTTTTCTGGGTCATCCGCATGGTGTTCTCAGGCATTGAACAGACCGGAAAGCTGCCTTTCCATACAGTGCTGATCCACGGCCTTGTAAGGGATTCCCAGGGCCGCAAGATGAGCAAGTCCCTGGGCAACGGAATCGACCCTCTGGAGGTCATTGACAAGTATGGGGCAGATGCCCTGCGTATGACCCTGATTACGGGCAATGCACCTGGCAATGATATGCGTTTTTATTGGGAGCGCGTGGAGAACAGCCGTAACTTTGCCAACAAAGTGTGGAACGCTTCCCGTTTCATCATGATGAACATAGAGAAGGCGCCGGATGTAACCGGGGTTTCCCTGGACAGCCTTACCATGGCTGACCGGTGGATCCTGTCCAAGGTAAACACCCTGACAAAGGATGTAACGGAAAACCTGGATAAATATGAGCTGGGAATCGCGCTTCAGAAGGTTTATGACTTTATTTGGGAAGAATTTTGCGATTGGTATATTGAAATGGTGAAGCCAAGGCTGTACAATGAAGATGATACCACCAAGGCAGCCGCTGTCTGGACCTTAAGGACCGTACTGATCCAGGCGCTGAAGCTTCTCCACCCATTCATGCCTTTCCTTACCGAGGAGATATTCTGCAACCTTCAGGAGGAAGAGGAAACCATCATGGTTTCCCAGTGGCCGCTGTACAGGGCTGAGTGGAATTACAGCGCGGAGGAGACATCCACCCAGACCATCAAGGAAGCGGTCCGGGCCATCCGCGGCGTGCGTACGGCCATGAATGTCCCGCCCAGCAAGAAGGCCACCGTGTATGTTGTATCGGAGGACCAGAGACTGTTAGGCATATTTGAACACAGCAAAAGCTTCTTTGCCACGCTGGGATATGCGGGAGAGGTGATGCTTCAGATGGATAAGACGGGGATTGCGGAGGATGCGGTTTCCGCGGTTATTCCGGGCGCTGTCATCTATATGCCATTTGCGGATCTGGTGGATATCGATAAGGAGATAGAGAGACTTCAGGGAGAAGAGAAACGTCTGGCAGGGGAACTGGCCCGGTCAAACGGCATGCTGAACAATGAGAAGTTTGTCAGCCGTGCCCCTGAAGCCAAGATTGCAGAGGAGAAAGCCAAGCTGCAGAAGTACACCCAGATGATGGAGCAGGTAAAGGCCCGTCTGGCACAGCTTCAGAAATAAACGGTTCCGGGTATTTAAGCACGTGCATGGAATATCCGGAAGCAATTCAGCATAGAGAGGGAGAGCAGAGAATGATTGATACATCAGGAAACAAGCCGGTCATCCAGGTGAAGATGTTTGGCGGATTTACCATTACAATGGATGACAAGTCCATGGGCGACAGCGATAACCGTTCCAGGAAAGCATGGAACCTGCTCAGTTATCTGATTATCAACCGGCGCAAGGACGTCAGCATCAATGAATTGTTTCAAGCCATATGGCAGGACGGAATGCAGGACAACCCTTACGGGGCGCTGAAGACCCTTGTTTTCCGGGTCAGGAAAATGATGGAGGCAGCAGGCTTTCCCTCACAGGACCTGATACTGAACCAGAAAGGGGCGTATATGTGGAATCCTTCCTGGGAGCTGTCCATTGACACGGACCGTTTTGAGTTCCTTTGCAGGCGCATCCTGACCTCCCAGGAGGATATGAGGGATATGGAAAAGGAATGGAAGGAAGCCCTCAATCTGTATAGGGGCGCGTTCCTTCCAAAGTCAGCGGACGACAGCTGGGTGGTGCCGCTGAACACATATTATCATTCCCTGTACCAGAAACTGGTTAAGGCTGTGTGCGGATACCTCCTGGATCAGCAGGAATATGCCCAGGTGGAGGAAATCTGTTCCAGGGCAGCAGGGATTGACCGGTTTGCCGAGGATTTCTATTATTATATGATTTATGCTGTTTATAAGCAGGGAAATCAGAAAAAGGCGCTGGAACAATATAAGTCCACCACGGAACTGTTTTACCGGGAACGCCTGATAACGCCTTCGGACCGTTTTAAGGAATTATATGAAATCATCAGCGACCGCCAGCAGGAAATCATCACGGACCTGGATGTCATCCAGGCATCCCTTGACTGCCCGGGCACCATTGAGGAGCAGCGGGAACATGGGGCTTACCAGTGCGAATATGCCGTGTTTAAGCGCCTTGTCCAGCTGGAACGCCGCGGTGTGGAACGCAGCGGCGATTCCGTATACCTGTGCCTGCTTACGGTGGGGGACAGGAGGGGGCGCACCCTGAAGCCTGAAATCCAGGCCAGGGCCATGGAGCGGTTAAAGGGTGTGATTAACCATTCGCTGCGCTCCAGCGATGCATTTTCCCGCTACAGCGTGAGCCAGTACATAATCCTTCTCCCATCCGTCACCTATGAGAATGGGGAACAGGTCATGCGCCGCATCATGTCGGCGTTCAACAAGGCCTATGTGCGCAAGGATGTGGCGGTTACCTACAGCCTGAATCTCATACTTCCCAAGGAAGACACCATTGAAGCATAATGATTACAGCGAGGATAATACTACTATGAAGATAAAGAATGCAGTCCTGCTGCTTTTGACAGCTGCCATCTGGGGCATTGCCTTTGTGGCCCAGAGCGTTGGAATGGACTACGTGGGGCCGTTAACCTTTAACTGTGTCAGAAGCCTGATTGGGGGAGTGGTCCTGCTTCCCTGTATCTGGTATTTTGATAAAAAAAGGAACCGGGAGCGCCGGGTGCCTGTGATTCCCGGCGCCAGGAAGACGCTCGTGATTGGCGGCGTGTGCTGCGGCGTGGCCCTGTGCCTTGCCAGCAATTTCCAGCAGTTCGGCATCCAGTATACCACGGTGGGAAAGGCGGGCTTCATCACTGCCTGCTATATCATCATTGTCCCTATCCTGGGACTTTTCCTTAAGAAGAAGTGCAGCCCTGTGATTGTGGGTGCGGTTGGCCTGTCAGTGGTTGGCCTGTACCTGCTGTGCATGACCGGCGGGGAGCTGGCCGTGAATAAAGGGGATCTGCTGATGCTGGTATGCGCCCTGCTTTTTTCCGTCCATATCATCATCATTGACTTTTTTTCTCCGGTGGTGGACGGGGTCAAGATGTCCTGTATCCAGTTTTTTGTGTGCGGGGCAATTTCCGGAATCGGCATGCTCATATATGAGACGCCGGACATGGGACAGATCCTGGCTGCCTGGGCGCCGGTGCTCTATGCAGGCGTCATGTCCTGCGGCGTTGCATATACCCTTCAGATCATAGGCCAGAAGGGTATGAACCCCACGGTGGCCTCCCTGATACTGAGCCTGGAGTCCAGCATATCCGTACTGGCCGGATGGGCCATCCTGGGACAGAGGCTTTCAGCCAGGGAATTGGCGGGCTGTGCCCTGATGTTTGGGGCCATTATACTGGCCCAGCTGCCGGTGGGAAGGAAAAATCCCGCGTAGGAGCGGATTTTCCGGTCAGGAAGATAATCTGTCTGAACGGCTGCCGGTTTGTCGTATCCGGACGAAGCATGGCGAGAATATCCGGTTGATAATTACAGGAAATTAGGTTAAGATTATAAAAGCCTGTCCGGGGGACAGGCTTTTAAGAAAGAATGGTACTGATATGGGCAGGGCAGAGGAATATTTAAATCAGATTCCGATGTGGACCAGGAAAAAGAATTCCCTGGAGGATGTCAGGGATGTATTGGATGTGATGGGGGCGCCGGACCGGGACATACCGGCCATTCATGTGGCCGGAACCAATGGAAAGGGGTCTGTGTGCGCATTCCTTACATCCATACTTAAGGAAGCAGGATATAAGACAGGAACATTCATATCCCCCCATCTGATTGAGGTGAGGGAGCGTTTCCTGATAAACGGCGCCATGGTGGATGAGGCGGTCTTCGAGGATGGGTTTGGGATTGTCCTGGAGGCCAGCAGGAAAATGATGGAAAAGGGATATTGCCATCCAACTTTTTTCGAGTTCCTGTTTCTTATGGCCATGGTCATATTCAAGAAACAGGATGTGGATGTAATGGTCCTGGAAACAGGAATGGGGGGCAGGCTGGACACCACCAATGTCCTGGAGCACCCATGTGCCTGCGTCATTACCTCCATCAGCCTGGACCACACCAAGTATCTGGGCGATACCCTGGAGGAGATAGCCGGTGAAAAAGCCGGGATCATCAAACCGGGGGTTCCGCTTATATTTGATAATAATGAGCCCCGGGTATCCAACATACTGGAGGGATGCGCGTTCCGCAGGGGGGCGGCGCGCTATCCGGTGGGAATGGATGACTTCAGGGTGGTGCATATTGGCGGCGACGGTCTGGAAATCAGTGCCAGGATGAGGGATGAGGCAAGGATGAAGCTTCAGATTCCCTTTGAGGCGCTTTACCAGGCTGAGAATGCCATGCTTGCGGTGCGCACCCTTGACGTGCTCAGAAGCGGGGGGAAATGCAGCAGAAAAGGCAGCCGTGTCCCGGGCCACGGGCCGGTGGGCGCGGCAAGGTGCATTACCTGGAACATTGGGGACAGGCAGATTGCCATGGGGATATTAAAGACAGTCTGGCCGGGACGGATGGAACAGGTGGTTCCCGGCATCTATCTGGACGGGGCCCATAATCCCGGGGGAATCAGGGCCTTCCTGCAAACGGCAAAGGAGGTTTCCAAACGGCTGGACAAGCAGCCCTACCTTTTGTTTGCAGCCGTGTCGGATAAGGATTACAGGGACATGGAGGCCCAGCTGTCCGCGGGAATCTCATGGAAATGCATTGGTGTGGTCCATATTAACAGTGACAGGGGGATTTCATCTGAAATCCTGGCAAAGGAGTTTGAAGAAACAGCCGGATGCCCTGTGGTTCCCTTTGAGGACACCAGGACCGCTGTTCGTGATATGAGGAAGAGGAGCAGGGACGGTGTCCTGTTCTGCGTGGGGTCGCTGTATCTGATTGGGGAGATTAAGGCAGTTTTAAACGAGATAGGAGTTGAGCATACATGATTGATTTTGAAGAGGAGATTGAGCGTTTTAAACCCAGCCTTGATGTGGAGCAGGTGGAGGACGCCATTGTAAAAAGCGATTTGACGGATATGACGGACATCATGATGGAACTGATAAAAGAAAGAGGCGAGAAATAGGCGGTGGATATGGACTATGCAAGAAGAAACCAGCAGATTGCCAACAGCTTCTATAACCTTGGCCTGGAGAAGTCCAGGATCAGGGATCTGTCCGGAGCAGCCCAGTGTCTGAAGAAAAGCCTTCATTTTAACAAATATCAGACAGACGCCCGCAACCTGCTGGGGCTTATATACTACGAGAACGGCGAGGTTGCCGATGCCCTGGTACAGTGGGTCATCAGCCTGAACCTGCAGCCCGAGGACAACCTGGCTGACCATTATCTGGACGAGATCCAGAGAAAGCCGGGCCAGCTGGAACGGGAAAGCCAGAATGTAAAGACCTTTAACCAGGCCCTGTGGCATGCCCAGAACGGAAGCGATGACCTGGCCATCCTGCAGCTTGCCAGGGTGGTGGAATCCAACCCGCATTTTGTGAAGGCCCACCTGCTTCTGGCCCTATTGTATATGGGACGGGAGGATTATAATAAGGCCGGGCGTTCCCTGTATAAAATTTTACAGATAGACAAGAGCAACCAGAAAGCCCTTTACTATATGTCCATTGTAAAGCAGAACACGGGCCGGGCAGATGCTGAGAAGCGCAAGATGGTAAAGGCATTTTCCCACAGGAAAATGGAAGATGACGATGTAATCATTCCCAATACGTATAAAGAAAGCACAGGGCTTTCCACCATACTGCACATTATCATCGGTCTGATCCTGGGCATAGCTGCATTTTACTTCCTCATCCTTCCTGCCAGGACCAAGGCGCTGAACAATGAGAGGAACCAGGAAGTCATTGCCTACAGCCAGAAGCTGAACAATGCAAACCAGCAGTACGATATCCTTAAAACGGATTATGACAGGCTGGATGCGCAGGCAAAAGAAGTGCAGGCCAGGCTGGACGAGCTGACAACCGGCAACACAAGTATCATGGCCCAGTACCAGGGGCTTATCTGGATCCTGCAGAACTACAGGACAGGGGATCTGGTGGCTGCTGCCAAGGCATTTGCAGATGCCAGCTTTGATTTGATTGAGGATGAGAATATCAAGGCCATTGTGGAAAGCATACGCCAGGATATGACGGCCAATATATACCAGAACCTGGTTGACCGGGGACTTACCCTATGGAATGCCGGCAATAAGACAGAGGCCATGGACTATTTCCAGGCCAGCCTGACCATAAAGCCGGATAATCCTGAGGCGCTGTTCTATGTGGGGCGTCTGTACCAGGATGCGGGCGACATGGACAATGCCAACACCATGTTTGACAAGGTGGTCAACGAGTTCCCGGATTCCCCTTATGTGGAAAGAGCCAGGAACGCAAGAGGATATTAAAGCAGACATAAAAAAAACAAGATACTACGGAAGATAAGCTTGACGCGTCTTTTGTAGTATCTTTTTTTATACAAAAATCCAGACACAGCGCAGAAGAAAGGAGTATGAGAACATGGATCATACAATGTTTACCTATGAAGCCAGGGAGCAGACACTTGTGATTCACCTTCCTAAGGAACTGGACCATCACAATTGCAGGAACCTTAAAAGCGATACGGACCTGCTTCTGGAAGAGAATTATATTAACCGGATCGTATTTGATTTTACACACACATCATTTATGGACTCCTCGGGAATCGGCGTACTGTTAAGCCGTTATAAGCAGATGGCGGCCAGCAGGGGTCATGTATCCTATTATGGGGCGGGCACCCAGGTAAGGCGGATACTGGAAATGGGCGGGATTAACCGCCTGATCAAAGGATATGAAGACAGGGAATCAGCCCTTAAAGGATGAAAGGGGAGAAGAAAAAATGGAGGATAAGAAGATGGGATCAATGATGGAAAATCCCCGGATTAACAAGGCGGGGAATGGCAGGGAGCACATAAGGCTTACAATGGACAGCCTTTCACAGAACGAGGAGTTTGCCAGGGTGGTGGCGGCCGTGTTCATGAGCAGGCTGAATCCCACCCTGGAAGAAATCGATGATGTTAAGACGGCTGTGTCCGAGGCCGTGACCAATGCAGTCATCCATGGTTATGGGAGCCGGGGAGGGGTTATCGGTATGGATATAACGGCAGATACGGACGGCAGCATACTGACCGTATGCATAGAAGACCAGGGTGTTGGCATACCGGATGTGAAGACTGCCATGGAACCTATGTTTACCACGGATGAGTCAGGGGAGCGTTCCGGCATGGGTTTTTCCTTTATGGAGGCGTTTATGGATGAGGTAGAGGTACAGTCGGAGCCGGGCAAGGGAACCCTGGTATCAATGAAGAAATTCATCGGCAGGTGACGGCGATGGATGAGACCATGAAATTAATCAATATGGCTCACGAAGGGGATAAAGCGGCAAGGGACCAGCTGGTCATGGACAATGTGGGGCTTATATGGAGCATTGTGAGACGGTTTTCAGGCCGCGGATATGAGATGGAGGATCTGTTCCAGATAGGGAGCATTGGGCTCATCAAGGCTATTGACAAATTTGACACGGGATTCGAGGTAAAATTCTCCACCTATGCAGTGCCCATGATTACAGGGGAAATCAAGCGGTTCCTCAGGGATGACGGCATGATTAAGGTCAGCCGCTCCATCAAGGAACTGGGGTTTAAGGTAAGGGCTGCAAGGGAGGAGATGACCTACAGCCTGGGACGGGAACCCACCATTGAGGAGATTGCGGCGCGGCTGGAAACAAGCCGTGAGGAAGTGGCTGCATCCATGGAAGCGGGCGCCGAGGTGGAATCCCTGTACCGGCCGACAGGCAATGGGGATGACAATACCATGTTCCTCATGGACCGGCTGGAGGAGGAGAACAATGACCACGAGGAGCTGCTTAACAGGATGGTGTTAAAAGAACTGATGGAGGACCTGAGCGACGAACAGAGGGAAATCATTGTCAGGCGGTATTTTTATAACCAGACCCAGACCCAGATCGCCGGGGAACTGGGCATTTCCCAGGTCCAGGTATCACGTCTTGAAAAGCGGATTTTAAAAGAAATGCGAATGCGGTATGAAAAATAAAAAAGTATAAAATTATTTTTTCCATCCATACTATCTACCAGAACCAATCAAATCAGTTTACGAAAAGGATGTGATTATATGGGTTTTGGTAAACGTGTATGTGAAATTCTGGCAGTAATCGGGGCAATTGTCCTGATTGGGATTCTGGTATGGTATCTCTCCTCTGGCATGAGGGACAAGGGATATGAAAAGGAGGGCACCCTGGTGTGGGAAGAACAGAATCCATTGTCTGGGGAAGGCCTGGGATTGGAAGAGCCCTGGAATGACGGGGAAGCCGCATATCCTGCTTTTGTGACAGATCCCGTATCCATGATATATGGGGAACAGGAGATACAAAGGAGCGGTAAAGGACTATGAAAAACACGGTCTATGTGAAACTCAACCAGATCACGGAGCTGACCCACAAGGATGTGGTCTTAAAGGATGTGGCCCAGGTTTACTGTGATGACCAGAATATAATGAATAAATGCAATGCCATGAAGGTCATGACGGTTAAGCTGGATAAAAAGAGGCGTTATATCATGAGCGCCCTGGATGTCACCAGGAAGCTGATCCAGATGGATCCTACCCTGGAGGTTAGCCATGTGGGGGAAGTGGATTTTATCATTGCATACAAACCGCCTTCCCCGCCATCCTACATCTGGGAATGGAGCAAGACGGTGTTTGTCTGCGCCGTGTGTTTTTTCGGGGCAGCGTTCGCAATCATGACTTTTAATAATGATGTCAATGTGACGGATGTGTTTGGCGAGGTTTACCGACTGGTCATGGGATATGAATCAGGAGGGTTCACTGTATTGGAAGTCAGCTATAGTGTGGGGCTGGCAGTGGGAATCATCGGGTTCTTTAACCATTTTGCCTCCATTAAGCTGAACACGGATCCTACCCCGCTGGAAGTGGAAATGCGTCTTTATGAAGATAATATCAGTAAGACCCTGATTGCCGAGGACGGCAGGAAGGAGACCAAAATTGATATTACTTAAAAAAATACTTCTGGCATTCTTTGGCCTGTGCGCCGGCGGCATCATCGCGGCCGGCGTATATGCGTTCCTGGCGATTATCGGCATATTCGTGCGCCTGATGGGAAAGACCGGGACAAGGAAGCATATCATGCTGTACGAAACCATCATCATATTGGGGGGAGTCCTGGGCAACATACTGGATATCTATGAATTTTCCATTTATATGGGCGCGTTTTTCGGGCACGTTTTCCTGATCATAGCAGGACTTTCCATGGGGATATTCGTGGGCTGCCTGGTCATGTCCCTGGCAGAGACACTTAAGGCCCTGCCTGTTATCAGCAGGAGGATCCATCTGGCGGTGGGCCTTCAATACCTGATATTTGCCCTGGCAGCAGGCAAGCTTGCCGGCTCTTTGGCTTATTTCTGGTACCGGATGGCTTCCCTGGGATAACCTGGACCTATGTGGCGTTGGCGGGGTGTCGCGCCTTATGGTAATGCATTGATTGAAAAGGAGAAAAAGTAATGGAAGTTGACAAGAAAAAATACGAAGAATATGTCAAGGAGATAACACCGGTCCACAGCCTGCCCAAAAGCATGGCTTGCGCGTTCCTGGTAGGAGGCGTTATCTGCCTCATTGGACAGCTTATTACCAATTACCTGATGAAGGGCATGGGGATGGAACAGGAAACAGCTTCGGCCTGGAACCTTCTGGCCCTGATTCTTATCAGCATTATCCTGACCGGCCTTAATATTTACCCCAAGATTGTACAATTCGGCGGCGCCGGTGCCCTGGTGCCAATCACAGGATTTGCCAACTCCGTGGTGGCGCCTGCCATTGAGTTCCACGCAGAAGGAGAGGTATTTGGCGTGGGCTGTAAGATATTTACCATTGCAGGTCCGGTCATCCTGTACGGGGTCCTGACCAGCTGGGTACTGGGATTGATTTACTGGGTAGGGGGACTCATGGGGATATTCCAGATTTAGGGCGGGATGTTAGAGCAGGATGTTTGTTGATGTCTGGCAGGGGAGCGGGATGGGAGGCCATTGCGCGGCCCTGCCTTTAGTCATTTTATTTTTTATGCCGCTGGCAAAATTCTTTTCATTCAGCCTACCTTTCCAATGTTCGGCAATCCGGACCGTTCACCCATATATTCCACCCTTTCCGGGGAATGATTTTATCCTGCCGGCCTTATTATAGCGAAATAGAAGGCGGCTGTACAGGTCATGACGGCAATACCTCCGCCTATGAGAAGGTATTGTATCCTTACCACATCTGCCAGGGGGCCGAATACCATCATGCCAATGGGAAGGGCACAGGAGGTGGAAATCTGCATGAAACTGAACACCCGTCCCTGCATGGAAGCAGGAACCTGTTCCTGGATGGAGACCGTGATAGGGGAGTTGTAACAGGGGGATGTGATTCCAATCATCAGATTGCATGCCAGGTAAAACAGGAATACAGGAGCCACTCCAAGGCCTGCCATCAGCACACCGTACAGCCATCCGGCCAGGACCGTTGTTTTTAACCGCTTTTTAAAGCCGCCCCAGGATGTAATCAGGATGCCGCCCAGGACAGAGCCCATGCTGTAGGTCATTTCCGAAGCCGTAAGGCGCCATACCTCTGGTCCGAAGGTGCGGCTGACCATCAGAGGTGTCAGGAAGGCAGAAGGGCTGATAAGGAACAGCACCGCTATCTGGAATAACAGCAGATGCCGTACAAAGGAATCTGTTTTCAGATAAAGGAAACCTTGTTTCATGCTGAGGATTCCTGAGGATTCTTTGATATTGTCCCTGCTTTTCAGGCCGTCTTTGCGGCCTGCATTGTCCGAACCCGCCATCATGTCCTTCCTATACCCGGGGATGGTCAGGGCAGAGGTGATGCCCACACCTATGAGCGCAGTAAATACATCTATGAACAGCGTTGTCTCCAATGTGGACACGGACAGTATGGCGCCGCTGACTGCCGGTGAAAGGAACATGATAAGGGATGTTAAGGTGTTCTGGATGCCGTTTACCTGCATCAGATGCTTCTGCGGTACAATCTGGGGAATGACGGCATTGACTGCCGGCGTCTGAATCCCTGTTCCGGCAGAGCGGACCATGAGTACGGTAAACAGCAGCCATATATTCCTGTGCCCGGAAAAAAAGGCAATGGCCAGAATCAGGGTTGAGAGCGCAATGATGGTGTCAGACAGCATGATCAGGGATTTCCTGTCATAACGATCAATCCATACGCCTGCAAACAGGGATATGGCAATCTGCGGTGCAAAGCCGCATACGGTTGATATGGTCAGCATCCGTCCTGATGAAGTGGAGAGCGTGATATACCAGACAATGGCATACTGCACCAGGGAGGAGCCAAAGAGCGATATGGTCTGGGCTGTGAGGAATCGGGCGGCTGTATTTTTCCAGGATTGGTTCATGATTTGTGTAACCTCGTCTTTCTATGATTATTTTGGGGTTTAAACATGACAAAAAGGCTGCGGACAGACACTGTCCGCAGCCCAATCCATGAGGACGTCTGCTAATCCGGGAAAATGGCGCAAAAACAAGGCGTATGCAGCTATTCAATCCATACGCGCAGGAACTACCATGTTTCCCGGTGAATGAAAGCAGTTAAACGCCCGGTTTAAACTCCGTACAATGCTTCACCGGATACAATTGTACAGAGCTGATTCGCCTTCTCATCCTGTCCGTTGCATAGAACCATACCATAAGACAGGCCTCCTTCATATGTTTCATGTGAACTTACTCTAACAGAAATATTTTATCCTGTCAATTGCCCATTATGACTAATTTTCAGGAAATGAGAGATACTGATAATGAATATATCCTGTCAGAGGAAGGAGAATGCATAAGATGGGACAGATGAAAGGAAAGGCAAGTATAGAGTTTGAACACCCGCCGGTAATCATAAGCGCCGGGGCGGTGGTTGGTAAAAAGGAAGGGGACGGGCCTCTTGGACAGCTTTTTGACCAGGTGGAACAGGATGACATGTTCGGCAAGGACAACTGGGAACAGGCGGAGAGCGCCATGCAGAAAAGGACCGCGGACCTTGTGATTGAAAAGGGAGGAATCAGGAAAGGCGATTTGCGCTACCTGTTTGCAGGGGATCTGCTGGGCCAGCTGATTGCCACATCCTTTGGCACCGTGGACCTGGAGATTCCTCTTTTTGGCCTTTACGGGGCCTGTTCAACCATGGGGGAGGCGCTGAGCCTTGGGGCCATGGCTGTGAATGGAGGATATGCCAACCAGGTCATGTCCATGGCGTCCAGCCATTTTGCAACGGCTGAGAAACAGTTCCGTTTTCCTCTGGCCTATGGCAACCAGAGGCCCATGTCAGCCACATGGACCGTAACAGGCTGCGGCGCTATTGTCATTGCAGGGGACAGGAAGAACGGGCTTGCAAGGATTGCAGGCATCACCACGGGCCGTATGGTGGATATGGGCGCCAAGGATTCCATGAACATGGGCGCTGCCATGGCGCCTGCCGCGTTCCACACCATAGAACAGAACCTGGAGGATTTCCAGGTCAATGAAACATGGTATGACAAGATCATCACCGGTGACCTGGGGGAAGTGGGCAGGACCATCCTTTTGGAGTTCATGAAGAACAAGGGCAGGGACCTGAGCCAGATCCATATGGACTGCGGAATCGAGATATACGATAAGGAACAGCAGGACACACATGCGGGCGGAAGCGGATGCGGCTGCAGCGCGGTTACGCTGTGTTCCTATATCCTGCCTAAGGTACAGGACGGTACATGGAAGAGGGTGCTGTTTGTCCCCACAGGTGCCCTTCTGTCTACGGTAAGCTTCAATGAAGGCCAGAGCATTCCTGGAATCGCCCACGCAGTCATCATTGAGCATATTGACGATTAAGGAGGTAGACATCATGGATTATGTGAAAGCATTTTTAATTGGAGGACTTATCTGCGCGCTGGTGCAGATTTTGATGGAAAAAACAAAAATGATGCCTGGGCGGATCATGGTAACGCTGGTGGTCACCGGATGTATCCTTGGTGCCATCGGTATTTATGAGCCATTTTTAAAATGGGCCGGGGCCGGGGCCGGGGTGCCCTTATTGGGCTTTGGCAACACCCTTTGGAAAGGGGTCAAGGAGGCCATTGGGAAAGACGGGGTGCTGGGGATTTTCAAAGGAGGCCTGACAGCCAGCTCGGCCGGGATATGCGGGGCTCTGGTCTTCGGATACCTGGCTTCCCTGGTGTTTAAGCCTAAGATGAAATAAGGTGCGATACAAAGGTTGTTATATCAGTCCGCGCGGAAAAGGACAAACGAAATAGGCGATAGGATAAAATTTCTATCGTCTTTTTTTCTTTTACAATTTAATTATAAAGAATGAAGATGTCATATTTTGAAATCTTTAAAATTCAGGTGCAAATTTAAAGAGATTTGATATGAGCCAGATTATCCGCTATTTTTTTGATAATCAATTCCTTTAATTCAGGTGGCTTGATTGAAATAATTTCTTTTCCAAAAACAGAAAAGTAATTTGAGATAAAATCTTCTTCATTTTTATTATAGTATCCCTTGATAATCGGTGTATCGTTACACCAAACGAATGTCATGGATGGATAATTTTCTTTGATGAATAAATCTACACCTTTTTCTGTTATATTGATTTCAAAATCAGTAGCATTCTTTTCTTTAAAATTATTTTTTTTCAAAGATTCAAGTCTATTGTTGTCAACAGGGGGGATATTCTCATTGGTGGATAAAGAAAGAATCTTATCACAACGGAATACTTGCTTTTTTTCACTATCATAATTATATGCTGTCACATACCATTGACCAAATGATGTAGATACATTCAGAAACTGTACAGTGTATTTGTAATCGTTATTTTTGCGTTTATAAGTAATATCGCATACAGAATCGTTAATTGCTAAATACAATATATCTTTCAAAAATGGGCAATCATTCACTTGTTTTAAAGAGGTGAAGCTGAATACTGTCTCCATTCTATCCAGATTTGATTTATGCTCTTTTGAAATGCAGGATTCAAATTTCTGCTTTAGTTTTTGTAAGTCTAAATCAAATGGGGTAGATTGATATTCTTTTAGTGTCAGCATGGAGAAGTACATAGCATACATTTCATCAGTAGTGAAAATAATAGGTGAAAGTAATCGATTTTTTAATATTCCATATCTTCCATACCGGCCATGTTCTGAAAATATTGGCATTCCAATCTGTTCCAAAGATTGGATGTCTCTAATTGCAGTACTTCTTGAGATATTATATTTCTCCATTAAATCTGCTAAATTAAAATGGTTCTTATTAATCAAATATATCATCATATCATTAAGTCGCTCTGATTTATTCATACATACATCTCCTTTAAATATAAAGGTATCACATTTTGAAACCTTTATATATTATACTATAAGTGTAAGAAAAATACGAGGTAAAATCAAATGGGCAGAAAATTATTTTTAACATCTTATTTCAAAGAGGTAGCTACGTTTCTTCCAGAATTTGCAGGTGAATTACATGAAAAAAAGATAGTATTTATACCAACAGCAAGTAATGTTGAAAAAGTTAATTTCTTTGTGAATTCAGGAAAGAAAGCATTGGAAAACCTAGGGGCGATTGTTGATGTGCTGGACTTGTCAACGGCAGATGAAAAGGAGATGAAAGCTAAGATAGCTGATAACGACATAATTTATGTTACTGGTGGGAATACATTCTTTTTATTGCAGGAAATGAAGAGAACAGGTGCAGACATACTAATTAAAAATGCAATAAATTCGGGAAAGATTTATATAGGAGAATCTGCTGGAGCAATCATTACAGCTCCCAATATTGAATATATAAGTTCTATGGATAGTATAAAAAAAGCCCCGAATTTAAGTAGTTACGAAGCACTAAGGATAATAGATTTCTATATTGTTCCTCATTATTTGAACTCACCTTTTAAAAAAATAACAAGTAATATTGTAAAACAATATTCGACAAAATTGACTTTGCAGCCGGTAAGCAACAATGAAGTTATTTTAGTAAAAGGTGATATAGTGACTATTATAAAAAACTAATGTAGATACCCTTTTACCACTTTTGCCAATCCTTTCATAACAACCAGAAGTTTAATAAAAGTAAAAAGGCAGTTGCGGGTAAGAGGATAAAGAGGGATGCAGAGGTTGGTGAGATGCAGAGGGTAGTGATATGCAGAATGAAGATACGGAAGGGGGACGCAGAAGATATACAAAAGATAAATAGAAAGCCCAGGTAATTCCATATACTACATACTGATAATCAGATGAAATGGGTTACCTCCATAAAGATTAACCTCCATAATGATTATCTTCTGGCAATATGAGGAATATCCTGAGCTTAATTTGTTTTGCCGTACCTTACGTACGGATGTCTGCTGTCTGAATCAGAACCCCGCCCCAGGCAGTGCAGATATAAAAGCTGCTGCTAAACCGTTAAACAGGGACGGGGATTCCATTAGTATGGTATATTCCCCGGTCCGTAACCCTCTGTGGCCGGCGCTGACGTGGATGGCTGGTAGCCGGGTCCGATGGGTGAGACAATGGGGCTGTCTTCACCGGTCTCATCCGGGTTTGGATTGATGATGGTGGAAACATCCGTATGGATGTTGCAGTAACCCGGTATGGAAAATGCTGAATCGTCTGTTGCGCCTGTCTCTCCGTCCGGAAGCACCATGCAGACCCTGGTGGTCTTGTTGGGGCAGTAGGGCGTTGGACGCATGCCGGAGTCAGCACACACAGTGACGGCCACATGCTTGTCGCACACTTCCGTGGGAGCGGTTCCCTTTGCAAAGTATTCGGTATAGACCGCATTGCCCCTTGGGTCGGCCGTACACACGCCTGCAACGGCGCGCTTGCCGGACTTGCGGCAGATTTCCGCGGTTTCTATGCTGTCCGGAATGGCAAAGCCCGGGTCGGACTTGCCTTCATGGATACGGTTCATGATGTTACGCCATATATCCTTGTGGAAGGTGGTGCCTCCGTTGTTGACATTGCCGTGTTTCAGCTTCTGGTTGCTGTCACATCCACCCCAGATGCCGGCCGTATAGTATGGCGTATAACCTACGAACCAGATATCGTTGTTAGCGGTTGTGGTGCCGCTCTTGCCGGCAGCGGACATTCCGGTCAGCGCCGCCCTGGTACTGGTGGAGTTGATGGAAATCCCGGACCTTGCAAACAGCCGGTTGCTCTTCATGGATTCGGCCATGGCGTCCGTAAGGAGGAATGCGGTGGAATCCTTTAAGACCTGTTTGGTTTCGGGCTCGTTGTCGATAAGCACCTTGCCATTGTGGTCCAGTATCTTTGTGAAGAAACGTGGTTTGGTGTACACGCCGCCGTTGGCAATGGAAGCATAGGCAGCGGTCATCTCCAGGTTGGAAACACCTTTTGTGATGCCGCCCAGGGCAGTGGCCGCTCCTAAGTCGTCCTTGACCAGGGAAGTGATGCCCATGTTCTCCGCGTATTCCACGCCCAGCTGGGGGGTGACTGTTTCCATCATGCAGCGTACCGCAATCACGTTCATGGAATAGATGATGCCGTCACGGATATTGTGATAGCCCACAAAACCATAACCGGAGTTCCACCAGTTCCTGAAGGTCTTGGTGCCAATGGTGTAAGTGGAATCATAGTAAACCGTTCCAAGGGTTGCGCCGCAGGCGTCCAGCGCCGGTGCGAATGAAGTGATGACCTTGAACGCGGAACCTGGCTGACGGTATACGTTGCTGGCCCGGTTCAGGGTAAGGCTGGCCTTCTTCTCGCCGCGGCCGCCGCAGAGTGCCTTGACCTCCCCGGTGTGCTGGTCCATCAGGACAAATGATGCCTGGGGTTGCAGAATCAGGTTCTGGCGCTCACCGATGATTTCGTCCCCGTCCTTTAACAGCCATGCCTTGTAGGAATCAATATCGGACTGGACCGCCTCCTCACTCATGTAAAGACCCTCAAAGGAAGTATCCCGCAGTATGTTCTTGCGGTAGCTTTTCAGGTTCTCTTCGGAATAATGTTCGGTTGTGCCGTCCGCATGGTTGACGCTCAGCCTGTATTCCACGGAATACTTTGCAACAGAGTAGTTGTCCGGATTGTTGATCTCCTCGTCCACAATGGCCTGAAGATCCGGATCCTGGGTTGTATAAATCTGAAGTCCCCCTGAATACAGAAGGTTGCTGGCCTGGCTCTCCGTGTAATCCAGCTTTTCCATCAGCGCTGTTATGACCTGTTCAATCAGCTCGTCCGTAAAATAGCTGTAATGATTATTGGTCTCCTTGGTAGCGGTATCCACATTCTGGATTCTGTCATAGACATCGTCCGCAAGCGCTTCCTCCTGCTCCTCCTTGGTGATGAAACCCTGGTCATACATGTACTGGAGTACGATCTGGCGCCGTTCCGCATTTTTCTCACGTCCGGATATGGGGTTTAGCTTGGACGGATTCTTGGTAATGGAAGCCAGCACCGCGCATTCGGATAAGGTCAGGTCGGACACGTCCTTGTTAAAATAACGTTTGGCAGCCACCTTCACGCCCAGGGTGTTGTTGCCCAGGTTGATTGTGTTCAGGTAATTGGTGATGATCAGGTTCTTGGTATCTTCCTTGCTCATGCCGGAATTTTTCTCCAGCTGGACTGCAAGGTATTGTTCCTGCAGCTTCCTTTCAATCTTGGCGCCCCAGCCCGACTCCATGCCGCCTGAAAATACATTGTTCTTGATGAGCTGCTGGGTGATGGTGCTTCCGCCGCCGGCGTAGTCGTCGCTGATAACGCCCTTTACGGCACGGGCAATGGAGCGGATATCAATGCCGTTGTGGCTCCTGAAACGGGAATCCTCAATGGCAATGAAAGCATTGACCAGGTTCTGGGGAAGTTCCTCATATGTGGCTGATTCGCGGTTGGAACCGCTGGTGACCAGTGTGTCCGTCAGGTTGCCTGCCGCATCATAAACCGTGGTGGCAAAGCGGTCGGGCTGAATGTTTAAGATATCTACGGAGGGGGCATTGTCAATAATACCCTTAACCATGCCAAAACCGATGGACGCACCCACTACTGCTAAGAATAGAAACAGGACAAACAGGGCCTTAAAAATATTAAGGAACAGCCGCGAGGCATATTTGCCTGATTTGGAGTGGAGAGACTTGATCCTGCGTTCAGTCTCATACTTACCATAGTTCATATATTCTCCTTTATCGTTCCACGATTCCTTTTCGTGGACTTTCCTTAATCCTCCACGATTCCTTTTTCGTGGATTTCCTTTACCTTTCCACGGTCTTTGCACCGTGGCCTTTCTTGCTTACAGATCCTCTTCTAAGTCTATCTTGTAGATTATACACCAGTTTTGTAAAATTGAAAAGGTTTAAATATGCCCTTGCCATCGCCGTATTTCTATATTATGATAAAAATCAGGCGGAAACAGGTCGGAATGTGGGGAATGATACCCTTAAATCGGAACAAAGGAGTATGGAAAGTGGTAGAACGTTACAAAATCGTGTATCAGGGCGGAACCGGTGAGCTGGTTGAGAAGAAATCCAGGTTCATTGCAGATATAAAACCAGTGGCCGATGAGGAAGAGGCACTGGCCTTTGTGGAGGAGATTCGCAGGAAATACTGGGATGCAAGGCATCACTGCTTTGCCTATGTCATAGGCGACAGGGGGCAGACGGCCAGGTGCAGCGATGACGGGGAACCGTCCCAGACAGCGGGCAAACCCATGATGGATGTGCTGACAGGAGAGGGACTCCACGATGTGTGCGCTGTGGTGACCCGGTATTTTGGCGGAACCCTTCTGGGCACAGGGGGCCTGGTCAGGGCCTATTCCGGCGCGTTGAAGGAGGGGCTTAAGGCCTGTGTGGTGGTGGAGAAAAAGCTGGCCTCCTGCCTGGAAGTCAGGACGGATTACAATGGCGTTGGCAAGATTCAGTACATTGCGGCCCAGTCAGGCATTGATACCCTGGACAGCCAGTACACGGACCAGGTGTTGTTTACCTTCCTGGTGCCTGCTGCCGAGGAAGGGCGTTTTAAGGCCCAGCTGACGGAAGGGACCAATGGACGGGCTTCCATTAAGAACGTGAATGAGGTTTATTATGGCGTTGTTGACGGAAAAGTCATTGTTTTTTAGAAGAAAATTCCGTAATCAACGGCATTTTCCCGTAAAATCCCTTGCATTATGTAAATAGCAATGCTATACTATAAAACCGTGGCTGTAGACGTATATAATTAAGGAAGAGTAATCACTATGAAGATGAAAAGAGAAGATGTAAGAAATATTGCTATCATTGCCCATGTAGACCATGGCAAGACCACATTAGTAGACCAGCTGTTAAGGCAGAGCGGCGTATTCCGTGTGGGCCAGGAGGTTCAGGAACGCGTCATGGACTCCAATGACATTGAGCGCGAGCGCGGTATCACCATCCTGTCCAAGAATACGGCTGTATTTTATAAAGATACTAAAATCAACATCATCGACACCCCCGGACACGCTGACTTTGGCGGGGAAGTGGAGCGTGTGCTTAAGATGGTGAACGGGGTCGTGCTGGTGGTGGATGCCTATGAAGGTCCCATGCCGCAGACCAAGTTCGTGCTTCAGAAAGCCCTGGAACTGGACTTGTCCGTGATTGTGTGCATTAATAAGGTGGACCGTCCGGAAGCGCGTCCCTCAGAGGTGATAGACGAGACGCTTGAGCTTATGATGGACCTGGACGCGTCGGATGAGCAGCTTGACTGTCCGTTTATATTTGCATCCGCAAGGGGCGGGTTCGCAAGGTATGAGATGGAAGACGACAACATGGACATGAGTCCTCTGTTTGAGACCATCATCAAGCATACCCCTGCCCCGGAAGGCGACCCGGACGCAGATACCCAGGTGCTGATCAGCACCATTGATTACAATGAATTCGTGGGCCGTATCGGAATCGGCAAGGTTGACAACGGCGGCCTTAAGGTGAACCAGGAATGTGTCCTTGTGAACCATCATGACCCGGATAAATTCAAAAAGATCAAGATAGGAAAACTCTATGAGTTTGACGGCCTTAAGAGGGTGGAGGTACAGCAGGCATCCGTGGGTTCCATTGTGGCCATATCCGGCATTGCGGACATCCACATCGGCGACACCATATGTTCACCGGATCATCCTGAGGCAATCCCGTTCCAGAAGATATCCGAGCCAACCATTGCCATGTATTTCATGGTAAATGACAGCCCCCTGGCCGGACAGGAAGGAAAGTTCATCACTTCCCGCCACCTGCGCGACAGGCTGTTCCGGGAACTGAACACCGATGTAAGCCTGCGTGTGGAGGAGACGGATTCCGCTGACTGCTTCAAGGTATCCGGCCGCGGCGAGCTGCATCTGTCCGTTCTCATTGAGAACATGCGCCGTGAAGGCTTTGAGTTCGCGGTGAGCAAGGCGGAAGTCCTGTACCGGTATGATGAGAGGAACCGTAAGCTGGAGCCCATGGAACTGGCTTATGTGGATGTGCCGGAGGAATATACGGGCGTGGTCATCCAGAAGCTTACAAGCCGCAAGGGCGCGCTCCAGGGCATGAGCCAGGCAGCAGGAGGATATTCCAGGCTGGAATTCTCCATCCCTTCCAGGGGCCTGATCGGTTACCGCGGTGATTTCATGACAGATACAAAGGGAAATGGTATCCTCAATACTATTTTTGATGAATATGCAGAGTACAAAGGCGATTTGTTCTACCGCCAGACCGGCTCCCTGATTGCATTTGAGGCAGGCGAGGCCATTACCTATGGACTGTTCAATGCCCAGGAAAGAGGGACCCTGTTCATCGGACCGGGAACCAGGGTTTATTCAGGCATGGTTGTGGGCCAGAGCCCCAAGGCAGAGGACATTGAAATCAATGTCTGCAAGACAAAGAAACTGACCAACACACGTTCTTCCAGCGCGGATGAGGCGCTGAAGCTGACGCCGCCCAAAATCATGAGCCTGGAGCAGGCCCTGGACTTCATTGACACGGATGAGCTTCTGGAGGTAACGCCGGAAAGCCTGAGGATCCGCAAGAAGATCCTGGACCCCACCATGCGCAAAAGGGCGTCCTTTAAAAAGTAAAATCGACATAATAAAACACGAAAAGGCGGATCCTGTCGAAATGTTCTGGCAGGATCCGCTTATTTTTTGGTCTATTATGGTAAATTTCCTCATAAACTATCAATGTGCCGTACGAAAGCAAGCTAAACAGAAAGAAAAAAATAGAAACGGCCAAGTGAGAATTTATTTAGAAGCGAAGAGGAGATGTACTATGTCAGAAAAAATGATTGAAAACAACAAGGTAAGTGTAATCGGTGAGATCGTATCGGGATTTACCTTTAGCCATGAGGTATTTGGGGAAGGCTTTTATATGGTGGATGTTGCTGTGAACCGGCTCAGTGAGCAGGCGGATATCATCCCGCTCATGGTGTCTGAGCGGCTGTTGGACGTACACCAGGATTATTCCGGAAGCACCATTGAGGCGCTGGGCCAGTTCCGCTCCTATAACCGCCATGAAGGTGTGAAGAACAGGCTGATGCTTTCCATCTTTGTCCGGGAAGTCCATTTCATGGAAGAATTTACAGACTACACAAAAACAAACCAGATATTCCTGGACGGTTATATCTGCAAGCCGCCGATTTACCGCAAAACTCCTCTGGGCCGTGAAATTGCAGATATCCTTCTGGCAGTAAACCGTCCTTATGGCAAGTCTGATTACATACCATGCATCAGCTGGGGCCGCAATGCCCGCTATGCATCCGGATTTGAGGTGGGGGCCAGGGTCCGGATCTGGGGCCGCGTACAGAGCAGGGAGTACACAAAAAAGCTGAGCGAGACCGAGTGTGAGAAGCGGATTGCCTATGAAGTTTCCATCAGCAAACTGGAATGTGACGAGGAATAATCTTTTAAGACTCTTTGGAAAATCTTTCGGAAAAAGTAAGAAATATTTGCAAAGTTGGTCAAACTATGCTATTATGAGCAAAGTCTATGAATGAATGGTCATTCTTAAGAAAAAGCAAATAAAGCATGAGGTGCATAATGATGAAAGAAAGCATGATACAGGTTATCTGCGGGCCAGGCAAGGGTAAGTCAACAAGTGCAATGGGCAGGGGAATCAGCGCGCTGGCCAAGGGCAGCAATGTAATCATGGTACAATTTTTAAAAGGTTCGCTGGATATGGATAACATGGAAATCCTGAAACGTCTGGAACCGGAATTTAAAATTTTCAGATTTGAGAAGACGCCTGTTTTCTTTGACCAGCTGGCAGAGGAAGAAAAGAATGAGGCAAGGATCTGCATCCGCAACGGGCTGAATTTTGCTAAGAAGGTCCTGGTGACAGGCGAATGCGACATCCTTATCCTGGATGAGATTCTTGGGATCCTGGATGAAGGCGTCATTACCCGGGATGAGCTGTGCGCCCTGATCAGCCAGGCAAGGCAGGCAGGAATCAGGCTGATACTTACCGGCAATGTGTATCCGGATTACCTGGATGCATGCGTGGATGAGGTTACAAAGCTTCAGACCAGATATGAATGACATTTCCTGTTGACATCCATATCATAGGATGATAATATAATACCAACAATCATAGAGTAGAGGTTGCGTCAATCAAGAGTAACCAGGCCCGATGTGGCAGGCACAGAGGACGGCTTGGGGAAAGGGAAAGACGCCGAAGGGGGAAGCATACCTGGAACATGTTTCCTTCTGGGCATATGGTGAATATCCATATGACTGTCATCCGGGTGGATGGAGAGCTACCGAAGAACGTGGATTCGTGAATGACGATATGATACGTACGTGAAGGGCTGACATTTACCTCAGCCCTTTTTTGCTATCCTGTGATTGAATCAAGAGAAAAGGAGAGAATAAATTATGGCTATTTTTGAAGGAGCAGGCGTTGCGCTGGTAACACCATTTAAGGAAAATGGGGAAGTTAACTACGAAAAGCTGGAAGAAATCGTGGAGGAGCAGATTGCCGGAGGTACGGATTCCATCATTGTCTGCGGAACCACAGGAGAAGCTTCCACCATGAGCCATGAGGAGCACCTGGATGTGGTAGGATATGTGTGCAAGGTAACCGGAAAACGTATTCCTGTCATTGCAGGGACCGGTTCCAACTGTACGGAGACAGCTGTCTATCTTTCGGCGGAGGCGCAGCGCCGGGGGGCCGACGGACTCCTGCTGGTATCCCCTTACTATAATAAGGCCACACAGAACGGGCTTAAGGCGCATTTTAAGGCGGTTGCCGATGCTGTAAAGATTCCAATCCTCCTTTATAACATTCCCGGAAGGACCGGTGTTACAATCCTTCCCCAGACCATTGCCGACCTTTGCAAGAATGTGGAAAACATCGTGGGTGTAAAAGAAGCAAGCGGCAATTTCTCAGCCATTGCAACCCTGATGAACCTGGCTGACGGCAAGGTGGATTTGTATTCCGGCAATGACGACCAGATTGTACCTCTTCTTTCACTGGGCGGCAAGGGCGTGATTTCCGTGCTGTCCAACGTGGCCCCCAGACAGACCCATGACATCTGCGCCGCGTATTTTGAAGGGGACACGGCCAGGAGCGCCAAACTGCAGCTGGATGCCATTCCGCTGATTACAGAACTGTTCGCAGAGGTGAACCCCATCCCGGTAAAGGCGGCCATGAACCTGATGGGCAGGAATGTGGGACCCTTACGCCTCCCACTGACTGAGATGGAACCCCAGAACCAGGAGAAGTTAAAAGCAGCCATGATTGCATACGGTATCCTGTAAACAAAGGCTGGAAAGGATAAGACACAGATGGTAAGAATGATAATGCACGGCTGCGGCGGGGCCATGGGACAGGTAATCACAGGCCTGGCCGCAGAAGATGATTCAATTGAGATTGTGGCGGGAATTGATTTGCATCCGTCAAAGGACAGCGGTTATCCTGTATTTAATAGCCTGGACCAATGTAACGTGAAGGCAGATGTGATTGTGGATTTCTCTTCGGCAAAAGCAGTGGACGGACTTTTAAAATATTGTTCCGAAACAGGCATGCCGATGGTGCTGTGTACCACCGGTCTGTCAAAAGGGCAGCTGGAGACACTGAAACGGGCCAGCGCCAGCGCTGCTGTGCTGCGCTCGGCCAATATGTCCCTGGGCGTCAACCTGCTCCTTAAGCTGGTGAAGGACGCGGCAAAGGTACTTGCGGGTTCTGGATTTGACATTGAAATCGTGGAAAAACACCACAACCAGAAGATGGACGCGCCCAGCGGCACGGCCATTGCACTGGCGGATTCCATTAACCAGGCCATGGACATGTCTTATGGGTATACCTATGACAGAAGTACCCGCCGTGAAAAAAGGCATCCGTCGGAAATCGGCATAAGCGCTGTCAGGGGCGGTTCCATTGTTGGGGAACACGACGTGATATTCGCTGGCACGGATGAGGTGGTTACGTTCAGCCATACCGCTTATTCCAAAGCCATTTTTGCAAAGGGCGCCCTGGAGGCAGCCAAGTTCCTGGCAGGAAAAGGACCGGGACTTTATACCATGGCTGACGTGGTTAAATTGTAGGAAATATTTTCCTGAAATAGCAGGATGTACCACCATAATATAAACTCCAAACGCACATAATAAGGATAGAAATAGAAAGGAGAATGTTATTATGAAAAAAATCAGACCTGCTATCTTAGCTATGTTACTATTCGTTATGGTTTTATCTGTGACGGCCTGCGGAAGCAATAACTCAGGCTCCCAGTCCACCACAGGTTCCAGCCAGTCTTCTTCATCAGCAGCAACATCCACAACTGCTGCAGGGAATAATGAGAGCAACAGCAATACCTCCGGTTCCGAAACCACCGGAGGTGTGCTTGACAATCTTGTAGATGACGTGGAAGACGGCGTGGATGATGTTGGCAACGGCATCAAGGACATGACCGGCGAATCAGGCAATACCAATGAGACCAGCAACACAGCCACAACAGAGGCAACACACTAATCACGACCATATGGTATTTATTGCAGAGCGGACCCTTTCCTGGCCGATACGGCAGGGGAAGGGTTCCTTTTGCTTTGGCAGACATGGCGGGGAGAAGGGGCACGTTTGTTTTGGCAGGCATAGCGGGGAGAAGGAGCATGTTCGTTTTGGCAGATTTAGCGGGAAGAAGGGGCTTTTAGCATGACTTCTGTGTCATGGTGGTGAATGCATGTTCTGGTCTTGATATGGAACCTGGGATGAATTATAATTGCCATATATGCTTCATTGGAGAGGATGCGGGAAAGGAGCCGGGATTGGGATTCTTGAACCGGATGATATGTGGCTGGCGCCATATGATTGTATGGCAAAAGTCATATTGGCGCAGAAGATGGCTTCGGCTGTATAGAAGCCATATGGTTAAGAAGTGGAAGGGCAGGGGGAATGGGGGACAGGCACGCGTTTTCAGGCCGGGACAGAGGAGGAGAAAAAAACTCACAATCAGGACAAGGGAGAGAAAAAAACGCATTATGAGAAAAATCCTTATAGCCGCCGCAGGATTGGCTGCATATGGGGCCGTATCCGGGCAGGGAGGATTTTTCACGGGGCTTAGGGAGATGGTCCAGATCCGTTATGTTGAGGAACAGGAAGCGGCACCGGTTGATAGGACTGGCAATCTGAGGACGGAACCAGCCGCTGATGGAGGCTGGCAGCAAAGGGAAGCCCCCCTTGAGGGCAGGCGCCGGAAGGAAGGAGTGACGATTATTCTGGATAAAGGGTCTGTGAGCATTTTCAGGATGGAAGAACACATGGAAACCGGGAGTGATTAGAAGGGGATAGAAAATTCATTAGGAATTTTAATGATTGCCCTTCTTGTATTCAACTGGATATTGTATTATAATTTCTTCTGAAATGGTATTCTTTTATAGTGTCAACTTATAAATCTATATCTTATATCTATGTTACCATTTAGGAAAATCCACGATTCAAATTCAATCGCGGATCATGAAGAAAAGAAAAGGACAGGTGGATACCCATGGAAAAGAAAGAGATGCTCTATGAAGGAAAGGCTAAGAAAGTCTATACTACGGAGGACCCGGATGTATTAATCGTATCCTATAAGGATGATGCCACTGCATTTAACGGATTAAAGAAGGGGACCATTGTGGGCAAGGGAGCCATCAATAACCGTATGACCAACTTCATCTTTAAGAAGCTGGAAGAAAAGGGCGTGCCGACCCACCTGGTGGAAGAATTAAATGACAGGGAGACAGCTGTCAGGAAAGTGGAAATCGTGCCCCTTGAGGTAATCGTGCGCAACTATTCCGCGGGCAGCTTTGCCAAGAAGATGGGAATGGAGGAAGGCATAAAGTTTAAATGCCCGACCCTGGAATTCAGCTACAAGAATGATGACCTGGGCGATCCCTTCATCAACAGCTACTATGCGCTGGCCCTTGGCCTTGCCACCCAGGAGGAGATTGATGATATTACCAAATATACCTTTAAGGTAAATGAGGTGCTTCAGGAGTATTTTGACGGCCTGAACATTGACCTGATTGACTTTAAGATTGAGTTTGGCCGTTACCACGGAAAGATAATCCTTGCTGACGAGATTTCCCCCGACACCTGCCGCCTGTGGGACAAGGACACCCATGAGAAGCTGGACAAGGACAGGTTCAGAAGGGATCTTGGCAATGTGGAGGATGCTTATGAGGAAGTATTCCGCAGACTGGGAATCCAGTAATGAACTTACATACAACGCCTGGGCATTGATTACCCAGGCGTTGCCTGATTCAATACATCTTATCAATCTATCATAAAAGAAAGGGACTTGGCTGAATGGATTGGAACCAGTTTGACTTTGACAGGGAAAATTCCCGGTTGGATCAGTCACGGGACGGTATTGGGGCAGATAAACTGCGCGAGGAGTGCGGGGTTTTTGGAATCTATGACCTGGATGGGAACGATGTGGCGTCTACTGTCTATTATGGGCTTTTTGCCCTGCAGCACAGGGGACAGGAAAGCTGCGGCATTGCGGTCAGCGATACAAAGGGACCAAAGGGCAAGGTGAGCGCCCACAAGGGCATGGGCCTTTGCAATGAAGTGTTTTCAACGGAACATCTGGAGCAGATGCACGGCAACATCGGGGTTGGACATGTGCGTTACTCCACGGCCGGCAGCAGTACCAGGGAAAATGCACAGCCCCTGGTGCTTAACTATGTAAAAGGCACCCTTGCGCTGGCCCACAACGGCAACCTGGTCAATGCGCCCCAGCTGCGCCATGAACTGGAATACACAGGAGCCATTTTCCAGACAACCATTGATTCCGAGGTCATAGCCTACCATATTGCAAGGGCCAGGGTTTCCCAGCCCAATGTTGAAAGCGCGGTGGCAAAAGCCATGGGTAAGCTAAAGGGCGCCTACTCCCTTGTAATCATGAGCCCGCGCAAGCTGATTGGGGCCAGGGACCCCTTTGGATTCAAGCCCTTATGCATTGGAAAGAGGGGCAATGCATATATCCTTGCCTCAGAGACCTGCGCCCTTGAGACAATCGGCGCGGAGTTTGTGAGGGATGTAAGGCCGGGGGAAATTGTCACCATCACCAGGGAGGGGATTGCGTCTGACACGGAAATGTGTTTCAGGGATACTGCAAAAGAAGCCAGGTGCGTGTTCGAATATATATATTTTGCCAGGCCGGACAGTGTATTTGACGGGGTAAGCGTATATCATTCCAGGATTCAGGCAGGCCGTTTCCTGGCCCTGGATTCGCCGGTGGAGGCAGACCTGGTGGTGGGCGTGCCCGAATCCGGTAACGGGGCAGCCCTTGGTTATTCCATGGAGTCCGGGATTCCCTACGGAACCGCATTCGTGAAGAATTCCTATGTGGGGCGCACCTTCATAAAGCCCAAACAGAGCAGCCGGGAGTCCGCGGTCCGTATTAAGCTGAACGTCCTTAAGGAAGCGGTCGCAGGCAGGCGTATCATCATGATTGATGATTCCATTGTGCGCGGCACCACCAGCGCCCTGATCGTGAACATGCTGCGGGACGCAGGGGCCAGGGAAGTCCATGTGAGGATCAGTGCGCCGCCATTTCTCCATCCCTGCTATTTTGGCACGGATATCCCGTCAGAGGACCAGCTGATTGCCCATGGGCATACGGTGGAGGAGATACGGGACATGATTGGCGCTGACTCCCTTTCTTACCTGAAAATGGAACGGCTTCAGGAGATGGCATGCAGCCGGTCCATATGCACGGCCTGTTTCAGCGGGAAATACCCCATTGAGCCGCCGGTTGAGGATATCAGGGGAAGCTATGATAAATAAACAGCGGTTGAAGACACGCCCTTGTTGTGATAAGATAAAAACCATGAATTCAGAGAACTTAGGAAAAACCATGATGAACAAGCAGTCGTGGAGAAGTATGGAGGAAATGACATGAGTAACACAGACCGATATATAAGCCCTCTTTCCGAGCGCTATGCCAGCAGCGAGATGCAGTATATTTTTTCGCCGGACATGAAGTTTAAGACCTGGAGACGCCTGTGGATTGCCCTGGCTGAGACTGAGAAGGAGCTGGGCCTGGGCATTACGGACGAACAGATTGAGGAGCTGAAGGCCCATGCGGACGATATTAATTATGATGTGGCAAAGGCCCGTGAAAAGGAAGTGCGCCATGATGTGATGAGCCACGTGTATGCATACGGGGTCCAGTGTCCCAAGGCAAAGGGAATCATCCATCTGGGAGCCACCTCCTGTTACGTGGGGGATAATACAGATATCATCATCATGACAGAAGCCCTTAAGCTGGTGAGGAAGAAACTGCTCAATGTTTTAGCTGAACTGGCTAAGTTTGCCGATGCCTATAAGGAACTTCCAACCCTTGCATTCACCCATTTCCAGCCCGCCCAGCCCACAACGGTAGGAAAGCGCGCCACCCTTTGGATGATGGAACTGAAGCTGGATCTGGACGACCTGGATTATCTGATTGGTTCCATGCGCCTTCTTGGCTCCAAGGGCACCACAGGCACCCAGGCCAGTTTCCTGGAACTGTTTGACGGTGACCATGACAGATGCCGCAGCCTGGATGAGCGGATAGCCAGGAAAATGGGATTCGGGGGCTGTTATCCTGTCTCAGGCCAGACCTATTCCAGGAAGGTTGACAGCCGTGTGATTGGCGTCCTGGCAGGAATTGCCCAGAGCGCACACAAATTCTCAAACGATATCCGCCTGCTTCAGCACCTGAAGGAAGTGGAGGAACCATTTGAGAAAAAGCAGATCGGCTCATCCGCCATGGCGTATAAGCGCAATCCCATGCGGAGCGAGCGCATTGCCAGTCTTGCCAATTATGTGATGAGCGATATGATGAACCCCATGCTGGTGGCCTCCACCCAGTGGTTTGAGAGGACCCTGGACGACTCGGCCAACAAGAGGTTATCCGTGCCCGAGGGCTTCCTGGCCGTGGACGGCATCCTGGATTTATATCTGAATGTGGTGGATGGCCTTGTGGTGTATCCAAAGGTAATCGAAAAGCACCTGATGGCGGAACTGCCATTCATGGCAACAGAGAACATCATGATGGACGCGGTTAAGGCCGGGGGCGACCGCCAGGAACTTCATGAGCGCATCAGGGAGCTGTCCATGGAAGCAGGAAAGAATGTAAAAGAAAAAGGCCTGGATAATAATCTTCTTGAACTGATTGCAGCAGACCCTGCATTCAACCTTTCCCTGGATGACCTGAAGGCGGCCATGGACCCATCCCGGTATGTAGGACGGGCGCCCAAACAGGTGGAGGAGTTCCTGGAGGAAGTAATCCGCCCGGTACTTGCGGATAATGCAGGGGAGCTGGGGATGACTGCGGAAATAAATGTATAGGTTGGATTGGGGGATGTGAGGGGGCTGCGGATGCTACGTCCGCGAAGCGGGCCAGGGCAGGCTTTGGGCTAAGGGGAACCGGCCGGGACGGGAGGATTCCTTAGGACGGCTGCGGGACGGACGCCAAGTTCCGGAGGGGCAGCTTCTAAGGCCCTGGCAAGCAGAAAGACGGGGACCGGTGCTATTCGCTGAGAAATCCTGAAGGACTTTCTCAGCTCAGAGCACCTTGGATTCTTGCTTTGATGCAGGAATCCACCCCGTCTTTTTGCTTGCCATGACCTAAGAAGCTGCTCCCTCCTCCACAATGCGCCCGCCCCGCAGCCGCCCTAAGGAATCCCCCCCGTACCCGCCTGCTCCCCCTTAGCCCAAAGCCCGTCCTGGCCCGCTTCGCGGACTGTGTATTCCAGCCATGACATGCGCCAAACGCAGAAGTGGAAATAAAGTCTCCGGCGCCAGCTGTTTCCAGAAGATATGGGATGGACTGGCGGGGGGATTTTTTATTTTTCCAGTCGGATTTATGTGATGCAGGGATGGAGGAACGTGGTGGGTGAGCGGAAGGGGGATGGGGGTGCGGATGCATCTACAGGGACGTGTGGGTCTTAGGCTGAGGGAAGCGGTGCTAAGAGGCCGGCGCCTTTGTCTGAGCCCGATGACTAAATGGGTGGTAATACCTGAAGCGCGAGTTTGGCAGCCAGCCTCTTGTCCAGCGCCGTTTTCCTCGGCCTTAGAGCCACTAGTCCCGCAGCCGTATCCGCACCCCCATCCCCCTTCCGCTCACGGACGGATGCACCTTCACGCCCACACCTCATAAATCCACGTTCCCATATTGCGAACCTTGGCAAGGAATGGTATAGTTTTAATATAGGAAAGTATAAGGACAAGTCAACAAGAACAAAGGAAAGGGAGGTCATGGATGAATGTAAATCTGGAATATTACAGGGTGTTTTACTATGTGTGCGTTCATGGGAGCCTGACTGCGGCTGCCAGGGAGCTGTGTATCTCCCAGCCGGCAGTCAGCCAGGCCGTGCGCCAGCTGGAAAAGGAAGCGGGGATTAAGCTGTTCCTGCGGACGTCCAAAGGTGTCCAGCTTACTAAGGAGGGTGAACTTCTGTACCGCTATGTTAAAATAGGGGTGGAGAGCCTTTTGGAAGGTGAGAAGATGGTGGAACGGGTCCTGGGCATGGATATGGGGGAGGTGCGGATTGGCGCCAGCGATATGACCCTGCAGTTTTTCCTGCTTCCTTATCTGGAACAGTTTCACAAGGAGTTTCCTAAAATCAAGGTCAATGTATCCAATGCGCCTACGCCGGAAACCATAAAGAGCCTGGAAGAGGGCAGGATTGATTTTGGCGTTGTCACCACGCCCTTTGAATGCAGGGGGACCATGAACCGGATTCCGGTCAAGGTCATACGGAACGTGTTTATTGCAGGCAACAGCTTTGAATCGCTGAGGGACAGGAAACTGGATTATTCGGAGCTTTCAGGACTGCCCTGCATTTTCCTGGAAAAGAATACCAGCACCAGGACGTTCATGGATGATTTCCTGTTAAAACAGGGGATTGAACTGAAGCCGGAGTTTGAACTGGCCATTAGCGACATGATTGTACAGTTTGCCAAGCGCAACATGGGGGTGGGCTGCGTGATGGAGGGATTTGCCCAGGATGCAGTGGAAGCAGGGGATGTATTTGAACTGAAATTTAAAATGGAGATGCCTGCACGGCATATTTGCGTGGTTACCGGGGAATCTAACCTTATATCCATGCCTGGACGCAAGCTTCTGGAAATGATTACCGGTCAGAGGATTGAAACGGACATGATATAAGTGCTCATTATGGGAAGCATAACAAAGAACGTCTTTACTTATGAAGAACGATGTAGTAAAGTAAGAACTGTCTTTTTTGGGTTTGTATTGAACTCAGAATATGGCATAAGACAGATAATGAGCATGGACGGGAAGATACCCGAAGGAGGATTTATTGTATGGTCAGAGCAATTGTAGGTGCTAACTGGGGCGATGAAGGCAAGGGCAAGATTACGGATATGCTTGCCAAGGAGTCTGACATTATTGTACGCTTTCAGGGCGGAAGTAATGCAGGACATACCATTATTAACGACTACGGCAAATTTGCCCTTCATCTCCTTCCATCCGGCGTGTTTTATCAGCATACGACCAGCGTGATTGGCAATGGGGTTGCGCTTAATATCCCATATCTGATGGATGAGATACAGTCACTGGTGGACAGAGGGGTTCCAAAGCCCAGGGTGCTTGTTTCGGACAGGGCACAGATCCTGATGCCTTATCATGTGCTGTTTGACACCTACGAGGAGGCGCGTCTGGCAGGCAAATCCTTTGGCTCCACCAAATCAGGCATTGCCCCGTTTTATTCTGATAAATATGCAAAAATCGGTTTCCAGGTCAGCGAGCTGTTTGACGAGGAGCTTCTGAGGGAGAAGGCATGCAGGGTGTGTGAACAGAAGAATGTGCTTCTTGAGCATCTGTACCACAAACCGCTGTTGGATCCGGAGGAACTGCTCCGTGAGCTGCATGGTTACCGCGACATGATTGAGCCATATGTGTGCGATACATCCGCATATCTTTATGAAGCCATTAAAAAGGGCAGGAAAATCCTTCTGGAAGGCCAGCTGGGCTCCCTTAAGGACCCGGATCATGGAATCTATCCCATGGTGACGTCCTCCTCCACACTGGCTGCATACGGCGCAATCGGCGCAGGAATACCGCCATATGAAATCAAGGATATTACCACGGTTGTAAAGGCTTATTCCAGCGCTGTGGGCGCAGGCGCCTTTGTCAGCGAGATATTCGGGGATGAGGCGGAGGAGTTAAGGAACCGCGGAGGCGATGGCGGCGAATATGGCGCGACCACGGGACGCCCCAGACGCGTGGGATGGTTTGACGCGGTTGCAACCAGATATGGCTGCCGCATCCAGGGAACCACGGAGGTGGCATTTACCGTGCTGGATGTCCTGGGGTATCTGGATGAGATTCCTGTGTGCGTGGGCTATGAGATTGACGGCCAGGTGACAAAGGAATTCCCGACCACCACACGGCTTGAAAAGGCGAAGCCCGTGCTTACCAGGCTTCAGGGATGGAAATGCGACATCCGAGGAATTAAGGATTATGAGGACCTTCCTGAGAACTGCCGCAGATATATTGAGTTTGTGGAAAAGGAGATAGAGGCTCCCATTGCAATGGTCTCCAATGGACCGGGGCGGGATGACATCATCATGCGCTAACCGCTTCTGGAAGTATAGCAGGGATGGTAAATTGAATTCCGGTATATGGGCGTTCAATCGGAACACAATCACAAGGCAATGATGGAAATGTTTTCTGGAAACGGCGTGGCTATCGGGCTATGCCGTTTCTCCATTATGTAGGTCATTCGGTAAAGATGCAGGAGTATTCCCACAAGGTCATGTTCACTTATGATCCTTATTACTTACTTGATTATAAGAATCTGTCAAATTTCGCTTTCGATATACCATGACGTTACTTTCATGATATACCGTCCGGTATCAAATGGAGGTTCATATATCTTTAGGTGAGCCTCGCCTTTTCTCTTGTTAATATTGTATAGTCTATAAATTCTGTAGTTTTTCTTTTGCTGCTGCATCTTATTGGCAACGGTAATTTCGTTTTGGGAAATATAGAAGCCGCCATCGTGGTCTTGCTCTGTGCTCTTTACCTCGATGTATAATAGCTCCCCTTGTTCGGTAAAGGATTTAATATCATAACCTTCGTTATCGCCTACTTCTTGAGATGTATGTTCAATTTGCTTTGCAAGTTTCCCTAACCCTACATTACATAACTTTTTCTTTTCAAACTCAATAACAATATATTCTCCTAAATCGCCAATACTTTTTTTCTTTTCATTAAGGGCCAGATAATCTGTTTTATATGACTTTCTAGTCTGTTTTGTTGCCGGTTTCCTTTCAGCGGGAATGTCCTCGTCATCAATCAGTAATTTAAAACTACTATACGATTTTGTTTCTGTTGGTTGAAGCTCATCAACGGCCTTTAATGGGGTGTTTCTGTGTTCATCATTACAGATGATTCTTATATACCATTTTTTTCTATATTCTTCTGTAAGGGCACTGGCAGCCGCATTAAAGAATTCGCATATCTTTAAATTATTTGCAACATAATATTTTTTGTCCGAAATAATGATTGCACTGTTTTCATCCTGTATTCGGGTACTGTTTTTTTGTCTGCTTGTAAAGTCATGGACAACAATTTCTGGGAAAATTTTAAATTTATCAGCCTTTGCCGTTAGAAAGCCATTTATGATTTCAATGGACTGATTACAGGCAGCCTCAACAAATTTAATATATGTTTTACGAGGACTTTCCCCGTCAATTATTATCTCATTATCGTCAGCCACAAATACAAAATTTATTTTATCAAACTGCATGTTATCACCGTAAACATATCCATTGTGAAAACAGGAATATGATTTTGCTTGAATATATTTACGATTATCAAGCCAGTATTGTATGGAAATCTCATCGAAATTTGCTTTCATAAATGACCCCTCGTTTCGAATATACATTTATATATAGTTCACACCATTATTTTAAGAGATTATAGCACATAATTATAGGCGTTTCTATCCGGTTTTACATTGTACCATACCTATGTGGCATCTACCGGTTTCAGTTTATTGGTTGATACTGTTTTATAAGCATTTTCCTTCCGGACGCCCTTTTTGCATCCAGGATATAAAAAAATGCCAGGAAACCTGTAGGATACAGCTTTCCCGGTATTTCCGATTTTTTAGATCAATCCTTTTCTAAATCATCCCATCTGCCTATGGCCTGGATGTTTTATCTTGCCCGTTCACATCTGTTTTGCCATGGGCTGTCCGCCTGTCTGCCTGTGTATCGGCCCTGCCGGCTTTTTCCGCCTCGGCCTTCAGCGCCTCTATGTCCGCTGGTTCAGAAGGCTTTAAAACACGTGCCATCAGTCCCATGGCAAACATGATGACAGGTATGAACACCATGGAGAAAATCACGGCCATAAGGTAATTCTTTGGGGCGCCTGTCACGGCCAGGATAATGGCCAGCACAAACAGCGCCACCAGAAGCAGGGCTCCGGCCAGGGCCAGGATCCGTTTTAATTTCATGCATTGACTCCTTTCATCCGTTGACTGTTTCCTTATCCATCCCAATCAAACGTCTTAACCACCCGTTCCAACCAATCGACTCAACCATCCGTTCCGGACCAATTGTCCATCCGTCTGAACCGTCAATCCTCAGCCAGTTCTTCCCAGCGCCCATACAGTTCTTCCAGCTGCCGGGCGATTTCTTCCTTTTCCCTGTTCAGTTCCATCAGCCTGTCCACATCGGTGTAGACCTCTTCCTGGGAAAGCAGCCCGTCAATCTCACTGTCCCTGGTTTCCAGGGCATGGATGGAATCCTCTGTCTTTTTTAACTCGTTCTGGCGCTTGCGTATGCGGGCCTGCTCCTCCTTCTGGGCTTTCCAGTCCAGCTTTATGCCGCTGGCAGAAGAGGATCCAAAATCCCTGTCCGGGGTTCCCGCAGGCGTCTGGCCTGCCGCATTCCTTGCTGCAAATGCGGCTTCCACGTCATCCTTTTTCTCAAGATAATAATCGTAGTTGCCGATATAATTAATCAGGGACTGGCTGGTCAGGTCCAGTATCCTGGTGGCGGTGCGGTTGATGAAATAACGGTCATGGGACACATAAAGCACGGTGCCCGTATAGCGGCAGAGGGCGCTTTCCAGTATCTCCTTGGACGTGATGTCCAGATGGTTGGTGGGCTCGTCCAGCAAAAGGAAATTAGCATCGGAGAGCATGAGCTTGGCCAGGGACACGCGTCCGCGTTCCCCGCCGCTTAAGTCCCTGATCAGCTTAAACACGTCATCTCCTGTGAACAGGAAGGAGGCCAGGGTATTGCGGATCTGGGTATTATTCATGTCAGGATAGGTATCCTGTATTTCCTCAAATAATGTCTTGTCCATGTGCAGGACCTGGTGCTCCTGGTCGTAATAACCGATGTGCACCTTGGAACCCAGGCGGATTTCACCGCTGTCAGCTTCCAGCAGGCCGTTGATGATTTTTAGCAGGGTGGTCTTGCCGGTTCCGTTATTGCCTATGATAGCCACCCGCTCCCCGCGCCTGATATCAAAATCCACATGGGAGAAGAGGGGCTGGGCGTCAAAGGATTTGCTTAATTCCCTGACCGTCAGCACATCATTGCCGCTGATTACATCCGGCTCCAGCCGTATATCCATGGAATCGTCAATGTCCACCGGCTTTTCCACACGCTCAATCTTATCCAGCATCTTTTCACGGCTTTCGGCACGCCGGATGGACTTTTCGCGGTTAAAGGATTTTAGTTTGGCGATGACTGCTTCCTGGTGCCTGATTTCCTGCTGCTGGTTTAGGTATGCCCTGATTTTGGCATCCCGCAGCATGGCCTTCTTGTCGCTGTAAGCGGAATAGTTGCCTGAGAACATGGTTCCTATGCCGTTATCCAGTTCCACAATCTTGGTAACCACACGGTCCAGGAAATACCGGTCATGGGCAACGATGATCACACTGCCTGCATAGCTCTTTAAGTAGGTTTCAAGCCAGGCAATGGACTCCATGTCCAGATGGTTGGTGGGCTCGTCAAGCAGCAGTACGTCCGGCTTGGTAAGCAGGAGCTTGCCAAGGGATACGCGTGTTTTCTGGCCTCCGGAAAGGGTGTTGATGGGTTTGGTGAATTCATCCTCGCTGAATCCCAGGCCTTTTAATACGCCCGTGACCTCGCTTTTATAAGCGTAGCCATCGGCCAGTTCAAAGGCGTGGTTTAAGCGGCTGTATTCTGCCAGCATGGCTTCCAGGGCATCGCCTGAGGCCGAATGCATCTTAAGCTCCAGGCTGCGGATCCGCTCCTCCATCTCTATGACAGGACGCTTTACCTCCAGAAGGGCTTCGTAAATCGTGTTTTCGCTGTCCAGGTCCTGGTGCTGTGCCAGATAACCGATGGTGGTGCCCTTGCTGAGGGCCACAACGCCTTCGTCAGCAGCCAGCTCACCAATCATGATTTTTAAAAGGGTGGTCTTGCCTGCGCCGTTAATGCCCACAATAGCCGCCTTTTCGTGGTCTTCCAGGTGAAAGGAAACCTGCTTTAAAATATGTTTGTCACCGAATGACTTGGTTATATTGCTGCATGATAAAATCATGGTTAAGCTCCTTTGCATTGTATACCGGCGCTCCATCCAAAGGGGGCAACAGGGCGCTGTTTTCCACGCGCTTATATGTGAAGGAATCCATCAGGAGATACCCCCTTTAGGACAAAACACGCCCCACTTTACGGCATATCTGGCCGGAATTCGGGTCACATCGCCCGCTAGGCCCCCTTTATTTGCGCCAAATCCCCCACAAAGTGGGATGCACGGCCGACGGAAAGCAATTTTCAGATACGTCCTGGATTGCCGGGATTTCCACCATACTATACTTTCACCAGTATAATATAATAGGAAAATTTTTTCAAGAACATACTGAAACGTGTTTGACATTTTTTTGACACTTGTTTATAATAGAACCATTAGGTATTTATAGAAACGCGTAAGGGGAAGGTGGAACACAATGGAACGCAAAGAGATATCAAAGGCGGTAATTTCAAGATTGCCCCGCTATTACCGCTACCTGGGTGAACTGATTGAGGAAGGTGTGGAACGCATCTCTTCCAATGAACTCAGCGCCAGGATGAAAGTAACGGCATCACAGATCCGTCAGGACCTTAATAATTTCGGAGGATTCGGCCAGCAGGGTTACGGTTATAATGTCAAGTACCTGTATGCTGAGATAGCAAAGATTTTAGGAATTGACCAGCAGCACAACCTGATTATCATCGGAGCTGGTAATCTGGGGCAGGCCATTGCAAACTATACGAATTTTGAAAGGCGGGGATTTGTCATCAAGGGCATGTTTGATATCAATCCCAAGCTGATTGGTCTGGTAATCCGCGGGATTGAGATCCGCTCCGTGGACGATCTGGAACACTACATCAAGGAGAATGAGATTCAGATAGCGGCCCTGACCATTCCAAAGACAAAGGCGCCTGAGATTGCTGACCGCCTTGTCCAGGCCGGTATCAAGGCAATCTGGAACTTTGCCCATACCGATCTGGTGGTTCCGGATGATGTGGTAGTGGAGAATGTCCACCTGTCTGAAAGTCTGATGCGTCTGTCATACAGGGTTTGCAGCATGTACGACCAGAAGACAGAAGAGGGAAAAGCATCAAAGTAAGAATCAGCCGGCAAGCAAAGGAGTCATTCTTTATGCTTGCCGGCTGTTGCTTTTACAGGAGGTAAATGCGGATGAGAACACTGGTAACGGCAAAACAGATGAAGGCCGTGGACGCCCATACCATCCATACCATAGGCATACCGTCCATGGTCCTGATGGAGCGGGCAGCCCTTTGGGTGGCAGAAGAGGCAGGGGCGCTGGCCGGACAGAAGGAAGTCATATGGGCAGTGTGCGGCACGGGCAACAATGGGGCGGACGGCGTGGCGGCGGCGCGTATGCTTTATCTGAAAGGGTATCAGGCGTGTGTCTATGTGGTGGGGGATTTGGAAAAGGGTACGGAGGAGTTTAAGGCCCAGGTATCCATTGCGCGCAGGCTCGGCATGGAGGTCAGGCCCTGGACCGCGGCGGCGGACCGGGAGTGCGGCCTTCTCATCGATGCCGTATTCGGCGTGGGTTTAAGCCGTCCCATTGAAGGGGAGTACAGACAGTGCATGGAAATGTTGGCGGATAAGAAGATTGCCCATACCGTTGCAGTGGATGTGCCCTCAGGAATCCATGGGGATACGGGGACTGTCATGGGGGTTGCGCTGAGGGCGGATGTCACTGTTACCTTTGGCTGGGAGAAGACCGGCACAGCCCTTTATCCGGGCAGGGAATATGCGGGCAGGGTAAAGGTATGCGATATTGGATTTCCGGAAACAGCCCTGATGGCCGTGGCGGAGGCAGAAGAGGGGAGCGGATATGCATTCACCTACGGGCCGGAGGACCTGGCGCGGATTCCGGGCCGTCCCGCCTATTCCAACAAGGGAACCTTTGGGAAGGTGCTGATTGCAGCAGGGTCAAGGAACATGTGCGGCGCGGCATATCTCAGCGCCCTGGCGGCTTACCGCACCGGCGCCGGGCTTGTAAAGCTCCTGACCGTGGAGGAAAACCGTCAGATCCTTCAGGAGCGTCTGCCGGAAGCCGTCATCGTCACCTACACGGCGGACCAGCTGATTTCAGGCAGGGAAGAGTTTAAGCGTATGATTGAGGAGCAGATGAACTGGGCAGATGTGGTGGTGCTGGGGCCGGGGCTTGGCAGTGAACCATATGTGGAATACCTGGTGGAGGATATACTGACCAGCGCCTTTGTGCCTGTAATCATTGATGCGGACGGCCTCAATGCCATAGCCGGGCATCCGTACCTGACCACCTATTATACGGAAAATATCGTGATTACCCCCCATCTTGGCGAGATGGCCAGGCTGACCGGGGAGGACATCAGGGATATAAAGGAGAATCTGGCCGGGGCAGCCCTGGAATATGCGGGGCGTTACGGCATTACCTGTGTGCTTAAGGATGCAGCCACGGTGGTGGCAGGTAAGGACGGCACGCTCTACATTAATTCCAGCGGTAACAGCGCCATGGCCAAGGCCGGGTCCGGCGATGTCCTTACGGGCATCATTGCAGGCCTTACGGCCATTGGGATGGAGGAAGGGCAGGCAGCGCTGATGGGGGTATACCTTCACGGCAGGGCAGGAGACGCGGCAGCCAGGAAGACCGGGCAGCACAGCCTTCTGGCATCGGATCTGGCCCATGCAATCGGAGCTGCCATGGAGTCCGCGGCAGAATGGCAAAAAACAGGAGGCAGATAAGATGAAACCATACAGCAGGGTATATGCGGCCATTAATCTGGATGCGGTGGCTGCCAATATGGAGGCCATGAAGGCAAACCTTCCGGCTTCAACATCCATGATTGGCGTGGTTAAGACAGATGGCTACGGACATGGCGCCGTGCCGGTTGCCAGGACCATTGACCCATACGTGGACGGATATGCCGTGGCATCCGTGGACGAAGGCATCATCCTGCGCCGCCACGGCATACGCAAGATGGTCCTTGTCCTGGGCGTGACCCATGAAAGCAGGTTTGAGGACCTGGTCCGGTATGATATCCGTCCGGCCATGTTCCGGTACGGGGAGGCCCAAAAACTGTCGGCCGTTGCAGCCGCCATGGGGAAAAGGGCCAATATCCATCTGGCAGTGGACACCGGCATGAACCGCATCGGCATGAAACCGGACCAGGAATCCGCGGACATGGTGTTAAGGATCAGCATGCTGGAGGGAATCCGCATTGAAGGCATGTTCACGCATTTTGCAAGGGCGGATGAGGCGGATAAGACCACCTATGGACTGCAGTTTGGGAAATATTCTGATTTTGTGGAAATGCTGGGCAGCAGAGGGATTAACATCCCGATCAGACATTGTTCCAACAGCGCCGGCATCGTGGAGTCCCTGGGGTCCAACGGCCTTGACATGGTGCGGGCCGGTATTTCCATCTACGGTCTGTATCCATCGGATGAGGTGGGGAAAGATGCGGTGAAGCTGACGCCGGCCATGGAGCTTAAGAGCTTCATCACCTACATAAAGACCATTGGGCCAGGTGATGCGGTGAGTTACGGCGGCACCTTTGTGGCTGACAGGCAGATGCGCGTGGCCACGATTCCGGTGGGATACGGGGACGGTTATTCGCGTTCCCTGTCCGGCAGGGGTTCTGTCCTGATCCGCGGCCAAAGGGCCAGGATACTGGGCAGGATCTGTATGGACCAGTTCATGGTGGATGTGACGGGGATTGTGGATGCGGCAGAAGACGATGAGGTGACACTGATCGGAAGGGACGGGGATGGGTTCATTTCCGTGGAGGAACTGGCTGGAACCGGCGGAGGTTTCCACTATGAAATCATCTGCGGCATCGGCAAACGGGTGCCCAGGGTATATATACGGGACGGCCGGGTGATTGGGAAAAAAGATTATTTTAATGATATTTACGAAGGCTTCGGATATATGTAAAAGCCTACCATGCTCCAAATAAGCGTCTGAAACATATGATACTATTAGGTTACAGGGCAATGTATACACAGGTCAGATATTGCCAATACTAAGGTTGAATAAATTGACGGAGTGTGGACGATGTGATTATCAGACGTGGAGACATTTATTATGCGGATTTACGGCCTGTGGTGGGCTCCGAGCAGGGAGGAGTCCGTCCTGTGCTGATCATCCAGAATGACGTGGGCAACAAACACAGCCCCACGGTCATATGTGCAGCCATTACCTCAAGGATGAACAAAGCAAAGCTGCCCACCCATGTGGAACTGAATACAAGGCGGTGTGCTATGATTAAGGACTCCGTCATCCTTTTGGAACAGCTGCGCACCATTGACAAGCAGCGGCTGAAGGAGAAGATATGCCATATAGATGAGGAGCTTCAGCAGAGGGTGGATGAAGCGCTGATGGTAAGCCTGGAACTGCATACATAGGCAGGCACCATTGACGAAATATGAGAAAAATGTTATGATAAGCAGAGCTATGCCATGATTTAAGGGGCGTTGCCCTGCTTTTTACATGACAGAAACCAGGGCGGCATGAGTACGAAAGGAGTCTTTATAGTATTATGGACGATGGTTATTCGCCTGTCAGTATACTTGTATTGATTGGTTTTATCCTTCTGGAGGCTGTGTTTTATGGATTCGGTTCGGCAATTCAGAATGTGAATGAAGGGAAGCTGGAAGAAGAGGCCCGCCAGGGGAACCGGAAGGCTGCCAGGCTTCTTGAGATTGTCAACCGGCCGGGGCGGTTTGTGCACACCATTCAGATCACAACCCATCTGATTGGTATGATTACCGGAGCAGTCATACTCCCTGTGCTGGTCAACGGGCTGATGAGGCATGTCCATATCTTCAAGCCCATGGCCGGATGGTACGCCGGGACCTCCGGGGGGCCCTGGTATCTGGATTCCATGTGGTGGGAGCAGATACTGTTCATGGCGGCCGTGACCATTGCCCTGCTGCTTATCATCATCAGCTTCGGGATCATAATCCCCAAGCGCCTGGCTGCCAAGGAACCGGAAAAGTGGGGATACCATATGCTGCCGGTTGTCCTGTTTGCTGCCGGTGTGTTCCTGCCCCTGACCAAGCTGATCACACTTGTGTCAGCCCTTGTACTCCGGCTTTTCGGGGTGGATCTTGCGGATGACGATGACAATGTGACGGAAGAAGACATCATGTCCATGGTAAATGAAGGCCATGAGCAGGGCGTCCTGGAAGCGGACGAAACAGAGATGATAACCAATATATTTGAACTGGGGGACAAGGAAGCTTCCGATATCATGACCCACCGTACCAATATGACGGCCCTGGACGGCGCCATGCTGCTGGGGGATGCGGTGCATTTTATCTTAAATGAAGGCATAAACACCCGTTACCCTGTGTACCGGGAGGATATAGACGACATCGTGGGGATCCTGCATATGAGGGATGCCATGGTGTATGTGGAGATGGAAGAATATAAGGACAGGCCTTTGCTTGAGGTTCCGGGACTTCTCAGGGAAGCCAACTTCATACCTGAAACGCGGAGCATTGACACCCTGTTTAAGGAAATGCAGTCCGGCAAGATCCATATGGAAATCGTGGTGGATGAATACGGACAGACCGCAGGACTTCTGACCATGGAGGATATACTGGAGGAAATCGTGGGCAACATCATGGATGAGTATGATGAGGAGGAGGATTTCATTTCCGTCAGGGAGGACGGTTCCTATATCATGAGCGGGCTTACGCCCCTGGATGATGTGATGGATGTGCTGGATATCCAGTTCCCCGAGGAGGACAGCGATACATATGATACCCTGAACGGATATCTGATATCGCGTCTGGACCGCATACCCCAGGAGGGGGAGAATCCCCGGGTGGGGTTCGGCGGCTATACCTTTGAGGTGATCAAGGCCGGCAATAAGATGATAGAAAGCATCCACGTATTCCAGGACCAGGAGGAAGAAGGGGACGGCGGGAAGGACAGGGAAGGCCTGGGGACAGTACAGGGGAAAGACAGCAACAGCCCCCAGTCAGATAAATCCAAAAAAGGTTTGGTGGAAGGAAACGATGACAGGAATCATAGAGAGCACGAAGGAGATGTTTCGTGACAGCAGATTTTTAAGAAAAGCCCTTATGATTGCCTGCCCGGTAGCGCTTCAGGGCATGCTGAACACAGTGGTGAACCTTGTGGACACATTGATGATCGGCACCCTGGGGGCAACGGCCATTGCGGCCGTGGGGCTGGCCAATAAGGTCTTTTTTGTGTTTTCCCTGCTGGTATTCGGGATTGTCAGCGGCGCAGGGATCCTGGCCGCCCAGTTCTGGGGCAGCGGGGATGTAAAGAATATCAGGAAGGTGCTGGGGCTGTCCATCCTGCTTGCATTGGGAGGCGCCCTGTTTTTTGCAGTACCTGCAATCGCATGTCCCCAGGCCGTGATGCGTATCTTTACCACCAGCCGGGACAGCATGGAACTTGGGGCAAAGTATCTGAGGATAGCAGCCCTTACCTACCCCTTCATTGCGCTGACCAATGTGTATGTGGCCATGCTGAGGGCGGTAAACAGGGTGGTGTTCCCGGTCATTGGCAGCTGCATTGCCATTGTCATTAATATCTGCCTTAATTATGTGCTGATTTTCGGCAAGTTCGGCGCCCCGGCCCTGGGGGTGGCAGGCGCGGCCGTGGCAACCCTCATTGCGCGTGTGATTGAGGTGTGCCTCATGCTTACATATGTTTACACCAGGAAAATGCCCATTGCCTGCGGTTTTTCAGGACTTTTCGGATGGCCGTCCGCATTTGTGAAGACGTTTGTGCTCACATCCGCTCCCGTCATTGCCAACGAGTTCATGTGGGGCCTTGGCACTACCATGTATTCCCTGGCCTATGGCCGTATGGGGGACGAGGCGGTGGCGGCCATTACCATTGCCACCACCATACAGGATATTGTGGTGGTGCTGTTCCAGGGACTCAGCGCAGCCACTGCGGTCATCCTGGGCAATGAACTGGGCGCGGGCAAGATAAAGCGGGCTGAGAAGTACGCCACCCAGTTTTTCATCCTGCAGTTCATTGTCACAATCGCGTCGGCCTTTGTGGTGATTGGAATCAGGGGACCCCTTATCGGGCTTTATAACATCACGGAAGCGGTTGGCCGTGATGTGAACATATGCATCCTGATATTTGCATGTTATATGCCGGCCAAGATGTTTAACTATGTGAATGTGGTGGGAGTGTTAAGAAGCGGAGGCGACACAAAGATGTGCCTGTTCCTGGATACCAGCGGGGTATGGTGTATCGGCGTACCCCTGGCGTTTTTAGGCGCCCTTGTGTGGCATCTCCCCATCTATGTGGTCTATGGCCTGGTAATGCTGGAGGAAGTTTATAAGGCTGTGTTGGGATATATACGTTACAGACAGAAGAAATGGCTGAGGAACCTGACCGTGCAGGTGAGGTAGGGGAAGACCGGCCGGTATGGCGGACCGGATTTTTATTGCCGGTATGGCGGACCGGATTTTTAACTTGCCATATAAAAAAAATCGTGCTAAGATAGAAAAGATGTGTATAAAATACAGCATAGGCTGTATGAAGGATAGAAAAACAGGTTAAGAAGAATGAAGGAAAGGGTGTTTTATCGATGTCAGGACATTCAAAGTTTGCCAATATTAAACATAAGAAAGAGCGCAATGACGCGGCAAAGGGCAAGATTTTCACGGTAATCGGACGTGAGATCGCGGTGGCTGTAAAGGAGGGCGGTGCGGATCCGGCCAACAACAGCAAGCTGCGCGATGTGATTGCCAAGGCAAAAGCCAATAACATGCCTAATGATACCATTGACCGGGGCATTAAGAAAGCAGCCGGCGATGCTGCATCCGTGAACTACGAGATCCTTACATACGAAGGATACGGACCAAGCGGGGTAGCCATTATCGTTGACACGCTGACGGACAACAAGAACCGTACGGCTGCCAATGTGAGAAGCGCGTTTACCAAGGGCGGCGGCAACGTAGGGACCCCTGGAAGCGTGTCCTACATGTTTGACAAGAAGGGACAGATCATCATTGACAAGGAAGAATGTGGGATGGACCCGGATGAACTGATGATGGTTGCCCTGGATGCAGGCGCAGAGGATTTTGCCGAGGAAGAGGACAGTTATGAAATAATCACTGCCCCGGAGGATTTCAGCGCTGTGCGCGAAGCCCTGGAGGCCCAGGAAATCCCCATGATGGAAGCAGGTGTGACCATGATACCCCAGACCTGGGTGGAGCTGACGGATGAAGAGGATATCAAGAAGCTTAATAAGACCCTGGACCTGCTGGACGGGGACGACGATGTCCAGGCCGTGTACCATAACTGGGATGAGTAATACCCTGCAATAGGAACCTATACGGAAGGAATGACAGAAGGACCGGTCATGTGGCTGAATCAGCCGCATCCGGTCCTTTTTATGTTTTAGTTGGAGACCACCATGGTGCGCAGCCCGTCGGTTGCATTGGGCGCATTGAACATGTATAGGGTATAAGAATTGTTGGCGCTCATATTGGCTGCAGCGGTTGCCACGTAGGTAGACGGGTATGCGCCGGTCCTGGCAATATAGAGCTGATACCAACCCGGATAAAAGCTGGTATAGGGCGTTACTTCCCGGTAGCGTACATTGGTAAATGCCATGTAGGAACTGTTCTGGTTTCCAATGGACACGTCGAAGGGCCCAAGGTTCTGGGACAGGTTGCAGGCCCGCAGGCAGCTGGTGCCGGAAGGGGCGTTGCAGGAAATGTCGGAGATTTCCATGATGTCCAGGCCGCTGGCCGTGTTGATGATGGCAATTGTCATGGAGGAGGAAGCCCTTACCTGGACCGGTTTCTGGATGTAGACATATCCGTTGGCGCCGGATACGGTGATGGTCTGTGTGCCGGAGGCTGCCTGTACATAGCTTGTAATGTCCCCGTTTGCAAGCCCGCTTGCCACCATCCAGTTGCCGATGTACACATAGAAGGGCTGGTATCCCGTGGACGCGTTGAGGATGCGCACCCTGCCAAAGCTGGTGGCGGTGCAGTTGTAGCATGGGAAGGTGATACCGGGAATGACGGTGACGGAACCGCCTGTGCCGCCTGGGAAGATGGGGCGGAAAATAGGCGGGAAGTTTGGACGTCCGCTGTCCACCGGACCGCCTTCGCCTGGGTTGGGAAGGGGAATGACAGGGACGCCTGCGCCATTGTCCATGCTGTTCCCGCTGTCTACCGGACCGCCTTCGCCTGGGTTGGGAAGAGGAGTGATGGGGATATCCGCCTCGTTGATTTCAGCAGCGCTGACTAACGTGTCCGGATACCCATTTGCTCTGTCCATATGATAGGATTGGTTATTCATAACGACCTCACTGATTGATTGATTCAGTATAGTCTATTCAGGTGCAGGGCCAAATGTGAGTAATTTTTCAAAAAACCGGATATGTTATGGAAATACATGGGATGGATGAATTGAGACTGCATTTTCCTCCCATTAATGCATATAATAAAAAGAACCAGTGTATCAGGAGCGTGGATAGTATGTCATGGGAACCAAAGAAAACAGCTGTGTCTGCACTGGGTCTGCCCAGGGACGTAATCCTGGGTGATGTGCTTGTAAACTTTGTGGGCCGCGGACAGGTGAATGTGGAAAATTACAGGAGCATCCTTATATATACAGATACCCTGGTAAAACTTCAGGCGAAAAACTGTAAGGTACTCATCCACGGAAACCGTTTAAGAATTGATTATTATACATCCGAGGAGATGAAGATAACCGGTCAGATCGGTTCGCTGGAATTCGAAACATAAGTGGGCGAATGCCCGTAAGCGTCCGATGGACAGACGCTAAATGCTCATAGCGAGGAGGGGCCTGTTTGATTGTTTGGCTGTTACATAACTGGAAAGGATATGTAAGACTCCGTCTTCACGGCTATTCGCCGGAACGTTTCCTCAACCTGTGCAATGCCAGGGGGCTGGAAGTCTGGGAGCTTATGTGCAACCGGGACGGGGACTATGAATTTTATATGACAGTAGAAGGGTACCGCCGTGTAAAGCCCCTGGTACGCAAAGCCCAGGTAAGGCTGCATATCATCGGGCGTTTCGGTATTCCCTTTTTTATTTACAGGTACAGGAAGCGCTGGTATTTCGGGGCGGGCCTGGCGGCGTTTTTCCTGGTGCTGTATGTGATGTCCCTGTTCATATGGGATATCCAGTTTGACGGCAATTACCGGTATACCTATGACACCCTCATACGTTATCTGGATTCCCAGGATATTGATTATGGGATGCTTAAATCCAGGATTAACTGTGAGGACCTGGAAGCATCCATCCGTACCAGTTTCCCGGAGATTACCTGGGTGTCGGCCAGGGTGTCGGGCACCAGGCTCCTGATCCATATCAAGGAAAATGAAGTGCTGTCCATTGTTCCCGAGAAGGACGAGACACCCTGTGACATTGTGGCTGACCGGTCAGGGACCATCACTTCCATGGTGGTGCGCCAGGGGATTGCCCAGGTTTCGGTTGGGGACGAGGTGGAAGAGGGACAGGTACTGGTCAGCGGACGCGTGCCCATAATCGGCGACAGCGAGGAGGAAATCAATGCCTATCTGGTCCATGCGGACGCGGATGTGGTGGCCAGGACATCCAGGGAGTATGAAAAGACATTTCCCATGCTCCACAGGGAACGGGCGGAAACAGGGCGCAGGCGCAGGGGATGGTATCTGAAGGCAGGCAGATGGTCCTTCACCTGCCTGCTGCCGGTCAGGGGACAGGGGGAATGGGATTACGCCATGGAAGAGCAGCAGCTCCGGCTGTTTTCCAATTTTTACCTGCCTGTCTACATAGGGGATATAAGGGGAAAGGAAATGGTTTCCTATGAAAGCAATTATACAAAGGAGGAACTGGAGCACATATCAAAAGCCATAAATTACCAATTTGTCAAAAATTTAGAGGAAAAGGGGGTACAAATTCTTGAAAATAATGATAGAATAGAAACAAGTGTATCTGAATGCAGGCTGAGGGGGGAGTTAGTGACCCAGGAATCCATTGTAAGGACCCAGCCCATGTCAAAATCCATGACGGAACCGGATACACAGCCAACTACAGAGCCAGAGGAGACGAGATAAGCCTAGATGAGTGTAATTGAGACCATGATTGACATCCCCGCTGAACATGAGAAGAATGTCTGCGGGCAGTTTGACACATACCTTAAGAAAATAGAGCGCACCCTGCATGTGACCATGATTGCCAGGGACGGCGAGATTAAGATCATAGGACCTGAACAGACCATAGGCCAGGCCAGGAGCGTGTTCAGCAACCTGATAGAACTGTCCAAAAGGGGCAATACGATCACGGAGCAGAATGTGGACTATGCCCTGTCCCTTTCCTTTACGGAGAAAGACGGCCAGATCCTGGAGATTGACAAGGACATCATCTGCAGGACCATTACCGGCAAACCGGTAAAGCCCAAGACCCTGGGACAGAAGAATTATGTGGATTCCATCCGGAAGAAGATGATTGTGTTCGGCATCGGACCAGCCGGCACCGGCAAGACCTACCTGGCCATGGCCATGGCCATCCAGGCGTTTAAGAACGGGGAAGTGGGGCGCATCATCCTGACCCGTCCTGCCATAGAGGCAGGGGAGAAGCTGGGATTCCTTCCAGGGGACCTTCAGAGCAAGATTGACCCGTACTTAAGGCCCCTGTACGATGCCTTATACCAGATCATGGGCGCTGAGTCCTACCTGCATAATTCCGAGAAGGGGCTGATAGAGGTGGCGCCCCTTGCGTACATGAGGGGACGCACACTGGACAATGCCTATATCATACTGGACGAGGCCCAGAACACAACGCCTGCCCAGATGAAGATGTTCCTTACAAGAATCGGTTTTGGCTCCAAGGTCATCATTACCGGCGACCAGACCCAGAAGGACCTTCCATCGGGAGCCGTATCCGGCCTGGACACGGCCCTTAAGGTGCTGAGGAAGATTGACGATATCGGATTCTGTTACCTGACCAGCTCTGACGTGGTGCGCCATCCGCTGGTACAGAAAATTGTACAGGCCTATGAATCCTATGAACAGAAAAATACGCCGCCTGCAAAGCGTGAGCGCCGCAGGGAGAGATGACAGGGAATGCCCTGACGGATGAAAGAGGGAAAGGCGAGGAGAGGTTTACCTATGACAATATCCATTGAATACGAAGCAGAAAGAAAGCTGGACCTGCCTTATGAGGAGATCATTCATGATATGGTGCTGGCTGCCCTGGATTATGAGGAATGCCCCTATGAGGCGGAGGTGAATGTAATCCTTACGGACAATGAGTCCATACGGGCAATCAACCGTGAATACAGGGAGATTGATTCCCCCACGGACGTATTGTCATTCCCCATGGTGGATTATGTGACGCCTTCGGATTTTGACCATGTGGAGGATGCGGTGGAGGATTATTTTAATCCTGAAACAGGGGAACTGATGCTGGGGGATATCGTGGTTTCCGTGGACAAGGTGGAGGAGCAGGCGCGCAGGTATGGCCATTCCGAACGGCGTGAGCTGGCATTCCTGGTGGCCCACAGCATGCTGCACCTGTTGGGTTATGACCATATGGAGGACGGGGAGCGGGAGCAGATGGAAGACAGACAGAGGAAAATTCTGGAAACCAGGGGGTATACGAGATGAAAAAAGGGCTCAGATGGATGGCGGTGATGATAGCTGCGGCCGGTCTCATGGCCGGGTGTGCCAAGGAGGCGGGCGTGGATGCTGCCGGCACCTCTGTCATGGAGACGCCTGCCGTGACCACTGAGCCTGAGCCTGAGATTGTCATACATTCCGAGAGGGAGACAGAAGATGCGGGGCCGGATGGGCAGGGGGACTATTACCTTCCGGAGGAACGGACGGAAAAGGACGGTATGATACGCAGCTACCTGACAGGAAAGATGGTGCCTGTGTCCCAGGGCAGCCGCCGTCCGGCAGCCGTGATGATGAGCAATGACAAGGAGGCGCGTCCCCAATATGGCATCAACCGGGCCGGGGTTGTCTATGAGGCCCCGGTGGAAGGCGGCATGAACCGCTATATGTCACTGATTGAGGATTATGATGACCTGGAACGGATTGGTTCCGTGCGCAGCTGCCGTACCTATTACACGTATTTTGCCAGGGAGTTTGATGCGGTCTATGTCCATTTCGGACAGAGCACATTCGCAAAACCTTATCTTGGCAATGTGGACAATATCAATGGCCTGGAGGGAATCGGGACAACTGCATTTTACCGCACAAAGGACAAGAAGTCCCCTCACAATGCATACACCAGCGGCCGGCGCATCACAGAGTCCATCGGAAAGCTGGGTTATGCCCCTGATTATGATGCCTCCTACCAGGGACATTACCTGTTTGCCAGGGATGGGAAGGAAGCAGGACTGGACGGGCGTCCGGGCGTTATGGACGCGGGCACGGTGCGGCCGGGTTATGCCATGAATCAGGCGTATTTTGTGTATGATTCCTCGGACGGGCTTTATCACCGGTATCAGTACGGCGGCGTGCACCAGGGGGATGAAGGTCCCATCACGGCCAGGAACGTGATATTCCAGTACTGCCAGTCCGGTTTTTATGCCACCACGGATTATCTGAATATTAATGTACATACCTCTGACTGCGGGTATTTTATGACAGGCGGCAAGGCCATTCCCATCAGCTGGGAAAAGGACGGGGAGTTTGGTGTTACCAGGTATTATGACCAGGAACACAATGAAGTGGTGCTGAACCAGGGACAGACATGGGTCTGCATCATCTCCACAAAAGACTTTGCCAAGTCAGAAATAATTGGGAAATGAGGACTCACAAGAAAGAGATATGAATGTAAGCACATCTAGGAAAAGAACCAGAAAACAAAAGGCTGCCAATTTCGTCATACAGGGCAGCATCCTGGCATTGGCCGGCATCCTGGTACGCATCATCGGCATGCTGTACCGGATGCCTCTGAACGATATCATAGGAAAACAGGGAAATGGATATTATACATCTGCCTTCAACGTGTATAATATCCTGTTGATATTATCCTCCTACAGCATGCCGGTGGCGGTGTCCAAGATGATATCCGCCCGGATTGCAAGGGGGGAGTACAGAAACTGCAGCCGCATACTGAAAGCGGCTCTTATTTATGCCACCGTGATTGGCGGCGTGGCAGCTGTTGTGCTGTGGTTTGGGGCTGACCTATTTGCAGAACTGATTAAGACCCCGTTCAGCCGTTACGCCCTTAAGACCCTGGCGCCCACCATCTGGATCATGGCTTATCTGGGCGTGCTCAGGGGATATTTCCAGGGAACGGGAACCATGGTGCCCACGGCGGTATCCCAGATCCTTGAGCAGATCATCAATGCCATCGTAAGCGTGGTGGCTGCCGGCATCCTGTTTGACGTGGGCGTGTCCATCAACGCGGCCCAGGGCGCAAGGGATTATTCCTATGCCCTGGGCGCTGCAGGCGGCACCATCGGCACGGGCGCGGGCGCGCTGACCGCCCTGATTTATTTTATCATCCTGACCCTTTCAAAGGGCGGGGACATGCGGGCCCGGGCAAGGAAGGACGTGTCTGGCAGGACAGAGAGCTACCGGCGGCTGGTCAGGATCCTTACCATCACCGTGCTGCCCATTGTAATCAGCAGCGGAATCTATAACTGTTCCAATGTGCTGGACAACTATCTGTTCGGTCAGGGCATGGATAAGCTGGGATATATGGAAGACTCCATCGCCACCTACTGGGGCGCATTAGGGCAGTACCAGCTGCTCTTTAACATACCTGTGGCAGTGTCCAATGCCTTATCCTCCTCCCTTATCCCCTCCCTTACAAGGGCGGTGGCCAGCAGGAACAGGAAGGAAAAGCTGGAACGCATCGCAACCGCCATCCGCTTTTCCCTGCTGATTGCCATTCCCGCGGCAGTGGGGATCACGGTGCTGGCAAAGCCGGTCTGCAACCTTTTGTTTATCAGCGAGGACAACAGCCTGTTAATCCGTCTTTCCATGATCGGTTCCCTGGCCGTGGTGTTCTATTCCCTTTCAACCGTCACCAACGCCATCCTCCAGGGCCTGAACCGCCTGGACGTGCCGATCCGCCACGCAGTGGCTGCCTTGGCGGTCCATGTGGCTGTGCTGGAAGTGTGCCTTATGATGCTTAAGATGGGAATCTACAGCGTGGTCATTGCCAATATCGTTTTTGCACTTGTGATGTGCCTGCTGAACGGACGTGCCATTGCAAGGTTTGTCCGATATAAGCAGGAATATAAAAAGACCGTATTCCTGCCCGCCCTGTGTTCCGTTTTCATGGGAGCGGCAGCTTTCGGGGTCTACAAAGGAATATACAGCCTCCTTCCATCCCACATGATGCACGGACGGCTTGGAATGGCCATCGTGGTCCTGCCCTCCGTGGCAGTGGCCATTGTGGTGTACGCGCTGCTGCTGGTACGGTTCAGGGCAGTGGACGAGGATGAATTAAGGGGAATGCCCGGCGGAAGGAAGCTTGCAGGGCTGCTTGTCAGGCTGCACCTGCTGTAGGGCCTGCCTGAAAATCCATTCCTTCCCATGTGCATCCGGCGGCTGGATCCAGCGTCTTTTCCGGCATGGCGCCGGGCCGCTGCCGGCACTGCCTGGATCATTTACAGGAAAAATTTGAGAAATCATGATTAAAACAGCATAGAACGCAGATACTAACCTCAGAGCGTGTTCCAGAGCGTGTCTGAGAATGCTCCAGCATGTTAGGAGGTTAGCCTGATGAAAAAAGTATTATACTGTGTGCTGCTGTTTGTTGCCACATCCATTGTATGCCTTATCGTGGGGTATGGAATTACCAGATATAGTGTTAGACAGGAGCAGGCGGTTCCCAATACGGTGATTGAGACTGAGACGGTCAATGACATGGATGACAAAGCCGCTATGAACCAGGAGCAGATAAAGCCCATATTGGAAAGTCCTTCCCCTGCAGAGGAGTACTATCTGGTGGCTGAGTCCGGCTTCCTGCTGGTATTCTGCAGTGACAGAAGCACAATCTGTCTTTATACCCATATTCCGGTGACGGATTTTCCGGAGAAAGAGAGGTCCAAACTCCTGGAGGGAATCTGGTTTCCTTCTATGATGGATGTCTATCATTATCTGGAGTCGTATACGAGCTGAGAAGGATGGCCTGAACCATCCTGCATCCCGTTGACTGCTGCTCCCGCCCCAGGGCCGTGCCTTTGAATCCGGACGTAGTATGACTGCGCTGCTGATTCACAGACACGGCTTTAAGGCGTGTGTGATACGTTATGATGCTCCGCGTTTTGTGGGTTCCCTCCACAAAAGCCTTACTGCCCTATGGCCATACATAGAACTTCCATCCGGGAACAGACCGGATTTCCGGCATCAGATTGCCCGCCTGCCTGTCCGGTCATCATTTAGTGGTTGAAATATGGCGGAAAAGCGGATAAAATGAGTTGTAAACTTTTATGAGAGAATAAGGAGCCTGAGATGGATGTGAAGAAACGGGTTTTGATTATAGGCGGAGGCGCCTCCGGACTGGCGGCGGCTGTCTGGGCTGCCAGGCAGGGGGCACGGGTAACGGTTGTGGAGCACATGGACCGGGTGGGGAAGAAGATACTTTCCACCGGGAATGGAAGATGCAACATGACGAACCTGTACATGGGGCCGGAATGTTACCGCAGCGGTGACAGCAGCTTTCCCATGAGGGTCATAGAAGGTTTTTCGGTAGAGGATACCCTGCGGTTCTTTGGGGGGCTGGGGATTGAAATCCGGGACAGGAACGGATATATCTATCCGAATTCCGACCAGGCCTCCGCTGTGCTGGACGTCCTGCGCCAGGAGGTGGAGCACCTGGGGGTCCGGGTGCTGCTTTCCTGCCAGGTAAGTAAGATAGAGCCATCATGCGGCATGTACAGGGTTTCCAGCAGCCAGGGAATATTGGAGGCAGATGCCCTGATACTGGCCACGGGTTCCAAGGCCGCGCCTTCTACGGGTTCGGATGGGAGCGGATACGAACTGGCAAAGAGCCTGGGACATCGTGTGATAAAACCGCTTCCGGCCTTGGTGCAGCTCAGGTGCCAGGGGAGTATGTATAAACAGATGGCCGGAATCCGTACGGAGGCAAAGGTAAGCCTGTATGCGGAAAGTCCCCGATTAAATAGATTGGGGAAAGGTGCGGAAAGTCCCCGATTAAATAAATCGGGGAAAGGTGCGGAAAGGATACTGCTGGCAGAGGATAGAGGGGAACTTCAGCTGACGGATTACGGGCTGTCGGGGATTCCTGTGTTCCAGGTCAGCCGCTTTGGGGCAAGGGCCCTGGATGAGGGCAGCAAAGTGGTTGCCAGGGTGGATTTCATGCCGTCCTGGAAGAAGGAGGAGGCCTTCGGCCTTTTGAGAAAACGGGCGTCGCACATGGATTATAAGACGGTGGAGGAAATGTTTGTGGGCCTTCTTAATAAGAAGCTGGCTTTGGTCTTAATCCGGCTGGCAGGGGTTGACCCTTCCATGAAGTCGGGCGGGCTGTCGCCCAGGCAATTGGGGCGCCTTCTGGAACAGATTAAATCCTATGAAGCCATTGTCATGTCCGTGAACCCTTTTGCTAATGCACAGGTCTGCTGCGGCGGGGTGGATGTGCATGAGGTGGATGCCAATACCATGGAGTCCAAAGTCAGGAAAGGACTGTACCTGGCAGGGGAACTGCTGGATGTGGATGGCATCTGCGGCGGTTATAACCTGCAGTTCGCATGGTCCAGCGGTGCCATAGCTGGTAAATGCGCGGCGGGAAAGGACACCGCTGAAAAGCGCGGACGGGAAAAAGAGGGTGCAGGAAAGATGCCTGCGGGAAGGAGACGCTTATGATCCGCATTAACCAGATTAAACTTCCCCTGGGTCATGACAGGCAGGACCTGCCTGCCAAGGTATCGGGAATCCTTGGGATCCCGGCAGGGGAAATTGATTCGCTCCATATAATAAAGCAGTCCGTGGACGCGAGGAAGAAACCGGACATATTGTACAGTTATGTGGTGGATGTGGCGGTAAGGGGGATTACGGGGAAGAAGGAAGAGAAGCTGGTGCGTAAGCTGCGGGGCAGGGATGTGTCGGTACAGGACAGCCTGGGTTACCGCCTTCCGGAGCCGGGCACGCAGGAGCTTGCCCGGCCGCCTGTTGTTATCGGCACGGGACCGGCAGGACTATTCTGCGGGCTTTTGCTGGCAAGGAAGGGATACCGGCCCATCCTCCTGGAACGGGGCGAGGATGTGGATGCCAGGACAAGGCGGGTGGCTGAGTTCTGGGAAAACGGCAGTCTGTGTCCTGATTCCAATGTGCAGTTCGGGGAAGGCGGGGCAGGAACATTTTCAGATGGAAAGCTGAATACCCTGGTTAAGGATCCATCCGGCAGGAACAAGGAGGTACTCAGAATCCTGGTGGAGTTTGGGGCCGACCCATCCATTTTATATGTGAATAAGCCCCATATCGGCACGGATGTGCTGAGCCGGATTGTAAAGGCCATGCGTGAGGAGATTGTGGGCCTGGGAGGCCAGGTGCGGTTCCTGAGCCGGGTTACGGATTTTATTGTGGAGCAGGGGCGCCTTATGGCGGTGATGGTCAATGGAAATGAACGGATTGACACGGAGGTGGCGGTGCCTGCAATCGGGCACAGCGCCAGGGATACCTTTGAGGTGCTGCTGGAGCGGGGGATTCCCATGGAGGCCAAGGCCTTTGCGGTGGGACTGCGGGTGCAGCATCCCCAGGTACTGATTAACCGGAGCCAGTACGGCATGGAGGAATGCGGGGAACTGGGGCCTGCAAGCTATAAGGTGACAAAACAGACTGCAGGGGGAAGGGGAGTGTATTCCTTCTGCATGTGCCCGGGCGGGTATGTGGTCAACGCCTCCTCGGAACCGGGACGTCTTGCGGTGAATGGTATGAGCTACCATGACCGGGCCGGGGAGAATGCCAACAGCGCGCTGATTGTAACGGTTACACCGGAGGATTTCCCGGCAGCGGAAGCTGGCCGGGAAGCGCTGGCCGGGGTGGAGTTCCAGAGAAAACTGGAAGAGGACGCCTTCTGCCTGGGAGCCGGCAGGATTCCCGTACAGCTTTACGGGGATTTTAAGGAAAACAGGATATCCTCTGGTTTTGGGGAAGTGAAACCGGCTTTTAAGGGGCAGTATTGTTTTGCCAATTTGCGGGAAATGCTTCCGGAGCCCATTTCCAGGGCCCTGCTGGAGGGCATGGAGGGTTTTGGGCGCATGATCAAAGGCTTTGACCGCCCGGATGCCATATTTGCGGGGATTGAGAGCAGGACCTCATCCCCGGTACGTATCCCAAGGGACAGCGGGCTGGAAAGTGAAGTGAAGGGAATCTTTCCCTGCGGCGAGGGAGCGGGTTACGCGGGAGGCATTACCTCGGCGGCCATGGACGGCATCCGGACCTCGGAGGAAATCATCCGACGGTACAGGCCGTTTACAAGCCGTGACAGCTCAGGCGCCGTCTGAACGGCTGCTGCAAATCTTTCATCTTGTGGAAAGGAATAGAAATTGACGTGACCTGTAAATTGGTGTAAGATAAACAGGAGTCAATATAAGAATCATAAGGAGCATACCATGGAAATCCAGGAACGCCAGATCCTTAAGGAAAAGCAGAGGATTGTGATTAAGATTGGTTCCTCTTCCCTGACCCATCCGCAGACAGGGGAGATGAACCTTATGAAGATAGAGAAACTGATACGGGTAATCAGCGATTTGCGGGGAGAGGGACGGGACGTGGTCCTGGTGTCCTCAGGAGCCATTGCGGCAGGACGTCAGGCCCTGGGGCATCACAGGCGTCCGGATACCCTGGCTGAGAAGCAGGCATTCGCAGCAGTGGGGCAGGCCCGCCTCATGATGGTTTACCAGAAGCTGTTTGCAGAGTATAACCAGACAGCGGCCCAGATTCTTCTCACAAAAGATACCATGATCAATGATTCATCCAGGTACAATGCCCAGAATACCTTTGATGAGCTTTTGAACCTGGGGGCCATTCCCATTGTCAATGAAAATGATACCGTGTCCACTTCGGAGATTCCCTATGTGGACAGCTTCGGGGATAATGACAGACTGTCAGCCATAGTGGCGGCCCTGATTGGGGCCGACCTTTTAATCCTGCTTTCCGATATTGACGGTCTGTATTCCGATGACCCAAGGAGCAATCCCGATGCCAGGTTTGTAAGCCTGGTGCCTGAAATAACCCCGGAATTCCTGGACATGGGCAAGTCCACCTCCAGCAGTGACGTGGGTACGGGCGGAATGTCGGCCAAGCTGGCAGCGGCCAGGATTGCCACGGACAGCGGGGCGGATATGGTGATTGCCAACGGGGACCAGGTGGAGGTCATACTGGATATCATGGCGGGGAAGGAAAAGGGCACGCTGTTTTTAGCGCATCCCAACCTGGATTTTGATTTAATGCATTATCTGAACAATGAATATTAGAAGAGGTGATTGATATGGACGCATCCAGAATAGACCGCATCAATGAACTGTACCATAAATCCCAGTCCGTGGGACTTACGGATGAGGAAAAGGAAGAGCAGGCAAAGCTGCGGCGGGACTATATTGCCGCCATACGCGGGAGCCTGAGAAACAACCTGAATCATATTTCCATACAGGAACAGGATGGTTCTGTTACGGACCTGGGGAAGAAGTACGGCGGAATAAAGGAAGTTTAGGACTTGGGGAACTAAGCCCCAAGGAAAATCAGACAGGGCTGTGCATGGACCGCAGAAGGGAGAGGAGAGCGCAATGACATTAACTGAGATGGGCAGGCGTGCCAAGGATGTATCAAGAGTACTTAACACCCTGGGTTCCAGGGAGAAGAATATGGGGCTGGAGGAAGCTGCCAGGGCCCTTTTGGACAGTGAGGAGGAAATCCTCACCGGCAACAGGGAAGACTATGAGCGGGCTGAGGCGGGCGGCATGAGCCAGGGCCTTTTAGACCGCCTGAAGCTGACACCCGCAAGAATCCAGGCCATGGCGGACGGCCTTTTGCAGGTGGCTGCCCTGGATGACCCGGTAGGCGAGGTCCTTTCCATGAAGCTGCGCCCCAACGGGCTGCAGATAGGGCAGAAGCGTGTTCCCCTGGGCGTAATCGGAATGATATATGAAGCCCGCCCCAATGTGACCGCGGATGCCTTTGGACTCTGTTTTAAATCAGGCAACGCAGTTATATTAAAAGGCGGCAGCGACGCCCTCCAGTCCAATAAGGCCATTGTGCAGGCCTTAAGGACCGGGCTTTTAAGGGCAGGGCTTCCGGAGGAGTCCCTGCAGCTCATTGAAGATGCCAGCCGGGATACAACCAAGGAGCTGATGCGCCTTAACCGCTATATTGATGTGCTGATCCCAAGAGGCGGCGCAGGCCTCATAAAGACCGTGGTGGAGAACAGCACCATTCCGGTGATTGAGACAGGAACCGGCAACTGCCATGTGTATGTGGATGAGACCGCGGACCTTAAGATGGCCCTGGACATTGTCTTTAATTCAAAGACACAGAGGATCGGCGTGTGCAATGCATGTGAATCCCTCCTGGTACACAGGAAGATTGCAGAGGAATTCCTGCCCATGTTAAAGAAACGCCTGGATGAAAAGAACGTGGAAATCCGGGGCGATGAGGGCGCTTGCGCGATTGTGCCGGATTTTGTTCCCGCCACGGAGGAGGACTGGGGGAAGGAATACCTGGATTACATCCTGTCCCTTAAGATTGTGGATTCCGTGGATGAGGCAATTTCCCATATCAATACCTATAACACAGGCCATTCGGAGTCCATTGTGACATCGGATTATTTCAATGCGCAGAAATTCCTGAACGAGGTGGATGCCGCGGCTGTGTATGTCAATGCCTCCACCCGGTTCACGGACGGCGATGAGTTCGGATTTGGCGCTGAAATCGGCATCAGCACCCAGAAGCTTCACGCCAGGGGCCCCATGGGCTTAAAGGAACTGACCACCACCAAATACATTATTTACGGGGATGGGCAGATCCGGTAAAACCATAGAAAAGAGGTAATAACATGTCCATAGAGGAAATGGAAGAGACAGAAGCGCAAAAGGGGCGGGGAAGGAGCCGCAGGCAGAAGGAGGAAGAACCCTTTAGCTGGAAAAAGGAAATCATCAGCTGGATCCAGATTATCGCAGCAGCCGTGGTGATTGCCCTGGTCCTTAATAATTTCATCATTGCCAACAGCCGTGTCCCAACCGGCTCCATGGAAAATACAATCATGTCTAAAAGCCGGGTGATTGGCTCCAGGCTGTCCTATATAAACAGTGACCCTGAGCGGGGGGACGTGGTTATCTTTAAGTTCCCGGACAACAGGGATATTTATTATGTGAAGAGGGTAATCGGGCTGCCGGGTGAGACAGTGGACATCGTAGACGGCAAGGTATATATCAATGATTCCGATACGCCTTTGGATGAACCCTATCTGCCCGAACCCATGGAAGGGTCGTATGGTCCGTACACGGTGCCAGAAGGCTGTTATTTCATGATGGGCGACAACCGGAACAATTCACTGGACGCCAGGTTCTGGAAGAACCAGTTTGTACCAAAGAAGGATATCATGGCAAAGGTACTGTTCTGCTATTATCCAAGAATCGGAAAAGTGGAGTAGATGACAGGATGAACATAATCATATCACCTGCCAAGAAGATGAATGTCAGGGAAGATGAGCTGGACTGGGCCGATCTTCCCTGTTTCCTTTCAAAGGCAGAAGAATTAAAAGAATACATAAGGGGCCTGAGCCGGAGTGAGGCAAGGGCCCTCTGGCAGTGCAATGAAACCATTGCCGGACTTAATTATGGGCGTTTCCAGGCCATGGACCTGACCGGACGGCTTACCCCCGCCCTTTTGTCCTATGAGGGGATCCAGTACCAGTACATGGCGCCCGGGGTGTTTGAGACAAGGCACTGGGACTATGTGCAGCAGCACTTAAGGATATTGTCGGGATTTTACGGGATTTTGCGGCCGCTGGACGGAATCGTGCCATACCGCCTGGAAATGCAGGCAAAGGTAAAGCTGCCGCCGGACTGCGGCAGTCAGGAAGGGATTACCAGCCTGTATGAGTACTGGGGTGACCTTCTGTACCGGGAACTGGTAAAGGAGGACAAGGTGGTGGTTAACCTTGCCTCCAAGGAATACAGCAAAGCCATAGAACCCTTCCTGACGCCGGATATCACATACCTGACCTGTGTGTTCGGTATACTTGAGGCTGATAAAAAGGGACGGCCCAAAGTAAAGGTAAAAGCCACGGAAGCTAAAATGGCCCGCGGCGAGATGGTGCGTTTCATGGCGGAACATGAGGTCAGCTGCCCGGAAGAGTTGAAAGGCTTTGACGGGCTGGGCTATTGTTATCATGGGGAGCTGTCCGGTGAAAAGGAGTACGTGTTCCTGAAAGGGCAGAAAGACGCTATTGCTGTCCCAGGATTTTCCTGATATCCTCCTCAGGTGTTGAAACCGGATGGATGTCAAACTGTTCCACCAGGTAGTTTAATACGCCCCGGGATACAAAGGCCGGCAGCGTGGGCCCAAGATAGATATTCTTAATCCCCAGGTGCAGGAGGCTTAAGAGGATACACACGGCCTTTTGCTCATACCAGGAAAGCACCAGGGTCAGGGGCAGGTCATTGACACTGCACCCGAAGGCCTCAGCCAATGCCGCGGCCACCTTCACGGCGCCGTAAGCATCATTGCACTGTCCCATATCCAAGAGTCTTGGCAGCCCTGCCACGGTCCCCAGGTCCAGGTCATTGAAACGGTATTTGCCGCAGGCCAGGGTCAGGATGATGGAATCCGCCGGAGCCTGTTTTACGAACTCCGTATAATAATTCCTGCCCGGACGGGCGCCGTCGCATCCGCCCACCAGGAAGAAGCGGCTGATATCCCCGTTTTTAACACCCTCAATCACGGCCCCGGCAGAGGCAAGGATGGCTTCATGGCCAAAGCCTGTGGTAAGGGTGGTTCCGCCGTTGATGCCGGTCATGGCCACATCCCTGTCATAACCGCCTAATTCCAGGGCTTTTTTTATGACAGGGGAGAAGTCCTTCCCATCCCCGATATGGACCATCCCGGGGTAAGCCACAACCGAGGTGGTGAAGACGCGGTCCCCGTAGGACGGTTTTACCGGCATCAGGCAGTTGGTGGTAAAGAGCACAGGGGCCGGGATATGGTCAAATTCCTTTTGCTGGTTCTGCCATGCGGTCCCGAAGTTTCCTTTCAGATGGGGATACTTCCTAAGGTTCGGATATGCATGGGCGGGAAGCATTTCCCCATGGGTGTAGATATTGATCCCGGTTCCCTGGGTCTGCTTTAAGAGCTGTTCCAGGTCATGGAGGTCGTGGCCGGAGATTACAATGAACGGTCCCTTTTCAATGGTCATGGAAACCTGGGCAGGAGCCGGAATCCCATAAGTCTCCCTGTTGGCCCTGTCAAGCAGGGCCATGCAGTCCAGATTCACCTTGCCGGACTCCATCACAAGAGGAAGCAGGTCTTCCATGGCATAGCCGTCATAGCCCACTGCAAAAAGCCCTTTGTAGAAAAAGGAAGTGACGGACGGATCCTCATAGCCAAGGACGCGGGCGTGGAAGGCATAGGCGGCCATGCCCTTCATGCCAAAGAGCAGAAGGGATTTTAGGGAACGGATGTCCTCATCCTCGGTCCACAGTGAATCCAGGTCATAGTCGTCATTTTTTGCACATTGGGAAGTGCATCCATGGCATAGGGGGGAAAGGCTGTTTTTTGCCTTGCGGACTTTTTCCGTCAGCTGTCTTAAGGAAGCATCATCAAAGTTTACATTGGTCAGGGTTGCAAAAAGCCCTTCCAGGATCAGCTGGTCCGCTTCTTTGGGCGGGGCGGTGTTGTCGGCCGCCCTTGCAAGGCCGATCAGGGCGCCTGTCAGTTCATCCTGCAGCTTTGCGGTTTTTGCGGTTTTTCCGCAGACACCGGCATTTCCGGTACATCCGCTGCATCCAGCGGTCTGTTCGCATTGAAAACAAAACATTTCATGACTCATATATGGTTTCCTCCTTGTTATGGGTGATGTTCCGGATAGGACCGGCTTGACTGTTATGGGTGAAGTATACTATAATTCTGACAACATGTATGTTGTTCTGACAACGAAAGGAGAAGATATGAATGTCCGTGTTTTATCAGGTACCCCGCTGTTCCAGGGAATCAAGGAGCAGGAGATAGAGGCCATGCTGCAGTGCCTTTCTGCTGAGGAAAAAGAGTTTGAAAAGGACGCCTATCTCTACAGGACAGGGGATATCACGGGACGTCTGGGGATTGTGATGGAGGGGTCTGTCAATATTGTGAAGGATGATGTGTGGGGGAACCGGAAAATCATTGAGAACATCGGACAGGGCCAGATTTTTGCAGAGACATATGCGTGTCTTAAGGGGGAGGCCATGATGGTGGACGTGCAGGCCTCCGAACCCACAAAGGTGCTGTTCGTGGATGTCAGGCGCATCCTGACCACATGTCCTTCTGCCTGCGATTTCCACGCCAGGCTGATACGCAGCCTGATGTATGTGCTGGCCCATAAGAACCTGGTCCTCACAAAGAAGATGGATGTAATCACACCCAAGTCCCTCAGGGAGCGGGTGCTGGTTTACCTGTCCCAGGAATCGGTAAAGCAGGGGAACCGGACGGTCACGGTTCCTTTTAACAGGCAGCAGATGGCGGATTATCTGTCCGTGGACAGAAGCGCCCTGTCCGGGGAACTTTCTAAAATGCAGAAGGAAGGCGTGATTGCCTATGAGAAGAACCGCTTTACGGTTCTGTGAGGGTCCTGTAACCATCTGTAATTAGGCATTGGCAGGAATTACCACTTGAAATCGAACATACGTTCCTGTATAGTGAAAACAGGAGGTGAGGGTAATGGCTGCATTGAACATACCCATACAGCTGGTTGGGGCGTGCAGCACGCTGGGCGACATGACGCCGTTGTGGTTCCGGTATGAGAATGAGGAACACGCAGTTGTTACAGTTAAGGTGGAGGAAGTTGTTTCATCAAAGGAAGAAAGATACTGCGGAATGGATTATATCAGCTTTGTGTGCTGGGCGGCAGCAGAAGGGCAGAGACGGCTCATTGAACTGCGCTACCGGGTGTCCACCCACAAGTGGTCATTGTTCCGGACTTTATCATAGGAGGATGGACAGGAAGGGAAGATGGAGGAATTGTGGTATCACGTAGATGTCAACAGTGCGTTCCTGAGCTGGAGCGCTGCCCATGAGATCTGGATTAAGGGCGGGGACCTGGACCTGCGCACCGTGCCGTCCGTGATAGGGGGAAATGAAAAGGACCGCCACGGCATCGTGCTGGCCAAGTCGGGACCGGCGGCCCGGTTTGGCATCAGGACCGGGGAGACCCTGGTGGAAGCCAGGAACAAGTGCCCGGGGCTTATCATAGCGCCGCCGGAGTATGACCTGTATGTACAATGCTCCAGGGCCCTTATACAACTTCTGGGCAGGTATTCCCACCATATCCACCAGTACAGCATTGATGAGGCCTTCTGCGCCATGGACGGCACAAAGAACCTGTGGGGGAATCCGGTGGCCTTTGCGCAGCAGATTGGGGCGGAAATCCGCCGTACCCTGGGATTCACGGTTAATATCGGGGTTTCGGATAACAAGCTGCTGGCCAAGATGGCATCGGAGCTCCAGAAGCCTGACAAGGTACACACCTTGTTTAAGGACGAAATCCCAAAGAAAATGTGGCCCCTGCCGGTGGAGGACCTGTTCTGGGTGGGGCGCGCCGCCAGCCGGAAGCTGAAGGCTCTTGGGATCCGCACCATCGGGGATCTGGCGGCAGCGGACCGCGGTCTGGTGGGACGGCATTTGAAAAAGCATGGGGAGTTTATCTGGGACTACGCCAATGGCAGGGATAACTCCCCTTTTTTGCAGGAACGGCCTGAGAATAAGGGATATGGGAATTCCATGACAATTCCCATGGATGTGACGGATGCGGATACGGCCCGCCAGGTCATCCTTTCCCTCACGGAGACAGTGTGCGCCAGGCTGAGGGCAGATGGGATGAAGGCGGGCTGTGTGGGCATATCCATCACGGACCGGGATTTCAGGCATGCCTCCCGCCAGCGGACCCTGGTCTCGGCCACCCATACCACCTTTGAGATATACCGGGCGGCCTGCCTGATATTTGAAGACCTGTGGGACCGTGCGCCCATCCGCCAGATGGGGGTCCACACCAGCCGGGTTACCCATGACACGGCCTATCAGTACAACCTGTTTGATATGGACCGTTATGAGAAGTACGCCAGGCTGGATGAAGCCATTGACGGGATACGCAGCCGGTACGGCGAGGACTCTGTCATGCGGGCCGTGTTTCTCGGCGGGAGCCTGCCCCACATGGGCGGCGGGATTGACAAGGCCAAAAGGACCGGGATGACCAAGCCCCTGCCTTATTGCCCTTCAGATACAGCGGAAGATGGGGCCGGCCCGGCCTGTCCTGCGGTACGGGCATAGATGTTGGCAAGGACTGCGCCGGATATATTGTGCCATACGCTGAACACGGCGCCCGGTATGGTTGCCAGGGGATACTGGGCAAAATGGGTGGCTGCCAGGGAAGTGGCAAGACCTGAGTTCTGCATCCCCACTTCGATGGAGATGGCCCTGCATTTGCTGGAATCCAGCTTTAAGAGCTTTCCGATGGAGAATCCCAGGAAGTAGCCCAGGACATTGTGCAGGATGACAACACCCACAATCAGCAGCCCGCTGGTCATGATCTTGGAGGAATTGGCGCTTACCACGGCGGCCACGATGGCTACGATGGCCGTGGTGGAAATCAGGGGCAGGATTTCAACCACATTCTGGGTAAAGCGTGAGAAGAAATGGTTGATGATGAATCCGGCGGCAATTGGTACGATCACCACCTTGATGATGGAGAGGAACATGCTTGCCATATTGACATCCACCTTGGCGCCCGCATACACATAGGTCAGCAGGGGCGTCAGAAACGGCGCAAGCACGGTGGAGACCGCGGTCATGCCCACGGACAGGGGAACATCGCCCTTGGACAGGTAGGTCATGACATTGGATGAGGTGCCGCCCGGACAGGTGCCTACCAGGATGACTCCGATGGCCAGTTCCGGGGAAAGGCGGAACAGCCTGGTCAGCAGGAATGCCAGAAGGGGCATGATGGTGAACTGTGCAATACATCCCAGCACCACGTCCTTGGGGCGGGAGAAAACCACCTTGAAATCACCTGGTCTTAAGGTGAGTCCCATGCCGAACATGACGATGCCTAAAAGAGTGTTTACATAGGAGGTCTTGATGAAACTGACAGAGCCGGGCGCCAGCAGGGCCAGGGCCGCCACGGCGATGACGATTACCGCCATATTCTGTCCAAAGAAGTTACTGAGTTTTTTGAGTGCATTCATGATACATTCTCCCTTCGGTTTCTTTTGTTGGGCCACAGCAGGCTTTGGGGACACATTGCACAGATGACGGGAATGGATGTCCAAATTACTCCCTGGGAAATGAAAAGGCCCCTGTCTCCTGTTATTCTTAGAGACAAAGGCCTGAAAATCCCTCTGCGGTACCACTCTGATTGCTGCCAACCGGCAACCCCTTAGCCACATCCGACAATGTGTAACGGTATAACGGCCGCCGTCCGTCCGGACTTACTTCTAAATAAGGCTGGCACGGTGTGCCAGGTTCTGCCCGGAAGCTCAGGGGTGATATTCCCCGGTCCATTCCTGCTGCCTTCCACCAACCGGCAGCTCTCTGAAAGGATGGTTCCGGATACTTTTCCCCGTCTTAGCCTGCTGTAACTCTTTAACTGATTGATGTGATTTTACTGCGGCGTGTGAAAAAAGTCAATAAAAAAATAAAATCCATTACTCTTCAATATCGCCGTCCTTCCAGCGTCTGCGGTATTCCCTGGGCGTCATTCCCGTTTTTTTCTTAAAAACCTTGGTAAAATAATTTGCATCGGAAAACCCGGTTTCCTGAGCCAGGTTTGAAATGGATCCTGAGGTGGTGCGGATCAGGAAGCAGGCCGTGGATACACGGCGCTCCTGGATATAATCCGTGATGTTCCTGCCGGTGACATTTTTGTACGTGGTGCTTAAGTAGGCGGAACTCATAAAAACATGCTGGGCAATGTCTTTTAGGGGAAGGGGACCGGAAATATTCTGGTTGATATAGTTTTCCTCCTTTTTTATGACTTCATGGTATTCCAGGGAAAAGACCTTTTCGTCCAGGAGACGGCTGTTGATCATTCCGGCCACTAATTTTATCCCTTCCACTGCCTCTGTGCCGATTAACGGTTGGGAGTGGTATTTTTTATATAATGCATCTGGCTCTGTTTCACATAACAGGGCCAGTTTCCTGGCATATTCTTTGTCCAGTCCTGCTTCCTTGGTGCGGAACTGTCCGATGATCAGGAAACCGATATAGATATTGTCAATGTATACCGGATATGCGACCTCAATCAGGCCGGCGTGGCAATGGTAGGCATAGGCGTTCTTCTGCCTGGCGCACTGCTGGTCCGCCTGCTGGTCACAATGTGCACAGAAGGCGTTGGTGGCAGGACAGCGCTCCATGGCGTAACAGAAGGGAAGGTTCCGCTTGGACGCCCCAAACCACTGCTTGGATTCCGTTGCATAAAAAAGCACCGGAGTTTTTAAAAGTTTAGATATGGGATTTAAAATGGAACCCATTTTTGTTGTATTGATATGGACCCTGCATGTCTGCACCAAAGCCGCCCCCCTCCCGGAATGCTGTTATCAGTTCTATTATTGTACCACGATCCTTTGAGAAAAAGTAGTAAAATTTTACGTTAATAATAAACGGTAAAATCAATTCCGAAACCTGGAAAACCCGTTAGGAATGATACTTTTTCCATGCTGGAAATAGTAATTTATTTTTGGGATTCCATACGTCCGCTGATCCGGGAATAGGGAATACATGATTTTATTTTCATCCTGGGACAGGAACAGGTCCCTGTGACAGAAAAATATTACTATTTTTACGCCATTGCCTCCAGTCCGTATCCGCAATTTGCAGGTGCGGTCCTATCTTGCTATAATACCCTTGTACACTGAGGGTAAGTGTGTATAATTATACCAATTCACAACAAAGGAGAATGGGATATTATGTTAAGAAAGTCAATGGCAGCCCTTTTGGCGGCAGCGATGGTAATGTCCGCACTGACCGGGTGTTCCGGTTCCAATGACAGCGCGGATCCGGTAAAAGAACCCCAGGCATCCCAGTCAGCATCAGAGGGCGCAAAGGATGGATCGGATGAAGTAGTGTTAACCATGTGGTATTGGAAGAACAGCATACGGGAGGACCTGATTGCGCAGGTATCGGAACAGTTTCCGGGAGTCACCATCCGGGCAGAGCTGTTTTCCGCTGATGATATAGAAGAGAAGATCAACACCACCATTGCAAGCGGCGGGGAACTGCCGGACCTGCTTCCCATGGATGACTGGATTGCCAACCTTCTCCAGTATCCGGATATGTTTGTTGACCTGTATGAGGCTCCCTGCAATGCAAAGGAGATAGAAGACCAGTACGTGGAGTGGAAGTGGAAACGCGGGGAAACCGTTGACGGCAGGCTCATAGCCCTTCCCATGGACATCGGGCCTACCTGCATGTTCTATAATGCAAGCCTGTTTGAGGCGGCAGGGCTTCCCACGGAACCGGCTGATGTGGCGGCTGCCATGTCCACCTGGGAGGATGCATATGCGGCAGCCGGGAAGCTGCAGGAAGCAGCCCCGGATGTAAAGATGTTTGATTTCATGGGGCATCTGTTCGTGGCCGCGTTGGGGCAGCAGCCCCAGCACATGATTGATGAAGAGGGGAACTTCATTGCTGACCAGGATCATATCAGGCAGGCGTTCATGACGGCAGTGGAAGGAAAGCCCTATGTGTATGGCGGCGACACCGAATGGTCCTCAGAGTGGGCGGCATCGCTGAACAACGGGGATGTGGCTGCTTTCGTGGGCGCTGTGTGGATGAAACCCGAGCTTCAGGATGCTGCGCCGGATACGGCCGGACAGTGGAGGGTGACCACCGCGCCAGGCGGGGCCGGCAATGTGGGCGGCTCTTCCATTGGCATTACCAGGAATTGTAAAAATGTAGAGACAGCGTACAAGGTGCTGACCTGGATGACCAACACGGAGAACCAGGTGGAGTCCCTGGAACAGCTGGGCCTGTTCCCGTCCCTGATTTCTGCCCTGGATGACCCTGCCTTGATGTACGAGGAGGAATTTTTCGGGAACCAGGTTGCGAATGAGTATTTTGTTAAGGCCGCAAAGGACATCAAGGATTATTATTATCCTCCCAACTACAGCTCCTACCAGTCTGCATTTGAACAGCAGCTCCTACTGGTACAGGACCAGGACAAGGATCCTGAGGAGGCATTGGCGGATGCGGTAAATGAGGCAAAACAGATTTATGATTTGGAATACATGAAATAAACTGATGGTATGGGCCGCTGCCAAGGTGGCCCATCGTTTGATTCTGCCCTGGATGATCGGATGATCTGCATGAAAGGGCAGGCCGTGGAGGAAAACAATCAATGAGGCAAAGGATGAAACCACAGGAAGATTATGGGAAAAGGTTCCGGGGATTACTCCATGACATATATAAAAACAGGATGATATACCTGTTGATCAGCCCTTTCTTTTTCATATACGGGCTATTCTGGATATTTCCCATTTTCTATTCTTTTTTCCTTTCATTCCATAAATGGGGAGGGGTGGGGGAGAAGAAGTTTGTAGGGCTTTTTTATTTCCAGCATCTTTTACAGGACAGCACCTTCCTGCTGTCAATCAAGAACACGCTGATTATATGGGTGCTGTCCACCATTCCCATGGTCGTTATTGCAGTCATACTGGCATTCCTGCTGAACGGCGCGTTTTTAAAGGGAAAGAATTTTTTCCGTACCGTGTACTATCTGCCCAATATCACCTCAACCGTGGCCATTGCCATTGTGTTTGCCAATATATTCGGCAACAAATATGGAATACTCAACTTCCTGATCAGCCGTCTGGGGTTTGACCCGGTTCAGTGGATGTCCCTTACCTGGGGCGTGCATGTGGCCATTGCGGCCATTGTCATATGGAGGTGGACCGGCTATAACGCCATCATCCTCCTGGCCGGGCTGCAGAAGATATCCAGCTCCCTTTACGAGGCGGCCAGCCTGGACGGGGCGTCCACATTCCAGATATTCCGCTACATCACGGTGCCGCTGCTGAACCCGGTCATCCAGTTTGTGGTAATCACCTCCACCATCGGAGGATGGCAGCTGTTTGCAGAAGCCCAGATGCTGGTGGGAACAGCAGGCGGGATTGGAAAGAGCGGCATGACGGTGGTGCTGTATCTTTATAACCAGGCTTTTGGCAACCGGCAGTTCGGCTACGGTTCGGCCATTTCCTGGGCCCTGGTGGTAATCATCGGCTTCTGCTCCCTGATTAACTGGCTGCTTACCAGACGGGAGGTGGACTGATATGACCATGAACAACGTGATATCCAAAATCCTTTTGTATGGATTCATCATCCTGGGGGCGCTTGTATCCCTGTTCCCCTTTTACTGGCTGGCGGTCATGGCCACCAACAGTTCGGCGGCATTCATGCGGTTCCCGCCGGTCATGGTGTTCGGCGGGCAGTTCATGACAAACATGACCAATCTTTTAAGCTCCATCCAGTTTGGCCGGGCTATGTTCAACACCTTTGTGGTGGCGGTATGCAAGACCGCGGGGGGAGTGTTCTTCTGCTCCCTGGCTTCCTTTTACTTTGCAAAGTTTAAGTTCCCCGGCCGGCGTTTTTTATTTGCACTGTGCCTGGTGACCATGATGATCCCGCCCCAGCTTAACCTGATTCCCCAGCTGATCATCATGAATAAATTGGGCTGGCTCTCCACCTTCAAGGCGCTGATTCTTCCAGGACTGATTCCTGCCTTTGGCATCTACTGGATGAACCAGTACTGCATTGGGTCCATACACGACGACCTGATCCACTCTGCCAGGATTGACGGCTGCGGCACCTTTGGCCTGTTCCTCCATGTGGGGCTTCCCATCATGGTTCCTGGCTGTGCCTTCCTATGCATTTATATATTCATGGACAGCTGGAATGATTATCTGTGGCCCCTGATTGTAACCAACGATTCCAGGAGGAATACCCTCCAGGTGGCCCTGGCCCAGCTCCAGGGTGCGTACAACAGTACGGATTACGGCATGGTCATGTGCGGCGTCCTTCTGGCCACATTGCCGCTGTTCATTATATTCCTGCTGTTCAGCCGACAGTTTACGGCAGATATCACGGCAGGCGCAATCAAATCATAAAATGGGAAAGATGAGGGAAAGATAAAATGCAGAAATACTGCAATTTAAACCTGGGATGGAGATTTAAAGAGGGGTTTGAGGAAGAATACATAACAGGCGGGAAGGATGAGGAGGGCAGGCTGGTCCATGTGCCCCATACGGTGAAGGAGGTTCCCTATGACTGCTTTGACCAGACCATGACCTGCATGATATCCACCTATATACGCAGCTTCCAGCTTCCTGACATGGCGGGGAAACGCGCCCTGGTTTCATTTGAGGGGGTTTCCGCCTGCTACGATTTATACATAAACGGTCATAAGGCAGGCAGCCATAAAGGGGCTTACTCCATGGCGTTGTTTGATATTACGGAATACGTCACCCAGGGTGGGAACCGGATGGTCCTTTGCGTGGATTCCCATGAGAGAAGTGACGTGCCGCCCAACGGTTCAACCGTGGACTTCCTGATTTATGGAGGCATATACAGGGATGTGACCCTGTATATCCAGGAAGAAACATATGTGAAGCAGGTTCTGTTCCGCTACAGCCTGGACCATGGGACGGCGGTCCTGGAGCCGGAACTCCTGATACGCAGCCATGGGCCGGAAAGGAATCTGTGGGCAGTGACTTCCCTGCAAAAAGATGGGGTCCTTGTCTGGGAAAACAGGCAGAAGATACAGGTTTCACCGGATACTGCCAGCATTTCCCTTAAACCGGGGCAGGTGGGACCGGTAGGACTGTGGCAGCCGGAGGATCCCCAGCTGTACCAGGCCGGCGTTGAACTGCAGGATGAAGACGGCCGGTGCGTGGATTGTTTTCAGACCAGGATAGGGTTCAGGACAATCCAAGTGGAGCCGGATGGATTTTACCTGAATGGAAAACGGACAAAGCTGATTGGGCTGAACCGTCACCAGTCCTATCCCTATGCGGGATATGCCATGGGAAGACGGGCCCAGGAAAAGGACGCCTGCCTGTTAAAGGATTTCATGGGACTTAACATGGTGCGCTGCTCCCATTATATGCAGTCACGGTACTTCCTGGATAAGTGCGACGAACTGGGACTTATGGTTTTTGAGGAGATTCCTGGCTGGGGATATATCGGGGATGAGGAGTTTAAAAAGGTTGTGTTCCAGGATTTGGAAAACATGGTGCTGGGACATTTTAATCATCCGGGTATTGTCATATGGGGGACGCGTCTGAATGAGACAACGGATTATGACGAGCTGTATGAGGAAACCAACCGGCGCTGCAAGGCCATGGATCCTTCCCGCCCCACCACGGGCGTGCGCTGGGAGACCGGCAGCCATCTGATTGAGGACATATACAGTTACAATGACTACAGTGAGGACGACCAGGGAGAACATATGCTGCTGACCGCCCATCAGGCCACGGGCAGCACAAAACAGGTGCCATATCTGGTAAGTGAACATACAGGTGCCGTCCTTCCCACAAAACCGGTGGATTCCGAAGAGCGGCAGGAGGAGTTTGCCATCCGCCATGCAAGGGCCATGAGCAAGATCATGACATCCGACCAGTACCTGGGAGGCCTTGGGTGGTGCATGTTTGATTATAACACCCATAATGACCACAACTCTGTTAACAAGGTATGTTACCATGGGGTGCTGGATATGTTCCGCGTGCCCAAGTGGGCGGCATATCTGTATGCAAGCCAGAAGTCCCCGGAAAAGGAGGCTGTGCTGGTTCCCTGCTCCATGGTTGGAAGGGGGGAGCGCTGCGAGCCGGTGCCCTTTTATGTGCTGACTAACTGCGACTATATTGAGGTAACCCTGTCAAATGACATAACAAGGACCTATTATCCAAGCGTTAAATTTCCCGGACTTGCCCATCCACCGGTGCTTGTGACTGAGAACGGCGAGTTCTGGCAGCACAGATGGACCGGGGCCAGAATCGTGGGATATGTCGGGGAGCAGGCAGTGGTGGAGAAGCGGTATTCAGACAACCCCAGATTGTCGCAGCTGCTGGTCCAGGCAGATGACACGGCCCTCTATAATGACCAGGTGGATGAGACACGGGTGGTCTGCACCTTTACGGATGAGTACGGCAACCGGCTGTATCATCATCTGGAGGCGGTCAGCGTGTCTGTGGAAGGGGGGATTGAACTGATCGGGCCGTCCCTGATCCCGTCCATGGGAGGCTGCGCAGCCTTCTGGGTACGGACGTGCGCCGGCGGGACAGAAGGAACGGCCCGCATACATATCCACACCCCCAGGCCGGAGATTGACGACCAGACAGTCACCATCCGTCTGGAACTGTCCGGGTCTGCCGGTGATGGTTCCTGACGGAACAAGGCAGGGAATTGCTTTTTGAAAAACCTGGATTGACTTCTGGGATGTTTTAATATAAAATTCATACTGTTAATGATTATAATTGGCTGGACCATGCGGTCCAGCCAGCTTGCGTGTTACAGCATGCCGGAAACCGCCGGTTTCCGGCAGCATAAAGGTAGGAACAGTAAGGAGCAGATGAATGGAAGAATCCAGAACTACAATAGAAGAAAGAGACATGACACCTCCGGCCGCGGAGCCGGAACGCCAGCAGTACTTCATGGAACGGGCCAGATTGCAGGTAAAGGAACTTGAGGACCATCTGGGACGGCCCCTTACCTGCTGCATCAACACCTTCGGATGCCAGATGAATGCCAGGGATTCGGAAAAGCTTTTGGGAATCCTGGAGACCATTGGCTACAGGGCCGTGGAATCAGAAGAAGCTGACTTTGTCCTTTACAATACATGCACGGTGCGTGAAAACGCCAACCTGCGTGTTTACGGGCGCCTGGGCCAGCTGGGCGCCTATAAGAAGAAGCATCCCCAGATGATGATAGCGCTCTGCGGGTGCATGATGCAGGAAAAGGAAGTGGTGGACAAGATTAAGAAGAGCTACCGCTACGTGGATTTAATATTCGGGACACACAATATCTTCAAGCTGGCGGAGCTGGTATCCCAGTGCCTGGACAGCCGCAAAAAGGAGGATGAAGGCAGGAAGGCAGCCCCGGGGACCCCTGTCAGGGGCCATAAGCACCAGATGGTCATAGATGTGTGGGAGGACACGGACCAGATTGTGGAGGACCTGCCTGTGGAGCGCAAGTATCCCTTTAAGTCCGGGGTCAACATCATGTTCGGGTGCAATAATTTCTGCAGCTACTGCATTGTCCCCTATGTGCGCGGGCGGGAGAGGAGCAGGAAGCCGGAGGAAATCATAAAGGAAATCCGCAGGCTGGCATCTGAGGGCGTGGTGGAAGTCATGCTTTTAGGCCAGAATGTCAATTCCTACGGCAGGAACCTGGAAACACCCATGACCTTTGCAGGACTCTTAAGGGAGGTGGAAAAGGTGGATGGGATCCGCCGTATCCGGTTCATGACCTCCCATCCAAAGGACCTGTCCCAGGAACTGATTGAGGTGATGGCCGGTTCTGAAAAAATCTGCCGCCACCTGCACCTCCCTCTCCAGTCGGGAAGCAGCCGCATCTTAAAAGAAATGAACCGGCATTACACCAAGGAACAGTTCCTTGACCTGGCAGGACGGATTAAGGCCGCGGTCCCAGGCATTTCCCTGACAACCGATATCATAGTGGGATTCCCGGGGGAGACAGAGGAAGACTTCCTTGAAACCCTGGACGTGGTGCGCAGGGTGGGATTTGACAGCGCCTTTACCTTCATTTATTCCAAGCGCACGGGAACGCCCGCAGCCGCCATGGAGGACCAGGTCCCGGAGGACGTGGTGAAGGAGCGGTTTGACCGCCTGTTAAAAGAGGTGCAGGATATCTCTGCCAAGGTCTGCTGCCGTGATGAACATACCGTACAGGAGGTCCTGGTGGAGGAGGTCAATGACCATTCGCCCGGACTGATGACAGGACGCCTGTCCAATAATACCGTGGTGCATTTTCCGGGGGACGCCTCCCTGACCGGGAAGCTGGTCCCTGTTTACCTGGAGGAAAGCAGGGGATTCTACTACATGGGAAAACAGGCGGACAGGCCCCTGTGATGTGCGGGCATGGAAAGACAGTAAAGATAAAAGCAGTCCCTTGGCCGGGTTTCCTGGCCGGGGCTGACAGAGAAGAGAGGTCAGTATTTTGATACAGTCACAATTATCACCCATGATGCAGCATTACATGGAGACAAAAAAGGAATACCCGGACTGCATCCTGTTTTACAGGCTGGGGGATTTCTACGAGATGTTTTTTGATGACGCCCTTACGGTTTCCAAGGAGCTGGAGATAACCCTTACGGGAAAGGACTGCGGCCTTGCGGAGCGCGCGCCCATGTGCGGCGTCCCCTATCATGCATTGGACGCCTACCTGTACCGCCTGGTGCAGAAGGGGTATAAGGTTGCCATCGCAGAGCAGGTGGAGGACCCGAAGCTGGCAAAGGGGCTTGTGAAGCGGGAGGTAATCCGGGTGGTGACGCCGGGAACCATTACAAGCGTCCAGGCCCTGGACGAGACAAAGAACAACTACCTGATGGGCATTGTCTATGAGGTAAGTCCGCGGTCAAACCAGTCGGGCAAAGGCAGGGACGGGGTCTACGGCATTGCCATTGCGGATATTACCACCGGGGATTTCATGGTCACGGAGGTGGGGTCGGACCGGGAACTATTTGATGAAATCAACAAGTTTTCACCGTCGGAGATTATCTGCAACAATGCCTTTTACATGTCGGGCGTTGACATTGACGGGTTAAAGAACCGCTACAATGTAATCATTTCGGCCCTGGACAGCCATTTCTTCGGGGATGAATCCTGCCGCAAGGTGCTGCGGGAGCATTTCCGTGTGGGGTCCTTAAGCGGCCTGGGACTTACGGATTACGGGACCGGAATCATTTGTGCGGGCGCGGTGATGCAGTATATGTATGAAACACAGAAAAGCACCCTGGAGCATATCACCACCATCACCCCCTATTCCACGGGACAGTTCATGGTCATTGACACGTCTACCAGAAGGAACCTGGAACTGGTGGAGACCCTGCGGGAAAAACAGAAGAGGGGGACCCTTTTATGGGTGCTTGACAAGACCAAGACAGCCATGGGCGCCCGTCTGCTGCGCACCTACATTGAGCAGCCCCTAATCCATAAGGAGGAAATCGTAAAGCGTCAGACAGCCGTGGAAGAACTGAACATGAATTATATTTCCAGGGAGGAAATCTGTGAATACCTGAATCCCATTTATGACCTGGAGCGGCTTATCGGGCGCATCAGTTACAAGACAGCCAATCCAAGGGACCTGGTTGCATTTAAAAGCTCCCTGGAAATGCTTCCCCATATTAAACAGATCCTGGTCGGATTCTCCGGTGAGCTGCTGAAAGAACTGGCGCGGGAAATGGATCCGCTCCAGGACATCTATGAATTGATTGACCAGGCCATCCTGGAGGACCCGCCCGTAACCGTGCGGGAGGGAGGCATCATCAAGGACGGATACCATGAGGAGGCGGACCGGCTGCGCCAGGCCAAAACAGAAGGCAAGGACTGGCTGGCGGAGTTAGAGGCAAGGGAAAAAGAAAAGACGGGCATCAAGACGCTTAAAGTCAAGTTCAACAAGGTGTTCGGATATTATTTTGAAGTGACCAATTCCTTTAAGAACCAGGTGCCGGATTACTTTGTGCGCAAGCAGACCCTGACCAATGCGGAACGTTTTACCACGGATGAGTTAAAGCATCTGGAGGATATCATCATGGGGGCCGAGGAAAAGCTGGTTTCCCTGGAATACGACCTGTTCTGCCAGGTCAGGGACAGCGTCGCTGCCCAGGTGGTCCGCATCCAGAAAACAGCCAAGGCCATTGCAGGGGTGGATGTGTTCTGTTCCCTGTCCGTTGTGGCAACCCGCAGGAACTATGTGAAGCCCATGATAAACGAAAAGGGCGTGATACAGATTAAGAACGGCCGCCATCCCGTGGTGGAGCAGATGATGCGGGACGATTTGTTTGTGGCCAATGACACGTTCCTGGACAATGGGAAGAACCGCCTGTCCGTCATCACAGGCCCCAACATGGCGGGTAAGTCCACCTATATGCGGCAGGTGGCCCTGATTGTGCTCATGGCCCAGCTGGGCAGCTTTGTGCCGGCCCAGGAAGCGGATATCGGGATCTGTGACCGCATCTTTACCAGGGTGGGGGCTTCCGACGACCTGGCCAGCGGACAGAGCACCTTCATGGTGGAAATGACCGAGGTGGCCAACATCCTGCGCAATGCCACCAAGAACAGCCTTCTGGTCCTGGATGAGATAGGAAGGGGGACCAGTACCTTTGACGGCCTGTCCATTGCCTGGGCCGTGATTGAACATATCAGCAGCACCAAGCTTCTGGGGGCAAAGACCCTTTTTGCCACCCACTACCATGAGCTTACCGAACTGGAGGGCACCATTGCAGGGGTGAAAAACTACTGCATCGCGGTGAAGGAACAGGGGGAGGATATCGTGTTCCTGCGCAAAATCGTGCGGGGCGGGGCGGATAAGAGCTATGGCATCCAGGTGGCCAAGCTGGCCGGGGTGCCGGATTCCGTCATTGCCAGGGCCAAGGAGATTGCAGAGGAACTGAGCGATGCGGATATCACGGCCAGGGCCAAGGAGATTGCGGAAATCAGTTCCAACATTACCCAGCACAAGGCGGTTCCCAAGCCGGATGAGGTGGACATGCAGCAGCTCACCTTCTTTGACACGGTGAAGGATGACGATATTGTAAGGGAGTTGGATGGGCTGGAATTGTCAACCATGACGCCCATCGATGCCCTCAATACCCTGTACCGGCTTCAGACAAAGCTTAAGAACCGGTGGAAGGAGACACAATGAAGTTCCATATACTGACACTTTTTCCTGAAATGGTCATGAACGGGCTGGGCACCAGCATTACGGGCCGCGCCATGGCCAGCGGCGCCATTTTGGTGGATGCCATTGATATCAGGGATTATTCAAAGGATAAGCACAGGCATGTGGATGATGCGCCTTACGGCGGAGGCGCCGGCATGGTGATGCAGCCTGGCCCTGTGTGCGACGCATATGAGGACTTGTGCACCAGGACTGGAAAAAAGCCCAGGGTCATCTATATGACGCCCCAGGGCAGGGTGTTTAACCAGTCCATTGCTGAGGAACTGGCACAGGAGGAGGAGCTTGTATTCCTGTGCGGACACTATGAAGGGATTGATGAAAGGGCCTTGGAGCTGATTGTGACGGATTATATGTCGGTGGGGGATTTTGTCCTGACCGGAGGGGAGCTTCCTGCCATGGTCATGATTGACTGTATCTCCAGGCTGGTGCCCGGTGTGCTGAACAATGAAGTGTCCGCAGAGGTGGAATCCTTCCATGACAATCTGCTGGAGTACCCCCAGTACACCAGGCCGGAGGTGTTCCGTGGAAAGGCAGTGCCTGAGGTGCTTTTAAGCGGACATCATAAGAACATTGAGGAATGGCGCAGGAAGGAGTCCATCAGGCGGACCCTGGAGCGGCGCCCTGACCTCCTGCCCGGCGCCAGCCTGACCCTTAAGGAGCATCAGTACCTGGATTCCCTTAAGGGCGGGGCGGACGGCCTTGGGGAGCTGGAGGAAATCCTGGACAGCTATGCGGCTGAGGCGGAGCGGCTGTTCTGCAAAAGGGACCGGATCAGCTCTGAGGAGGACCGGACTGACGTCAGGGAAGAACGGCAGCCCGCCCAGGAGGACTTAAAATGTTCCGGCCTGGGCAGCCCCCTTCCCGGACTGGGGGAACCGGCGCCAAGGATCAGGCGCAGGGCCATGTCTGAGGTGAAGAAGCTGCTGGCCGGGGGCGACTGTACCCTGAACGATGTAAAAAGTTATTATAAAGTATGCAAAGCACGGTTAAAGCTGCTTAAAAAGGATTACTAAATCCCGTACAATGGCTGTGCGGCGTTGACAGAATCAGCATAATATTGTACAATCTCATGAAAATACGCAAAAATAGGAGTTGATGATTTTGGAACCATCTGGTGACTCGATCGCCATACGTTTAGTTGTTATCATTATTTTACTGGGGCTTTCCGCCTTTTTTTCATCATCGGAGACAGCCCTTACCACTGTAAACAAGATCCGCATCAGGACCCTGGCCGAGGCAGGCAATCAATCTGCCGTGTGGGTCATGAAGCTGGGTGAGGACCAGGGCAGGATGCTCAGCGCCATACTCATTGGCAACAATGTGGTCAACCTGTCCGCCTCGTCCATGCTTACGGTCCTTGCAACCGAAGTGTTCGGCAGCAGGGCCGCGGGCGCGGCAACCGGAATCCTTACCCTTCTGATATTGATTTTCGGTGAAATCACCCCAAAGACCATTGCCACCCTGGAGGCGGAGAAGAACGCCCTCAGGTTCGGGCATATCATTTATGTGCTGATGGTCCTCATGACCCCTGTCATCGTGGCTGTGAACTGGATGTCCTTTGGCGTCCTGAAAGCCCTGAACGTGGATCCCAGCAAGCGGGGGGATGACATGACGGAGGACGAGCTGCGGACCATCGTGGAAGTGGGGCACGAAAAGGGTGTGATTGAGTCAGAAGAAAAGGAAATGATTAACAACGTATTCGACTTGGGCGATTCTGTGGCCACGGATATCATGGTACCCAGGATTGACATGACCTTCATCAATATCAATGCAGGGTTTGATGAACTGCTTCAGGTGTTTCGGGAAGAACGCTATACCAGGCTCCCCGTGTATGAGGAAACCACGGACAATGTGGTGGGGATCATCAACATAAAGGACATGCTGCTCATTGAGGACCGGGAGCATTTTTCCATCGCGGACCATCTGCGCCAGCCCCTTTACACCTTTGAATCCAAAAAACTGTCGGAACTTATGGTGGAAATGCGCCAGACCTCCAACAATATCGTCATTGTGCTGGATGAATACGGGGCCACGGCAGGGCTGATTACCCTGGAGGATATCTTAGAGGAAATCGTGGGGGACATCCGGGACGAGTACGACGAGGACGAGGAGGATGAACTCATACAGCTGTCAGACGGCCAGTACCTGGTGGAAGGCGCCATGAAACTGGATGATTTAAACCACAAACTGAACCTGGAACTTACGTCCGAGGATTATGATTCCGTGGGCGGATGGGTCATTGACCGGCTGGAACACCTTCCTGCCCAGGGGGAGGAAGTGGAGTGGGAAGGCGTCCGCCTGGTGGTGGAACAGGTGGAAAAAAACCGCATTGACAAAATCCATATATACCTGCCTGAAAATGAAGAAAAAGGCCGGGATTAAATCATAAAATGCTTGCAATTTGGAAGAATATATGATAGAATCAGTCGTTGTGACAAGAAATAGATGGTCCTCTGTTACTGAAACGCAGTGAATTTGATTTACCGCAGATGGTATTAAGAACATCCAATAGATGAAGGAGGTTCACACCGATGAACGACATTATTAAGAACATTGAAGCAGCCCAGTTAAAAGAAACCGTACCCGTATTCCATGTTGGCGATACCGTTAAGGTATACAACAAGATTAAAGAGGGTACCCGTGAGAGAATCCAGATTTTCGAGGGAACTGTCATTAAGAGACAGAACGGCGGAGCAAGAGAGACATTTACCGTAAGGAAGAATTCCAATGGCATCGGCGTTGAGAAGACCTGGCCATTACATTCCCCAAGCGTTGACAACGTGGAAGTCGTACGTAAAGGTAAAGTAAGACGCGCTAAGCTGAACTACTTAAGAGACAGGGTCGGTAAGGCTGCCAAGGTTAAGGAATCAGTTAAATAATCGGTTATTTAATCAGGTAGTGGAACAGGAACAAGGGACAATGCAAATTGTCCCTTTCTTAAATTCCCTTCCTTTTTGCGGACATAGGGTGTCACGGCAGGGGATGGGATAATACAGAGAAATGGGTGTGGTGCATGGAGTTTTATGTGAATGAGGATACGGCCTGGCTGCGCCGGATTGTGCGCTGGGCCGTGAACGTGGTGGTTGTGCTGGCCCTTGCCTGGTTCCTGGTGTATGCGTTCTGCGCCCAGGTCCCTGTGTCCGGCAATTCCATGCAGCCGGTCTTAAGCGCCGATGATGTGGTGCTGGTGAACCGCCTGGTTTATGACGTGGGTGAACCGGAGCGGCTTGACATTGTTGTGTTTGAGCGTGAGGACCACAAAAAGAACGTGAAGCGTATCATCGGCCTTCCCGGGGAAACCGTACAGATAAAAGGCGGTTTCATATTCATCAACGGTGAGGTCCTGAGTGTGGAGGACGGTCTGGAGCAGGTGTCCCTGGCCGGGCGGGCAGATACCCCCATCCAGCTGGAGCAAGATGAATATTTCCTTCTGGGGGATAACCGTGACAGCAGTGAGGACAGCCGTTTCTCCAATATAGGCAATGTAAAGAGAGAGCAGATATATGGAAAAGTCTGGTTCAGGATCCTTCCGCTTCTGAAGCTGGATTTCATCCATTCCAAATAGAATAGGAGAATGATATGAATATACAATGGTATCCCGGTCATATGACCAAGGCGAAACGGGCCATGAAGGAAGATATCAAGCTGATTGACCTGGTAATCGAACTGGTGGATGCCAGGGTGCCCCTGTCCAGCAGGAACCCGGATATTGACGATCTGGCCAAGGGGAAAGCCAGGATGGTGCTGCTGAATAAATCAGACCTGGCGGATGAGCGGGTAAATGCGCAGTGGGCCGCATGGTTTGAGGCAAAAAACATCCATGCCGTAAAGGTGGATTCAAGAAACAAGGGAACCTTAAAACAGGTGCAGTCCGTTGTGCAGGAAGCATGTAAGGAAAAGATTGAGCGGGACAGGAAACGCGGGATCATGAACCGTCCCATCCGAACCATGGTGGTGGGAATCCCCAACGTGGGCAAATCCACCTTCATCAATTCCTTTGCCGGCAAGGCATGTGCAAAGACCGGCAACAAGCCGGGGGTGACAAAGGGAAACCAATGGATCCGCCTCAATAAGACGCTGGAGCTATTGGATACCCCGGGAATCCTCTGGCCCAAATTCGAGGACCAGGCAGTGGGGCTTAAGCTGGCCCTGATCGGCTCCATCAACGACCAGATCCTTAACAAGGACGACCTGGCCTGCCGGTGCATCCGTATCCTGAAGGAACGGTATCCAGGCATGGTATCCCAGCGGTTCGGCCTTGAGACAGAGGATAAGGAACCGGCAGCCATCCTGGAAGATGTGGCAAGACTGCGCTCCTGCCTGATGAAGGGCGGGGAGCTGGATATTGCCAGGGCTGCTGCCATGGTCCTGGATGATTTCAGGTCAGGGAAACTGGGACGCGTCACCTTGGAGCGGCCCGAAGACTATAAGGATAAAGAGTGACCGGATATAACGGGACACGGAAAGGCGGACAGTGGCGGCAAGAGTATTAAAGGGTGAAAGACTGGAAAAGGAACTGGCCCGTCTGGAGGCCATGGCTGGATATGAAAAAGAGTATGAGGGATACGGGGGCATATGCGGGATTGACGAGGCGGGAAGGGGGCCTCTGGCAGGCCCTGTGGCGGCCGGTGCTGTCATCCTTCCAAAGGACTGCCGGATCCTTTATCTGAACGATTCCAAGAAGCTTTCAGAAAAGCGCAGGGAGGAATTGTTTGAGGAGATTAAGGAAAAGGCAGTGGCATGGTCCGTGGCCATTGCCACCCCTGCCAGGATTGACGAGATTAACATCCTCCAGGCCACCTACGAGGCCATGAGGGAGGCTGTGGCCGGGCTTGCCGTGAAACCGGATGTGCTGCTCAACGATGCCGTGACCATACCGGGCCTTGATATCCTACAGGTGCCCATCATAAAAGGCGATGCAAAAAGCCTTTCCATTGCAGCGGCCAGCATCCTGGCCAAGGTCACAAGGGACCGCATGATGGCAGGATATGAGGAAATGTTCCCCGGCTATGGGTTTGCAAAGCACAAGGGTTACGGGACCGCGGCCCATATTGCGGCCATCCGGGAGTTAGGCCCATGCCCCATCCACAGGAGGACGTTCATCCGTAATTTTGTGGGGCATACATATGAATAAACGGGAGACAGGCAGCTGCTATGAAGAACTGGCAGCTGTTTGTCTACAGAAAAAAGGATATCGCATCATTGAAAGGAATTACCGCTGCAGGCAGGGGGAAGTGGATCTGGTCTGCCGTCACGGAAGGTACCTGGTGTTCGTGGAAGTCAAATACCGTTCCACCGGACGCATGGGCGGGCCCCTGGAGGCAGTGGACCGGGTCAAGCAGAAACGCATCCGTGCAGCAGCGGTTTACTATATGTTCAGCCACAAAATACCCGAGGACTGTCCCTGCCGTTTTGATGTGGTGGGAATCCTGGGGGATCAGGTGGAACTGATCCAGGATGCGTTTTAGAGTGTTTTAGGGCGTTTAGGGCGTGACAGATGGCGGGAATGAATGTTCGGACACGCCCCAACTATCAGGACTAGGAGGTAATACCATGTCAATTAACTGGATATATAAGGATGACAGGAACGTTTTTCGCAATGTGGAACGCGGCGGTGTGCCCTATCTTTCTTTTAAGGCGCTGGAGGACACGGGGATGGTGATAAACGGTTTCTCCACCCGCCTGGGCGGGGCCAGCAAGGGCAGGTTCGCCACCATGAACTTTTCTTACAGCAGGAAGGACGACCCGGCGGATGTGCTGGAGAATTTTACAAGGATGGCAGATGCCCTGGGAGTGGAGCGCGACCGGATGGTGGTTTCCTACCAGACCCACACCACCAATGTGCGCAGGGTCACCCGGGAAGATGAGGGAAAAGGCGTTATCCGTGAACGGGATTACAGGAATGTGGACGGCCTGATTACCGATGTGCCCGGGATTACCCTGGTAACCTTTTATGCGGACTGCGTGCCCCTGTACCTGGTGGATCCGGTCCATCATGCAATCGGTCTCAGCCATTCCGGCTGGAGGGGGACGGTAAGGCGCATGGGCCAGGTGACCATGGATGCCATGAAAGAGGCCTTTGGCACAAGGCCTGAGGATGTGACGGCCTGCATCGGTCCCAGCATCTGCAGGGACTGCTTTGAGGTGGGGGAAGAGGTGGCAGAAGCCTTTGCGGATGCCTTTGACCCAAAATACAGGGACGCACTGTACCGCGCCAACGCAAAGCCGGGCAAATACCAGCTGGATTTATGGAAGGCCAATGAAATCATATTCCAGGAGGCCGGCGTGCCCAAAGAGCAGATTCATACCACGAATATCTGTACCATGTGCAACAGTGATTACCTGTTCTCCCACCGCAGGGTGGGAGAGGAGCGCGGGAACCTGGCAGCCTTTTTAAGTATCAGGTAATGGTTGGGGACGGATTGCGGGGTTATACTTAGATGAAAAATGCACGGCCCATTCCATGGCGGGAAGGGCCGTGCATTTTTATATCCCTGCATCTAAGGCTGCAGATTGTCTGTAAGGCTGCCAGGTTTTTTACCTGATTCCACCTGTCTATGGTTATACCAGTTTCTGGAAATACTCATATCCGCCGTTCTGGTATTTCTGTACCAGCTTCTGGATCTTCTCCGTGGGTGAGAGGGAAGAGCTGATGGAACGGTCATGGTTCAGTGCATTGATAATGGCGGCCAGGTATTTGCCCATATCTGCTTCCAGATACCAATCCCTCTTTAACAGATCAGGGGTGCGGTAGTTCAGGTTGGTGGTGATGACATAATCCAGATAACCCTGGGTATGGAATTCATCGAACTTCTCAAGACCATTGGTGAAGAGCCCGAAGGTACAGCATACGATGACCTTCTCTGCCTTGCGTTCTTTTAACTCCTTACAGGTATCCAGCATGCTTTCGCCGGAAGAAATCATGTCGTCAATGATCAGCACGGTTTTTCCTTCCACGGAAGCGCCCAGGAATTCGTGGGCAACAATGGGGTTGCGTCCCCCGATTACCTGGGAATAGTCCCTGCGTTTGTAGAACATGCCCATGTCAACCCCCAGGTTGTTGGCCAGGTAGACCGCCCGGTTCATGGCGCCTTCGTCCGGGCTTATGATCATCAGGTGTTCCTTGTCAATCCGGATGCTGGAGTCATGGGTAAAGAGGCTTTTGACAAACTGGTAGGTTGGCATGAAGTTGTCAAAGCCGATTAATGGGATGGCATTCTGCACACGCGGGTCATGGGCGTCAAATGTAATGATGTTCTCCACTCCCATGGCCGCCACTTCCTCAAGGCCCATGGCACAATCCAGGGATTCACGCTTGCTGCGCTTGTGCTGGCGGCTTTCATATAAGAAAGGCATGATCACATTCACCCTGTGGGCATTTGTACAGGCGCCGATGATACGCTTTAAATCCTGGAAATGGTCATCCGGCGACATGTGGTTGGTATAGCCGCTTACCGTATAGGGGATGCTGTAGTTCATTACATCCACCATGACGAAGACATCTGCACCCCGGACGGATTCGCCGATGACAGCCTTGCCCTCCCCGGTGCCGAATCTGGGGCAGCTGCATTTTAACAGATAAGAATCCACGTCATAACCGCGGTAGTGGAGGTCCTCCTTGCGGCGCATAAGCTCTTCCATGTCATTGCGCCTGAACTGGACGATATGGTCGTTTACCTTGGATGCCAGGTCCTGACAGCTTTCCAGGGCAGCGATTTTGAGGGGCGCGACCGGAAGGGAATCTTTAAATACGAAATTGTTAGCCATGATAGCTGTACTCCTTTGTCAAATAAGTAAATAATTGCCAATTTTCATATGTCTGCATATTATCACATATGATTTATACCATTTTTTATTTGGCCGGGTCAAGGGGTTGCAGATATTTCCTCAAAAAAAACAAAACAATTCCTCAAAAAGAACTTGTCATTTACAAAAGAGGGCAATATTGTTATTATATAAGTCAAAAGACTTTACAAGTCGGGACACGTATAGTAAAATCAAGCGGATACAATTTTATCTGAAGGGTATGGTACGCAATGGGATCTGGCAGGAAGCCTGGAAAGACCAGCTGTGAGTGCTGCGGCAATTATGTGTATGATGAGGATAATGATTACTATATCTGTGAAGTGGATCTGGATGAGGACGAAATGGGCCGTTTTTTAAACAATACCATGTATGCCTGTCCCTATTATCAGTCTGACGACGAGTACAGGATTGTAAGGAAACAGATATAGGATGTTTTGAAAGAGAGGAAATGACATGAGTAAACCAGTGGTAGCGATTGTGGGCAGGCCCAATGTGGGAAAGTCCACGCTGTTTAATGTAATAGCAGGGGATACCATTTCGATTGTAAAGGATACGCCGGGAGTGACCAGGGACAGGATTTATGCGGACTGCAGCTGGCTGGACATGAACTTCACGCTGATTGACACGGGAGGGATTGAGCCGGACACAAAGGATATCATCCTTTCCCAGATGCGGGAGCAGGCGGAGATTGCCATATCCACGGCAGATGTGATCATCTTCATCGTGGATGTGCGCCAGGGGCTGGTGGATTCGGACGCCAAGGTGGCCGATATGCTGCGCAAGTCCCGCAAGCCGGTGGTGCTGGCAGTAAACAAGGTGGACAGCATGGCCAAGTTCGGCAACGACGTATATGAGTTCTATAATCTGGGCATCGGCGAACCGGTTCCCGTATCAGCTGCCTCCAGGCTGGGAATCGGAGACCTGCTGGATGAAGTGGTGAAGCATTTTGACGGGGAGAAGATAGAGGAGGAAGAGGATGACCGCCCAAGGATTGCGGTTGTGGGCAAGCCCAATGTGGGCAAATCCTCCATCATCAATAAGCTTCTCGGTGAGAACCGGGTCATTGTAAGCGATATCGCAGGCACCACAAGGGATGCGGTGGACACTGAAATTGTTTATAACGGCATGCCCTATGTGTTCATCGACACGGCCGGCCTGCGCCGCAAGAGCAAGATTAAGGAAGAACTGGAACGTTACAGCATCATCCGCACCGTGACAGCGGTGGAGCGTGCGGACATCGTGATTGTTGTCATTGACGCCACCGAGGGCGTGACGGAACAGGATGCCAAGATTGCCGGTATTGCCCACGAACGGGGCAAGGGTGTCATTGTGGCCGTGAACAAATGGGATTCCATTGAGAAGACGGACAAGACCATTTATGAGTATACCAACAAGATAAAGGAGACCCTTTCCTTCATGCCTTATGCGGAATATATCTTCATTTCCGCGGCAACGGGACAGCGCCTTCCGAAGCTGTTTGAGCTGATTGACGCGGTGCGGCAGAACCAGAACCTGCGGGTTGCCACAGGCGTCCTGAATGAGATCATGACAGAGGCAGTTGCCATGCAGCAGCCGCCCTCTGACAAGGGAAAGAGACTTAAGATTTACTATATGACCCAGGTTGCAGTGAAACCGCCCACATTCGTAGTTTTTGTAAATGATAAGGAACTGATGCATTTCTCCTATACCAGGTATCTGGAAAACCAGATCCGCAATTCATTCGGGTTTAAGGGGACGTCCTTAAAATTCCTTATCCGCGAGCGAAAGACAAAGGAACAATAAACACAGCAAGGGGGATAATGGAATGGAACGGATCATATGTTTAGTCATGGGGTATGTGTTTGGGCTTTTTCAGACAGGTTATATATATGGCAAGGTCAAGGGGATTGATATCCGCCAGCACGGAAGCGGCAATTCGGGAAGTACCAATGCCCTGAGGGTCATGGGGGTAAGGGCGGGCGCCCTTGTGTTTATGGGGGATTTCCTGAAAACCGTGATCCCATGTTTCCTGGTGCGTATCCTGTTCGCATCCCGGCCGGAATATGTCTATGTCTTAATCCTCTATGCCGGATTCGGTGTGATCCTGGGGCACAATTTTCCGTTTTATCTGAACTTTAAGGGCGGAAAGGGGATTGCTGCAACTGCCGGGATTATGTTTTCACTAGACTGGAGGCTGACGGCCCTGTGCCTGGCTGCATTCATCCTCATTGTGGCTGTTACCAGATATGTGTCCCTAGGCTCCCTTGTGGTTTCCACCATCTTCCTTATCTGGAATATAATGATGGGACAGATGGGCGCCTACGGTCTTTCCCAGACATCAAGGCTTGAATTCTACGGGGTTTCTGCGGTGATATCCATCATGGCCTTCTGGAGACACAGGGCCAATATTGTCAGGCTGGCCCAGGGCAGGGAGAATAAGGTGGGTGCGAAAAAGCAATAAAATATCAAAATGGACGGTGAAGTTATGGCATCAATCGGTGTAATTGGATCAGGTACATGGGGAACGGCGCTGGCAGTGCTGCTCCATGGCAATGGACATCAGGTGGTAATCTGGTCGGCAATACCAGAGGAAATAAAAGAGCTGAAGGAAACCCATGCCCACAGGAATCTGCCGGAAGTAAAGATTCCTGTGGCAATCGGTTTTACGGATGATCTAAAGGAAGCCATGGAGGATAAGGACCTGCTGGTCCTGGCAGTGCCCTCTGTATTTGTCAGGGACACGGCCCGGAGGATGAAGGCATATATCAGGCCGGGCCAGGTCATTACCAATGTGGCCAAGGGAATTGAGGAGCATACCCTTATGACCCTGTCACAGATCATAGAGCAGGAACTGCCTGAGGCAGAGGTTACGGTCCTGTCCGGCCCAAGCCATGCGGAGGAGGTAAGCAGGGGACTGCCCACCACCTGTGTGGCAGGCGCACATAAGAAGCATGTGGCGGAATTTGTACAGGGGATTTTCATGAGCCAGGTGTTCCGGGTGTACACAAGTCCGGATATCCTGGGGATAGAACTGGGAAGCGCCCTGAAGAACGTGATTGCCCTGGCAGCCGGCATGGCCGACGGCCTTGGATATGGCGATAATACAAAGGCAGCCCTGATTACCAGGGGGATTGCGGAGATATCCAGACTGGGTATGGATATGGGCGGCAGGATGGAAACCTTTGCCGGCCTTACGGGAATCGGCGACCTGATTGTTACCTGTGCCAGCATGCACAGCCGCAACCGGCGGGCAGGCATACTGATTGGCAGGGGATACACCATGGAGGAAGCCATGGCAGAGGTGAAGATGGTGGTGGAAGGCGTCTACTCAGCCAAGGCAGCCCTGGCCCTTGCAGGGAAGTATGGGGTATCCATGCCCATTGTTGAACAGGTCAATGCCATACTGTTTGACGGCATGCCTGCAAAGGAAGCTGTTTCCGAGCTGATGCTCAGGGATAAACGGATTGAGAATTCCGGCCTGGAATGGGATGCGCAATGACATATGCGGTTAGGTTTAAGGGAGGGGATGCCTGGATTGGCTCCCCTCCCTTAAAAAATGGGGGCTTTTGCGGTAATAAGATGAATTCAGGCACAAATTTTCGGTCATTCGCGAAAAATAACCTATAATTTTTATGAAAAGGTTGACAATCCTCCGGTAACTACCTATAATATAGAAAGCTTTACAAAGAAAGTCCGCGGTGTTTCGACGCGGAAGGGTAAGGAAAAGCAAGAGGAGGAAAAATTATGAAAAAGAAATTATTTAGTCTTGGTTTGGCAGTGGCCATGGCTGCTTCTTTAACAGCATGCGGCGGTTCCGGCACAGCAGGGACCACTAAGGCTGCCGAGACAACCGCGGCAGACAAGGCAGGAGCAGCGGATAACGCGGCAGCAGGCGGCGTGATTAAGATTGGCGGTATCGGACCCACTACCGGGGGCGCGGCTGTATATGGCCTGGCCGTTCAGCACGGCGCACAGCTGGCAGTTGATGAGATTAACGCGGCAGGCGGCATCAATGGATGTACAATTGAATTTAATTTCCAGGATGATGAGCATGATCCGGAGAAGTCCGTAAGTGCTTATAATACATTAAAGGACTGGGGAATGCAGGCGCTGATGGGCACCGTGACATCCGGCCCATGTATCGCTGTTGCTGATAAGACGGCGGCTGACAACATGTTCCAGATTACCCCATCCGGCTCCGCCGTGGAGTGCGCGGCCAATCCTAACGTGTTCCGTATCTGTTTTTCCGATCCGGACCAGGGCGCTGCTTCCGCTAAGTACATAGGCGAGAACAAGCTGGCAACCAAGATTGCTGTTATCTATGACAGCTCCGATATCTATTCCAGCGGTATTTTTGAGAAGTTTGCGGAAGAGGCCGCGAACCAGGGCCTTGAGATTGTTGCGGCCGAGGCTTTCACGGCTGACAGCAACAAGGATTTCTCCACACAGCTGCAGAAGGCCAAGGATGCCGGCGCAGAGCTGGTATTCCTGCCGATTTACTACACAGAGGCTTCCCTGATTTTACAGCAGGCTGACAAGGCCGGCTTTGAGACACAGTTCTTTGGCTGTGACGGTATGGACGGAATCCTTCAGGTTGAGAATTTTGACACCAGCCTGGCAGAGGGCCTGATGCTGCTTACACCATTTGCAGCAGATGCAACAGACGACCTGACTGTTAACTTTGTAAAGAGCTACAAGGATGCATACAATGAAGTTCCTGTACAGTTCGCAGCTGATGCGTACGATGCAATCTACGCCCTGAAGGCAGCCATGGAAGATGCCAATGTGACCGCTGATATGGATGCAAGCGCTATCTGCGATGCCCTGAAGGCTTCCATGCTGAACATCAAGTTAGACGGACTGACCGGCGAAGGCATGACCTGGACCGAGGACGGTGAGCCTCACAAGGCGCCAAAGGCCGTTAAGGTAGTGGACGGAGCATACGCAGCCATGTAAGTACAGCCCATTCAGATAAGGTGGACTGACTGTTACAACACAAAACCCAACAGAGGGCTGTCACTATGACAACCCTCTTGTTTATAGTAAGGTTTCATGATATCATAAGTTACAGGATTCCGCCGCTTCACAGCGGTAAATCAAAAAAGACTTCAGACAAAGAGGTGCAGGTATGGGCTTTATTAACTATTTAATCAACGGCATAAGCCTGGGCAGTGTATATGCCATCATAGCTCTTGGATATACAATGGTTTACGGGATTGCCAAAATGCTGAACTTCGCTCACGGCGATGTTATTATGATTGGCAGCTACGTGGTATTTGTCACGGTCAGCACCATGGGATTCCCGCCATTGGCGGGCATACTTGTGGCGGTCCTGGCCTGTACGCTGCTGGGGATGACCATTGAGCGGATTGCGTATAAGCCTTTGCGCGGCGCTTCACCTCTTGCCGTACTGATTACGGCCATCGGTGTCAGCTATCTGCTGCAGAATGTGGCCCTGCTTATATTCGGCGCGGATACGAAGTCATTTACATCCGTTGTCACCATCCCTGCCATTAAGCTGGCAGACGGGCAGATGACCATTACAGGGGAGACCATTGTGACCATCCTTACCTGTATCATCATCATGCTGGGCTTAACCACCTTCATCAATAAGTCCAAATCAGGCCAGGCCATGTTAGCTGTCTCTGAGGACAGGGGCGCGGCCACCCTGATGGGAATTAACGTAAACGGCACCATAGCCCTTACCTTTGCAATCGGCTCCGCCCTGGCGGCCATTGCTGGTGTGCTCCTGTGCTCCGCTTACCCGTCCCTTACCCCGTATACAGGCTCCATGCCGGGTATCAAGGCCTTTGTTGCAGCCGTGTTCGGCGGCATTGGTTCCATTCCGGGGGCATTTATCGGCGGAATCCTTTTGGGCGTGATTGAAATCCTTTCAAAAGCATACATATCATCACAGATGTCCGATGCCATCGTATTTTCCGTGCTGATCATCGTGCTGCTTGTCAAGCCCACCGGTATTCTGGGCAAGAAGATTAATGAGAAAGTGTAGGTGCCGGTATGAAGAGTAATGCAAAACGTAAGATATTCATTAATAATATGATTACATATGGGATAGTGGCCGCGGCCTATATCATCATGCAGGTCCTGGTTGGCACCGGTCATGTATCCAGCCTGTTAAAGGGGCTTTTAGTTCCTTTCTGCATCTATGTGATCATGGCGGTTTCCCTGAACCTGACCGTGGGAATCCTGGGCGAACTGAGCCTGGGACATGCCGGCTTCATGTGTGTGGGCGCATTTGCAGGCGCGTTGTTCTCAAAATGTATGAAGGGTTCCATCAATCCAACCCTGAGCCTGGTGATTGCCATTGTAATCGGCGCAGCGGCAGCGGCTGTTTTCGGCATGCTGATCGGAATACCGGTCCTCCGTCTGAGGGGGGATTATCTTGCAATCGTGACCCTGGCCTTTGGCGAGATCATTAAGAATCTGGTCAATGCCATTTATCTGGGACGCGATTCCTCCGGCTTCCACATTTCCTTTAAGGACTCCATGTCCCTGAAGCTGGAAGAAGGCGGGGAAATCCTCATAAAAGGCGCCCAGGGAATCACTGGCACGCCCCAGGCAGCCACCTTTACCATTGGCGTCATCCTGGTGCTCATTACCCTGTTCATTGTGATGAACCTGGTTCATTCACGTACAGGACGCGCAATCATGGCCATCCGCGACAACCGTATTGCTGCTGAATCCATAGGCATCAATATTACAAAGTACAAGCTGCTGGCATTTTCCATCTCAGCCGGTCTTGCAGGGGTTGCAGGCGTGCTGTATGCCCATAACTTGACCACCCTGACCGCGCAGCCCAAGAACTTTGGGTATAACATGTCCATCATGATTCTTGTGTATGTGGTCCTGGGCGGCATCGGAAGCATCAGGGGCTCTGTCATAGCAACGGTCATCCTGTACCTTCTTCCGGAAATGCTCAGGGGACTCAGCAATTACCGTATGCTTATGTATGCAATCGTACTGATCCTGGCCATGCTTTTCAACTCCGCGCCGCAGTTCGTGACCATGCGTGAACGGATTATGGACAGGTTTGGCAGGAAAGATAAAAAACCGGCAAAGGAGGCAGCGTAACATGGCATTACTTGAAGTTAAGAATTTAAGCATAGCCTTTGGCGGCCTTAAGGCGGTTGATAATTTCCAGATAAGTATAGATAAAGGCCAGCTTTATGGGCTGATTGGACCAAATGGGGCCGGTAAGACAACGGTATTCAACCTGCTGACCGGCGTATATAAACCGGATGCCGGCAGCATTGAGTTAAATGGAATCAATGTAACCGGCAGGAAGACAACGGAGATTAACCAGTCCGGCATTGCCAGGACGTTCCAGAACATCCGCCTGTTCAAGGACCTGTCCGTGCTGGATAATGTTAAGGCGGGACTTCACAACCAGTACAGATATTCCACGGCAGCAGGTATTTTCCGGCTTCCCCGGTACTATAAGACGGAGAAGAAGATGGATGAGAAGGCCATGGAGCTTCTGAAGGTATTCGGCCTGGATGAAGAGTGTGATTACAAGGCATCCAACCTTCCCTACGGCAAGCAGAGAAAACTGGAGATTGCCAGGGCCCTTGCCACGAAACCAAAGCTTCTGCTTCTGGATGAGCCGGCGGCGGGCATGAATCCCAATGAGACAGCGGAACTTATGGACACCATCCGCTTTGTACGCGATAATTTTGATATGACAATCCTTCTTATTGAACATGACATGAAGCTGGTAAGCGGCATCTGTGAGGAACTGACCGTGCTGAACTTCGGCCAGGTACTGTGCCAGGGGCCCACCAGCTCCGTGCTTCACAATCCGGAAGTTGTCAAAGCATATCTTGGTGAATAGGAGGAGATGGTAATATGGCTATGCTTGAAGTCAGGGACCTGGAAGTCTATTACGGCGTGATCCAGGCCATAAAAGGAATCTCCTTTGATGTGGACCAGGGAGAAATCGTGGCATTAATCGGCGCCAACGGTGCAGGAAAGACAACAACCCTGCATACCATTACAGGGCTGATCCATGCCAAGTCCGGTAAGATCGTTTATGAAGGTACGGATATAACAAAGGTTCCCGGATATAAACTGGTGGGCATGGGCATTGCCCATGTGCCTGAGGGAAGACGGGTATTCGCAACCCTCACCGTGCTTCAGAACCTGAAGATGGGGGCATACACCAGAAAAGATAAGGATGAGATGGAAGCAACCCTTAAGATGGTATACAGCCGCTTCCCCCGTCTGGATGAACGTAAGAACCAGCCCGCAGGAACCCTGTCCGGAGGTGAGCAGCAGATGCTTGCCATGGGAAGGGCCCTTATGAGCCATCCCAGGATGATTGTCATGGATGAGCCCTCCATGGGCCTTTCGCCTATCTACGTGAATGAGATTTTTGATATCATCCAGAAGATTAACGGGGACGGCACCACCGTGCTCCTGGTGGAGCAGAATGCCAAGAAGGCCCTGTCCATCGCAGACAAGGCATATGTGCTTGAGACAGGCAACATTGCGCTTAGCGGCGATGCAAAGGAACTGATGAACAATGATCAGGTGAAGAAGGCTTACCTGAGTGAATAAGGATGCAAAAATAAGGATATAAAAAGATGGAGGGAACAGGGCGGGACTGATACGGGATCCTGCCCTGTCCCATATTCTGAAATCCGCTCTTGAAATCCCTGCGTGATTGTGCTATATATAGTTTACGGCCGGAATAACAATTTTGAAAGGAGTGAGGCCATGCTTGACAGACAGGACTTGGAAATGATCCGTCTTGTTATGAAGGAAGAGATAACGGCATCAGAGATGCGCATGGAGAATCGGATGGATGCGCGTTTCGAAGAACAGGAGAAGCGCATAGACGCCCGTTTCGAAGAACAGGAGAAGCGCATAGACGCCCGTTTCGAAGAACAGGAGAAGCGCATAGACGCCCGTTTTGAAGAACAGGGGAAGCGGAACGATGCCCGCTTTGCAGAACAGGATGAGTGCTTTGGAAAACGGATGGAGATGCGGTTTGCCCAGGAACGTGAGTGGCTGGAGAAGCATCTGGATAAGCGTTTTGCCGCATCTGAGAACCTGATACTTGGCGAATTGGACCGTATCCATATTAAGCTTCAGGATCAGCTGGATGATATGAAGCAGAGGCTGGACGAGATGACCGAGTATTACAGGATTAAGAAACTGGATGATATTAACGGGGCTCTTCTGCTTCAGATGATACAGGAAGTAGAGCGCAGGGTAGAGGCCCTGGAAAAGAAATCAGCATAGCCAGCCAGGGAATCAAACATTGGCTGGCTTATATTCCTATCTGTTTATCGGATTGATTCAATGGTTTTGATGCCGTCTGCGGCAGTTCTGGATGATATGTCCCATATTTCCACTGGTAATTCAATAAAAAATACATCCGCATTTATTTATCATACCCATAATTCCCTGTGCATATATTATAAAAGCATAGCAAGGGGGTATATTTATGGACAATTTTAATGTATACAAGGATATTCAAGCGAGAACAGGCGGAGAGATATACATAGGTGTGGTGGGGCCGGTGCGCACAGGCAAATCAACGTTCATCAAGCGGTTCATGGAACTCCTGGTGCTTCCTGCAATGGAAGATGATAACCTGCGGAACCTGAGCCGTGATGAACTGCCCCAGAGTGCTGCCGGAAAAACCATTATGACAACAGAACCCAAATTCATCCCCAAGGAAGCAGCCAAGATCAACCTGGCCGATGGGATTGAAGCCAAGGTAAGGCTGATTGACTGTGTGGGCTTCATGGTGGACGGTGCGGCAGGACACGTGGAAAACGGAGAGGAACGTCTGGTGAAGACCCCCTGGTTTGATTACGACATCCCTTTTACCCAGGCAGCGGAACTGGGCACCAGGAAGGTCATCAATGACCACTCCACCATAGGGATTGTGGTGACCACGGATGGCAGCATCGGGGAAATCAAACGCCCAGGGTACATAGCAGCTGAAAAACAGACGGTGGATGAACTGAAAAAGCTGGGGAAACCATTTGTGGTCCTGCTCAATTCCATGAAGCCCTACTCGGACGAGACAGCCAAGCTGGCCAAGGAAATGTCGGAAGGATACGGCGTATCCGTGCTTCCGGTTAACTGCGAACAGCTGAAAAAGGATGATGTATTCCATATCCTGGAGAAGGTGCTGAAGGAATTCCCGGTCACGGAGATGGACTTCCATATTCCGAAATGGCTGGAAATCCTGCCGGCTACCCACTGGCTGAAGGCCCAGGTCATCCAGGCTGCCAGGGGAGTCATCCAGAAGGTCAGCCATATGAAGGATGTGGCCGGTGAACTGGCCGCACAGAACACGGACACCATACGGTCCATGAATGTAAAGAACATGCAGATGGCAGACGGACGGGTGGCCGTGCAGGTGGATATGGACGACAGCTATTATTACCAGATCCTCAGTGACTATGTGGGGCTCCCCATAGAGGGTGAATACCAGCTGATGCAGACCTTAAGCAGCCTGGCCAACATGCAGAAGGAATATGAAAAGGTCCAGAACGCCCTGACACAGGTACGCCTTAAGGGCTATGGCGTAGTGACCCCGGAACGCTCTGAGATTGTCCTGGATGAGCCCCAGGTCATCAAGCATGGCAACAAGTATGGCGTGAAGATGAAGGCGGAAGCCCCCTCCATCAACCTGATAAAGGCCCACATAGAGACGGAGATTGCGCCGATTGTGGGCAGTGAACAGCAGGCCCAGGACCTGATTGCCTATATTAAGGAAAATGCCAGGGACAGTGACGACGGAATCTGGAACACCAATATTTTCGGAAAATCCATTGAGCAGATCGTGGAGGATGGGATACAGGCAAAGGTCTCACAGATGACGGAAGACTGCCAGCTCAAGCTTCAGGATACCCTGCAGAAAATCATCAATGACAGCAACGGCGGAATGATATGCATCATTATCTGAAATCAACAGTCGGCCGCAGGTGTGTTGAAAGCATGACAGGTTTCGGGAAATTGTGTAAATATAGCGATACTATTTGCATTCATACGGAGAACATGGTATACTGTAGCCAGAATTGACAGAATATTTATGTGGCGGGACTATATTATACGCAGAGGGGAGAATGCAGATGAGACTAACATTTATCGGGGCGGATCATGAGGTGACTGGAAGCTGTCATTTTCTGGAAGTAGGGGAAACAAAGGTATTGATTGACTGCGGCATGGAACAGGGTAACAATATCTATCAGAACGCGGAACTTCCCGTAAGTTACCGTGAAATAGACTACGTGTTCCTGACCCATGCCCATATCGATCATGCGGGCATGCTGCCATGGATCTATGCAAGAGGGTTCCGGGGCCAGGTGATAGCCACCTATGCGACCGTTGACCTGTGCAACATCATGCTGAAGGACAGTGCCCATATACAGGAGATGGAGGCTGAGTGGAAGAACCGTAAGGCCCGGCGCGCCGGACGCAGTGAGGTGGAGGCCCTTTACACCATGGAGGATGCACAGGATGTGCTGAAGCATTTTGAAGGGGTGGCTTATGGCCAGGAATTCAAACTGAATGACAACCTGACCCTGCGTTTTACGGATGTGGGGCATCTGCTGGGATCCGCATCCATAGAGATATGGGCTACCGAGGGAAGCCGGACCAAGAAGATTGTATTTTCCGGGGACATCGGCAATAAGAACAAGCCCCTCATAAGGAATCCGCAGTATATTGATGAGGCGGATTATGTGGTGATGGAATCCACCTATGGCAACCGCTACCATAAAAAGGGAGTAAACCATGTGGAGGACCTGGCCCGCATCATCCAGGAGACCCTGGACCGGAGCGGCAACGTGGTGATTCCTGCCTTTGCAGTGGGACGTACCCAGGAACTGCTTTATCTGATACGGCATATCAAGGATGAAAAACTGGTCAAGGGACATGACGGCTTTGACGTCTATGTGGACAGCCCGCTGGCAGTGGAAGCCACCCATGTGTTTAAGGAAAACATGCTGGAATGCTATGACGATGAGACAAAGGCTTTGGTGGAAAAGGGAATCAACCCCATTGATTTTCCCGGGCTTAAGCTGTCTATTACCAGCGAGGAATCAAAAAACATCAACTTTGATATGACGCCCAAGGTAATCATATCCGCAGCAGGCATGTGTGATGCGGGCCGAATCAGGCATCATCTGAAGCATAATCTCTGGAGGCCGGAATGTTCCATTGTCTTTGCAGGATACCAGGCAGAGGGAACCCTGGGGCGCCTGCTCCAGGACGGTGCACAGACCGTTAAGATTTTTGGGGAGGAGATTGATGTAAGGGCCCACATTGAGAATATTGAAGGAATCAGCGGACACGCGGACCGGGACGGGCTGCTTACATGGATATCCTCCTTTGGGAAACGTCCGGATTATGTGTTTGTGGTCCATGGCGATGAGGAGTCCTGTACCGCATTTGCGGATATGCTGAACACCCAGCTGAAGCTGGAAGCCAGGGCGCCGTTTTCCGGTTCGCAGTTTGATCTGATTAAGGGGTGCTGGATCAAGGAGGCCGGGCCTGTGCTGATTGAGAAAGAAACAGCAGCCAGACGCAAGGCAACCGGTGTCTATACACGTCTTGTGGATGCCGGTAAGCTTCTTATGGATGTAATCAGCCGCAACCAGGGAGGGGCCAATAAGGATTTAACACATTTTACAGAACAGATACTGGCCCTCTGCGATAAATGGAACAGATAGGGCCGGTAAGGACAGGAGACAGTAATACATGAGTAAAGTACAGATTTATACGGATGGTTCAGCCAGGGGCAACCCGGACGGCCCTGGAGGTTATGGGGTGGTGATGCATTTCACGGACAGCAAGGGGCAGCTGCATGAAAAGACCCTGTCCGGCGGATACGTGCGCACAACCAATAACAGGATGGAGCTGATGGCTGCCATCATGGGACTGGAGACGCTGAACCGGCCATGCCAGGTGCAGTTATATTCCGACTCCAAATACCTGACAGATGCATTTAACCAGAGATGGATTGACAGCTGGATTGCAAAGGGATGGAACCGCGGCAAAAGCGGTCCTGTTAAGAATATTGACCTGTGGAAGCGGCTTTTAAAGGCAAAGGAGCCCCATCAGGTAAGCTTTATCTGGGTAAAAGGACATGCAGGCCATCCCCAGAATGAGCGCTGCGACCAGCTGGCAACCTCTGCGGCTGACGGTAATGACCTGATGATTGATGAAGGGCTTGAAAGCTGATTTCTTACGTATCTCTTACAATCTATTACTCCTTTCATCTGCATATTCACTTTCCTGTTTTTTTGTGATAATGTAGTGACAAGAACACAGCAGGGAAGTGTGACAATGAAGGATAAACGAATATGGATTGTAATCATCTGCATCCTGGTGATAGGGACCGGGGTAACCCATTATACCAAGTACTACGTAAAAAGCCAGGCAACAGCCATGGATACGGCGACAACGGCTGGCGGGATGCCTGCAGGCGCACCTTCCACTGCATCTGCCTCTGAAGTGAAAGAGGAGGAACAAAAGGAGCAGGAAGCCACGGAAATTCCTGCTCCCATGGGCAGGAGCCTTGGTGCTGCCCCGGCAGCAGGAGCGGGCCCGGGGGCTGCGTATGCGTCTTCTTCCGTGGAAGACAGGGCAGAAGCCGCCGCTGCTGCTGAAGAGACAGCTGCATCTTCCGAGGACAGGGCCCAGGCAGTCCAGATATATTCAGAGGATGAAGTGCCTGTGGAGCAGATGCCCATCTCGCCGCTGACAGGCGCAAAAGAAAACGGGGCAAAGACGGTCCTTGCCATTGATTACAGGCAGCGCCTGATGGATTTGGATTCACAGATCCAGAAGATGCGTGAGCAGGAGACGGATTCCAATGTCTATTCCATCAAGACCTCGGCTGAGACCGAACTCAGGATGTGGGAGGGGGAACTGAACTCCATTTATAATGCGCTTCTTGAACTTTTGCCCCAGGAGGACGCGGCCAGATTGGCTTCCGAACAGCAGGAATGGCTGAAAACCAGGGAGACAAGGGCTGCAGAGAACACGGGCAAAAGCGGCGGTTCAGTGGATCGGATCGGATATTCGGCCACTATGGCAAGTCTTACAAGGGACAGGGCATATGAACTGGCAGGCAGATATGAACAGGCCAACGGCCTGCCGGCCCAGGAGGAAGAGGAAACCGCGGCCGCCCTATCCGGGCAGTAGGAAGCCTGACCGGTTTCCCATGCGCGGTCCGGGAAAGGGAATGTATAAAGTCACGGATAAGCGGGAAAACCAAAGGGAAATCCTTGGTTTTCCCGCTTATTTTGTGAAGTGAGTCTTGATAATTATATACCAATATGGTAAAATGACGGTTATGTAATTTATGATGTGATGATATGGAGGAAGATAAAGTGAAAGAACCACAGTACCGCGGCGTGAATGAGCTCCGCCGGATGTTCCTTGAATTTTTCGAGAGCAAGGGCCATCTTGCCATGAAGAGTTTTTCCCTTGTTCCGCATAATGATAACAGCCTGCTTTTAATCAATTCCGGTATGGCCCCTTTAAAGCCGTATTTTACAGGACAGGAGATTCCGCCAAGAAAGCGTGTGACCACCTGCCAGAAGTGCATCCGCACCGGTGATATCGAGAATATCGGCAAGACTGCCAGACATGGTACTTTTTTTGAGATGCTGGGTAATTTCTCCTTTGGCGACTATTTTAAACATGAGGCAATTGCCTGGACATGGGAGTTCCTGACAGAAGTGGTGGGACTGGATGCCGACAGGCTGTATCCCAGCGTATACCTGGAGGATGACGAGGCCTTTGACATCTGGAATAAGGAAATCGGGATTCCGGCAGAACGTATTTTTAAGTTCGGCAAAGAGGACAACTTCTGGGAGCACGGCTCCGGTCCATGCGGCCCCTGTTCCGAGGTATACTATGACAGAGGGGAACAATACGGCTGCGGCAGCCCGGACTGCACGGTGGGCTGCGAGTGCGACCGTTATATTGAGGTATGGAACAATGTATTTACCCAGTTTGATAATGACGGACATGGTCATTACACGGAACTGGAGCATAAGAATATTGATACGGGCATGGGGCTGGAGCGCCTTGCTGTTGTGGTCCAGGGCGTGGATTCCCTGTTTACCGTGGATACCAACAAGGCCCTTCTTGACAGGGTATGTGAACTGTCCCACACCGAATACCAGAAAGACCATGAGACAGATGTCTCACTGCGTATTGTGGCAGACCATGTCAAGTCCTGTACCTTCATGATATCGGATGGAATCATGCCTTCCAATGAAGGCCGGGGTTATGTGCTGCGCCGTCTGCTGCGCAGGGCTGCCCGCCATGGAAGGAAGCTTGGGATTGAAGGAAGGTTCCTGGCAGAACTTTCAAGGACGGTAATTGAACTGTGCAAGGATGGATATCCTGAACTGGAAGAAAAGCAGGTCATGATATTCAAGGTCCTGTCTGAGGAAGAGGACAAGTTTAACAAGACCATTGACCAGGGCCTTACGATTTTAGGCGAGATGGAAGAGGAGATGCAGAAGGAAGGCGGCAGGACGCTGTCCGGGACCAATGCGTTCAAACTGTATGATACCTACGGATTCCCGCTGGATCTGACCAAGGAAATCCTGGAGGAAAAGGGATACGGGGTGGATGAGGACGGCTTTGATGCTGCCATGAAGGAGCAGAAGGAAAAAGCCAGGAAGGCGCGCAAGACAACCAATTACATGGGTGCGGACGTAACCGTGTACCAGTCCATTGACCCTTCCATCACAACGGAGTTCGTGGGTTATGACAAGCTGAGCGCGGTTTCAAGGATTACGGTCCTTACCACGGAGGATGAACTGGTCCAGGCCCTTACGGATGGACAGAAAGGAACCGTGATTGTAGAGCAGACCCCATTTTATGGCACCATGGGCGGCCAGCAGGGCGATGTAGGTGTGATTGTCAATGAAAACGGGGAATTTAAAGTAGAAGATACCATTCATCTCCAGGGCGGCAAAGTGGGCCACGTGGGTATAATGACAAAAGGAATGCTTCAGGTGGACGACGGGGTGACGCTTTCAGTCTGCGAAAAGAACCGCGCCCTTATCTGCAAGAACCACAGTGCCACCCATCTGCTGCAGAAAGCCCTCCGCCTGGTACTGGGAGACCATGTGGAACAGGCCGGCTCCTATGTGGATGCAGGAAGGCTCCGCTTTGACTTTACCCATTTCTCAGCCATGACACCTGAGGAGATTAAGAAGGTAGAGGCGCTGGTCAACAGGGAGATTCAGGCATCCCTTCCGGTGGTGACTGAAACCATGACCCTGGAGGAGGCCAAGAAAACAGGGGCAATGGCCCTGTTCGGTGAGAAATACGGTGACTCCGTACGCGTGGTCGAGATGGGGGATTTCTCCACAGAACTGTGCGGCGGCACCCATGTGGCGAATACTAACAATATCGCTTCATTTAAGATCCTGTCAGAGGCAGGCATTGCTGCCGGCGTAAGGCGTATTGAAGCCCTTACATCAGAGGGGCTTATGAAGTATTATGAGGAAGTGGAGGCAGAACTCCATGAGGCAGCCAAGGCAGCCAAGACAACGCCTGCAGCCCTTACTTCAAAAATCCATGCACTGTTGGATGAGATTAAGTCCCTGAATTCTGAGAATGAGAAATTAAAGAGCCGGCTGGCCAATGACTCCCTGGGGGATGTCATGAGCCAGGTAAAGGAAGTCAATGGCATCAAGGTCCTGGCCTTAAAGGTATCGGGCGTTGATATGAATGGCCTGCGAAGCCTGGGAGACCAGTTAAAGGATAAATTGGGAGACGGGGTCGTGGTTCTTGTCTCTGAGCAGGACGGCAAGGTAAACCTGATGGCTACTGCCACGGATGCGGTACAGAAGAAGGGAGCCCATGCAGGCAACCTGATTAAGGCAATCGCCGGTCTTGTGGGCGGCGGCGGCGGCGGACGTCCGGGCATGGCCCAGGCTGGCGGCAAGAACCCGGCCGGCATGGATGATGCCCTTAAAAAAGCAGTTGAAGTGGTGGAAGAACAGACGAAATAGGTCTTATCTTAAAAAAAATGCAAAATAACTGCAAGAAATATAAATTTTTTCTTGACGTATGGTATTTTTATGCTATAATCATAGCAGTGCTAAAAATACCCAAACAGTTGTATTATGCACAATTACACAACTGGAGGGAGGTTAGGTGTGAGCGATGTCAAACGTAATTGTTAAAGATAACGAGAGCTTAGACAGTGCTTTACGCAGATTCAAAAGAAACTGTGCAAAGGCTGGCATTCAGCAGGAAATTCGTAAGAGAGAGCATTACGAGAAGCCAAGCGTAAGACGTAAGAAAAAGTCTGAAGCTGCCCGTAAGCGTAAATTCAACTAATCCACGGTATCTTGGTTGTGGATTTGGTTATCAGATGCAAGTAAAAACAGCCGGCTGTTATGGAGACATGACAGCCGGCTGTTTTTGCCGTGCGCCTGCGGGCGCACATTCCCAAGTTCCTTATTTTCCGGTTTGCGGTCTTTTCCTGGCCGCTGATTGTTAAGAGACCATGTCAGTCCGCTTCCTTAAGACTGCATGAAGGCGTGGCCACCAGGGAATAGTTGGTGTGGTAGATTACGAAGCCGGGAGCTGAACCAGCCACCTTTTTCATATTCTTCTTCTGTATATAGTCAATTTCCACCTTATCATTATCCCGTCCCTTGGAATAATAGGCGGCCAGGGCGCCTGCTTCCTCGAACACCCGGTCAGGAAGGTCTGTCTTTCCCTCGGACTTAACAATCACATGGGAGCCGGGAATCCCTTTTGCATGAAACCACCAGTCATTGCCCGTGGCCACCTTGAAGGTCAGTTCTTCATTCTGATAATTGTTCTTGCCCACATACATGTGAAATCCGTCGGAAGAGATGTAGTGGAAGGGCCTGCTGGTAATCCTGGGCTTCTTGTCGCCGGACCTGCGTTTCTTGATGTAACCGTATTCCATCAATTCCTCTTTGATCTGCACAAGGTCATCCTCCTTAAGGGCAATATCCAGCGCCGAACTGATGGATTCCAGATGGTCAATCTCTGCCTTTGTCTCCTTTGTCAGGTCGGTTAAGGCTTCATAGGTACGTTTCAGCTTGTTGTATTTGTCAAAATGCTTCTTGGCATTATCCTTGGCTGACAGCTGGGAATCCAGGGGGACCGTGATTTCTTCGTTGGTATAATAGTTCAGGCACCGGAGTGACTTCTCACCGCCCTGCAGTTCGTATCCGTAGGTATTGAGCAGCTCCCCGTAGATGCGGTATTTCTCACGTTTCTCCGTGTCGCCCAGCTGCTTTAGCTGCAGATCGTACTTTTTATAGTTGCGCTCCAGCGCGGTCTGTACAATCCTTCGCAGATCCGAGGATTTTTGCCTGATCCTGGTCACGGTGTCACGTGACGCATAATAATTTTCAAGAAGTGCGCTGATGGAAGGGATATGCTCCAAATGATAATCATCCCCTTCATAACATGTAAGCGGGAATGCCGCATATTCCACCGGTCCATCCGCGTCATGGACAATGGCCGGTGAAAAGTTTCCGTCCCGCACATCCTCCATCACCAGGCTGAAGGTATGGTACAGATGCACCAGCTCTGCCTCTGAAAGCTGGTTGGCCGAAAGGTCGGAATCAATGGAAGCCAGATGGCAGATTTCCTCGGCCATAATGGGGCTGATTCCGGTAAGGCGGTTATAGAGCGCCTTCTGCAGTGGCATGGGGGCATTTTCCATGAGACCGGCAAAGGCTTCCTGGGAAACCGTAAGCGGATCCTCCTTGGCCACGGTCTGGGGGATGAAATACTCCCTGCCCGGCAGTACCTCGCGGACCGAGCTGACCTGGGCCGACACATGCTTGATGCTGTCGATGATGGTCTTATCCTCTTTGCAGAAAATAATATTGCTGTGCTTGCCCATGATTTCCACAATCAGCTTCTTCCGGCAAAGATCCCCCAGTTCATCCAGATGTTCCAGCTCAAACTCAATGATCCGCTCCAGCCCGGGCTGGCTGATTCCCACAATCCGCGCGCTTCCGATGTGCTTGCGCAGCAGCATGCAGAAATTCGGGGCTGTCATGGGGCTGGGCTTATTCTTATCCGTAAGATAAATCAGCGGCAGACTTGCGCTGGCAGATATCTGAAGCCTGTAATTTTCCTTGTTATTCTTGATGGCAATCAGCAACTCATCCTTTTCAGGCTGGGCAATCTTAGAAATACGCCCTCCCTCCAGGGTATCCTTAAATTCATGTACCAGACTGGCAATGGTAATTCCGTCAAATGCCATAAAATCCCACTCCTATCAGGCCTGATTTGACATAAAGAAAAAAACAAACCTTCCCTTACGCCACGGCCATTGACTATAAGAATATCATAAAAGCGGCAATAAGAAAAGGCCAACCTACGCCAGCACCTTATACGATTCACCCACCATGCATGCAGATACGGCAAACAGAAACACCTAGCGGGTGAGGAAGGGAGCCGTATCCCCCTCCTCCGGTTCCCTTCCTCACGGACGGATGCACTTCCCCGTCATCCCATACAACCCCACCCAATCATTTCCTTGACTTGAATCCGCAGATGAATTATAATACTATCTAACTATGGATAAAAGCGAAAGAGAGGCATTTGTTATGTTAAAAAGCATGACTGGTTTCGGCAGGTGCGAGAATATAACCGATGAATATAGGATTTCTGTCGAAATGAAAGCCGTGAATCACAGATATCTGGACTTGAGTATTAAGATGCCAAAGAAGTTTAATTACTTTGAAGCTTCCATCAGGACCCTTCTTAAGAAATACATCCAGAGGGGGAAGGTTGACCTGTTCATCAACTACGAGGACTATACGCAGGGCAACATGTGCCTTAAGTATAACCGTGCGCTGGCAGCTGAATATATGGATTATTTCAATAAGATGGCGGAAGAATTCAGCATACAGAATGATGTGAAGGTTTCCACACTGGCCAAGTTCCCTGAAGTATTCTCCATGGAGCAGGCGCCGGATGATGAGGAACATCTGTGGGGAATCCTGTCGGCCGCCCTTGAGGATGCCGCGGTGAGGTTCGTGCAGTCCAGGGAGGTGGAAGGGGAGCATTTGAAGAATGACCTTCTTGGCAAGCTGGATTATATGACCGGCCTGGTGGATTACATTGAAGGGCGTTCACCGCAGATACTGACAGAGTACAGGGCAAAGCTGGAGGCCAAGGTCCAGGAACTGTTAAACGGCACAGCCATGGATGAGGGCCGGATTGCGGCAGAGGTTACCATCTATGCGGATAAGATCTGCGTGGATGAGGAGACGGTACGGCTGAGAAGCCATATTGAGAACACAAGGAAAGATTTATTGAGCGGCGGGAGTGTTGGCCGCAAGCTGGACTTCATTGCCCAGGAGATGAACCGGGAAGCCAACACCATCCTTTCCAAGTCCAATGACCTGTCCATTTCGGACAAGGCCATTGCCCTTAAGACCGAGATAGAGAAGGTCAGGGAACAGATACAGAATATCGAATAAGCACAGCGCGTAAGTCAGGAGAGCACACCATGGACCATCAGGGAATATTAGTGGTTGTATCCGGTTTTTCCGGTGCAGGCAAGGGAACACTTATGAAGGAGCTGCTGAAGCAATACGATAACTATGCGCTGTCTGTATCAGCCACCACAAGGCAGCCCAGGGAAGGCGAGAAGGACGGGGAGGACTATTTCTTTGTCACGAAGGAGCTCTTCCAGCAGATGATTGAGGAGAACCAGCTGGTGGAATATGCCCAGTACGTCAATCATTATTACGGAACCCCAAGGGAGTATGTTGAGAAGAAAATGGCGGAAGGCAAGGATGTGATCCTGGAGATTGAAATCCAGGGCGCCCTGAAAGTGAAAAAGCGTTTTCCGGACGCGCTGCTTCTCTTTATCACGCCTCCCAATGCAGAGGAACTGCGCCGCCGCCTGGTGGGACGCGGCACGGAGACCATTGAGGTCATTAACGCAAGGCTGCGGCGTGCCGCAGAGGAGGCAGCAGGTATGGAGGCATATGATTATCTGCTGATTAATGATGAGATACAGCCCTGCGTGGAGCAGATGCATCAGCTGATCCAGCTCCAGCACAATAAGACTTCCTACCATCTGGATTTTCTCAGCAGGATGCGGGAAGATTTATATCACTTGGACGACAGAAAATAAAATATTAAGATTGAAAGGGGAATGTAATATGTTACATCCATCATACACCGATTTAATTGACGTAGTTAACAGCGATATCGAGCCAGGAGAGCAGCCGGTGGTACAGAGCCGCTATTCCATTGTCATTGCAGCTTCCAGACGCGCCAGACAGATCATCGGGGGTGAAGACCCCATGGTCAGCGGCGCAGCAGGCAAGAAGCCATTGTCCATTGCCATTGACGAACTATACCACCAGAAGGTGAAAATCCTTCCGGAAGAGGAAAACCCAACCGAGGAAGAAGAGAACCAGAACGCATAAAATCATAAGCCGTCTCCTGTACATCGCAGCAGGCAGGGTCATTCCCGGCGCTGCGGGCACAGCAGGGATGGCTTAAATGTTCATTAGGAGTAAATCTGACATATGGAAAACATGAAATTATTTTGCGTGTCCCTTGGATGCGATAAGAACCTTGTGGATACGGAGAAAATGCTGGGACTGCTGGGCGGGACCGGTTTTACATTTACGGATGACGAGATGGAAGCAGAAGTGATTCTTGTGAATACATGCTGCTTTATCGGGGATGCCAAGGAGGAGAGTGTGAATACAATCCTGGAAATGGCGCGTTTAAAGGAAGAAGGGGCCTGCAGGGCATTGATTGTGACAGGGTGCCTGGCACAGCGGTATAAGCAGGAAATCCTGGATGAAATCCCTGAGGTGGACGCCATTTTAGGCACCACGTCCTACGAGGATGTGGCTGGAATCGTGAAACAGGTGCTGGAGGGCAGGGGAACCACCCATCTGACCAGCTTCCATGACCTGGGGGAACTTCCTGACACGAAGGCTGCGCGGGTGGTGACCACTGGCGGCTATTATGCTTTTTTGAAAATAGCGGAAGGATGTGATAAGCGCTGCACCTACTGCATCATCCCATACCTGAGGGGGCCTTACCGCAGCGTGCCCATGGAACAGCTTCTGGAGGAAGCCAGGCAGCTGGCCCAGGGAGGGGTAAAGGAACTGATTCTGGTAGCCCAGGAGACCACCCTTTACGGCAAGGATATCTATGGTGAGAAGTCCCTTCCAAAGCTGCTGCATGAACTGGCTCAGATTCCGGGCATCCAGTGGATACGGATCCAGTATTGCTATCCGGAAGAGATTACGGACGGACTGATTGAAGCCATACGCACGGAAGAAAAGGTCTGTCATTATCTGGATATCCCAATCCAGCATGCCAGCAACCGGATCCTTAAGCGTATGGGACGGAGGACCAACCGGGAGGAGCTGACGGAGCGCATTGCAAAGCTTCGCAGGGAGATTCCGGATATAGCGCTGCGCACCACCATGATTTCCGGGTTTCCGGGCGAGACCCAGGCAGATCATGAGGAACTGATGGATTTTGTCAATGAGATGGAATTTGAAAGGCTGGGGGTATTTGCCTATTCCGCAGAGGAGGACACGCCTGCGTATTCTTATCCGGACCAGGTGCCCCAGGAAGTGAAGGAAGGGCGCAGGGACGAAATCATGGAACTGCAGCAGGACATTGCCTTTGGACATTGTGAGGACATGGTGGGACGTGTCCTGACCGTGCTGATTGAAGGGAAGGTGGTGGATGAGCCTGTTTATGTGGGAAGGACTTATATGGACGCGCCCAATGTGGACGGACTGATATTTGTGAATGCTGAGATGGAACTGATGTCTGGCGACTTTGTAAGGGTAAAGGTGACCGGAGCCGCTGAATATGATCTGATAGGAGAGGTGTGCGATGAATCTGCCCAATAAACTGACGATTGTAAGAGTGTGTTTGATTCCTTTTTTTGTAGCTGCACTGCTGTTTGACCATGGCAATAATTACACCATGCGTATTGTTGCCAATGTCCTGTTCATCATTGCCAGCCTTACGGACCTGTTTGACGGCAAGATTGCCCGCAAATACAACATGGTCACAAACTTTGGCAAGTTCATGGATCCCCTTGCGGATAAGCTCCTGGTGTGTTCCGCCCTTATCTGCCTGATTGAACTGGGACAGCTTGCTGCCTGGGTCGTAATCGTGATCATCAGCCGCGAGTTCATTATCAGCGGCTTCCGTCTGGTTGCGGCTGACAACGGCGTGGTGATTGCCGCCAGTTACTGGGGCAAGTTCAAGACCACCTTCCAGATGATTGCGGTCATCCTGCTGATATTTGATATCCCGGCCCTGCGCATGGTGGCCAACATAACCGTGGTGATTGCAGTGGCCCTGACCATCATTTCACTGGTGGACTATGTGGCTAAGAATTACAGGATTCTCACTGAGGGAGGCATGTAGGATGACAGCGGAATTGATTTCAGTGGGCACCGAACTGTTAATGGGGAATATTGTGAACAGCAATACCCGGTTCCTGGCGGAAAAGTGCGCTCTCCTTGGATTCGATATGTATTATCAGGTCACGGTGGGGGACAATTACGGACGGATGAAGGATGTGATTGAAACCGCCCTTAAACGGTCGGACCTTATCATACTGACCGGAGGCCTGGGTCCCACGGAAGATGACCTGACAAAGGAGGTATGCGCCGCCGTCATGGGTATGGAGCTGGTGGAAGACCCGCATACAAGGAAGCATCTGGAAGCATTTTTTGTAAATAACATATACAGGGAGATTCCGGAAAACAATTGGAAAATGGCCACCGTGCCAAAGGGTGCGCTGGTCCTTGACAACCATAACGGCATGGCCCCGGGGCTGATCCTGGAACGGGAAGGCAAGGCTGCCATTTTGCTTCCGGGACCTCCGGGAGAGCTGTACCCCATGTTCAATGACCAGGTGTTCCCATGGCTTCAAAAGCGCCAGCAGTCCGTCCTTGTATCCAGGATGGTAAAAATCTGCGGATGCGGCGAGAGCCAGGTGGAGGACCGGATACTGGACCTGATTGACAGCCAGACCAATCCCACCATTGCAACGTATGCCAAGACCGCTGAGGTACATCTGCGGATTACGGCCAGGGCCGGGAACAGGGAAGATGCAGAGGCCCTGATTGAGCCGGTGCTGGAAGAAATCAGCAGGCGGTTCAAGGAGAAAATCTATACCACGGATGAGAAGGTCAGCCTGGAGATGGCGGTGGTGGAGCTGTTAAAGAAGCATAAGCTTACCATGTCAACGGCTGAATCATGTACAGGAGGCATGGTTGCGGCTAAGCTGGTCAATGTTTCCGGGGTGTCCCAGGTGTTCATGCAGGGCATGGTCACTTATTCCAATGAAGCCAAGATGCGTCTTCTGGGAGTGAAGGAGGAGACGCTTAAGGCTTACGGGGCAGTCAGCGGGCAGACCGCTGCTGAGATGGCGGCAGGAGGCGCTGCCATGAGCCGGACCGATGTCTGCGTGGCCATCACAGGCCTTGCAGGGCCGGACGGCGGCACGGATAAGAAACCGGTGGGACTTGTGTATATGGCATGCTGCCTTAAGGGAAAGGTGACGGTGCGGGAATATCATTTTAAGGGAAACAGGGATAAGATACGGGAACAATCCATGATGAAGGCCCTTGATTTGGTGCGCCTTTGCATATTGGAACAGGGAGATTGTTAACATTGCAGATAAAAAGAATGAAACGACAGCTTTCAGCGGCCTGCCATTATTCCTATACACGGCTGGCCCTGAATTATTATATGTATTATGAGACCTCCCTTGAGGAATCCCTGCCGGACAACAGGCTGGAGCCGCTTAATACGGCTTTCCACGGCCTGCTGCGCGGGTTCCTGGATGGGACCTGCGCAGAAGACGCCTTGTGGGGACTGAGGAGTCAGGTGATGGCGGAGATGGAGACAGCCACTGCCTACACCGATGCATTCCAGGCATATGAATATGTGCTGAACCGGCTGGAAGGGCGGTTTGCGCCGCAGCCAGTGGGGACCATGGGCGGGGAAGACCATGATGAAGCCATGACAGAGCGCATCATGGCCTATATCACGGATGCACGGGATGCCATGACGGTAAATGAACGGATCCGTTCCGTCCTTGGACAGCTTCCGGTCAGGCTTACCAGGAACAGATTCTTTTCACTGGTGGAGGAAGGGCTTTCAGTGTACCGGGGAAGCACCAGGGAAAGCCTTAATGATATGTTCTATATCCTGCGCTCCGAAGCCCTGCTGTACGTTCCTGCCGACATGGTGACCGGGTACGGGGAACTGCATTCCATCCTGGAGGAATTCAGGACAGCGGACTATAAGTCCATGACCCAGTCATCCTACCGGCACCTTACGGATGAGATGAAGCGGGCCGGCCATATGCTGATGGAGGACACGGCCAGGCTCATGTTGCTGATGGAACTGGTGAATGATCTGTATGTGCTCTTCCTCTCCAGGGCCAGCGCTATGATGGAGGTATCCGAGGAGCAGTGCCTGAAACGGATTCTTTCAGGAATCCTGTCTTTGTTTGAGGCGGGAGCGGATGCGCCTATCCCGGATGGGATCACAGGGCTTTTAAACCGGCTGGAAGGACGTCAGGAAGCCTATTTTGAACAGTGGATGGAGGACGGGCTTTCATCCGGGGAACTTAAGGATATAAAAAGCCAGGAGGGCGAAGCCTCAAAACTTTACAAGGTGGAGATGCTCTTGTCAGGAAGTTCCTTCATGTCCCTTGAGCCTGCCGGACCGGGGGACGGTGAGATTGTGGACCAGGCAGGACTTACAGAAGCAGCCAACCGGTTTTTTGAGGAGTTTTCCGCTGCCTTTGAGGGGCAGCCAAGGTTGCTGGTGCGTGCTGTCATGGCAAAGGTCCTTTCCAGCCTTCCTGTATTCTTCCAGTCCTTGGATGAGGTGCAGGAATATATCAGGAACAGCCTGGTAAGCTGTACGGATTACATGGAAAAAGCCATTACCATGAAGCTGATTACGGATATGATGGAGCAGGATGGTATGGAAGAGGATGATATATTTTAGGCACATTGGTCAGGTATGCCGTACTCCGGTAAGATGCGGGACATGGAGAAAATGTGACAGGAGATGAATGTATGCGCTGGTGGAAGCATTTGTATATGGGGGACAGGGCTTTGAAGAACAGGGCCAAAGTCCTCATGGGAATCCGCGAGGGAAGGACAATCCCGGACACATATGTGATTACTCTTCCTGAGAGTGGGAATCATATACTTGACATACGTCCTGTCCTGCTGCTGACTGAAAAGGAACGGGAGGATGAGGGATTCCTTATTCTGGGGGTGGCAAAGGGGTACGGCGAAGCCGGTGAGGTGGTCCGGTCCATGGTAGACGACATGTACCGTGCCACAGGAGCATTTGACTGGAATGCTTACATGGGATACCTGGACGCCGCAGATCAAAGGGATGACACGTAAGGAGGCAAAATGATCCATATTCTGCTTATGATATTAAAAATAATCGGAATCATCCTCCTGGTTATCCTGGGAATCCTGCTTCTGATTATACTGGCCGTCCTGTTTGCGCCGGTCCGGTATAAGGCTGAGTTTTCCTGGCATGGGGAACCGGACCTGGCCTTAAAGGCCAGCTGGTTTTTACACCTGCTTTCTTTCCGTGCGCTTTATACGAAGGAAGGCCTGAAATTCGTGGTCAGGGTCCTGGGCTTCAGCCTGTTGGGCAAGCATGACAAGGATGCCTTAAAGGACGCGGCGGATGCGGTAAAAGACGGGACAGAGGATGTCCTGGACCAGGAGGGGCAGACCCTGTACCATGAACTGGAAGAGGACGAGGCCAGGTACAGGAAATCGGCGGAGGAGAGGAGTTCTTTGGGCAGGCACGCAAAAGCGGAAGCAGAAGGTGCAGAAGCCGGAAAGGACACGCCCCCTGCTTCTGGGGATCCGCAGTCCCTGCCCGGGCGGATCCGGTCCCGGGCAAAGGCCCTGTGGGAGAAACTTAAGTTTTCTTTTATCCGCATCCGTGATAAGCTAAAAGGGATGCAGGCCTTTGCACAGGATAAAAAGGCGTGGCTGGAGGATGGGAAGAACCAGGCCAGCCTTAAGCTGCTCTACCGGCAGGTGAAACGTCTGATTGCCCATATCTGGCCGCGGAAGGGAAAGGGAAGTATCACCTTTGGTTTCGAGGACCCTTATACCACGGGACAGGTGCTTCAGGCATTCAGCCTGATTTATCCGCTCTTTTACAAACAGCTTGCCCTGCATCCTGTGTTCGATGACAAGGTATTGGATGCAGAGGGAAGCTTTAAGGGCAGGATACGCCTGGCCTATCCCCTGTGGCTGGCAGTCCAGGTGTTCATGGATAAACATACCCGCAGGATGATCCGCGGTTTTATAAAATAAAAGAGAAGAGGACATACTATGGCAGAGAATCAGTTCACATCTACAATAGAAACATTATTCAAGGGCATGGACCAGTTTGTCACCACCAAGACAGTGGTGGGGGAGCCTGTGCAGGTGGGAGAGACCATCATTGTCCCCCTTATTGACGTAACCTGCGGAATGGCGGCCGGGGCTTTTGCAGAGGGCGCGAAACAGAAACAGAAAGGCGGCGGGGGCATGAGCGCCAAGATGAGCCCCAGCGCTGTCCTTGTCATCCAGAACGGGGTCACCAAGCTGGTCAATGTAAAGAACCAGGATGCCATCACCAAGGTGATTGACATGGCGCCGGATTTCATCAATAAGTTCATGGGCGGCAAGCCGGCTGTGCCGGATGAGACCCTGCAGGCTGCAAAGGATACTGCATCGGCGTATGATACAGGTAAAACCGAGCACATGGATGTAAAGTGATGGAAGGAAACGGACCCAGGAGGGTAAAATAACCGGCAAAGGTAATGATTCCCGGATTTCTGCATATGATGAAATATAGCTTGTTGCAGAATGGGGGATATGATTAAGATATGAGAAGAATATGCGGTCTTATGCTGTTCTGCTTCGGATTTGGGATGGCAGTGCTGCTCTTTATTCCGGAGACAATCTTTACTTTCCTGTTCGTTATCGGCTGTCTTGTATTGGGATATAATCTCTTTTGCTGTTGATGGAGCGGTTCGAAGAGGAAGTCAGATAAGGTATACAGGGCCATCCGGCAGTATCTCGTTGCTGCGGGGTGGCTTTTTGACGCCCGGGACAGAGGGCACGGCGGCCTTTCGTGCTTCATTGACAGAATCTGGTTTATGGACGGATTTTTGGACAAAAAGAAGGCATTGCCAAAGCTCTTAAGCTTCACAATGCCCTCAGACGTTCCCCGGATTCTGTTTCATTAAGCCCTCTCTACAAGGCCTGAACGTAAGCAGGAAGTACATACGTACATTCTCTGGGTTCCACCGTTAACCTTGACTTTAACGGACTTAACGTTAGCTTTCCACATCTTGTTGGATCTTCTATGGGAATGGCTCACTTTATTACCGAAATGAGCTGCCTTTTCACAGATTACACACTTAGCCATACTATTGCACCTCCTTAGCACGTTACTTGGATTCTTCCACTAAGAAAAATCCACAACAAATGTATGATACCAGAAAGTGATAAAATTTGCAAGTGAAAAAACAAAAATTTATTTCTTTTTTTCAGAAAATAGTGTATACTGTCTCTAGTAAATGAATGGAGGCATGTGTATGAAGGGAAGAATCAGCAATAAGATGGGCGAAATACAGATTAACCCGGAAGTGATTGCTTTATATGCAGGAACCATAGCGGTAGAGTGTTTTGGCATTGTCGGGATGGCCGCTGTCAGCATGAAGGACGGGCTGGTCAAACTGCTTAAAAGAGAGAGCCTGACCCATGGAATTAATGTGGTTATTAATGATAACAGGATATCCTTTGATTTTCATGTAATCGTATCCTATGGGGTCAGCATATCCGCAGTATCTGACAACTTAATCGAAAGCGTGAAATATAGAGTAGAAGAATTCACCGGCATGGAGGTTGAGAAAATCAACATCTTTGTGGAAGGTGTGAGAGTGATTGATTAGGAGGAAGTAACTTGTGGGTATAAGTACAATTGATGCCGGGAAATTAAAGAACGCCTTCCTGGCAGGAGCAAAAGGCCTTGAGGCCAAGAAAGACTGGATTAATGAACTGAACGTGTTCCCTGTACCTGACGGGGACACAGGTACGAATATGACGCTTACAATCATGGCAGCTGCAAGGGAAGTGGCGGAATTGGAGAATCCAACCATGGACCAGCTGGCAAAAGCCATTTCCTCGGGTTCCTTAAGGGGGGCCAGGGGTAATTCAGGGGTTATCCTTTCACAGCTTTTAAGAGGATTTACAAAGGAAATAAAATCAGTAACAGAGATTGATACCACAACCCTGGCCAATGCCATGGTGAGGGGTACCGAAACAGCATACAAGGCTGTCATGAAGCCAAAGGAAGGAACCATACTGACGGTTGCAAAGGGCATGTCGGACAAAGCCCTGGAGATGGCTTCCCAGACAGACGATATAGAAGAATTTGCAAGGGAAGTCATTGCCTATGGCGATTATGTACTGGAGCAGACACCGGAAATGCTGCCTGTGTTAAAGCAGGCTGGCGTGGTGGATTCCGGCGGCCAGGGCCTGATGCAGGTGGTGAAAGGCGCGTTTGACGGGCTCACAGGCAGGATGACGGATGTCTCCCTGGGCGGTGCACCTGCGCAGAAGGGACCTGAGGCGCTAAAGTCCCGGACAGCCGCCCTGACGGATATTGACACTGCGGATATCAAGTTCGGATACTGTACGGAATTCATCATCAATCTGGATAAGGAATACTCGGACCAGGATGAAATCCAGTTAAAGTCCTACCTGGAATCCATTGGCGATTCACTTGTGGTGGTGTCGGATGACGAAATCGTGAAGGTTCACGTGCACACGGACCATCCAGGGCTTGCATTTGAAAAAGCCCTTACCTATGGCTCCCTGTCCCGCATGAAGGTTGACAATATGAGGGAAGAGCATCAGGAGCGCATCATCAAGGACTCCGAGAGGCTGGCAAGGGAACAGGCGGCCAGGAAGGACGAAGATGCAGGGCAGCCATCCAAGGAGCGCAGGACCTACGGGTTCATAGCGGTGTCAAGCGGTGACGGCCTTAGCGAGATATTTAAGGGAATCGGCGCAGACTACCTGATTGAAGGGGGGCAGACCATGAACCCCAGCACGGAAGATATGCTGAATGCCATCAACAAGGTGAATGCGGACAATATCTTCATCCTTCCCAATAATAAGAACATCATCATGGCAGCCCAGCAGGCAAGGGATCTGACCGAGGATAAGAACATTATCGTGATTCCTTCCAAAACAGTGCCCCAGGGAATCACGGCCCTTGTAAACTTCATGCCAGACCTGTCAGCCGAGGAGAACCTGGCTGCCATGACAGAGGAGATGGACAATGTAAAGACGGCCCAGATAACCTATGCGGTACGAACCACCAATATTGACGGAATGGAGATTGAGGAAGGGGATATCATGGCCATCGGGGATCATGGGATGCTGGCGGCAGGCAAGTCCGTGGACCGGGTGGCATTGGATGCCTTAAAGTGCATGCTGGATGATGATTGCGAACTGGTCACCGTGTATTACGGAAGCGATGTGGGTGAGAATGCGGCAAAAGCCCTGGTAAGCCAGGCTGAGCAGATGTATCCGGATAAGGAGATCGAACTTCAGTACGGAGGCCAGCCCATTTATTATTATATGATTTCCGCGGAATAAAGATAAGAAGAATGATAAGAGGACGGATTATATGGCAAGATGGACGAGAGATGAAAGGCTGGACCAGCCCCAGGACTTTGTCCGGTTCATGATGGAAGATTATCTGAATAAAGGCGGGTTTAAAAAGAAAATCCATAAAGGCGAGGAAGTGTGGCAGGAGGGAGAGGGCATCCTGTCCTCCGCCCGGTTCATCCGCTACGAATATGCCGGTGGGCTGTTCCATCTGGAGGCGTGGATTGGCAAGTGCAGGGAGAATGCCCTCAAAGGATTTGTGGGCGCACTGCCCAAGAAGATGTTCAGGGAAAGTCTGGAGGAACTTATCCGGCTCCTGCACCAGCCGCTGCCCCAGGCCCGGGAAGGGGAAGCCGGCAGGGTGGTGACCATACAGGTGCCTGACCACGCAAAGTACGCGGTACCGGCCATGGTTGTTTCCATAGTGGGGATTATTGTGGGCCTTATGCTGTCTCCCCTGGGAGGAATCCTTCTTGGAAGCGTGGGGATTTCGCTGGGACAGAATGCCAGGAACTCCAGCAAGGGCAACATTGCAAGGGCTTCCGTCATCCTGGGGACAGTGGCCGTCATAGCCGCTATTGTGGGTTATATACTTAATATGATATTTTTGTTTTCATTTTTTTAAATGATGAGAGGAGAGATGATATATGAATGAAGAGATGATGAACAGGTCCTATGAAGTACAGGTGGAGAGGGAATCCCTTGGACGTTACACTGCCAAGACCTTTGGCTGGATGTTTGCCGGTCTCCTGATTACCTTTGCAGTTGCTGTGGGCGGCCTGCTGACAGGCGCCATAGCATATGTGTATTCCATTCCTTACTGGCACTATATCCTGTTTGCAGCTGAAATCGGCGTGGTTCTATTCCTTTCAGCCAGGATTGAGAAGATGTCTGTGGGAATGGCAAGGTCCATGTTCTTCCTGTATGCGGTACTGAACGGACTTGTGTTCTGCGCATACCTGATTATTTTTGACCTGACCATCCTGTGGATGGTATTTGGGATTACTTCCGTGTTCTTTGGGATCATGGCCCTCATTGGCTGGTTTGGGAACATCAACTTTGCAAAACTCCGTCCGTTTATGGTCGGCGGATTGATTTTCCTGGTATTCTACTGGCTCCTTGCCATGTTTATCGATTTGAGTGCATTTGAGACAGGGGTGTCCATGTTTGGGATTTTCCTGTTCCTGATTTTTACCGCGTATGATACAAAGAAAATCCAGGCCTATTATGAATACTATGGCCAGGTTCCGGAGATGGCTGCCAAGGCTTCCATTTTCTCCGCGCTTCAGCTTTACCTGGATTTCATCAACCTGTTCATTTACCTGCTGCGCGTTCTGGGCCGCAGGAAATAAGCAGACAATCAAATACGCTGCCATATCCTTTCAGGCCCTGACACAAGATGCTGTCAGGGCCTGATGCATTCAGGGACAGGATTGAGGGCGGGCACAGATATAATTTTGTCTAGCCAAAATCAGGAAATGATTGTATAATTCAATCATTGAAACACCACAATGAAAGGGGAACACTTATGTTAATCGGAGCATTGGAAGCAGGCGGAACCAAAATGGTATGTGCCATTGGCAAGGAAGACGGCACGATCCTGGAGCAGATATCAATCCCAACCACCACGCCCCAGGAGACAATACCGAAGCTGATTGGGTATTTTAAGGATAAGAATATTGAAGCACTGGGAATCGGTGCTTTTGGGCCGGTGGATGTGAAAACGGAGTCCGGGACATTTGGATATATCCTGGATTCACCCAAGCTGGCATGGAGACACAAGGACCTGGTGGGAGACCTGAAAAAGGCCCTTGGCATACCGGTGGGCCTTGACACGGATGTGAACGGCTCCTGTCTGGGTGAAGTGACTTACGGCTGCGCCAAAGGCCTTGACAGTGTCATTTATATCACCATCGGAACCGGCGTGGGGGTGGGCGTCTGGGTCAATGGCGGCCTGCTTCACGGCATGCTGCATCCGGAAGGCGGCCATGTATTCCTGCCGCGCCATCCAAAGGACCCGGAAGGCGGAATCTGCCCTTATCACAAGAACTGCCTGGAAGGCTTTGCCAGCGGGCCTGCCATTGAGGCCAGATGGGGCAAAAAGGCAGTGGAACTGGTGGACAGGCCGGAGGTATGGGAACTTGAAAGCTACTACATAGCCCAGGCACTGGTGGATTATATACTGGTGCTGTCCCCTCAGAAAATCATACTGGGTGGAGGCGTCATGCACCAGGAACAGCTGTTCCCCATGATCCGGGCCAACGTGCTTGAAATGCTGAACGGATATATCAATACAGAGGAGCTGGGGGATATGGACAATTACATTGTTCCTGCCAGCCTTAAGGATAATCAGGGCATCATGGGATGCATCAAGCTGGGGCTCAATGCCCTTGACGCATCACGATAGTTTTTCCAGGAGGTAGATTGCTGCATGTTAAACGGACAGCCGGTTCACTCATTAAAGGGCATTGGTGAGAAAACGGGTAAATTATTTGAAAAGCTGGGCGTCTTAAGCATTGACGACCTGCTTGCCTATTATCCCAGGGCATATGATACGTATGAGGCCCCGGTGCCCATTGGCCAGCTCAAGGACCAGACCGTGGCGGCAGTGGAATCCGTACTCCTAAAGGGCGCAGACCTGGTCCGTTTAAACCATATCCAGATTGTGTCCGTACAGTTAAAGGATATGACCGGTTCCCTGCAGGTATCCTGGTATAACATGCCTTATATGCGCGCGAACCTGAAATCAGGAGAGACCTATGTTTTCCGCGGACGGGTGGTGAAAAAGCGCGGACGGCTGGTTATGGAACAGCCGGAAGTGTTTACGCCGCAGGCGTATGAGGCGGTGGCCCATTCCATGCAGCCGGTCTATGGGCAGACCAGGGGACTTAGCAATAAGACGATTGTAAAGGCACAGCAGCAGGCCCTTGAGGTGCGCAGGCTGGAGCGGGAATATATGCCTGCCGGGCTTAGGAGGAAGTATGAACTGGCGGAAATCAATTATGCCATGGAACACATCCATTTCCCGGCAGACCGGACAGAACTGCTTTTTGCCAGGAAACGCCTTGTATTTGACGAGTTCTTCATGTTCCTGGTAGGCGTAAGGCGGATGAAGGAGCACAGGGAGGATAAGCATTCCCCCTATGTGATCAAACGGGTGCAGGAGGCCAGTACCCTTAAGTCCTCCCTGCCCTATGCCCTCACGGGCGCCCAGGAGCGTGCCCTGGAGGAAGTGTACAGGGACATGGAGGGCGGACGGGTGATGAACCGTCTGATTCAGGGCGATGTGGGTTCGGGTAAGACCATCATCGCGATTCTGGCCCTGGTCCAGGCAGCATATAATGGATATCAGGGCGCCCTCATGGTGCCCACGGAGGTACTGGCAAGGCAGCATTATGAATCCATGACCTCCCTTTTTCAGGCCCATGGCATTACCAAGGTACCAATCCTTGTGACCGGATCCATGACTGCCAGGGAAAAGCGCCTGGCTTACGGAAAAATAGCTGGCCACGAAGCAGATATCATAATCGGTACCCATGCCCTTATCCAGGAAAAGGTGGTTTATGATAACCTGGCCCTGGTGATTACGGATGAGCAGCACCGGTTCGGGGTGGGACAGAGGGAACTTCTCAGCACAAAGGGACAGGAGCCCCATGTGCTTGTCATGAGCGCCACGCCCATACCAAGGACCCTGGCCATCATCCTTTACGGGGATCTGGACATTTCCGTCATCGATGAGCTTCCCCAGGGCCGCCAGGCCATTAAGAACTGTGTGGTGGACCCGGGATACCGGCCAAAGGCATATTCCTTTATCCAAAAACAGGTGGAGATGGGACATCAGGCATACATCATCTGCCCCATGGTGGAGGCCAGCGAGATGATTGAGGCCGAAAATGTGCTGGATTACACAAAATCCCTGCAAAAAGAGCTGTCCTCCGGGATTACGGTGGAGTACCTTCACGGGAAAATGAAGGCAAAGGAAAAAAATGCAATCATGGAACGGTTTGCGGCAGGAGAAATCCAGGTACTGGTATCCACCACGGTAATTGAGGTGGGCGTCAACGTCCCCAACGCCACGGTGATGATGATTGAAAATGCAGAACGCTTCGGCCTTGCCCAGCTCCACCAGCTCAGGGGGCGTGTGGGACGGGGGGACGCGCAGTCCTTCTGTATCATGGTCAACTGCTCCCATGACGAGAATACGGGGGAACGCCTGGACATCCTTAACCGGTCCAATGACGGGTTCTATATTGCGTCAGAGGACCTTAAGCTCAGGGGACCAGGGGATATATTCGGCCTCAGGCAGAGCGGGGACATGGAATTTAAGCTGGCTGATATTTTTACAGATGCTAATATCCTTAAACGGGTATCAGAAGAAGTGGACCGCCTCCTGGACCTGGATCCCCAACTGGAACTTGAGGAACACAGGGAGCTGAAGCGGAAAATCGAGGATTATCTGGGCACGAATTACGAGAAGCTGAATCTATAAAGGAGAAGCTGGACCTATAAAGGACCATGAAAGGAGAAATGAAGGATGAACGAGACAATGAACACCATACTGACCAGAAGAAGCACAAGGAAATTCCTAAACAGACCCATACCAGAGGAGGAACTTCAGCAGATTATACAGGCCGCGCTGCACGCCCCCAGCGGCATGGGCAGGCAGACCTGGCAGTTTACCGCAGTGAAAAACCGTGGTAAAATCCAGGAACTGGCAGCTGTCATCAGGAAAGTCCTGGACAGGGACGGATACGATATGTATCAGCCGGAAGTCATCATCATTCCAAGTAATGACCGTGAAAGCCCTTTTGGACGTGAGGATGATGCCTGCGCCATGGAGAACATGTTCCTGGCAGCCCATTCCATGGGAATCGGCTCTGTGTGGATCAACCAGCTTCAGGGCATCTGTGATGAACCCTCCGTGCGCCAGGTCCTTACATCCCTTGGCATTCCTGAGAACCATGTGGTATATGGACTGGCCGCATTGGGTTATGCGGATGATGTAAAGGCTGAAAAGGAACGGATCGGCAAAGTCGTGATTGTGGAATAGGATATGGACAATTAAATAAAATGAAAGTCCCCAGACCGTGTGTTCACATAGCCTGGGGACTTTCTGCTGTTTCCAGCAATGTTCAGATCTTACTTCTTAAAACCTTCAGGTCCGGAAGATTTATTTACCTGCCAGCTGACGCTCGTAAGACTCAATCATCTTCTTAACCATATAACCGCCTACGGAACCATTCTGTGCAGAAGTCAGGTTACCGTTGTATCCGTTGGTTAACGGAACACCGATTTCGTTGGCAACCTCCATCTTGAATTTGTCCATTGCTTCCTTTGCTTCTGGTACGTTTGTTCTGTTAGAATTGTTAGACATAATAAAACGCCTCCTTAAAATTTATTTGCCGCTTTTGTTTGAGTTGTGTGCGGCTTGTTTTGTGCTACAATCCTATTATGTGATGATTCAGCAATAATACACTAGAAGGTTTTTCGTTTTTTGGTTAATTTTGGGAGTAACATTAAATCAATGCCGCACACTCCATTGAACAATGTTCATTGACAATCCCATGCCAAAGTGATATGCTGATAGTATCTTCCGATATCCTGGATATTAACATAAGGACAGGATTTGAAGGATAATGATAATTGTTAACAGGGAGGAAGTTTAGGGAATGGAGCGCAGGACGGCCAGGATATCCAAGGAACCGGAAGTACGCAGGCAGGAGATATTGGATACAGCCATGGATGTCTTTATGGAAAAAGGATATGAGGCAGCCACCATGAGGGATATTGCGGCAGCCATGCATGTGGTGCCGGGACTGTGCTACCGCTATTTTGAATCCAAGCAGGTTTTATATGACGCGGTGGTGCGGCAGTATGTGAGGGACATAACAGCGCCCATGATTCTGCTGCTGGAAGAGGAGGATGATACGCTGGACGGATTCCTGGACAGGATGCAGGGACATTTTTGCGGGATGGACGGAAGGGAACGGTATCATCTGTTCTTTCATAAGAAGGAGAACCACAGCCTTCACCAGCTTTTGTCCGCCCAGCTGTGTGAGGCGCTGAAACCGTATATGGAAAAAAAACTCTATCAAATGAACAAAAAAGGATTGACGGACGTGGAGTGCATACCCATGGCGGCCTCCTTCCTATTATACGGGGCATGGCCTGTAATCCAGGATGGCGGGTATTCAACCCAGGAGAAGGCAAAAGGGATACGCGGTTTGATGGAACAGTTGCTGAAACCAAGGTAGCCATATAAAGATTTGGGAAAGGGACGGAAGAAAGTCCCGCCATTTGATTCTCGCGGGCGCGGGAATTCTTTACGGACAATGAGTGAACATTGTTCATTGGAGCGTGTTTGAAAGCATATAGGGACATGATACTAAATCAGCAGAAGATAGGAAGGGATTAAATATGATGCAGAATAAATCCGTATCCGGTACAAGAAGAACATATGCGGTCATTACAGGTGCAACCAGCGGCCTGGGCCTGGCTTATGCGAAGTGGTTTGGCGGGAAAGGATATGATTTAATCATTACGGGCAGAAGAAAAGATATCATTGAAAAAAGGGCAGAGGAAATCCGTGAAGCATACGGATGCAGTGTGGAAGTGGTGCTCACGGACCTGGCAGAAGAGCAGGGAACCGCAAACCTGCTTGCCCGGATGGATGGAAAGCCTGTGGACGTGCTGGTTAACAATGCAGGGTTTGGCCTGGGACTGGAATTTGCTGATTCAGATATCAAGGACATACGGCGCCTGATTTTTTTACAGACCTCCGCGATTGCGGAACTTACCCACTACGTGCTGCGGGACATGAAAAAGAAACATCATGGTACAATCATTAACATATCATCGGACGGAGCCTTTGCCCCGCTGCCTAAGAATGTTACATATGCGGCGTCCAAACGTTTCCTCGTGACATTTACCGAAGGGCTTCACATGGAACTGGCCGGGACCGGTGTACGTGTACAGGTGGTATGTCCTGGTTTTATTGATTCGGATTTCCATGAGGGCGCAGGGATGCACGTGGATAAGAAGAAAAAGGGCATGTTTGCATTCAGACATCCGGAAACAGTGGTGGCAGGGGCCATGAAGGATTATGAAAAAGGAAAAGTGGTTTCCGTACCGGATCTGGCGGGGAAGCTTATAAAAGTCCTGGCGGGCCTGCTTCCCCAAAAGGTGTATTACGGGCTGGCAGGAATATTTGTGAAGAAATTTTTATAAAACCGGATTTCAGGGCGCGCAGCAAAGGGACAGGTATCCAGCATTCCCCGGTGTGCTGCAAAGGGACAGGTTGCAACCCGGTCCAAGGTGTGATACAATAAACAATCATAAAACAGCAGCGGAATGATAGCATTTCCGGAATCCTGAGCGAATCCGGCCGGGCAGCGAGTCGCTGTCAGGAACATCATGATAGTAAGGCCGAAAGACCGTAATCTGCTCCAATGTACAACCGCACATTCCATGTGCACACGCCTGCGGCTTGTACATCTGCGCATCTTACGGAATCCCCTTTTGTATCATCCGCTGCTGTTTTGTGCTGTTTATGATGAACACGACCAATGCATGTGAGGAACATAAGATGGGTGAACCGGGTTTATGGAAATACTGTACGGCTGGACACTGCAGGGAAATGATCCTGTCCCTCCGCCTCCTGGAAGGGGAGGAATGGACACAAGGAAGGGTCCTTTCCTGTCTTTACGCAATCAGCAATCATACGGAGAAACATTATAACAAACAGAAGCTCATAAAAAAGGGCGGGGGAGTGCGGCATATCCTGGCGCCTGACCCTGTCCTTAAGACCGTCCAGAGGAACATCCTGCACCATGTGCTGGAAGGCCTGGAGGTTTCCCCCTGCGCCATGGCCTACCACAAGGGGGCATCCGTCCGGTTAAATGCAGCCTGCCATATGGATAAGCAGGTGGTATTGAAGCTGGATATCAAGGACTTTTTTGGAAGCATTACCTTCCCCATGGTACATCGGGGCGCCTTTAACAGCCGGTATTTTCCGGTTCCTGTGGGGACGCTCCTTACCTCCCTGTGCTGCTGCCAGGACCGTCTTCCGCAGGGGTCCCCGGCGTCCGCAGCCATATCCAACCTGGTGATGAAGCCTTTTGACACATATATGGAGGGCTGGTGCAGGGATAGGGGGATTGTGTATACCAGATACTGTGATGATATGACATTTTCGGGGGACTTCCGTGTTTCTGCGGTATATGGCAAGGTCAACGGCTTTTTGGGGGCCATGGGCTTTGAACTGAATCAATCCAAGACAAAGGTCCTTACACGGCATGTGCGCCAGACCGTGACAGGAATGGTGGTCAATGACAAGGTACAGGTTCCGCTTCCATACAGGAGGGCCCTCAGGCAGGAGGTCTACTACTGCCTGAAATACGGGGTAAAGGAACATTTAAGGCATAGGGGCGAAACCGCATATCTGGCCATGGGGGAAGAGGGGGAATTAAGATACCTGCAGTCCCTGTGCGGCAGGATTGGTTTTGTGCTGTCGGCGGATTCGGAAGATAAATGGTTCAGGGATGCGGCGGACTTAGTGACCGGAAATATTAAGACTTACTTAAAGTAATCCTTCCAATCCTGTGTTATACTGAAAAACAGTATGATATAGGAGGAAAGACAGGATGGATTACAGGATACTTGGAGAGACACTGCCGGTTGTTGAAATCAGGCTTATGACAGGGGAGGCCATGTACACACAGTCCGGCGGCATGGCATGGATGAGTGAGGGCCTGACCCTGGATTCAAATATAAAAGGCGGGCTGATGAAGGGAATCGGAAGGATGTTTACCGGGGAATCCCTGTTCATGGCTACCTATACGGCTGTCAGACCGGATTGTATCATTGCCTTCGCATCCACGGTTCCGGGCAGGATACTTCCGGTGGATATGTCAAGGACCAGCCTTATATGCCAGAAAGGGGCATTCCTCTGCGCCCAGCCCACGGTTGAGGTAAGCACGGTATTCACAAAAAAGATTTCCGCCGGTTTCTTTGGAGGGGAAGGGTTCATACTCCAGCAGCTCAAGGGAAGCGGTATGGCGTTCCTGGAAGTGGACGGCGATGTGGTTGAGAAAACCCTGGCGCCGGGCGAGGTGATGAAAGTGGATACGGGTAATGTGTTTGCCTTTGAACCCACGGTGTCTTATGAGATTGAGACAATCAAGGGAGTGAAGAACATGCTGTTCGGCGGGGAAGGCCTGTTCCTTACCAGGCTAACGGGGCCTGGCAAGATATATATGCAGACCATGAACATTGCCGAATTCACGGGCCGGATTGCCCAGGGCCTGCCAACTTCAAACTAAGATGGGACCCTGCCCTGAGGGATTGAAAAAAATGCTAAAAAATCCTTAAAACCTCTTGTATATCTGGAATTTTCATATTATACTTGTTTGGAATGAAATTTGCTGCGGATTGGCAGTATGGATAAACAGGAGCATTAAATGAGAGTAATCGCAGGCAGCGCCAGAAGGCTGCTTTTAAAGACAGTGGACGGTATGGATACAAGACCCACCACGGATAGAATAAAAGAAACATTATTTAATATGCTGCAGCCCCAGATACCGGGCTGTCAGTTTTTGGACCTCTTTTCCGGCAGTGGTGCGATTGGAATTGAGGCTTTAAGCCGTGGCGCGGACCTGGCGGTGATGATAGAGAACAATCCCCAGGCCGTAACCTGTATCCGGGAAAACCTGGGAACCACCAGACTGGAGGAACGGGCTGTGGTCATGGCATGTGACGTGATGACAGGCCTTAAGCGGCTGGAGGGGCATGACTACAGGTTTGACCTGGTGTTCATGGACCCGCCCTATGATCATGGATATGAAGGACAGGTGCTTGAATATCTGGCCCATTCGCCCATGGTATCAGATGAAACCGTCTTTATCATAGAGGCATCCAGGGAAACGGATTTCGGATGGCTTGGGGAAAAAGGATACCACATGATAAAAAGCAAGGAGTACAAGACCAACAAGCATGTGTTTGCTGGCAGGGGAGAATAGATGAAGATAGCTGTTTATCCGGGCAGTTTTGACCCGGTCACATTAGGGCATTATGATATTATTGAGCGCACTTCCAAGATATTTGACAAGGTCATATTGGGAGTGTTGAATAACCGGGCAAAATCCCCGTTGTTTTCTGCTGAAGAACGTGTTAATATGTTAAAAGAAGTGACCGTCTCCCTTACCAATGTGGAGGTGCAGTCCTTTGAGGGTTTATTGATTGATTTTGTACGCCAGAATGGCGCTGCCATCATTGTAAGGGGCCTGCGCGCCATCACGGATTTTGAATACGAACTTCAGCTGGCCCAGACCAACCGGGTGATCGCGCCTGAAGTTGATACCATATTTTTGACCACGAACCTTAAGTATTCTTACTTAAGTTCCAGTATTGTAAAAGAGATTGCGGAATACGACGGGGATATCAGCGAGTTCCTTCATCCGGCCATTGCTGCCCGTGTGAGGGAGAAACTGAGGGATGGACGCTAGGGCGTGTTTGAAAATTCATTCCTGCCAGCCGGCGGAAAGCAATTTTCAGACACACCCTGCTGCTGCGTCTGTACGGCTCGGTATGCTGCATTGTCTGAGGATGGGTCTTTATCAGGATAAGGAGAAGAAGTAATATGATGAGTAGAATTGAGCAGTTAATCAGCGAGATTGAAGAATATATTGACAGTTGTAAATTCCAGGCATTATCCAACAGTAAGATCATTGTTAATAAAGAAGAATTGGAAGAGCTGCTGGTAGAACTCCGTCTCCGTATACCGGATGAGATTAAGAAGTACCAGAAAATCATCAGCCAGCAGGATACCATTCTTGGAGAAGCCCAGGCCCAGGCAGATGCCATGCTGGAGGACGCCAAGAAACAGGCTGATTCCATGATGGCCCAGGTGAGCGAACAGACCACGGAGATGATTAATGAGCATGAAATCATGCAGCAGGCATACGCCCATGCGGACCAGGTGGTGGAGCAGGCCAGCATCCAGGCCCAGGCCATTGTGGATGCTGCTGTGAATGATGCCAACAATATCCGGCAAAGTTCCATCCAGTATACGGATGACATGCTGCGCAGCCTTCAGACCATCATCAACCATACCATGGAAGGCGCCAAGGGCCGTTTTGATGCGTTCATGACCTCCATGCAGTCCAGCTATGATATCGTATCCTCCAACCGCAACGAGCTGTCAGGAGGAATTGTCCGCCAGGAAGAGCAGGAGATGCAGCAGGAACCGGATCAGGAACAGATGTAGGGCAGGCTTTGCCCATGGTTCCTTATACTAGGGTGTGTTTGAAAATTCATTCCCGCCATCTGCCCTAAGGAATCCACCATAGGTACCCCTTAGGGCAAAGCACGCCCCACTTCGCGGGAGATTTGTTCCCAATTCGGTCAACGTAGCCCGCTACGCCTCCCTCATCGGGACCAAATCTCCTACAAAGTGGGACACACAGCTGACGAAAAGCAATTTTCAAACACCCCCTAGTACATGAAACAGGATAATGGATAATGCGCTGTGGATCAGCTTCCACAGCATATAGTGCCGGATGGAGAGTCCGGCATTTTTTAATACGCTCTTTGTCTGGAAGATGCCGGACAGGCCGCCAAAGGCAGCTGAGCCGATGATAAGCATTGCTCCGGACATTCCGGGTACACTGTGGGCAATGGTCTGTATGCCGGTGGTGATTTCCACTGCTCCTAAAAGGGCAGGGCGCAAAAGGGAAGGCATGGCAAAGGGAAACACGGTGAGATACAGGGCAAGTATGGAAAAGAGCATGATGTAGCCGCCGATTTTTATCATGGTCTCAAAGCAGCCCATCATGTGTCCGTCAAAGGAAAAGGGATATTCTGTTAAAGTGGTATTATCCGTTACCGGCTGCGGGCGTTTTTTATAGTGATAGCATTTTCTGGCTAATATGGATATGGGCAGGATGGGGAGGTACAGGGCAGCGGCCACCGCCCATAGGGGGCATGAGGCGGCAATGCCGGGTATCACACGGATCTGTGCCATCACGTAACCAAGGACAAACATGGGGCTGGGATGGTTGCTGATGGCCAGGAGGTATTGTCCTTCCTTATCCGAAATCCTCCCGCTGTCCATGAATTCGCTGGTGGTCTTGGCGCCCATGGGATATCCGCATAAAAGCCCGCTCATCAGGCAGAAGCTTCCCTGGTCCGAAAGCTGCAGAACGTATGAAAGGATTGGTTTAAAGGGACCTGTCAGTATGTGGATGGCGTCCAGGGCAACAATCACGCCCGAGCATATCATAAATGGGAGAAGGGTTGGGAGGACCACGTTACCCCAGAGAAGGATGCCCTGTCTCGCGCCTTCCAGTGCAAGTCCAGGGTTAAACAAAAGCATGAGCAGGCACAGGACGGACAGATAGCCTAAGATGGATTTTTTCATAAGCACCTGAATACAATGATTTATACAATATATTGTAAAGGGTGGCGGGCTATGCCTTTGATTCTCATATTATTGCTGGCAGTGTTCCAGTGTTCCATTACCAATTACCTGATCATGAATCCTGATTATTACCAGCTGGGCCCCTATACCTGGGAAAGCAGCGAATTCAGGTCAATGAAGCTGGGGACCATGCTGTCAGGGAAGGCATCCATTGATTATGACATGCTTACCACGCTTATGATTGAACATGACTATGACCTGACCGGGGTAAAGGACACCTCCTACAGCAATGGGCTCCTTCTGGCGGCCAGGCCCGCTGATTACAGGAAACTCCGGCAGGCCTATGAGACCGTCATGGGGGATCTTAAGTATTTTCCGGTGCCGCTAAGTTCGGATAAGGGGACACCGGACGTGGTCTATGAGGATGGCTGGCTGGAGGGGCGCAGTTACAGGACGGACAGTGAAAGCCAGAGCCAGCGCCGCCATGAGGGCTGCGATATCATGGGCTCCAAAATGCCCAGAGGATATTATCCGGTTGTCAGTATGGGCGATGGGACCGTGGAGCGGATTGGATGGCTGGAGATGGGGGGATGGCGCATCGGGATCAGGAGTCCGGGCGGTGCATATCTTTATTATGCCCATCTGTACGGTTATGCCAGGGATTTTAAGGAAGGGGACCAGGTAAAGGCCGGGGAACTGCTGGGTTATATGGGGGATACGGGATATGGGAAGACAGAAGGCACCACCGGGAATTTTGACGTGCACCTCCATCTGGGAATCTATATTAAGACAGACCATATGGAGGAAATGAGCGTGAATCCATACTGGATTCTCCGGTATCTGGAAAAACGGCGGCTGACATTTACATATTAGAGTGGCCTGTCCAGGTGAATTGTGATATGATAAGTAGGATTATAGGATGAATGAGGTAAAAGGATGACGGATGTAAAACAGCTCCCAAAGGAATTCCTGGCAGAGATGAAGCTGCTTCTGGGGGATGAATACCACAGGTATCTTAAGAGCTTTGAGGAAGGGTGGAAGCCGGGACTCAGGGTTAACACACGAAAGCTGGAGCCCGGACAGCTGAGGGCAATGGTTCCCTGGGAACTGGAGCCGGTGCCGTGGACAGGGAACGGATTCTATTACAGCAGTGAAGCAGGGGATGAAGGCGGAGTACGGCCCTCCAAGCATCCGGCTTATTACTGCGGCCTGTATTACCTTCAGGAACCCAGCGCCATGACGCCGGCTGCCATGCTTCCGGTAAAGCCGGGGGACCGGGTCCTGGACCTTTGTGCGGCGCCGGGCGGCAAGAGCACGGAACTGGGGGCCAGGCTTAAGGGCCGGGGGATGCTGGTGTCCAATGATATCAGTTATTCCAGGGCCAGGGCGCTTCTTAAGAACCTGGAACTTGCCGGAATCCCCAATATCTGCGTTACAAGCGAAAGTCCGGAAAGGCTGGCAGAAGTGTGGCCGGAATTCTTTGATAAGATACTGGTGGACGCTCCCTGTTCCGGGGAAGGGATGTTCCGCCGGGATGAGGATATGGTAAAGGACTGGACAGCCCATGGACCCTCATACTATGCGCCCATCCAGCGCCAGATCGCGGTTCAGGCGGTCCGGATGTTAAAGCCGGGCGGGATGCTGCTTTATTCCACCTGTACCTTTTCCCGGTTTGAGGATGAGGGGAACATTGAATATATACTGGAGCATTATCCACAGATGGAGCTGTGCACGCTTGATTTGTCGGCCGTGCCCGGGGCAGCAGATGGAATCGGGCTGAAGGGCTGTATGCGGCTGTTTCCCCACCGGCTGAAGGGCGAGGGACATTTCCTTGCCCTGCTTAGAAAGAAGAAAGCAGATGTGGACATGCCCGGGGACAGCAGGCCTAAAACCATGAAAGCCTTAAAGGCCATGAAGCATCAGGATGACCTGGCCCGTTTCATGGAATCTCTGTCCCTGGAAATGGATGAGGAACGGATGGTCTTTCATCAGGACCATGTCTATTACCTGCCCGAAGGGCTGGAGTGGAACCTGCCCCTTCGGTTCCTGCGCACAGGACTGTTTCTTGGGGAAGTGAAAAAGGGCAGGTTCGAGCCTTCCCAGGCCCTGGCCATGGCCCTTAAGGCCGACCAGTTTGATGCGGTTGTCCGTCTGGGCCATGAGGATGAACGGGTGGTGCGTTACCTAAAAGGGGAGACAGTGGAACTTTCAGAGGCAGAAGGCCCTATAAAGGGCTGGTGCCTGGTGGCCATGGAAGATTATCCCATGGGCTGGGCCAAGGGAACCGGCATGAGCCTTAAGAATAAATACTATCCTGGCTGGCGGTGGCAGTAGATGTCCGTGCAGGACGTAATTTTTTGGAAGAATGGAGATATAAGTGGCAGATAAGAAGAAACAGAAGACAGGCCCCATGAGGCTGGATAAATTCCTGGGGGAGATGGGATACGGCACCCGCACCCAGATTAAGGAGATGGTGAGGAAAGGACGTGTCCAGGTAAACGGACAGGTGATAAAGGCTCCTGAGTCCAAACTGGCGCCGGAGACAGACCAGGTCATGGTGGACCAGGCCCTGGTGGGATATGCCAGGATGGAATATTACATGCTTAATAAGCCCCAGGGTGTGGTAAGCGCCACAACGGACAGCCGTTACCCCACCGTGGTGGGTCTGATTGGGGATGCGCTGCGAAAGGACCTTTTTCCGGTGGGCCGCCTGGATGTGGATACGGAAGGGCTTCTCATCATCACCAATGACGGGGAAATGGCCCACAATCTGCTTTCCCCTAAAAAACATGTGGATAAGGTATATATGGCCCGTCTGTCCGGCCAGCTTCCCGCGGATGCAAAAGAGCGGTTTGGGGAAGGGATTGTCCTTCATGAGGGGATTAAAACCCTTCCTGCCCTGTTGGAATATGCGGGGCATGGAAACGGCCCCGAGGGAATGTCAGAAGTCCTCCTCACCATCCGGGAAGGCAAGTTCCACCAGGTAAAGCGCATGTTTGAGGCGCTGGGCTGCCATGTGGAGTTCCTGAAGCGGATGTCCATGGGGCCCCTCAGGCTGGACCCGCAACTGAAGCCCGGGGAATACCGGCCTCTTACGGAAGAGGAAATCCGCAGCCTTAAGGAATGCAGGAACGGATAAATGATTAACAGACAGAGGAATTGGAGAAAATGAAAATAAATCAGAAAAAGGCAGTTATATTTGATCTGGATGGGACGCTGGTGGATTCCATGTGGATGTGGAAGGCCATTGATATCGAGTATCTTGCCAGATATGACCTGGAATGTCCTGACGACCTGCAGAGGGAGATAGAAGGCATGAGCTTTTCGGAGACAGCCTCTTATTTTAAAAGGAGGTTTGGTCTTGGGGATTCCCTGGATGAGATCAAGGATGCCTGGGTCCGGATGTCCATTGACAAATATAAGAACGAGGTAACCTTAAAGCCCGGCGCCAGGGCATTCTTAGACTATATACGGAACAGTGGGATACCTGCCGGGATTGCCACCAGCAATGGCAGGGCCATGGTGGACGCTGTGCTGGATTCCCTGGACATACGAAGGTATTTCCAGGTGGTGGCAACGGCATGTGAGGTGGCGGCCGGGAAACCGGCGCCGGACATCTACCTGAGCGTGGCTGGACGCCTGCAGGTGGCGCCGTCCGACTGTGTGGTGTTTGAGGATGTCCCGGCCGGAATCCAGGCTGGAAAGAATGCAGGGATGACCGTGTTTGCGGTGGAGGATGCATTTTCACTGGACATGAGGGAAGAAAAAATGCAGCTGGCGGATTACTATATTAAGGATTACTATGAATTATTAGATGGAGCAGCAGGATGAAGAATGATTATTTACCCATGAACCGTCATGATATGAGTATCAGGGGATGGAAACAATGCGATTTTATTTATGTATCCGGGGATGCCTATGTGGACCATCCTTCCTTTGGCACGGCCATCATTTCCAGGATACTGGAGGCGCACGGATACAAGGTGGGAATCATTGCCCAGCCGGACTGGAAGGATAAGAAAAGCATCGAAATCCTTGGGCGTCCCCGTCTTGGCTTCCTGGTATCGGCCGGAAACATGGATTCCATGGTGAATCATTACTCCGTGTCTAAAAAGCGCAGGAAGGAAGACTCCTATACTCCGGGAGGGGTCATGGGAAAACGCCCGGATTATGCGGTTGTGGTGTATTGCAACCTGATTCGCAGCGTGTATAAGGATGTGCCCATCATCATCGGAGGAATTGAGGCCAGCCTGCGCAGGCTGGCGCATTATGATTACTGGTCGGGAAAGCTGAAACGTTCCGTGCTCCTGGATTCCCAGGCAGACATCATCTCCTACGGCATGGGGGAACGCTCCATTGTTGAGATAGCGGATGCCCTGGACAGCGGGATTGACGTAAAGGATATTACATTTATTGACGGGACCGTGTATAAGGCCAAAAGCCTGGAATCCGTCTATGATTACAGGCTGCTGCCTGACTATGCGGAGCTTTTAAAGGATAAGAAGGAGTATGCCAAGAGCTTTTATGTCCAGTACAGCAACACGGATCCGTTTTCCGGAAAGCGCCTTGCGGAACCTTATGAGGGCAAGGTGTTCGTGGTCCAGAATCCGCCGGCAAAGCCTTTAAGCCAGGAAGAGATGGACGCGGTTTACGGCCTTCCATACATGAGGAATTACCATCCCTCCTATGAAGAACTTGGAGGTGTTCCGGCTATCCGCGAGATAAAGTTCAGCCTTATCAGCAACCGGGGATGCTTCGGCGCCTGCAGTTTTTGCGCCCTCACCTTCCATCAGGGCAGGATCATCCAGGCCAGGAGCCATGAATCTTTGGTGGAGGAAGCAAAGCTGCTGACAGAGGAGCCTGATTTTAAAGGATATATCCACGATGTGGGCGGCCCCACGGCAGACTTCAGGTTCCCGGCCTGCGACAAGCAGCTGACAAAGGGCGCATGCCCGGGCCGCCAGTGCCTGTTCCCTGAACCGTGCAGGAACCTTAAGGCGGACCACAGTGATTATATTGCACTTCTGAGGAAACTCCGGGACCTGCCCAAGGTAAAGAAGGTATTCATCCGGTCCGGTATCCGCTTTGATTATGTGCTGGCAGACCCCAGCCGCAAATTCCTCAAGGAGCTCTGTGAATTCCATGTCAGCGGTCAGCTGAAGGTTGCGCCGGAACATGTGGCGGACAAGGTGCTCCAAAGGATGGGTAAACCGAAAAACAGTGTATACAGGCAGTTTGTAAGGGAATACAAGGAAATGAACGGCAGGCTTGGCAAGGAGCAGTATCTGGTGCCTTACCTGATGTCCTCCCATCCGGGCTCGTCCATGAAGGAAGCAGTGGAACTGGCTGAATATCTCCGCGACCTGGGTTATATGCCGGAACAGGTCCAGGATTTTTATCCCACGCCGTCCACCATCTCCACCTGCATGTATTATACGGGATATGACTGCAGGACCATGGAACCGGTGTACGTTCCGGTCAGTCCCCATGAAAAGGCCATGCAGAGGGCGCTGATACAGTACAGGAACCCCAAGAACCATGACCTTGTGGCGGAAGCCCTCAAGATTGCCGGAAGGACGGATTTAATCGGATTTGATAAAAAATGCCTGATCAGGCCAAGGGGAAGCCGGGGACTGGAGGGCCAGGAGGGCCGGACAGGCCGGGCGCAGGAGGGCCAGGGAAGCCGGTCAGGTCGTGCACCGGCGGGCCAGGAGGGCCGGACAGGCCGCCACGCCTCCTCCAACCGTCCAAAGAAAACAATCCGCAACGTTCATAAAAAGAAAGGATCCTGATAATGAAGATTGCCGTAGTAACCGGAGCATCCTCCGGAATGGGAAGGGAAATGATCATCCAGCTGTGGGAGCATTTTAAAGGATTTGACGAAATGTGGATCATAGCCAGAAGGGAAGGACGTCTTGAGGAATTGGACCGCCAGGTGGGGGTCCCGCTGCGTAAATTTGCCCTGGACCTTACAAAAGAAAAGGATCTGCGTGTGTTGGAGCGGGAACTGTCAGAGAAGGAACCCCAGGTGAAATTCCTGGTCAATGCAGCCGGGTTTGGCAAGATTGGCACCGTGGAGTCCCTGGCCCTGGTTGATGAGACAGACATGGTGCGATTGAACTGTGAAGCGCTGTGTGCCGTCACACGTCTGGTGCTGCCCTATATGACATGCAACAGCCGCATCATCCAGTTTGCGTCCTCGGCCGCATTCCTTCCGCAGCCCGGGTTTGCCATATATGCGGCCACTAAATCATTTGTCCTCAGCTACAGCAGGGCGTTGAACCAGGAATTGAAAACCAGGAACATTTACGTGACATCAGTCTGCCCCGGACCGGTAAAAACAGAATTTTTTGACATAGCAGAGACCACGGGGGAGATTGCCCTGTACAAGCGTCTGGTCATGGCCAACCCAAAGAGGGTGGTGTCAAAGGCTATCAGGGACAGTGTGGCCGGAAAGGAAATTTCCGTATACGGCCTTACCATGAAAGCCTTCCGGATACTCTGCAAGGTACTGCCGCACCGCCTGATCCTCAGGATGATGGAGTGGTGCAGCCATATAATCTGAAGATAAGGAGAATCCCCATATGCAGACATTGACTGTGACCCCCAATGAGGCCGGGCAGCGCATGGATAAGCTTCTCGCCAAATACCTGGACCAGGCCGGCAAGGGGTTTCTTTATAAGATGATGAGGAAAAAGAACATTACCCTTAACGGGAAAAAATGCGACGGCTCCGAGCACCTGAAGGAAGGCGATGAAATCCAGCTGTTCCTGGCAGACGGGACCATTGAAAAATTCCAGGCAGCCCATAAGGTTCCTGGGGGGACCGCGGCCGGACACGGATATAAAAAGCTTGATATCATCTATGAAGACAAGCACATACTGGCGGTGAACAAGCCCTCAGGCATGCTGTCCCAGAAGGCCAGGGAGGGGGATATGTCCCTCAATGAGTATATCCTTAACTATCTGATTGATTCCGGCGGCCTTCCCATAAGCCAGCTGCGCACCTTCAAACCCTCCATCTGCAACCGTCTGGACCGCAACACCAGCGGGCTGGTGGTGGCCGGCAAATCCCTGGCAGGGCTTCAGGTCATGAACGGGGTATTTAAGGACAGGAGCCTGCACAAGTATTATCAGTGCCTGGTGAACGGGCAGGTTAAGGAGAAGAAGCTGATTGCCGGCTTCCTGCGCAAGGATGAGGCTGCAAATACGGTTACGGTCTATCCGCTGGAGGTGGAGGACAGTGTGCCCATCATGACAGAATACCTCCCCCTGGCGGGAAATGGAACCTACACCCTTCTCCAGGTGACCCTGATTACGGGCCGGAGCCATCAGATACGCGCCCATCTGGCATCCATTGGCCATCCAATCGTGGGGGACTACAAATACGGCAGACAGGATATGAATGACGCCATGAAAAAGAAATACGGCGTGCGTTCCCAGCTGCTTCATTCCTGGAAGCTGGTGATGCCGGATAAGCTGCCGGAACCGCTTGATTACCTAAGCGGGAAGGAGATGCTAGCAGGGCTTCCTGACCAGTTTGCCAGGGTGTTAAAAGGGGAAGGCATAAGAATCCCCGGATAGCATCAGGATGGATACAGTATCCCTGTGATTCTTGACAGGAAGCCGTCTTCGGGTTATGATAGTACAAGCGATAAAATGTGGGCCGGGGCAGCCTGTTTCGTATGCCCTGGCGTAACATGAGAATGAGAGGATTTTTGGAATGGGAAAGATTATACTGACGGGTGACCGCCCCACGGGACGGCTTCACGTAGGACATTATGTAGGATCACTGAAGCGCAGGGTGGAACTGCAGGACTCAGGTGAGTTTGACGAGATTTATATTATGATAGCAGATGCCCAGGCGCTTACCGACAATGCGGACAATCCTGAAAAGGTGCGCCAGAACATCATCGAAGTGGCGCTGGATTATCTGGCATGCGGCCTGGACCCGGCAAAGTCCGTGCTGTTCATCCAGTCCCAGATTCCGGAACTGTGTGAGATGACCTTCTATTATATGGATCTGGTGACTGTTTCCAGGCTTCAGCGCAATCCAACGGTCAAATCTGAAATCCAGATGCGCAACTTTGAGGCAAGCATACCGGTTGGGTTTTTTACGTATCCCATCAGCCAGGCAGCGGACATCACTGCTTTTAAGGCCACCACGGTGCCGGTGGGAGAAGACCAGGCGCCCATGATTGAGCAGACCAGGGAGATTGTGCACAAGTTTAATTCTGTTTACGGGGACACCTTGGTTGAGCCGGATATCCTCCTTCCTGACAACAAGGCCTGCCTGAGGCTTCCGGGCATTGACGGCAAGGCCAAGATGAGCAAGTCCCTTGGCAACTGTATCTACCTGTCAGACACTGAGGCAGAGGTCAAAAAGAAAATCATGTCCATGTTTACAGACCCCAACCATCTGCGGGTGGAAGACCCGGGCCAGGTGGAAGGCAACCCGGTATTCATTTACCTGGACGCATTCTGCAGGGATGGGCATTTTGCAGAATACCTGCCGGATTACAAGAACCTGGATGAGCTTAAGGCCCACTACATGAGGGGAGGCCTTGGGGATGTGAAGGTCAAGAAGTTCCTGAACAATGTGCTCCAGGATGAACTCCGCCCAATCCGTGAGCGCCGTAAGGAAATCGCACAGGATATCCCGGCTGTTTACCAGATACTGGAAGAAGGCAGCCGTAAGGCTAAGGCCAAAGCAGCGGAAACCCTGGCAGAGATGAAACGGGCCATGAAGATTAATTATTTTGAAGATAAGGAACTGATTGCAGAGCAGGCGGAGCGGTTCCGTTCCGAGGTGGATTAGGGCGTGCAGATGGCGGGAATGAATCATCAGACACATCAGGGCGTGCCTGATGATTGCCTTTTGTCAAACGTGAGGATGGAAAACAAAAAGGATTCCGGCAGGAATCCTTTTTGTTTATGTAATAACATGCTTGATTCTTTATAGGGGAGGGAGCCTGTGGAACAGTCAAAAATCTTGTAAAAAAGTCCTTGACACTGACCTTAGGTAAGAGATTATACTGAATCCAGATCCGGATCAGGCAGAACAGAAATTGAATGGAGGAGCAGGAGCATGCTGACCATAGGACAGATGTCAAAGGTGTGCGGTGTGAGTGTAAAGACACTGCATCACTATGATAAAATCGGCCTTTTGAAGCCACAGAAAACAGATGAGGCCAATGGATACCGTTATTACGAGGATTCCCAGATCGGTACCATGCTGCTCATCGGAAGGCTGAAACGGTATGGCTTTCCACTCGTTGATATTCAACGTCTGTTGACCGTCAAAGATAGCAGGGAACTGCTGCGCCAGATGCATCAGCAGAGATTCCGGCTGGAGCGGCAGATGGAGCACATTTCCATTACCATCAGGGAGATGGGCTATCATCTGGAAGAATTTGAAAGGACAGGTGATATCATGAGTTATCAGAATAATTATGAGATTGTGGTAAAGGAAGCAGGGGAGCAGGTACTGGTTACCCACAGGCAGAAGATGTCAGTGGAAGAGTTCGGTACCTATTATGGGAAGATATATGAGAAGATCGCCAGGGAACACCTGGGAATCAACGGGGTGGTGATGGCCATATACCATGACCAGGAGTTTGACCCGGCCTTCAGCGATATTGAACTGGGCGTGGGTATTACGGAGAGGGACAAGGCGGACTTCATCCTGCCGGGGCATCTCTGCGCCACCACCATCCACAAAGGCGCGTATTCCGGGCTTCCTGACGCATACGGGGCTATCGTGGCCTGGATTAACGCCAGTGGGTATAAGATGGACGGAATGCCCTATGAAATCTATCGGAAGACCCATTTTGACAAGCTTCCTCCGGAAGAGTGGGTGACAGAGATATTCTTCCCTGTCAGGAAGTAGGCGTTAGCGCTGCCTTAGCCATTCATTGCGTAAGGCAGTACCAGGCGTGATCAGCAGTCGTGGGACCGGTCTTTGAAAGTCAGGAAGGCCGGTCTTTTTTTGATGTCCGGATTCTGTAGGGATGGGGTACTGGTAATAATTTCAATTTTCTGAATATATCCTTAATATGCCGGTTCTTCCATTGACTGGAGACCCTGGGCACCATATACTGGATTCATGAGGAGGTTGTGGGATGAAAAAGATGTGTGGTTTTATTAAGGAGCATAAGTTCTGTTCCCTGGTCATGGCTCCGCTGGTCCTGTTTCTGGCCTTTCTGGTATTAGGGTGGCCGATGATGTTCCTGACCGGCTTTTCCAGGCCGAACAAGGCGACAGAATGGTATGCATCTGTTTTTTTTCTTCTGTTTTTATTTATTGTATTATGTTATCCGCTTGTATTAACCGTATGCAATCTGTATTTTATCATAAAAAGGAACCCATCCCCCTTCCAGAAGGCGGTCAGCGGGTGGACAGAGACCGCCACCATTGTATTTGGGTTCCTGCTCAGCTGGCTTTATGTAACCGAGGCCACGGAAATCATTTTTGCGGACTGGCCCCAGGTACTGTCAAACAGGCAGGTCCACTCGCCCATTGCCACATGGACCTTTACAACCATTGCCGTCATGGCGGCAGCCGGCATACTGGGATATATGGTCCTGCGCCTGAGACCTTTAAAGGATACGCCTCCCCTGGCGGCCGTGTTATCCATGTCAGCCATGTATATAGGATGCCTGATGTGCGTGCTCTGGACCATACAGACCTGCGTTCCGGGGCAGGGAGGGATTTACCTGTACCTGTTTCCTGTTAATTGCATACTCATTGCAATCAAGGTAATCCGGAACCTGCTGGGCCAGTGGCAGGAACAACATGAGCAGATGGGGGAAAATGCCCGCGAAACCGACCGCGGCAGGATTGATGCCCTGCTTCAGGATTCAAGGAACTGGCCCTGGCTGGCATTCCTGTTCATGCTTCCTATGCTGGGAATCCTGGTCATGGTCCTGACTTTATTTGGACAGAAGCCGGACAGCGTGATTAAAGCCTGGACAGAGACAAGCCAGTGGAACCTGTCCAGGAGGGTCTCGCCCCAGAACCTGGTGTATGATGAACATTACCTGTGCACGGTGGCTGCAGGAGGCCATCCGGCTGTAGTGCGTCCCACAAGGATGGGGGTCCGTCATGGCCATCCGGTAATCGTGAACCGGCAGCTCTGCGTTGCCAATGCCTTTGAGCAGATTCTGATGGAACGCGTCCCGGCAGTCCATGGCCTGGTACGCCGCATATATGACAGGTACGGGTTCCCGCTGGCCCGCCATATAAAGGCGCCGCTGGCCGCTGATATGGTTTATGTCCTGATGAAGCCCCTGGAATGGATGTTCCTGGCTGTCATCTATCTGTGCGACGTGCGTCCAGAGAACAGGATTGCCCTGCAGTATATAGAGTTTCCGGAGCATTTTACGGACCTGTTTTAAAGGGAAGGACCCATATGCCTTGGACGGGAAGAAAAGGTATTTGCAAGGCTGTGCAGATGTTTTAAGGAGGGGACGGATGAGATACCGTAGGAGGATGACAGGGACACGGTGGCTGGGACTGGCTTTTTTGGCAGCCGCCGTCTGCTCCATGGGATGCGGCAGAAGTGAGGACCGGCTGCGAAGGGACTATAGGGAACGGAGCGGATACGCGGAGGAGGAAACAGCGTTCAGGCCTGATCTTTCCGGTCAGGGTGGGGCGGCGGACATTACGGATACGGAGCGGATGCCTGATGCACTTAAGGAATTGTATGGGTTCCGGAATCTGGAGGGCCATAAACTGTATTGGGACCAAACCGTGATGCAGATGGACTTTCATTTTAATGAGGATGTGACCTACTCAGAACTGGACAGCGCCCGGTATTTTGTCCTGGATAAGTAAAGGCCAGGGAGGCTGGTTTTGAGGCAAAGGAGGAGCTTGCAGCCATGGTATCAGGGAAGATTGGACAGGCAAGGGACAAAGAAGGGAGCGTCAGCTTCCAGAACAGCCTGAGAGGCGACCGGCTCCTGGTCCTGGTGGACACGCTCCGGGTGCTGGACGGGTCCGTTACAGACAGGATACAGGAGGGGATTGCGGATATGGCCCCGGCGAGGATTAAGGAGTACCCGTTAATTGTACTTACCATGGTATCAGACGGTTCGCCTTATTACACATCCGTATTCGTGAACAAGAAAAGGAAAAACGGCTGGACTGCCCTGGACTGGGTGAATGCCATAACAGGGGAAGACAGATGACAGGGGTGGACAGATGACAGGTACGATGCCGTTGGGAGGATCCGGATACCGTGGCCGATTATTCAGCACACGGGACATGTATGATATTGATAGGACTGAGAAGCTGTTCGTGGCAGCGGTCCGTGAAAACTGCGGATACCATTACAGGAACTGTACGGAATACAGGATGATTCTTGATCATGCAGGATTCAGCCCGGAATCCATAGCTGGGATGGAAGATATTCCTGGGATTCCCTTTCTTCCCACCTTGTTTTTTAAACGCCATGCCATATTCTCCATGCCGGAAGATAAAATCAGGATGGAAGTCCTGTCCTCCGGCACATCCGGTATGGCCAGCCGCATCGGATATGATGCGGGCGCCATGGCCTGCGGGGTATATATGGGACTGAAAGTGGCTGGGGCCAGCCGCCTTCTGTCTGCCAGGCCGGCCAATTACATCATTCTTGGATACAGGCCCCACAGGGATAACCGGACAGGTGTGACAAGAACCATGTTCCTGTCCACCTTTTTTGCGCCTGCCCTGAAACGGACCTATGCACTGGAGAGGAAAAACGGGCAATATTATCCGGATATGGATGGGGTTATCCGGGAAATGATAAGATGTAGCCGATCCTCCTTCCCGGTCAGGATAATGGGCTTTCCGTCCTATACCTGGTTCGCTCTGAAACAACTGGAGCAGAAGGGAATCAGCCTCTCCTTTCCCAAGGGATCCCGGATTGTGCTGAGCGGAGGATGGAAACAGCATGGGTCAGAGGAAGTGGATAAAAAGGTACTCTACAGCCTTGCCGGAAAGGTGCTTGGAATCGGCGGGGAGGATATGATTGAATTCTTCAGTGCAGTGGAGCATCCGGTCCTTTATTGCACCTGCAGGAACCATCATTTCCATGTGCCGGTCTACAGCCGTGTAATCATACGCGATGTGGATACCCTGAAACCGCTGGGATACGGGGAACAAGGACTTGTAAACCTGGTGACGCCCATGATTAAAGCAACGCCTGTGCTCAGTGTGATGACAGACGATTTGGGAGTGCTTCATGAAGGGGCGGGTTGCGGGTGCGGCATCACTTCTCCTTACCTGGAACTAAAAGGGAGGGCAGGAATCCGGGAAATCAGGACATGTGCGGCAGGAGCAGAGGAGTACCTGCGCGGACAGGAATGGATGCTTTAAGAAAGAGGAGGGGGAAAACCGGGGGATGATTCTGGCAAATGGAAAATTATACGATTCCGGCAGGCAGGAAGAGGTCCTTGCCCATATGGAGGAATGGATTAACCGGACCATGGAAGGGAAACGGCTGGAGGAGGATATGGTGATATCCGCCCTGGCCTGCCTGGGACGGAAGCTGGAACAGAAATATGGGGATCCGCAGATTGCAGGGATGCTGGGCCGTGAAGCCTTGGAGGACAGGCTTATGCGGGAACTGGGGGATGTCCGGCCATATGGTTCCATGAAGCCATCGGCACATGGCCGCATTTCCACCCGTGTCATGCCCCTTGGAACCTTGTTCCACATCGGGGCAGGCAATGCGGATTTCCTTCCTGCTTACAGTGTGGCAGAGGGCCTTCTCACCTGTAATGTGAATATACTGAAGCTGCCGGGCGCGGACAACGGGGCATCCATGGAAATACTGCGCATGCTCATTGGGATTCAGCAGGAATTGGCTGATTACATCTATGTTTTTGATACCCCGTCCAAGGACAGGGATGCCCTGATGCAGCTGGCAGGGCTTGCAGACGGGATTGTGGTGTGGGGAAGCGATGGGGCGGTTGCCCAGGTAAGGAGCATGGCGCCTCCCGGAATCCGGCTGGCTGAATGGGGACATAAACTGGGATTTGCGTATATTTCAGGATATACGGATAAGGAAGCGGAACTGGCTGCACTGGCAGAACACATGATGGCCACAAGGCAGCTATTATGCAGTTCATGTCAGACCGTATTCATTGATACGGAATCCTATGAGGAAATCCTGGAGTTTGGAAGGGAATTCCTGGCTTACCTGGAGCGGGCTGCAGACAGTCATCCGGGCGGCAGTCCCTTTGTGACAGGCGCAATCAGTCTCAGACGTTATAGTGAGGGGCTGGAACGGATTGTTTACGGGGAGGGTGCAGGCTGGAACCGGATATTCCAGGGAAAAGGATGCAGTGTGACCGTATGCGGTGATATGGAACTGGAACTGTCCCCTATGTTCGGGAACTGTCTTATCAAGCGCCTGCCCAGGAACATGGCGTTCAGATGCCTGCGCCGCCATAAAGGACATCTGCAGACAGCCGGCCTTATATGCGCAAGGGAAAGCAGGGAGGAACTGGAGGCCCTTCTGTGTGCCTGCGGCGTGAGCCGGATTACCGGTGCCGGGAGTATGTCTGCTTTGTTTGATGATGGTACACATGACGGGGAGTATCCGCTGAGGCGTTATGTCAGGTTCGTGGATGTGGAGGATTCTTAGAACTCCGTTTCCCAGGTTACACAGCAATCAATACCCGCTGCATACACCGGAAACAGGCCTTATGTCCAGGATTGCCGCCGTGCACAGGAAAGGAGGATGGGATGTGAAGAAGTCTTTTCGGATAGGGCCCAGGGCTGTCCTGGCATTTATCTGCATTGGAGTGGTCCTGACGGCATTATACGGTTATGGTGTACTGCAGGGCTGGTTCCTGCTTAATAATCCTTCAAGGGAACAATATCCAATCCGCGGAGTGGATGTATCCCATTACCAGGGGGACATTGACTGGGAAGTCTTAAGCAGACAGGATATCCGGTTTGCATATATCAAGGCCACGGAGGGAAGCAGCCACACGGATGAGCGGTTCCGGGAAAACTGGGACCATGCAGCGGACACGGAACTGAAGGTGGGGGCCTATCATTTCTTCAGCTTCGACAGTCCGGCAGAGACACAGGCTGGGCATTTCATTGAGACCGTACAGGCCTTTGACGGAATGCTGCCTCCGGTTGTGGATTTTGAATTTTACGGTGACAAACAAGCCAGCCCTCCCCCGGTGGAACCTACGGTACAGCAGCTGTGGGCCATGTTAGGAAAACTGGAACAGCACTACGGGATGACTCCCATCCTTTATGCCACAGAGGAAACCTACCGCATGTATCTGGAGGGCCGTTTGGACGGATATCCCCTTTGGATACGCAATGTGACGGGACGTCCGGACACGGACAGGGACTGGCTGTTCTGGCAGTACAGCAACCGCGGGCGGTTGGATGGATATACAGGGGACGAGCGGTTTATTGACCTGAATGTGTTTGCAGGAGACGAGGCACGGTGGGCCGGATTTACAGAGGCGGGCAGACGGTAGGCGGGCAGACCGGACCGGGAAAATGACTTGAGAAAAAACGGATGTTCTGCTATACTGGTGGAACACAGGAAAAACGGTTTTTCCGGAATGTTTTTGAAAGGAATGTATCTGCATGGGAACCTGGAACACAAGAGGCTTAAGGGGATCGACCCTGGAGGATTTAATCAACCATACCAACGAAAGCTACCGGGACAAGCATCTGGCGCTGATCCAGAAGATTCCCACACCCATCACGCCCATTGAGATAGACAAGGCAAGCAGGCACATAACACTGGCCTATTTTGACCAGAAAAGTACGGTGGATTACATAGGGACCGTACAGGGAATACCGGTATGCTTTGATGCAAAGGAATGCGCGGTGAAAACATTCCCCCTCCAGAACATCCATCCCCACCAGATCCAGTTCATGAAGGAGTTTGAGGAGCAGGGCGGGATTGCGTTCATCATCCTATACTTTACAAGCCTTAACGAGATGTACTATATGCCCTTTGAACATATATATACCTTTTGGAAACGGATGGAGGACGGCGGACGCAAAAGCTTTACATACGACGAAGTGGATAAGGCGTGGAGGATACGCTCCTTCCGGGATATGCTGGTGCATTATCTGGAGGAGATACAGAAAGACCTGGACAGAAGGCCGTGACGGACGGCAGGACCTTCCTGCCAGGTTTTTTTAGTAAGGGCGTTACCGGTTTTTCAGATGCAAGCTTGTAACTGCTGCCAAAGGTACCCTTTCCCCTGCCATCTCATGATTGACCTTAAATGTAAATAAAAGTATAATACCATATAGTGTTAATTGGCTGTTTGCTTTTAATGAGGGAATGGATTTCTGATTGACAATCCGTCTGATATCCCCTATAATAATACAATCACGTTATCGAATTAGCACTTTACCACAGAAAAGTAAAAGAGGGGATAAAGGTAAAATGAGATGACGGAAGCTGCAGATACAATGATTTAAGCCAAAGAATATGATAAAAGAGGATGGGACATGATGGCAGGAAAGAACCGTTTAATCCACACCCCGGAAGGCGTGAGGGACAGTTACAATGCGGAGTGCAGAAAGAAACTGGCGGTGCAGGATAAGATATTGAACACCTTATACCTGTATGGCTATGAGCATATACAGACGCCCAGCTTTGAATATTTCGACATATTCAGTAAGGACAGGGGAAGCGTGTCGGACCGGGAGATGTTCAAGTTCTTTGACCGGGATAATAATACCCTGGTGCTCCGCCCGGATATGACGCCCGCCGTGGCAAGGTGTGTTGCCAAATATTTCATGGATGACGACATGCCGCTGCGCCTCTGCTACCTGGAGCGCACATTTAAAAACAACAGCAGTTACCAGGGAAGGCTTAAAGAAAGGGCCGAGATGGGGGCAGAGCTTATCGGGGATGATTCTGCGGACGGGGATGCCGAGATGATTGCCATGGTCATTGACAGCCTGAAGGCCGCGGGCCTTAAGGAATTCCAGGTGGAACTGGGACAGGTGGCATTTTACCGCAGTCTTTTGGAAGAAGCGGGTTTTTGCGGGGAAGTGGAAGAGGAGCTGAACCAGCTGGTGGAGAACAAGAATGATTTTGGCGTGGCTGAACTGCTTAAGGGCCAGGACATAGATGAGGGTCTGAAGCAGGCATTCCTAAAACTGCCGGAGCTGTTTGGCTCACTGGAACAGATTGCCCAGGCAAGGAAACTTACATCCGCCCCACGGGCCCTGGCTGCCATTGAACGGCTGGAACAGGTCCACGCCATCCTTAAAAGCTACGGCCTGGCTGACTATGTGTCCTTTGATCTGGGAATGCTCAGCAAGTATCATTATTATACGGGAATCATTTTCAAGGCATATACATATGGCACAGGGGATTATATTGTCACCGGAGGCCGGTATGATAAGCTTCTGGTGCAGTTTGGCAAGGATACGCCTGCCGTGGGGTTTGCCATTGTGGTGGACCAGGTCATGGCAGCCCTGTCAAGGCAGCAGATCGATACGCCTGTGACCCTGGTGAACACGGTCATCCTATACGAAGCCACGGCCAGGGACAACGCCATCCGTCTGGGTCGTTATTTTAAGGAAAGGGGGCTGGCTGTCCAGTCCATGAAGCGGAGGCAGGACAAGAGCCTTGAGGATTACAGAGCCATGACGCTGGGGCGCCATATGAGGAACCTTCTGTATCTGAAGGATGACGGCCGGGTGGTCACTGCCATGGATATGGTGAACGGCAGCGCGGATGAGATTCCCATTGAGGCGTATGAGTAAGAAGTAAATAATCGGAGGGCTTGAAGGCAGATGAGATATTTAACAATAGCGCTGGCAAAGGGCAGGCTGGCCAAAAAGGCCATGGAACTGTTTGAGGCAATCGGCATTTCCTGTGACGAGATGAAGGATAAGGATTCCAGGAAGCTGATATTTGTAAATGAAGAATTGGGCATCCGTTTCTTCCTGGCCAAGGCCAATGATGTGCCCACTTATGTGGAATATGGGGCAGCGGATATTGGAATTGTTGGCAAGGACACCATCCTGGAGGAGGGCCGCAAACTCTATGAGGTCATGGACCTGGGAATGGGCAGATGCAGGATGTGCGTGTGTGGCCCGGAATCGGCAAAGGAGAGCTTAAGGCATCACGAGCTGATACGCGTGGCTACCAAGTACCCTAATATTGCAAAGGACTATTTTTACAACCAGAAGTATCAGACCGTGGAGATTATCAAGCTGAACGGATCCATTGAACTGGCGCCCATTGTAGGGCTTTCAGAGGTGATTGTGGATATCGTGGAGACCGGATCCACCCTAAGGGAGAACGGCCTGGCCGTGCTGGAGGAGGTATGCAGCCTGTCTGCCCGCATGGTGGTGAACCAGGTGAGCATGAAGACGGAGAACGGGCGCATCACAAAGATAATCAAGGATTTCCAGGCGCTGCTTAAGGAGGATAAATAAATGAGGATCATAACATTAGACGATACATCCATGAAGGATATCCTGGCTGACATGCTCAGACGCGACCCAAACAATTATGACAGCTATACAAAGACCGTGGAAGCAATTGTGGAAAATGTAAAGAACCGCAGGGATGAGGCTGTGTTTGAGTATACAAAGGAATTTGACCAGGCAGACCTTGATGCTTCCAACATCCGGGTGACCCGGGAAGAGATTGACCAGGCCATGGCCCAGGTGGATGAGGGCCTGCTTGGCGTCATGAAAAAGTCCATGGACAATATCCGCCGTTATCATGAAAAGCAGAAAAGGAACAGCTGGTTTGACGCGCAGCCTGACGGCACCATACTGGGCCAGAAGGTTACGGCCTTGGAGAGCGTTGGCGTTTATGTGCCGGGGGGCAAGGCAGCGTACCCTTCCTCTGTGCTGATGAATATCGTTCCGGCTGAGGTTGCAGGGGTAAAGAGGATTGTCATGGTGACCCCGCCCGGTAAAGACGGGAAGGTGAATCCTGTTACCCTGACAGCCGCCCATCTGGCAGGCGCCACCGAGGTGTATAAGGTAGGCGGTGCCCAGGCCGTGGCCGCCCTTGCCTTTGGAACCCAGTCCATCCCCAGGGTCAATAAGATTGTGGGCCCAGGCAATATCTTTGTTGCCCTTGCCAAGAAGGCGGTGTACGGCCATGTCAGCATTGACAGCATTGCAGGTCCCAGTGAGATCCTGGTGATTGCGGATGACAGTGCGAACCCGCGTTTTGTGGCCGCCGACCTTTTAAGCCAGGCCGAGCATGATGAGCTGGCAAGCGCCATATTGGTGACCACCAGCATGGAACTGGCTAAGAAGGTATCGGATGAAGTGGACGGCTTCCTGAACATATTATCCAGAAGCCATATCATTGCCAGGTCCCTTGATAATTACGGATACATCCTGGTTACGGATACCATGGAAAAGGCGGTGGAGACAGCCAACAACATTGCGCCAGAGCATCTTGAGATTGTCACCGCCAATCCCTTTGAGGTCATGACAAAGATTCAGAACGCAGGAGCTATCTTTATCGGGGAATACAGCAGCGAACCACTGGGGGATTACTTTGCAGGACCAAACCACATCCTGCCCACCAACGGGACAGCCAAATTCTTCTCCCCCCTTGGCGTGGATGACTTCATTAAGAAGTCCAGTATCATTTACTACTCCAGGGAAGCCCTTGAAAAGGCCCATAAGGACATTGAACTGTTTGCGGAGTCTGAGCATCTGACCGCACATGCCAATTCCATCCGGGTACGGTTCGAAATGGACACTTAATGTAGGAAACTGCAATACTAGGAGGGACATATGATGGAAAGGACATCCGTGGTATCACGGAATACAAAAGAAACAGAAATCCAGATAAGCCTTAACCTGGATGGGAGCGGGAAAGCCGATATCCAGACCGGCATCGGATTCTTTGACCATATGCTGAACAGTTTTGCCCGACACGGGTTCTTTGACCTGACCGTAAAGGTGAAGGGGGATCTGGAAGTCGATACCCATCACACTATTGAGGATACCGGCATAGTCCTGGGCCAGGCAATCAAACAGGCTGTGGGGGATAAAAAGGGGATTGTACGTTATGGTTCCCAGATTCTTCCCATGGACGAATCCCTGGTCCTGTGCGCCCTGGATTTATGCGGCAGGCCGTATCTGGTCTATGATCTGGACCTGGACCGTGAAAAGGTGGGGGATTTGGAGACAGAGATGGTCCGGGAATTCTTTTATGCCGTATCTTATGCAGCAGAAATGAACCTGCACATCCGGCAGATGGCAGGCATGAATAACCACCATATCATTGAAGCTGCCTTCAAGGCATTTGCAAAGGCCCTGGACAGCGCGGTTGCGGCAGAGCCGAGACTTACAGGCGTGCTTTCCACCAAAGGGAGCCTTTAGGAAGGAGGCCGGAAGGGGATACCGGGAGGAGCAGAACCCCGCAGTTCCCTTTGATCCCAGTGGACCGGGGGGATACAGCTATGTCAGGCTGCAATATCTGACAGACAGTTTTGCGGAACACGTAAAATCAGAAGAGAATTATTTTTATGGGTTTGATTTTTTGTTCAGGTCCTACATCATTTCCATGAAAGGCCATATGCCTGACAACCTGACGGCCCTCATTGATTATACATATGGGGATGGGCTTTCTGAGCCTCCTCCTGCAGTGGATGTATATGGCTATGGAAGGCCCAAAGCGCCGGCCTGTCCGGAAGGCCGGACGGATTAAGGGCAGCGGACCTGGAACTGCAGTGCACGGATGAGGCAGTCAAAGGCAGCCGCGTTTACCTGACAGAGCATTTCATCGTGACGTCCTTTTACCGGTTTGATGTGATTCCATACACCTGCATTGACCGGATGGAGACAACCGGAGGGTTTGTGATTGCTGTTACAAAGGATGGGTATGCCCATATTGTGTCAGGCGGCAGGCATGGGGGACAGATCCTTGGGATGCTTCAAAAGAAACAGGCCCTGGAACAGGCAGGGACAGACATACACGGACAGGCAGCACAATAAACAGAAAGAGGAGAAACCAATGCAGTTATATCCGGCAATAGACATGAAGGACGGACAGTGTGTCCGTTTAAGACAGGGAGAATTTAAGGACATTACCGTGTATTCGGATGCGCCCTGGAAGGTAGCGGCCTGGTGGCAGGCCCAGGGCGCCACGTTCCTGCACCTGGTGGACCTGGATGGCGCCCTGGCAGGCCATTCCGTCAACGAAGAAGCCATCCGGAAGATTGTGGAACATGTATCCATACCCATAGAGATAGGCGGCGGGATCCGTTCAGAAGAGGCGGTCCGCAGCATGCTTGGCCTGGGGGTGAAGCGGGTGATTATCGGGACCAAGGCAGTGGAACATCCTGAATTCCTGGAAGAGATGGTGGGGAAATTCGGGGAAGACGCCATTGTGGCCGGAGTGGATGCCAAGAACGGAATGGTGGCGGTGGAGGGCTGGGAAAAGGTCAGCTCCATGGCTGCCGGTGAATTATGCCTTAAGATGAAAGGCTATGGCGTAAAGCATATTGTTTATACTGATATATCCAGGGACGGAATGCTGTCCGGCCCCAATGTTAAGGCCACAAAACGTCTGACCGATGATACGGGACTTGACATCATAGCATCCGGCGGGGTATCCTGTATGCAGGATCTGAAGGAACTGCATGAGGCGGGGATCAGGGGAGCAATCATTGGAAAGGCCCTTTATGAAAACAGGATTCATCTGAAGGAAGCCGTAATGCTTTATGAAAACTAGGAGATACGTATTATGACAGATTACAAAAAGCTGATATTAGGATTTGGCGTAAAGGAAGGCAGGGCATATACCTGGGACGGACGGACCGGATACAGCGGCCCGCTGGCCGGACTGGCAAGGCAGGGATGCGACAACGGGGCGGACCAGGTGCTGATTTTTGATTGTTCTGAATGCGACGAGGACCACGAGGCCGTAATCGGCATCATGAAGGAAACCGCCAGGACAATCGATGAGCCCATACTGGCAGGCGGCCGCGTAAGACGTCTGGAGGATGTGAAAAAGTACCTTTACGCCGGCGCCAGCGCGGTCTTTCTGGATGTGAGCCGGGAAGATAATGTGGACATGATGAAAGAGGCCGCGGACCGCTTTGGAAGGGAAAAGGTATATGCCTACCTCCCCAACGTATCCTATATCCCCAGGATGGAGGAGTACGCGCAGCTTGGGGCATCTGTGATGATTGTCAGGACCTCTGCCCAGGTCCCGTCCTTACAGGAACTGGGGGAAATCGGCGAGGGCGGACATGAGACACTGATATTCTGCGGCGGCCAGGACTCCATTCAGGACATGGCCGGCGAACTGAAAATCCTTTTTGGCTGTCCCCAGGTCCAGGGCGCTGTCCTTACCCTTCAGGAAGAGAAAACAGGCTCCTGCATGGAGATGAAACAGATATTAAAAAGCGCGGGCATATCCACGGATACCTTTGAGAGCGCCGTGTCATGGAATGATTTCAAACGGAACAGCGACGGGCTCGTCCCTGTAATCGTACAGGATTACAAAAGCCTGGAAGTGCTGATGCTGGCATACATGGACGAGGAGGCGTTCCAGGCAACCCTGTCCACCGGGAAGATGACCTACTACAGCAGGAGCCGCCGGGAGCTCTGGCTCAAGGGCAAAACCAGCGGGCATTACCAGTATGTGAAGTCCCTGAAGATAGACTGTGACAACGACACCATCCTTGCTACGGTCAAACAGGTAGGAGCAGCCTGCCACACCGGAAACAGGAGCTGTTTCTTCACCGCCCTGGCGGAAAAGGAATACAAGGAAACCAATCCGCTTAAGGTATTCGAGGAGGTCTACCATATCATCCTGGACCGGAAGGAACACCCAAAGGAAGGTTCCTACACCAACTATCTGTTTGACAAGGGAATAGACAAAATCCTCAAAAAACTGGGTGAGGAAGCCACGGAAATCATAATAGCAGCCAAGAACCCGGATCCGGAGGAAATCAAATATGAGATATCAGACTTCCTTTACCACATGATGGTGTTAATGGCTGATAAAGGGGTTACCTGGGAAGAAATAACAGAAGAACTTGCAAACCGGTAAGGGGATGTTGGAAGAGGCAGAGGGCGTGTGACGTAGGTTACGCAGCCTCTGCTTTTTGCGTTCTCCGGAGAAATGGGCGTGGGAGGGGCGCTAAGAGGCTGGCGCCATTGTCTGAGCCCGTTACCAAAATACCTGGTAGAAGACCAGGCGCGGGTTTTGGCAGCCAGCCTCTTGTCCAGCGTCGGTTGCACACCCTTAGACCGGCTAGGTCCGCAGCCCGCATCCATCTCCCCCATCCCCATTCCGTTCACGAACGGATGCACCTCCCCTTCTCCCCCTGAAATCCCCCAAACCAATCATTGAGTTTTTAAACCCTCTATGTTAAAATAAAATGGATTAATTATCTATTTTCATACCATTTATATCCTAAAGAAGAGGAGTAAAGTTATGTTTTCACGTAAGAAGATTTTGGTGGTGGAAGACAATGCACTTAACCGGAGCCTGTTGTGCCAGATTCTGTCCGCTGACTATGATGTTGAGGAAGCAGAGAACGGACAGGAGGCCCTTGGGGTGTTGAGGCAGTTTGGAGAGGGGATATCCCTTATCCTGTTGGATATCATCATGCCTGTCATGGATGGTTATACCTTCCTGTCCATCATGAAAGCAGACCCTTCTTATTCCTCTATCCCTGTAATTGTCACAACCCAGAACGATGCTGAGTCAGACGAGGTGGCGGCCCTGTCCCACGGGGCAACGGATTTTGTCGCTAAGCCTTATAAGCCCCAGATCATCCTGCACCGGGTGGCGGGAATCATCCGGCTGCGTGAAACAGCTGCCATGATTAATATGATCCAGTATGACAGGCTTACGGGACTTTACAGCAAGCAGTATTTTTACCAGCAGGCAGGCGAGGTGCTGCTGCGCAACCCTGACCAGCAATATGACATAATATGTTCGGATATTGAGAACTTCAAACTGATTAACGATGTGTTCGGTGTTAAGGCCGGCGACCGCCTGCTGCGCGGGATTGGCAATGCTTACGCAGAGCGGCTGAAGGGCATCGGTATCTGCGGGCGTCTTAATTCCGACCAGTTTGCATGCCTGTTAAAGCACAGGGATGATTATACGGATGATATGTTCATTGAGGCCAGCATCCTGACCAACGGACTGCTGGACATACATAATATCGTGATGAAATGGGGCATCTATAATGTGGAGGACCGGTCTGTCTCCATTGAACAGATATGCGACCGGGCATTGCTGGCAGCCAGGAGCATCAAAGGCCAGTACGGCAAATATTTTGCCATATATGATGATACGCTGCGCAACCAGCTTCTGAGGGAGCAGGCCATTACGGACAGCATGGAATCCGCGCTGTCACAGAACCAGTTCCTGGTCTATCTCCAGCCCAAATACAGGATTAAGGACGAGGTCCTGGTGGGGGCTGAGGCCCTGGTGCGCTGGAACCATCCGGTCTGGGGATTTTTATCCCCGGCTGAATTCATACCATTGTTTGAGAAGAACGGATTCATCACCAGGCTGGACCGGTTTGTATGGGAGAAGGCATGTGCCGTGCTCCATGACTGGGATGAACGGGGATATTATCCCATGTCCGTGTCCGTGAATGTCTCACGGGCAGATATATATAATGAGGACCTTGCAGACACCCTGGTTAAGATAATTGAGAAATATGACCTGGATCCGTCGCGTCTTCACCTGGAAATCACGGAGAGCGCTTATACGGAGAATCCGAAACAGATCATTGATACGGTGACAACCCTCCGGGAACTGGGATTCGTGATTGAGATGGATGATTTCGGAAGCGGGTACTCATCCCTTAACATGCTCAATGACATGCCCATTGATATATTGAAACTGGATATGAAGTTCATACGGAGCGAGATGGCAAAGCCCAAGAGCCAGGGAATCCTTCAGTTCATCATCAACCTGGCCAGCTGGATGAACCTGAGCGTTGTGGCCGAAGGCGTGGAGACTAAGGCGCAGCTTTTAAGGCTTACGGAAATCGGCTGTGATTATGTACAGGGATATTATTTCGCAAAGCCCATGCCCTGTCAGGAGTTCGAAGGGCTGTTGGATGAATACAGGGGGGCCGGGATAGAAGAACCCTCAACGGACACGGAAATCAGGAATGAACTTCCGGTCCTTCTGGTAGCGGACGGGGATGAGGATTACCGGAACATGGTACATCAGGCATTTGAAGGCCGGTACCGTGTGGCGGGGACCGGGGATTGTACCGATACCCTGGCATTCATAGCCAAACATAAGGACATTGCCGCAGTGATACTGAGCCTGACCCTTCCTGGCCCGGATGGTTTTAAGGTCCTTAAGACCATACAGAAGGACAGGAATCTGTGGAACCTTCCTATCATAACCACATCGGGTCCAGATCCGGAACTGGAATACATGGCGCTGGAACTGGGGGCTGACGATTTCATCGCCAAGCCGCATTTGATGCAGAGCCTTTCAAAGCGGATACAGAAAAGCGCCCTGTTCTATGCATCGGCAGGAGTGGCCTTGGCACGGCAGGGGGAAGCGCCTGCAGAGGCCATGAAACGCCTGGATCCTGAGCACCAGGAAATAAAGAATACAAACCAGGATAAGTACTGCCTGTGGAGAAAGGAAATATTATGATGGACCACATAGATGCAAATCAGACATTGCGGCTGTTCTGCCAGGCGTGGTTTGAACAGAGGGATGCCGGAGCAGCCCTGGGATATGTGGCGGATGATATACGGTTTGTGGGAACCGGGGAAAATGAATATGCCTGCGGAAAGGATGAAATGTTCCAATACCTCCTTCAGGATATCCGGGAAATACCGGAACCGTTCAGGGTGGATATTTCCGTTGTCCATGAGCAGTGCCCGGAGGAACCGGTCAGCATCCTGTCCTCGGAATTCACATTGAAGAATACGGTCTATTCCTGGTTCCTGCGGTGCTTTTGCGTATTCTGCCTCCAGGATGGAAGGTGGCTTTTAAGTACCCTTCATTTCTCTGAGCCGGCCTCCACCCAGAGGAACGGGGAGCATTATCCCAAGGCGCTGGTCCTGGAGAACATAACAAAGCAGCGCCAGGAGCTTTTGAATGAAGCCTTTGCAGGCGGTATGATGGGCCACTACAGGGAGGAGGGTTCCCCTTTCTATTTCATCAACCAGAGAATGTTGCAATATCTGGGTTACCTGGATGAAAAGGAATTTGTGGAAGAGATTGGCGGATGCATCAGCAATTGCACCCATCCGGAGGACCGGTCTTTTGTGGAACGGTCCATCCAAGCCCAGCTGGACAGCGGGGAAGAGTACACCGTAGAATACAGGATGAGGAAAAAGGACGGCTCCTATATCTGGATTCATGATACCGGCCATAAGACCTTGGCAGAGGACGGCCGCCCTGCCATTACCTCTGTGTGCAGCGATATTACGGCCCAGAGGCTGGCCCAGCTGGAGGTAATGAATATCTATAATAATATTCCGGGCGCTGTTTTCCGCTGCCGGTTTGATCCTGATTTTTCCGTGATTGATGCCAATGACGGCCTTTTTGATTTCCTTGGCTATTCACGGGAGGAATTTGCGGCAATGGGAAGCCGGATGTCAGCTGTCATCTACCCGGAAGACCTGGTGGTCATGGAGGAAAAACTCAGGGCCCAGCTGGAGCACGGCAATACCATCCAGAATGAAAACCGTCTGGTATGCAAAAATGGCCAGGTCAAATGGATTTCCATCAAAGCGCAGCTGTTTGCCGGAGAAAATGGGGAACAGTATTTTTACTGTGTGTTTGTGGACATAACGGACGAGAAGAATGTCCAGGAGCGGGTCAAGGAACTGTATGAGGAAGAGCTGGCTTATTTTGCCGAACTGTCCTCTGAGGGCGGGCTGGTACAGGGCAGGCTTAATGTAACACAGAACAGGCTGGAGAATTATACCTCAACAGAAGATACGGCCATCGCGGAAATAGGCGATACATATGATGAGGCAGTTAAAAGGCTGGCCGCGTCCGCGGTGGATATCGGATACGGAAGGAAAATCTTCCGTGACCTGCAGCGGGAAAAGGTGCTGGCCGGATATGCCTCAGGCAAGACCACATATCATTTTGAATTCCAGCGCAGAAGCAGCAGCCAGGGTTCCTTCTGGTGCAATACCAGCCTGCGATTCTGCCTGAATCCTGAAAGCGGCGACATCATATGCTTTTTCTATACATTTGATGTGACTGAGAAGATGGTACAGGAGCAGCTGCTCCACAGGATAGCCGAACTGGACTATGACATAGTGACTGAGATTGACATACAGGAAGATACACACCGCCCGGTGTCCATCCACTGCGGTCAGAAGGAACTGGTGCCAGGGCCCAGCCGGTTCCAGGATGCCATACGCAAGATTGCGGATCAGTGCATGGAACAGGAAGACAGGGAAGAATATCTTCAGAAGCTGGATTATCAATACATAAAGGAGCATCTGGAACAAAAGGACAGCTATTCCTTTATTGTGGAGATGAGGGACCGTACCGGCGTGATGCGCGTAAAACGGTTCCAGGTATTCTACATCAACAAAGCATTGGGGCGTGTGGGTATGTCCCGCACGGATGTGACAGACGTTGCGCGCAAGGAACAGAGGCAGAAGGAGGACCTGGCGGCGGCGCTGGTTGCCGCAGAGCAGGCCAATGCAGCCAAGTCTGATTTCCTTTCCAGGATGAGCCATGAAATCCGCACCCCCATGAATGCCATCATCGGGATGAGCACCATTGCGGCCCAGTCCATCGGGGATGATGAACAGGTGGAAGACTGTATCTCCAAGATTGGGATTTCTTCCCGTTTCCTGCTGTCCCTGATTAATGATATCCTGGACATGAGCCGGATTGAGAGCGGGAAGATGCTTCTTAAAAATGAAAAAATCCCCACGGAAGATTTCCTGAACGGGATTAACTCCATCTGTTATGCCCAGGCCGCTGCAAGGGGCGTGGACTATGAGTGTATCGTGGACCCTGTCCTGGATGACTATTATATGGGCGACGCCATGAAGCTGCAGCAGGTGCTGATCAATATCCTGAGCAACGCAATCAAGTTTACCAAGGAGGGCGGTAAGGTGACACTCTCGGCCGCCCTGCGCAGGAAGACCAAGAACGATGCTGTCCTGCGGTTCATTGTCAATGATACGGGGATTGGGATCAGTGAGGAATTCATCCCCCATATCTTTGAACCGTTTTCCCAGGAATCCACAGGCACCACGGCGCCGTATGGCGGCTCGGGCCTGGGCCTGGCCATATCCAAGAACATCGTGGATATGATGGACGGCAAGATTAACGTCCGCTCCATTAAGGGAATCGGCACTGAGTTTACCGTTGATGTGAAGCTGGGAATTACGGAGGAAGAGAAACTCCGGCACAATAAAAGGAAATCCGTCCATAACTTCTCCCATCTGAAGACCCTGGTGGTGGACGATGATGTGGCTGTCTGCGAAAGCGCCATTGTCACGCTGGAGGAAATGGGAATCAAGGCCGAATGGGTGGACAGCGGACGCAAGGCAGTGGAGCGGGTAAGCGCCCTGTGGGCCGGCGGCCGGTATTTCGACATGATTTTAATTGACTGGAAGATGCCTGAGATGGATGGCATCGAGACAGCGCGCCGCATCCGGCAGATTGTGGGACCGGACGTGACCATCATCATCATGACTGCCTATGACTGGATATGCATTGAGCATGAGGCAAAACTGGCAGGGGTAAACCTGCTGATGAGCAAACCCATGTTTAAATCTTCCCTGATTTCTGCTTTCACAAGGGCACTTGGGGAAAAAGAAGAGCAGGAACGCCAGCCGGAGGTGTCGGATTATGATTTTTCAGGAAAGCGGGTGCTGCTTGCCGAGGACAATATGATCAATACCGAGGTGGCGGTCATGCTGCTGGAAGGAAAAGGCTTTGTTGTCCATACCGCGGAAAACGGGCTCAGGGCCATGGAGATGTACGGCAAGTCGCCGGATGGGTATTATGACGCCATATTAATGGACATACGCATGCCCCTGATGGACGGCCTGACGGCGGCCAGGAACATACGCCATCTGAGCAATCCGGATGCCGAGACCATACCGATCATCGCCATGACAGCCAATGCCTTTGATGATGACATTGAAAAGAGCAAGGCGGCAGGCATGGACGCCCATCTGGCCAAACCCATTGAGCCGGAACGGCTGTTTCAAACCTTATATGACTTTATTTTTGGAAAGGAGGCCTGACAATGGGGGAGTTCAGGGAAATATTTGAGGTCTACGGGGCGGATTACAACTCCACGATGGCGCGGTTCATGGGAAACGAGGCCATGTATTTAAAGTTTCTGGACATGCTCTTTAAGGATGACAACCTTGAGAAGCTGGGAACAGCCCTTGAGCAGCAGGACTATGAGGCTGCATTTTCTGCCGCCCATACGCTTAAGGGGGTAGTGGGGAATATGGGGCTGACACCTCTTTTTAACGCGGTCTGCGCCATTGTGGAATCTCTGCGCAAAAGAGAAGTACCGGAAGATTATAACGGGTTATACCAGATGATCCAGACAGGATTCCTTCAGGCGGATGAGTTCCGTAAAAAATTAAAAGAAGGGCGGCAGTCATAATGAAGGGCACTTCTTTTTACGAAGAACAGATGGGGATGGCTTTTGACAGCATTCCCTGCGGTCTTTGTATTTATCAGATCGTGGACGGGCAGATCCTGCCCAGGTTCCGCAACCCGGCCTTTTATGAAATCCTGGGTTATTCTGATACGCATAGGTCTGATGCCGGACAGGGCCTGGATCTGGGCAGGGTCCATCCTGAGGATGCAGGCCCGCTCAAGGAAAAGCTGTCTATGCTGGTCCGGGACAAGGGAAAAATCCAGCACATCTTCCGGATGTTCCATGACAGGGAAAATGAATACCGCTGGATCCGCCTGGAAGGTTCCACAAGGCAGCTGGAACATGGGGAAACCATGCTTTATGGTGCATTCAGTGATGTAAGCAGCCAGGTGCGGCTGGAAAAGGAACTGGCCGGAGCCAATGCCAAGATGGAGGACATCATCAATGCAATTCCCGGCGGTGTGGCCATCTACAGGGTGTCGGATATATTTGAAACCGTCTATTTTTCGGATGGTGTTCCGGAACTGTCAGGATATACAGTGGAGGAGTACCGGAAGCTGGTCAAAGGAAATGCAGCGGATATGACCTACAGTGAGGATACTGCCATGGTAGTATCCAGGGCCATTAAGGTAATCCGGCAAAAAGGCGTGGATGATTTTGAGTTCCGTAAGCAGCACAGGGACGGGCATATCGTATGGGTGCGTGTTCAGGTAAAATGGATTGGTGAAGACAGGGGACGCCCGCTGCTGCACTGCGTGTTCCATAATATTTCCGACCTGAAAGAAACACAGATGGAAATGAACCATCTGATCAACTCCATTCCCGGCGGGATTGCCTTGTTCCAAAAAGAAGAGGGCGCATATAAGGCAGCATTCCTCTCAGACGGCGTTATCACCCTGTCCGGCTATACGCGCGGCGAATATGAAGCCATGATACAGAGGGATGCCCTGGATATGGTCTATGAGGCGGACCGCAGGCGGGTCCGGGCCGCTGTTGACAGTGCAATGGAAAACGGCCTGGCCCTGGATGTGTTTTACCGCATCCGCCATAAGGACGGACGCCTGGTCTGGATCCATATGAACGGAAGGCGCATGGGCCCCCTGACCGGCCTTTCAAGACTCTATATTGTAATTACGGGAATGTCTGCGCAGACCCGCCTGTTTCAGACCATTGCCAACGAGATGGCGGATTCCATCTATGTGATTGACAAGGAGAATTATGATCTTCTTTATGTGAATGAAAACCAGGTCCTTTTTACGGATTCGAAGAACTGTGTGGGTCAGAAATGCTATACCGCCCTCCACGGGCAGGACGGCCCATGCGGTTTCTGCACTTTAAAGAAGGCCCATGCGGCGGACGGACAGGAACATGAGATGCAGGTATATGGTTCGGACCGTTTTTATATGACCCGGTTTAAGGAGAGCGACTGGAATGGGATTCCTGCTTATATAAAATATGTGCGGGATGTGACCCAGGAGGTAAAGACACGCAGGGAAAAGGAGCGGCTGGAGGAATATTTCCAGACCGTGATAAAGAACCTGCCTGGCGGTATTGCTGTGGTAAGGGCTGAGAAGGACGGCAGCATGATACCGGAATACATGTCGGACGGGTTTGCGGCACTGACCTCGATGTCCCTTGAAAAAGCGTGGGAAATATACTGCCAGGACGCCATGTCGGGAGTCCATCCGGATGACAGGGAGCGCGTGATGGAAGAGACGTCCGCGTTCATTGGGCACGGTGTGAACAACCTTGAAATGGTGTACCGCCTGATACGGGGGGACGGCAGCTATGTCTGGGTGAAGAATACGCTTTCCATGCTCTGCAGTGAAGGAGGCGAGAAACGGTTTTACGCTGTTTACCATGATGTGACAAAGGAACGGGAGGCCCGGGAGCAGCTGCGCAGCCAGTACAAGGAACGGCTGATGCAGCATTATGGGACCACGGACCCCAATGTGATCATCATGGGCCACTGCAACATCTCGCAGAACCGGATTATTGAAATCAGCGACCATACGGATTCACATCTGCTTGAAACCTTTGGATATGAGCGGGAGGCTTTCTTTACCGGTATTGCGGGTCTGGTGACAGATGAATCGGAGCGAAGGGCCTTTTTGGATATTTACCTGAACGCTCCCTCCCTGAAAGCCTTCAGGAAAAATGATACGGAGAAGATACTCAGATGTTTTATTAAGCTGCCGAAAGAAAAAAACGGCCGCTATGTGCAGTTTAAGGTAAACCTGGTGGATGAGCCTGACACAGGCGACATTACCGGAATCCTGACCGTGACGGATATAACGGAACAGGTCATCAGTGACCGTATCCTGCATCAGCTGTCCGTGACCAGCTATGACTTTGTCATAGACCTGAACCTGGAGCAGGATACCTACACGGTCCTGACCTGTCATGAGGATTCCCACTGCCTTTCCTCCAGGTCAGGACAGCACTCCCTGCATGTGGAATATATGCTGGGACAGGTGATTGTGCCAAAGGACAGGGAGCAGTTTGCCAATTCCCTTAACCCCGATGAAATCCGCAGGCGTCTGAAAGAAGAAGGGGCCTATACATTTTCATATTCCATCATGGATGAGAACCGGGATATCCGCACCAAGAACATGACGGTTTCAGAGGTGGACCTCCGCCTGGGAAGGGTCTGCCTGGTGCGCACGGACATAACGGATCCGGTGCGGGAACAGCAGGGGTTCCTTAATATAATGGCATATACCTTTGACCTGGTAGGAATCATCAATGTATATACCGGACGTTTGACCATGCATACGCGCCAGACCGTTCTGGAGAATCTTCCGCCTTATGTTGCGGATGATTATTATAGCGCGGCCGAACGGTTCGTGGGGCAGTATGATCCGGAGGACGGGGATGGATCTTCCAGCCGGTTCTGTCTGGAACATATCCTCCAAACACTGACACAAAAACCAGGAGGGTATGATTTTGTCTTTCCTTACCGCGGGGATGACGGAATCCGGTATAAGCAGATCAATGTGCTTTGGGGGGATGAGAACCACCGGACCGTGTGCCTTGTAAGGGCGGATGTGACGGATATGCTGGCGGAGGAGCGGAGGCGCAAGGACGCACTTGAGGAGGCGCTTGCCATTGCCAGGGAGGCCAGCCAGGCAAAGAGTGATTTCCTTTCCACCATGAGCCACGATATCAGGACGCCGATGAACGCCATCATGGGCATGACGGCACTGGCCAGGGCGCATCTGGACGAGCCGGAGCGGGTGTCGGACTGCCTGGGGAAAATCTCGGTTTCCTCCAGCCATCTCCTGAGCCTGATCAACGATATACTTGATATGAGCAAGATTGAGCAGTCAAAACTCAGCCTGAACCATATGAAGATATCCATGTCCGGCCTGCTGGAAAAGCTGTCCGCCATCATGGAACCCCAGGCACAGGCAGCGGGACTTAAGCTTACCATCCAGGGCAGGGGGATTGAACATGGTTATTATTACGGGGACAGCCTGCGCATGAACCAGATACTCATAAACCTTCTGAGCAATGCGGTCAAGTTCACCCCGGAAGGCGGCAGTGTGGAGCTTCTGGCAGAGGAGATAACGCCGATCAGGCCCCAGGGGTATGCGCGCTACCGGTTTACGGTCAGGGATACCGGAATCGGAATGGGAAAAGAGTTCCTGGCGCATATGTTTGAACCCTTTACCCGCAACACGGCGCGGGTGGAGGGCACCGGACTGGGGCTGAGTATCACCAGGGGACTGGTAAAGCTTATGGATGGAACCATTTCCGTGGAAAGCAGGATTCATGAAGGTACCACATTCAAGGTGGAACTGGAATGCGAGTATGCGGATTGCGGTGACGGGGAGACAGGACATCCGGACCCGGGACATGGGGGCAATGCAGCGGATCAGGTGTTTGCAGGCCGCAGGTTCCTGATTGCGGAAGACAATGACATCAATGCAGAGATACTCTGTGAACTGCTTAAGATGCGGGGGGCAATGTCGGACGTGGCGGATGACGGGGCCATGGCGCTTAAGATGTACAGGGACGCTGCTCCCGGCACCTATGACGCTGTCCTTATGGATATCCGCATGCCGGAGATGAACGGGTATGAGGCGGCCAGGGCCATCCGCGGCATGAAGCGGGAGGACGCGGGGCGCATACCCATCATCGCCATGACAGCCAATGCGTTTGCCGAGGATGTGCAGGACGCCCTGGACGCCGGCATGGATGCGCATGTGGCAAAACCCATTGATATGGAAATATTAAAAACAGCCCTCAGCCAGACATTGAAGGGGATTGTATAAATATCCGAACATTATCTCATATTTTGCCAGTTTAAATATTGACTTTTAATTAACAAAATGAGATAATAAGAAGGATTTCGATAAAAATGAAAGAGAGGATAATGAAAGATGGCAAATGTTGATTTAAGTCAGTATGGAATTACCGGAACAAAAGAAATTGTTTACAATCCTTCTTTTGAAATGCTGTTTGAGGAAGAAACCAAACCTGAACTGGAGGGCTATGAAAAGGGCCAGGTAAGTGAGCTTGGCGCAGTCAATGTCATGACCGGTATTTATACAGGACGTTCACCTAAGGACAAGTTCATTGTCATGGATGAGAACTCCAAAGACACCGTATGGTGGACATCCGATGAATATAAGAATGATAACCATCCGGCCAGCCAGGAAGCATGGGATACGGTTAAGAAGATTGCCCTGGAAGAACTCTCCAATAAAAGGCTGTTTGTTGTTGACGCGTTCTGCGGTGCAAACAAAGACACCCGTATGGCCATCCGTTTCATCGTTGAGGTTGCATGGCAGGCTCATTTTGTAAAGAACATGTTCATCCAGCCCACTGCTGAGGAGCTGGAGGTCTTTAAGCCAGATTTCATTGTTTATAATGCTTCCAAGGCAAAGGTTGAGAATTACAAAGAGCTGGGCTTGAATTCAGAGACAGCTGCCATGTTCAACATCACCACACGTGAGCAGGTTATTGTCAACACATGGTATGGCGGCGAGATGAAGAAGGGTATGTTCTCCATGATGAACTACTTCCTGCCGTTAAAGGGCATTGCTTCCATGCACTGTTCTGCCAACACGGATATGAACGGCGAGAATACCGCTATTTTCTTCGGACTTTCCGGAACAGGCAAGACCACCCTTTCAACAGATCCCAAGCGTCTTCTTATCGGTGATGACGAGCATGGCTGGGATGACAACGGCGTATTTAACTTTGAAGGCGGCTGTTATGCCAAGGTCATCAACCTTGATAAAGAATCCGAGCCGGATATCTACAATGCCATCAAGCGCAACGCCCTGTTAGAGAACGTTACCCTTGACGCGGACGGCAAGATTGATTTTGATGATAAGAGCGTGACGGAGAATACCCGTGTATCTTATCCGATTGACCATATTGAGAAGATTGTACGCCCTGTTTCCACTGCTCCTGCTGCAAAGGATGTCATCTTCCTGTCAGCAGACGCATTTGGCGTACTGCCTCCAGTTTCCATCCTGACACCGGAGCAGACACAGTATTACTTCCTGTCCGGATTCACTGCAAAGCTTGCCGGTACAGAGCGCGGTATCACAGAGCCCACACCAACATTCTCCGCTTGTTTCGGACAGGCATTCCTGGAACTGCATCCTACCAAGTATGCGGAAGAGCTTGTTAAGAGAATGGAGAAGAGCGGTGCAAAGGCATACCTTGTGAACACAGGCTGGAACGGCACCGGAAAGCGTATCTCCATCCGCGATACCCGCGGCATCATTGACGCTATCCTGGACGGCTCCATTGCAACAGCGCCGACAAAGCAGATTCCATACTTTAACTTTGAAGTTCCCACCGAGCTTCCAGGCGTAGACCCGGCAATCCTTGACCCACGCGATACATACAGCGATGCATCTGAGTGGGATACCAAGGCTAAGGACCTGGCTCAGCGCTTCATTAAGAACTTTGCAAAATACGAGGGCAATGAAGCCGGCAAGGCATTGGTTCCCGCTGGTCCTCAGTTATAATATCCACAGAATCAGATATATGGAAAACAGGCAGCCATACCTCCGTTTAGGAGGCAGGCTGCCTGTTCTTTCTATGTATGGCTGGCAAGGGACATGCTACTTCTTGTAAAAGCAGTTCCCATCCACCACGGTATAGTCGGAATAGCTTGCGTAATCAGCGTTCTTGGTGGAATTAAAGAAGAGGTAATCGCCAATATGATTGGTTCCTTCAAGGGCTGCCCTGGTTGCCTTTAGGGCGCTGGAGGACGGCCCCTTGGTCAGATACTTGTCTAACAGTCCCGAGGACGCGCCTGGGAACTGTCCCTGGGCGTAGATGACATCGGTTATGGAACTGCCCCAGCGGCCGGATTTCACCCGGTTCACAATGGTGCTGGCAACTGCCAGCTGGCCGTCATAGGAATAGCCGCCGGCTTCCATCATGACGCAGGAGGCCATCAGGTAAATCTCGTCCTCAGTTGCATTTATGACGTATTTGGGTTTTTCTTCTGCTTTTTTCTTGTTTTTTTCCTTTTCCGATTCCTTTAGCGCTGCCAGCTCAGCCTCAATGCTCACCGCCTTGCCCGGAGTAACACTAATCTTGGTGTAGTCCGTGGAGACATATCCGCTGGTATCCGAGGCCAGCTGGATTTTGGCCCAGCCATCTTTTTCTTCCAGAACCGGATAATAATCATCCCCGGCAGCCAGACCGATGATGGTGGATTCAGTGGTGGGTTCCTCACGGACATTCAGCGTCTGTGTGGTGACCTTGGCTGTAAACAGACCCAGTTCCTTGGCAAGGGGTTTGATATCCTGCCCAAATACCAGGTAGTCATTGTTCAGCCAGCCCTCCAGGCCGCCGGAGCGGATTTTGGTCCAGCCGTCTTTTTTCTCCAGCACGGTGCCGCCTGCCCCTCGGTAGCATTTGCCGATGATCTTGCCTTCCAGGGACGGTTTTGCCCGCAGGTTCAGGACATCGGTAACATTGGCCACAACCTTATTGTCATATTCGGATGCAGCCGGAGCATGGGTGACAGGCACCTGCTTTGTGCGGATGGATGCTTTGGGAACCGCTACATCGGTCACGGCAGGGGAAATGCCGGACCCTTGGGCAGTGATTCCGGGTGTGCGCATTCCCTGTATGGACGCCTGCGGGAAAGTCTGCGGGGAAGTCCCCTGGGTGTGGGCTCCTTGTAAGGAAATTCCCAGCGCGGTTATGATGGCAGCCATGGCAAGGGATGTCCATTTCCAGTCAGTATGTTTATGCATTTGTTTCTTAAAACCCCCTGTATCCATAGAATGAATTCCTGTTTTCCTGTAAATGTTACAGAATTGTTACATGCATACTATAGCAATATTTTTCTAAGTTGTCAAGCTTGGGCGCCCTTGCCTTTCTTTTGCGTATCCGATATAATGGACCATATTACGTTGGTATCGGAGCGCTTAAAAACACGACGGAGAGGAGTATCCATATGACAGGGCCGGGCATTGAACAGATCAGGAGTTTCAGGCTGCATTCCCACCACCTTGACGCGGTATACCCAAAGGATGACATGGAAAGGCTTGCCGGTGCGTGCGGGATGCTTAACACCCCGCCTGGCGCATGGGAAACAGCCATGTTTAACCGCGCGCCGGACAGCAGCCTGGCGGACATGGAACGTTGGCTGTATGAGGATAAGACACTGGTTCAGGCATGGAGCCTGCGTGGCGTGCCCGCCCTGTTCCCGGTTTCACAAAGCCCTGTCTTTTTGTCTGCCCTGGTGCCGGAAGGAGACGAACCATGGATATATACCCGTGGGATTACGGGTGCCCTGGACTTTCTCAAGATGGATTTCCAGCCTTTGCTGGAATTGCTCAGACAGGTCATGCCCTGCCTTGATCACAGGGTCATTGTCAGCAAAGCCACGCTGGACCAGACCCTGGCTGATTGGATGCTGCCAATGATCCCCGCGGATAAAAGGGGCTTGTGGAACCAGCCGTCCATGTATGGAAGTCCTGACAGACAGACCGTGGGAGGGGCGGTTGTCTCCTTTCTTTTAAGGCCCTGTGCCTTCTGCGGGCTGGTGGTGTTCGGGAAACGTGATGGAATCAGCCCCACATTTACCTCTTATAAGAATTGGACAGGACAGCTGTTAAAGCCGGATGAAGGCGCGCCCGGGAATCTGGTCCGGCATTACCTGCACTGCTACGGACCGTCTGGCGTGGATGGGTTCGTGAACTGGCTGGGGTGTTCCGGCAAGCAGGGAAGGCGTTTATGGAACCTGGTTTCAGGGGAAATGGAGCCGGTCATGGCATCCGGGAAAAAGATGTACATCCTGTCTGATGACAGGGAAAGGCTTTTTGCACCGCCATCCTTTGAGCGGGAAATGATTCTCTTGGGAGGCCATGACCCATACCTGGACCAGCGGGACCGGGCCATCCTGCAGCAGGACCCAGGCCTTCAAAAGAAGATATGGAGGCTTTCAGCAAATCCGGGCGCAGTGGTGTGCCGGGGAGAAGTGGTTGGCATCTGGACAGGCAAAAAGAAGGGGAAGGGGATGGAAATCCAGATTACATTGTGGAAAGAGGTCCATCACAGGCAGGGGCTCCTGGAACTTGCGGAGCAATACGCGGGGTTCAGGCAGCAGAAGCTGGTGAAGGTTGGGTTCCAGTGATTTTAACCCCATGAGCATTTTCCGCCATCCAGCCGGGCAGACCGTGTTCGTTTAACAGACATCTGGTTATGGCATATGTCGTTTTTTTACAATACAGATACGCCCTGTCTGTGATATCATGACATACCAACACATGATGGAGGCTGGTTTTCATATATGTAAGAGGTTATTGTAAAGGAGGACGCCCAATGAACTGGGAGCCGTGGACAGGTTGTTACAAAATAAGTGATGGCTGCACAAACTGTTATTTTTATGGTCCCTATGCAAAACGCTATGGACAGGATACAATCCTGAAAACAGATAAATTTGACTGGCCCATAAGGAAAAATAAAAAAGGCGGATACAACATCAAAGGGAATAAAATCCTTGCCACCTGCTTTGCCACTGATTTCTTCCTGCCGGAAGCAGATGAATGGCGTAAAGAGGTCTGGGCCATGATCCGGGAGCGGACGGACATTGATTTCCTGATCCTGACCAAGAGGATTGACCGGTTCCCTGTATCCCTTCCCGCTGACTGGGGAGAGGGGTATGACAATGTGAACATTGGCTGCACGGTGGAGAACCAGGCAATGGCTGATTACCGGCTTCCCCTGTTTTTATCCTATCCCATGAAGCGGCGGTTCATCGCCTGTGCCCCGCTTTTGGAAGCAATCAATCTGGCCCCCTATCTTCATGGGGTGGATCATGTGACGGTTGGCGGTGAAACGGGACGGGATGCGCGGGAGTGCGATTATGGGTGGGTGCTGGATATCAGGGAGCAATGCGTGAAAGCAGGCGTGACCTTCTGGTTCAAAAATACCGGTTCCCTTTTCAGGCATGACGGAATCGTGGAAAAAGTCAACCCATACAAACAGACCGGTGCGGCGAAAGAGCTTGGCATTGATATTTCGGATGGGAAACGGTTGTTTTGAATGATGGATGGGTTGACGTAGGGAGGACTTCCGCAAAGCGTGGGAGAGCTACACGGCGCTGGGCGTGTCATGCATGGGTTCATACAAAATACCGTTTAGGGGCATGGGTTCATACGAAATACCGTTTTAACAGGCGGGTCAATTCCATGATATCAATGGGCTTTGCTATATGGGCATTCATACCGCAATCCAGGCAATGCTGTATGTCGTCAGAAAAAGCATCCGCGCTCATGGCTATAATCGGAACAGACAGGGCATCCGGGTGATCCAGTCCCCGGATTGCCTGTGTGGCCTCATATCCTGTCATATGGGGCATCCGTATGTCCATAAGGATGATATCATAATAGCCCTGTGGTGAGGTTTGGAACTTGTCCACACATATCCGGCCGTCTTCAGCCCAATCCAGCTCCACGCCCAGATCAGACAGCAATTCCCTTGCCACCTCCCAGTTAAGCTCATTATCCTCGGCAAGCAGGATACGGCGTCCGGACAGGTTGATATCCTGGTCCGATGTCTGGTCATGTTCTGTTTCAGAATCCATATACTGACGCAAAGCATGATACAGCGTGGATTTAAAAAGGGGCTTGGAGATAAAACCGCTGATACCTGCTTCACGGGCCTCTGCTTCAAATTCACTCCAGTCGTAGGCGGAAATCAGCAGGATTGGCACATCATCACCCAGATTACGCCGGATTTCTTTTGCAACCTGGATACCATTCATGCCGGGCAGTTTCCAATCCAACAGGATGATTTGATAATCATCCCTCTTTTTGTGGCGTTGGTTTACCAGTTCAATGGCCTTTTCCCCGCTTAATGTCCATTCTGCTTTTATTCCAATGGATTTCAGGGCTTCCATGGCTGTCTTACATAATAATTCGTCATCATCCACCACCAGCATGTTCCAGGAGGGAAGAACCATATCCATTTCCATGGCAGCAGCCTTTTCAAAATCAAACATGAGAAGGAATTCCGTACCTTTATCAGGTTCGCTTTGTATATCAATGGTTCCTTCCATTGCGTCCACAATGTACTTTGTAATCGCCATTCCCAAACCCGCGCCCTCGGTTTTATGTATCCTGGCTCCATCTGCACGGCTGTAGGATTCATAGATTCTTTTCAGGAAATCCGGCGACATGCCAATTCCATTATCCTTGACCTTGATGTGGATTCGGACATGGCCTTCCCCTTTGGGGGATGCTTCCTCAGAGAGGGATAATTGTATTGAACCTCCTTCCGGCGTATACTTTGTTGCATTCGATAAGAGGTTCAGCAAAACCTGATTCAGGCGTATGCCGTCGCACCACACATTTTCTGTGAAGATATTTTCAACATGTATGTCAAAGGTCTGCTTCTTGGTCTTAACCTGCGGCTGCATGATGTTAACAATTCCTTCCACAACTTCCTTCAGTGAAATCTGCTCTGTTGTTAACGTTAATTTACCGCTTTCGATTTTAGACATATCCAGGACATCATTGATCAGTCCTAATAGATGCTTGCTTGACAATGTGATTTTCCTAAGGCAGTTCCGTACCTGTTTCCGGTCATCTATGTGGGCAGTGGCAATGGCGGTCATGCCTACAATCGCATTCATGGGTGTACGGATATCATGGCTCATATTTGCCAGGAATTCACTTTTGGCTTTGTTTGCTTCAAGCGCTGCCTGCCGGGCCTTTTCCAACTCATGGACCTGGGAGCGGGTTATGGAGAAATACCGAAGGAAAATCAAGGTCAGGATGATTAAAATCGAGGCACAGGACAGCAATGTCATGAACATACGCTGGCTGTCCAGGTTGTTTATGACATGGTCCAAAATACTATAAGGCATTACCGATACCAGATACCACTCAGAATAGGGCAGTGATATGCCATAAACCTGCCGTTCCTCACCATTTACATCCAATGTTGCAGCATATTCCTGATGATTTTTTAGCGCTGCGCCCAGTGCTTTGACCGGATTTCCTGAAGATGATTCATTGGCTGCCGAGTCAGGCTGGTTTTGCAGCTGTTCAAAGAAATACCACAATTCAGAGTTGGGATTTTGTATGACAAAACTGCCGTCCGGCCGGATGATATGATAATACATCAGCTGTCCTTCATCCTCCAATGAGAGGAAATCCGTGATATATTCCAGAGGAACGGCTGCTATCAGGCCGGTGCTCCTTTGGCCGTTGTGCATAGGGTAAGCAGCGTCAACGCCAAACAATACCACTTCATTTCCAGCAGAATCAACGCCGACAGCCACTCTTTGTTCCCCTTGTCTTAATGCTTCTACAAACGGTTTTGGGTTAAGCGGCTGTATTGATTGTCCGTAAAGTGTCTGGAAATCCCCCTCTGCAGAACAAAGTGCTAAATAGTCAAATTCCCTGACCTGCGCCCGGTAAATCAGTTCCTCATATAGCGTATCTTTATCGTCCGTATCCGTGGGGACAACGGAAACAATGCCGCTGACCTGATTAAAACGCAATTTAATGACAGTTTCAAAATGCCTGGACATCTGTTCATTCATTCCGGACATATAGATTTTCCCAATTTCGTAAACCGCATTTTTACTTTTTCTGCCCATGTAGATTCCAAGCAGGCTGAACATGATGATACTAAAGATTAAAAGCCCAATGAAACTGCCTATCAGGAAGCGCGTTGTAGGATTTTTCTTTTTACTGTTTTCCATTGACGTCATTCCTCCTTAGAACGTTTGAGTTCTTCAATGGCATTTATCAGTTCATAGTAGTCCCTTGATAATCGCGGCATCATATCAACCGCTTGATTCCAGTCATTTTCTTTTAATGCTTTTGTCACCAGACTGCTGCTTTCAAATAATCTGGCAAAAGAAAGATTTTGGCAGATTCCTTTGAGCGTATGGACTGCCCTGAGGGCTTCATCATAGTCCTTATCACCCATGGACGTCTCAAACAAGTGAAAGCTTTTATCGTCCAGGAATTTATATACAAATTTCCGGACGGTCTGTTCACGCCGCAGTCTGCCAAGCACCTCATCAAAACTGCCGCCGGTTTTCATATAATAATCTTTTAAATCCATCCTTATAGTTCCTCCTTGTCAGGTGTTGTCCGTGCTGTCTTTTTTCTGGTCAAGAAAACATATGGTCACTTGGTTTTTTGTGACTTTTGATTGATACATCATATTGTCTGCAGCTTTGAACAGTTCTTTTGTGGTTCCTGTCCCGTATGCACCGCCGATGCTCACTGACATGTGCAGTCCAGGATGGTCATCAATTATCAGATCATAAACAGAGCGCCGGATCCTCTCAAGTTTTTTCTCAAATATATCTGCAGGTATGCTGTAAAAGATAATTATAAATTCATCCCCGCCATAGCGGATCACGGCATCTGTTTTCCGTACACAGGATAAAACGGTTTGTGCAATGCCTTGCAATACGATATCGCCCACATCGTGGCCATGATTATCATTGATATGCTTAAAATCATCCACATCTATTACAACAATGGCCTGAATATCATCTGCGCCTTTAAAATGCTCGTCATAATAACGGCGGTTGTAGACGCTGGTCAGGGAATCAATGTATAATAACTGCAGGTTCCTCTGCCTGCGGGACAGCAGCGTGTATTTTTCATAGGAAAACAACCTATCGTAGTCTATTTTATTTCTTATATGCCGGTTCTGTTTAGTCTCTTGTGCATGAGGGGTATCCACAAGCTCATTTTCAAGCGTATCCGCAATTTCCTGAAGGCATGACAGGAGAGTGGGATTAAATGCGCCACATTGTCCATCTAAAATCATTTTCAAAGCATCTTTATGTGAATAAGCTTTCTTATAACACCGCTCACTGGTCAGGGCATCGTATACATCGGCCAGGGCAACCACCTGGGCGGCAATGGGAATCTGTTCTCCCTTTAATCCATCCGGATAACCACTGCCGTCATACCGTTCGTGGTGCCACCGGCAGATTTCAGAAGCCACCTTGACAAGCGGGGCTTCCTGCTGTTCAATGGGCAGGTCTGACAGCATATCAGCGCCAATCACCGAGTGGGTCTTCATCACTTCAAACTCATCTGCCGTAAGGCGTCCGGGTTTGTTTAATATTGCATCTGAAATTGAGATTTTCCCAATATCATGCAGCGCGGAAGCAGTACTGATTAATGAAATATCGGCTTTGGACAAAGGATACTGATCCGTGGACCGGACCAGCTGCTTTAGCAGATATTTTGTAATCGTATTAACATGCAGTATATGTAAGCCGCTTTCTCCATTACGGAATTCCACAATATGGGACAGGATTGAAATCATCAGCTTATTGTTTTTTTCCTGTTCGTGAAATTGTTCTGCGATGATTTTCTCAAGACGCTGCTGCCGTGCATATAAAAACATGGTATTAGAAATGCGGCGCTGCACAATGGTGGAATCAAAAGGACGGCTGATATAGTCAAAAGCCCCCAGGTCGTAGGCGCGTTTTATATTGGCAGGGGAATCGTCCGCAGAAATCATAATAACAGCAAGGGTGTCATTCCAGTGGTATCTGTTTATGCAGGCCAATACTTCAAACCCATCCATTTCAGGCATCATGATGTCCAGAAGCAGAAGGGAAAATTCAGCTCTTTGCCTTCTGAGGATGGAAATTGCTTCCATACCATTCTCAGCCTCAGCCACATCATACTGTTCTTCCAGGATATCGGCCAGAAGGGCGCGGTTCATTTCTGAATCGTCCACAATTAAGATTTTTTGTTTTTCCATGATTCTCAAACTCTTTCCAAAAAATTTCACGGTTTTATTATAAATGCTATCCATGCATACTGGCAACAGCCATATTGGTAAGGTGTGCAAATAGGTTACCGGGTTTTACTGCTGACAAAAGTGGGCCATCATGATATAATTCAGACAGATAGGAGATGAGTCATGAAACCACAAGAAACAAAATTTACATTTGTATATAATGAAATAAAGCAGTGTATCCTGGAGGGACAGATACCTCCTGGACATGCCCTGCCATCTTCAAGGATGTTGTGCAATCAATTCCATGTAAGCAGGTACACGGTTAACCGTGTCTTTGACGCACTGCGGGAGGAAGGCCTGGTTCATATCCGGCCTCGCCTTGCGCCAACCGTTGCCATAAGAAAAGACGCTTCCGATCCATCCGGTGCTGTTGCCGACATTTTAAAACAAAGGGAAGGTATTTTACAGGTATATCGGACGTTTGCACTGATACTGCCTTCCCTTCTGGTTTTTTCCCTGCAGGGATGTGATGTGGAGATAATGCCTCACTATAAACAGGCTATGAAAGTATTGCGTTTGGGAAACCGCGTCGGCGGATGGCGCCTTCCGTCTAAATTAGGCTATGATATTTTAAGGATAGGCGGCAATTCCTTATTCGGTGAACTTTATTCCACGTTTGGCCTTTACAATAAGCTTGCATTTTTTACTGAGGACTGCCCCTACTTCGCGAGTCATTTTATAGAGGGGTCTGAATCCGTGACCGGGGTTATCATGGATATATTAAAGGGCGGTGATCCGCTTACAAAGTACAGCCAGTTATCAGATCTGTATCAGGAACTTGCGGATTCCATTGAACGTACATTAAATTATCTGTCAGATACAACACCGGATTGTCCTGCGCAGACCGGTATCCCGTTTTCATGGAACCCTATGCGGGGGCAGGATTACCATTACTCAAAAATTGTTGATGACATGAATCGGAAAATTGGCCTTGGGGAATATTCTGCCGGGATGTATCTTCCATATGAAAAGCAGCTGGCGGTCCGGTATGATGTCTCTTTATCAACTGTCAGAAGGGCATTGTCAGAACTCGAACAAAGAGGTTTCGTAAAAACATTAAACGGCAAAGGTACGATTGTCACAGAACCTGATGTCACGAAACTTCATCAGCTGGCCCTGAATTCCGGATATGTAGAAAAAGCATTGCGTTACCTTCATGCCCTGCAGCTGATGATATTAATTATCCGCCCGGCGGCGCTGGCAGCTGCTCCTGAGTTTACCAGAGAAGAATTGGATGGGCTGGCAGAGGGATTTTCTTCTTCAGACGCCATCTATTTATCAGGCATGTTAGAGGCCATCATGAACCATACAACTTTAAGACCTTTATATGTCATATTATCGGAAACCAATCACCTTCTTGAATGGGGACATCATTTTGCTTATTATATGACCAGGAGACATACACTTTCACATCTGAACAGGCAGATAATCCTGGCGCTCCGTCAATTAAGGGACGGTGATGCAAAATCCTTTGCTGACAGGATTGCAGATTGTTACCGTTACATTCTGGTTTGTACAAAGAAACATATGGCGGAAAACTATAAGCTGCATCATGTGGCGAATATCCGGATTCCGGAAACATACTACCCTGTCTGACAGGCAAGGGAAGGGGGAGCCTTGGGGCAGGAGCCTTATTTTTCGTGATGCAGCCCCGGGAAAAGCCGTGAAATTCCGGCTTAATACAGGCGGAATCTGGATTTGTGAAAGTCTATGATTCCGTCCTTTTTCATATTTGACAGTTCCCTGGACAGGGCGCTCCGGTCCATGTTTAAGTATTCGGCCATGGCATTCCTGTCAAGTGGGACCGTAAATGTCCCATCATCAGATAAGGGCGGAAACTTTTTTAGATAGGCAAGGATCTTACTGCGCGCAGAAGGCCGGAGCAGACAGTCCAGCCGCTCATGCAGGACCAGGCCCTTTTCAGCAACAATCCCTATATAGTTACGGATCAGCTGCCTGTGGCACGGGCAGTTTCTGCTGCAGCTGCCAATCAGGGAATCATAGGAAATAAACAAAGCCCGGCTTCCTTTTTCCACGGCAACGGATACAGGGCTTATCTGTTCCTGGCGTGAGGCCAGAAGAACGCCGATTTCACTGCCTTTCCTAAGGAGCGTGATGGTGATGACATTTCCCTGCAGGTCTGTCTTGTAGGACCTGCCCCATCCGGACAGAAGGACGCCAAACATCCGGACCTTGTTTCCCTCCTCAATGACCACGGTATCTGATTTATATTCCATGGTCCGGGCATTCAGACAGGACATGAGATGGGCTGCGTCCCTTTCTGAAATACCGGCAAATAAATTTGTCTGTATCAAATCTTGTATCATTGATTTCATCGCTATTTGGTTGCCTGCGCAACTTACCTCCCAGACTGATTGTAATATAATAGGCCAATAGAAGCAAGCTGAAAAGGAGGATTTAAAAATGATCCTGTGGGCAGGAATCCGGGGAGGGAGCCTATGAATCGCGTTTTTACCATGTTTCTTTATGCACTGGCGATTTTATTGCTGATTGTATCTGTTTACAAAGACCGGGATAAAACAAAAAGGGGAATACAAAAGGGCATTTGGATGATGCTTGGGGTACTGCCTTATTTCCTGACCATCATGCTGGTTACCGGCACGGCCCTTATCTATCTGAAGCCGGATACCATCAGGCAGATTCTGGGGGCAGAGTCCGGCCTTCGGGGAATGATAACCGCTGCCTTGGCCGGTACGGCCGCTCTTGTACCGGTTCTGGCCGTATTCCCAATGGTGTCCGAACTGCTGAGAAACGGGGCTGGCACGGCTCAGATGGCCATATTCATCTCAACCCTGACAACCGTGGGATTCATTACAATCCCTTTGGAAATCAAATACCTGGGAGTCAAGGCAGCGGTTCTCCGAAACATCCTGTTCTTCCTGGCGGCATTCGCCACTTCGTATCTTCTGGGGGTAATGTTATGAAAAAAATAAGAGCCTGGATCATCATGGGGGCTGCCTGTATGGCCGTAATCCTGTCCTTGCCGGAGGACTACGGCGCAGTGATGTCTTATGCGGGCGCAGGGCTTATGCAGTTTTTGTGGAACCTGATTCCGGTGTTCCTGTGTGTGGGACTGATGGACGTGTGGGTTGAAAAAGAGAAGATGATAAAAATCATAGGGGAGAAGTCCGGCTTAACGGGCAAGGTCCTTTCACTGTTCATGGGCATGCTGACCGCCGTGCCGATTTATGCATTGCTGCCAATCGCAGGCCTGCTCATAAAAAAGGGCGGCAGGATTTCCAACGTACTGATTTTTTTATGCTCCAGTGTCAGCATCCGGATTCCGCTGTTGCTGTTTGAAACCTCCGCATTGGGGTGGAAGTTTTCCATCTGCAGGTTCCTGCTCAATCTGCCCGTTGTTCTAGTGATAGGCTGTGCCATTGAAAGAGTGCTTTCAGATAAGGATATAGAAGATATCATTCAGTTACTACTTCGATGACCTGTTTCCAATCAGTTCCATGAAAATGAGCAAGATTCCTTAAAACAGAATCCTTTATATGGTTTATAATATCTACCTGAGAAAGGAGGTGGCAGCATGGACCGAATTGAGAAAGTATCCATGGCAGTCAATTTTATCGAGGAAAACCTGACCAAAAAGCTGGATTTAGGGGAAGTGGCAAAACAGATCCATTACTCCAAATATCATCTGCACCGGGTTTTCGCCGATACCACAGGCCTTACAATTCATGATTATATCAAACGGAGGCAGCTTACAGAAGCAGCAAAGCTGCTTGTCTTTTCCGACCGGCCGATTATTGACATTGCCCTTATGGCCGGCTACAAAAGCCAGCAGGCATTTACCAGTATTTTTACTGAAATGTATAAAATGCCGCCGAATAAGTACAGGGAGAATGAGAAGTTCTATCCGCTGCAGCTGAAGTTTGTATTGGAAGGGAGCTACGACATGCTGAATAAAAAGGAAGAAATACCATGGAACATAACCTTTGCATCAAAGGAGGATATCCCATGCTGGATGGAACTGGTCCGGCTGGTGGTTGACGGATTCCCATATCTCAATGAGGAGGAATACAGTGAGGTGCTGAAGCAGAAGATTGAAGCGAAACAGGCCTTAATCCTGAAGGATGGCAAAACAGCTGTCGGCATCATGCTGTTTTCCGGTAAAAACGGCAGCATTGATTTCATGGGGACCCATCCATTATACAGGAAAAAGGGAATTCCCAAAGCATTTCTTGACAAGGTGATGGGCGAACTGATTAAGGACCGGGAAATCAGCATTACCACATACCGGGATGGTGATAAGGCGGATACAGGGCACCGGGACGTGATAAAGGGCCTGGGTTTTGCGGAGGCAGAGCTTTTAGTGGAATACGGATACCCCACACAGAAATTCATTTTAACAGAAGGCAGGGACAGGAACCGGGAAGCCTCATCCATGGGAACCGGCCCGCTTAAGGAGGGGACAGAAGCATGAGTACGGACAGGAATCCATTTCCAGATGAGGCCGCCCATCTGATACAGATGAATGAAAAGCTGGAGGAGGCGCTAAAGAAGGCGGAGGAAAATGTAAGAAAGCTGGATCAGGAGTACCGGGATGCCAAGAAATATATGGTGGACTACCGGGGAGAAATCGACCCCCATGAAATGTTCCAGAATGAACTGCTTTTAAGGCAGACGGACCGGACCGGCGCTTTTTCCGCAGAGGTCCAAAACCAGCTTGCAAAGCTGAAAGAATCCCCTTATTTTGCCCGGATTGATTTCTGCCGGACGGGTAAGACAGAAAGCAGCAAATTCTATATTGGCAGGTTTACCTTTAAATATGAGAATGAACTTTTGATTTTTGACTGGCGGGCTCCGGTTTCCAGCATGTTTTATGACTATGAAGTGGGACCGGCTGCCTACGATGCGCCATCCGGGCGGGTGGAAGGGATGCTGACAAAAAAGCGGCAGTTTAAGATTAAGGATGGCGTCATGGAATATGCCCTGGAGAGTTCGGCCAACATCCAGGACGATATCCTTCAAAAAGAGCTAAGCCACACCTCGGATGAGAAGATGAAATCCATTATTTCCACCATACAGAAGGAACAGAACCAGATAATCCGGAATGATAAGGCGGAGACACTGATCATACAGGGGGTGGCCGGGTCCGGAAAGACGTCCATTGCCCTGCATCGGATTGCGTTTCTGCTTTACCGGTATAAAAACCGGCTGAGCGCCAGGAACATAACGATCCTGTCTCCCAATAAAGTATTTGGGGATTATATTTCGAATGTCATCCCGGAACTGGGCGAGGAACCGATTTACGAGCTGGGATTTGATGAGCTTGCGGATATCCAGCTGGAAGGTATAGTGGGCTTTGAGGCGGATAAGGACCCGCTGGAGGACAAAGACGAGGCATGGGTCCAGAGGACACGTTTCAAATCCACCCCTGACTTTGTATCCATGATGGACGGGTACATAAGACAGCTTCCGGAACTGATTTTTGAGCCGGCCGGCTACAGCTTTGGCCCTTTTCATGTGGACCGGGAATGGGTGCGGGCCAGGTTCGCTGCCTACGGCCAATACCCGGTAAAGCAGCGTCTTGTCATGGTTGCTGAGGACATCCACGACCGGTTTGGGACGGATAACATCATGGAGCATGACCTGCCGCGGCCAAGGGTGATTTTAAAAAGCCTGAATTCCATGTTAAAGATTAAGAACACCCTTGCCCTCTATAAGGAATTCTACAAATGGCTGGGCAGGCCGGAGCTGTTTGCCATGCCTGCAAGGAAAACCCTGGAGTGGGCGGACGTATACCCCTTCCTGTACCTCCATGGGGCTTTTGAAGGGCTCAAAAAGAGCGGTATTACAAAGCATCTGGTAGTTGATGAGATGCAGGATTATACGCCGGTGCAGTACGCGGTGCTGAACCGGATGTTCCCATGCCCGAAAACAATCCTGGGTGATTTCGGTCAGTTCTTAAACCCAAACCATCGTTACACCCTGGATGATTTAAGGAAGGCCTATCCGAAATCAGAGTTTGCAGAACTGAATAAAAGCTACCGGTCCACCTATGAGATCATCACCTTTGCAAAGCGTGTCCAGAATGTGGTCTCTTTGGAACCGGTAAAGCGGCATGGAGAAGAGGTTGCACTCATTTCCTGCAAAAACAAGGAGGAGCAGTACCAGAATGTAAAGCAGGCCATTGACCGGTTCCTGTCCGGCGGGAATGCGGCCCTTGGAATCATTACAAAGACAAATCATATGGCAAAAGAGCTGTATGGAATCCTTAAGACGGAACAGAGCGTAAACCTGATTACCCCTGAAAGCTCCCGCTTTCGGAACGGGGTTTCCGTCACCTCCATTCAGATGGCTAAGGGACTGGAGTTTGACGAGGTTGTGGTTTGGGATGCCGATAACAGGACATACTGTACGGATTTTGACCGCTGTCTGCTCTATATCGCATGTACAAGGGCCATGCATAAGCTGACGCTGATTCATACAGGGGAACAGACTGGTCTGATCCGGGATTAAGGGGGATGTATTTTCAAACAGGCCCTGGCTGGAAGATTCAGACTATGTCCGGATATGGAACTTGCGCTGAAAAGATTTTGAATATAATGTTCGTAAAGGGTAAAAATGTGATTATATTGAATATGTTATCAATCTTTTCATATAAGCAGCAGGAGGGCATTCAAATGTATGATATAATTATTATCGGAGCGGGACCAGCCGGTATCAGTGCGGCTATTTATGGAAAAAGCAGAGGCAAAAGGATTCTGATGTTGGAAAAAGGTCAGGTAGGCGGCTTGATTGGAACTGTCTCAACCGTTACACATTATACGGCAATCATGAAAGAAGAATCTGGAAGGACATTTGCTAAGCGGATGAAAGAGCAGATACTTAGTGCCGGTGTGGAGATTCGTTATGAAACTGTGACAGAGACAAAGCTCATAGGTAAAATTAAGAAGGTCAACACTGATAAAGAATGTTATGAATGTAAAACAGTAATTCTCGCAAATGGCGGTTCTGCCCGTATGTTAGGAATTCCAGGTGAAAGTCTGAAAGGCATCAGATTAAATGCGCCAAAAGACGGTCTTGATTATAAGGGTAAGAATATCTATATCATCGGTGGGGCAGACGGCGCAGTAAAGGAAGCCATATACCTGGCTGGAATTGCAGGGAGGGTAACAATTGTATGTGTGGAAGATGAACTTGTCTGCATACAGGAATTCAAAGATAAGGCTGCTGAGCACCATAATATTGAAATCATGCCCCATTCAAGCCTCACAGCAGTATACGGCAACGAAAGAGCTGAGGAACTTGAATTTACGGACAACAAAACGGGAAACATACAGATGGTGAAAGATGCAGGGTGCGGGGTATTTGTATATGCAGGCATTGTCCCGAACACTCAGATATACACGGAATTAAGGTTAGATAACGGATATATTCCAGTGGATCAATGTATGCAGACAGAAATTCCCGGAGTATTTGCTGCCGGGGATATCTGTGTAAAAAAGGTAAGACAGGTAGCTACAGCAGTTGCTGATGGCGCTATCGCGGGAATACAGGCTGCAGCAATGTGTTAGAGCGTGTTTGAAAATTCATTCCCGCCATCTGCACGCCCCACTTCGCGGTATATTTGGTCCCAATTCGGTCAACGTAGCCCGCTACGCCTTCCTCATCGGGACCAAATCTCCCACAAAGTGGGACGCACACCTGACGGAAAGCAATTTTCAAACACGCTCTAGTATAAACAGCCGGGATTTTAAAAAGATACAACTGCTATAAATGCCCTCCGGGGAGTCAAATCTAAAGTTTGATTTTCGCTCCCCGGAGGGCATTTCATATTCACGGAAACGATAAAAATAGATACGGAGACATCTCCTGGGATATCTCCATATCCTGCCAAGCCGTATTATTCATCACATAGCCATTTCAAGGCGCAATAGGTGTGGATAGCAGCGCCTTTCGCCAGAATCTCTTCATTGAATATAACTTTTTCATTATGCATTGGCATTCCGTACTGTGGATTTTCTTCTGCCGTCCCTGCTCCAATTAACAGATACACACATGGTAATTCATATGTGAACGATGAAAAATCCTCTGAGCCCATGCCGCCTCCATCCATAAGATATATCGATTTTTCTCCAAAAAGTTCCGTAATAAAGCCGGCCATCTGACTTGTGAGCTGCGGATTATTTATAAGTGGAGGGGCTGATGACAATTCTTCTACCGTAACAGTACCACGAAAGGCTTCTGCGGTGGCTTTGGAAATTACAGTTATCCTTTGAAGTATTTCAGCAGAAAGACTTTTGTCGAAAGTCCGGATTGTCCCCTCTATCACCGCATCCTGAGGGATAATATTGGGCGCCTGCCCTCCGCTGAATTTTCCAATTGTTATAACAGCAGGAGTTTTTGCTGCGATTTCTCTTGCGGTAATTTCCTGAAGAGCCAAGTGAATGTGTGCAGCAATATTAATCGGATCAACACCGTTTTCAGGCATGGCTCCGTGGCAGCCGATTCCTTTTACTGAAATTCGGAAGAGGGTACAGCCCGCCATTGTCGTTCCCTGGCCGCATAGTATAAGGCCGGAGGGAGTTCCGGAATGAACATGTAAAGCCATGCCGGCTTCGGGCACCGGCTGTTCCAAAACTCCTGCTTTCAACATTGCCTTGGCTCCGGTAAAACCTTCCTCATCCGGTTGGAATACCAGTTTTATGGTCCCTGTTATTTTGGACTGATAGTTACGAAGCAGTCTAGCTGCTCCCAATAACATTGCTGTATGCATATCGTGACCGCAGGCATGCATATACCCGTTTTCGGATCTGCATTCGAGTTCTGTCATTTCCCTTATATTCAATCCATCCATATCGGCACGGAGCAGAATGCAGCGCCCCGGGGCTACACCGCTGATAGAAGCAACTATGCCGCTTTCACAGATTTCAACCGGCTCATACCCCATTTCAAACAGCTGTTTTTTAACAAACTCTTTAGTATTTGGCAGGCAGGTACCAATTTCAGGATGCCTGTGTAGTGTTCTGCGAATAGAAACCATTTCTGGTTGGATTTGTTTTGCGGAGTTATAAATTGTTTTTGCACAAATGTCCATATTGATTGTCCTCGTTTTTTATTATAATGTTCCAAGCTAAGCCGATATCAGTATCGATTGACCGGCTATTTACAAGAGCAAGAAAAAAGCAAGAATTTAAAAGAAGTTTTTTAATAGGGGATATGATAAAATATTTTACATAATTATAAGGGAGGGATTGTTTGGTGTCAAGAATACTATTTGACAGCGTATCAAAAAATATGCATTTTTTGCTGCGGAGTCATATATTCAATGGCACTGTGAATAAGCGCGACAACGGACTTTTATTGTTCCTTTGCGAAGATGGCAGTCGTTTTTATATATTTCGTTCCCGATTTTTAGCCTCTGGTGTTCCTTTTGAAGAGCCTTGAATTCCTTAAGGGCCACAGTCCCGTCTTCGGATACCCTTACCGGGGTCAGCTGCTTTACCCAGGTGCTGAGTGTACTTCGGCTGATGCCATATTCACGTTCCGGTTGTGGATACGATTTTACGCCATGTTGAACATCTCCTTTGCTATTTCGCTTGCTATTATAGATGATCATACATGCCCAAAGTACAGGTTTTTGAAATTTCAGCATTTTCTCCAACGTTATTATTCATAATTTAAGTATATAATATATTGAATTTTTCTGTTCCTCATATTATTATTTTAGTAAAGTACATGATAAATGGGTCAAGATTACCGGAAAGATAAGGAGTTTACTAAAGATATGAAAAAAGAATACATTAATATGGATGTATTCGATGCATTGCAGAAGAGATTTGCGTTTTTGTTTCAGGAATTTAAAAATATTTATATCTCATTCAGTGGCGGCAAGGATAGCGGCGTTCTTTTGAATTTGCTGCTGGATTACCGGAATAAGTATGCTCCAGATCGTGTGATTGGCGTATTCCATCAGGATTTTGAGGCACAGTATACCGTGACAACGGACTATATTACCCGCACTTTTAAGCGGCTGGAAAACGAATCCGGCATAGATCTTTACTGGGTCTGCCTTCCCATGGCAACCAGGACAGCACTGAGTAGTTATGAGATGTATTGGTATCCTTGGGATGATACCAAACAGGATATATGGGTGCGTCCGATACCGGAGTATCCCTATGTCATTAATCTGACGAAGCCTTTTACCCATTATCGTTACCGGATGCATCAGGAAGATTTGGCAAAGCAGTTTGGCCGATTCTACAAGGAGGAGCATGGGAATGGCAGGACGGTCTGCCTGCTTGGTATGCGGGCGGATGAATCTTTGCAGCGGTACAGCGGGTTTGTCAATAAGAAATACGGATATCAAAACAAGTGCTGGATTTCCAGGCAGTTCAAAGACGTATGGTGTGCTTCACCTTTATATGACTGGTCAAATTCTGACGTATGGTGCGCGAATTATCGCTTCGGTTATGATTACAATCATTTATATGATCTGTATTATAAGGCAGGATTAAAAATAGACCAGATGCGGGTAGCATCGCCTTTTAATGATTACTCCAAAGACGCTTTGAATCTGTACCGGGTCATCGACCCGGAAATATGGACGAAACTGGTGGGGCGGGTGCGCGGAGCAAATTTTGGCGCTATTTATGGTAAGACAAAAGCCATGGGTTACCGCAGTATTACGTTGCCAAAAGGTCATACCTGGAAATCCTACACTCTATTTTTGCTGGATACATTGCCTGTCCGACTGCGGAATAATTATGTGAAAAAGTTTAACACCTCCATCCATTTCTGGCGTGAGACCGGAGGAGGGTTGCCGGAGGAAACAATCCGTGAGCTTGTGGAAAAGGGATATCACATACGGAGGAATGGTATCTCTAACTATACAATCAATAAAAATTCCCGTATTATTTTTCTTGGACCGATTCCCGACCATACCGATGATATCAAAAGCACGAAAGATATACCAAGCTGGAAACGGATGTGCTACTGTATTTTGAAAAATGACCATACCTGCCGGTTTATGGGGTTTGGGCTTACGCGGCAGGAACAAAAACGTGTGGATATTATTAGATGCAAGTACGGAGGGATGATAGATGGTAAATAAGGAATTCAGGAGCCCGGTATACAATATCATTGCAGTACCATTTGAAAAGATTATACCCAATACATATAACCCGAACAACGTGGCCCCACCGGAAATGCGGTTGTTGTACGACAGCATCAAGGAGGACGGTTATACTATGCCGATTGTCTGTTATCATGTAAAAAGCAGTGATAAGTATGTGATTGTAGATGGCTTTCACCGTTGGCGGGTGATGCGGGATTGCCCGGATATTTATGAGCGCGAGAAGGGGATGATGCCGGTTTCGATAATAGATAAGCCGCTGTCCGGCCGTATGGCCAGCACCATCCGTCATAACCGCGCCCGTGGAACACACGATGTGGACTTGATGAGTAATATCATTAAGGAACTGTATGAGTTAGGACGTTCTGACGCATGGATTTCCAAACACCTGGGTATGGACCGGGACGAGATTTTGAGGCTCAAGCAGATTACCGGCCTGGCGGCCCTGTTCCGCGATGTGAAGTTTGGACAGGCCTGGCGGCCTGGGGAGGATGTGGTTCCGGACGAAGGGGCCTCTGATAGCGGGAAGACGCATACTATCTGCACCTTAGGAAATGATTAATAAATTCTTTAGCATTAAAAAATACAATTATCCTACAGACCCAATATAATGTTAGTGGAGATAAGTCTGTTGGGATAAGTATTGTTTCCTTCAGCTGGATTGGATGTGGGTAAAGGACTTAAGGAGGTATCATGAAAGGGTTTAAACGACAGAATCAATTATTTTCCCTCTGTGGATTAAATTGTGGGCTTTGTCCCATGTTCCTGAATAAAAACTGTCCTGGCTGCGGCGGCGGTGAAGGAAACCAGGCATGCAAAATAGCAAGATGCAGCATAGAACATGGCGGAGTAGAATACTGCTTTCAGTGCAGTGAATATCCCTGTGAAAGATACGATCATATTGACGATTTCGACTCTTTTATTACGCACCGCCGACGAAAGGCTGATTTGGAAAAGGCCCGGCAGTCTGGAGTGGAAGCTTATAATGACGATCAGATAGAAAAGGTAAGAATACTGGACATGCTCCTGTCCGGTTATAATGATGGCCGGAAAAAGACACTCTTTTGTATAGCTGTAAATCTTTTGGAAATACAAGAGCTACGGGCCGTACTCAGGGAAATTGAGTGTAGCCCTGACATAAAAACGATGACACTTAAAGAAAAAAGTGCTTTTGCCGCAGGACTGCTTCAAGATGCTGCGTCTTTAAGAGGGATTGATTTGAAACTGCACAAGAAAAAGCGATAAGAAAAAGCAATCGTAAAACTGAAAGGAATATTTATATGAAGTACATGTGTATGCTGATATCGGTGGCCGACATTAATGCTGCAAGAAAATTTTATGAGGATTTGTTCGGATTGGAGGTATTTCAGGACTACGGGAGAAACATCGCTTTTACCTGCGGCCTGGCATTGCAGCAGGATTTTGACTGGCTTGTGAACCTGCCGAAAGAAAGGGTATTAAAGAAATCCAACAATGCGGAAATCGTCTTTGAGGAACAGGAATTTGACGGCTTTCTGAACAAGTTGAAAAAATACCCGGATATTGAATATCTGGGGGAAGTGGTTGAGCATAGCTGGGGCCAGCGGGTGATTCGTTTTTACGATTTGGACGGTCATATCGTAGAGGTTGGGGAGGATATGAAAATGGTGCTAAAGCGTTTTCTTGCTTCCGGCATGACGATGGAAGAAATCTCTGTGAAAATGGACGCTTCCGTGGAGGACTTAACAAAACTTATGAACAGCTAAATTTCAGAAAGAAAAAATGGGTTATATATTTATGGAATTCAATAAAAAACCACAGCAATTTCAAAATGGGAAAATAATACTTTTAAGCATCTAATATCTCATGGGCGAATAGAAAAATGATAATTTAGGTAGAGGTATTTAATATGCAGATTAAGAGAATCAACGATACTCAAATTTCTAATGCGATTGATTTGATTTGGGCAACATTTATACAATTTGAAGCTCCTGATTATTCAGAGGAGGGTATTCAGTCCTTTAAGGATTTTATTGAGAATAGGGAAATGATTAAAACATTGGAATTTTGGGGCGCTTATGATGACAAAGAGTTAAAAGGTGTTATAGCTGCAAAGGAAGAACGGAAACATATCTGCTGTTTCTTTGTGAAAGCACAGTATCATAGACAAGGTATTGGGCGGATGTTATGGGAATATCTTTTAAAGAATAGTCCAAGTGAACTTATCACAGTCAATTCTTCGCCGTATGCCATTCCTTTTTATCATAAACTAGGCTTTGTGGATATGGATACCGAACAATTATCTGATGGCATAAGGTATACGCCCATGAGATTTAAACGAAATTGATAGCTGCGGAGGAATAAAATGATAGAATATAAAGTGGACGATAAAGAAATGAATGCTTCATTTTTTGTCTCTTTTGTAAATCAGATATGGCAAGGCGATTATAACATAGAAAGAACGCAGGTTGCGTTATCCAAAACGATTAATATCACAGCTTATGATGGTAACGTGCTTGTAGGGTGTTTGCGTATTCTTTCGGATGGTTACTATTTTGGAACAATTACAGAATTACTTGTTCTTCCGGAATATCAGCAGCAGGGGATTGGAAGTAAACTTCTCCAGCTTGCAAAGGACAATACACCTACCATGTTATATTTTGGCGCGCAACCGGGGATAGAAGCATTTTATGAAAAGAATGGCTGTCAGAAAAGCCTGCAATCTTATGTAATAGAAAAGAAGGGATAATTGCAGCATCAAGTTTGCTGAGTTCTTTCAAACCTTATTTTGGAAACGATGTTTTGCAACCAGTGATTGCAGCCAATGGAGGTGAATATATATGGATATTCAGAAAATCATAGGCTTAGTAACAGAGACACAGGGATTAATAAAAAACCGTGAAATGGCAGCTCATGTGAAAGAGAAGGGTCTTGCAGACTATGTGACGCAGGTAGATATTGCCGTGCAGGATTTCTTAAAGAAGGAGCTGTTTGCACTGGCGCCGGATATTCAATTCCTTGGGGAAGAAACCGGATTGCAGGAAATAAATGCAGACAGCTTTTGGATTTTAGACCCGGTTGACGGGACCACAAACCTTATGCATGGTTATCAGCACAGCGCTGTATCGTTAGCCCTTTGCTGCCAAGGGGAAATTATTATGGGGATTGTATACGATCCCTTCCATGAAGAAGTGTTTTCTGCAATGAAAGGCAAGGGCAGCTTCCTAAATGGACAGCCCATACATGTATCAAACGCTGAAAAACTATCCGACACAATGATTGGGCTGGGAACAGCGAAAAGAGAGCTGGCCGATGAAAACTTTGCCCGGTTCTGCAGGGTGTTCGGTCAGTGCCAGGATGTCCGCAGGATTGGCTCTGCGGCTCTGGAACTGGCATATACTGCCTGCGGCAGACAGGGAGGCTATTTCGAGATATATCTGAATCCCTGGGACTATGCTGCCGGTATGCTTTTAATTCAGGAGGCGGGCGGTAAAGTAACTGATTTCGCGGGAAAGCCCCTTGACCCGGGAAAAGGCGGCAGCGTTGCAGGGACAAACGGATATATCCATACAGAATTACTAAATCTGCTGTGAGCCGTACGAAAATAAATTGGGGCAGCGGCAATGGCAAGGGAAGTGTCATACTTTGTATGGGGAATGATGACAGACAACATCAGACTCAAGAATATGTTGGAGGTGTCGGAGAATTTGAAAAGATATATTGCATTTTTGCGCGGTATCAATATCAGCGGAAAAAATAAAGTGCCGATGGCAGAGTTAAAACAAGGTTTTGAAAAACTTGATTTTGGAGAGGTCAAGACATATTTGAACAGTGGAAATGTAATTTTTTCAAGTGACGAAGATGGGGCTGAGAAGTTTACAAACCAGATTGAGGTAATGATAAAAAAACGGTTTGGCTTGGATATTCCTGTTTTTGTCATATCAAAAGAAGAACTTGAAAACATCCTGTATAATGCGCCAGAATGGTGGGGCAATGGAAATAATGAAATTTATGACAATCTTATATTTATTATGCCGCCGGCCAGATCCGCAGAGGTATATAGTGAGATTGGAGAGCCTAAAGCGGATTTAGAAACAATAAAGGCATACAAAAATGCGATATTTTGGTCTTTCAGCCGAAAAGATTATCAAAAAACAAATTGGTGGTCTAAGACAGCAAGTTCAGCTATCAGCAGCAAATTAACAATACGAACGGCTAATACTGTTAGAAGGGTAGTTGGAATGTAATGGTTTTTCATTATAACGAGTAAAGTCTATTATTATGGAAAAGCAAATCATAATTTAGAAAGGGAAGGATATAGTGAATAATTTTAGTCCAGAAGCAGAACAGATAATGATTGAGCGTTTCGGAAAAGACACAATTATAGCATTGGCAACAACGGAAAATGAAACGCCTTATGTGCGATATGTAAATGCCTATTACGAAAATGGTGCATTTTATATCATTACATACGCACTCTCAAATAAAATGAAACATATAAAAGATAACCCTGTTGTTGCAATTGCCGGCCAGTGGTTTACAGCACATGGCAAAGGCGTCAGCCTGGGGTATTTCGGAAAAAAAGAGAATGGTATAATTGCTGAAAAGCTGAAAAATATTTTTGCGGAATGGATTGATAACGGACATAATGATTTCGATGATGAGAATACCGTTATTCTATGTGTAGAATTAACAGATGGCCTGTTACTCTCACATGGTACTAGATATGAGTTTTAGCCTTTCAAATTCCACCGGCGGTTTTGAATTAATTTTCAGGCCGCCCTTTTCTTTCTATAAATTGAAAAATCCGTCATCCAGCCAGACCGTGAAGTATCCTGAATATAAGAGTCCTCCCACATTGAATGTAAAATGGTATTTATGTGTATCTTAGGAAATAATTAATCAATTATCCAGTATATATAAACACATTGGTGCCATGAATCCGGTATAATATATTTGATTTAAACTGAAAGGAGTGTCATGCTTTGCTTGAAAAGATACTAGTTGTTGATGATGAGAAGGAAATTGCGGATCTGATTGAAGTATATCTTCAAAATGAAAATATGGATGTATATAAGTTTTATTCAGGGGAGGAAGCACTTGTCTGTATTGGGAGTACGGATTTTGACCTGGCTATATTGGATATCATGCTTCCGGATATCAGCGGACTATCGATATGTCAGTCCATACGCAGCAAGGAGTACACATATCCGGTAATCATGCTCTCGGCAAAGGACGGGGAGACGGATAAAATTACCGGGCTTACGCTCGGTGCAGATGATTATATTACAAAACCGTTTCTGCCCCTTGAACTGGTAGCAAGGGTAAAGGCCCAGCTTCGCCGTTACAAGAAATATAATGTAGGCTCAGCGGTTATGGCAGCGGATGAAGTCTTTAAATATGCCGGATTAACGATGAACATTAAGACTTATGAATGCCGGCTTAATGGAGAGACGCTGTCACTGACCCCTACGGAATTTTCCATACTAAGGATTCTTTTAGAGCGCAGGTGCAGTGTCGTCAGTGCCGAAGAATTATTCCATGAAGTCTGGCAGGAAGAATATTATACCAAGAGTAACAATACGATTACCGTACACATCCGCCATCTCCGTGAGAAGATGAAGGATACCGGGGAAAATCCCAGATATATAAAAACGGTATGGGGGGTTGGATATAAAATTGGGGAGATATAAAAAAACAAAGTATAACCATTCAAAGCTGGGCCGTATTACGTTTATCCGAGGATTGTGGATTACAGTGGGGGCAGTTGCTGCAGTCTTTGGTCTGCGGATGCTGACGCGCGGACACTTGGCAGATGCCATTGTTGGGTGGATTGCACGCGGTCTTTCAATCAGTGAGAAGGAAGCTGATTTGATATATTTCAGGATAGTGACTGTCAATATGCAGTTTATTCTTACATTGGTCATAATCATATTTGTTTTTTTGCTGTTCCATATGCTGTTGGACACATATAAACGATATTTTGATGAGGTAGTAACAGGGATTGACAAGCTTATGGAAGAAAGGGCAGCGATTTCCCTGTCTCCGGAGCTGGAGAGTGTGGAGCACAAACTGGCTGATGTAAAGCGGACACTTGCAGAGCGGGCGGATAAGGCCAAGAGGGCAGAGCAGCAGAAGAATGATCTTGTGGTATATCTGGCCCATGATATCAAGACCCCACTGACCTCTGTTATCGGATATCTCAGTCTTTTAGATGAAACACCGGATATGCCTGATGAGGAGAAAGTAAAATATATCCACACAGCATGGGAAAAAGCCAACCGGCTCAGGAACCTGGTGAATGAGTTTTTTGAGATTACCCGCAGCCATTCAGAATCCCTTCCGCTTCAAAAGACAAAGGTTGATCTTTACTATATGATTGCACAGATTTCAGATGAATTGTATCCGCAGCTGAATGCATGTGGAAAAACCATAGAGAATCATGTGGATGAGGACATATCTGTATATGGAGACTCTGATAAGCTGGCCAGGGTATTTAATAATATTTTAAAAAATGCCATTACTTATAGTGAGGACAATAGCGTCATCAAAGTATCAGCCAGAGAGCTTGCAGACTGGACTGTGATTCAATTTGAAAATGATGGGGAAATTCCGGAGGATAAGCTCAATGTGATTTTTGATAAATTCTGCCGTTTAAGCAATGCAAGATTGAGCGAAACAGGAGGCTCCGGCCTGGGGCTTGCGATTGCAAAAAATATTATTGTACTGCACGGCGGACAGATAAAGGCTGAAAGTACGAAAGGACGCACGGCTTTCATCATTGAAATCCCATCAGAGAAAACTCAAAATCAGATTGTCAGAAGATTTTGACCACAGTCCCTATATCTCTTCCGAGACAGCCAATGGATGCCTGTAATCCGCTGGATATCTCTACATACAGCGCTTTCGATATGCAGGTTAGTGATTATATATTGTCACGATAGTAACCTTAAATGTAAACGATGCCAGAAGTAACACCTTGTCTATCCGTCCCATATAATATAGTACAAACTATTTAAAAGGAGGAGAAATGAATGTGTTGCTGTAATTGTTGTAGAAGATGTTGCAGATGCTGTAGTAGATGCTGCTGTTGTCCGTGGTGGTGCAATACTGGCGGAGGAAACAATTGGGGTGGTAATTGGGGCGGCAATTGGGATCCTTGTGCGAATGAAAGGCGCTGGGCATACAGAGAGGGGTTTAACGATGGGTATACAGTAGGATTTGAAGACGGAAGATGGAATAGACGTCCATATCCCCGGTCAAATTAAAAATGGAACAAGGCGGGTACCGGATAAGACCGGGCCCGCCTGTTTTATATGATATTCAAATCCGGGAGCTGCAGTATTGCGGCTTTTGAAGGCTTTCCTGCCGTACATAAGACAGCCACTCTTGAAAATCTGTGGGCTGTGTGATTCCTGACAGATTGGAGACCAATGTCACGGCGCTTCATAAGTTTTTATATGGGAATCAGGACTATGGGAACTCGACATTTATGATTCCCTGGATGGGAATAATATTTAACTCAGGGTTACTATTTTATACAGTGTGATCTCCTGATGAAAAGCGCATTGTGTGAAAAGCCCGGCAAAAAATAAGATGATATAATGTGAACATCAAATACAGGAGGTACAACAATGTACGCATGGGAAGCAATCGAACAATCCTTAACTTTTATCGAGGAACACTTAACAGAAGAAATTTGTACGGAAAATCTGGCAAATATCGTTGGCCTGTCCCCTTTCTACTTTCAGCGTTTGTTCAAGCGGCTGGTAAATAAACCGGTTCAGGAATATGTGAAGCTCCGCCGTCTGGCTAAGGTGATTGAAAATCTAGGTAATACCGGACAGAGAATACTTGACGTTGCCCTGGACTATGGCTTTACAAGCCATGCAAATTTTACGCGGGCTTTCAAGGAAACGTATGGAATCACACCCGAAGGGTACAGGAGGGATTTGCCAATGCTTAACACATTTGACAAGCCGGAAGTTTCCATGAATTACGTCTTAGTAGACGAAGGGGTTCCGCTGGTGGTAGGAAATATCGTCTTGGAAATCCAGAGAAAAACGTTGGCGGAACCGGAAGTTTACCTCGGCTTTGAAACAAAAGTCCGTATTTCCGAACAGATTCCGGCTGGTGAAAGCACAGGTGTAGATGTGCCGGGACAGCTCTGGAAACGCTACCATATGGAGAAGACGTTAATCGCAGAAGACGTCGATGCTAATGTGGAAATGGGAATGTCCCATACGGAAGATACGGCACAGGGCCTTTTCACGTATTTTGCGGGAGGTCTTGTTCGAAATATCCCGCATAAACAGCAGGGAGACTTTGTAAAGAGAGAACTCCCTGCGGGAGAATACATCGTTTGCAGGATTGAAGCAGAAAGTTTTGAGGATTTGGTAGCGGTTGCCTTGAATCAGGGTGGAAAATACCTTTTTGGTACATGGCTGCCGCATCACAGCTTAACAACGGAGCCTTTTTCAGCAGAAAAGTATTATCGTGACCTAAAGGATATGGCCTGTATGGAAATTTGGGTCAAGCCCATACCGTTGGAAAAAAAAGAGTAGGAGGGATATTGGGATGGATTGGAATATACTTTATACAAACGGCGATGCTCCATCTCTGAAGCAAATAGCGGAGTATATTGACAATCCGTTATGGGCAGAGTTTGACAGCCGCATCCGGTCCGCTTACCGGATTGAGCCTTATATGGATTACAGCCGCTGTTCCATGCAGCCAGGCTGGAATATTAAATACAAGAAAAGCGGGAAATCTCTTTGTACCTGTTACCCAATGCAGGGTTATTTTATCGCTCTTGTGGTGATAGGAAGCCGTGAACTTACGGAGGCAGAATTATTAATGCCGTTATTTTCTGACTATGTGCAGAAA